>Ga0213840_1000034_pt1 | contig 489781 bp, 448 predicted proteins | sample SWPATP22_FD_160132 | JGI IMG/M metagenome (GOLD analysis project Ga0213840, IMG submission 160132) | Coastal seawater microbial communities from Marineland, Florida, United States - SWPA TP2 #2 | ecosystem: Environmental > Aquatic > Marine > Coastal | place: USA: Florida | collected 2016-08-14
AAGCGATCGATAGATATGCACCCAACAGCCAACATGCTCGCAAAACACCAAATCCAATCAGCGCCCCACAACCAGCAAACCGCCAGCCGCATATCTCCTTCCATAAACAACAATGTCAAAGAGCGTGGGCCGGAGCCCAGCGCGCAAGGCTCTCCGCCCGGTCTGAAAACCGAATCGAATTACCATGCGGCGCGAAATTTCATCCTAGGCGGAGTGGACCCGCCCTGCAAGCAAAATCGAACCAAGTTCGTTCCGCCCGGTGGCCGCTAGATGCCGTTTCCCGCTTTCAGGGTCAAGCAGAAATCACCTTGCCCGGTGGAAAAAAATCGCCGCAAAATCGGAAGTGCAGCCGGACGCTGCGGAAACCGGGAGGAAGAAGTGGCGCCCGAACAGCGGAAACCCATCATCGGACTGGCGCTGGGCGCGGGAATCGCCCGCGGCTGGGCCCATATCGGCGTGATTCAGCGGCTCGAGGACGCCGGAATCAGGCCCGACATCATCTGCGGCACCTCGATCGGCGCCCTGGTCGGCGGCACCTACGCCGCCGGCAAGTTCGAGGTGCTGGAGAAGTGGGCCCGGGAACTGACCCGCGGCCGCATGTTCCGCTATCTGGACCTGGCGCTGGGCAGCGGCGGCCTGATCGGCGGCAAGAAGCTGGCCCGCCGGCTGGAGGAAGACTGCGGCGACATCCGCATCGAGGAAATGGGCACCCGCTTCGCCGCGGTTACCACGGAACTGGCCACCGGCCACGAGATCTGGGTCCGCTCCGGCCCGCTGGTCCCGGCGCTGACCGCATCCTATGCCCTCCCCGGAATCTTTCCGCCGGTGAAGGTGGACGGCCGCTGGCTGGTCGACGGCGCCATGGTCAACCCGGTCCCGGTCTCCGTCTGCCGGGCCCTGGGTGCGCGGCTGGTCATCGCGGTCAACCTGAACGCCGACGTCTTCGGCAAGAACAACCTGGCCGCCGAGATGATCGACGAGGATCTGCAGTTCGGCGATCTGCTGGCACGCATCCAGAAGAACCCGGCGCGGGCGCTGTCGCCGTCCACCATGATGGTGCGGCAGATCTTCGGCCGCGAGGAAGGCGCGCCCAGCGTGTTCTCTGTGATGATGAGCTCCATCAACATCGTGCAGGATCGCCTCAACCGGTCCCGCATGGCCGGCGATCCGGCCGACGTCGCGATCGAACCGCGGCTCGGTCATATCGGCCTGCTGGAGTTCGACCGCGCCGAGGAGGCCATCCAGGAGGGACGGCAGGCGGCCGAACGCGCCCTGCCCGCGCTGGCCGACGCCTATGCGGTGCTTGCCTGACAGACGGCTTTCAAGCAGTTAGGGTGCCGGTCCCGCCCGATGACCGGCGGCTTCCGTAGACGGGGGAGATTTCCGGACATGGCGGGCGCTTTCGCATCCTTCTCGGCGCTGTTCTTCGGCATTGCCCTGATGATGGCCGGCAACGGTCTGCAGGGTTCGCTGCTCGGTCTGCGGGCCTCGCTGGAAGGTTTCGACACCAATGTCCTGGGCTTCGTCATGTCCGGCTATTTCGTCGGCTTCCTGGCCGGCTCGCTGTTTGCGCCGCGGGTCGTCGCCAGGGTCGGCCACATCCGCGTCTTCGCCGCCCTCGCCTCGCTCGCCTCGATCAGCATCCTGGTGCATTCGGTCTTCATCGATCCGTGGGTCTGGGGCGCGATGCGGATCGTCACCGGATTCTGCTATGCCGGGCTCTACATCGTCTCGGAGAGCTGGCTCAACGACATGAGCGACAACGCCAACCGGGGGCGGCTGCTGTCGATCTACATGGTGGTCCAGATGGGCGCGGTCGCCGGGGGCCAGTATCTGCTGGGCGTTTCCGACCCGAGCGGCGCGAACCTGTTCATGCTGATTGCGGTTCTGGTCTCGCTGGCGGTGCTGCCGCTCTGCCTGTCGGCCTCCCGCACCCCCGACTTCTCGACGCCGGAGACGATGAGCTTCCGGGAGCTGTTCCGGCTGTCCCCGCTGGGCTCCGCGGGGATGGTGATGTCGGGCGTGGCCAATGGCGCGCTGTTCGGCTTCGGCGCGGTCTACGCCCAGCGCGCGGGCTTCACCATCACCGAAATCTCGACCTTCATGGCGGTGATGTTCCTGGGCGGCATGGTGCTGCAATGGCCGATCGGGCGGGTCTCGGACATGATCGACCGGCGTCTCGTCATCCTGTTCGTGACCATCGCCGCGACGCTGGTGGCCGCGGTCGCGGCGATGCTGCCGGAGCCGGCGCCACTGTCGGTCCAGCCCGGCGGCGAAGAGCGCGTGATCTGGCCGATCCTGGCGGCGGCGGCCCTGTTCGGCGGCCTGTCGATCCCGCATTATTCGCTGTTCACCGCACATGTGAACGACCGGGTGCCGATCCGGAAGATGGTCGCGGCCTCCAGCGCGCTGGTCTTCCTGAACGGCGTCGGGGCGATCGCGGGACCGAACATCGCCGCCCTGCTGATGGGACAGGCCGGGCCGTCCGGTTTCTTCATCACCCTGGCCGGGGTTCATGCGGCGATCGGGCTGATGACCGGGTTCCGGATGCTGAGACGGCGCGCGCCACAGCCGGCAGAACAGGCGGACTTCGTCGCCATGCCGCTGCGCGGCACGGCCATCGCCAGCCAGATGCCGGAAGGCTGGGGCCCGGACGACACCGAAGAGATGTCGGATGACGATTCCGAGCCCGCGGCTGCGATTGCCGTTGAAGACGACGACTGACCACAGAATGATTGCACAATGACAGAAACAGCGGATGTGGTGGTGATTGGCGCCGGCGTCGTCGGCCTGGCCGTGGCGCGGCAGTTCGCCGTGGCGGGCCGCGAGGTGATCATCATCGAGCGCAATCCGATCATCGGCGACGGCACCAGTTCGCGAAACTCCGAAGTCATCCACGCCGGAATCTACTATCCGAAGGACAGTCTGAAGGCCCGGGCCTGCGTCATCGGCAAGAAGCTGCTCTACCGCTACTGCGCGCAATACGGCGTGCCGCACCGGAACTGCGGCAAGCTGATCGTCGCGACGGGCAAGGACCAGATCGACGAGCTGCGCGCCCTGAAGGTCAAGGCGGCGGGCAATGGCGTCGGCGATCTCAGGTTCCTGAGCCGCAGCGACACGATCAGTCTGGAGCCCGATCTGGACGCCGAGGGGGCGTTGCTGTCGCCATCGACCGGCATCATCGACAGCCATTCCTTCATGCTGTCGCTGCAGGGTGAGGCCGAGGCGCATGGCGCAATGGTCGCCTTCGAGACGCCGGTCCTGTCGATCCGGCCGGGCCATGGCGGCCCGCTGATCGAGACCGGGGGCGCCAGCCCGATGACGCTGCAGTGCCGCGCCGTCGTCAACGCGGCGGGTCTGCACGCGCCCGTGCTGGCCAGCCTGGCCGACAGCCGGCAGAGGCCAATGCACTTCGCCAAGGGCAACTATTACTCGCTGGCCGGGCGCTCGCCCTTCCGGCGGCTGATCTATCCGGTTCCGGAGCCCGGCGGACTTGGCGTCCACCTGACCATCGACATGGCCGGACAGGCCCGATTCGGACCCGATGTCGAATGGCTGCAGTCGCGGGATCCGGACGATCTGTCCTTCACCGTGGACCCGGCTCGCTCGGCGGGTTTCTACGACGCGATCCGCCGCTACTGGCCGGGCCTGCCGGACGGCGCCCTGCAGCCCGGCTATTGCGGCATAAGGCCGAAACTGACCGGCCCGGGCGAGGCGGCAGGAGATTTCGTGGTCGAAGGCCCGTCGACGCATGGCGTGGACGGACTGATCAATCTGCTGGGCATCGAATCACCCGGACTGACGGCCTCTCTCGCGCTGGCCGAAATGGTGTTCGAGACGGCGCCCTAGCCCTGAGCGCCGAAAACGGGAAAATTCGCGCCTACTCGGCGGCTTCGGCCGGCTCGTCGGAACCAACCCTGTCCTTCTCGGCCTGCTGCCGCCGCCACATGCCGGCATAGACGCCGTCGCGCGCGAGCAGGTCGTGATGCCGGCCACGCTCGACGATTTCGCCGGCGGCCAGCACCACGATCTCGTCGGCCTCGACGACAGTCGACAGGCGGTGCGCGATAATCAGGGTCGTACGTCCTTCGGAAACGCGGTTCAGCGCCTTCTGGATCTCGCGTTCGGTGGCGGTGTCCAGCGCCGAGGTCGCCTCGTCGAAGATCATGATGCCGGGGTTCTTCAGCATCATCCGGGCGATGGCGACCCGCTGCTTCTCGCCGCCCGAAAGTTTCAGGCCGCGTTCGCCGACCATGGTCTTCAGGCCGTCGGGCAGGTTCTCGATCAGGGGCCGGAGCTGGGCGCTGTCGATCGCGGCGTTGAGCTGCTCCTCGCTCGCCTCCAGATCGCCATAGCGGATGTTGTGTTCCAGCGTGTCGTTGAACAGCACCACATCCTGCGGCACCACACCGAGCACGCTCTTGAGCGACGCCTGGGTCACGTCGCGGATGTCCTGACCGTCGATACGAATGGCGCCGCCACTGACATCGAAGAAACGGAACAGCAGCCGCGTGATCGTCGACTTGCCGCCGCCGGAGCCGCCCACTACAGCGATGGTCCTGCCTGGCGGGACCGAGAAGGACACGTCGCGCAGCACCATGCGGCGGGGATCGTAGCCGAAGACCACGTGGTCGAAGGTGATCTCACCGCCTTCGAAACGCAGTTCCGGCGCGTCCGGCTTGTCCTCGACCTCGATCTCGCGGTCCAGCAGGGTGAACATCTTCTGCATGTCGGTCAGGCTCTGCTTGACCTCGCGATAGACCATGCCGAGGAGGTTCAGCGGCTGGTAGAGCTGGATCAGGAAGGCATTCACCAGCACGAAATCGCCGATGGTCATTGTGCCGTCGTTCACGCCATAGGCCGCCATGGCCATGACGATCACCAGTCCCAGGGAGACGATCACCCCCTGGCCAGTGTTCAGAAACGCCAGGCTGACCTGCGATTTCACCGCGGCCGTCTCGTAGCGCGCCAGCCGGCGGTCGAACCGGTCGGTCTCGTAGGCTTCGTTGCCGAAGTATCGGACGGTCTCGAAATTCAGCAGGCTGTCGATCGAACTGGCGTTGGCCTGCTCGTCGCGCCTGTTCATCTCCCGGCGGATGCCAATGCGCCACTCGGTGACGATGAAGGTGAAGGCGATGTAGCCGACAACTGTGCCCAGCGTCGCCACGGCGAACCAGACATCGTATTCCAGCAAGAGGATGCCACAGAAGATCAGCGCCTGACCCACCACCGGGATGACATTGAACAGCGCCATGCGCAGCAGGAAGTCGATTGCCTTGGCGCCACGGTCGATGACCTGATGCAGCGCACCGGTGCGCCGTTCCGTATGGAAGCGGTACGAGAGTTCGTGCAGACGCTCGAACACCCGCCTGGCCACCAGCCGCGCCGCGCGCTGCCCGACCGCCGAGAACACCGCGTCCCGCGCCTGGGCGAGCCCCTGCTGCAGCACGCGGCCAAGGCCATAGGCGATGACGAAGGCGATGGCGACGCCAATGGCGACGGCCGTGCCTTCGAGCGCGTCGACGGCGTATTTCAGCAGGAACGGCACAGCCGCGCCGGCGGCAATCGATGCGCCAAGGCAGGCCGCGGCGATGAAGATGCGAATCTTCGGCGCCCAGTTGTCCTTCGGCCAGAGGTACGGCCAGAGACGCCGCAGCACCGCCCAGTCCGCGGGGCCGGCCGGTTCACTGGATGCGAAATGTCTCAAGCCTTACTCCTCGGGGACGCGCGCCCGACGCGGCGCAACAGACGATAACCTAGGCCCTGCCGCCGCAAGAGCAATGGCCCATGGCGGGGGCTGACGACAGTTATCCCGCCCGGTCGATCAGTTCATAGCCGGGAAAACCCTGATCAATCTCGGCATAGCAACTATCGTGATACCGCTTGAATCCACCGCGATAGACCATGTACCGGCGCGGCTTGCCCGGCACGTTGGCGCCATTGTACCAGCTGTCGGTGGTCAGTGCGCCGGGCACACGTTCGGCATAGCGCAGGGTCTCGGCCGCCCAGAATTCCTGCGACTCGGGACGCGGATGCAGTCCGGTCCGCCCCGCGCTTTCCAGCGCCGCGATTGTGTCGAAGATGAAGTCGACCTGCTGTTCGGCGAGCGTGGCCATGTTGGAAAGCACCGATGGCGACAGCGCGCTGGACGGCAGAAACATGTTCGGGAAGCCGTGCACCATCGTGCCGAGATAGTTGGACGGCCCGTCCGCCCAGGCCCCGGTCATGGTCAGGCCGTCGAGACCGGCGATGTTCATCGCCCGGACCGGCCCGGTAAGGGCATCGAACCCCGTCGCAAAGACGATGACGTCGAGTGGCACATGTTCGTCCGTCGTCCGGATGCCGTCGGATGTGATGAGCTCGATCGGCGTCTCGCGAAGCGACACCAGCCTGACATGCGGTTCGTTGAAGGTCTGAAGATAGACGTCGCTCATGCAAGGGCGCTTGCCGCCATAGGGGTGATCCCAGGGCACCAGCCGGTCGGCGGTTTCCGGATCGTCGACCAGTTCATGCATCCGCTTGCGGAGGAACGCCGACATGGCGGCGTTGGCGTCTGGTGTATGCGCGTCCCAGAAGGCCGACATCATGTAGCCGCCGTTCCAGGCCGCCCAGAGCGCCTCTTCCCGCTCCGCTTCGTTCATCTCGGCGTATTTGCCACCGAGTCCCAGCGGGCGCGTGCCGCCGTAGTTGGCGCGCATCTCGTCCCGTATGGCCTGGGGATCCGCTCGAAGATGAGCCACCTTGCCAGGGTCCATCGGCCCGCCGCCGGTCGGCATGACGTAGTTTGCGGTGCGCTGGAACACGACGACTTCGCTGGCGACCCGGGCGATCTCGGGGATCGCCTGCACGCCGGAGGAACCGGTGCCGATGATCCCGATGCGCTTGCCCGTCAGGTCGACCTCCCGGTCCCGCGGCCAGGATGAGGTGAAATATTTCTCACCGCGAAAGTCGCCGACACCCTCGATGTCGGGCGCCTTCGGCTCCGAAAGCGCGCCGACCGCGAGCACGAGATAGCGGCAGGTGACGGTCTCGCCATTCGAGGCCGCGACAATCCAGACCGCGCCACCGGCATCGTAGCGTGCGGACGTGATGCGGGAGTCGAACGTGATCAGCGGAATGACATCCATCCGCTCCGCCGCAAAGCGGAGATAACGCTGGATCTCGGGCTGCCGCGCGCAGACGTCGGACCAGTCCCAGTCACGGACGATGCCGCTGTCAAAGAAGTAGGCGTAGGAATAGCTGTCGACGTCGCAGCGCGCGCCGGGATAGGCGTTCCAGTACCAGGTGCCGCCAACGTCGGAGCCCGCCTCGAAACCGCGAACGCTCAGTCCGCGCTGGCGCGCCGTCCAGAGCGCGTAGAGGCCGGCAAACCCGGCGCCGACCACAACGACATCGACATTCGTTTCATCCGTCATGACAGTTCACCGCCCGGTGTAGTTCGGCGGGCGCTTCTCGAGGAAGGAATTCACCCCTTCCAGATAGTCCTCGGAAGTCTGGGAGAGCAGGAACTGGTCTGTGTCCATGAAGCTGGTGGCGTAGTTCAGCGCCTTGGCGGCCGTATCGACATCCTTCTTGCACATGCGCACCTGGACCGGCGGCAGGCTGGCGATGCGCTCGGCCATTTCCATCGCCTTCGCCACCGCGCCGCCCTTCGGCGCGATCTCGTCGGCCAGTCCCCATTCCTTCGCCCGCTCCGCCTCGACCTTCTCCGCCATGACCACCACCCGCTTGGCCCGCGCCGGGCCGCAGAGGTTCACGAAGCGCGGTACCGAGTTCCAGGACATGTTCATGCCCCGCTCGATCTCGGAGACATACATGGTCGAGCCTTCCGCCATCACGCGCAGGTCGAGCGCCGTCGCCAGCGCCGCGCCGCCGCCGACGCACCAGCCCTCGATGGCGCAGATGGTCATCTGCTCCAGTTCCTCCCAGGCCTTGCACAGGCGCGGGCCGCGCTGGATGGCGCGGCGTTTCTGCATCAGGCCGGCATTGGGGTCGCGCCCCTCCTTCAGATCGAAGCCCATGGAGAAATTGTCAGCCCGGCCTGTCAGCACGATAACCGACGTCTCCAGATCCTCGTCGAGCCAGCGGGCGACATCGGTCAGTTCCTTCATCAGCGCATCCGACATCGGGTTCGCCGGAAAGCCCCGGTCGAAGCTGACATTCACGATACGGCCCTGCTTCTCGACCGTGCAGAACTCCCAATCCATGATTCCCTCCCCAAGGAAATGTTCTAAGCTGCCGCCAACACTAGCGGCTTCCGGGGAGGAAAGAAGATGGTTGCCTATGTGATTGCGCGTGTGAACGTCACCGATCCGGCGAAATACGAGAACTACAAGGCCCTGGCCCCCGCGGCGATCGACCAGTATGGCGGCAAGTATCTGGCCCGCGGCGGAGCCATCGAGATGCTTGAAGGCCCGGAGGAAACACGCCGCGTCGTCGTGCTCGAGTTCGCCGACATGGACTCGGCCAGGGCATTCTACAATTCGCCCGAATACCAGCGTGCGAAGGCCGAGCGCGAAGGTGCGGCGGACGGCCAGTTCATCATTCTCGAAGGTCTGTGAGCCGCCGGGCATGACGAAGACCGTCTGCGTCGCCGGAGCCAGCGGACTCGTAGGCTCCAACATCGTGCGCGCCCTGCTGGCGAAGGGCTACCGGGTCCACGGCACCATGCGGGACATGGGCGATCCGGAGAAGGCGCCTTACCTGATGGCCCTGCCCGGCGCCCGCGAACGGCTCACCCTGTTCGACGCCGACATGGCGAACGAGGGTGAGTTCGATGCGCCGATGGCGGGCTGCGACGCGGTCTTCATCGCCTCGCTGATCCCGACCTATTTCGGCCCTTCCGGCGTGAAGGCGACCGACATGGACGACGAGCAGGGCTATGCCGAGATCATCATGCCGACGGTGAACGGCTGCATGAACATCCTGCGCTCGGCGACGAAGGCGGGCGTGAAGACGGCTCTGATCTGCTCCAGCACATCGAGCACCAACCCGGTACCGCCGGTTGACTACAAGAACGAGGTCGACCACTGGTCCGACCCGGATCAGCAGTGCGCAGCGAAGAAATACACCTCGGCCACAAAGGCGGTGATGGAGCGCGCGGCCATGCGGCACGCCGCCGAGCACGGCATGCGGCTCTGCATCTTTCTGCCGACCATCATGCTGGGTCCGATGATCCTGCCCGGTCAGATGGAGGAGGGCTTCATGGCGGTGCTGAAGCGGCTGGTGAGCGGCGAAAAGGGCCGGCACGACAAGGTGCCGAACAGTTCGAGTTCGATGGCGCACATCCATGACGTCGCCGCCCTGTTCGTGGCCGCCTACGAGAACCCGGAGGCGGAAGGCCGCTATTTCGGCGTGAAGGAAAGCTGGCACTGGCAGGACATCTATGCCGAGTTGCAGAAGCTGATACCGGACATGGTGACGCCGGAACCGCTCGACGCCGAGCCGGAGCCGCCGACCACCTTCGACTTCACCCGCCGCGACAGTCTCGGCGTCGCCATGCGGCCGGTGCCCGAGATCCTGGCCGAGGCCGTGGCCTTTGCGAAAAACCCCACATACGGAGCCTGACCCATGCCGAAACTCGGATACCTGCTGCCGACGCGGGAGCGGATCATGGCCGGCCAGCACGAGACCGGGCCCATGCTGGCGCTGGCCGAACGGGCGGAGAAGCTCGGCTTCGATTCGCTGTGGATCGGCGACAGCCTGCTGGCCCGGCCCAGGCATGAACCTCTGACGCTGCTCTCGGCGGTGGCGGCGCGGACCACGAAGGCCGAGCTTGGTACCGCCGTGCTGCTCCCTGCCCTGCGCAATCCGGTGATCCTCGCTCACATGGCCGCGACGGTTGACCAGGTCTCGGAGGGCCGGCTGATCCTGGGCGTCGGCATCGCCACCGACGTCCCCAACGTGCGCGCTGAGTTCGAGGCCGCGGGCGTTCCGTTCGAGAAGCGTGTGGGCCGGATGATGGAGGGGATGCGGCTCTGCCGGAAACTGTGGACCGGCGAACCGGCGCAGTGGGAGGGCCGCTGGCAGGTGACCGGCGACGCCCTGGCCCCGGTTCCGTACCGCAACAACGGCATACCGATCTGGAGCGCCGCCGGCGCGCCGGCCGGGCTGAAACGCACCGCGCGCGAGTTCGAGGGCTGGTTCCCCATCGGCCCGGACGCGCCGACGCTGGCGAAACGCTGGGAAGTCGTGCGCGAGGAGGCCGAGGCCGTGGGGCGCGACCCGGACGACATCACCTTCGCGGTCTATCTGACCATGACCATCGAGGAGAACGAGGCGGCAGCGGACCAGCGGATGACGGACTATCTGGGCACCTACTACAAGGTGCCCGGCGAGAACATGCGGAAGGTTCAGGCGAACTATGCCGGCTCCGCCGCCGGCGCCGCCGAATGGCTGCAGAGCTATGCCGATATCGGCGCCAGCCACATCGTGCTGCGCTTCGCCGGCGACCATGAAAGGCATCAGGACGCCATCGCCCGGGTCCGCGAGGATCTGGGCTGGTAGGCGTCAGATCGGCGCGCTGCCGGTGAGCTTGCCGAGCAGGCGGTCGAGCTGTTGCCGCTCCTCACCAGAGAGGGGCGCCAGCAGCGCCTCCTGCTGTGCCCGGAAGAGCGGCATGATCGTATCGACCAGCGCCCTGCCCTTCGGCGTGACCGTCAGCATCGCCCGACGCCCGTCCTCGGGGTCCGGGGCGCGGGCGATCAGCTCCTCTTCCAGCATCCTGTGCACGGCCCTCGAGATCGAGTTCCTGGGCCGCCCGGTCACGCGCGCCACGTCCTGCGCCGTCATGACCGGCACGAAGGACAGGCAGTGGATCAGCAGGTATTCGCCCCTGTTCAGGCCATGGCGGCGCTTGATCTCGTCATAGACCGGCAGCACCAGCGAGTTGGCCATGAACGACAGCCGGAATGTGTCGCCGATGGGCTGCTGGCGGAACAGCGCACGCAGGTCACGCCCGGCCTGATTGTCTGCCATGTCCCATCTCCGATTCGATGATTGCGCCGGATCGGCTTTCCGCACATAATGTTCCAAATGGAACAATAAGTCCATCGGGGGAAACATGGCTGAGGCAGCCCCGCGTCCGAAGCTGACAATTCCGGACCTGGCAAGGAAGAAGGCCGCCGGTGAGCGGCTGGTCATGGTTGCGGTCGGCGAATACCTGTCAGCGCAATGGGCCGAGCGCGGCGGCGTCGACATCGTCGGCGTGGGCGACAGTCTCAGCATGACGCTCTACGGCCACGAGACCACGCTGCCGATGACCGTGGAGCAGATGATCGAGCACACGAAGGCTGTCCGGCGCGGCGCGCCCAACACCTTCTGCCTCGTCTCGATGCCCTATGGCTCCTACGCGACGAAGGAGATCGCCGTCTCCAACGCGGTGCGCATGATGAAGGAGTCGGGCGCCGACGCGCTGAAGATGCAGGGCGGCCGGGAAATGTTCGACATCATCAGGGCCGTTGCCGATGCCGGCGTCCCGATCATGAGCCATGTCGGACTGACGCCGCATTTCGTCCACAAGCTGGGCGGCTTCAAGATGCAGGGCCGCACCGCCGATGAAGCCCTGAAGATCATCGACAACGCAAAGGCCATCGAGGAAGCCGGCGCCATCGGCCTGGAAATCGAGGCCATGCCGTACCTGGTCGGCAAGGCCGTGGACGAGGCGGTCGGCATCTTCACCTTCTCCATCGGCGCCGGATCGGCCGGGACCTGTCAGTTGCTGAACGGCTACGACCTGATCGGCGGCTTCGACACGTTCAAGCCGAAATTCGCCAAGCGCTACGGCAATGTGAGCGAGGTCGCGGTGAATGCCTTCGCCGACTACGCCGCCGATGTTCGCTCGGGCGCTTTCCCCGACGACGAGCACACCTACAAGATGAACGCGGAAGAAGCCCGCAAGCTGCGCGAGACCCTGGAGGCGCGATCATGAACGTCCAGACTGCCAACCCCATCGCCGAAGCCTACCGCCGCGACGGCTTCTATTTCCCTGTCCGGGCCATGAGCGCCGAGGCCGCTGCGGGCTATCGCGCCAGACTGGAAGCGCATGAAAAGGCGAATGGCGGCCCACTGAAATCGGCCATGCGCACGGACGTGCATCTGCTTTTCACCTGGGCCGACGAGTTGATCCGCAACGAGAAGGTGCTGGATGCCGTCGAGGCGGTGATCGGGCCGAACATCCTCTGCTGGATCACCAATTTCTTCATCAAGGAGCCGAAGGACGGCAACTACGTCTCATGGCATCAGGACGCGACCTACTGGGGTCTGGAGCCGCATGATCAGGTGCTGACCGCATGGCTGGCCCTGTCCGACGCACCGGTCGAGAGCGGGGCCATGAAGTTCCTCGCCGGCAGTCACAAGACCGGACTGCAGGCGCATGCGGACACGTTCCACGAATCCAACCTGCTGAGCCGCGGCCAGGAGATACAGGTCGAGGTCGACGAGGCCGACGCCACCGACGTGCCGCTGAAGGCGGGCGAGTTTTCGCTGCACCATGTTCTGATGACACACGGCTCGCATCCCAACACGACAGACGACCGGCGCATCGGGCTGGCGATCCGCTACATCCCGACGACAGTGCGCCAGACCAAGGTCCGCGACACGGCCGTGCTGGTCCGTGGCGTCGACGAATACGGCCATTTCGATCTGCTCGACGGTCCCGACGCCGACATGAGCGAGAAGGCTCTGGCCGTCCACAAGGACGCCAACGAGCGACTGGTGAAGGCGCTGCTCAGCGGCACCGATGAAACCCAGCTGAGAGACTGAGGGAGACCGACATGACACCCGAAGAGATCCTCAAGGAACCGGCCCGCGTGCTGACCCAGGCGCAGCGGGAGTTCTATTTCGAGCAGGGCTATCTCTGCATCGAGAGCTTCATCCCGAAGGAGACGGTTGCCGAGTTGCTGGCGGTGACCGATGAGTTCGTGGAACAGAGCCGGAAGGAGACCGAACCCGGCCGCACCTTCGATATCGCGCCCGAACACACGGCCGAGCATCCGGTCGTCCGCCGCATCAAGCGGCCCGACGACCAGCATCCACGCTACTGGGCCTTCTCGACCGACATCATTGCCGATGTCGCCGCCGATCTCGTGGGCCCGAACGTTGTCTTCCACCATTCCAAGCTGAACTTCAAATGGCCGGACCGGACCAGCTTGGTGAAGTGGCATCAGGACGTGCAGTTCTATCCGCACACCAACTACAACGTCCTCGCGATCGGCTGCTATCTGGCGGATACCGACATGACCAACGGCGCCGTCGGCGTGCTGCCCGGCAGCCACAACGGCCCGCTCTACGACCAGTACGATGCCGACGGGAACTGGACTGGCATGCTCTCGCCCGAGGACAATGACGCCATCGACATGTCGAAGGCCGTCTACATGACAGGCCCGGCGGGTTCGATCACGATCCACAACTGCCGGACCGTCCACTACTCGGTCGCCAGCACCTCGCCGAACCCGCGTCCGCTGCTGCTGAACAGCTACAGCGCCGCAGACGCCAAGCCCTACACGCCGCACCCCGATCCGTCGTCTCACGCCAAACAGGTCGTGCGCGGCGAGAATGTGCGCTGGGCGCATCATGATCCCCGCCCCTGCCAGATCCCGCCGGACTGGTCGGGCGGCTACACCTCGATCTTCTCGGCACAGGCCGGGCAGGACAAGGAGAAGGCCGCGTGAGCGAGCGGGTCATACGGCCACGCCGCAGCTTCATCTTCTCGCCCGGACTCCGCCCCGACATGTTCCCGAAGGCGCTGGCCAGCGGGACCGATATCGTCTGCGTCGAACTGGAGGACGGCATCGCGCCGAAGGACAAGGCCGAAGCGCGCGAGAAGGGGCTGGCGCTGTTCCGGGAACCGCAGGCTGATGACGGGGTCGAACGCATCGTCCGCATCAACTGCCTGCGCGAAGCCTTCGGGATTGCCGATGTTCAGGCGGTTCTGGAAACCGAAAGCCCGCCGCCCGCGCTGATGATGCCGAAGGTCCGCACGCCCGATGAGGTCATCCTGCTGGACAACCTGCTCTCCGAGCGTGGCCACGATACCCGGCTGCACATCATCATCGAGACCAATCCGGGGCTGGAAGCAGCCTACGAGATCGCCCAGTGCAGCCCGCGCATAGACGCGCTGTTCTTCGGCGGAGTCGACATGGCGGCGGAGCTTCGCTGCGCCAACACCTGGGAGAACCTGCTCTATGCCCGCAGCCGGGTGGTGCATGCAGCCGCCGCGGCCGGGATCGACGCCATTGATGTTCCCTGGCTTGATCTGGAGGACATGGACGGGTTGAAGCGCGCCGCCGAACAGGCCCGAGATCTCGGATTTTCCGGCAAGGGTTCGATCCATCCGAAGCAGATCCCGGTCATCAACGGCGTCTTCACGCCCAGCGACGAGGCAATCGCTCGCGCCCGGCGTATCGTCGACGAGTTCGCCGCGGCGGATACGGGCCTTGTCGTCATCGACGGCAAGCTGATCGAGAAACCGGTCCTGCGCGAGATGCACCGCATATTGGCGGTAGCCGAGAGAGCCCGCTAGATCTTCAGCCCCGCGACCGACAGGCCGTCGAGCAACAGGTTCAGATGCGCCATCGCCACCGTCGTGGAAACGGCGTTTTGCGTCTGAGCGCAGGCATACAAACGCTGGATTGCGGGCCGGGTGTCAGGCGGTTAGCGTTCGGACATGAAGATCGCTGACGTCACCACGCTCCGCCTGGAAGAATTCCCGAACCTGTTCTGGGTGCGTCTGACCGCCGATGACGGCACGGAGGGCGTCGGTGAGGCGTTCTACGGCTCGCGTGCATCGGTGGCCTACGTGCACGAGACGGCCGCAGACATACTGATCGGCCGCGATCCGCGTCAGATCAACGCCCTGCACCGCGATATCACACCCTATGTCGGCTATTCCGGCTCAGGCGCCGAGATGCGGGGCAAGTCGGCCATCGACATGGCGCTCCACGATCTGGTCGGCCGCGCCACGGGGCAGCCGATCCATGATCTGCTGGGCGGGCTCTCGCGGCCGTCGATCCGCGTCTACAACACCTGCGCCGGCTACCGCTATGTCCGCGAGAAACCGATGCAGCAGACAGAGAACTGGGGCCTCTCGGGCGATGGCGAAGGCCCCTACGAGGACCTGGACGCCTTCCTGAACAATGCCGGCGAACTGGCTGAGAGCCTGCTGGAAATGGGCGTCACCGGGATGAAGATCTGGCCCTTCGACTTCGCCGCCGAGCGGACCAACGGCTTCGACATCTCGCCCGAAGAACTGGATCAGGCGCTGGAACCCTTCGCGAAGATCCGCGATGCGGTCGGCGACCGGATCGACATCATGTGCGAGTTACACGGGCTGTGGTCGCCGCCGGTCGCGGCGCGGATCGCCGAAGCTCTTGCGCCCTACCGTCCCTTCTGGATCGAGGACGCCATCAGGCCTGACAATTTCGAGGGCTTCCGCCGGCTCCGGGCGGCCACCAACGCGCAGATCACGGCGTCGGAGACCATCGGCGGCCTGCGGGACTGGAAGCGTGTGCTGGACAGCGGCTGCGTCGATATCGCCATGCCCGATCTCGGCTGGTGCGGCGGCCTCACGGAGGCGCGGAAGATCGCGGCGGTGGCCGAGGCCCACGGTATCCCGGTCGCGCCGCATGACTGCACGGGACCGCTGCAGTTCGCCGCCTCGGTTCACTGCGTGCTGGCGACACCGAACGCCCTGATCCAGGAGTTCGTGCGCGCCTTCTATCACGGCTGGTACAACGAGATCGCCGAGAACCTGCCGGAAGTGTCGAACGGTATTGTCTCCGCGCCAGCCGGCGCCGGACTCGGGACGCGGCTTCTCAAGGGGACATTTGACCGGCCGGACGCCGAGGTTCGCTCTCGGAGCGCCTGAGCGACTGGTTGTCGGCGATCGCCGCGCCCAGCAGGATGTCGACATTCTCGCCATCCGTCGCCAGCGGCAGCAGCAGTCTTGAATAACAGTATTCGGACCCGTTGGCCGGCAGCATGACGCGGTTCCGGGTCAGGCAGGGTCTGCGTTCACGAATCACCCAGTCGTAGTCGCGGCGTATCTGGTCCCAGTCAGGACCTGCATAGGCGCGGGCGACAAGCTGCCCGGTCATGTCATAGCCCATTTCCTGCACGATCGCCGTGCCGACAAGCCGGTAGCGGAAACCGTCCAGCGGCGTGACGTCGATCAGGAAGGTCCAGGGCAGCACCGTGCCGAGCTCCTGCGGCTCGACATCCGTCCGCGACGGCAGCCGCGCCCCGTCTCGGAGCTCCTGCCAATACCTCAACAGCCCCGCCAGCCTCACATCATTGAAGGCCGAGACGCTCGGATCCTGGAACACTTCGAGGCTCATGGACTTTCAGGCACAGGTTGCATTTGCGCCACGATAATTCGCCGAAATGTAAATCGACTTAACCTGTGCGGCAATTTTTACCGATCCGTCCTTGCGATCTATATCAAATCAGCATATATCGTCTTGAAACAAAATCGGAGAAGGCGGTCCATGGACATCCGCACCCTGTGCCTTGGCATCCTCACCAAAGGTGATGCCACCGGTTACGAGATCAAGAAGACATTCGAGCAGGAACTGAGTCACTTCTACGACGCCAGCTTCGGCTCGATCTATCCGGCGCTGACCAAGATGACGGAAGAAGGCTTGGTGAACTGCACCGAGCAGGCGCAGGAGGGGCGGCCCGACAAGAAGGTCTACGCCATCACGCCAGCGGGCCGCATGTCCTTCCTGGACGCCCTGTCGAAGGAACCGCGCAAGGACAAGATCCGCTCGGAATTCCTGGCCATGCTGATGTTTTCCGACCTGCTTTCGCCGTCGCGGGTTGCGCATCTGATCGACCGGCGGCTGAAGGAAGTCGATGACTTCATCAATCACAAGGCCGGCTGCCACACAGAGGCAATGACCAACGCCGAAAAGTTCCTGATCGGCTTCGGCGAAGCCATCTATCGCGCCGAACGCGATTATCTGAACGAAAACCGCCATCTGCTCGAAGCGGAAGCCTTGCTTTCCGCAAAGAGCGCTGCCGGCTGACCGACCGCAAGGGGCTGTCCAGTGAAACGATCCGTCTACATCGCCATCATCATTGCCCTGGTCGCCGCCGGCTGGCTGGGTTCAGGCATCCTCCGGTCCGAGATCAGCGAGGCGATCGGCAGCGACCTTGCTGCGGCGACGCCCGATGACGCAGCGACCGCGCCGGTCTCGGAAGCACCCGTGGCGACCAAGACATCCCAGACGACTGCGCATGAGAAGCACGCCCTGGCGGTGCAGAGCCAGACCTACCGCGCCGAAGACCGCTCGGTGGACATCATCCTGCGCGGTCGAACCGATTCGGTGCGGACTGTTCAATTGATGGCCGAGACCAGCGGCACCATCGTCAAGCTGATGAAGGGCAAGGGCGATCGGGTGAAGCCCGGCGATCGCATTGCACAGCTCAGCCTGCAGGACCGGGAGGCCCGGCGTCTGGAAGCCGTCGCCCTTGTGAAGCAGCGCGAGATCGAGCGCAACGCGGCCGTGAAGCTGACCCAGAAAGGCTACAAGTCCGAAACCGCCGCCGCCGCCGCCGAGGCGCAACTGGATGCCGCCAAAGCTGCCCTGAAGCGTATTGAGGTCGAGATTTCGCAACTGGTGATCCGCGCGCCATTCGAGGGAACCATTTCGGCGCGGCATGTTCAGCTCGGCGCCTTCGTCGGCATCGGCGATCCGGTGGTCACCATTGTCGATCAGGACCCGATCCTGATTGTCGGCAACATTTCGGAACGCGAGGTCGGCAGCATCGCGGTCGGCAGCCAGGCCAGCGCCACGCTGATCGGCGGCCGTGAGGTTTCCGGCAAGGTCCGCTTCATCTCGCCCACGGCAGACGCCGCCACCCGCACCTTCCGGGTCGAGATCGAGGCCCCGAACCCGGATGGCGCCATCCGCGACGGCATCACCGCCGAAATCCGACTGGCGACCGGCTCCGCACCGGCGCATCGGCTCAGCCCCGCCGTCCTGACGCTGGACGACCGCGGCGTGCTGGGCGTCCGCACCATCGGCCCGGGTGAAATCGTCCGCTTCATGCCGGTCTCCATCCTGGCCGAGGGCAGCGACGGCGTCTGGGTTTCCGGACTGCCGGAGACGGTCGAGGTCATCACGGTCGGCCAGGAATACGTCAAGGACGGCGAACGGGTCAGGGTCGTCGTCGCGCCCAGCAACTGACGGCAAGGAGACTATCCGATGCATGCCATCATCGACGCGGCGCTCAGCCGCGCCCGAACCGTCATTGCGACGCTGCTGCTGATCCTGATCGCCGGCGTGGCGGCCTATGTCGCGATCCCGAAGGAGTCGGATCCGGACATCAACATCCCGATCCTCTACGTCTCGATGACGCATGAAGGCATCAGCCCGGAAGATGCCGCGCGTCTGCTCAACCGGCCGATGGAGCAGGAACTCCAGGGCATCGAGGGTCTGAAGGAGATGCGCTCGATCGCCGCCGACGGTTTCGGGTCGGTGGTGCTGGAATTCGATGCCGGCTTCGACGTCGACAAGGCCATGGACGACGTCCGCGAAAAGGTCGACCTGGCCAAGGGCGAGCTTCCCGAGGACACCGACGACCCGTTGATCAACGAGGTCAATTTCAGCCTCTTCCCGGTGCTGGTGGTGACGCTGTCGGGCGACATGCCCGAACGCACCCTGTTTCGCATCGCCCGCGACCTGCAGGACCGCATCGAGGGGCTGCCGAACGTGCTGGGCGTCGACATGGCCGGCGACCGCGAGGAACTGCTGGAGATCCTGATCGACCCGGCGAAGCTGGAAAGCTACCAGATCGATCAGGCGCAGTTGATCCGGACCATGACCGCCAACAACCGCCTTGTCGCGGCCGGCGTGAAGGACACGGGTCTGGGCCGCAACCCGATCAAGGTGCCCGCCCTGTTCAAGACCGCCAAGGACGTGCTGACCCTGCCGATCAAGACCGAGGGCGACGCGGTTGTGACGCTGGAGGATGTCGCCACCATCCGGCGCACCTTCAAGGATGTCGAGAATTTCGCACGGCTGGACGGCAAGCCCGCCGTGGCGCTGGAAGTGAAGAAGCGCACCGGCGCGAACATCATCGACACCATTGATCAGGTGAAGATGCTGGTCGGCGCGGTGCAGCCGCATTGGCCTGCAACGGTAACCGCCACCTTCACCCAGGACCGGTCGAAACAGATCCGCGACATGCTGACGGACCTGCAGAACAACGTCATTTCCGCGGTTCTGCTGGTGATGATCGTGGTCGTGGCCGCGCTGGGGCTGCGGTCGGCGCTGCTGGTGGGCGTGGCCATTCCCGGCAGCTTCCTGATCGGCATTCTCTACCTCTACATGTTCGGCTTCACGATCAACATCGTGGTGCTGTTCGCGCTGATCCTGGCCGTCGGCATGCTGGTGGACGGCGCCATCGTGGTGACCGAATTCGCGGACCGGAAGATGGCCGAGGGCGAGCACCGGAAGAAGGCCTATGCGCTGGCCGCCAAGCGCATGTCGTGGCCGATCATCGCTTCGACGGCGACGACGCTGGCCGCCTTCATGCCGCTGCTTTTCTGGCCCGGCGTTGTCGGAGAGTTCATGCAGTTCCTGCCGCTGACGCTGATAACGACGCTTTCCGGGTCACTGCTGATGGCGCTGATCTTCGTGCCGACGCTGGGTTCGATCTTCGGCAAGGGCTCGACCGGCGAGAACAGCGCCGTGGCCATGGCCGAGACCGGCGACATCAGGGAAATTCCCGGTTTCACAGGGGCGTACGCACGTCTGCTGGCCTTCATCCTTCGCCGCCCCCTGGTGGGGCCGCCGATCGTGGTGGTGCTGGCGGTCATGTCCCTGGTGGGCGTGAACGCTGCCTATGGCACGTTCGGCAAGGGGGTGGAGTTCTTCCCCGACGTGGAGCCAGAACAGGCGCTGATCTATGTCCACGCGCGCGGCAACATGTCGGTGGTCGAACAGGATGCACTGGTCAAGCGCGTCGAGGACCGGGTGCTGCAGCTTGCCGATTTCGACGCCGTCTATACCCGCGCCGGCAAGCGCGACAATGACGGCTCCGACATCTCGGAGGACGTCATCGGCATCATCAACCTGGAACTGAAGGATTGGGACGAACGACGGCCGGCGAACGTGATCTTCGACGACATCCGCAACCGGACAGCCGACATCGCCGGCATCATCGTCGAACCTCGCAAGCCGGAGGCCGGTCCGCCGACCGGCAAGGACGTCCAGATCCAGATCACATCGGACTTCCGGGAGAACCTGGAACCCGTGGCAGCCGCGATCCGCGCGCATCTGGAGACCGTCGACGGCCTGCGGGACATCGAGGACTCACGCTCGCTGCCCGGAATCCAGTGGGCCTACAAGGTCGACCGGGCGCAGGCGGGCCGTTTCGGCACCGACGTGGCCTCCATCGGCGGCATGATCCAGTTCGTCACGAACGGCGTGCTGATCGACGACTACCTGCCTGACGACGCAGAGGAAGATGTCGAGATCCGCGTCCGCTTTCCGGAAGAGTTCCGCAACCTCGACCAGCTTGACGACCTGATGATCAACACGCCCAACGGCATGGTCCCGATCACCAATTTCGTCACCCGTGAGGCGCAGCCCAAGGTCGGCACGATCGAACGCATCGACGGCAAGTTCCGCCTGATGGTGAAGGCCAATGTCAGAACCGAGGACGGGCTGCTGGTCGACGACAAGGTCAACGAGATCAAGGCCTGGCTGGATACGCAGTCGTTCGGCGAGGACATCACGCTGACCTTCCGTGGCGCCGACGAGGAACAGGCGAAGTCGATGCAGTTCCTGATGCAGGCCTTCATCATCGCCCTGTTCGTCATGGGCATCATCCTGGTGACGCAGTTCAACAGCTTCTACCGCGCCTTCCTGATCCTGACGGCGGTGATCATGTCGACCATCGGCGTCATGATCGGCCTGCTGGTGATGGATCAGCCCTTCGGCATTGTCATGACGGGTGTCGGCGTGATCTCGCTGGCGGGTATCGTCGTGAACAACAACATCGTGCTGATCGATACCTATGCGCATCTGGAGCGCTCGGGCATGAACCGCTACGAGGCCATCGTCCGAACGGGCGCGCAGCGTCTCCGGCCGGTGCTGCTGACCACGGTGACCACGATCTGCGGCCTGATGCCGATGGTCTTCCAGGCCAATATCGACTTCTTCGAGCGCACCGTTTCCGTTGGCGCGCCGTCGACGCAGTGGTGGGTACAGCTGGCCAGCGCCGTGGCGTTCGGCCTCGGTTTCGCCACCATCCTGACACTGCTGGTGACGCCGTGTCTGCTGGCGCTGGGCGCCCGGGTCGGCGAAGCCATTTCGGGCGGCGGGCCGAGGGGGCGGAAACAGCAGCAGACGCCAGAGATGGATCTCGCGCCGGCCGAATAGAACCACCGGAATCACAAGGGCCTCCGGACTTTCGTCCGGAGGCCCCAGTGAACAGCGAGGTGTGGGTCAGGCGTCCTAGCCGAAGAGCGACAGGATCGACTGCGGTGCCTGGTTGGCGATCGACAGCGCCTGCGTGCCAAGCTGCTGCTTGATCTGCAAGGCCTGCAACCGGGCGCTTTCCTTGGCCAGGTCCGCATCGACCAGGTTGCCGACGCCTGTGGTCAGACTGTCGATCAGCTTGTTGACGAAGCCGGTATGGATATCCAGCGTCTTGGCGCGGGTACCCAGAACGGCGAGGTTCTGGTTGGCGGTCGAGATGGCAGCGTCGATCGCCGAGCGGGCGGCGGCCGCGTTGGTCGCGGTGGTCAGCGCCAGGGCCGAGATGTTCAGTCCGGCGGTACCGGTGGTCATGTCCTGCGCGGTCACCGTGATGTTGGCGCCATCCGGGTTCGCCAGAACCGACAGAGCCGAGGCGGAGCCGTCCAGAATGTTGAAGCCGTTGAATTCGGCGTTGTTCACGATGGTCGCGATCTGGTCGCGCAGGGCGACGAAGTCGTTCTCAAGCGCGTTGCGGGCAGAGGTCTCGAGCGACTGGTCCAGCGCGGCAACGGTCTTTTCCTTCATCTCGATCAGCAGATCCGAGATCGACTGGCCGGCGGCGAGACCGACGTCCACGACGCTGATCGCGTTGTCCAGGGCGGTCTTGACCGCACCGAAGCCTGCAATCTCGCCGCGCATGTTCTGGGCGATGGCGTAAACCGCACCGTCGTCCTTGGCGCCGGCAATGTTCAGACCGGTGCTGATCCTGGTCTGAACTTCCGTGAGTTCCCTGTTGGTCACGTTCAGCTGCTGCAGAGCGAGCATCGCGCCGGTATTGGTGTTCACCGAAAGCATTTCATTCTCCTGTTCAACTGGGCTGCTGTTCTGAGCCCGGCGGTACCCCACACCTCGGTGCGGTTTGGCATGGGACATTTCAACGGCTGTGCCAAACAGGAGTGTTTCGTCTAACTACATGTTTTTATTGAATAAAAAACTTTCTTACTGCGTTTGGAGAGTTGTCGCCCGGCAGGAATTGCCCGGCCGGAAGCGGCAATCGGGATGGTTAACAGGATAAAGATTGCCGGGTCAGACCACGCCAGCGCGCCGGAGAACGTCCATTCCCCACTTCGCCCGCTGCGCCGCAAAACCCGCGAAGTTCTTCGCAGCGTCCGAGGACGCATTGCCATCCAGACCGCGCTTGTAGACGCCCTGCACGATCGCGGCGGACCGGAACATCGTATAGGCGATATAGAAGGGCCAGTTCTCGATCTCGCCCTGACCGGTCAGTTCGCAATAGCGCTTCACGAACTGATCCTCGGACGGGATGCCGATGGTGGTGGGGTCTATGTCGGCGAACCCCCCGGCGGCGGCGTGGCCATAATACTCCTGCGCGACATAAGCCAGATCGGCCAGCGGGTGTCCCAGGGTCGACAGTTCCCAGTCCAGAACGGCGACGATCCTCGGCTCGGTCGGATGCAGCACGCAATTGCCGATGCGGTAGTCGCCATGGACGATGGAGACCTCCTCCGCCGCCGGAAGATTGGCCGGCAGCCACTCCATCAGGAAATCCATGTCGGGGATCTCCTCGGTGACCGAGGCGACATACTGCTTCGACCAGCGCGAGATCTGCCGTGCATAGTAATTGCCGGGCCGGCCGAAGTCGCCGAGGCCGACAGCTTCGTGATCGACCATGTGCAGCGCCGCCAGCACCTCGGTGAAGTGGTCGTAGAGCTTCGTACGCTCGGCATTGGACATGGACGGCACAGCCGGATCGATCAGCACACGGCCGTCGACATGCTCCATGACATAGAAGGCCTGGCCGATGACATCGTCGTCCATGCACAGGCAGAGCATCTGCGGCACGGGCACAGGCGTATCAGCCAGGGCCTGCATGACGCGGTGCTCGCGGTCCACCTGATGCGCCGACTTCAGAAGCTCGCCCGGCGGCTTCTTGCGCATCACGTAGCGCTTCTTCGGGGTATCCAGGAAGAAGGTCGGGTTGGACATGCCGCCCTGGAACTGCCGGACGGTCAGCGGCCCCTCGAAGCCCGGCACGACGTCGGCCAGATAGGCCTCCAGCGCCTTCTCGTCAAAACGGTGTTGCGGACGCACGTCGTCGATGACGACGTCGGATACTGGCTCTTTCACGTTCGACTCCCTCCCCGGAGAAGCGGCGATACTATCACCGCCTCCCGGTGAGGGTAGTCCCGGAAATCAGAACCTGACCGGCACGTTGCGCGGACCTCGGACCTGGCCGCCGGCCCAGGTCACCTCCCCGCCCTCGACAAGCGAGAACTCGGGAATGCGCTCGAACCAGGTGCGCAGGGCGACATCCATCTCCATGCGGGCCAGGTTGGAACCGGCGCAGCGGTGAATGCCGGCGCCGAAGGCGATATGGCGGTTCTTCTGCCGGTCGATGATCACCTTGTCCGCATCCTCGAAATGCTTCGGATCGCGGCAGGCGCCCGGGAAGTTCATCAAAACCCGGTCGCCTTCCTTGATGGTGACGCCGTTGTACTCGACATCGGTCGTCGCCACGCGGGCCATGGTCACCGGCGCATAGAAGCGCAGCATTTCCTCGATCGCGGTCGGGAACAGCCCGTGATCCGCGGAGACGCGCTTGCGGTCGTCCTCATGGCTGGCGAAGTGCCACATGGCCGCCCCGATCGAGCTCCAGGTGGTGTCGATGCCGGCCACCAGCAACAGGTTGCACATGGAAACGATCTGATTGTCGTTCAGCGGCTCGTCCCCGACCCGCGAGGCGATCAGCTGGGAAATCAGATCCTCGTCGCCGGGATTCTTGCGCCGGTTGGCCACGACACCAAAGAAGAAGTCGCGGATTACCTTGCGGTACTTCAGCCGCAGCTCGATGTCCGTCAGGCCAAGCTCCAGCACATTACGAACCCACTGGGTGAAGTCGTCGGTGCGGTTCTCGTCGATGCCCAGCATGTGGGCGATCACCCGCGGCGGAATCTGCTGTGCGTAATCGACCGCCGCATCGGCCTTGCCCGTGTTGTGGAAGCGGTTGATCAGATCGTTGCACAGCTTCTCGGTATAGGGCCGGTGCTTGGCCACCGCCTTGACCGTGAAGAAGGGCAGGATCGACCGCCGGTACATGTTCTGAATCGGCGGATCGGCGGTGATCGGCGGCGCGCCGCCATCGGCCCCGATCTCTTCGTCCGGCACGTCGACCGGCGGCACCACGATCGGCTCCTTCGACGACAGTTCAGGCACCATGCCGACAAAGGCCTGCAGGTCGTCAAAGTTCACCGGCAGCCAGGACCCGCCATTGCGCTCGGTATGCGCGATCGGGCACTTGCCGCGCAGATCCTCCCAGATCGGGAACGGATCGCTGACATACTGCTTGTCGAATATGTCGTAGTCGGTTTCCCAACTCTCGACGGGCTTGCGTTCCTGCATGACCTAATCCTCCACGATTTCGACGGCGAATTCGGGACAGTTGTCGATGGCGAGCTGAGCGTTCGCCTTTTCGTCATCCGGCACCGCACCATCGTTCAGCGCGAAGGCGTTGCCGAAATCGTCGACGTCGAAGAGGTTCGGAGCCACGGCGCAGCAACGGTTATGGCCCTGGCACTTGTCCGCGTTTACCCGGATTTTCATGGCGTTTCCCCTTTTGATCCCTTGAGCAGAACTTACCACACGTCTCAAAAATATGAAGCGTGATTCTTATTTCATCGAATCCCAGTCGTAGAGCCTCGGCTCCTTGTCGACGAAGCGGCGCACCGCCTCCTTGTGGAACGGCGTCGAGAACATCAGCGCCTGTCCGTTGGCCTCGGCGTCGACCAGGTCGCGGTAGCTCATTTCGTAGGAGCCGTTGACGACGCGCTTGGTCAGCGCCATCGCCGCCTTCGAGCCCTTGGCCAGCCGGGCCGCGAAGGCCCGAGCGTCATCCATCAGGCTTTCGGAGGAATGGATCGAATGGACGATGCCCATTTCCTTCGCTTCCTCGGCGTCGAAGCTGCGGGCCGTGTACATCAGCTCCTTGGCCTTCGACATGCCGACCACGCGCGGCAGGGTGTAGAGCACGCCCAGATCCGGGATCAGGCCGATACGGCCAAAGACAACGCAGAACCGCGCCTTCGGACTGGCCATGACGAAATCCGCCAGCAGGCAGAAGCTCAGTCCGCCGCCGAAAGCCAGACCATCCACCACCGCGATCACCGGGCAGTCCAGATTGTAGAGCTTCTCCACCCACTCATGGGCGCTGAGCATGTGGTTGCGCGAGTTGTGGGCGTTGAACTCGCGGCTGACCATCCCCTTGACGTTGCCGCCGGCCGAGAAGGCCCGGCCCTCACCCGCCAGGATCAGCGCGCGGACATCCTCGTTGCCCTGGACGCGATCGGTCAGCGTCCGGAAATCGCTGTTCAGCTCCGGCGTCAGCGGGTTCATGATTTCCGGCTCGGTCATGGTCCAGACCGCGATGCCGTCGTCTCCGAGTTCGAACCTGGACGCTTTCCACTGTTCAGTTGTCATGACTTCCTCCCCTTTACATGACATGCGCGGGTCGCAGTATGACCGATCCTTGGGCCCTTTGGGGAGGCAATCGTGAAACCGGATTCGGAACTGGATTCGCTGGAGCGCTTCGCCTTCGGCGACGGGCCGGAACTGGCCGACAGCCTGCTGGATCTGGTGCTCGCCGGGCGCAAGACAGCGACCTGCTGGGCAGTGCGGGACGGACAGATCACCCGCGTCGGCAAGCGGATGATCGCGCTCGATGGCGGCGGTGACCCGCGGGCCGTGCTGCAGACCGTGGCGCTCAGCAAATGCCGGTTCGGCGATGTCGGTCCCGCATTCGCCGCCGCCGAAGGCGAAGGCGACCTGTCGCTGGAATGGTGGCGCGAGGCGCATCGGATCTATTTCGAACGCAACGGCGGCTTCGCGCCCGACATGCTGCTCTGGTGCGAGCATTTCCGCCTTCTTCGGGTGCTGCCGAATCCCTGACGGTCCAGCCATGCATGGCGGGCATCGCAGCGGCGACTTCGCCCGCCGCCCCGGCTGGAGTATCTAGTCTTCCGGGACGCTTTGGGGAGAGAATCATGAGCGACTGGCGAAACGCGGCGCCGGACTGGTTTCTGACGGCCGTCGACAGCCCCTGGGAGGCGCGCTTCGCCGAGAGCGGCGGCGCGAAGGTTCACTACCGGGTGCGGGGAACCGATGGCGCCCCCGGTCTGGTGCTGGCGCATGGCAACGCCGCCCATTCCGGCTGGTGGGACTTCATTGCACCGGCGCTGGCCGAGAGCCACCAGGTCGCCGCGCTCGACTTTGCCGGCATGGGCGATTCGGACGAACGCGCGCTGGTGACGCCAGACGGCTTCAAGCAGGACATCGTCGCCGTGATCGAGGCCATGGGCTTCGACGAGCCACCGCTGCTGATCGGCCACAGCTTCGGCGGCGGCATGGCAATGCGGGTGGCCGTCGAGCATCCGGAGCTGATCCGTGGCGTGGTGATGATCGATTCGCCGATCTATCCCCCGGATCTGAAGCGCCCCGGCCCGCCCCGCGTCGCCAAGCGCGCCTACCCGTCAAAGGAAATCGCGCTGCAGCGGTTCCGGCTCATTCCGGAGCAGCCGGTGGTCACCGACTACGCGGTGAAATACATTGCCGAGACCGGAATCATGGAAACCCCGAAGGGCTGGACCTGGAAGGCGCGCACCAACATTTTCGGCCACCCCGCCTTCGGGCCGCATTTCTGGCAGGCTCAGGGCGAGATGTTCCCGAAGATCGCCATCCCGTTCACGGTCTTCTGGGGCGCCGACAGCGCACTGTGCACGCCCGAGGTCATCGACTACATGCGCTCGATCGCGCCGGCGCAGACGCGCTGGGTCGAGATGTCCGACGCCTACCATCACCTGCTGCTCGATCGGCCGCAGGAAACGATCCGGATGCTGAAAGAGATCATTGCTGCTTGACCAGCAGGTAAGGGTGGGTACTTTCAGGTAGCGGATCGGCGCGGTTGCCGGTTCGTGACTTTAGTTAGGTGACGCTTTCTCAGGGCGGGGTGAAATTCCCCACCGGCGGTAACGGGGAGACCCGAAGCCCGCGAGCGCTCTGACGGTTCTGGCGAACCGCTGGAGGACAAGCAGATCAGGTGTGATTCCTGAGCCGACGGTTACAGTCCGGATGGGAGAGAGAGCGATGCGGATCGCGTTTCGGCGCGGGACCGCATTGGTGTCCGTGCGTTCCGGCGCGCGGGCCTGCCCTGGGCATGAGTCACCCGTAGGATTCTGCGGGAGGACAACATGCAGACCATTGGACATCAGTCTCTACTGGAACAGTTCGGCAGTCCCGCCGAGCGGGTCGAGCGCGCCATCGCTTCGCTCCGCTCGGGCAACGGGGTGCTAATCGTCGACGACGAAGACCGCGAGAACGAGGGCGACATCGTCTTCGCCGCGGAAACGGTAAGCGAGCGGCAGATGGCGATGCTGATCCGCGAATGCTCGGGCATCGTCTGCCTGCCGATGCGGGGCGACCTGCTCGACCGGCTCGACCTGCCGCCCATGGTGGCGACCAACACCTCATCCATGGGCACGAACTTCACCGTCTCGATCGAGGCGCGGGAGGGCGTGACCACCGGGGTTTCCGCAACCGACCGGGTGACGACAGTGCGCACCGCCATCGCGCCGCAGGCACGTCCCGAGGACCTGGCGCGGCCGGGGCACATATTCCCGCTGCGTGCGGCCGACGGCGGCGTGCTCTGCCGCCGGGGTCACACGGAAGCCAGCGTCGATCTCGCCGTCATGGCCGGGTTCAAGCCGGCGGCGGTGCTCTGCGAGCTGGCCAACCCGGATGGCACCATGGCGCGCCTGCCGGAGATCTGCGCCTTCGCCAGGGCGCATTTCATGCCCGTTCTGTCAATCGAGGACCTCGTCGCCTACCGCCAGGCCGGCATGCAGAAGGCCGGGTAGCGGGAGGCCCTGGCAGGCGCAGCGTCCCGAACCAATACTGCATCCCTCGGGCCTGACCCGAGGGTCTGTGACGAAGCGGTGCCACAGGTCCTCGGGTCAGGCCCGAGGACTGCAGTTTCTTTCTGACCCGTCAGTCAGCGGCAAACACCGCTGCCGGCGAGGTCAGCACCTGCCGCCGGTAGCGCTCCGCCGCGGGCGCCATCGAGGCCTGGGCCAGAGCGATGACGTCGTAACCCCGACCCAGGCCATCCGCGACCTCGGCGATCCGGGCGAAGTAGCCGTCGGGATCGCCCGAGCGGAACAGATCCCACGCGCCTTCGACCAGGATCATGTCGATCCGCACGTCCGCCCCGGCTTCCCCAGCAACTTCCTGGAACAGACGGCGGGTCGGCCCTTCGGTCGTCGACACGGCGTAAAGGACGGCGATCCGGTTCCCCTGATCGAGGGCCGCCTCGGCCAGCGCGCGGTCGACGCGGCGAATGTCCTGGCCCTCGGCGGCGCGGTCGTCGGCCGCCGGACCGATGGTCGAGCAGGTACAGACGACCGGTCCGCCTGCATGTTCCTGCATCGCCGCCCGGCAGTCCGCGCGCACGCCCTCGGTCAGTCCGCCCGCAGCCTCCGCAGCCTTCAGCAGGTCGTCCCGAAGCACATGATTCAGTTCCCGGGTCTCGCCCGCCGCCTTCGCCGCCGCCTCGAAGATGGCGATGTTGCTCTCCGCCGTGTGAAACAGGGTCAGCATCCCGCTCATCTCCGCTTTCCGATCAGATCGTTCGTCACCTTCACGCCGAACAGGCGCTCCGCGTTCCTGTAGGCCAGTTTCTCCGCCACTTCGCGGGGCAGCAGTGTCAGATAGGCGCGGTGATCGCGGATGATTCCCTCGTAATTCTCCCACTGGCCGTTCACCCAGGTGTCGCTGCCGACCATCATTCGGTCCTGAAACGTCGTGAGGATGCGCAGCCAGTCCGGATCGATCCCGTCGGCTTCCAGAATGCTCCACTCACGCAGCGACGTGTCAGCCCAGAGATTCGGGTGCCGGGACATGGTGTTCCAGACCGTGGCCGCACTCTCCCCCAGGCCGGTATGCGCCCAGATGACGGTCAGTTCCGGCTGCAGTTCGAAAAACAGGTCCACGGGGCCCGGCCCGGAATGCAGGTGGATCGGAATGTTCCGCTCGATTGCCATGCGGGCGACTTCGGCCAGCAGTTCCCGGTTGGCCTGGCTGGCGACATGCACATGGAACTCGCCGATGCCCTTGTGCGGATAACGGATCAGGCGGTCCTCGATATAGGCGGCCATGTCCGGCGCGCGCTGCCAGTTCCCCGAGCCCCATTCGCCGTGATAGGGGCGCAGCTCCGGCACCACACGCAGCGGCGCATAGGCCCAGAGCCGGAGCGTGCCCTCGTCCGGCGTCGAGGACACCAGCGCCATGGCCACGCCGGACCTGTCGAACAGCTCCACAACGGTCGAGACCGGGAACGGGCCCCATGCGGGCTGCTTGTAGTGAACATGGGCGTCGAAGATCGGCAGATCGTCATGCGCGCTGGCCCAGAAGGGCAGAATGGCGCAGCCGGCGGCCAGAAGTTGCACCCATCTGCGAAGCGCCATAGCGTCCCCCTCCCCCGAAACCCGGACCCGAGGGAAACAGGAAACGTCGTGAACACCGTGCGCGCAACCCTGATCGGCATCGGCGCCGTGCTGCTGTGGGCCATGCTGGCCCTGTTCACCGACGCCACGGGCGCGATCCCGCCACTGCAACTGACCGCCATGAGCTTCGCCGTCGCTTTCCTGATCGCCATCGGCCTGTGGACCGCGAAGGGGCAGAACCCGCTGCGCCGGCTGGCCGCGCCCGGCGGCGCCTGGCTGCTGGGCGTATGCGGCCTGTTTGGCTATCACGCCGTCTACTTCCTGGCGCTGAAGACCGCGCCGGTCGTCGACGCCAGCCTGATCGCCTATCTCTGGCCGCTGCTGATCGTGCTGTTCTCGGCGCTGCTGCCTGGTGAGCGTCTGGGATGGCATCACCTGACCGGTGCGCTGCTCGGCTTTGCGGGCGCGGCCGTCATCGTCGCCGGTCGCGGTGTCAGCTTCGACAACCTCTCCGTCGGCTATCTGGCCGCAGCCGCCTGCGCCCTGATCTGGTCGGGTTACTCAGTCCTGAACCGCCGCTTCGCCAGCGTGCCGACCGATGTTGTCGGCGGTTTCTGCGCCGTCACCGCCGTGCTGGCCGCCCTCTCCCATTTCACCTTCGAGGAGACGGTCTGGCCGTTGTCCGCCTCCCAGTGGCTGGCCGTCATCGGTCTGGGCGCGGGACCGGTGGGCGGCGCGTTCTTCCTATGGGATCACGGCACCAAGCATGGCGACCTGAGGATCCTCGGCGCATCCGCCTATCTGGCGCCGCTGCTGTCGACGCTGATCCTGGTCGCGGCAGGTTCGGCCGAGCTGACCTGGGCGGTCGCCGCAGCCTGCCTGATGATCACCGGCGGCGCGGCGCTGGCGGCCAAGGAAATGCTGCGGGCCACCCTGCGCGCGTGATAGGTTCCGGCCCATGTGGCGTCCGGACATTGTCGATCTCGGTCAGTTCTACAAGGGTCTGCTGGGCCAGGTCGCCCGGCGGCACCTGACCGTCGCCATTCGCTCGGTCTGGCCGGATCTGCAGGGCAAGCGGCTGCTCGGGATCGGCTACGCGACGCCCTATCTCAGGCCCTTCATGGGCGAGGCCTGCCAGGTCGCGGCGCTGATGCCCTCCAATCAGGGCATTCACCACTGGCCGCGCGAAGGGCCGAACCGCGCTTTCCTTTCCGACGAATTCGAGATCCCCCTGCCCGATCAGAGCATCGACCGCATCCTTGTGGTGCACGCCCTGGAGACCAGTGAAAGCGCACGGCATCTGCTGCGCGAGATCTGGCGCATCCTGGACGCCGACGGGTCGGCGCTCTTCGTTGCGCCGAACCGGCGGGGCCTGTGGTGCCGGGCCGAGGGAACGCCCTTCGGTCACGGCCATCCCTACTCACATGGCCAGATGGTGCGGATGCTGCGGGACTGCATGTTCCAGCCCGGAACCCACACCAGCAGCCTGCACCTGCCGCCGGTGGGCTGGCGCCCGGTGCTGCGCGCCAACCAGCTTCTGGAACAGGCGGGGCGGCGGCTTTGGCCGGGCTTCGCCGGCGCGCACCTGATCGAGGCCCGCAAACAGATCTACGCGGCGACGCCCGTGCCCAGTGGCGCGCGTTTCCGCCGCCGGCGCGAGGCCATCCGCATCGTCGCCCAGCCGGCGCGGAACAGCCGTGACGAGGATCCAGCGCTCAGGACTTGAGGATCCCGGCCTTCATCAGCCACCTGTAGCAGTCCTCCAGCGCCGTCTCGAGCGGCGGCGGCGCGTAGCCGAGTTCGTCCTGCGCCCGCGTCGATGCCGAGTGCATGTCGGCGCAAACCAGCGCCGCCGCCTCCGGCGTCACGTCGGGCATCCGCCCGGTGATGCCCGAGATGGCTTGTTCGAACCTGCCCAGCGTGCGGAGAACGAAACCCGGCACCGGCTTCTTCGGGACCTTCGGCTGGCGAGCCATTGTGGCGACATGCTGGACCAGGTCGAGAAAGCTCATGTGCGGCCCGGCGAGCAGGTAGTTCTGGCCCGTCCGGCCCCGCTCGAAAGCGGCGATATGGCCGCGTGCGACTTCCTCGCCATGCGCGAAATCGCCCGCGCCCGGCGGCACGCCGGGCAGCTTGCCAACGGCGGCGAGCAGGACGAGACGCGCCCAGTTGTTGCGGTCATGACGGCCGATGATGTGGCTGGGATTGGTGATCACCGCGTCCAGCCCTCCGTCCCGGACAGCGTCGAGCACCACGTCCTCGGCCAGATGCTTGCTGCGGTCGTAGCTGATCCAGGAGTCGCGGCCGGTCTTTGGCGTCTCCTCGGTCATCGGGCCGCCTGTCCGGTCGAAGACATTCCAGGTCGAGGTGTGGATCAGCCGTCCGGCGCCGGCGAGCGACATCGCCTTCACGACATTGCGCGTCCCGTCGACGTTCACGCGGTGCTGCAGCGGCGCCTCCTTGCGCCACATGGAGGTCATGGCGGCCATGTGAAAGACCGCGTCCGCCCCGTCGGGAATGGCCAGCGCCAGGCTGTCGAGATCGAGAAGGTCGCCCTCGACCAGCTCGACGCCGAGCCGTTCGAGAAGTTCGAGCCGGGAGCCGCCCCTGTGCAGCGCGACGATGCGCCAGCCACCCGCTTCGGCAAGCTGTTCGCACAGGTTCTGTCCCAGGAAGCCGGTCGCGCCGGTGATGAAGGCCGTTCGTTCCGCCATCCACCCATGATGGCGGCGGCGGCGCGCCGATCAATCGGTAATGTGCGCGATCTGCATGTCCATCTCTTCCGGCGACATCGGAAAGTCGACGCCGTTCCGGGCAGGCACGATCTGGCTGGGCGCGACCTTGGCGATGCGCTGCTGCATCAGCAGCGCCGTCCGCATCGACAGGCCAGCCTGATGGACCAGCGCAATCGTCGCCTTGCCGTTGCGCATTTCCAGAATGCGCTCGACGCCCTTGTCTCCACGCTTCGACAGCAGCGCCATGGCGCGGACCACGAAGCCCCGGCGGTTCTTCTCGATCGCCCCCTGGATCACCTCGTCGTCCAGCTTGTTCTGCTTCATCAGGTGATCGGCGAAATCGGCGTCCAGCTTTTCGTCGGCATCCTTGTCTTCGGCCAGCTTCTCGTTGAGCGCCGACGACAGTGTCTTGCGGGTCTTGTTGTCCAGTCCGGAGCGCTCCGAGAGCTGTTCCAGCAGGGCGCGCGAAATGAAGCTGGCGATCCGGCGCATGGTCCGTTGCGACAGTTCGGGCCGCAGGGCCAGGGGCTCGTGCAGTTCCTCCGACTCGGCGGCATCCTTGGCGATACGGTCCAGCGTCCCCTCGCGCACACTGGCCGACTTGTTGTGCAGCAGCGCGGCAATCGACGGCATGTCGGCGGAAGCGACGACCTGATCCGCGACTTCCTCGCCTATGCCGTGGCGCCGGGCCAGCGCCGGCAGCGCTCCGATGGTGACTCCGGCCGCCATCAGTTCGACCAGGTCGGCGTCGTTCAGCAGCGGGGAATATTCCAGCACCGGCGCGGCCACGATCTCCTCGACGTCCCGGGCCAGTTGCAGGACCACGTCCCTGGGTACGCAGTCCAGTTCCTTGATCGTCTCCGACAGCGCGGCGCGGACCGAGGGCAGCTTGTCGGCGGCCAGCATCTCCAGTGCCTCGATCGTCATCTCGCGCAGCTTTACCTGGCGGACATGCTGCAGCCCCGGCATCAGACGGCCGATCTTGCGCGCCAGTTCCTGGCGCACCTCGTCGCTCTCGTCCTCGGCCAGCAGCAGGTCGGCCTGCGGCGGGGTCGAGGGGTTGGCGGCGACGGCGGCGCGTATCTCGCCATCATCATCGTCCACCAGATAATAGAGAACCTCGGGCTCGGTCTTCGCGTTTCCGGCGAGCGCCAGACGCGTGTTGTTGCCGGCCGCCTCGAGCGTTCGGGCGGCCTGTTTCAGATCGGAGGCGGGATTCGGCGTTGTGTCAGGCATCTGTCCACTCCGTATGCGTCGGAGGATTCCGCCGATCTTCCGCGAAACTGACTAACCACCGGTTAATTGCGTGGCCCGTCCCCGCGGCGCTGGTCTATAAACTGCCGCCATGACCAGCAAAGAGCCCGCCCCTGACCTCAGGCATATCGACACCTGGGTCTTCGATCTCGACAACACCCTCTACCCCGCCAGTTCGGACCTGTTCGCACAGGTCTCCGACCGGATGCGCTATTTCATCCGCGATCTGCTGAAGGTCAGCGAAGACGAGGCGCACAGGCTGCAGAAGGGATATTTCCTCAGCCATGGCACCACGCTCAAAGGACTGATCGATCACCACGGCATCAATCCGGCCGACTTCCTGGACTATGTTCACGAGATCGACCTGTCGCCGATCCCGCCCAATCCGGAACTGCCGGACCTGCTGGAGCGCCTGCCGGGCCGGCGGCTGATCTTCACCAACGGGTCGGTCAACCACGCCATGAACATCATGACCCATCTGGGCATCGACAAGTGCTTCGAGGGCATCTTCGACATCGTGCATTCGGGCTACGAGCCGAAGAAGAGCGTCGGCCCCTATCGCATGTTCATCGAGAAGCATGACGTGGACCCGGCGAAGGCCGTGATGTTCGAGGACATGGCCCGCAATCTGGCGCCTGCCCACGAGGTCGGCTTCACGACCGTATGGATTCCGGGCATCTCCGAGTGGAGTTTCGACGCCTCGGAAGGCGATCACATCCACCACGTCACGAATGACCTGAACGCCTTTCTGGAGGCGGCGCTGGATGTCATCGAGGGACGCATTCAACCCGGGGAGGTCCGCCCGTGAGCCGCATCGCCATTGCCGGTTTCCTGCATGAAACCAACACCTTCGCACCCATCCTGACGACCTATGAGCATTTCGCGAAGGGCGAGGGCTGGCCGGCGCTGACGCTGGGCGAGGACATGCTGACCGTGTTTCCGCCAATCAACATCGGCACCGGCGGCTTCATCAACGAGGCGCGCAAGCTGGGGCATGAACTGGCTCCGGTCTGCTGGTCGGCCGCGGTCCCGGCGGGCTACGTCACCGAAGACGCCTATGAACGCATCACGAAGATGATGGTGGATGGCATCGAGCGCGAGATCGCGGCTGGCGCCGAGGCGGTCTATCTCGACCTGCACGGCGCGATGGTCGCGCAGCATCACGAGGATGGCGAGGGCGAGTTGCTGGACCGCCTGCGCCAGCGCATCGGCTTCGACGTGTCGGTCGTTGTCAGCCTGGACCTGCATGTGAACATCACGCGGCGCATGGTCGAGCTGTCGGATGTGCTGATCGGCTACCGGACCTATCCCCATGTCGACATGGCCGAGACCGGACGGCGCACGGCAAGGCACCTGGATGCGCTGCTGAACGGCCGCCCGAAGCAGGCCAAGGCCTTCATCAAGCTCGACTTCCTGCCGCCGCTGACCGGGCAGTGCACCATGGTCGAGCCCTCGAAGTCGGTCTACGAGCTGGTCGAGAGGCTGGAGGGCGGCGCGGTGTCCACCACCAGCTACACGCCCGGGTTTCACCCCGCCGACATCGAGGAATGCGGCCCCGCCATCGTGGCCTATGCCGACGATCAGGAAAGCGCCGACCGGGCCGCGCGGGAGATCGCCGACTACGTTCTGGCGCGTGAAGGCGAGTTCGCCGAACCCATGCTGGCTCCGGCCTCCGCGGTCTCGGAGGCGAAGCGCCTGTCGAACTCGGCGACGAAGACAATCGTGCTCTGCGATGCGCAGGACAATTCAGGCGCGGGCGGCACCTCCGACACCACCGGTCTGCTCCGCGCGCTGGTCGAGGGCGAGGCGCGCGGCGCCGTGATCGGCCATCTGACCGACCCCGAGGCCGCGCGGGCGGCGCATCAAGCGGGGGTCGGCGCGAAGCTCTCCCTGGCGCTGGGCGGCAAGCTGTTCGAGAACGGCGATCCGCCCTTCGAGGCCGAGTACACGGTCGAGGCGCTGTCGGACGGGAAGTTTCTCTGCACCGGCCCCTTCTATGGCGGCACCAACGCCAATCTGGGCCTGACCGCGGTGCTGGAGACCGGCGGAGTGCGCGTCGTCATCTGCGAGAACCGGATGCAGGCGGCGGACAAGGAGATGTTCCGCCACATCGGCATCGAGCCGGAAGAGGTGAAGATCCTCGGCCTGAAGTCGTCGGTGCATTTCCGGGGCGACTTCACCGACATTTCGGAGACCATCCTGATCGTGGAAGCGCCGGGCGCCTTCATCGACCGGCCGGCGAAGAACCCCTACCGGAATCTCCGGAGCGGCGTGCGGCTCGGACCTCTGGGGCCAGTCTACGCCGGGCCGGATTAGAAATTTACATGCGTCACATGCAGAATTATCGCTGTTCAGTTCCGGACCGGCCTGTATTTTCCGCGCCATGACTGACCTGCCTGCCCAGAAGCTCGACCCGACGGTCAAGCGCAATGTCGTGCTGCTGGCGCTGTGCCAGGGGCTTGGCGTCTCGACCTTCTCGATCATGATCGCCATGGGCGGAATCATCGGCCACAGCCTGGCCGAGGACAAGGCGATGGCCACCCTGCCGGTGACGGCGGTGGTCACGGGAACCGCGCTGGCCACGATCCCGGCGGCCATGTTCATGGGCCGCTTCGGCCGCCGTCCCGGCTTCATTGTCGGGGCCATGCTGGGGCTGGCGGGCAGCGCCGTCGGCGCCGTCGCCCTGCTCGAGGCCAGCTTCTGGCTCTACTGTCTCGGCTCGGCCCTGATCGGCATGTTCTCGGCCTTCGTGCAGCAGTACCGGCACGCCGCCGTCGACATGTCGCCGGTCTTCTTCCGCCCCAAGGCGGTGTCCTTCGTCATGGCCGGCGGGCTGATAGCGGGCTTCCTCGGGCCGGAGATCGCCAAACACACCAAGGACATGATGCCGGAGGCTCTGTTCCTCGGCTGTTTTGTCGGCACTGCCGCCCTGGCTCTGCTGTCGGCCTTCGTCCTGCTCTGGCTGGACATTCCGAAGCCGAAGCGCAGCCCGGACGCCAGCCGCGGACGCCCGACGCGGGAGATCATGAAGAACCCCGTGTTCTGGGTCGCCGCCGGATCCGGCATGATCGGCTTCGGCGTCATGAGCCTGATCATGACCGCCACGCCACTGGCCATGGTCGCCTGCGGTCACGCCTTCAACGACGCCGCGACCGTCATCCAGTGGCATGTCGTCGGCATGTATCTGCCCAGCTTCTTCACCGGCAGCCTGATCCAGCGCTTCGGCGTGCTGCGCATCATCATTGTCGGCGCGATCCTGAACCTGATCTGCGTCGCCGTCGCCCTGTCGGGGTTGGAGATGCTGAACTTCTGGACCGCGCTGGTGCTGCTGGGCATCGGCTGGAACTTCATGTTCGTCGGTGGCACGACGCTGCTGGCGGAATGTTACACAGCCGAAGAGGCGCCCAGAATTCAGGGCCTCAACGACTTCCTGGTCTTCGGCATGGTCGCGACTGCCTCGCTGAGTTCAGGACAGCTTCTCGATCGGCTGGGCTGGGACGCGGTGGCGCTGACCGCCGCGCCGCTGGTAAGCATCGCCATGCTGGGTGCGATCTGGCTGAGCCTGTCCACCCGCCGCGCCCAGCGCGCGTGATTTTGCCTCAGCATTGAGCACAGGTTGCGCAGCGGAACCGCATTTGGCATATAGCCGCCACTTTGAAACGGGCTGATCGGCGAATCCGGAGGGGATTGATGCCGGCAGCCCCCGTTCCTTGAGACAGGGGAATACACTCATGGATACCACACTGTTGCTGGTGCTCGTCGCTGGCGCGCTGGCCATTGTCTATGGCCTGGTGACCGCCAAGCAGGTGCTGAGCGCACCCGCGGGTAACGCGCGCATGCAGGAAATCGCCGGCGCCGTTCAGGAAGGCGCACGCGCCTATCTGAACCGCCAGTACGTGACTATCGCCATCGTCGGCGTGGTCGTCACCATCATTCTGTACGTGCTGCTGGGCGGCCTGGTCGCCATCGGCTTCGTGATCGGCGCGGTGCTGTCCGGCGCGGCCGGCTACATCGGCATGAACGTGTCGGTCCGCTCCAATGTCCGCACCACCGAGGGCGCGCGTCAGGGCCTGGCCAAGGGTCTGGACATCGCCTTCAAGGCGGGCGCCATCACCGGCATGCTGGTTGCTGGCCTGGCCCTGCTGGGTGTCGCCGGCTACTACGCCGTGCTGCTGGGCATGGGCGTCGAGGGCCGCGGCCTGGTCGACCCGCTGGTCGCCCTGGGCTTCGGCGCGTCGCTGATCTCCATCTTCGCCCGTCTGGGCGGCGGCATCTTCACCAAGGGCGCCGACGTCGGCGCTGACCTGGTGGGCAAGGTCGAAGCCGGCATCCCGGAAGACGACCCCCGCAACCCGGCTGTTATTGCTGACAACGTCGGCGACAATGTCGGTGACTGCGCCGGTATGGCCGCCGACCTGTTCGAGACCTACGCCGTGTCCGTCGTCGCGACGATGGTTCTGGCCTCGATCCTGTTCGCTGGCGATCTGGCCGCGGCCACCATGCTGTACCCGCTGGCCATCGGCGGCATCTGCATCGTGACCTCGATCATCGGCACCTACTTCGTGCGTCTGGGCAAGTCCAACAACATCATGGGCGCGCTCTACAAGGGCTTCATCGCCTCTGCCGTGCTGTCGGCCATCGCCATCTATCCGGTGACGTCCCACGTCATCGGCATGGGCGAGATCGGCAATGCCGGCTTCAGCGGCATGGACCTGTTCCTCTGCGCGATCGCCGGTCTGGTCGTGACCGGCCTGATCATCTGGGTGACCGAGTATTACACCTCGACCGAGTTCAAGCCTGTCCGTTCGGTGGCCGAGGCCTCCAACACCGGCCACGCCACGAACATCATCCAGGGTCTGGCCATCGGCATGCAGTCGACCGCCATCCCGGCGCTGATCATCTGCGCGGGCATCATCGTCACCTACTCGCTGGCCGGCCTGTTCGGCATCGCCATCGCCGTCACCGCCATGCTGGCGCTGGCCGGCATGGTCGTCGCGCTGGACGCCTACGGTCCGGTGACCGACAACGCCGGTGGCATCGCCGAGATGGCCGAGCTGGAAGATTCGGTGCGTAACACCACCGACGCTCTGGACGCCGTCGGCAACACCACCAAGGCCGTCACCAAGGGCTACGCGATCGGTTCCGCCGGTCTGGGCGCCCTGGTGCTGTTCGCCGCCTATACGCAGGACCTGGCCTTCTTCGCCGCCAATCCGGAGCAGTATCCGTACTTCGCCGGTGTCGTCGTCGACTTCGCCCTGTCCAACCCGTATGTCGTCGTCGGCCTGATCTTCGGCGGCCTGCTGCCGTTCCTGTTCGGCGCCATGTCCATGACGGCCGTCGGCCGCGCCGCCGGTTCGGTGGTCGAGGAAGTCCGCCGCCAGTTCCGTGAGGACAAGGGCATCATGGCCGGCACCTCGAAGCCGGATTACAGCCGCGCCGTCGACATGCTGACCAAGGCCGCGATCAAGGAAATGATCGTGCCGTCGATGCTGCCGGTTCTGGCTCCGATCGTCGTCTACTTCGTCATCCTGGGCGTGACCGGCGGTGACAAGGCGCAGGCGCTGGCCACCGTTGGCGCGATGCTGATGGGCGTGATCGCCACGGGCCTCTACGTCGCGGTCTCCATGACCGTCGGCGGCGGTGCCTGGGACAACGCCAAGAAGTACATCGAGGACGGCAATCACGGCGGCAAGGGCTCCGAGGCGCACAAGGCCTCGGTGACCGGCGACACCGTCGGCGATCCCTACAAGGACACCGCCGGCCCGGCCGTGAACCCGATGATCAAGATCACCAACATCATGGCTCTGCTGCTGCTGGCGATCCTGGCTCACTAAGAGACGGCAAGGCCCGGCGCCCTCCGGGGCGCGGGCCGATCCGTCAGACCGGCGGCCTTCGGGCCTGTGCGGTCACGAATTCCCCGCGGGAGCGATCCCGCGGGGTTTTTCTTTGTCTGTTGCGTCCCGTCAGGCCGCCGGGGGAAAGGTCATCCGGACCGAGGTTCCCTCGTCCGGCGTCGAGGTGAGCCGGACTTCCACACCTTGCGCCTCGGCCATCCGGCGGACCAGGGCCAGACCGAGACCCAGTCCTTCCTGCGTCTGGTCGAAGTCGGGTCCAGACTGGGTGAAGGGCTCGAAGACCTCGTTGAGAACGTCCTCGGCGATCCCTGCGCCGTCATCCCGCACGAGTATTTCTGCGCCGCCACCATCCAGCGGCATCACCTCGACATCGATCCGCCCGCCGGCCGGCGTGAACTTCAGGGCGTTCGACAGCAGTTCGTCCAGCATATGGGCGGTCATCCAAGTGTCGGCCTTCGCCACGTTGCGATCTGCGCCGTAGCTCTGGTTCAGCTCGATGCTGGCGAGGTCCGCCTTCTTCAGGCAGGCGCCGACGACGCGTCCGACCAGGCTGTTGAGCTCGACGGGCTCCAGGTTGGCGGCCAGCGGCTGCTCCAGCCCCTTGGTGACCGAAAGGACATTCTCGACCAGCCGATGCAGGTGGCGGGCGCTTCCGAGGATGTCGTCGATATGATCCTCGCCATTATCGGTCGACCACTCCCCGTCACGGCGGAGCTGCGTCATCTCCGCATAGCCCATGATCACGTTCAGCGGCGTGCGGAACTCGTGCCCGACCATGGCGACAAAGCGGGACTTGGCGTCCGAGGCGGCGCTGGCGGCATGCGCCAGTTCCTCGGCTCGCTGGCGATGCATCCGCTCGATGCTTCGGGCCCGGAAATTGCGGCGGATCAGGATCTCCTTGGAAAAGGCCGCGGCCAGGCCCGAGAAGGTCAGCGCCAGAAGCAGCGCGCTCTGCACCGAGATTGCGGCCCAGCTCTGCCCGGCGCCCAGCCAAACGTGCCAGAAGGCGACGAAGGAAATGGCGGTGCCGATACCGATGAAGATGGCGATGGGACGGAACAGAGCCGGGAAATATGTCATGGCGCAGACGAACAGTGCCGCCATCTCGTAGAGATAGAGCAGGCTGCCGTTGCCTTCCGCGGTCGCGAAACAGTAGGCGGCGTTGCCGAACGCGGTCGTGGCCAGCAGGGGGAAGACCACCTCGAACACCGGCGGCGGCGACCTGCGCCGCAGGACCAGAACCGCCGTCAGTACAAAGAGTGGCAGCACCACCAGAAAGCGGAACCAGTGCAGGTCCGCGAACGAGACCGGTGACAGGTAATAGATCAGCGACGAATAGATACCGTAGATGAGCGTCCCGAGCACACTCCAGATGACTCGGAGCGTCAGTGTCGCCTTGAGCCACCGGCGCTGGAACTCCCGCTCGGTCCCGGCCGAACAGAAGCAGAGTCCCGACCGGTCGATGGCATAGTCTTCCGGCATCTCGGCCTGGCCGGTCAATCGCTGCAACCCGTCATGCTGTGGCGCGCCCTCGCCGCATTCGCCGATTCCGGCAGTCCCTGCCAACTATCGCGCCCGGCCGCTCCGGTGTCCAATCGCAGCATCCCGCGACCCGTGATTTGCCTGTTCCGGGGACGCTGCTAGGGTTTCCTCATGTCCACGGGCGTCATCATCGATCAGGGCTACAGCCGCTACACTGCACAGGACCACGAGACCTGGCGGGTGCTGTTCGAGCGGCAGGCCGAACTTCTGCCCGGACGCGCCTGCAACGAGTTCGTCGAGGGGTTGGACGCGCTGGGCGTGGACGCCGGCGGCATCCCCGATTTCGAGAAACTGTCCGACCGGCTGGAAGCGGCGACGGGGTGGCGCATCGTCGCCGTCGAGGGTCTGATCGCCGACGACACGTTCTTCGGGCTGCTGGCCGACCGGCGGTTTCCCGTCACCCACTGGATCCGCAAGCCGGAACAACTGGACTACCTGCAGGAACCGGACTGCTTCCACGACTGCTTCGGCCATGTGCCGATGCTGTTCAATCCGGTCTTCGCCGACTACATGGCCGCCTATGGCCGCGGGGGGCTGAAAGCGCTCCGGCACGACGCGCTGACCTATCTGGCCCGGCTCTACTGGTACACGGTGGAGTTCGGCCTGATCGAGACGCCGGATGGACTGCGCATCTACGGTTCCGGCATCGTCTCCTCGAAGGGCGAGACCATCTTCGCGCTGGATGACGCGGCACCGAACCGGCTGGGCTTCGATCTGCTGCGCATCATGCAGACCGATTACATCATCGATCACTACCAGCAGACCTATTTCGTGATCGAGAACTTCGACGAGCTGTTCGACGCAACCCGGCCAGACTTCGTCCCCTACTATGAGGAACTGAAACGCCGCGATACCATTTCTCCCGATCAGGTGCTGACGAGCGACCGCAGGATCTGATCCGACGGTTTCGAGCAGGTGGGGAGGCCATGCGCGAAAAGACGATCACCGGATATTGCGACCCGTTCTCCGCCGAGGCCGGCGAGAGCATCCGCTTCATGGTCTCGACCTACGCGCCGGGCGACTACCGGGCGACGATGGTGCGCATCCGCTCAGGCGAACGCGGCCCCGATGGCGGCATCGTCGAGGATCCGGTTCCGGCCGAGTTCGAGGGAAACCATCCGGGCCGGCATCAGCCTCTGTCTCCAGGCTCATGTGTCGAGATCGAAGTCCCGACGGTGGCGGCACCGAAGGCGCTGACCCTTGCCGCCTGGATATGGCCGACCCGGCCGGGCGGTTCCGAGCAGGCGATACTGTCGCTCGGCGGCGCGGCTGAGGGCGTCTCCCTCTTCCTGGATCGGAATGGCTGCCTGGCATGCCGGATAACGGTCGGCGGACAGGACACGACTGCCGCGCTGACGACCCCGCTCCGCAGCCGCCAGTGGGTGCAGGTCTCCGCGAGCATCGACGCCAAAGCGGGCGTGGTCATCCTGCGCCAGACACCCCGAGCCGCCGCGCTCGCGGATTTGCTGACCGCGGGAAACCTGGAACGGCGTTTCGAGACAGGTCCGCTCGCGCTGCCAGGCGGAGGCGTCTGCATCGCGGCTGCGCCGGGAGAGGACGGAATCCGCGCGTTCTTCAACGGCAAGATCGATCGCCCGCGCCTGGCCGCCCGCACTCTTTCAGGCGGTGATCTCGACAGGCTGATGGCCGCAGCTCCCATCAAAGCCCTGGGTGATGACCTTCTCGGCCACTGGGACTTCAGCCGGGAGATGACCACGCAGCGGATCATCGATCTCGGCCCGCATGGCCGGCACGGCAGACTGGTGAACCTGCCGACCCGCGCCATGACCGGACACAACTGGGACGGCAGCGCACAGAACTGGCGGGAGAAGCCGGAACACTACGGCGCCATCCACTTCCACGACGACGATCTGTATGACGCCGGCTGGGACGCCGATTTCAGCTTCGCCGTGCCGCCCGACCTGCAGAGCGGCCTGTATGCGGTGCGGCTGGAACATGGCGAGGACACCGATCACATCCCATTCGTGGTCCGGCCGCCCGTCGGAACCGCAACCGCCCCTGTGGCCTTTCTGGTTCCGACGGCGTCCTATCTGGCCTATGCCAACTACCGGCTGCGGCTGAAGGCCAATCCGATCTTCGGCGACGGACGTCCGGCGAATGTGAACGACGCCTTTCTGGGCGCGCACCCGGAACTGGGCAACTCGACCTACGACCTGCATTCGGACCGCTCCGGCGTCGCCTTCGCCTCGCGCCTCAGGCCGGTGACCAACATGAAACCGGGAGAGAACCGGCTCTGGGGCCTGCCCGCGGACTGCAACATCATCGGCTGGCTGGAGCACGCCGGCACCGGCTATGACGTCATCACCGACGAGGACCTGCACACGCACGGCGCGGACCTGCTGAAACCCTATCGCGCCATCGTCACCGGATCGCACCCCGAGTACCACTCGACGGCCATGCTGGATGGCATCCAGGACTATCTCGGCCAGGGCGGGCGGCTGATGTACATGGGCGGCAACGGCTTCTACTGGCGCGTGGCCTTCGATGAGGACCTGCCGGGCGGTCTGGAGATCCGCCGCGCCGAGGACGGTACCCGAGCCTGGATCGCCGAGCCGGGCGAGTACTATCACGCCTTCAACGGGGAATATGGCGGGCTCTGGCGCCGGATCGGCCGCGCGCCGAACCTGCTGGTCGGCGTCGGCTTCGCCGCGCAGGGTTTCGAGAAGAGCGGCTACTACCGTCGCGCGCCGGGGGCGGATGATCCCCGGGCAGCCTTCATCTTCGAAGGCGTCGCGGCGGACATCGTGGGCGATCACGGCCTGATCGGCGGCGGCGCGGCGGGCGAGGAAATCGACCGTTGTGACGCCCGGCTCGGTTCACCCACGCATGCGCTGGTAGTGGCGACGTCCGAGGACCTGGGGCCGGACATGCTGCGCACAAAGGAGGAGTTCCTGTCGACCATCCCGCCCTTCGACGATCCGAAGGTGCGGGCGGACATGACCTTCTTCGAGTGCCCGAACGGCGGCGCGGTGTTCTCCACCGGCTCCATCGCCTACGCCTCCAGCCTGCCGCACAAGGGGTTCGACAACGACCTGGCGAAGCTGACGACCAACGTGCTGCGCCGCTTCATCGATCCGGAGCCATTTGTCTTCCCCGCGGACGAAGGCTGAGATGCGGCTCTTCTCCAACGCGAAGCGGCCAGTCCATCTGGGCCCCTACCCGTTGGAGCGGCTGCCGCGAGCCGATACTGCGCCGGCTACCGGAACAGCCAGCCTGCCGCCGGTCCAGGACTCGGCGCTGGCCCCTTCGATCGCGCCCTACAAACAGCTCTTCGCCAGCCTTCGCGATGGCGAGATTGCGCCGCTGGCCGATCCGCTAACCGATGATCCGGTCGAGCGGGCGAACAATCTGAAGGCCGGCATCTACTTTCTCGACGCGGATCAGGCCGGCGTCGGGCCAGTCCCGGACAAGGCCTGGATCGGCAGCCCCCTGCCCGGTCATTGTACCGCCATCGTGATCCTGGTCGCGCACCCGCCGGAACCCGCAGCCGGTGAGCCGGGCCAGGAAGACCTGAGACAGGCGGCAGCCGACATCGCCGCGCTGCGGGCGGCCGAGATCGCCGTCATCACCGCCGGGTATGTACGCCAGATCGGCTTTGCCGCGCGCGCACATGTCGACGGAGCTTGCGACGTCGACCTGCTGGCGCTTGCACTCACCTGCGGTCTGGTGACGGTTGAGGATGGGAAACCCGTCGCGCCCCATGTCGGTAACGGGTTTCAACTGGCCGCCGTCACCACGGGCTTCGAGGCCGCGCATGACCGCCCGCTGGGTCCTACCGCGATGGCCACGAGCCGCGGCGCTTCGGCGTTTTTCGGCATCGGCGGCACCCGCCCCGGCTGGAAGCGTCTGGACGGACGTCACCGCCCGCTGCATCTGGGCCGCTATCCGATGGAGAAGATCGCCCGGCGGGAGACGCCGACAACGCATATCTCAGAGCATGTGCCGCGCATGCCCAAGCGCGCCAGTTTCTTCACCCGCGCACTGCATGGCGACCTGGGTGTAAAGCCGAAGGCCGAACGCGCCCGCTTCGCCATCAAGACGCCGTCGAGCTTCTCCTACACGCCGCTGATCCGAGCCATGGTGCCGCTGCAGACAGGCGAGACCGCTCAGTCGCAGTCGCCCGGCTCTGACAACGCAGCGGCGAATGCCGATGCGATGAAGGCGCTGGCGCATGCGCTAGGCGGCGACATGATCGGCATCTGCACTATCCCGGACTACGCCTGGTACTCGCACCACGACGACGGCAGCGAGATCGCGCCCTATCACCGGAACGCCATCGTCATCCTGATCGACCAGGGTTTCGAGACCATGGAAGGCGCCAGCGGCGATGACTGGATCTCCGGGGCACAGTCCATGCGCGCCTACATGCGCGGGGCCGAGATCGCCGGGGTCATTGCCGACCATATCCGCCGCAAGGGCTGGGCGGCCCGGTCGCATACCAATTTCGATTCCGACCTGCTGCATATCCCTCTGGTGCTGCAGGCCGGCCTAGGCGAGCTGAGCCGGATCGGGGAACTGGTGCTGAACCCCTTTGTCGGACCCCGTTTCAAGTCAGTGGTGGTTTCCACCGACATGCCGCTCCGTCCCGACAAGCCGATCGACTTCGGGCTGCAGGACTTCTGCGAGAAGTGCAACAAGTGCGCCCGCGAATGCCCTTGCAGCGCGATCCCTTTCGGCCCGAAGACCATGTTCAACGGCTACGAGATCTGGAAACCGGACGCCGAGAAATGCGCGCGCTACAGGGTCACCAATCAGAAGGGCTCGGCCTGCGGGCGCTGCATGAAGACCTGCCCCTTCAACGCCGAGGGGCTGATGACCGAGCGGCTGGCGCTCTGGGCCTCCATCCGGTTTCCGGGACTGCGCGGCCCGCTGGCGCGGCTGGATGACCGGCTGCGCCGGGGCGCCATCAACCCGGTGAAGAAGTGGTGGTTCGATCTGGAGCTTGTCGATGGCCGCGCCGTCGCGCCGAAAGCCGGCACCAATGCCCGCTCGCTGGATTTCAGCCGCAAGATCGATGCGGAGAACCAGAAGATCGCGCACTACCCGTTCGAGACCGCGCCGCCGCCCGGCAGCACCGAACCGCATCCGCCGGACCGCAAGGACGGCCTGCGCCGCGCGGCTGAGGCCGCGAAACCACCTGGGGAGGAATGACCATGATCAAGTCGGTACTGACTTTCAGACGCAAGCCGGGCATGCCCGTGGACGAGTTTCAGGACTACTGGCTGAACGAGCACCCGAAGGCGGTGCTGCAGCTGGAGGGGTTGCAGCGCTATGTCCAGGATCACCCGCTGCGGCAGGGCTATGCCAAGCGGCCGCTGCCCATCGACGGCATCGCCGAGACCTGGTGGCCGGACACCGCCACGATGAAGAACAACGCCAGCGGACCTGTCTGGGACAACCTGATCGCCGACGAGGAGCGTTTCGTCGACCGTTCGACCATGCAGCTACTGCTGGTCCAGGAGCATGTGATGAAGGACGAGGCCGTCGGTCCCGACGGTTTCAAGATCATCGAGATCGTGCACCGCAAACAGGGCATGAGCGTCGAGGACTACCAGCGCCACTGGCGCGAGGTGCACGGCCCGCTGGGCGCGACCATTCCGGCGGTCCGCCGCTACGTCCAGAATCACCCGCGCATGTCGGCCTACGCCAATGGCCGCCAGCCGGTGTGCGACGGCTACGCCATGGTCTGGTTCCGGTCGATGGCCGACATGCGGTCTTCGCCCGAGACCGACGAATACAGGCGCACGATGGAGGACGAGCCGAACTTCATTGACCACGGCAAGCTCGATTTCGTGATCACGAAAGAGCACGTGATCAAGGCCTGAACCCGCCAATCATTACGGGGCGTTAACCCTTGCCACTCCACAGTGGCGGCATGGTTTCCGGGGCAGAGAGACGACGGGAAAGGAAGGCCCGCAGCCAGCATGCGCTGCGGCTGCTTCCACTCGCCTTCCGGGACCATGAAGTCGAGCTGGAATTTCGGGACAGCTGGCTGCAGGCGACCCGATCGGGTCACCGGCTCTGGACGACCGCGTCGGCGATTTCCTACGCGATCTGCTCGCTGCTGATCGGCCTGTCTGCGGAGCCCGGATTCATCGCGGATCAATGGTTCAGGATCTGGGTGTGCCTGCCCCTGCAGGCGATCGCCCTCGCCATCGTCTGGCGCGCAAGATATTCCGACGCCGCCTACCGATGGCTCTACCTGACCGTTGCGCTGTGCCTGTTCTTCAACGCCATAGCCAGCTACGCCTACGCCCATCCGGCGGACGCCCGCCTGCATCTGTTCGAATCCGCGCTGATCTTCGTCTTCGCCCAGTATTTCTATCCCGCCCGCTGGAGCCTGATCGCCGCTTTCGCGGTCATCGGCGGGACCGGCGCCACGGTCTTCTTCGTGATCGCGGACCGGCTGCCGGGCGGCGCGAACGTTCCGCTCGAGATGGCCGTGCTGGTCACCTGGGGCATGGCCGTCGCCGGCGTCTCCAGCGCCTACATGAAGGAACAGATGGCGCGGCGGAATTTCCGTGAGATCATGTTGTCGCGTGCCAGGACCGCCGAACTGGACACCATGCGCGCGGAAGCAGAGCGCTCCGCCAGCGCCAAGGCCCGCTTCATCGCCATCGCGGCGCATGAACTGCGCACACCGCTGAACGCCATCTGCGGCTTCGCCGAACTGGGGCACAAATCGGCCATGGCGAAGGGGCCATCCGACGCAGGCCACGGCGTCTACGAACAACTGAGCCGGGACGCGCACCATCTGTCCAACCTGGTCGAATCCACGCTGACGATCACCCGGGACGGGGCCTTGTCCCTGCAGTCCGAGCGGGCGGTCTTTCCGGTCGAGGACATGCTGCAGCAGGTGGCCGCCGCCGAACGCGTCTGCGCCAGGGAGATCGGAGTCAGGCAGTACCGGACACCCGGCGGTTCCAGCCTGGCCGTCGACGGCGACGCAAGGGTCTACCGGACCATGATCGAGAGTCTGATCCGGCGCGTCCGAGGCATTCCCGGCTGGGACGCGATGCTGCTGCAGGCCGAAGCCGATGGCGAAGGCTGCCGCCTGGTGATCGCGCCGGCGTCAATGCCGACTGCGGGCGACGGGAAGTGCCCGCAGCCGGACTTCCTCGTTTCCGGGCTGACCGCCTCGCTGGCGCGATCGCAGGGCGTGGAGATCCAGGCCATGGGCACCGATACTTGGATACTCGGCTTCGGCATCCGCGTTCCCGCGGACCGCACCGTCAGACTGGCCGGCGCCGCACCCGTTCCGGCAGTGCAGGCATGTTGATCCCGCCGGACACCGGAAAGGATCAAAGGGGCGGAAAGCCGCGCACCGCGTTCGGCCGCATGCATCCACTGTTCCTCACATTCGGCACGCGTAGCGCGGAACAGCGCTTCCGGGAAAGCTGGGCCAAGGCGGCCACGCCAACAAGCCGCCTCTGGTCATTGTCCGCTATCCTGGCCTACTGCCTGATGACCGCTGCGCTATTCCGGCTCGATCCCGAATTCGCGACCGAACAGCAATGGTTCCGTTGGCTGGTGTGTTTTCCCCTGCTGCTGATCGAGCTGGCCATGTCGCAGAGCCTTGTCCGCCGTCCCCGTCTGGCGGCAGGCGTCTTTCTTGCCGCAAGCCTGGCCTGTTTCCTCAACGCAGCCATCAGCTACGCCTTCGCCCCATCGTCGCTGGAGATATTCTTCCTGCTGGAACAGGCGATGCTCTTCGTGTTCTGCGCCAGCTATTTCCGGACGCTGTTCACCCTGACCGCCACCTTTACCGGCATCGCCACGCTGATCGCGATGCCGGTCATCGTGTTGCCACTCGTCACGCGGGACGCTCCGGTCACAGAGATTGGCGCCGAGCTGTTCATCATCGGCTGCCTGGCCGCCACCTTGATCCTGTCGGTCTACTATCGCGAGATACTTGTGCGCCGGAACTTCCGGGCGATCATGACGGCAAGGTCGGAAGAGGCGAAGGCCGAGGAACTGGCGCGCGAGGCCCTGGCGCATTCCCGCGCCAAGTCCGACTTTCTGGCTGCCGTCGGCGAAGAGCTGTCGCTTGCCGTCCGTCATGTGATGGATCAGTCGCAGACCGAGGCTGCCGGACGCGAGTGGCGCAAGGGCGGCGGCTACCTGTCGGAGATCCATGAGGGCGCGGCGCGCCTGCAGACCACGGTGCAGCGGATCGTCCACGTATCGCGGGGAGCGGAGGCCTTTCCCATCGATGGCAGGGGACGCGCGCCGGTCCTGGATATCCTGAAGGAACGCATCGGCATCTGGGCGGCCGGAGAAGACACGCCGGCGCCTTCGTGCGATGCGCAGGACACGCCACCCGAAGCAGCCATCCCGGTCGCGGATCTGAAACAGATTCTGGACGAGTGTCTGTCGAACATCGTGAAGCATGGCGGGGGATTGCGCGGCGCGCACGCCAGTATCGACCTTTCGGACACGCACAGGCTGCGTCTCAGGATTGCCGACACCGGCCCCGGCCTGCCGGACTCGGTTCTGGAGACCGTGTTCGATCCTTTCTTCCAGATGGATGATTGCCTTGGCCGCAGTCAGGAAGGCCTGGGTCTGGGGCTGACCAGAGCGCGCCAGCTTGCCCGCGCCAGCCACGGTGATCTCTGGCTTGAGACAGCCGGCGCCAGCGGCCTGACCGCGGTACTGGAGCTTCCACTGGCGGATGAACCACACGAGGACAAGCCAAAGCGGGCAGATGCCCGCTTTGCGGCCTTGACTGGGGAATAGAGCGCCATAAAGTCCGCCCTCCGGTCCGGATGCCCCGAACCGGACCGATCACTCATGTCAGGAGCCCGAGCGATGAACGCCCCGAACCCCGCGCCCGTCACCGTCACCTTGCCCGATGGCAAGCAGATGACGTTCGACGCGACGCCGACCGGGCTGGACGTCGCCGAAGCCATCGGCCCCGGCCTGGCGAAGGCCGCGCTGGCCGTGAAGGTGAATGGCGAGATGCGTGATCTGAAGCGCCATCTGCCGGGCGACTGCAACCTGGAAATCGTGACCCTGAAGTCCGAGGACGACGCCGTGCTGCCGCTGATCCGGCACGACGCGGCGCATGTGCTCGCCCAGGCCGCGCAGGAACTGTTCCCCGGCACCCAGGTCACCATCGGCCCGTCGATCGAGAACGGTTTCTATTACGACTTCGCCCGCGACGAACCCTTCACCCCCGAAGATGTCGAGGCGATGGAAAAGCGGATGCACGAGATCGTGGACCGCGATCTGCCGTTCGAGCGCCATGTCTGGGACCGCAACGACGCCATCGAGACCTTCAAGGGCATGGGCGAGGCCTACAAGGCGGAGATCATTTCCGACCTGCCCGAGGATGACGAGATCTCGATCTACAGCCAGGGCGACTGGAAGGATCTCTGCGTCGGCCCGCACCTGCCGTCGACCGGCAAGCTGGGCCACGCCTTCAAGCTGACCAAGCTGGCCGGCGCCTACTGGCGCGGCGATTCCCGGAACGCGATGCTGCAGCGGGTCTATGGCACTGCATGGCGGAACGAGAAGGAACTGAAGGCCTATCTCACCATGCTGGAGGAGGCGGAGAAACGCGATCACCGCCGCCTGGGCCGGGAGATGGATCTGTTCCACATCCAGGAAGAAGCCCCGGGCATGGCCTTCTGGCATCCCAAGGGCTGGAAGTTCTATCTGACCCTGGAAGCCTACATGCGCCGCCGTCTGGATGAGGCCGGCTATCGCGAGGTGAAGACCCCACAGCTTGTCGACCGCAAGCTGTGGGAAGATTCAGGTCACTGGGAGAAATTCCGGGAGAACATGTTCATCTCGGAATCCGACGAGCGCTTCTACGCACTGAAGCCGATGAACTGTCCGGGTCACGTGCAGATCTTCAACCAGGGTCTGAAGAGCTATCGCGAACTGCCGCTGCGCATGGCGGAGATGGGCTGCTGTCATCGCTACGAGCCGTCGGGCGCGTTGCACGGACTGATGCGGGTGCGCAACTTCACGCAGGACGACGCGCACATCTTCTGCGAGGAAAGCCAGATCAACACCGAGAGCGCGATCTTCTGCGAGCTCCTGCTGTCGATCTACAAGGATTTCGGCTTCGAGGATGTGCGGATCAAGTTCTCCGACCGTCCGCCGGTGCGCGCGGGTTCGGACGAGGTCTGGGACCGTGCGGAGGCGGCGTTGCAGGAGGCCATCGACAAGGTCGGCCTGCCCTACGAGATGAACCCGGGCGAAGGCGCGTTCTACGGGCCGAAGCTGGAGTTCGTGCTGCGCGACGCCATCGGCCGCGACTGGCAGTGCGGCACCCTGCAGGTCGATTTCGTGCTGCCGGAGCGGCTCGACGCGTCCTATGTCGGCGAGGATGGCGCACGCCACCGCCCGGTGATGTTGCACCGCGCGATCCTGGGATCGTTCGAGCGCTTCGCAGGCATCCTGATCGAGGAGCATGCCGGCCGTTTCCCGCTCTGGCTGGCGCCGGTTCAGGCCGTGGTCACCACCATCACCTCCGACGCCGATGCCTATGCAGAGGAAGTTGCGGCAAAGGCGGCTTCGATGGGCATCCGCGTTGAGACCGATCTGCGCAACGAGAAGATCAACTACAAGGTCCGCGAACACAGCCTGGCCAAGGTTCCGGCCATGCTGGTCGTCGGCAAGCGCGAGGCCGAGGAAGGCAGGGTTTCTGTCCGGCGGCTGGGAGACAAGAATCAACAAGTTCTTGCCCTTGAAGACGCTCTTGCTATCCTTGTTGAAGAGGGAACACCGCCTGATCTGCGATGATTGGGCGACATGTTGTCCGTGACGCCGGCAACATCATCTAAGTAACTGAAAGTAAAGGATAAACTCATACCTCGTCCGCAAGTCAACTCGGCGCCCGTCCGCGAAGGACCGCGCGCCAACGAACTGATCGACGCCCGTGAAATCCGGCTGATCGATCATGAGGGCAACAATCACGGGGTCGTGGCCACCGTCGATGCACTGCGCGCGGCGCAGACGATCGGGCTGGATCTCGTGGAAGTATCGCCTCACGTCAAACCGCCTGTCTGCAAGCTGATGGACCTCGGAAAATTCAAGTACGAGGAACAGAAGAAGGCGAATGCCGCCCGCAAGCGGCAGAAGACGGTCGACGTCAAGGAAATCAAGATGCGGCCGAACATCGATGACCACGACTACGAGACCAAGATGAAGAAGGTCGTGGAATTCATCAATGACGGCGACAAGGTCAAGGTGACCATGCGGTTCCGCGGGCGCGAGATGGCGCACCAGGATCTGGGCATGGTCGTCATGAAGCGTGTGCAGGAAGAGATGAACGAGACCGCCAAGGTCGAAGCTCATCCCCGCACCGAAGGCCGCCAGATGACCATGGTCCTGGCGCCCAGGTAACACCGGCACCGCGCGGTAACGAAGGAGAAGCGCCGTGAGCCTGACAGGAATCAGGGCGCTGACCTTCGACACCGGCGGCACCATTCTCGACTGGCACTCAGGCTTCCGTGACGCGTTCGCGGCCGTCGGCGCTCGCCACGGCATCGAACGCGACTGGGCGAAGCTCGCCAACGAGCTGCGCCGGCGCTCACTCGGCGCCATGCTCAATCTGGGTGAGCACGAACCGCCAGCCTGGAATTTCGATGGCGCGCATCGCTTCAAGCTTGATGAAATCCTCGCCGAGGAAGGTCTCGATGCCTTCACCGACCAGGATCGCCATGCCATTGCCTACGACGCAGCCCACGGTTTCACCTGCTGGCCGGACTTTCCCGGAACGCTGCCGAAGCTGCGACAGCGCTACATGGTCTGCTCCTTCACCATCCTCAGCTATCGCATCATCATCGACACGGCGGGCAGGAACGGGTTGAGCTGGGACGCCGTTTTCTCCTGCGAGGGCATCGGCAAGTACAAGCTGCTGCCGGAATCCTACGCCACGGCCGCGGCCCGGCTGCAGCTCGATCCTTCAGAATGCCTGATGGTGGCCTGCCACCGCTTTGACCTCGACGCGGCGCGCAAGTCCGGTTTCCGCACCGCGCTCGTCCGCCGCCCCGCCGAATGGGGCCCGGAAGCCGCAGACTACGATCCGAAGGCGAAGGAAGGCGACTACGACATTGTCGTGGATGACTTCCCCAGCCTGAACGCGGCGCTGCCCTGAGCAACGATACGTCGCCGGTCAGAAAGATGGCGGCACCCGGGTCTGTTGAACATCTTGATCCGGACGTGCGCATCGCCGAACCGAAGGTCGCCAGATGACCATGCGCCTGGCCCCCGCGCCGGACAGAACCGAAGTCCTGATCGCGGAAACGGGCTCATTCCAGCAGCCCGTGATCCGAGATCACAAAGTCAGTTCTACGCGGTTCCGGCCGTTCTGCTTGCACCGGTATAGTGCGGAGTCGGCGCGAGCGACCAGGGCCTCGATATCATCTTCCCTGCCGACCAGAGTCGAGATCCCGATACTGATGGTCACGGAGAATGGGCCGTCGGGCAGCGGAGCATCGATCTGGTGACATTCGATGCTCTGCCGCCACCGTTCAGCAGCAACTTTCGCAGCAGCGACCGTCGAGTTGGCCAGCAGGATGACGAACTCCTCCCCTCCCCAGCGGCAAGAGATATCTGACGACCGCGACTGACCGCTCAACTGGTCGGCGACTGCACGGATAACCTTGTCGCCGGTTGCATGCCCGAAACGGTCATTAACCGACTTGAAGCGATCAATGTCTCCCATGAGAACACACAACGGTTGACCGGATCGATGAGCGGAATGGACCGCCGAGGTTGCCAGCATCTCGAACGCTCGGCGATTGTAAAGACCGGTCAGTGGATCACGCTCGGCCTGGTCCCGAAGCTCAGACTGCTGACGCACCCATTTGGTTGCGTCCCTGATCACGGCGCCAACCACTGTGGAACCGCCATTCTTCGCCTTGATGAGCGAGACCTCGACCGGAAGAACCTGGCCGTCTTTTCGACGCGCATGGACGGGTTTGGTACGATCAGCCATTCGACGAACCGATTCGGATCCGTCAAAAAAACCTGAGAAGAGTGCGCCATGCCCCCGGCGTTCCACTTCTGGGATCAGAATTTCCAGAGAACTGCCGATGAGATCTTGGGGCGTGTAGCCGAAAACAGCTTCACTTGCCGCATTCGCATAGACGATTGTCTGCGTCTGGTCGACGGCCAGGACAGCGTCCGGTACAGCGTCAATAATCTGACCGAAAAACCATTCCAATTTCAAACTCCCCGGACAATATGCGTGCGCGCTGCCAAGCCAAGGTTTCAGACGAAATCAGTCTGAAATTCCAAAAAAGGCCGGCACCCAAGCACCGGCCAAACAGAACATCCAGAAGTTAATGCTCTGCATACACCTCGCCGGACAGAACCCGCTCGTCCTGTCCCGGCGAAGTTGAAAAAAGCCCACTCACAACTCATCCGCGTCCGCCTGGTACTTCCCGTCCTTCCGGAACGGTGAGAAGTCGCTGAGATAGTCGATCTCGCGCTGCACCTCGCGGCGTTCGTGCTCCAGATACTCGTCGACCGCGCGGCGGAAGCTGTCATTGGCGATCCAGTGGATCGAGTGCGTGGTCACGGGCAGGTAGCCGCGCGCCAGCTTGTGCGGTCCCTGCGCGCCCGCCTCGACCCGCTTCAGCCCGTGGCGGATGGCCCAGTCAATGGCGCGGTAGTAGCATAGCTCGAAATGCAGGAAGCGATGATCCTCGACGCAGCCCCAGTAGCGACCGAACAGGGTCTCGGTCCCGGCCAGGTTCAGCGCGCCGGCGATGTAGCGCCCTTCCCGCTTCGCCATCATCAACACGACCTTCCCGCCCAGCCGTTCACCCAGCAGTGAGAAGAAGGTGCGGTTCAGATAGGGGCTGCCCCACTTGCGGCTGCCGGTATCCATGTAGAACTGGTAGAAGGCGTCCCAGTGATCCTCGTTGAGGTCCGCGCCGGTGATCTCCTCGACCTCGATATCGTTCTCCAGCGCGCCTTTCCGCTCCTTGCGGATCGCCTTGCGCTTGCGCGATGACAGGTCGGCCAGGAAGTCGTCGAAAGTCTCATAGCCGTTATTGACCCAGTGAAACTGCTCGCCGGTCCGGAACAGCCAGTCCTGCTCCCGGCCCAGCATCGCCTCCGCCTCGGTCGGGAAGGTGATGTGCACGCTGGAGACCCCCATCTGCAGGGCCGCCTTCTCCGCGCCCTGCAGCAACATCCGCCGCGTCAGTTCCTCGTTCTCGCCCTCGCGCACAAGCAGGCGTGGCCCGGTCGCCGGCGTGAACGGCACCGACATCTGCAGCTTCGGGTAATAGCGGCCGCCGGCGCGCTCCAGCGCGTTGGCCCAGCCATGATCGAAGACATACTCGCCCTGGCTGTGAGACTTCAGATACATCGGCGCGCAGCCGATCAGCCGCTCCGTCGGGTCCTCCAGCAGCAGGTGCTGCGGCGCCCAGCCTGCCTCGGGTGAGGCGCAGCCGGATTCCTCCAGGATGCGGAGGAATTCATGGCAGATGAACGGGTTCGCGATACCCGCACAGGCGTCCCAGTCCTCCGCCGGCACCGTCGAGATGTCGCCGCAGAGCTTCAGGGTATAGGCGTCGGGATCGCGGTCGGTGTCAGGCATTGCTACTCATGGTCAAGGCCGGGAAGCCGCGGAAGGTGTGGGGCAGGCTCCGGCGAACTGCATCTCGCATGTTGGTGAGGACGGAGCCGCGCTGCGTGCCAGCCGGTCCATCACACGCAGCGCGGACCCGTCAACCTACCATCCTCCCGCTGTCCTTCCAGTATTGCGCGCGGATGGCCTTCTTGTCGGGCTTGCCGATGGGCGTGACCGGGATGGCGTCGACGAAATCGACGCTCTTGGGGGCCTGGTTCGATCCCTTCTGCGCCTTGACCATCTGCATCAGTTCCTGCGGATCGGGATTCCGGCCCTCTTTCGGCACGATCAGCGCCTTCACCGCCTCACCCCATTTCGGGTCGGGCACGCCGATCACCGCCGCCATGGCGACGTCCGGGTGGGAGGTCAGGACGTCCTCGACCTCGCGCGGGAAGACGTTGAAGCCGCCGGAGATGATCATGTCCTTCTTGCGGTCGACGATATAGAGGTAGCCCTGATCGTCCATGCGGGCGACGTCGCCGGTATGCAGCCAGCCGCCCTTCAGCGTCTCCTCGGTCTGCTCCGGCCGGGCCCAGTATTCGTCCATCACCTGCGGGGCGCGCACGCAGATCTCGCCCGCCTCGCCCTCCGGCACCTCGTTCAGGTCGTCATCCAGCAGCCGCACCTGCACATTGGCGCAGGGGTGGCCGCAGGACGCGAACAGCTCCGGCCGCTTCACGTCGTGATCTTCCTTGCGCAGCACCGAGATCGGATAGCCCTCGGTCTGGCCGTAGAGCTGGCCGAAGACCGGACCGATCCGCTCCAGCCCCTCCATCAGCCGGGTCGGCGACATCGGCGAAGCGCCATAGAGCAGATACTCGAGGCTCGACAGGTCGAAACTCTCCAGCTTCGGATGGTCCAGCAGCATGTAGATCATCGTCGGCACCAGCAGGCTCATGGTGATCTTCTGGTCCTCAATGGTCTGCAGCACTTCGTCGGGGTTGAAGCCCTTCATGAAGGTGATACGGCCGCCGCGATGCAGCGCCGGCGGCAACTTCGTGCCGCCCACATGGCTGATCGGCGCGACCGCCAGGTAGTTGGTGTGCACCGGAAACTCAAAATCGGCCAGCGTCGCGGTGACCATGGCGATGTAGGACGGATGCGTCCTCAGCCCGCCCTTCGGCTTGCCCGTGGTGCCGCCGGTATAGCTGATCCAGACGGGATCCTCGGTCTGCGCCTCGATCACCGCGCTGACCGCACCGGCGTTCTCCGCTTCGGCGCGCAGGTCGACGCCATAGTCGGCCTTGCCCAGGGTGAAGACAGTCTTCAGCCGCTCGACGCCCTCGGCCAGTTCCCGGCCCCGGTCCATGTAGTTGTCCACGTCGACGAACAAATGGTCGATCCGCGCGTCTTCCAGCGTGAACAGGTGATCCTCCAGCGAGCCCAGCGTATGCAGCGGCGTCATGCAGACGCCCAGCGCCTGCGCCGCAATGCCGGCCACATAGGCCTCCGCTCGGTTGGCGTTCAGCAGCGCGATCCGGTCGAGCCGTTTGACCCCGTGCTTCTTGAACGCCGCCTGATAGCGCGCCGCCAGATCCAGCGCCTGCGCATAGGTGTAGGTGCCGCCATAGCCGGTGAAGGCGACGCGGTCGCCCCAGCGGCGGAAGGCGCGGAACATCCCCTCCGACGATGTCATGCCGCGATAGAGTTCGTTCATGTTTCACATCCTCCCCGACTCTCCGGCCATCTTAGTCAGCCGCCGAGAGCGATCCAGCGGGAGGTGACATGGCCGGTGGCGCAGAGCCGGCTTTCGTCACCATCGACGGCGAAAATCTCCACCAGGCTGAGCGCCTGGTTTCGGCCAGGCTTCACCACTTTCGATCGGGCCTCCAGAAACGCGCCGCCGGCGGGCGCCAGGTGGTGGGTCTCGAAACCCAGCGTGGCAATGCCGTGATCCGCTGGCACCAGCGTGAACGCCGCCGCGCCACCGGCAATGTCCAGCAGCGCTCCCACCACGCCGCCCTGAACATGCTGGCCGTCGAAGGTCAGGCCCGGCTCGATCCGCATCCGGACGACGGCTTCCCCCGGCGACAGCCGCTCGATCGACAGGCACAGCGTGGCGAAGGCCGGCATCGAATGCATGAAACGCAGCGTCGCCGCTTCGAATTCCGGGTTCTGCGGCTGCAATTTCTTCAATGTGACGTCTCCGATGCTCTACACTCTGGCTGGCAGGACTGGGAGGGTCGCATGAAGATCGAGAGGGTCAAGGCCCGCAGTGTGCTGGCGCCGATGAACCGGCCGCTGGTCACCGGCGGTGGGTCGGTCGAGAAGGTCGCCTTCGTGCTGGTCGATCTGGAAACCGATCAGGGCATCACAGGCCGTTCCTATGTCTTTGCAGTGTCGCCAACGCTGGCGGGCAGCCTGCGCTCCCTGATCGAAGGGATAGGCGAGGGACTGATCGGTCTGCCCGTCGCGCCGCGCGACCTGCATCAGCGCATGTGGAGCGGGTTGCGTCTGGCCGGCGTCGAGGGCTTCATCGGCTGGGCCGTGGCCGGCATCGACATGGCCGCCTGGGACGCGGCGGCCAAGGAGGCCGACCTGCCGCTCTGCCGGCTGCTGGGCGGCGAGCGGCGCGCCATCGCCGCCTACAATTCCAACGGGCTGGGCCTGATCGGACCGGAAGCCGCAGCGATCGAGGCCGCCGAGCTGGCCGCAGGATTCCGGGCGGTGAAGGTCCGGCTGGGCTATGCCGACATCGAGACCGACGTCGAGGTGGTGGACGCCGTGATCGGCGCGGTGCCAATGGACATGCCGGTCATGTGCGACTTCAACCAGTCGCTCACCCGCGCCGACGCCAAGCAGCGCATCAGCGCCATCGACGACATGGGCCTCGACTGGATCGAGGAGCCGCTGCTGCATGACGATGTGGAGGGTTACGCGACCCTCTGCGCCACGGCGGAAACACCGATCCAGCTTGGCGAGAACGCCCGCAGCCCGGCGGAAATCCAGCGCCTTATCGCGGCGGAGGCGGCCGACTTCCTGATGCCGGACGTCGCCAAGATCGGCGGCGTCACCAACTGGATGAACGCGGCCGAGCAGTGCGCCGCGGCCCGGATCCGGCTTTCGACCCACCTGTTCCCGGAAATCAGCGCCCACATGATGGCGGCCAGCCCGGCGGCAGCGCACTGGCTGGAATATGTCGACTGGGCTGCGCCCTTCCTGGCCGAGCAGCTCGAGATCCGCGACGGGCAGGCCTGGCCCTCGGAAACTCCCGGCGCCGGCATCGAATGGAACGAGGACGCGATCGCCAAGCTGCTGATCTAGGCGGACTTCTGCATCCGCACCCGCTCCCGCCGCCGCCCCCATTCGCCCGGCGGGCCAGAGAAGCGCCCCGGCAGCGCCGTGCCGCAGAAGGTGCAGCAGCCCTTGTGGTCCAGATGCCAGTCCGACAGCAGGTGCCAGTCGCGGCCGATCACCATCGCCCCGCAGCCGGTGCAATAGGTCGACTGCCCGCCCTTGTGGTGGATGTTGCCCACATAGGCATGGCGCACGCCGTTCTTCAGTGCAATCTCCCGGGCGCGGAACAGCGACGCCGGCGGCGTGCGTTCCTTGTCCAGCATCCGGAAATCCGGGTGAAAGGCCGTGAAGTGCATCGGCACGTCCGGGCCGAGGGTTTCGACCACCCACTGGGTCATCGCCTCGATCTCGGCTTCCGAGTCGTTCTCGTCGGGGATCAGCAGGTTGGTGATCTCGACCCAGACATCGGTCTCGTTCACGAGGTAGTCCAGCGTCTCTTTCACCGGTTCCAGCGCCGATCCGGTGACCTTGCGATAGAAGTCCTCGGTGAAGGCCTTCAGATCGACATTCGCGGCATCCATGTGGCGGTAGAACTCGGCGCGCGGTTCGGCGCAGATGTAGCCAGCCGTGACCGCGACGTTCTTCACACCGGCCTCGTGGCAGGCGATGGCGGTGTCGACCGCGTATTCCAGGAAGATCACCGGGTCGTTGTAGGTATAGGCCATGGAGACGCAGCCCAGCCGCTTCGCGGTATCGGCCAGCATGCGCGGCGGCGCGGCGTCGGCCAGCGTGTCCATCTCCCGGCTCTTGGACATGTCATGGTTCTGGCAGAACTTGCAGGTCAAGTTGCAACCCGCCGTTCCAAAGGAAAGAATTGGCGTCCCGGGGTGAAAGTGGTTGAGCGGCTTCTTCTCGATCGGATCGATGCAGAAGCCCGACGAGCGGCCATAGGACGTCAGGACGATCCCGTCCCCTTCCCGCTTGCGGATGAAGCACAGCCCCCGCTGCCCGTCATTCAGTTGGCAATAGCGCGGACAAACCTCGCAGCGGACCCGCCCGTCCGCCTGCATAGAGAAATATCGCCCCGGTACCGTGCCGACATGATCCAGCACCAGATCAGCCTCCCCGCCGGCCCGCGGCCCTGACGACGCTCTCGGTCAGGGCCGGCGGCAAGCCCTCCGACCATTCACGCAATTCGTCGAGAAACCGGATCGCAGTGGCGCCAAGCGGGGTCACGCTGTACTCGACCGCCACGGGCGAGGTCTTCAGCACCCTGCGTGTGATCAGCCCCTGTTCCTCGAGTTGCCGCAGACGCTCGGCAATCATCTTCTTGCTGGCGCCGCCGACCATGCGGGCGAGATCGTTGAAGCGCACCGGCTCGTCCTGCAGATGCCAGAGGATTGAACCGGTCCACTTGCCGCCCAGAATGCGCATCCCGCGTTCAATGGCGCAGGGCTCCTCGCAGGGGTCGCTGACCACCTTCCGGCCCAGACCGGTCGTTTCGACAGAAGCCTTCATGGCGCCTCACCAAGGTTACGAAAAGTATACTGGTTGCTTTCTGTAACCCAAACCATACCGTTTTCCCGAACCAGGCCAAACCGGTCAATGCAGGAAGTGAATCATGCCACGCCCAGATATCCACCTCTACACTGCGCCGACAATGAATGGATGGAAGCCATTGATATTCCTTCATGAAGCCGGGGTCGAATACGAGATGACAGCCATCGACTTCTCGAAGAAGGAGCAGAAGGCACCGGCCTACCTGAAGATCAACCCGAACGGCCGCATCCCGGCGATTGTCGATCGCGGCAACAACAATTTTGCCGTTTTCGAGTCAGGCGCGATCCTCTGGTACCTGGCGGAGAAGTACGGAAAGTTCCTGCCGGGCGATCCGAACATGAGGTCGGAGACCCTGCAGTGGCTGATGTTCCAGATGGGAGGCGTCGGCCCCATGATGGGCCAGGCGATGTTCTTCCAGCGCATTGCGAAACCGAACGGCGATGACGTCCCCTACGCCATCAAGCGCTATGTCGACGAGAGCCGCCGTCTGCTCGAAGTCCTCGACACGCGACTCGAAGGCCGAGACTGGCTGGCCGGCGAAGACTACTCCATCGCGGACATGGCAACCTATCCTTGGGCCCGGAGCTACTTCTGGGCCACGGTCTCGGTGGAGGGACTGGACAATCTGAACGCATGGTTCGAGCGGATCGATGCCCGACCAAGGACACAGGAAGCGCTCCAACTGCCGGAACCGCGACCGACTGCGTTCGGGAGAGGCAATGTCGAGGCCGCCGCAGCAGCAAACGCGGCGAACTTCCGGAACTGACCGGAAATGCAGAGATGAGAATGGGGAAAACAGGATGTCAAAGGCACAGGTGATACACCAACTCGGCCCGCCCAGCGCGATGAACTGGGAAGATTGGCATGTGCCCGACCCAGCGCCGGGCGAGGTGCGCCTGCGCCACACCGCCGTGGGTGTGAACTTCGCCGACACCTATCACAGGGGTGGCATCTCACATCCCTGGCCGGTGCCGCCCTGCCCCGTCGTGATCGGCTTCGAAGGCGTCGGCGTGGTGGAAGGCGTCGGTGACGGCGTCTCGGACTTCAAACCCGGGGACCGCGTCGCCTACGGCATCCCGCCGCTCGGCAGCTATTCCGAAGTCCGCAACTACCCGGCGGACAAGCTTCTGCATCTGCCCGACGGGCTGGACGACCGGCAGGTGGCGGCGCTTCTGATGAAGGGGATGACGGCGCACTACCTGCTTCACCGGACCTACAAGGTACAGCCGGGCGACACGATCCTGGTGCATGCGGCCGCGGGCGGCATGGGTCTGATCCTGTGCCAGTGGGCGAAGGCGCTGGGCGCCATCACCGTCGGGACGGTCAGCACCGAAGAAAAGGCCGAGGTGGCGCGCGCAGCCGGATGCCATTACCCGGTCGTCCGCTCGAAGGAGAGCTTCGTCGACAAGGTTCGCGAAGTCACCGACGGTGAAGGGGCCGCTGTCGTCTATGAGGCCATCGGCAAGGAAACCCTGTCGGATTCGCTCGATAGTCTGCGGCCCATGGGTGTCTGCGCCGCCTATGGCCATGTCTCCGGCCCGCCCGATCCGGTGGACATCATCCAGGACCTCGGCCGCCGCGGTTCGCTGTTCATCACCCGGCCCGCGATCATGCACTACGTGGCGAAACGCGAGGACCTGGAGTGGACCGCCCGTGATCTCTTCAAGGCCATCGGCGACGGCATTCTGGATGCCAACATCAACTATGAATACGCGCTGAAGGATGCGGTGAAGGCGCACGAAGCCATAGAGAGCGGCACCACCCTCGGAGCAACGGTGCTCATTCCCTGAGCGGCGTCACCCGGCCCGCCAGTAGACCGGAAACTTCTTCGCCTCGGTCATCTTCCCGCCCTGGGGGAATCCGTCCTCGGGGAAGGTGATCGGGTCCTGGAAGCCCGGGGTGACACTGAAGGTGACGTCGTCGCCGACCCAGCGCGTGGAATAGGCCACGCGCCGCTGGTCCGGCGAATGATTGCCGCGCGAGGAGTGCATGATCCTCGTGTTGAACATCAGCGCGTCGCCGGCGCGGATATCCCAGGTGAGGATCTCGTAGCGGTCGCGGTTGTCGTGGAAAGCCGGCGGTGGATCCTCGGTCATGCCGTCGGGTACATGCGCGCCATCCGCGCCCTCGGCATGTTCCGAGTTTTCGCCGAAGCGCGTTGGCAGATGCAGCAGCCCCCTGTCGGTGCCCTTGACGAACTCCAGCGCGCCGCTGTCCAGCGCGCAGTCGGTCAGCGCCAGCCAGATCGAGCAGACCTGCTCTCCGGCGCAGGCCCAGTAGGGCTGATCCTGATGCCAGTAATAGGCGTCCTTCGCCGAGTTGGGCCCGAGCGCGAACAGGTGGTCGAAATAGAGGCTGATGCGGCTGGCGCCCATCGCCCTGCCCGCCAGCGCCGCGAAGCCGCTGTCGCGGGCGAAGTCGGCGAAGACCTGCTGGTCGCGGTAGAGATCGCGGTCCTGGAAGAAGAAGCCGTCATCGGTCAGGTTCCGCCCGAACGGCCCGGGCTCGGCCATCCGCTCGTCGGCCGCCACAAGCAGCCGAGCCACGGTGGCGGCGTCGACCAGCGCCGGCAGATGCGCCACGCCATCGCTACGATAGGCGGCAATCTCCCTGTCCGTCAGATCGCGCATGATCTTTCCTCCCCCAGGGGAAAGCTTGGCGAAAGCGTGGCCGCCTGTCCACACGACGCGTCGCGGTGTTATTCTGCGGCGAAGATCGGTCGAAACAGCCAGCCCGGACGCAGCACATGACCTCCAGAGCACCTGCCGTGGCAGACGCCTTCTACCCGGGAGACCCCGACAGGCTCCGCGCCGGTGTCGACGGGCTGCTCGCAGAGGCGGCGAAACGCATGGCCGGACCGGTGTCCGCGCCAAAGGCGCTGATCGCGCCCCATGCGGGCTATGTCTATTCCGGTGCGGTCGCCGCCAGCGCCTATCAGCGGCTCCGCCCGGCGCGGGAGAAGATCAGGCGGGTCATTCTGCTGGGCCCGGCGCACCGCGTGGCCTTCAAGGGCTTTGCCCTGCCCTCGGTCGAGGCCTTCGACACGCCGCTGGGCCCGGTGCGGCTGGACCGCGAGGTGATCGACCGGCTCGCCGAGGCACGCGACGACTGCGCCATCCGCGACGACGCCCATGCGCAGGAACACAGCCTGGAGGTGCACCTGCCCTTCCTGCAGCGGTCACTGGATGACTTCCGGCTGGTGCCGGTGGTTGTCGGCGACGCGCAGCCGCAGCAGGTGGCGCAACTGCTGTCGCAGCTCTGGGGCGGCGACGAGACGCTGATCGTGATCTCGACCGATCTCTCGCACTACCACCCCTATGACGAGGCGCGGCAGATCGACGGCGACACCGTGCAGAAGATCGGGGCGCTGCAGGCCGGCAGTTTCGGTCCGCAGCAGGCCTGCGGCAGCCGCCCGGTCAATGGCCTGCTTCTGCTTGCGCAGCATCTGGGCCTGCGCATCACCGAGCTGGACGTACGAAATTCCGGCGATACCGCGGGTCCGAAGGACCGGGTGGTGGGCTATGGCTCATGGGCGCTGGAACCGGCCGACACCGCGCGTTACGCCGACCCGCACCGGGCGCTGATGATCCTCACCGCCGCTCGGGCGATCGGGGTCCGTTTCAAGGCTGGCAAGCGGCCGGAGATCAATCTGGACACCTTCGCCCATGAACTCAGGACCACCGCCGCCAGCTTCGTCACGATCAACCTGAAGGGCCGGCTGCGCGGCTGCATCGGCTCGCTGAAGGCGCACCGCCCGCTGGCCGCCGACGTCGCCTGGAATGCCGTATCCGCCGGTTTCGAGGATCCGCGCTTCAACGAGCTGACCGTACCGGAGTTCCGGGCCGCCGAACTGGAAATCTCGATCCTGTCCAACCCCGCCCCGCTCGCCTTCGAGGATCAGGACGACCTGCTGTCGAAGCTGCGCCCGCATCAGGACGGGTTGATCCTGGAGTGCCGAGGCAAGCGCGGCACTTTCCTGCCCAAGGTCTGGGAAGGACTGGAGACGCCGGAGAAGTTCCTGAACGGCCTGAAGGTGAAGGCCGGCCTGCCGAGCGATCACTGGGCCGATGATGTGAAGATCTGGCGCTACACCACCGAAACCTTCGGCGCGCCGGTCCCCGACAGCCTGTTCCGCAAGGCGGCATAGCCCAAGATCAGATGGACCTTACCCTCGGGACACGCCCGAGGGTTCGGTGCGTGGCTGCGACACCCGCTGGGCCCTCGGAACAAGTCCGAGGGACAGGCAGCAAGGTGAACCTACAGCGGAATGTTGTCGTGCTTCTTCCAGGGGTTGCTGAGTTCCTTTGACTTCAGCATCCGCAGCGACTTGATGATCCGGAAGCGGGTGTTGTGCGGCATGATCACGTCGTCGATGAAGCCGCGCGCACCGGCGATGAAGGGGTTGGCGAAGGTCTGGCGGTATTCCTCGGTCCGCGCCGCGATCTTCTCCTCATCGCCGATATCGGCGCGGAAGATGATCTCCACCGCACCCTTGGCGCCCATCACAGCGATTTCGGCGTTCGGCCAGGCGAAGTTGACGTCGCCGCGCAGGTGTTTGGAGCTCATGACGTCATAGGCGCCGCCATAGGCCTTGCGCGTGATGATCGTGACCTTCGGCACCGTCGCCTCGGCATAGGCGAACAGCAGCTTCGCGCCGTGCTTGATGATGCCGTTGTATTCCTGGCTGGTGCCGGGCAGGAAGCCGGGCACATCGACCAGGGTGACGATGGGAATGTTGAAGCAGTCGCAGAAGCGGACGAACCGCGCGGCCTTTTTCGATGAATCGATGTCCAGGCAGCCGGCCAGCACCATCGGCTGATTGGCGACGATACCGACGGTGTGGCCTTCCATCCGGCCGAAGCCGGTGATGATATTCCGGGCATAGGACGGCTGGGTCTCGAAGAAGTCGCCTTCGTCGACGATCTTCTCGATCAGCTCCATCATGTCATAGGGCTTGTTCGGGTTCGCGGGCACCAGCGTGTCCAGCGACATTTCCTGACGCTCGGGATCATCGAAGGTCGGACGGTGCGGCGCCTCCTCGCGGTTCGACGAGGGCAGGAAATCGATGAAACGGCGCGTCTGGTGAAGTGCGTGGACGTCGTTCTCGAAGGCCAGATCGGCCACCGAGGACTTGGTCGTATGGGTGATCGCGCCGCCTAGTTCCTCGGCGGTGACGGTCTCGGCGGTCACGGTCTTCACCACGTCTGGACCGGTGACGAACATGTAGGACGTGTCCTTCACCATGAAGATGAAGTCAGTCATGGCCGGGCTGTAGACCGCGCCGCCGGCGCAGGGACCCATGATCAGCGAAAGCTGCGGCACCACGCCGGAAGCCAGCACGTTGCGCTGGAACACGTCGGCATAGCCGGCCAGGCTGTCGATGCCTTCCTGGATGCGCGCGCCGCCCGAGTCGTTCAGGCCGATGACCGGCGCGCCCACCTGCATCGCCTTGTCCATGACCTTGCAGATCTTCTTCGCGTGCATTTCCGACAGCGATCCGCCGAAGACGGTGAAGTCCTGGCTGAAGACAAAGACAAGGCGGCCGTTCACGGTGCCATAGCCGGTGATCACGCCATCGCCGGGAACCTTGTCCTTCTCCATGTCGAAATCGACCGAGCGATGCTCGACGAACATGTCCCATTCCTCGAAGGAGTCCTCGTCGAGCAGCAGCTCGATGCGCTCCCGCGCCGTCAGCTTGCCCCGGCCGTGCTGCGCCTCGATCCGGCGCTCGCCACCACCCAGACGCGCCTTCGCGCGCTTCTCTTCAAGCATACGGACAATGTCCTGCATCGCCTTCCCCCGGCAGATAATCGACGTTCTGCGGCTTGCTTAGCACCGGCATCCGGCGCCCGCCAGAGTTTTGGGGTCAGGGCTGCAGCGCGCGAACGAAGCGCTCGACATGCCCGAACTCGATGCGCAACTGCGCCCGGCGCTGCTCGGCGATCTCGTCCTCGCCCCACTCGGCGATCTGGTAGGTCTCGTCCAGTTGCGCCGCCTCGAAGGCGGCCCCGGCATCCAGCCGTCCCTCGACTAGCGCCAGCCCGATCACCAGCGAGCCCGCGGTACCGGTCGCGACCGACAGTGCGACCAGCCGGAAGTTGTCGAAACCGGCGACGGCGTTGCGCAGTGCAGCCAGCGCCGCCTCGTCCTGGCGAATGGGCAGCACGCCCGAAGCCACCTGCAGTACCGCCCCATGCCGCTCGGCCACCCAGTCGACCAGCGGCCGCCAGACCGCCTGCTGCTGTTCGACCAGCGATTGCGGCCGGTCGGCCCAGTAGCAGACCATGTCCGTCTCGGCGTATTTGGCGACCGCGCTTACGGTCTCCGCCCGCTTGCCGGCCAGCCCGTCGATGGCCGTGCCAGCCATGCGATTCAGCGGCATCCGCCCGCGATCGACCTCATCGCCCTGCGCGTTCCACTCCCCGGCGATCAGTTCGGCCAGACCGGCGGTCGGCAGGGCGAACAGGTTCTTCGCCGGCGTCCGGATCGCGCGGCCGTCAAGCTGCACATGGAAGGCGCCATCGATCTCGGCGACCGCGGCCGACTTGTAGAACCGTTTCATACGCCCTGCCCCGCGAAGACGCGCGCCACCCGCGCCGGCAGTTCGTCACCATGTCCGGCAATGGAATGCGCGCCGACGGCTGTCAGCTCATGCGGCTCGTGATAGCCCCAGTCCACACCGATCGCCCACGCACCGGCGTTCCGCGCCATCTCGATGTCGAAGGTGGTGTCGCCGATCATCACCGCATCTGCGGGTTCGACGCCGGCCTCGGCGCAGGCCTGCAGGCACATGTCGGGCGCGGGCTTGCCGGCGGTCACGTCGTCGGCTGTCTGCAGCGTGACGAAGCGGCCCTCGAGCTCCAGCTGCTCGATCACCGCATGCAGGCCGCGTCGTGACTTTCCCGTCGCAACGCCCAGCAGGTAACCCTGCCGTTCCAGTTCCGCCAGGGCGGCGAGCACGCCGGGAAAGTCCGGTTCGATATTGCGGCCGGCCAGGCGCATTTCCTTGAACAGCGACTTGTAGGTGCCGGCGATCTGATGCACGTCCGACGCGCCCAGTTCCGGCGCCAGCCGTGCGACCGCGTGATCCAGGCTCAGCCCCACCACCCGCTTGACCGCCTCCGGCTGCGGTGCGATCAAGCCGAAGCTCAGGAAAGCGCGCTGCATCGAGCGCACGATGCTGTGCTGACTGTCGATCAGTGTCCCGTCGCAGTCGAAGATGATCAGCCTGTTCGCCATGCGCGGAACCTGCCACAGGAGTGGGCGATGGATGATGCGATAAAACATCTCGGCCAGCAGAGCGAGCTGCCCGACAATCCCGACGACGCCATTCTGGACGCCGTGCCCAATCCGCACGTTGGGACCAAATATGTCGTCCGCTTCACCGCGCCCGAATTCACCTCGATCTGCCCGGTCACGGCGCAGCCGGACTTCGCGCGGCTGATCATCGACTATGTGCCGTCGGCGCATATCGTCGAGAGCAAGAGCCTGAAGCTGTTCCTGGGATCGTTCCGCAATCACGGCGCCTTCCACGAGGACTGCACCCTGCTGATCGCCAAGCGCATTGTCGACGCCATCGAACCGGAATGGCTGAGGATCGGCGGCTACTGGTATCCGCGCGGCGGCATTCCCATCGATGTCTTCTACCAGACCGGCGAGCCGCCGGCGGGCGTCTGGCTGCCCGATCCGGGCGTCGAGACATATCGGGGCCGCTGAGAGGCGTTCCCAGACCTGCCGGCAGAAAAAGTTAACCTGTTGGGGTATTCGTTAACCACTCAAGGCTACATTGCGCCAGAGATCACTTCGACGAGCCATCTCGACTGACCGACCGCCAGGTCGCGCCGTCGAGCGGATTGGTGCAATCACGCGTGAGTAAAGGGACGTGTCAGAACTTATCGAAATCGAGGAAGTGAACGGATTCGGTGCGCCACCGCCGGACCTGGACGACCGTATTCTGCACCTCTACCACTACTGGGACGCCAAGCGGGACGGGCGCGACATGCCGGACCGCCGCGATCTCGATCCGCTGACCGAAGTTCCGCGGCTGCTGTCCGCGGTCTGGCTGCTGGACGTCGAACATGAACCGGTTCGATTGCGTTACCGACTCATCGGCAGCGACCTCACTCACGCCGGCGCGCCTTCCCGTGTCGGTCTGTATGTCGAGGATCAACCCCAGTCACCTGACGGGCACGAGACCCTGGCCGCCTTCAAGGCCTGCTGTACCGACGGGAAGGTGTACTGGCGACGCGGTCGGCCGCAACTGTCGCATCTGCAGCACATCAACTGTGTCCAGAACCTGGCCCTGCCACTGACCGTTGACCAGTCCGACAGGGTCATGATGCTCATGATGATGACCATCTACGACTGGCAGAAGGTCAGTCAGCCGGCAAGGGCGCGCTGACAGTCGCATCGCGGCATCATCCCGAACCGGGGAATGCTGACGGAGCGATGGCTCTCAGTCCTTCGAGACCGCGTAGATCAGGCAATCCCTCGGTTCCGGGCTGATGTTCGGCATCACCGAATATTCTCGCTCAAGCCTCTCGAAGCTCAGCCCCGCCTTTTCCATCACCCGCGCGGAGCCAGGGTTCTCGGCGTCGCAATAGGCCCAGAACCGGTCGATTTCCGGCGAGGCCATACAGAGATCCCGAACCGCTACCAGCGCCGCGCTCATCAGCCCCTGTCCCCAGCAGGCGCGCGCCAGGCAGTAACCAAAGGAGACGTAACGCCCACTCCGCCGGAAGCCGATGGTGCCCACTGGCGCGTCCTCCCGGTCGGCGAGGCAGATCATGAACACCTGCTCGGCCAGCGGGTCGGAGCGCCAGGCGATGAAACGGGCGACGATGTCGCTGGCGTCGTCCAGGGTCCGGTGACGGAGCCAGCTCAGATAGCGGACAACTTCGGGATCCGAGGAATAGGCCTCGAAGATGGCCCTGGCGTCGCCGGGCACGGGACGACGGAGCAGCAACCTCGGGGTTCGGATGTCGGCGGGATCGTGCATCGGCTCCGGTCTTGCGGTATCCATCATGGTCGGTCTGCGTTCTACCCGGAACGGTCAAACAACAGGAGCCCCCATGAGCGATGCCCTGGACATCCGCCCGCTGACCCGCTGGACGGGCGCGGAGATCTTCGGCGTGGACCTGCCCGATCCGATTGACGCGGAACTGGCCGCCGCCCTGCGCTCGGCGCTGGCCGACTGGCAGGTGATCTTCTTCCCCGCCCAGTTCCTCGACATTCCCGCCCAGAAGCGCCTGACGAAGGTGTTCGGGCCGCTGGTCCGCTCTCCGTATGTCGTGCCGATGGACGACGAGCCGGACGTGATCGCCGTGTTGAAGAAAGCGGACGAGGTCAATGTCGGCGTCTTTGGCGGCGACTGGCATTCGGACTTCAGTTTTCTGGCGGAGCCGCCGCTCGGGTCGGTCCTGAATGCGGTCGAGGTGCCGCCCTATGGCGGCGACACGGTCTGGGCCAATCAGGTGCGCGCGCTGGAGACACTGCCGGCAGACCTTCTGGCGGCCATCCAGGGCCGCGACGCCATCCACATCGGCAAGCCCTATGGCGTCAGTCACGCGCCGAAGGAGGAGGAGCGCTCCGGCGGATCGATCCGCATGGTGCGTGATGATCCGCAGGCCGACCGGGAACAGCCGCATCCCGCGATCAGGCGGGACCCGGTCTCCGGACGGGACGCGCTGAACTTCAGCCCCACCTATGCGGTACGCCTGTCGGATCGAAGCGAAGACGAGAGCGCGCCCGTTCTTGACGCCATTCACCGCCACACCACGAGACCGGAATTCTGCGTGCGATACCGCTGGCAGGCTGGAACCGTCGCGGTCTGGAACAACTACACGACCATGCATTACGCCGTGAACGATTATGATGGGTTTCGGCGCTTGCTTTACCGGACGACGTTCGGATTAACGTGAAAAAAACGGTTCAGCATGCATCGACAGACCGGCAACCTGAAATTATCACGTAACCGGCACGTTCGTGCAGACGAGACCTGACCGAAGAACGACCGCGATGTCATCGAACACCACCGAAGCCGAACAGGAAGGAACCGGCCGTCCACCCTCGGAATTTCACGAGAAAGTTCTGGCCGTCTACGACTACTGGGACGACAAGCGCAAGGACGCCACGGCGCCCGACCGCGCCGCGCTCGACCCCCTGATCGAGATTCCGAAGTTGCTGTCGATCGTTTGGCTACTCGATGTCGAACGGAATCCCTGGCGGTTTCGATACCGGCTCCTCGGCAGTGATCTGGTCAGCGCAGGTGTGAAATCGAAGGTCGGCGAATACCTCGACGAGCAGCCCTATCTCGGCCCTGTCGACCGCTCGATCGAGGCGATGATCAAGTGCTGCGAGACGGCGACGCCCTACTGGCGGCGCGGACGGCCGAGGATGCGTCACGACCGGCATGTCTCCAGCCTGCAGTTTCTCTCGCTACCGCTGACTACCGGCAACGCCCCGGAAGTCGGCATGCTCATGAACATCACCGTATTCGAATGGATGCACCGAAAGGACTGGTGACCGGTTCCGGCTCAGCTTCGCATTCTCTCGCCATTGGCGTCGTAAAGCGGATGCGCCGTGACTTCGGCCGGAACGAAGGCGCCATTGATCTCGACGGTCAGCGCCGTGCCATGGGCGGCCAGTTCCGCCGGAACATAACCCAGCGCCATCGAGCGGCCGACATGATGCGCGTAGCCGCCTGACGAGACGTAACCGACACACACGCCGTCCTTCAGGATCGCCTCGTCGTTGCAGACATCGATGCCATCGGTATCCACCGTCAGGGTCACCAGCTTCCTTGCCGGGCCGGCGTCCCGCTCCGCCAGCGCCGCTTCCTTGCCGATGAATTCCTTCTTCCAGTGGATGAAGGCGTCGAGACCGCACTCCGCGGCGGTGAAATCGGGCCGGTAGTCGAGCGTCCAGACGCCCCAATTCTTTTCCAGCCGCAGCGACATGAGCGTTCGCGCGCCGTACCAGCAGAGCCCAAGGTCGGCGCCGGTCTCCTCGATCGCCTCGGCCAGGCGAAGCTGGAACTGCGGCGCGACATAGATCTCGTAGCCCAGTTCGCCGGAGAAGCTGATCCGCGCGAGCAGCGCCGGAACCCCGGCAACTTGCGTCCGGCGGATGTCGCGGAACCGCAAGGCCTCCGCCGAAACATCGTCTCGTGTGATGAGGGCGAGCAGGTCGCGGGACCGTGGCCCGGAAAGACCGATGCCGTGGAAATCGTCGGAGCGGTTGCGATAGGCGACGCCGCTTTCCGGAAGGTGCTGCTCGAACCAGCGCCGGTGCATTTCCTGCGCCGCGCCGGAACCGAAGATCATGAAATGATCCTCCGCCAGACAGGCCACCGTGAGGTCGCCATAGAGCTTGCCCTTCGGCGTCAGCATGGGTGTCAGGTTCATACGCCCCGGCTTCGGCACCCGGCCCGCCAGCAGATGATCCAGCCAGGCTCGAGCACCAGGGCCGGTCACCTCGTGCTTGGCGAAATTGGCGATCTCGAGCGCCCCCACGGCTTCGCGCACCGCCTTCACCTCGCGGGCGACATAGTCATGCGCCCGGCTGCGGCGGAAGGTTGGCTCCTCATGCGCATCGTCGGGGCCGTCGGCGAACCAGAGCACATGTTCCAGCCCGAAACTGTCGCCCCACACCGCCCCCTTCGCCGTCAGGCGGTCGTAGAGCGCGGTGGTCTTCTGCCGCCGCCCCTTCGGCAGGGTCTCGTTCGGGAAGGTCATGACGAAACGGCGTTCGTAGTTCTCCGACGACTTGATCGTGCCCCATTCCGGCGTCGCGAACTCGCCGAAGCGGGCGACATCCATGGCCCAGACGTCGATCGAGGGTTCGCCGTCCATCATCCATTCGGCCATGCAGAGCCCCACACCGCCAGCCTGACAGAAGCCCGCCATGACGCCGACCGCGACCCAGTAGTTCCGCATGCCCGGCACCGGACCGATCATCGGATTGCCGTCCGGCCCGAATGTGAAGGGGCCGTTGATGATGTTCTTGATCCCGGCCCGCTGCAACGCTGGGATCCGCTCGAAACCCAGCGCCAGCCGCTCCTCGATGTTCTCAAGCTTCGGCTGCAGAAGTTCGTGCCCGAAATCGAGCGGCGTGCCGCCGACGGACCAGGCTGTCGCCCTCGGCTCGTAGGTTCCCAGCAGCATGCCGTCCCGCTCCTGGCGGAAGTACATGTTGCCTTCGTAGTCGATGCCCGCCGGCAGGCGGTTCTCCGGCCCACGCTCGGCAATCTCCGGAATGGTCTCGGTGATCAGATAATGATGCTCCATGGGCTGCACCGGCAGGTCGACGCCAGACAGACGCCCCACTTCGCGCGCCCAGAGCCCCCCGGCGTTGACGATGATCTCGGCGTGGATCGAGCCGGATTCGGTGACGACGTCCCAGGTGCCGTCTGGCCGCTGGTTGGTCTCGATCACCGGCACATGGGTGAAATACTGTCCGTCATGCACCCGAGCCGCCTTGGCGTAGGCATAGGTGACCCCTGACGGGTCGATATCGCCATCCAGCGGATCCCACAGCGCAGCGATGTAGCGCTTCGGATCGATCAGCGGGTGCCGCCGCGCCGCCTCCTCGACCGAGATGAACTCCTGATCGAGACCCATGTAGCGGGCTTTCGAGCGTTCCCGCTTCAGGTAGTCGTGCCAGACCTCGTTGGAGGCGAGATAGAAGCCGCCGGTCGAATGCAGGCCGATGTCCTGTCCCGACGTCTCCTGAATCTCCTTGTAGAGGTTGATCGTGTAGCCCTGCAGCCGCGAGATGTTCGGGTCGGAGGAGATGGTGTGGATCTGCCCAGCGGCGTGCCAGCTCGACCCGGAGGTCAGCTCGTTCCGCTCAAGCAGCACGATGTCCTTCCAGCCGAACTTGGCCAGATGGAACAGGATCGAACAGCCGACCACGCCGCCGCCGATGATCACCACCTTCGCATGGCCGGGCAGGGTCTTGCCCGTGGGTGTCTCGCCCTGCATCACTTCCGGCATGCGTCCCTCCTCAATACCAGGCGTCCGGCAGTTCCGATTTCCGCCTAGTCACATAGTCCCGCAGTTCCTCGTCGACCGCCGGATCGATCGGCGGCGATTCGTAGTCCGCCAGCAGTCGGTTCCAGCGCTCGTAAGCCCGGCGCTCCATGTCCTTCGAGCCCCGCTCCTCCCAGCTCTCGACATTCTCGCTGTCGGACAGGAGCGCATCGTAGTAGGCCGTGGTGTAGTTCTGCAGCGTGTGCTGGCTGCCGAGGAAATGTCCGGCTGGCGCGACCTCGGCATAGGCGTCGCGAGCCAGCGTGTTGTCGTCCAGCGGCAGGCCCTGCAGCATCACCTGATAGGCGCCGAGACGGTCGGCATCGATTACCAGCTTCTCGTATCCCGTCGCCAGGCCGCCCTCCAACCAGCCCGCCGCATGCAGGACGAAATGCGCGCCGGCCAGCGCGGTGGAGAACATGGAATCTGCGCTCTCCGCGGCGGCCTGCGCATCGGCGGTCTTGGAAGCCGTGAGCGACCCGCCGCAGCGGAGCGGCACGCCGAGACGCCGGGCAAGCTGCCCGATCACCATGTTCGACATCACCGGCTCCGGCATGCCGAAGGTCGGCGCGCCCGACTTCAGCGACATGGAGGACAGGAAATTGCCCAGGATGAAGGGGGCGCCGGGGCGGACAAGCTGGGTGAAGGCGCCGCAGATCATGGCTTCGGACAATGCCTGTGCAATCGCGCCTGCCGTCGTCACCGGGCCCATTGCGCCGCCAAGGATGAAGGGCGCGACGATCATGCCCTGCCCTGCGGCCGAATAGGTGCGGATCGCCTCGGTCACCACCTTGTCGATCAGCAGCGGCGAGTTGGTGTTGACGTTGCCCATGATGACGCAACGGTCCTCGAAGCCCACATGCCCGTGAAGGATGCGCGCCATGGCGACAGAATCCTCCGCCCGCGACTTCTCGGTGATCGCGCCCAGATGCGGTTTGTCGGTCCAGCGCATGTGGGCATAGACCATGTCCAGATGCCGCTTCGAGACCGGCACGTCGCAGGGCTCGCAGATGACGTGGCCGGTGTGATGGATCGCCGGCAGGCCGTGCGCGATCTTCAACAGCCGCTCGAAATCGACCATCGAGCCGTAGCGCCGTCCGCCCTCAAGGTCGCGCACGAAGGGCGAGCCGTAGACCGCCGCGAAAACCTGGTGGTTGCCGCCAATGCGGACGCTGCGCGCAGGATTGCGGGCGTGCTGGATGAACTCCGATGGCGCGGTCTTCAGCAGTTCGCGCGCCATGCCGCGCGGCAGCCGCACCCGGGTGCCCCTCACATCGGCCCCGGCAGAGCGCCAGAGATCCAGGGCGGCCGGGTCCTCGCGGAACTCCATGCCGATCTCCTGCAGCAGCCACTCCGCCTGATCCTCGATGCGCGAGAGCGCTTCCTCGTCCAGCATGTCGTAGAACGGGATCGCGCGGGTCACATAGGCAGGCGCGGCAACAGCCTCGGCAGCGCCGTTGTCGCGTGTCCTGCGTCGCCTGGATGTGCTGCGCGGCATGATCCCGAAGCCTCCCCGACGAAACTATCCGCCAGCGGAGGCCGCAACGCGTTGCGCCGCAGCGACAGAAACATGCCGCCGCGCGGCGTCTCAGTCGGCGAGCCGGCCCTTGTCGCTGGCTTCAGGAAGCTCCTGCCCGAAGGCGTCGACCAGCCGGTCGATCATCGCCCGCATGATGCGGCTCTTCTTCGTGGCGCTGGACACGTAGATGATCTTGCCCTTCCAGATCTCGCCGTCGGGATTGGCGATCGACGCGCCGATCGTGTAGGTCGCCTCGTCATCGCGTTCCGGCGGCGAACCGAGGCGGATGGAGAAGCCCAGTTCAGTCTTCGACTGGTTACCGCCCTTCGCCTGCGCCTGAAAGCGCGGCGGCAGTTCGCCATCGCGGAACAGGCCGCTCCAGCGTACGACCACCACCGTGTCGCCGATCGGATCGATGCGGTAGCCCTTCTGTTCCAGAACCTGACCGAAGATCGCCTTCATCTCCTCCGGCGTTCCGCCCAGCCCCTGGAACTGCAGTTGCAGCGCCTTCGGGACTTCCTGCGTGCCCATCTTGTGCCCGGAAATCGCCGCAGCATAGGAATCGGCCTGCACCGTTCCGGACACGGTCAGACCGCTTACAAGAATGAGGGAAATCAGGATGGCGCGAACAAGGGGCACGGTTCCGGCTCCGGTTGAAATCATCGGTTCCAACGATAACCGCCCGCCACCTAGAATGCCATGATGGGCCAAGGCACGGGGTCGGAACCGGAAGAGGCGAATGCTGGAATTCTACAACTCCCTCAGCACCCTGGAACGCGTCGGGCTGGCGCTGCTCTGCGCCATCGGCGCACATGTGGTCGTTCGACTCATCCGCTGGGGCAGCCTGCAGGTCATGTCGTCGGGGGTCGCTAAGCGGTCCAGCAAGTCGCTGACCCTGATCAGCCTGATCAGCAGCACGCTGGTCTTCGCGCTCTACTTCGCCGCGGTCGGCTTCGTGCTGGGCGAGGCAGGCGTGCCGTTGTCGACCTATCTCGCCAGCGCCTCAATCATCGGCCTTGCCGTGGCTTTCGGCTCGCAGGGCATCGTTCAGGACGTGGTCAGTGGCATCACCATCGTCTTCACCGACCTGTTCGACATCGGCGACGTGGTGGAAATCAGCGGCCAGGTCGGCATCGTCGAACGCTTCGGCATGCGCTTTACCGTGCTCAGAAACCCGATGGGCGCGGAAATCTTCGTGCCCAACCGTTCGATCCTGAACGTGATCGCCTACCCCCGCGGATATGTCCGCTGCTTCGTCGACGTGACCCTCCCCGAAGACGGAGAAGCCTCCGCCACCCTGAAACAGCGGGCCGAACAGCTCTGCAACGCTGCTTCCGAACAGTTTCCGGGCATTTTCCGCGCCCCGCCGGAATTCATGGGCGCGCAGCAGACCGCCAGCGGTCGGCGTTTCGTGCGCATGAAGTTCCGCGTCTGGCCGGGCCGGGGCGGGCCGCTGGAGACCGCGTTCCGGCAGGAACTGCTGCAGGCGGCCAAGGCGATCGATCCAGCCTATGCGGACTGGATGGTCAGCGTGAACTTCGAAGTCGAGACCTACACAAGGCCGCGAAACCGGACCTGAAAGCAGAAGGCCGCCGCGGCGAACCGCGACGGCCTTCCCTGTTCCGGTCCGATCGGATCGATCAGGCGAACCACCAGCGCTCCATGGCGCGGGCGCTGTCCATCGCCCAGACATTGCCCAGCTTCTCGCCATGCACCAGCTTCTTCGACTTGGCGTCGATCCAGTTGGCGTACATCGGAATGGCGACACCACCCTCATCCTTGGTGATGACCTGCATCTCTCGATACATCTCGCCACGCTTGCCGCTGTCCAGTTCGGCCCGCGCTTCCAGAAGCAGCTTGTTGAACTTCTCGTGGTTCCAGTAGCTGTCGTTCCACGGCACACCGGCCTCGTAGGCGGTCGAGAACATCCAGTCCTCGGTCGCGCGGCCCGACCAGAAGCAGGCGCTGAAGGGCTTCTTCAGCCAGACATTCGACCAGTAACCGTCCGCCGGCTCCCGGATGACATTGACGTTGACGCCGCCTGCCTTCGCCGATTCCTGGAACAGCTGCGAAGCGTCGACCGCGCCTGCGAAAGCCGCATCCGAAGCCGAGAGGTCGATGTTAAGCGTATCGACGCCGGCCTTCTTGAGATGGAACTTCGCCTTGTCCGGGTCATAGGCCCGCTGCTCCAGATCGCCCGCGTAGTAGAGGTTCGCCGGCCCGATCGGGTGGTCGTTGCCGACCTTGCCATGGCCCAGCAGGATCTTCTTCACCAGATCCTCGCGGTTGAACAGGTACTTGATGGCCAGACGCACATCGTTGCTGTCATACGGCGCGGCGTTGGTGTGCATCGGGAAGGTGTAGTGCTGATTGCCGGTGATCTCGGAGACCTCGACCGCCGGGTTGCGGTCCAGCAGGCGCACGGACTTGGCGTCGATACGGCTGATGGCGTCGACCTCGCCGGTCATCAGCGCGTTGATGCGCGCCGCCGGATCGGTGATCGAGATCGCCTCGACCTCGTCGACATAGACCTTCTTGTGTGCGTTCGGGTTCCGCGCCAGCAACGCCCGCACGCCCGGATCGAAGGCCTTGTTGACGAAGGCGCCCGTACCGATGCCATTGCGGATTGCCTCGTCGACCATGCCCGCCGGGTAGATCAGGATGTGATAGTCGGACAGCAGAACCGGAAAGTCGGCATTGCCCGAAGCGAGCGTGAACTGGACCTGATGGTCGTTCATCTTCTTCATATCGGTGATCGCGCCGACAATCGGCTTGGCCGGCGACTTCGCGCCTTCGGCCACGTGCATGTTCATCGATTCGATCACGTCGTCGGCGCCGAAGCTCTTGCCGTTGTGGAACTCCACGCCCTTCTTCAGATTGAAGGTCCAGGTCTTCGCATCCGCGGAAGCCTCCCAGCTCTCGGCCAACTCGCCCTGCGTGGAGCCATCGGCCGCCACCATGGTCAGGCAATCGAAGACGCCGCCCATGGCGCACATCTGCATGAACACGTCGGAATGCGTACGGCCGTCCCAGCTGTCGGTGGTGTTGCCGCCCGACAGGCCGAGACGCATGGTGCCGCCCATCTTCGGACCGTGCGAGCCGGCCATCGCCGGACCGGCGCCAGTGACCAGCGCCGTCGCCGCAGTCGCCTTCAGTAGCGTTCGCCTGTCAATCTTCAGTGGCATGATTGCTCTCCCTTCGTCTTCCCTGGGGTTTCGGGCGGACCTTGGGGATGGACCGCCTCGGTTGAGGTTTAGTCTAGTCCATCTTCTGCTGCGCGGCTTCGCCGATATTGTCCACGCCGCGCTCGGCCAGAAGCTTGTCGAGCCAGTCGGGGTCCATTTCCGGCACCGAACTGAGCAGCAGGTCGGTGTATTCGTGATGCGGCGGGGTGAACATGTCCGACTTCAGCCCGGATTCGACCACCTTGCCCTCCTTCATCACGACCACCTCGTCCGCGATGGCGCGAACAGTGGCGAGGTCATGCGTGATGAACATGTAGGCAAGGTTGAGCTCGTTCTGCAGTCTGTCGAGCAGTTTCAGGATGCCTTCTGCGACAAGCTGGTCCAGCGCCGACGTGACCTCGTCGCAGATAATGAATTCCGGCTCGGCAGCCAGCGCACGGGCGATGCCGATGCGCTGCTTCTGGCCGCCGGAAAGCTCCGATGGCAGGCGGTTGTAGTACTGCTTCGGCTCCAGCTCGATCTGGTCAAGCAGTTCCTCGACCCGGGTTCTGAGCGCCCTGCCCTTCAAGCCCATGTAGAACTCGACCGGCCGGCCGATGATGTCCCTGATCTTCATCTTCGGGTTCAGCGCCGTATCCGCCATCTGGTAGATCATCTGCACCTGACGCAGCTGCGCCTTGCTGCGTGACCTGTAGGCCGCCGGCAGGGCGCTGCCCTTGAACAGGATCTCGCCTTCCTTCGGCGGCAGCAGGCCGGTGATGCAGCGCGCGGTCGTCGACTTGCCGGACCCGCTCTCGCCCACCACGGCCACAGTGCGGCCGGCGTGAATGTCGAAGCTGACATCGTGCAGCACGTTCACCGGTCCATAGCCGGCGGTGACATGGCTGACGCTGATCACCGGGGTTTCCGCCTCCGGGGCCGGCGGCTGCTCGTCGCGCTGGAAACTGCGTACCGCCCAGAGCGACTTCGTGTAGTCCTCCTTCGGCTCCAGCAGCATCTGGCGGGTGTCTGCCTCCTCGACCTCGTCGCCCTTCAGCAGCACCTTGATGCGGTCGGCCATCTGCGCCACCACGGCAAGGTCGTGGGTGATGTAGATCGCTGCCGTGTCGAACTGGTCGACAATGTCGCGAATTGCGGCCAGCACCTCGATCTGGGTGGTGACGTCCAACGCCGTCGTCGGCTCGTCGAAGATGATCAGGTCGGGCCTGCAGGACATGGCCATCGCGGTCATGGCGCGCTGCAACTGCCCACCCGAGACCTGATGCGGATAGCGGAAGCCGATACTGTCGGGATCCGGCAGGCGAAGACGGGCATAGAGCTCGATGGCGTCCTTCTGGCTCTCCGACATGCTGGAGACGCCGTGCAGAACCGGGCCTTCGGTGTGCTGGTCGATCAGCCTGTGCGCCGGATTGAAGCTCGCCGCCGCTGACTGCGCGACATAGGCGATACGCTTGCCCAGCAGCGCCCGCTTCTCCTCCGCCGAGGCGTTCACCAGGTCGATGCCGTCGAACTCGATCGAGCCGCCGGAGATGCGGCAGCCATCGCGGGTGAATCCCATGGCCGCGAGGCCGATGGTCGACTTGCCCGCACCGGATTCGCCAATCAGCCCCAGCACCTCGCCACGCTTCAGGTCCAGATCGACGCCGTTGACGATCTGGTTCCATGTCTCGCCCGAGAGGCCTTCGATCTTCAGGCCACGGATCTTGACCAGCAGGTCCCTGTCATCGCTCATGAGATCAGTCCTTCAGGCCCGAGTAGCGGTCCAGCATCCAGTCGACGACGAAGTTCACCGCGACGGTCAGCAGCGCGATCGCCGCCGCCGGCAGCAGTGGCAGCGACGCGGCCTGCCAGTCGCCATACTCGGCGTAGCCGATATAAATCGAGAGCTCGCGCACCATGGTGCCCCAGTCGGCCAGCGGCGGCTGGATACCGATACCGAGGAAGCTCAGCGCCGCGATCAGCAGGAAGACGAAGCAGAAGCGCAGGCCGAATTCCGCCAGCAGCGGCGCGGCGGCATTGGGCAGGATCTCCTTGAAGATCAGGTAGCCCAGCCCCTCCCCGCGCAGCTTCGCTGCTTCGATGTAATCCATCACCACGATATTGCCGCCGACGGCGCGGGCAAGGCGGTAGACCCGTGTGGAATCCAGCACGGCGATGACCAGGATCATGTTGATCGTGGACTGGCCCAGAATGGTGATCAGCAGCAGGGCAAAGATGAGCTGCGGGATCGCCATCAGCACATCGACGCCGCGCGAGAGCACCTGATCCAGCCAGCCGCCCAGCACGGCCGCCAGGAAACCCAGCGTCGCGCCCAGCACGAAGGCCAGCGCCGTGGTGACCAGGGCGATGCCGATCGTGTTCCGGCCGCCATAGAGCAGGCGGGTCAGCAGATCACGCCCGAGCTGGTCCGTCCCAAGCACGAAATCCGGGTTCTCGCCGGGAAACAGGTTGAACTCGTCGAACACCTGGCTCTCGCCGTAGGGCGCGATCGCCGGCGCGAATATGGCGCCGAGGATGTAGAGCGAGACGACCGTGAGCCCGAACGCCGCGGTCAGCGGCATGGAGCGGAACAGCGCACCGAAGGGTCCGGCGAAGCCCCGGCCGAACTCGGCCCTCAGGCCCCAGGCGATGGCCGTGAGCGCCGCCAGCGGCAGAACGACATAGGTCAGAAATCCCATCTACGCGCCCCGCTACTTCGGATGCCGGAGGCGGGGGTTGGTCAGCACCGACAGCACATCCGCCAGCAGGTTCAGCAGGATGTAGGCGGCCGCGAAGATCAGGCAGCAGGCCTGGACGGTCGGCATGTCGCGCAGCTTCACGGCGTCGACGAACATCTGGCCGACCCCGGGATAGACGAAGACGACCTCCACCACGACCACGCCGGTGACCAGATAGGCCAGGTTCAGGGCGATGACGTTGATGATCGGGGCCAGCGCGTTCGGCAGGGCGTGGCGGACGATGATCTTCCACGGCGGCACGCCCTTCAGCCGCGCCATCTCGATATAGGGCGAGGCCAGCAGGTTGATGATCGCCACCCGCGTCATGCGCATCATGTGCGCCGTCACCACCAGCGTCAGCGTCAGCGCCGGCAGCATGGTGCGGTAGAGCCGCTCCCAGAAATCCAGATCGGCGTGGATCTTCGAGATCGAGGGGAAGATCGGATTGGCCGCCGCCAGGAACAGGATCAGCACATAGGCGACGAAGAATTCGGGGCTGGAGATCGAGGTCAGCGTGCCGATATTGGCGGCGCGATCAAAGATGGAGCCGCGATAGAGCGCCGCCAGAATGCCCAGCGCCAGCGCGAAGGGCACAGCGATGCATGCTGCGGTCAGCGCCAGGAAGATCGTGTTGGCAAAGCGCGGCGCAAGCTGGTCCGCCACGGTGATGACATCGCGTTCGGAGTTCGCGCCATACTGCGACTGGAACGAGAGCTGGTTGAAGCTGACGCCGAAATCGCCGGTCAGCGCCCCGCCCAGCCAGGCGAAGTAGCGTTCGACCGGCGTGCGGTCCATGCCCAGGCTCTCACGGATGGATGCGACCGCCTCGGGCGTTGCGCCCTGCCCCAGGATCGCCTGGGCGAAGTCTCCCGGCAGCGATTCGATCGCCGCGAAGATGATGATGCTGACGACGAACAACGTCACTGCACCCAGCAGCAAACGCTGTCCGATCATCCGGAACAGGCCAGACATGCGTCTCCCCGGTCATGATCCCTGTTGGCGGCTGTTCATTTTGCGACAGCCATGCCCCCATGGTGCATGTTTCGGCGAGACCGTCCACCCTGTTGACGAGTCAATCTTTTTCCGTGCCGACCGGACTCCGCTCCTCCAGGTGCGCCCGCAACAGGGCTGCGTTTCTGAGATTGCAGCGGAAAACGGCGTCGAAGACATCGCCGGCAACCGGCACCAAACCGATCAGCCAGTCAATGGCGATGTTGGCAAGCATCTGGCCGACCACGCGCCAGCCGGCCCCCAGCCGCCAGGCCTGCAGTGGAATGTAGAGTGCCAGAGCGGCCGAGATCGCGTCACCGCCGACCGGCGCCAGCCCGAACAGGGCGTCCCAGCCGATGCGGAAATCCGTGAAGGGAATGCGGAAGTCGGCGTCGAGGAACGCCGCCCAGCGCTCGGCGCGCCGGAGTCCGTGTGCTTCCCGCTCGGAAAGGGTCAGCGCTCGCGCACCGCACTTCCGGGACGCCGGATGGTCAGCCCGCCTTCGTCGCGACGGGCAGGTTCGCTGTCCGGCTTTGCCGCCGGCGTGACCGACGGCCAGTCGCGGTTGGCGGCCAGATACCAGAGCGCCAGCAGTCCGACCGGCGGTATCAGCGCGGTCAGGCCCCAGAAACCGGAATATCCGGCCTTCGCGGCGATGCGCCAGCCGAACCAGGCCAGCAGGAAGATCACGGGCGAACCGGGCCAGAGCAGTTCCATCAGACCTTGTCCTTCACGCGATCGAATTCATCGAAGGGATTGCGGATACGCCCCTCCCCCGCCGGCCACTGCTTGAACGCAAGAAACCCCATCGCGATCGGCAGACCGGCGAAGGGAATCAGCGAAAACAGCGCATAGGCGGGGTTCAGCCCGGCCCGGTCATAGATACGCCAGAGCGGCAGCACGAACAGAATGCCGATGACGACAGTCCATCCGATCAGCCCCATGCTCAACATCCGTCAGTCTCCAGAAAGGTTCTGAAGACCAGATGGGCATTCGTCGGGCGATTGCCAATGGCCGGGCCGTTGGCCGCCAGGTCAGGCGACCTGGCGGTTATCGCGGTTTCCCTGCTTCGGGCCCGAAGGCTTGCGGCGGCGGCGCGGCGGGCGCGACTGCCCTTCCGAGCCCGCATCCTGGCGGGAACGGTGCCCCGGACGGCCACGATGGCCCTGTCCGCCGCCCTTGCGCTTCGGCTTGGCTGCGGGCTTCTCCATGCCCGGCAGACCGAAGGAAAGACCGATCAGCTTCTCGATATCGCGAAGCTGGGCCTTCTCGTCCGGCGCGCAGAACGAGATGGCGACGCCTTCCTTGCCGGCGCGGGCGGTACGCCCGATGCGGTGCACATAGGATTCCGGCACGTTCGGCAGTTCGAAGTTAAAGACGTGGCTGACGTCGGGAATGTCGATGCCGCGCGCGGCGACATCGGTCGCCACCAGTACATCCACCTTGCCCGACTTGAAGTCGTTCAGGGTGCGCTGACGCTGGTTCTGGTTGCGGTTGCCGTGGATCGCGTCCGCCGCGATGCCGGCCTTCTCCAGATGCTTCGCCACCCGGTCGGCGCCGTGCTTGGTGCGCGTGAAGACGATGGCGCGCTCGACATCCTCTTCCTGGATCAGGCGGGTCAGTTCGTCCCGCTTGTCGCCGGCGGGCACCGGCAGCATGCGCTGCTCGATCCGCTCGATCGGCTTGGACTGCGGCGCGACCGAGATCTCGCGCGGACCGCTGAGGAAGTCATTCGCCAGCGCCCGGATCGGCTTCGGCATGGTGGCCGAGAAAAGGCCCGTCTGCCGCTCGGCCGGCAGCTTGGCCATGATCTTCCGGATCGCCGGGATGAAGCCCATGTCCAGCATCTGGTCGGCTTCGTCCAGGATGACCATGTCGCAGGCGTCCAGGCGGATCGCACCAGTGTTCATGTGGTCCAGCAGACGGCCGGGGGTCGCCACCAGCACGTCGACGCCGCGCGCCATGCCCTTGATCTGCGGGCCGGCCTTCATGCCGCCCATGACCATGGTGATGGAGATGCGCATGTGCTTGGCGTACTTGCGGACATTGTCGGCGATCTGCACGGCCAGTTCGCGGGTCGGCGCGATGATCAGGCTGCGGCAGGTCTTCGGCGCGGGCCGCACGCGGTCACGGGAAATCTGGTCCAGGATGGGCAGCACGAAGGCCGCCGTCTTGCCGGTGCCGGTCTGGGCGATGCCGACGATGTCGCGGCCTTCCAGCATGGCGGGAATGACCTTGCCCTGGATCGGGGTCGGATCGGTGTAGTTGTTCTCGGCCAAAGCGCGGAGAATAGGCTCGGCGAGGCCGAGATCCTTGAAGTGAGTCAAAACAGTTCTTTCGGTTGCCGGCGCGCGAATCCAAAGCGGCCGCGCGACACGGCGGGGTCATTTGGGGAAACTTGCGCAGAACAGCGCCCCTGGGTGATCGGCGCACCATGTATGGAGACCTCGGCCTCAAGGGGCGGCGCGCCCGGTTCCGGCAGCGGTCCAAAGAGTGGCACTGACGCCGTCCGGAACTGCCCATCTGCATGCCCGCCAACGGCCGGTTGGAAACGGCGCGCTTCCTACGCGCGGGCTGCGATGGCCGATACATAGCCGCAAATCCCTGAAACGCAAGTTAATTGTGCAGTGCAAAAAAAGAGCAGGCGGGCTGGGGATGGCTGGACCGGCCAGCCCGCCTTCGCCAGTTCGCATCCGAACACCACTCGTTTGAACTCACACCAACTGTCACCCCCGCTTCATGCGGGGGTCCGGTGCGGCATTGCCGCCGGTTTCATGGTTCGACCGGATCCCCGCATGAAGCGGGGATGACAGGCAGAGTGAAACTCAGATCCCCTGCGGTCCCCGCACCAGTTTCCCCGGCAATTCCCCCGTCGCCTCCCCACCTTCCAGGATCGGCCGGCCGGCCTTGATGGTCATGCGGTAGCCGCTCGCCTTCTGGATCAGCCGTCGCGCGCCGGTGGGGAGATCCCAGGCCATGCGCGGGGCGTCGATGCCGAGGCGGTCGAAGTCAATCAGGTTGATGTCGGCCAGATAGCCCGGCGCGATGACGCCCCTGTCGTTCAGCCCGTGCAGGGAAGCCGTCGACTGTGTCTGGCGGTGCACCAGCCATTCCAGCGGCAGGAGTCCGCCCTTCTTCCGGTCGCGGCCCCAGTAGGCCATGTTGAATGTCGGCAGGCTGACGTCGCAGATCACGCCGCAATGGGCGCCGCCGTCGGAGCCGCTGAAATGGGTATAGGGCGCCTGCAGCATCTCCCGAACCGGCTCGAAGCCATAGTCGGAATAGTTCAGCAGCGGGAAATAGATCAGCCCCCGCCCGCCGAATTCCAGCAGCGTGTCATAGGCGATGTCTTCCGGCCGCCGCCCCTCGGTCTTCGCCCGCTCGGCGAAGCATTCGGAGCGGTCGGGCTCGTAGTTCGGCGGATCGCCGAGGCGGAACATCTTGTGCCAGCCCTTCAGGAAGAACTCGGCCATCTCCCCACCCCGGCCGCCGGACTCCTCGGTGATGATGGCCTCGCGCACCGCAGGATCCTTCATCCGCTGGATGCGCTCCTCATGGCTGAGGCCCAGCAGCGCGCGGTAGCTCGGCTTGCCCTGGAAGGGATGCAGCGAGCCGTCGAGACAGAGCAGCAGCCCCGCCGTCCGGCCCGAGACCTGGGCATAGACCTTGCCGCCCTCGGCATTGGCCTCGGCGATGCCGGCCAGCAGGTCGCGGTACTTGGTCGGGGCCTCGTCGTTCTGGAACAGCAGCAGGCTCACCGGCACGCCGTAACGAATGGAAAGATCGCGGATCCAGTCCAGCTCCGGCTTGCCCGCCTTCAGCGTCAGATCGGTGGCCATCTCCAGCACGCCGTAACCCGCCTTCCGCATGCCCTCGGCGATGCCGAACATCTCCGCCGCGCCGGCATAGGTGCCGGGGACGTATTCGCCCTCCTTCGTCTTGTGGAAGATCGTCCGAGAGGTCGAGAAACCCAGCGCGCCGGCCTCCAGCCCCTCTTGCACGATGTCCGCCATCCGGGCGATGTCATCCTCGCCCGCCGTTTCCTGATCGATGCAGCGGTCGCCCATGACATAGGCGCGGACGGCGCAGTGCGGCACCTGCGCGCCGATATCGATGGCGCGCGGCTTCCGGTCGAGCGCGTTCAGATAGCCGGGGAAGCTCTCCCATTCGAACTCCATGCCCTCGGCCAGCGCCGCGCCGGGAATGTCCTCGACCGATTCCATCAGGCCGATCAGCCAGTCCTCCTGGCCCGGCGGCACCGGCGCGAAGCCGACGCCGCAATTGCCCATCACGACGGTCGTGCAACCATGCCAGGACGACGGCGTCAGATAGGGATCCCACAGCGCCTGCCCGTCATAGTGGGTGTGGATGTCGACCCAGCCCGGCGCGATCATCAGGCCGCCTGCATCGATCTCCCGCTTCGCCCGGCCTTCGACCTTGCCGACCTCGACGATGCGGTCGCTGGAAATGGCGATGTCGCCAGTGAAGGCCTTTTCGCCGGTCCCGTCATGGATCGAACCACCGCGGATGATGATGTCATGCATGGCGCTGCCTCCCCTGAACGCACGTATCAAGACTATCAGAGGCGCTGCTCCGCGCAAACGGCGCTGGACGTGGTCGCGCCCTGCGTGCACTGAATCCGGCCAGGGGAGGACACCGACATGATGAACCTGATCCGCAAGACACAGATCGTTGTCGAGACGCTGCAGATGGAGGGCGGGCTGCGCGCCGACACAGCCATCACCCGCGTCGCCGGCATCGCCGTGATCGCCAATCCCTCCGCCGGCCGGGTGGTCGAGGATCTGAGCCGCTTCTTCGATCTCGGCAACGAGGTTGCGACGCATCTGATGACGGAGATGCTGCCGCGCCTGCCGAACCCCGCTTGCAGTTATGGCAAGGCGGCGCTTGTCGGCGTCAATGGCGACCTGGAACACGCCCACGCCATGCTGCACCCGAAGCTGGGCGTGGCGTTGCGCGAACCGATGGGCGGCGGCAAGGCGCTGATCCCCTCCTCTGCCAAGGTAGGCGCGGCCGGCGCGGTGCTGGATGTGCCGCTGGGCCACAAGGACGACGCCTGGTCGCGTGACCACTTCGACGCCATGAGCCTCTGCATCCCCGACAGCCCGCGCCCGAACGAGATCATGCTGGCCGTGGTCATCGCCGACGGCGGCCGCGTCGCCCCCCGAGCCGGACAGGGCATGCCGAAGGGGTTGAAGTAGGCTGAAAGCCGGCCATCCCTCAGGCCGTCACCCCCGCTTCATGCGGGGGTCCGGTGCGGCTTCGCCGCCAGTTTGACGCTCGACCGGATGCCCGCATGAAGCGGGCATGACACGTTTGCGCGAATAATGAACGCATTCGCGCTTTGGCTTGTCCTAGACTGACGCCACGCCATCGCAGGGGAGGAAACGATGGAACCCGTGAGCTATGTCGACCGCCTGAACGAGAAGTACCAGTCGCTCGGATTTCCGCCGTATCAGTGGACCATCAACGACGACGCGCCGATTACGCCGCTGACCAAGCCGCTGGCCGAGTGCCGCGTCTCGATGCTGACGACCTCGGGCGCGTCGTGCCGGGGCGTGCCGGGCTTCGACCCGGATGCGCGTAACGATCTGCGCCTGGACGCCATCGCCAGCGACTGGCCCGAGGACGGCTTCGAGATCAATGACAACTACTACAACCACACCGACGCCAGCGCCGACATCAACTGTCAGTTTCCGATCCAGCGCCTGCGCGAACTGGCCGCCGACGGCGTCATCGGCAGTGTCGCGCCCCGGCTCTGGAGCGGCTTCATGGGCCGCATCTACAAGCGCACGGCAACGCTGGAGAAGGCCGCGGAACTCATCGCCGATCTGAAGGCGGACGGCGTCGATCTGCTGGTGCTGGTGCCCGCCTGCCCGCTGGATCACCAGACCGCCGGGCTCGTCGCCCGGGCCATCGAGGAGGCCGGAATCCCGACCGTCACCGTCTCGACCGGCCGCGATCTCTCGGCCCAGGTGAAGCCGCCGCGCACGGTGTTCGTGAACTTCCCGATGGGCAACGCCTTCGGCCGCCCCGAGGACGCCGCCCAGCAGCGCCGCATCCTGGAAGACGCGCTGAACCTCGCTGCGAGCAGCACCACGGCCGGCGAACTGGTCGACCTGCCCTATGACTGGGGCGAGGAAGTCACCGTCTTCTTCAAGCAGACCACGCGGGAATACCAGCTGCGGAAGTAGCGTCGACCGAACTCAGCCCGTGATGCCGCGGAGGAAACTGTCCGCCGCCATCTCCGCATAGGCGTCCGGGCCGACGGGGCCGTCGGGGTCGTACCAGACATAGGTGTAGTTGACCGAGCCGACGAACATCATGGTCCGTGCGGTCAGTTCGGCCTCCGGCACCAGTTCCGGCAGCAGGGCCGCGATCAGGCGTTTCACGATGGCGAGGATGCGGCGCTGCTTTTCCACGATCGCCGCGCGTTGTTCCTCGCCCAGATGCTGCAGGTCGTGGAGCAGCACGATCTGCAGCGCTCTCGAGGCCGCGTTGATGCGGACGAACTCGGTCACCGCCGAGCGGAACCGCGCCTCCGGCGTCGCCCCGCGCTCCGCCGCCGCGCCGATGGCCGCGACCATCATGTCGAGATGGTCGTTCAGCATCTCGTCGAGCAACGCCTCCTTGGAGGAGAAGTAGTGGTAGAGCAGGCCACGGGAGATGCCGTTGGCCCGTGACAGATCGGCGATGGACGCGGCGGCGTAGCCCCGTTCGGCGAACACCTCCGCCGAGCGGGTCAGGATGCCCTGCCGCACCTCGTCGTAATTCTTCGCCTGCGTCCGCGCCATGCCCTCCGCCCGGTCAGTTGCGCACCAGCACCCGCTGCGCCTTGGCCTCATAGCGCGGCAGCGTGCCCTCGGCGTGGCATTCCACCGGCACCTTCAGGCCGAGCCGGCTGGTCAGGCTGCGGCCGACGCTGTCGGCCAGCGCCTCGGGCGATCCGTTGTAGCCGGTCTCGCTCTCGATCGCGACACTGAGCTGTTTCGGCGCGCTGCCGGGCTGGTCGACATAGATCTGCCAGGCCTCCTTCACCGTGCCCGGCGTGGCGGCGACGACGTCCTCGATCTGGGACGGATAGACGATGACGCCGCGCACCTTCAGCATGTCGTCGGAGCGGCCGATGATGCGCCCGATGGCGCCCATGCCCTTGCGCCCGCACGGGCAGTCGAAGGGCTTCTCGGCGACGCGGACGAGATCGCGGGTGCGCCAGCGCACCACCGGCGAGGCCTGCTTGTCCAGGGTGGTGACGACGATCTCGCCGATCTCCCCCGGGCCGACCGGTTTGAAGGTTTCCGGATCCAGGATCTCGGTCAGCACCGTGTCCTCGTTGATCAGGTGCATCTCGTCCCGTTCGTGACTGTGCGGGCAGGTGGTGGCGACGATGGGGCCGCCGGCCTCGGTGGTGCCATAAGTGTTGAAGGTCATGAAGCCCTCGGGCAGTTCCGCCTCCAGCTCGTCGCGGAAGGCACGGCTGACCGACTGGCCGCCGATCACCGCATGGCGCAGCTTCCAGTCGCGCTTCGGATCGATGCCCTTCTCCCGCGCCGTGCGGATCAGGGTGGCGAGGAACACCGGGGAGACCGTGGCCAGGGTGAAGCCCATGTCACGCATCCACTCGGCGACCAGATCGCTGCGGCCCGGCCCGACGGGGAAGTTGGTCATGCCGAGTTCGGCCATGCCCAGATCATAGGCCAGCCCGCCGACCCAGAGCCCGAAGCCGAACCCGTTGTATCCCCGGTCGCCCGGCCGGACGCCGTGGCAATGGAGCTGCCGTGCGACCTGCCGCGCCAGCAGCACATGCATGTCGTCAGCGGTGTAGCCGAACAGCACCGGCAGGCCCGTGGTGCCCGAGGTGGCGCAGAATTTCTCCACCTTCGCCGGGTCGGCGCCCAGCATCGGGAAGGGATAGCGCTCGCGGAGATGCGCCTTCTCCAGGAAGGGCAGCGCGTCCAGCGCCTGCCGGTCGGCGAGGTCCTGCGGTTTCAGGCCTGCCTGCCGGAAATGCTCGACCCATTCGGGCGCGCCAGCCAGCCGCTCCCCCAGCGCGGCCAGCTTGCGGTTCTGCAGCGCCAGTATGTCGTCACGGTCCAGCTGCTCGATCTCGGGGTGCAGCATGCCTGAAGTGGCGTCGGTCATTCGGTCGATCTCCCATTGCATCGTCAGGGCCTGTGTATTATAAACCGGACGATCATTCAATTAATAAGGAAGGCGACAGATGAACGCCCCCGCGCCCGTCACCCGCTATGCCGACCTGATCCGCGGAGACCATGTGCATGGCTCGCTCTACACCGATCCGGCGATCTTCCAGGAGGAACTGAAGAAGATCTGGTACCGGACCTGGGTCTATGTCGGCCACGAGAGCGAGGTGCCGCACGCGCATGACTTCGTGATGAAGTCGATCGGCCCGCAGCCGGTAATCATGACCCGCGACGCGGCGGGCAAGGTGCATCTGATCCAGAACCGTTGCCCGCACCGCGGCAACGAGGTCTGCCAACAGGCCAGGGGCAACAGCCGCACCTTCACCTGCCCGTTCCACAACTGGACCTTCGGCATCGACGGCAAGCTGCAGGCCTTCGCCTTCGCGGACGGCTATGACGGCCAGGACATGGGCGGCCTGGGCATGGCGCCGGTGCCGCGCGTCGCCAGCCATCGCGGCTTCGTCTTCGGCTCCTTTGCGGCGGACGGGCCGAGCCTCGAGGAGCATCTGGGCGGCGCGGCGGAGACCATCGACCGGCTCTGCGAGCATTCGCCCGAGGGCGAGGTGGAGATCACCGCCGGCTTCCTGCAGCATCGGGTCAAGGCCAACTGGAAGTTCGTGCTGGAGAATGAGACCGACGGCTACCACCCGGCCTTCGTCCACGCCTCCATCTTCAAGGTGGCCGAGAGCGGCATCGGCGGGCTCTACGGTTCGAAGTCGACGGCGCTGACCCGCGACTTCGGCGGCGGCCACACCGAGATCGACCTGCGCCCCGAATTCCGCAAGCTGGACCGGCCGATGGGCTGGTTCGGCACCACGCCAGAACGGCTCCCCGAATACACCGCGGCGATGAACGAGAGCCACGGCGAGACGAAGGCGCGGGAGATCATGATCGACGGCACGCCGCACGTGATGATCTTCCCCAACCTGTTCATCGCCGAGATCCAGATCTTCGTCATCCAGGCCCGCGCCGTGGACGACACCGTGCAGCATGTGACCGCGCTGCAGTTCAAGGGCGCGAAGGACATGAACCGCCGCCTGCGCCAGCAGACCATGGGCTCGGTCGGACCGGCGGGCTTCCTGCTGGCCGACGATTCCGAGATGTACGAACGCACCCACCGCGGCTGCCAGTCGCTGGATCCGGAATGGCTCTTCCTGGGCCGCGGCGCGCATCGCGAACGCGACGACGCCGACGGCTACCGGGTCAGCCATGCCACCGACGAGGTGCCCTCGCGCGGCATCTGGCAGCACTACAAATCCCTGATGGAGACGCCGTGATGCTGGCCCCGGTGACCGACGAGACCCTGATGCGGCGGATCGAGCAGTTCATCCATGCCGAGGCTCGGCTGCAGGACGAGCATGACTATGAAGGCTGGGAACAGCTCTGGACCGACGACGCTATCTACTGGGTGCCGGCAAACGGCGCTGACATCGACCCCGAAGTCCAGATGTCGATCATCTACGACAACCGCAGCCGCATCGGCATTCGCGTGAAGCAGCTCATGACCGGAAAGCGCTACACACAGGAGCCGAAGTCGAACATTCGCCACTTCGTCACCAATATCGAGGTGATGGGCCGTGACGGCGACGACATCTCTGTCGGCTGCAACGTCATTGTCTACGAGAGTAGCGCGCGCGGGGAGACCCTCTGGGCGGCGCGGACCGACTACACGCTGCGCGACGAGGCCGGCGCCTTCCGCATGGCGCGCAAGAAGGTGGCGCTGGTGAACAGTGACCGCCCGCTTTACACGCTGTCATTCCTGATCTGAGGAGCCGCCAAACATGACCGACCTGCCGATCACCGAGGGAAATGTCCTGCTCTCGATCGAGGACCACATCGCCCACATCCGCCTGAACCGGCCCGAGTCGGCCAACGGCATGTCCGTCGAGCTGCTGCGCGATTTCTACGAGACCGTGATGATGGTGCACGGCGCCGACGACGTACGCGCGGTGGTGATCACCGGGGCCGGCAAGAACTTCTGCGCCGGCGGCGACATCAAGGCCTTTCATTCGAAGGGCAAACATGGGCTGCCGGCCTACAACCGCCGCGCCACGGCCTATCTGCAGGATGCGATGCAGGCGCTGATGCGGCTCGATGCGCCGGTGATCGCGGCCGTGCAGGGTTACGCCACCGGCGGCGGCGGCTTCGGCATGGTCTGCGCCGTCGATCTGGTGGTCGCGGCGGAGAGCGCCAAGTTCCTCGCCGGCGCGACCAAGGTCGGCATGGCCCCGGACGGCGGCACCACGGCCACCCTGCCCGCCCTGGTCGGTCAGCGCCGGGCGCTGGAGATCCTGCTGCTGAACCCGACCATGACTGCAGCCGAGGCGAAGGAACTCGGCATCGTCAACCGCGTTGTGGCGGACGGCACGGAGTTCGACGCGGCGATGGAGATCGCACGGACGCTGGCCGCCGGTCCGCCGCTGGGCCAGGCCGCGGTGAAGCGGGAACTGCGAAACCACGCCAAGCTGCCGGTCGAGGCGGTGTTCACCGAAGAGGCGCGGATCGTCAGTGAACTGTCCGGCACCGACGACGCGATGGAGGGTCTGGCCTCGATGATCGAACGCCGTCCGCCCGAATTCACCGGCCGCTGAAGGACGGCGTCAGTCCGCGGCGTCAACGATCGGTGGCGCGCTTTCCAGCCGTTCGGCCGGTAGCCGAAGCTCGACGGTGGTGCCCTTGCCGGGTTCGCTCTGGATGTCGATCGTGCCGCCATGCAGTTCGGCGATCCGGATGCTGATCGGCAATCCGAGACCTGTGCCCTCGTAGCGGCGGCTGTGCTGGCTGTTCACCTGGCGGAAGGGCTCTCTGGCCTTGTCCGCATCCTCCGGCTCCATGCCGATGCCGGTATCCGCCACGGTCAGCAAGAAGCCGTCGGAATCGGCACGGCAGGCGATCGAGACTCGGCCCCCGGGCGCGGTGAACTTCACGGCATTGGCGAGCAGGTTAAGCGTGAGCTGGCGCAACTGCCTTTCGTCGCCGCGCAGCAGCGGCAGGTCCGCGCCGACGGTCGATTCGATTCGGATCTGACCCTGATCGGCCTTGGTTCGAATCATGCGCAGGCATTCATCGATCATCGCCACCGGCGCGAAGGGCCGCTCGATGAGCCTAATTTCGCCGGAATCGATCTTCGAGAAGTCCAGCACTCCGTTGATCAGTTCCAGCAGGTGGCTGCCGCTGGTGTGAATGTCGTTCAGATAGTCCTTGTATTCCGGATGGCCGATCGGACCCTTGGTTTCCATCTGCAGCAGTTCGGAGAAGCCGATGATCGCGTTCAACGGCGTTCTCAATTCGTGGCTCATGATCGCCAGGAACTCCGACTTTGCCTTGCTGTGTTCGTCGGCAACCTCGAGAGCGCGCTCAAGTTCCACCGTCCGGGCCCTGAGTTCGCTCTGGGTGTTCTCCAGCTCCAGGACATAGGCCTGCAGCCGCGCCTCTTCCCAAGCATCCCGTATGTCAACGAACTGATCGAAATGCGCCAGCATCAGACCACCGCCAAGGCACAGGATTGTGACCGCGGAGACGGCGACGGCGAAGGGATAGATGTCGAAGCTCTCGACCATTGGATCAGTCACGAAAGGATCGATCGAAATGTTCATGGCCGTCATCGCCGTGAAATGAAGCACGCAGATTGCCAGGCTGAGCAGGCCGGTGAACTGCCACCGCATCTGACCTGTCTTGCATTCGGTCTTCCGCATGAAGGCGGCGACGGCAAGCGCCGTACCCAGCAGCACGGAAGCAATCACGAAGTGATAATCCCAGGCGATGCCGATCGGGCCGCGGATGGCGGCCATGCCGATGAAGTGCATCGAGGCGACTGCGAGCCCCGCGGTCACGCCACCGGCGAGGCGTTGGCCGTTCTCCCGAAGCCAGATCGCCGCCAGTCCGAGCAGCACGGCGATCAGCGCAGACAAGGCCGTCAGGAACAGGTCGTAGCCGATCGGAATGGCGGTCTGGAAGGCCAGCATGGCGACGAAATGGGTCGACCACACGCCGATGCCGAAGCAGATGCCTGCCGCCAGATACCAGCGCACCTTGTGAGACCGCGACGCGGTGATCCGCGCCATCAGTGCGCCGGTGCTGTGAGAGGCCAGAAGACAGATGCAGCCGGCCAGCAGCACGAGCCGAAAATCGTGCTCAACCAGAATGCATTCGATGACACTGAACATGCCGGGGAAGCTACCTGTCAGTGGTTAACCGAGTGTAACAGGAGGGCGGCCAATCAGGCCGCCGCGATCCGGGTCAAGTCCGAAACAATCAGTAGATTGCGCTCAGCGGACCATCCCTCAGGCGCTCACGATAGGCGGTCATGAAATTTTCGAAACTGTCGACCTGGGCGATCTCGGCGGCGAGATTCCGGAACTCGGCGGTGTCACGCTGGTCGCTGGCGGTCACAATTCGGAAGGCGGACCACTCCGGCTGCCCTTTCATGCGCTCGCTGAAATCATCCTTCAGCAGCGTCAGGGCGTTGTGATCGCCCGCGAGTGAACTGGAAATCGCGAAGCGGAGCACATCGCGCCGCTCTTCCAGCGTCAGCGGACCGGTGCCGTTGCGGATATCCAACAGGCGTTCGCTCAGCGACGCGGCCACCCGGCGCCAGTTGCGCGCGCGCCAGAGGATCTCGGTGCGCACATCGGCGATCTCCGCGCCTTCGAGACCGTTCAGCAGGACCAGCGCGCGGTCATGCTGCCCCAGATCGGTCAGCGCCCGTGCCTCCAGCAGGCGGCGCTCCTTCAGCAGTTCCTCGGGGATCTGCAGGGTCCGCGACCGGCGCAGCGACTTGATGGCCTCGTCGGCCTTGCCGTCCAGCAGGTAGAGAACGGCCAGCCTTGTGCTGACACGGGCGCGTTCCACGCCCTTCAGCCGGTGCCGGACCTGATGCTCCAGTAGCTTCGCGGCCTCGTCCAGAAGCTCTACCGCCGCCAGCCGGTCGGCCAGCCGCCGGATCATCCGGTCGCCGCGGTCGCCCTCGGGCGTCAGTTCGCGGAAGTCGTAGTAGAGCCCCATCGCCGTCACCGGCGACATTTCCTCGGCATGCTTGCCTTCGAACAGTCCGGCGAAGATGTGGTTCATGTCGCCGGCGAGCCGCTGAGCCTCGGGCAGGTCGGCGAATTGGTCCACAGTACGGCGCATGGCGATCATGCCCTCGCGGTACCGCTTGTCCTCGATATAGAGCTCGCCCAGCCGCTTCAGCAGATCGAACTCGAACGCGTCGCCGCGCCAGGCGAAGCGCAGCCGCTCCATGCGCTCGATCGCGTCGCTGACCGTGATCCGGTCTTCCCTGAGCAGCAGGTTGGTCTCGGAAAACCGCGCCATCGCCCGGATGTCGCGCCCGCCGTTTTCGGTCAGTTCGCCATAGAGCGCTTCCGCCTCCTCGGCCTCGCCGATCATGTCACTGACCCGAGCCTTCAACAGCTTGGCGCGCGGCGCGTACTCGGAATCCTCGCCTTCCTTCAGCAGCGTCTCGATCTGGGTCTCCGCCAGTCGCGCGTCGTGCATCTGCAACGACGTCTCGGCCAGCGCGATACGCAGACGCGCCTGAATCTCGGGCGGCTGTTTCTTCAGCACGTGCCAGCTGTTCTTGAATTCCAGGCTGGACTGGCCGAACTCGCGGCGGCGCTCGTAGAGCAGCCCCCGGAACAGCCCCACGTCGGCGGCGTCGCGGACATGGGTGTGGCTGAGATCGGCATGCGCTTCAGCGTACTTGCCTGACATCAGCCGCGCCACGCCGCGCATGGCGCGGAATGAGGGATCCAGCAGGGCCCGGCGGTCCTCCTCCTCGATCCGCTCCATCACGCCGAGCGCCTCGGGCGCCAGCCCGCGGGCCAGCAGGAAACGCGCATAATCCTTGCGTTCGCTGTTGCGGGCAGCCGGCTTGGCCAGGCTGATCCGCTGAAGGTGACGCTGCCGGACGGTGGTCATGTCCTCGGTGCCCTGCCAGCTCGTCAGATCGAGCAGCGTCCGCGACGACCCCGACCCGACCGCGGCCTCGCCGTTCAGGGCCGGCGGCGACCCGGGCTGCCGCGCCGAGTTGTTGTTGGCTTCGGCCGCCAGATTGAGCGATCCGGTGGAATGGACGAACAGCCCGCTGTCATCGGCGCGGATCGAAAGATCGAGTGTCTTGAACCGGATCGCCAGCCCCTGCTGCGTCTCAGGCATCTCCAGGCGCACGAAACGGCGGGCGGGCCGGACACCGAGACCGGGCTGCTTCAGGGGCACGATGGCGATGCGGTCGCCGACCACGGGATCGTCGACAATGATCGGCTTCGAGGCCACGGGAACCGGCGCGAAGATGCGCGGCCTGCCGCCGGCCTTGGTCTGCACCTCGAAGGTGATGGCCTCTTCGGCGCGGCCGCGGCCGCCGCCGACATCGACAATCCATTCGGCGCCGTTCGAGACGACGTCCAACGGAACGCCTGCCGCCACATCCAGGCGGATCAGCGTCCCGTGCGAGGTCGGTTCTGAGGAAAAGCCGGTCACCGGTCCGAAATCCCGGTCGCCGTTCTCGGAATCCTCCAGAACCGGCGTGCCCTTGGCGGCGAAGGCCAACCAGACATGCTCGCCGCGATGCAGGGCCGCTGCTGCGACCTGTTCCGGCCACTGGAACCGGAAGATGGTCCGACCGGGGCGGCGTTCGACGGTCACGGGCACGGGGTCCTCGACCATGACTTCCGGGGCAACCGGTTCCGCCGCCGCAGCTTCGGGAGCCGCTTCGGTCTTCGCTTCGGGCTTCGGCGATTCGGGCTTCTGTTTCAGGGCAGCCGCCGGCTTCGCCGGCTGCGGCGCAGGGGTGGCGGCGGTCTTCGTTGCCGGCCTGGGCGCCGGCGCCGGGGAGGCCTTGGCGGCAGTCTTCTGCGGCGGCCGGGCCGTGGCGCTCACGGCGATATCGACAATCACTTTCTGCTTGATCCGGAAGCTCTTCAGGGCCTGGCCCGAAGCCGCCTTGATGATGACGCTGCGGCCATCCTTGCCGGCCGTGATCGCCTGAATGGCCTTCGGACCCCGTGCCCGGAAGTTGCTCAGGTCAAACTCGGCGGCGCGGTCGAATTGGATATGGACCTCGCCGGATTTCTCCTCGACGCGGAAGCCGACGGCCTTGTCCCAGTCAAACACGGCGCGGCTGTAACCGGCATGATCACCGAACCGGACAGTGACCTTCTCGGCGGCCAGAGCTGCACCAGCGCTGATCAGCGCCGCCAGCAGCAGGATGGAGATACGGAACAGTCGGGTCATCTCATTCGGTTCCTGAATCCAGAATGATTTCCAGCCGCGAAAGCGACCGGTCCAGCGACAGGCGGACGCCGGCAGGGATGTTCCCGCCAACGCCGTCGCGGGAAAGCCGTTCGGCCAGATGGCCGGCAGCGCGCAGCCCCTCATCGAACGCGCCGATCGAGGCGGCGTGACGCTTGTCCTGGATACTCAGGACCGCCAGCACGCGCACCGGGCTGCCGATGGAGGCGAGAAACTGTGTGAACTCTTCGGGCACGACCGGCGCCGCGGGCTGCATTGCCTGCGTCAGCACCAGACCTTCCGGACGACGTTCAACCGCCCAGGGCCAGTCGGCGCGGGCAATCCGGTCCTTCATCAGCGTGGCGAGGTAATCGCTCTCCACGTCACGCGGCTCGCCGGAGCGTTCGATGGCGGTCGTCGCCTCGGTGCTGCTGTCCACGCGGACCCAGTCGCCCTCGGCGCGCCCGAAGATACTGGCGATGCGGTCCAGCGCCGGATTGTCGAAATCGGACATGGCCAGCATCAGCACGAAAAAGGCGCAGAGCACGGCGCTCAGGTCGGCGAAGGTGATCAGCCAGGAACCCTTGCCCATCTCAGCTCCCCTCACTGTCGGGGATGAGACGGAACCGGATTCGGTCGCCAGCCGCGGCGTCAACGCCTGCCTCGAAGCGGTCGGCCATCACGCCGTTGCGCACCAGATCCCGCGCCAGCGAAGCCGCGCGCCGTCTGGCCAGGTCGTTGGATGAGCCTCCGGTCGCCAGTTGCAGCCGAAGCCCATCGACCGACTGCGCCTCACCCAGCACCGCCGCCAGCTTGCGGACCATGGCGATGCGGCCGGGTTGCAGGACCGAACTGTCGGCGGCGAAGGCGCGGTGTGCCGGGATCAGCACGTCGATATGGCCATCGCGTGTCACCAGCCGCCATTCGCCGCTGGGCAGATGCGTGTCGAACACCCGCTTCAGCCGCTCCTCGACCGGATCGGCGGCGATGGTTCCGGTGTCATCCGGCGCCCGGACCGGCACGATCTGCGGCCGGAAGGTCTCGATCACGGCCAGGGTCTTCTTTTCGGAGATGCTGGCGTTGGCGTTCAGGACGATGAAGAACGCCAGAAGTATCACGTAGAGCGCCAGAAACAGAACGTCATTCGCGCCGAATCCCGCCCCCTGGGCGTCCGGCGACAGAGCCTCGCTGTCCTGGATGTGCTCGTTGTACATGTGGCCATACTGCGGCCAGCGTGGTTAAGGGTGGGTAAATCTTGCCGGGTATTCAGTCGGTGCCGCCAGGCGTCACGAACTGGCGGCCATGCCAGTACCATCCGCCGCCGGGCGCAGGCGCCGTGCAGTTGTACCGGCTGCGTCCCGGTCCGGCTGCGCCGGAAGGCGTGAAGGCGATCCGCCGGCCGGTCAGGTCCAGCTCCGCCGCGCCTCTGCCACTGGAGTGATAGCAGGCGACCGATGAGGGCATGACCGGCTCTCGGACTTCGAAGCTGAAGACCGGAAAGGGGCCGGCCGGCAACAGCGTGTCTGCCGGCGACAGCGCCGAAACCGGCATGGGCCGGCTGGAAGCCGCAAGACGGAACCGCTCCGGTTTCCCGTAGGCCTCGTTCATGGAGAATCGCGGCAAATTCCAGATTCCGCTTTCCCGGCCAATTGCGCCAGAGTGCTGCCCGAACGCGGCGACATACCCTGCAGCGTCCGCGATCTCTGCCATGGCGTTCCGGTATTCGCCATAGGGCCAGGCCAGCAGCGCCGGCTGTTCGCCCAGTTCGTCCCGAAACCGCCGGTTCGCACGAGCGAGGTCGGCCGCGGCGTCCTCCGCCGTCATTTCCGCCATGTGGCCATGGGCGGCCGAATGCGCGCCGATTTCCATGCCCTCTGACTGAAGTCTCCGGATCTCGTCCCAGGTCAGATAGCCGCGGAAGCCCTGGTCGACCCCGTCTGTGCCAACAAACAGCGTCATGGTCCATCCACGCTGCTGCAGACGCGGCCAGGCCTCGGTCATGACACTGCGATAGGCGTCGTCGGCGGTGAGCGCCACCGTGCGCTCGGGCAAGACTTCGCCTGACCGGATCGCCGCGACGATGCGGGACAGCGGCCAGACCGTGAAACCGCCCTCTTCCAGATGCTGCAGATGGGCGTCGAACTGTTCGAGACGGATATTGGTCGCCGGTACGCGATCCTCCCCGAAACGGTGATAGGTGAACACCACGGCGTGGTCCGCGGCCGCCGCCAGACCCGTCACTCCGAGCAGCAGCAGTATCGCGAGTGATGAAATTCTGATCATTCGTTCCGCCCCCGGTGTTCCTGTCCCGCGATCAATCGAGTATGTAGCCTGCCGGGTTCACCACGAAAACACTGCGCGCGAAAGGAGCACGCCCTTGAGTTCGATCCTGAACGACGCCGGCATGGATCTCCTTTTCCGTCAGGCGCGGACGCACAACGCCTGGCTCGACAAGCCCGTGCCAGAAGTGACGCTCAGGGCGGTCTACCACCTGATGCGGAACGGCCCCACCAGCGCCAACGGCTCGCCCGCGCGGCTGAAGTTCCTGGTGACCGAAGAGGCCAAGCTGCGGCTGAAATCATGCCTTTCGGAGGGAAATCTGGCCAAGACCATGGCCGCGCCGGTGGCGACCATTGTCGCCTATGACACGAAGTTCTACGAGAAGCTGCCGAAGCTGTTCCCGCATGAGCCCGATGCGCCGAACTGGTTCTCGGACCCGGTGAATGCGGAAACCACGGCATTCCGGAACTCGACCCTGCAGGGCGCCTATCTGATCGTAGCGGCGCGTGCGCTGGGACTGGATTGCGGCCCGATGAGCGGCTTCAACAACAAGGCGCTGGATGCCGAGTTCTTTCCCGACGGTCGGCTGAAGAGCAACTTCCTGTGCAATATCGGCTTCGGCGATCCCGACGCCCTGTTCCCTCGCAACCCGCGCCTCGACTTCGACGAGGCCTGCGAAATCCTTTGACGCGGCGCATCCTTGCCATCGACACGGCGACCGACGCGCTGTCGGTTGCCGTCGGCGTCGATGGCGAGCTCCGGTTCTCCGCGTTCCAGCGCCGCAGGCGCGGTCATGCCGAAGTGCTGATCCCCTTGGTGCAGCACGCCCTGTCGGCGAGCGGGATTGGCGCTGACGAGATCTCCGAGATCGGCGTCACCCTGGGTCCGGGCACCTTTACCGGCGTGCGGATCGGCCTTGCCGCGGCTCGCGGGTTCCGCGTCGCGACCGGTGTGCCCGTCACGGGCGTCGGAACGCTGGAGTTGCTGGCCTTCCGGGCCGGACGGCGGTGGCCGGATCGGCCGGTGATGGCGGCGCTGGATGCGCGCCGGAATCAGGTCTATGCGCAATATTTCCGGCGCGGCGGCGGTGCCTGGCCGGAAGCATGGTCCTTCCCGGCGGCGATGCCCGCGGCGGAAGCGGCCAGCCAGCTTGTCCCCGGCACGGTGCTGACGGGCAGTGGTGCGCCCCTGATCGCGACGGCCGAGGCCCCGGAAGTGTCGATCTGCGACGGAGAAGCCCGTCCGGACGCAACCGACCTGATCGCCCTGCTCTCGGCGCGCCCGCAGCCGACCCGCAACGCGCCCGCGCCCAACCCGATCTATCTGAGAGCGCCGGACGCCACACCGGCCCGGCCGCTGCTCGACCTGTGATCCGAACAGAAGAATTGTCGTCGCCAGCGCTGCTGTCGCGCATGCATGGCCAATGCTTCGACGCCGGCTGGAGCGAGGGCGCCTGCGCCTCTGTCCTGGCGATGCCCGGCGCACGCTGCTGGATCGCCAGCGAAGACAGCGAACCGCTCGGCTTCCTTGTCATGACGGTGATCGCCGGCGAGGCCGAGATCATCACCACCGGCACGTTGCCGCCCGCCCGCCGGAAGGGGATCGCCAGAGCCATGCTGTCGAAGGCGCTCGCAGATCTGCCTGCCGATGCGCCGGTGTTCCTCGATGTCTCGGAGCGAAACACGGCCGCCATCGCCCTCTACGAGATGCTCGGATTTGAGACAACCGGCCGCCGCCGCGCCTATTACGCTGACGGCGCCGACGCCCTTCTGATGACGAGACCGGGGCGGGTTCCTTGCGACTGAATTGAGGCAAGGCTATACAGCTTCGAGGGATTCTCTGGATGGTTTCGATGACGTCCGATCAGAACATTTCACGGCTGGAACAACGCTGCATGGACAGCGGCATGCGGATGACCGAGCAGCGCCGGGTCATCGCCCGGGTGCTGTCCGAGGCGGAAGACCATCCGGATGTCGAACAGGTCTATCAGCGCGCCAGCGAGATCGACGACAACATCTCGATCGCGACCGTCTACCGGACAGTGCGCATGTTCGAGGAGGCCGGCATCCTGGAGCGGCATGATTTCGGCGACGGCCGGGCACGCTACGAGGAAGCCTCCAAGGATCACCACGACCACCTGATCGACGTGAATTCCGGCGAAGTCATCGAGTTCCGCAACGAGCGTATCGAGGAACTGCAGAAGATGGTGGCCCAGGAACTGGGCTACAAGCTGGTCGATCACCGGCTGGAACTCTACGGCACCCGCCTGGATCGCGAGCCCGGAAAGAGCTGACCTTGGTCTATCTGCGCGTCGTCTTCGTCATTCTGGGCGTGCTGGCGATGACGGCGGTACTTGTGGTGCCGCACATCATCGGCATCCTGTTGAAGTCACGGATATCCGCATGGATTCCGATGATCTGGCATCGTCTGGCGCTGCGGCTGCTGTCGATGCGGGTGCGGGTGGTCGGCAAGCCGCTGCGGGGCGAACCGGCCATCTTCGTCAGCAATCATGTGTCGTGGCTGGATATCGTCACCATGGGCGCCACCCTGCCCGCTTCCTTCGTCGCCAAGCACGAGGTCGGCACCTGGCCCGGCATCAAGTATCTCGCCAACCTGCAGCGCACGATCTATGTCAGCCGCGATCGCAAGACCGCCCAGAAGGAGCGCGAGGACATGCAGGCGCGGCTGGAACGCGGCGACAGCCTGATCCTGTTCCCCGAGGGCACGTCGCAGGACGGGCTGCGCATCGCCCCTTTCCGCTCCGCCTTCCTCTCGCTCGCCGACATGAAGCCCAACGGCAAGCCGCTGAAGGTCCAGCCCTTCGCGGTCACCTACACCAAGGTCGACGGTTTCCCCGTTTCGCGCCGGTCGATGGACCGCGTGGCCTGGTATGGCGACATGGAACTGGCGCCACATCTGTTCGACTATCTGAAGGGCGGCCCCTACGAGTGTACGCTGCAGTTTTTCGAGCCCGTGACCATGGAGCAGGCTGGCAACCGCAAGAAGCTGGCCGACTACTGCCGCGACAAGATCGTCGCCGGCAATTCGGACGCCCTGTCCGGCAGCATCCGGAAACTGCCGAAACCTTGACAGAACCCGCACTTTCACTAGGTTCGGGGACTTGTTCGAAACGCCGTTCCAGGCGGCCAGCCCGGCCCCGCGGCACAGAGCGACGGTCCTGAGTGACAAAGAACCTCTTCATCAAGACCTACGGCTGCCAGATGAATGTCTACGATTCCGATCGTATGGCCGGCATCCTGAAGCCGTTGGGATTCGCACCCGTGGACGCGCCGGATCAGGCCGACATGGTGATCCTGAACACCTGCCACATTCGCGAGAAGGCGGCGGAGAAGGTGTTCTCCGAGCTTGGCCGCATCCGTCAGATGCGCGACGCCCGACGCGCCGGCGGCGAGGACATGGTGATCGGCGTGGCCGGTTGCGTGGCGCAGGCCGAAGGTCAGGAAATCGTCCGGCGCGCGCCCTTCGTCGATATCGTCTTCGGGCCGCAGAGCTATCACCGCCTGCCGGAGATGGTCGCCCGCGCTGCACGCGCGGCGGGCCAGCCCATCCTCGAGACCGATCTGGAAGCCGACGAGAAGTTCGACAACCTGCCGACCGATACCGAAACCACCGGTCCGGCCGCCTTCCTGACGGTGCAGGAGGGCTGCGACAAGTTCTGCAGCTTCTGCGTGGTGCCTTACACCCGCGGGGCCGAGTTCTCCCGCCCCGCCCGCGACATCCTCGCCGAGGCGAAGCGCCTGCTGGCCGCGGGCGTGGTCGAGATCACGCTGCTGGGCCAGAACGTCAACGCCTGGCACGGCGAGGCGCCCGACGGCGCCGACTGGTCGCTGGGCCGGCTGATCCGCGAACTGGCGGGGCTCGATGGCCTGCGGCGGCTGCGCTACACGACCTCGCATCCGCTGGAGATGACGTCCGACCTGATCGCGGCGCATGGCGAAGTGCCGGAACTGATGCCCTATCTGCATCTGCCGGTGCAGGCGGGATCGAACCGCATTCTGGAGGCGATGAACCGCCGTCACGACCGTGACACATACTTCCGCATCATCGACCGCCTGCGGGAATCACGACCGGATCTGGCCCTGTCGGGCGACTTCATTGTCGGGTTCCCCGGCGAATCGGAGAAGGATTTCCTTCAGACCCTCAACCTGGTGGAACGTGTGGGTTACGCGCAGGCCTATTCCTTCAAGTACAGCCCCCGGCCGGGCACGCCGGCCTCGGCGCTCGAACTGCAGGTGCCGGAAGACGAGAAGTCCGACCGGCTGCAGCGGCTGCAGGATCTGCTGAACCGCCAGCAGCTTGCTTTCAATCAGGCCACCGCGGGCAAGACGCTCGACGTCCTGCTGGAACGCCCGGGCCGCCGCGACGGGCAACTTGTGGGCCGCAGCCCGTACATGCAGGCGGTGCACGTGTCCGCGCCAGCGCATCGCATCGGCTCGGTCGCGCCGGTCCGCATTGTGGAAGGCAAGGCGAATTCGCTGTCGGGCATCATCGACGGCAACATGACAGGGGAAGCAGCATGACGGGGTGGACAAGGTCTTGACGGGTCAGCCCAGGGAACAAGGCGTAAAATCCGGCCTGGTGGTCGATTTCGATGACAACACCCTTCTTTCCGCGCTGTTCGGCGATCACGACCAGAACCTCGTCAGGCTGGAGCAGCAGCTCGGCGTCTCCCTGACCACACGCGGCAATCGCGTGCTGATCGGCGGCGAGGAAGATCTCTGCATCCGGGCCCGGGGCATTCTGAACGGTCTCTACCAGCGGCTGGAACAGGGCCTGCCGGTCTCCAAGCGCGAAGTCGACGACGCCATCCGCCTGGGCGACAGTTCCTCGGCGGCAGGCAGCGTCGTCATCCAGACCCGCAAGCGCGCGATCCAGCCCCGCTCGCCCAACCAGATCCACTATGCGCGCTTCCTGATGGACCGCGAGCTCGTGTTTGGCATCGGCCCGGCCGGCACCGGCAAGACCTATCTCGCCGTCGCCGCCGCCGTCAGCATGCTGCTGGCCCGGCAGGTCGACCGCATCGTGCTGTCCCGCCCCGCCGTCGAAGCGGGCGAGCGGCTGGGCTTCCTGCCTGGCGACATGCGCGACAAGGTCGATCCCTATCTGCGCCCGCTCTACGACGCGCTCTATGACATGCTGCCGGCCGAGCAGGTGGCGAAGAAGCTGGAGACCGGCGAGATCGAGGTCGCGCCGCTCGCCTTCATGCGCGGCCGGACGCTGGCCAACGCCTTCGTCATCCTGGACGAGGCGCAGAACACGACGCCGGTGCAGATGAAGATGCTGCTGACCCGGCTGGGCGAGAATTCGCGCATGGCGATCACCGGCGACCTGTCTCAGGTGGACCTGCCGCGCGGCATGAAATCCGGCCTGCGCGAGGCGATCGAAGTGCTGAAGGATATCGACGAGATCGCCTTCACATGGTTCGACGCCCGCGACGTGGTGCGCCATCCGCTGGTCACGCGGATCGTGCGCGCCTATGCCCGCCAGCCGGAACTGTTCGAGGCAGACAGGGATCAGACCCCATGACAGCCGCCGCCCGGCCGGAAGCACAGCCGGAAATCACGGTCGAGATCATGGTCGAAGCCGGGGACTGGCCCGATGTCGGCAGCCTTCTGGCGGCGGCTGCACGGACGGCCTGGTCCGCCGTCGGCGATGGCGCACCCGCAAGCGTCTCGGTGGCGCTGACCGATGATGACGGAATCAGGCGGCTGAACAGGGCCTTCCGGGACAGGGACAAGGCCACGGATGTGCTTTCCTTCCCTGCCGGCGAGCCCGCCGTGGCCGAGGACGAACTGCTGCTGGGCGACATCGCGCTGGCCCTGGATTTCATTCGGAAAGAAGCAGCCCTTGAGAACAAGAGCTTCGAGAACCATCTAACCCACCTGTTTGTGCACGGTTTACTTCATCTTCTTGGCTATGATCATGTCGATGCTGCCGAAGCCGTGGAAATGGAACAGGCAGAAACAGAGATTCTGGCCTTGCTCGGGATAGGGGACCCCTATGCCGGTCGGGAAATCGACAGTGACGGAAAATGAGCGAGTCATCATCCAGTAGCGCCCCCGCGGAAGGCGGGGAAACGGAAGAAAGAACCGAATCACCCGGCCTGGGCAACTGGCTGGGCGGTTTGCTGAAGGGCCGCAGCCGCAGCCGCAATGGCGAGAACGGTTGGCGCGAGAGCATCGAGGAACTTCTCGACGAGCATGACGACGGCGAACGCGACGCCCTCGGCGACGAGGAGCGGCTGATGCTCGCCAACATCGTCGCGCTTGGCGACAAGCGGGTCGAGGACGTCATGGTGCCGCGTGGCGACATCGTGGCGATCGAGATCAAGCAGTCGCTCTCCGATATCGTCGCCTGCTATCTCGAAGCCCCGCACAGCCGGCTGCCGGTCTACAGCGAGCAGCTGGACGAGATCCTCGGTGTCCTGCACATCAAGGATCTCGTGAAATTCTGGGGCCAGACCGGCGACATCGATCTGAAGAGCATCCTGCGCGCACCGGTCGTTGTGCCGCCTTCGAAGGCGGTGATCGACCTGCTGGTGGAGATGCGCGCCAACCGGCGTCACCTGGCCATCGTCGTCGACGAGTATGGCGGCGTCGACGGGCTGGTCACCATCGAGGATCTGATCGAGGAAGTGGTCGGCGACATTCGCGACGAGCACGACAACGAGGAAGACCCCGCCTTCGTCGAACATGCCGACGGCACAATCGACGTCGATGCCCGGTTCGAGCTCGCCGAGTTCGAACAACGCGTCGAGTGCGATCTGCTGGCCGATGAGGAAGACGAGGAAATCGACACGCTGGGTGGCTTCGTCTTCGTGGCGCTGGGCCGGGTGCCCAAGCGCGGCGAAGTGATCCGTCACGACTGCGGACTGGAGTTCGAGATCGTCGAGGCCGATGCCCGGCGCATTTCGAAACTGCGTGTCCGCCGCGACACGAAGCCTGCGGGCGTCGAAGCCACCATCCCGGTTCAGTGAGCCTGACGGCGCGGTCGATGACCGGGCGGCGCAGCCGCCTGGCGCTGGCCTTCGTGTCGGGTGCGTCGGCGTCGCTGGTCTTCGCGCCGTTCCATTTCCTGCCCGCCGGGTTTCTAGCATTCGCCCTGCTGCACTGGCTGCTGGACCGTTGCACACGGACCGATCAGGCGTTCTGGACGGGCTGGTTCTTCGCCTGGGGCCATTTCATCGCCGGGCTCTACTGGATCGCCTCAGCCTTTCTGGTCGAGCCCGAGAAATTCGCCTGGATGATCCCTATCCCCGTGCTGGGGCTGCCGGCCCTGCTGGCAATCTTCCCGGCAGTGGCCACCGCGCTGGCCTGGCGGATCGCGCCGACGGCCCCGGCGCGCGTCTTTGCGCTGGCGGGAACATGGACCCTGATGGAGATGGCCCGCGGAACGGTTCTGACGGGTTTCCCCTGGAACCTGATCGGGTACGCCTGGGGCCTGGATACGCTGACCATGCAGGGCGCAGCCTGGGTCGGGGTCTACGGCATGAGTCTGCTGGCCCTGCTGCTGTTCGGCGCTCCGGCTGCGCTGTTTCATGGCAGGCCGGGCCGAACCGCCGGCATCATCGCGCTCGCCCTGCCCCTTCTGGTCGGTCTCGTCGCAGCATTCCCGACGGACACTGCCCAGCAGGACAATGGCAAGGTCACCGTCCGCATCGTTCAGGCGAACATTCCGCAACGCGAAAAATGGCGGCGCGACCTGATCGAGAGCAACTTCGACAGGCTTGCCGGCATGAGCCGCACAGGCGCGGAAAACGTGGACATCGTGATCTGGCCGGAAACCGCTGCGACCTATCTGCTGGCGCAGCGTCCGGACAAGCTCGCCGTGCTGGGAGATATCGCCGCCCGGACCGGCAGCGGACTGCTGATCACCGGCGCCCCGCATGCCGAGCCGGTGGACGGCCGGCAGCGCTTCTTCAACTCGGTTCTCGCCATTGACGGCGCAGCCCGCGTCGCCGGGATCGCCCACAAGCATCACCTTGTTCCGTTCGGCGAGTACCTGCCCCTGCGCCCGGTTCTGCAGTCGATCGGACTGGACAAGCTGGCCCCGGGCCGCGGCGATTTTGCTTCCGGCGCCCCTGAACAGACGCTGTCCCTGCCCGGTGCGCCGGCGGCGGCCGTGCTGGTCTGCTACGAGGCGATATTCCCTTCACTTTCGAACCGCGCCAACCGCCCCGGCTGGATCCTGAACCTGACAAATGACGGCTGGTTCGGTGAACTGACTGGTCCAGACCAGCATTTCGCAATGACCCGCTTCCGCGCTGTCGAGCAGGGATTGCCCCTTGTCAGAGCCGCGGGTACGGGTATATCGGGGGTCGTTTCGCATACGGGTCATGTGATCGACAGGATCCCGTTGAACACTTCGGGCGTGCTGGACGTGGAAGTTGCATTGAAAGGCGCGGAAACCTTCTACGCTCGCGCGGGAAACCTACCGGCCCTTGCGGCAGCATTGCTACTTTCAGTTGCCCTTGGCTTCCGGAAGTTTCGAGAACAATAACCATATTCTTCGGTCTCACGCCCGGTATGACCGCTGGTCAGTCAGTATTCTGTTAACCAATTTTTCTGCTCTTGAGAATTTTTCCAGACAAAAAAATATGAAGCTGGCCAACGGGATCACTGAATCCTTGTTCGTAGACCGCCTAGTTCTTGAGCGCATGAATTTTCTCTTGATTCAGAAGCGCTGCCGGACCATAGAGATGGAAGCCACAGTGGGGTCTCCGGCAAAGGAGAATGGGGCAATCGGCGTTCTATTTCGTTATCTGAAGGACTTTGTAATTGGCTGAACACCCCCATCCCGTTGATATCCACGTTGGCTCCCGCGTCAGGCTTTGCCGCACCCTGAAAGGCCTCAGCCAGCAGAAACTGGCCCAGGCGCTGGGCCTGACCTTTCAACAGGTTCAGAAATACGAACGCGGCGCCAACCGCATTGGCGCCAGCAGACTGTTCGAACTCAGTCAGATTCTGGAAGTTCCGCCGTCCTTCTTCTTCGAGGGCGCGCCGATGATGGATGGCGAGACCGCCTCGGACGTCACTGGACTGTCGGAACCCGAACAGGCGCCGTTCGATTCAGAGAAGCTTTTCCGCCGCGAGATCCTCGAGTTCGTTCGCGCCTACGACCGGATTCGTGACCCGTCGGTGCGCAAGCGCTTGTTCGAGCTGGTCAAGGCGATCGGCGCCGAAGAGGTCTGATTTCAGCGCAAATGTCGCGACCCGTGTGACCGGCGCCCGGCAGGCATCCGCTTGACCGGACAGGTATCCCTTGCCAGAAAGCATCTCGTTCGATCCGCGGGGACTGCCCCGATAACAAAATCAATGGGAGGCCCCATCCAGTGGCGCGCCAGAATTACCTTTTCACGTCGGAGTCCGTTTCCGAAGGCCACCCGGACAAGGTATGCGATCGGGTTTCGGATTCGATCGTCGATCTCTTTCTGGGCGCCGAACCCGATGCCCGCGTCGCCTGCGAGACCCTGACCACGACCAATCTGATGGTTCTGGCAGGCGAGGTCCGCGGTCCCGCCTCCATCACCAGGGCCGTGATCGAGGAAACCGCGCGCAACGCCGTGAAGGCGATCGGCTACGAGCAGGACGGCTTCCACTGGAAGGACTGCGAGGTGCAGGTGCACCTGCATGAACAGTCCGCCGACATCGCGCAGGGCGTGGACGCCAGCGGCAACAAGGATCTGGGCGCGGGCGACCAGGGCATCATGTTCGGCTACGCCTGCCGCGAGACCGATCAGTTGATGCCGGCGCCGATCCATTTCTCCCACCGCATCCTGCAGACCATGGCCCAGGCCCGGCATTCCGGCGAGCGCGCCGATTTCGGCCCCGACGCCAAGAGCCAGGTGACGCTGGAATATGTCGATGGCGAACCCCGCCGCGCCACTTCGGTGGTGGTCTCGACCCAGCACGCTGCCGGCCTCAGCCAGGAAGATGTCCGCGAACTGGTCCGCCCCTTCGTTGTGAACGCCCTGCCCGAAGGCTGGATGTGCCCCGAGGACGAGTTCTACGTGAACCCGACCGGCAATTTCGTGATTGGCGGCCCGGACGGCGACGCCGGACTGACCGGGCGCAAGATCATCGTCGACACCTATGGCGGCGCGGCCCCGCATGGCGGCGGCGCCTTCTCGGGCAAGGACCCGACCAAGGTCGACCGCTCGGCGGCCTATGCCGCGCGCTATCTGGCCAAGAACGTGGTTGGCGCCGATCTGGCCGACCGCTGCACGATCCAGCTTTCCTACGCCATCGGCGTGTCCAAGCCGCTGTCGGTCTATGTCGACCTCTACGGCACCGGCAAGGTCGACGAAGCGAAGCTGGAAAAGGCGCTGCAGGACGTGATGGATCTCAGCCCGCGCGGCATCCGCGAGCATCTCGACCTGATGCGGCCGATCTACGAGCGCACTGCGGCCTACGGCCATTTCGGCCGCGAGGCGGATGCGGATGGCGGTTTCTCCTGGGAACGCCTCGACCTGGTCGGCGCGCTGAAGGATGCCTGCGGCGTCTGACGACGGCCCGGCCAAGGGGCCGCCTTTCCGCTTCTACGGCCGCCGCCGGGGCAAGCCGCCCAGCCCGCGCCAGCAGCGGTTGCTGGACGAGTTGCTGCCGCGCCTGACACCGGATCCCGGCAATCTGCCGGACGGTCCCCTGTGGCTGGAGATCGGCAGCGGCGGCGGCGAACACCTGACGGCCCAGGCTGCCCGGAACCCCGACATCACGCTGATCGGCTGCGAGCCCTTTCTGGAAGGGGCGGCCAAGACGCTGTCCGTGATCGAGACGGACGGGCTGGACAACATCCGCCTGCAAGCCGACGACGCCCGGCCCTTCCTGGAGGGGATGCCGGCGCATTGCATCGACCGGGCCTTCATCCTTTTCCCCGATCCGTGGCCGAAGCTGCGCCATCACAAGCGTCGAATCGTGTCCAACGAGAACCTCGACCGGCTGGCGCGGATCATCAAGCCGGGTGCGCCATTGCGCATCGCCACCGATCACATGGACTACGCCCGCTGGATCCTGTCCCACATGCTGGCCCATCCGGGCTTCGAGTGGACCGCCGAAAGGGCCGACGACTGGCGGCTGCCGCCGGCCGATCATGTGGAGACGCGCTACGAGCGGAAGGCCCGCGACAAGGGCGATCTGCCCCTGTTCTTCGACTTCCGCCGCAGGACTTGATCGTTCCGCGAAAATACATATTATCCGCGCCACACCAGTAAACGCTGTTGGAGCGTCAGATCGGGTGGGCCACGGGCCCACTTTTTTGTTTCTGGCGTCCCGGCCTGCCGGCGGACACCGCCCCCTCGGAGTTTGATGAGCACAGTCCTGACGGATCGCATCGCCGAACTGATCGGCCCCTCGCTTGAGGCGATGGGCTTCGATCTGGTGCGCGTGCGGTTCACCGGCGGCGGCCGTCCGACCCTGCAGATCATGGCAGAGCGCAGCGAGGACGGAAGCATGGGCATCGACGACTGCGAGGAAGTCAGCCGCGCGGTTTCCGCCATTCTGGACGTCGAGGATCCGATCATCGAGGCCTATCATCTGGAGGTGTCGTCACCCGGCGTCGATCGCCCCCTGACGCGGCCGAAGGATTTCGAGCGCTATGCCGGACATGACGCGAAGCTGGAACTGGCTTCGCCGATGGACGGCCGCAAGCGCTTCAAGGGCCAGTTGACCGGTTTCGGCGACGGCGAGATCAGGATGCGCGTCGCCGGTGTCGCCGAGGACGAGGCCGACATGAGCTTCCCGCTGGCGGCGGTGGCCGAAGCCAAGCTGGTCCTGACCGACCGGCTGATCGAGGAAAGCCTGCGCGAAAGCAAGGCGCGAGAGAAGGCCAGGGAACTGGCCGGCAAGACGGAGTAGAGCAATGGCGGTAACAACGGCTAACAGGCTGGAACTGCTGCAGGTCGCGGACGCCGTGGCCCGCGAGAAGTCGATCGACCCCGAGATCGTGATCGAGGCGCTGGAGGAAGCCATCCAGCGCACCGCGAAGGTCACCTACGGCGCCGATCACATGATCAGCGCCCAGATCGACCGCAAGACCGGCGACATCAGCCTCTGGCGGCTGCGCGAGGCGGTCGAGGAAGTCGAGGACGGGGCCACCCAGATCCCGCTGAAGGACGCGCTGGAGATGAACCCGGACGCGCTGGAAGGCGATCTGATCTCCGAACCGCTGCCGCCGATCGATTTCGGTCGCGTCTCGGCCCAGTCGGCCAAGCAGATCATCTTCCAGAAGGTCCGCGACGCCGAACGCGAGCGCCAGTACGAGGAATTCAAGGATCGCGCCGGCGAGATCATCAACGGCCTGGTCAAGCGCGCCGAGCACGGCAATGTGGTCGTCGACCTGGGCCGCGCCGAGGCCGTGATGCGCCGCGACGAACTGCTGCCGCGCGAGACCTTCCGCCCCGGCGACCGCGTCCGCGCCTACATCTATGACGTACGCCGGGAGAACCGGGGCCCGCAGATCTTCCTGTCGCGCACGCATCCCCGCTTCATGGCGATGCTGTTCGCCCAGGAAGTGCCCGAGGTCTATGACGGCATCATCGAGATCAAGGCCGTCGCCCGCGATCCGGGCAGCCGCGCCAAGATCGCCGTGATCAGCCATGACAGCTCGATCGATCCGGTCGGCGCCTGCGTCGGCATGCGCGGCAGCCGCGTCCAGGCCGTGGTCAACGAACTGCAGGGCGAGAAGATCGACATCATCCCCTACACCCCGGATCCGGCGAGCTTCATCGTCAGCGCCCTGGCGCCGGCCGACGTGATGAAGGTCGTGCTGGACGAGGACCAGAACCGCATCGAGGTCGTGGTGCCCGATGACCAGCTCAGTCTGGCGATCGGCCGCCGCGGGCAGAATGTCCGCCTGGCCTCCCAGCTTTCCGGCTGGGACATCGACATCCTGACCGAGGAGGAAGAGTCCGAACGCCGTCAGCAGGAGTTCCGCGAGCGCTCCGAGATGTTCATGGAAGCCCTGGACGTCGACGAGATGATCGCCCAGTTGCTGGTGGCCGAAGGCTTCGACACCGTCGAGGAAGTCGCCTTCTCCCCGCTGGAGGAACTGGAAGAGATCGAGGGCTTCGACGCCGACGTCGCCGAGGAACTGGCCTCGCGTGCTCAGGATCACCTGCTGCGGATCGAGCAGGCGCTGGACGAGAAGCGCAGGGAACTTGGAGTCGACGACGCCGTGGCCGAGATCGAGAAGCTGACGCCGGCCATGCTGGTGAAGCTGGGCGAGGCTGGCGTGAAGACGCTGGACGACCTGGGCGACTTCGCCTCGGAGGAACTGGTGTCCGACGACGACGCCCCGCTGAAGCAGTTCGACCTGACGCTGGAGGACGCGAACGAGGTGATCATGGCCGCACGCGCGCACTGGTTCGACGATGAGGAGGCGCCCGCCCCGACCGCAGAAGCCGAGGCAGAGGCCGGAACCGAAGCGGAGGACCGGGCCTGATGGGCCCGCGGCGTGTTGACGGATGGGTCGCATCAACCCAGATAAAAGGCCGGAGCGCCGCTGTGTCGTAACCGGGCTTTCCGGTGAGAAGGCGCCGCTGATCCGGTTCGTGCTCGGGCCGGATGGAAGCGTCGTTCCCGATCTGGAGGAAAAGCTGCCGGGTCGCGGCGCATGGTTGACGGCAACCGCCGACACCTTCGCCGCCGCCGAGAAGCGAAACCCTTTCCCGCGCGCCTTCAAGGGGGCGGCGGCTCTGCCCGAAGGGTTCCGGAACCTGGTTGCCGGCCTGCTCCATGCGCGCTGCATGAACCTGCTGGGACTGGCCAATGGCGCGGGTCAGGTGACGGCCGGATACGAGAAGGTGCGCGAAGCATCGGATCGGGCGCCGGTGGGCGCAATGATCGTGGCCGCCGACGCTGGCGACACGGCTGTATCCAGAGCCCGGAAGATGGCCTGGGACGCGCCAGTGATCGCGCAGTTCGGGCGAGACGAATTGAGTTTGGCCTTGGGGCGCGAAAATGTGGTACATGCTGCGGTCGCGCGGGGGCAGCTGGCTGAAAATTTTGTCCGGGATGCGGAAAGACTGAGGCTCCTTCTGGGGCTGCCGGACGTGAATGAAGTGGAAAAGCGGATCGTAAATGACTGATCAGAAGCAACCTGGCGAGAAGAAGACCCTGACCGTGGCCCGTTCCGGACGCCTTGAGCTCAAGAAGCGTCCCGACGGCGGCGCCGTGCGTGCAGGCAGCGGCCGCAGCGCACGCAATGTGCAGGTCGAGGTCAAGCGCAAGCGTGGCGCCAAGAAGGACGGCTCGCCCGAGGTTCGCGCCCCAAGCGAGGATCTGGAGGCGCCGAAGCCTGATATCAGCCGCATGGTCCGCGCCCGCAAGGAGGAGCCGAAGGATGGCGAGCGCCAGGATGGCCGCGCGCGTCTGGAAGCGAAAAAGGACCGTGTCGTTCTTCCGCGTCTGACCGAGGACGAGAAGGCCGCCCGCCTGAAGGCGCTGAAATCCGCCAAGTCGCAGGAAGCCGACCGCCGCGCCCGGGCGAAGGCGGAGGCCGACCGCCTCGCCGCCGCCGAAGCCAAGCGCAAGGCCGACGAGGAAGCCCAGCGCCAGGCCGAGGAAGCCGCCGAGGCCAAGCGCGTGGCCGAGGAAGAGGCTCGCCGCAAGGCCGAAGAGGAAGAGCGGAAGAAGAAGGAAGAGGAAGAGGCGCGCCGCCGTGCGGTCCTGGAGAAGGCGCAGGCCGCCAGCCAGGCCCGGGCCGGAGAAGCGCCGGCCGGCGATCAGGAAGAATCCGGCGATTCCGACAAGCCCCGTCGCGGCAAGCCCGGCGCTCAGCCGGCGCGGCCGGGCAACCGCGGCAAGTCTTCCGGCAATCGCCGCCGCAGCGGCAAGCTGACGATTTCCCAGGCTCTGGACGACAACGAACGCCAGCGCTCGGTCGCGGCCATGCGCCGCCGCGCCAACCGCGAGAAGCAGCAGTCCCGTGGCGGCGGACAGGAGGCTTCGGGCCGCATTGTCCGCGATGTCGTGGTGCCGGAAGCGATCACCGTCGGAGAACTGGCCAACCGAATGGCCGTCCGCGGCAGCGACGTGGTCAAGGCAATGATGAAGATGGGCGTCATGGCGACCATCAACCAGACCATCGACGCCGACACCGCCGAACTGGTGGTCGAGGAATTCGGCCACAAGATCCGGCGTGTCGCCGAATCCGACGTGGAAGACGCCATCGCCGTGCCGAGCGACCCGGATGACGCGCTGGTCGCCCGTCCGCCGGTCGTGACCGTGATGGGTCATGTCGATCACGGCAAGACCTCGGTGCTGGACGCGCTGCGCAACACCGACGTGGTGCGCGGCGAGGCCGGCGGCATCACCCAGCATATCGGCGCCTATCAGATCACCACCGAAGCCGGTGCGAAGCTGACATTCATCGATACGCCGGGCCATGCAGCCTTCACCTCGATGCGGGCCCGTGGCGCGGAAGTGACCGATATCGTGGTGCTGGTGGTCGCGGCCGACGATTCCGTGATGCCGCAGACCATCGAGGCGATCAACCACGCCCAGGCGGCCAAGGTTCCGATCATCATCGCGGTGAACAAGTGCGACAAGCCGGAGGCCAATCCGTCCCGGGTGAAGCAGGATCTGCTGCAGCACAACATCATCGTCGAGGAAATGGGCGGCGAGCAGATCGCCGTGGAGATTTCCGCGCTGAAGGGCGACGGACTCAGCGATCTGGTCGATTCCATCGTGCTGCAGTCCGAAATCCTCGAACTGACCGCCAATCCGAACCGCGCCGCCAACGGCACCGTGATCGAGGCGCAGCTGGAACAGGGCCGCGGCGCCGTCGCCACGGTTCTGGTCCAGGGCGGCACCCTGAAGGTCGGTGACATTTTCGTCTCCGGCGCGACCTGGGGCCGTGTCCGCGCGCTGGTCGACGAGAACGGCAACCGCGTCGACGAGGCGGGTCCGTCCCGCCCGATCGAGGTGCTGGGCTATCAGGACGCGCCGGCCGCCGGCGACGACTTCATCGTCGTCGACAATGAAGGCCGCGCCCGTGAGGTCGCCGAGTTCCGCTCCCGCCGTGACAAGTCCGCTTCCGCGGCTCAGGCCGGGCGCGGCACGCTGGAGCAGATGCTTTCGGCGATCAAGGAAGGCCAGGCGGCCGAGGTTCCGATCCTGATCAAGGGCGACGTGCAGGGTTCGGTCGAGGCGATCGTCGCCTCGGCGGAAAAGCTCTCCACCGACGAGGTCAAGGCGCGCGTGCTGCATGCCGGCGTTGGCGGCATCACCGAAACCGATGTGGGCCTGGCCAAGTCGGCCGGCGCCGTGATCCTCGGCTTCAACGCCCGTCCGAACAAGCAGGCCCGCGAGACCGCCGAGCGCGAAGGCGTCGACATCCGCTACTACAACGTCATCTACGAACTGACCGACGAGCTCAGGGAGATGATGTCGGGCGAGCTGGCGCCGGAAACGAAGGAAATCAACCTGGGTACTGCGGAAGTCCGTCAGGTCTTCAACATCACCAAGGTCGGCAAGATCGCGGGTTGCCTGGTCACGGACGGCACGGTCAAGCGCGGCGCTCATTACCGCCAGCTTCGCGACGGTATCGTGCTGCACGAGGGTGTCATCGCGACCCTGAAGCACTTCAAGGACGATGTCTCCGAAGTGCGCCAGGGCAGCGAATGCGGCATGTCCTTCCAGAATCACCAGGACATTCAGGAAAAAGACCATATCGAGGTCTATGAAGTGCAGGAGATCGCCCGGACCCTCTGACCGGTCCGGGTCGTCCTGCATCGAGGTATCGATGCGCCATCACCGCAAGAAATCGGAGGGGCCGGGAACCCGGCAGCTTCGGGTCGGCGAACTGATTCGCCACTCGCTGGTCGAGGTGCTGCGCCGCGAAGAGGTGCAGGATCCAGACGTCGCCGGCCGGTCGATCACGGTGTCCGAAGTCAGCTTGTCGCCGGACCTCCGCAACGCGACCGTCTTCATCGAGCCGCTGGGTGGCGGCGATGTCGACCGCGTGCTGGCCGGGCTGAACCGTTCGGCCCGCTTCCTGGCCGGCCGCGTGGCCCGTTCGGTGAACCTGAAATACGCGCCGAAGCTGGTATTCCGCCGCGATCAGACCTTCGATCACGCCCAGCATATCGACGGCATTCTCCGCTCCGACGCGGTCAAGCGCGATCTGGACGGCGACGGAACCGATGGCGCGTCGTAGGAAGGGTCTCGACATCCACGGCTGGCTGGTGCTGGACAAGGCCGTCGGACCGACTTCGACGGACATGGTCAACAAGACCCGCTGGCTGCTGCAGGCGAAGAAGGCCGGCCATACCGGCACACTGGACCCACTGGCCAGCGGTATCCTGCCGATTGCCTTCGGCGAGGCGACCAAATGCGTCAACCTGCTGATGGACGCCGAGAAGGTCTACGAATTCACGGTCTGCTGGGGATCCGAGACCGCGACCGACGACGCGGAAGGCGAAATTCTCGCGTCCAGCGACCTCCGCCCCGGAGCCGAAGCGATCGCGGCCGCCCTGCCCCGCTTCACCGGCCTGGTCTGGCAGGCGCCCCCGAGCTATTCGGCGATCAAGGTGAACGGCGCGAGGGCCTATGACCTCGCCCGCGACGGCGCGCCGCCGGACTTGCCCGAACGCCAGGTCGAGATCCACGAACTGGAGATGACCGGCCAACCGGACGGCGACCATGCCGAGTTCCGGATGTTCTGCGGCAAGGGCACCTATGTCCGCAGCCTGGCCCGTGATCTTGGCCGGGTATTGGGCTGCCGCGGTCATGTATCCCGGCTGCGCCGCACCGCGGTCGGCCCGTTCGGCGAAACGCAAGCGATTTCGCTGGCGGAATTCGAGAGCCTGTGCGATAAGCGCGCCGGCCATGAGGCCCTTTTGCCCGTCGAGACCGCGCTGGACGACATCCCGGCACTGGCCCTGACAGGCGAGCAGGCGAACCGGATACGAAACGGTCAGCCTGTGCGGGTTCTCAACTTCACGTCTCCGGACGACCAGACGGTCTGTGTCATGCACGACCGCAAGCCCGTGGCGCTGGCCCGCTACAGGCAGGAAATGGTCGAGCCGGTGCGTGTGTTCAATCTCTGACCGGCCAGCGCCGCCAGAGCAAAAATATGGAGTGACCGATGTCGATTACTGCGGAACGCAAGTCCGAACTCATCAAGGAATACGCCAAGGGCGACGCCGACACCGGTTCGCCCGAAGTGCAGGTCGCGATCCTGACTGAACGGATCACCAACCTGACCGAGCACTTCAAGACCCACAAGAAAGACAACCATTCGCGCCGCGGCCTGCTGAAGCTGGTCTCGAAGCGGCGTTCCCTGCTCGACTATGTGAAGTCGAAGGATGAAGCTCGTTACCGCGAGCTCATCGGTCGTCTCGGCATCCGCCGCTGACGCACCGATCCCGGCCACTGTGGCCGGAAAGAGAGACCGGGATTTCGGGGCGTGTTCCGCAGGGGCGGACACGCTGCCCGGTTTCTGGACCAGCCCAACGGGGCTGAAAGAAGGTAAGCTAGATGTTCGACATACACCGTAAGGAAATCATCTGGGGCGGGCGCAAGCTCGTTCTGGAGACGGGCAAGATTGCCCGCCAGGCCACGGGCGCCGTCATGGCGACCTATGGCGAGACCATGGTGCTCTGCACCGTCGTGGCGGCCAAGAAGGCCAAGCCGGATCAGGACTTCTTCCCCCTGACCGTGAACTATCAGGAAAAGACGTTCGCCGCGGGCAAGATCCCGGGCGGCTTCTTCAAGCGGGAGGCCCGTCCCTCCGACGCCGAGACCCTGACCTGCCGCCTCATCGACCGGCCGATCCGGCCGCTGTTCGCCGACGGCTTCAAGAATGACACCCAGATTATCTGCACCGTGCTGCAGCACGATCTGGAGAACGAGGCCGACATCGTCGCCATGATTGGCGCCTCGGCCGCCCTGACCATCTCCGGCCTGCCCTTCATGGGTCCGCTGGGCGGTGCGCGCGTCGGCTTCATCGATGGCGAGTACGTGCTGAACCCGACGATGAGCCAGATGGCGGACACCCGCCTCGACCTGGTCGTGGCCGGCACCGGCGAAGCCGTGATGATGGTGGAATCGGAGGCCGATGAGCTCTCCGAGGATGAAATGCTCGGCGCGGTCATGTTCGGCCACAAGGCCTATCAGGAAGTCATCGACGCGATCATCGGCCTGGCCGAGAAGGCCGCGAAGGAGCCCTGGGACGAGCCGCCGGCGCTCTATTCGGACGCTCTGTACAATGCGATCTCCGACATTGCCCGCGATGATCTTGTCGCCGCCTACGGCATTCGTGAGAAGACCGGCCGTCAGGACGCGGTGAGCGCCGCCAAGACCAAGGTTCTGGAAGCGCTGGCCGAGCACGAGGAAGGCTCCACCGCAGTCGGTTACGCGTTCAAGTCGCTGGAAAAGAACATCGTCCGCAACTCCATTCTGGACACCGGCGTGCGCATCGACGGCCGTGACGGCTCGACCGTGCGTCCGATCGAATGCGAGGTCGGCGTGCTGCCCCGCACCCACGGTTCGGCGCTGTTCACGCGTGGCGAGACGCAGGCGCTGGTGGTCACCACGCTGGGCACCGGCCAGGACGAGCAGATCATCGACGCGCTGGCCGGGGAAACCCGTCAGCACTTCATGCTGCACTACAACTTCCCGCCCTATTCGGTTGGCGAGACCAGCTTCCGCTTGGGCCCGGGACGTCGTGAGATCGGTCATGGCAAGCTGGCCTGGCGCGCCGTGCATCCGCTGATGCCGGCCAAGGAAGATTTCCCCTACACGATCCGCATCGTGTCGGAAGTCACCGAGTCCAATGGCTCGTCGTCCATGGCGACGGTCTGCGGCACCTCGCTGGCCATGATGGACGCCGGTGTGCCGCTGCGCCGTCCGGTTTCCGGCATCGCCATGGGCCTGATCCTGGAAGGCGAACGCTTCGCCGTCCTGTCCGACATCATCGGCGACGAGGATCACCTGGGCGACATGGACTTCAAGGTGGCGGGTACGTCGCAGGGCGTCACCTCGCTGCAGATGGACATCAAGATCGCCGGCATCACCGAAGAGATCATGACCATCGCCCTGAAGCAGGCCAATGGCGGCCGCGCCCACATTCTGGACTGCATGGCCAAGGCCATCACGTCCGAGCGTGAGGAGCTCCGCGATACCGCGCCGCGCATCAGCGTGATCAAGGTTCCGACCGACAAGATCCGTGATGTGATCGGCACCGGTGGCAAGGTGATCCGCGAGATCACCGAGGTCACCGGCTGCAAGATCGACATCGACGACGACGGCACCGTGAAGGTCGCCTCCTCCGACGGCGAAGCCGCGAAGAAGGCGCTGGACTGGATCCACTCGATCGTCGCCGAACCCGAGGTGGGCGCTGTCTACCAGGGCAAGGTCGTCAAGATCATGGACTTCGGCGCCTTCGTGAACTTCTTCGGAAGCCGCGACGGTCTGGTCCACGTCTCCGAGATGCAGGAAGGCCGCACCGAGAAGGTCTCCGACGTCGTCGAGGAAGGCCAGCAGGTCTGGGTCAAGCTTCTGGATGTCGATGACCGCGGCAAGGTCCGCCTGTCGATGCGCTATGTCGACCAGGAGACCGGCCAGGAGAAGGAAGGCATCGAGCCCCTGCCCCAGCGTTCCGGCGGTGGCGGCAAGGGACGCCGTCCGCGCCGCGACTGACGGCTAAGGCCACAACTGAACTGGAAGACCCCGGTGCTACGGCGCCGGGGTTTTTCTTTGCCTGGCCTCAGCCTGGCGAAGGGGTGGGCGCGCGGCGGTCGATGGGCGTCACGAAGGACCGCGCCGACCCGTTGGTCCCGAACGGGTCCTCCGAGGTGTAGCAATCGACCGTACCCAGCGTGCGGTAGCACCGCGTCATCGCCTGGACGCGGGTGCGTTCACAGGCTTCGGAATCGGCGCCGGCCGTGGCGCAGATCTGCTCGGCATATTGCTGCGGAGTGTTGACCGGGGGTTCTTCCGGGAAGAACGGGTTGCTGATGCAACCGGTCAGCAGCAACAGGGCGGCAATGGAGACGACGGGCTTCATGGCGCGACTGTAGGGCCGCTGTCCTGAAGTTTCTGTTAAGACCCCCGGGGCAGCGCGATCCGGAAACAGGTGCCGTCAGGGCCGGAGTGTTCCAGTTCGATGGTGCCGCCATGCGCCGCCACGAGATCCTGAGCGATGGCCAGCCCCAGACCGGTGCCGCCCGCCCTGCCGCGGCCCAGGAAGGGCTGGAACAGGTTGGCCCTGGCGCGTTCGGGCAGGCCCCCGCCATTGTCGCTGATGCGGATAACGCTCATGCCGCCTTCGATGCAGGCGGAAACTTCCGTCCAGCCGTCTGCGCCCGTGGCCTGCACGGCGTTCCGCCCCAGGTTCATCAGCACCCGGTAAAGCTGGTTGCGGTCGGCATGCACCTCGAAATCCGCCTCGACGGCATTGCGCCAATCGGTTGTCACGGCCGGATCCAGCGTCACCGTGCGTCCCACCTCCTCGACCAGCCGGCGGAGCGGGAACGGGGCCAGTTCCGGCGGCGGCTCATCGGCGCTGCCGTATTTCAGCGACCGGTCGCAGAGCGTGATGGCGCGGTCCAGCGCCTGCAGCAGGCGCGGCGTGACCTTGCGGACCTTCGGATCGGCCGAGTCCGACAACAGCTCGGAGACGATCTGCGCGGTGGCGAGAATGTTCCTGAGGTCGTGGCTGATCTTGCTGACCGCCGTGCCCAGCGCCGCCAGCCTGGTCTTCTGCGCCAGCGCCTGGCGCAGATCCCGCTCCATCTCCATCAGTTCATGCGCCGCCAGCGAGATCTCGTCGCCGCGTCCCACGGGCAGGTCCGGCAGGTCGAGCGATTCCGGGTGCTTGCGGAAGGCGATCATGTTCGCGGTCATCCGGCGCATGGGGCGCACGAACATCCAGCGCAGTGTGAAGAACAGCAGCGTGGCGCTGACCACCGAGATGAACAGGCTCAGGCGCAGGATGTTCCAGGCATAGGTCAGCAGCGCCTCACGCAGCTTGCCCGACGACAGGATGATCTCGACGCTGGCATCGGCGGCGGTCCGGGCGTTGCCGATCACGCGCAGCTTGCGGTCGTCGGCCATGACGATGGTGGCCATGGCGTCGCCGATCAGTTCGACCACGCCGGCGTCGCGCAGGTCATAGGTGTGGGAGACCGCAGGCGGCATGTCCGCAGCCAGCAGCAGCATCCGCCGCTGCGGCAGTTTCATGACCACGCTCTCGACGCCGACAGTTGTGAGCAGGCGCTCCTTGAGTTCCTCCGACACCATGTTGTCGGGCGAGGCAAGGATGGACAGCGCAGCCAGGTTGGCTTCGTCCAGCATCTGGGTCAGGTAGCTGACGCGATAGCGCGCGACCGACGGCACGAAGATCAGCACCTCGGCCGCCATCACGAACAGGACCGTGAGGATCAGCAGCCGCGATGACAGGCTTCGCTGGATCGACGGACGGGAGGACGGAGCAGGCTCGGCGGTCATGCCGTGAGCTTAGGCCCGCGCCGGGAAATTTGAAGGGAACAATGATGCAGGCAGGCGGTGGCGGACGGTCCCGGAGGGTGCGGGACCGTCCAGGCCGATCAGTTGGTCTTCTTGGCCGCGCAAGGGTTGCAGGCCTTGGCCGCGCAGGGGTTCTTGGCCGCACACGGGTTGCAGGCCTTCGCCGCGCACGGGTTGCACGCCTTCTTGCCGGCGCAGGGGTTGCAGGCCTTGGCGGCGGTGCAGCCGGCCAGGGCGACAGTGGTGGTGGCCGGAACAGCCGCGGCCAGCGCGACGGTGGCCAGGGCGGCGACAGTCAGGGATTTCTTGATCATGGCGGGAAGCCTCCTGTTGGCGTTGTTATCGCGTGCGCTCGGCACGCCCAATTCAGATGCCTCAGTTCCCGCCGCCGATACACGCACAGAGAAACACGTTCGCGTCATAAGTATTTGAGCAGTCGCTTGACGCTTCGCCGCCCGCTTTGGCATTGTTCCCAACTCAGAAACAACAGACCGGCGGCCGGGTCCATGATCAAATCGGAACTGATTAATCGCATCGCCAACCGCCACCGGGAGAGTCAGGGCGAGATGGACCCTGAACGGCAGTTGAGCCATCGCGATTACGAACGTGTCGTTGCCACCGTGTTCGACGAGATCACGGCGGCGCTGGCACGTGGCAACCGCGTCGAGCTGCGGGGCTTCGGCGCCTTCTCGGTCAAACGCCGCCCCGAGCGCATTGGCCGCAACCCGCGGACCGGCGAATCCGTGCATGTTCAGGAGAAATACGTGCCGTTCTTCAAGACCGGCAAGGAACTGCGCGAACGCCTGAACACCGACTGACGGTCCCGACGCCAGGGAGCCTGGACTTGAAACTCATCCGGCTGATCATCTTCCTGATCGCAATCGTGGTCGGGATTTCCATCGGCATCTCGAACTATCAGCCTGTCCGGCTGGCGCTCGAGCCCGTGCCCTTCTCGATCGAACTGCCCCTCTACATCGTCATCTTCGCCTGCTTCCTGACCGGCATGATCTTCGGCGGCCTGGTGGTCTGGTGGCGCGACGGTCAGGTGCGCAAACGCGCCCGCAGGGCCGAGCAGAAGGCCGGACAACTGGAGCGGGAACTGGCGAGCGAAGCCGTGACAGGCGGCCAGAGCAACCTTCCGGCAACTCGCGCGGCGTGACCGGAAGCTCTTCAGAACTCATCAGAACAAATCTGGCGGCACAGGCCTCAGGCTGACTGGGCGATTTCGTCCGTCGGACCGGGTTCACTGGCGGGCGGCGGCGTCTCTTCCGGCGCATTGCCGCCGGCTTCGTTGAGCGGAATGCCGGCGCGCCGGAGCATCTTGTCCAGCGCCTCGAGCCTCTCCAGCTTTTCCTTCTGGGATTCGACATCCATCAGGAAGGTCGGTATGAACTCCGGCGCGACCATGCACTTGCGCACGGCGGCCTGCGCCATCGAAAGGGCCATGCCGTGGGTGAAATACCCCTGCAGGATCATCTTCAGCAGCCCCACACAGCGATCGGTCATGTTGCCGGGACCACGGAGCACACGTTCGATCAGGTGCGCGCCGCGCAGGACGCGGCAGCAAAGCTCGTCGAGCTTCTCGACCAGCTTCTTCTTGTGGATGTCCTGCAGGCCGCTGCGCAGAACATTGTCCTGCATCGCCCGCAGGCGGCGCATGCGCACGGGGACCGAGCCGCCTTCCAGCGTCAGGAAGACCTCGCCCTGGGGCGACATCACAACCGGCACCACGAACTCGCCCAGCTTGCGGCTGTTGGCGTTGCCATGGACATGCCGGGACAGCTCAACCAGCCGGTTGAACTTGCTCTCGGCGTCTTCGACGGGGCCAATCAGTTCGGAAATCGCCTCCGGGTGCAGCCAGCGGGCGCACCGCTTGCTGATCGCCTCCGACATGGCAATTTCGCCAATCCAGCGTTCGCCGCCGCGCTTGAGCCGCGGCGTCAGTTCGGTCACGGCAATGGCGTCTTCCAGAATGGTCTTACCTTGCAGCCGGCGCGAACCCTGCATCGATTCCACCAGATAGCGGGTCAGCGACTGCTGCGTCGCCGGCATTTTTCCGGCCTCAATCAGGCGATTCACCATACGGGCGTCGGGTGGCAGGCAGGCGTCGTCGGTGTCGGCGCGGCCGGCAGCGAGATCGGCGGCAACGGCGATCTCTTCCTTCAGGCTGGCGCGCTGGCCGATCAGCACCGGCAGCACGTTGCCCAGAGACAACAGTTCGGCGACGAAGCCGTCGGCGACTTCATGCACCCAGTCCGGATGGTCGGCGCGCACAAGGCCGAGCACCTTGGTCATCTTGTCGTTGAAATCGGTGAAGGTGGTAAGGAACTTCGCAAACCCTCCGCAGAGCAGGAACTTTCGGCTTTCCTTGCCGCCTATCAGCTCCACGACCTCATCGAAATTGTTGTTCTGGATATCTGGGAATGCCGGCGCTTCCCTGATCAGCAACTTTGTTCCGCGATCGATCAGGTCGTAGATCTGCTTGATGCGCTCCTGGACGCCCTGGCCGGTTTCCCGAACCTGCAGGATGGCCGTCTGCTGCACTGCCCGCTGCACCGATGTACCAGTGTCCTGCATTTTCTGGACCTTGTCCGGATCGTGCAGCAGCTCGGTGGCGGTCAGCCCCCATTCCATCAGTTCCTTGCGCAACAGCTTGTTGATCGCGCGCCGGCCTTCGTAGGAATAGAAGTCCTCGACCTTCCAGCAGACGGTCGGCATGTCCTCGGAATCGAACTTCGACGCTTTCTGCTGGGCGCCCGAGAAGTAGATCTGTCCGGAGCGGTAGGTGTTGTTCTGGGCGTCGAAACGCTCCCGCATGACCTTGACGGCCCTGAAATTGGCCTCGACTTCCTTGGCGCGGGCGACAGCCTTCTGCTGATCATCGATGACAGCAATGATCGTCCAGCTGGTCCCCCGCTGGCCGAGAACCTCGTAATGGACATTGTTGGATTTCATGGCCGCTCCATGCAGCCAGACTAGGGGATGAGGGTTAACAATCCCTTTTGGATTGAACAGGTTCGACGCTGTTTGCGATCACAGATTGCGTGGATCGGCCAGCAGCTCAGAGCGGCAGGTCGATCTGCGCCAGTAACCCCTCGACCGCAGCGGCCAGAACGCCGGGCATGCGCGGGTCGTCAATCTGCAGCGGACCCGGCCGGTTGAGAACCGCGTTCGATGCCAGACCGATCGCCATCTGCACAGAAACCCTGAACTTCTCCCAGCCCTGGTCGGTGGCGAGCGCCGGATCGTCTGCGATCAGTGCCTCCCAGGTCCGGGCGATGGCGATCCGCGCGGTCGACTGCAGCGGCGAGACCCCTTCGGGATCGCGAAGCTGCCGGGAGGTGAGAGCACGGACAAAGCCCTGATTGTCGCGCATAAAGTTAACAATCATGACCATGAGCTGATGCAGCGCCGCCCTGCGGTCGCCACGAAGCCGCTCCGGCGCCAGTTCGTCCTCGATCTGCCGGCCCAGCCGTTCCAACGTTTCCGCCAGCAGGGCGTCCAGCAGCGCGTCCTTGTTGCTGAAGCGCTGATAGAGCGTGCCGACTGAGCTGTTCGCCTCGGCGGCGATCTGCTCCATCTTCATGTTCTCGTAGCCGACCGTCTCCACAAGCCGGTGCGCCGCGTCCAGGATGGCCCGCTGACGGCGCTGGCTGCGGGCCTGCTTCGCCGGCAGCACACCGGCCTGGCCACTCTGGAGGATCTCGGATGTCAATCGGGAGCTCCGCAATTGCGCTTCCCCGTTTCGTATTGTCCGCCTCGGGGCTTGGCAAGTGCCGCGCGGCGGCGTTCAGCTTTTTCATTGACGCCGCGGGAAGCCGAAACTAGCTTCCGTCGCATGTCCGGCGCAGCGCGTCATATCCTGCTAGGCCTCGTCCTAGGCATCCCGGCTCTCAGGTAGAGTCGGGTAAAGCCCTTATTGCGTCGGGGCCGGTATGCCGGCCAGCTTTTCAACATCACCAGTCGCCTGCCGTGAAATGGCAGGATTCGCAAAGACAGGTTCGGTGCCCCGGCGTCCCCAGAATTCCGCGTCCCGGAGACGATGACCATGCCCACCATGCCCAATATCCACAAGTACCAGGCCTTTCCGCAGATCGACCTGCCGAACCGCTCCTGGCCCACCAAGACCATCGACAAGGCGCCGATCTGGTGCTCGGTCGACCTGCGCGACGGCAACCAGGCCCTGATCGAGCCGATGAACCGCGACCGCAAGATGCGCTTCTTCCGCCATCTGCTGGCCCTCGGCTTCAAGGAGATCGAGGTCGGATTCCCCGCCGCGTCGGATACCGATTTCGACTTCGTCCGCCACATCATCGAAAACGACCTGATCCCCGACGACGTCTGGATCCAGGTGCTGGTCCAATCGCGTGAAGAGCTGATCCGCCGCACCTTCGAAGCGGTGAAGGGTGCGAAGAACGTCATCATCCACTTCTACAACTCGACCTCGACGGTGCAGCGCCGCGTGGTGTTCGGGCTGGAGGAAGACGGCATCACCATGATCGCCACCGATGCCGCCAGGCTGATCAAGCAGCTCATGCCGTCGCTGGAAGAGTCCAATGTCCGCATCGAATACAGCCCGGAGAGCTTCACCGGCACGGAACTCCCCTTCGCCCGGGACATCTGCCACGCGGTGATGGATGTGTTCGAGCCGACCCCCGACTGGCCGATCATCATCAACCTGCCGGCGACGGTGGAGATGGCCTCGCCGAACTACTACGCCGACCAGATCGAGTGGATGCACACCAACCTGAAGAACCGGGATTCAGTGATCCTCAGCCTGCATCCGCACAATGACCGCGGGACTGCCGTCGCCGCGACCGAGCTCGGCGTGATGGCCGGCGCGGACCGGATCGAGGGAACGCTGTTCGGCAATGGCGAGCGGACCGGCAATGTCGATCTCGTCACCCTGGCGCTGAACATGTTCACCCAGGGCGTGGATCCGGAGCTCGACTTCTCGAACATTACCGAATCCATCGCGGTGGCCGAGGCCTGCAACCAGTTGCCGGTGCACCAGCGCCATCCCTATGCCGGTGAACTGGCCTACACCGCGTTCTCCGGTTCGCACCAGGATGCGATCAAGAAGGGCATGACCGCGATCCGCCAGTCGAATGACGGGCTCTGGGATGTGCCCTACCTGCCGATCGACCCGCAGGACGTGGGCCGCGCCTATGAGGGCATCATTCGGGTCAACAGCCAGTCCGGAAAGGGCGGCACTGCCTATGTGATGGAGAACGAGTTCGGCATCGAACTGCCGCGTCTGCTGCAGGTCGAGTTCAGCCAGGTGGTGCAGAAGATCGCCGACACGACCGGCAAGGAAATCCTGCCCGAGACCATCTGGCAGACATTCGAGGACACCTATCTTGAATCGTCCGAGCCCTTCGACCTGGTCCGCTACAAGGTGGCCCAAGGGTCGGAAGACGGCATGTCCGAAGTGCAGGCCACCGTTTCCCGCGATGGCGTCGAGGCGGAAGTCAGCGGCGAAGGCAATGGTCCGATAAGCGCATTCTTCCAGGGCATGAAGGACGCCTTCGGCATTCAGGCCAACCTGACCGACTACCGCGAGCACGCCATCCATGCCTCGGCGGGCGGGTCGCGCACCCGTGCGGTGTGTTTCATCCGTCTGGCCAACCGCCACGGCGAGCAGCGCTTCGGCGTCGGCATCAACGAGAACACGACGACCGCATCGCTGAAGGCCATCGTGTCCGCGCTGAACCACCTCGCGGCCATCGAGTAGTTGAAACCGCGCCGTGCTGGGGGGCGTTCCGATGTCTGGACGCCCCCCGGCACCCGGCCTATAACCGCGTCAGATTCACCCCCCTGACCGGCAGTACTCCCATGTATGACATCCGCTGGATTCGCGACAATCCGGAAGACTTCGATCGCGGCATGATCGCGCGCGGCCAGTCCATCCGCGCGGCGGAACTGTCGGAACTCTTCGAGGCGCGGCTGGCGGTGCAGCAGGCGCTGCAGGAGAAACAGTCGGAGCGCAACGCCACCGCCAAGCTGATCGGCAAGGCCAAGGGCCAGGGCGACGAGGCCGAGGCGCAACGCCTGATGCAGGCGACGTCCGACCTGAAGGCCGAAGTGCAGCGTCTGGAAGAGGAAGACCGCACCCGCGAGGCGGAACTGAACGAGGTTCTGGCCGCGATCCCGAACCGGCCGATGGATGACGTGCCCGTCGGCGCGGACGAGGACGCCAACCTGCTGATCCGCCAGCATGGCGAGCCGCCGAGCTTCGACTTCGAGCCGAAGGAACACTACGAGATCGGCGAAACGCTGGGCATGATGGATTTCGATGCCGCCGCGGCGATCTCCGGCGCCCGCTTCGTCGTCATGCGCGGACAGCTCGCACGTCTGGAGCGGGCGTTGTCCAACTTCTTCATCGACACGCAGACCGAGGAGTTCGGCTACACCGAGATCAACCCGCCGCTGCTGGTGCGGGACCAGGCGCTGTTCGGCACCGGACAGCTTCCGAAATTCGCCGAGGACCAGTTCCATACCGAGGACGATTTCTGGCTGATCCCGACCGCCGAGGTGCCGCTGACCAATCTGGTGCGCGAGCAGATCGTCGACGCGGCCACCCTGCCCCATCGGGTCACGGCGCTGACGCCCTGCTTCCGGTCGGAGGCCGGTTCGGCGGGACGCGACACGCGCGGCATGATCCGCCAGCACCAGTTCAACAAGGTCGAGATGGTCTGCGTCACGGCGGAGGACCAGTCGGACGCCGAACTGGAACGCATGACCGGATGCGCCGAGAAACTGCTGCAGCGGCTCGGCCTGGCCTATCAGGTCATGTTGCTATCGTCGGGCGACATGGGCTTCGGCGCACGCAAGACCTATGATCTGGAAGTCTGGTTGCCGGGGCAGAACCGTTATCGCGAAATCAGTTCCTGCTCCAACTGTGGCGACTTCCAGGCCCGCCGGATGAACGCCCGCTACCGCCCCGAGGGCGAGAAGAAGACCCGCTTCCTGCACACGCTGAACGGTTCGGGCCTTGCAGTCGGCCGGGCCCTGATCGCGGTGCTGGAGAACTATCAGCAGGACGACGGCACCGTCCGCGTGCCCGAGGTGCTGGTCCCCTACATGGGCGGCCTGGAAGTGATTGGAGGCTGATCCGCGATGCGCATTCTGATCTGCAATGACGACGGCATCGATGCTCCCGGCATCAAGGTCATGGAGAAGATCGCCCGGGAACTGACCGATGATGTCTGGATCGTCGCCCCGGCGGCGGAACAGTCGGGCGCGGGCCGCTCGCTCAGCCTGACCAATCCACTGCGCCTGTTCGAGCGCGGAGAGCGTCGCTATGCCGTGGCCGGCACGCCGACGGACTGCGTGATGATGGCGCTGCGCGAGGTGCTGGACGGCAAGCCGGACCTGCTGCTGTCCGGCGTGAACCGAGGCGCCAACATCGCCGAGGACATCACCTATTCCGGCACCATCGCCGCCGCCATGGAAGGCACGCTGCTGGGCGTTCCGTCCATCGCCATGAGCCAGGTCGGCGTCCATGGCGACGAGATCAAGTGGCAGACGGCGGAGGCATTCGGCCCAGGCATCGTCCGGCGGCTGGTGGATGCGGGATGGCCCGAGAACGTGCTGATGAACGTCAACTTCCCGAATGTGGAGCCGGACGAGGTGAACGGCATCCACGCCGTACCGCACGGAAAGCGGGATCAGTCGGACATCACGATCGACAAGCGGATCGATGGCCGCAACGTCCCCTACTACTGGCTGGGCCTGCGCCGGCAGAAGAGCATGCCGCCGCCGGGCACTGACATCGGCACCGTCTGGCGTGCGGGCATATCGGTCACGCCGATCAGCCTCAATTTCACCGATGCGCGGGCGCTCGAAATGGCCGGCGAGATCTTCGCGGACTGACGCGATTGCCCGAACTTGACCGCAAGATCCGGCTGCTGATGCAGCTCAGGCGCGAGGGCATCACCGACACCGCCGTGCTGCGCGCCATCGAGAAGGTGCCCCGCGACCGCTTCGTCGACGAGGCCATCCGGCATCAGGCCTGGGAAAACATGCCCCTGCCGATCAAGCAGGGGCAGACCATCAGTCAGCCCTATGTGGTTGCCTTCATGACCGAACACCTGAAGGTCGGCGAGCGCATGAAAGTGCTGGAAGTCGGCACGGGCTCCGGCTACCAGGCCGCCGTGCTGGCGCAGATCTGCCGCCGGGTCTATTCGATCGAACGGCACAGGGCGCTCTATCTGCACGCCCAGGCGCTGTTCAACGAGCTCGGCCTGCACCGGATCGTCACCCTGCATGGCGACGGCATGAAGGGCTGGCCCCAGCAGGCGCCGTTCGACCGTATCATCGTCACCGCCGCTGCATTTGGGGATGTGCCGCAGCCACTGCTGGATCAGCTTGCGCCGGACGGGCTGATGCTGGTTCCGGTCGGCGACAGTTCCAGCAACCAGCACATCGCCCGGGTCCGCAAGGACGCGAACGGCAATGTCTCGCGGGAGAACATCCTGCCGGTCCGCTTCGTGCCGCTGGTCTCGGGCATCCCTTCAGGAAGCTGACAGCCGCTCCCGCGCCCTGTCGTGGTCGCTGACCGCGTAGCAGTAGAGGCAGCCATGGGCGCAGCTGTCATAGGTGCCGATATCGCGGGACTCTGCGCAGGCGCAGCCGTCGCGGTTGCCCTTCTCGCGGAACCGGAACCCGGCGCCGGCAATACGCTGCAGCCTCTCCGCATCAACGCACTTCGCGGGCCGCAGTGCGCCATGGAGCAGGTGCGGCTGGCTGCAGAGCGTTGGCGTCATGTCCCGTTCGACAGCGATATCCGCCAGTTCCGAGAGCAGCTCCGCCTTCCGCTCATCGCCGGGGTCATCGACCGGCAGGTCAGGCGCATGGCGTTTCAGGTTGCGCCGCGACTTGGCGTAGAGCGTCGCCGCCGAGAATGTCACCTCATCGACAGAACCGGCGAGTTCATCGGCAAGTCTGCGGAAGTTGCGTCGATGGAAATCGGCATCCGTTTCCTCTGTCCAGATCACCGGATCGTAGCGCCAGACAACGGTTCCCGCCCCATGCCGCGCCACAATGCCGTGGATTTCACGGATCGCGTGGGACGCGGGCGGCACGCCACGTTCCAGCAGCGCCGGATAACCCGTGACGGTGTACTGAACGACGAAGGGGGCCACCTGCCGAGCCTCGTCCAGCGCTTCGCGGAAGGGGCGGGCATTGCGCGTCCAGAAGATGAAGCCGTCGACATCTTCTGTCTTCAGCGACACGCGATAGTCCTTTCCCCCATAGGGGTTTCGGACCACCGCTTCGCCGTTCCTGAGCTGTTGCCGGAAGCGCGCGGCGTGGAAGGCCGGGATATCGCTCCGGTAACTGGCCGATACGATCAGTGGCCGCCGCCCTGCGCGTCGAAGGCCTTCTTCTGTTCCGGCGAGGCCTCGGTCATGAACCGGTCCTTCCACTCGGAATAGGGCATGCCGTAGACGATCTCGCGGGACTCGTCCTTGCTCATGTCCATGCCCTTCTCCTCGGCCGCCTCGCGGTACCAGTTCGACAGGCAGTTGCGGCAGAAACCGCCGAGATTCATCAGGTCGATGTTCTGAACGTCGGTGCGTTCACGCAGATGGTTGACCAGGCGCCGGAACGCGGCGGCCTCGAGTTCGGTCTGGGTCTGCTTGTCCATGCATTCCTCCTCCAGTTCGTGAGCCAGACATAGGGCCGTTCCGGCCTCAGTCCAACCCGGCTGTTGTCTCCGAAATCAGGTTCTCGACCACCTTGCGCAGCGCCGCGGCGGGATCGACGCCATTGGCGGTCTCGGCCTCGAAGGTGGCGATCTGGCGGTCGGCGGATGTGCCCCGCATGGCGATCGTCCGGGCGTGGCGCACCTCGGCGACGCAGCCGAGGGCCTCGGCATCCTCGGCAACGAGTTCGAGAATTTCCTCGATCAGATCGCTGTAGGGCACCTGTCGGCCGATGCCGAAGTCGACCAGCGTACCCTGCACGCCATGACGCATCGCCAGCCAGCGGTTCTCGGCGATCAGGGCGGCAGGATAGATACGCCAGCGCTGATTGCTGCGCTTCAACCGCCACAGCATCCGCATCAGACAGACATAGAGCGCGGCCACCGTGATGGCGTCGTCGATCTGCGTGCAGACGTCGGAGACACGCATCTCCAGCGTCGGGAACTTGCTGCTGGGGCGGATGTCCCACCAGATCTTCGAGGCATCCTCGATCACGCCGGCATTCACGAACTGATGCACCAGCCGCTGATACTCGGGATAGGAGGCGAAGGCCTCCGGCATGCCGGTGCGCGGAAGGGCGTCGAACACGGTCAGCCGATAGGACTGCAGTCCCGACCGGCGGCCCTGCCAGAAGGGCGAAGAGGTGGTCAGCGCCAGCAGATGCGGCAGGAAATAGCGGACCTGATTCATCAGGTCGATGCGCAGTTCCTCGTCCTCGACACAGACATGCACATGCATGCCGCAGATCAGCAGGCGCCGGACCACGGACTGCAGGTCCTTGGCCAGGCTCTCGTAGCGTTCCTTCCGGGTCGGATGCTGTTGCGTCCATTCCGCGAAGGGGTGGGTGGAGGCGGCGGCAAAGGCCAGCCCCTCCTCGGCCACCGCGTCCCGCACTGCCCGGCGCAGTTCGGTCAGCGCGCTGCGGGCCTCGGCGACGGTGTGACAGACGCGCGTGCCAACCTCGATCTGCGCGCGGAGGAACTCCGGCGTCACCAACTGGTCCGGAGCGAGTTTCTGCGCCTTCTCCAGCAGCGATTCCGGTGGGTCCGCGGCCAGATCCATCGTTGCCGGATCGATCAGTAGATACTCTTCCTCGATGCCGAGCGTGAAACTGGGTTCGTCCGTCATGGCCTAATCCTGAGCGAAGAAGCCGCCCGGCGCCAGCGCCTCACGAAAGGCCACGGCAATGCGTTCCGCCCAGTCGTCGGCGGCGCCCTCGGTCTCGATCAGGTCCTGACGGATCTCCAGCGCGATATAGGGCCGGCCGATATCGATGGCGTGACGGAAGATCGAATGCGATTTCGGCTGGTCAACCGAGTAGGGCTGGTTGTCGCCGGTGACGATACCGGCGTCCTGACGCAGCACGCTGATCAGCGCATCGCTCTCCGGCGAGCCGCCGTGATGCAGCACGCCCAGATGCCAGGGCCGCGAATGGTCGCCGATCCGGGGCGTGAAGCTGTGGATGAACAGCATGACCGGAGCCGGCGCTTCACCCAGAGCAGCCGCCGACCGTTCGACCTGTAGGTGATAGGCCTCGTGCCAGGCCAGCCGCTCGGCGCGCTGTTCGGGCGACAGACCGGCATTGCCGGTGACATGGGTGCCGTCGGAATACTCGGCGATGGCGCTCGGGTCGTCCGGGTAGCGGTTCAGATCGACGAACAGCCGCGACACGCCCCCCATGATCGCCGGCGCATCCAGCAACTCGGTCAGACGCCGGGTCACCGCCGCCGCGCCGACATCCCAGGCGATGTGCTCGTACATCTTGTCCTCGGCGATGCCCAGATCGGGGCAGGACGGCGGCAGTGCATTCGAGGCGTGATCGCAGACCAGCAGCGCCCGCGCGCTGCCGCCTTCGTTCAGCAGATGAAAATGCGGCGGCTCGAAACCGGGCCGGGGCTGGAGCGTCATCGGATCAAACATGGACGCGAGGGATAGCCCCCTCCCCGTATTCCGCCAAGCGGGCGATAGGGCGCAGGTCCCTATCCCCTCCAGGCGGGCAGCCGGTCTTCCTCGACCGCATGGCAGGCGACCATGGCGCCGCCGTCGGCGACCGGCTTCGGCATCTCCGACTTGCAGCGGTCCGTCGCCAGCGGGCAGCGCGGGTGGAACGGGCAGCCCGGCGGCGGGTCGATGGGGCTCGGCACTTCGCCGGCGACCGGCGTCCGTGCCCGGCCCGACATCTCCAGGTCCGGAATGGCGTCCAGCAGCATGCGCGTGTAGGGGTGGCGCGGCTGGGTAAACAGGATTTCGGTATCTGCCCATTCGACCAGCCGGCCCAGATACATCACGCCGACCTTGGTCGAGACGTGATAGACGACCGCCAGATCGTGGCTGATGAACAGATAGGTCAGTCCCAGTTCCTGCTGCAGGTCCTTCATCAGGTTCAGGATCTGCGCCTGCACGGATACGTCCAGCGCCGAGGTCGGCTCGTCACAGACCAGGAATTCCGGCTGGCCGGCAAGGGCGCGGGCGATGGAGATGCGCTGCCGCTGACCGCCCGAGAACTCGTGCGGGTACTTCTCGCCATCCTTCGGGCTGAGACCGACCTGGGTCAGGTGCTCGCCGACGCGCCGCTGGATCTCTTCCTTGCCAGAGGCCAGCTTCAGGTGCCGGATCGGTTCGGCGACGATGTCGCTGACGCGCCAGCGGGGGTTCAGCGAGGCGTAGGGATCCTGGAAGATCATCTGCATGCGCCGCTGCGCACCGGCGTTCCGGCTCCGGGCGCTGGCGCTCGACACGTCCATGCCGTCGAAGGTGATCGTGCCAGCGGACGGGTTGTAGAGACCGACCACCAGGCGGGCGACCGTGGACTTGCCACAGCCGGACTCGCCCACAAGGCTGAAGGTCTCGCCACGTCCGATCTCGAAGCTTACACCGTCAACCGCCTTCACGAAGGCCTTCGGCAGGCCCTCGGTCACCCGGTTCAGCCAGGGCGGCGAGACATCGAAATGGCGGACGATATTGTCGAGCTGCAGCAGGGTATCGCTCATACCACGCCCTCCTCGACCTTCTCGTGCAGCCAGCATGAAACGTCGTGCAATCCTTCACCCATCAGGTCGGGCCGCAGCGTGTGGCACTTGAACATCACCTTCGGGCAACGCGGATGGAAGGCGCAGCCATCGGGGATGTCGGTCAGGCGCGGCATGGAGCCGTCGATCTGGGTCAGCTTCTCGGCGCGCCCGCCAATCGAAGGGATGGCGCCCATCAGCCCCTCGGTATAGGGGTGCTTGGCGCGCTTGATCACATCCTGCACCGGACCGATCTCGGCAATTCGGCCGGCATACATCACCGCCACGCGGTCGGCGGTCTCGGCGATCACGCCCATGTCGTGGGTCACCAGCATCACCGACGCGCCGTGCTCGGCGCAGAGTCGCTTGATCAGCGAGATGATCTGCGCCTGGATCGAGACGTCCAGCGCAGTCGTCGGCTCGTCGGCAATGATCAGTTTCGGCTCGGCGCAAAGCGCCAGGGCGATCACCACACGCTGCCGCATGCCGCCGGAGAACTGGTGCGGATAATGATCCAGTCGCTCTTCCGCCGCGGGAATACCGACTTCCTTGAGCAGATCCAGCGCCCGGGTCCGGGCCTGTTTCTCGGTCAGGCTGGAGTGGGTCTGAATGGTCTCGATCAGCTGTTCGGAGACCTTGTAGAGCGGATTCAGGCTGGTCAGCGGATCCTGGAAGATCGCGCCGATCTCCTGACCCCTGATCTTCCGCATCTCCTCGTAGGACAGATTGTCGATCCGCCGGCCGTTCAGCAGGATCTGCCCTTCGGCGATGCGACCGGGCGGTTCGATCAGGCCGATGATGGCCGCGCCGGTCATGGACTTACCGGCGCCGGACTCACCGACCACGCCCAGCACCTCACCCGGCGCGATCGACAGCGAGATGTCGTCCACCGCGACCAGCGTGCCCCGGCGCGTCGGGAATTCCACGCGCAGGTTCTTCACTTCGAGTACGGGATCCGCCATGGCGCTACCTCAGCTTCGGATTGAGCGCATCGCGCAGCCAGTCACCCAGCAGGTTCACCGACAGAACCAGCAGCATCAGGAAGATGCCGGGGAAGATGACGATCCACCACTCGCCGGAGAACAGGAAGTCCTGCCCGATCCGGATCAGTGTACCCAGCGACGGTTCGGTCGGCGGCACACCGACGCCGAGGAAGGACAGTGTCGCTTCCAGCAGGATCGAGACCGCCAGGTTGATCGTGCCGATGACCAGCACCGGCCCCATGACGTTGGGCAGCACGTGGCGATACATGATGGCGAAGCGCGACAGGCCGATCACCCGGGCCGCCTGCACGTATTCCTTGCCCTTCTCGACCATGGTCGAGCCGCGCACGGTCCGCGCGAACTGCGGCCAGATCGACAGCGCGATGGAAATGATGATGACATAGAGGGCGATGTCGCCCTCGCCCTTGAACACGGCCTGGCTGACGCCGCTGATCAGCAGCGCGATCAGCAGAGCCGGGAAGCTGAGCTGCACGTCGGCGATGCGCATGATCGCCGTGTCCACCGGCCCGCCCAGATAACCGGCGACCAGCCCCAGGGTGACGCCGATGAAGATGGCCAGCACCACAGAGGCAAAGCCGACCAGGATCGACACCCGGCTGCCATAGAGAATGGCCGAGTACATGTCCCGCCCCTGATCGTCCGCGCCCAGGATGAAGGGGGCGTAACCGTCGGGGTGCCAGATCGGCGGGGTGAAGGCGTTCAACAGGTCCAGCGAGGCCGGATCGAACGGATCCTGTGGCGTGATCAGCGGCGCGATCATGGCGGCGACGATCATGATCACGGCGATGATGCAGGCGACCACGGCGACCGGCGAGGCCTTGAAGCTGTGCCAGATATCGCCGTCGAAGAAACGGGCCAGATTGTCCCCAAGGCGTGCGAAAGGCCCCATCAGTGCCCTCCCCCGCTGCGTTCGACGCGCAGCCTGGGATCGACCACGTAGTAGAGGATGTCGACGATCAGGTTCAGCACCACGAAGACGAAGGCGACCACGATCAGATAGGTCGACATCACCGGGATATCGACGAACTGGATCGCCTGAAGGAACAGAGAACCCATGCCCGGCCAGCGGAACACGGTCTCGGTGATGATGGCGAAGGCGATCAGCGAACCGAGCTGCAGGCCGGTGATGGTGATGACCGGGATCAGCGTGTTCTTCAGCGCATGTCCGAAATGCACCGCCCGGTTTGACAGCCCGCGGGCGCGGGCGAATTTCACGAAATCGGTGCGCAGCACCTCCAGCATTTCCGAACGCACAAGACGCATGATCAGCGCGAGCTGGAACATGCCCAGCGTGATCGCAGGCATGATCAGCGACTGCCATCCCGTCGATGTCAGGAACCCGGTCTTCCACAGACCGATATCGACGACCTCGCCGCGCCCGAAGGTCGGCAGCCAGCCGAGATAGACGCCGAAGATCAGGATCAGGAGAATGCCGATGAGGAATGTGGGCAGCGATATGCCCATCAGCGAGACCGTCAGGAAGACCTGACTGAGCCAGCTCTTTGGATAGAGCCCCGTGTAGACGCCTGTTGGAACGCCCACCACAAGCGCGAACAGGGCGGCGAGTATCACAAGCTCGAGCGTCGCCGGGAAACGCTCCGCCAGCAGCGCATCCACCGGCCGCCCGATGCGGTAGGAGATGCCGAAATTGCCCTGGCTGACATTGCCGATATAGCGCCCGAACTGGACGATCACCGGATCGTTGAGACCCAGCTTCTCCCTCAGTTCAGCCCGCTCGGCGAGCGACGTATCCTGGCCGACCATCTGCGCAACCGGATCGCCGACGAAGCGGAACATGGTGAAACCGATCAGCGCGACGACCAGCATCACGATGACGGCCTGCACCAGTCTGCGGATGATGAATGCGATCATTCGTCCAACCCCAAAAGAAAAGCGGCCCCCCGCTTCGCGAACGAAGTGAGAGGCCGCAAATCCCTATCGCATCATCAGTCGACGGTGACGTGACGCCATGCGAACTGGTTATCAGCACGCTGCTTCACGTTGACCCCGTCACGCACGCCCCAGGCCAGAGCCTGCTGGTGCAGCGGAATGTAGGCCACGTCGGCAGTGGTCAGCTTCCACGCCTCGGTGATCATGGCGGTCCGCTTGTCAGCATCGGTTTCCGACAGGATCTTGGCGGAAAGCTCGTCGACCTTCGGGTTGCAGTAGCGGCCCAGGTTGAACTTGCCGTTGCCGGTTTCCTCGTTGTAGCAGCCGTGCAGGTTGAACAGCGGGTTCCAGCTGTCGAAGGAGCCCGGGGTCCAGCCCAGCAGGTAGAAGGAGGTGTCCAGGCTCGGGGCCAGCACCTTCTTGAAGTACAGCGCCTTCGGCTGGGCCAGCAGATTCACCTTCACGCCGACCTTGGCCAGCATCGACACGACGGCCAGGCAGATCGCCTCGTCGTTCACGTAGCGGTCGTTCGGGCAGTCCATGCCAACCTCGAAGCCATCGGCGTAGCCGGCCGCGGCCAGCAGCGACTTCGCCTTGTCCGGATCGAAGGGCAGGCGGGAGAAACCGTCCTGATTGCCGCCATTGATGCCGGGGGCCACCATCAGCGGGCTCGGCTCGGACAGGCCACGCATGACCTTCGCCTTGATCAGGTCAACATTGATCGCGTGATAGAACGCCTGACGGACGCGCACGTCCTTGAACGGGTTCTTGCCCTTGACGTTGGAATACAGCAGTTCGTCGCGATGCTGATCCATGCCCAGGAAGATCGTCCGCAGTTCCGGGCCGACCAGCATGGAGGTGCCGGAATTGCCGTCGACGCGGTTCATGTCCTGCACCGGAATCGGATAGGCCATGTCGACCTGACCGGACAGAAGGGCCGCGACGCGGGTGGCGTCGGAGCCGATCGGCTTCAGCGTCACCTTGCCGAGATTGTGTTCCTGATTGGCGCTGTCCCACCAGCCCGGATAGGCCTCGGCAACGGTCTCGACGTCGGCCTCACGGCTGACCAGCTTGAACGGGCCGGTGCCGTTGGCGTTACGGGTCGCAAAGTTCTCGACATCGCCGGTCGCCGACTGCGCGGTCGTGGCGTTGTTCTCTTCGGCCCAGCCCTTGGACATGATGCCCCAGGTCGACCACTCGAAGAAGATGATCGGGTTCGGCTTCTCGGTCACGAAGTCGACAGTGTAGTCATCGACCTTCACGATGTCGGTCACGCCGGCGAGACGGGTCTTCAGGTCGGAGCCTTCGCCGTTCACGCGCTCGGCGGAGAAGATCACGTCATCGGCGGTGAAGTCACGGCCGTCATGGAACTTGACGCCCTTGCGCAGGTGGAAACGCCAGCGGGTCGGCTCGATGACCTCCCAGCGCTCGGCCAGGGCCGGCTCGATCGCCAGATCGGCGCCGCGGCGGACGAGACCTTCATAGATGTTGCCCAGATAGCCGAGCGTGAAGGTTTCGTTGAGGTTATAGGGGTCCATGGAATTGGCGTCGCCCTGGAAGGCGAAGGTGAGGTCCTTTCCTCCGCCATGCGAACCGGCCAGCGCCGGTAGTCCGGCGGCGCCAACCGCCAGCGCGGCTACGCCGGCCAGCAAGGTGCTCTTGATGTTCATGGGTAAAGCTCTCCCGGTCGTCATTAATTGTTGAGGCGCTTCAGCGCCCGCGACGGGGCATCTTGGCGACCGCATCGAAGCGCCGTCAACGCCTTTGTGGCGGTATACATTGACCGTCAAGGAAACCGTAGGGTCATTTGCCTGGTCAATGATTCGATCCCGAGAACCGGTACTTTCATCGTGCGACAGGGTGCCGGTTCACAAGATTGCCCGCTTTGACTATGTACAACACTCCAGAATTCCCGCGGTGGGTTGGCCGCGGTTCATGACAGCGAGGAAGACACCCATGAAGAAGTTTTTCACCGTCGCCGCGATGGCCATGGCCGTCACCATCGGAACCGCCCACGCCGAGGGCGATGCTGCGGCCGGCGAGAAGGTGTTCAAGAAGTGCAAGGCCTGCCACAAGGTGGAGGAAGGTCAGAAGAGCCCCGTCGGGCCCAACCTTCACGGCCTGTTCGGCCGCGCGGCGGGCACCGGCGACTTCGCGCGTTACTCCAAGGCGATGAAGGATTCCGGCATTGTCTGGAATGACGAAACCATCGCCGCCTATCTGAGGGATCCGAAGGGCTATATTCCGAAGAACAAGATGGCCTTCGCCGGTCTGAAGAAGGACAAGGATGTCGAGAACATCATCGCCTATCTGAAGGAAGCCACGAAGTAGGCCAGCCTTCAGACGAGAAGATCGGGGGCGGCGCTTCGGCGTCGCCCCTTTTCGTTGGGCTCAGTCGCGGACCAGCCGCGCGGAGAGCTCGGTGTCGGCCGCCCAGTGGAACTGATCGATCACCCGGACCCGCTCGATACGGAAACCGGCGTCGGCGAGGATGCGTGCATCGCGTGCAAAGGTCGAAGGCGCGCAGGAAATGTAGATCACCCGCCCGATCGTCGACGAGGCCAGCGCGGCGCATTGCTCTCTCGCGCCGGCCGCAGGCGGGTCCAGCACCGCAAGATCGAAGCGAGCGAGTTCCTCTGCCTGCAGCGGGCGGCGGAACAGGTTCCGCACCTCGGTTCCCGCATTCTCCTCGGCTGCGTCGAGCGCCGTCTTCAGGGCGCCGATCGCCGCGGCATCTGAATCCACGGCCAGGCTGCCGGAACCCAGCGGCAGCGCCGAGATCAGAGTGCCGACGCCGGAAAACAGATCCACGACCGCCCTTGCGCCGCCAGACCATTCGGCGACGGTGGCGCGCATCAGCGCTTCGGCCCGTCGGTCGGCTTGCAGGAACGCGCCCGGCGGCGGCGTGACCCTGAGTTGCCCCCATTTCAGAACCGGCGGCCGGCGCATCAGGATCGTCCGTGGCAGACCGCCGTCGCCCTCGCTGATCGAGATCCGGGCAAGGTCGTGTTCATCGGCGAAACCCGAAAGCGCCTCATGCGCCTCCAGACCTTCGGTCACCGGCCCCTCGATCAGCAGGTCCGCGCCGCCATCGGTCATGTTGACCTGAACGCGCGCCTCGGTCCGGCGCGGCAGAACCTGCGGCAGCAGTTTCCTGAGCGGTGCCACGAGCTTCTCCAGATCCGGCTCCAGCACCGGACAGGAGCGGACGGCGATGAGGTTGCGGCCGCGCCGTTCGAAGAATCCGAGGGCCGCCGCGCCGTCCGCCTGCAGCCGGGCGCTCCAGGTCACCCGGCGGCGGCTGCCGGGAGCGCCTTCCAGCCCCATCGTCAGGTCAGGAACGTCGAAGCCACGGCGTTTCAGCACGTCGCGGACCTGACCAAGCTTCCAGTCCGACAGGAAACCGGGACCGAGATGCTGCAATGCGCAGCCGCCACAGCGGCCGAAATGCGGGCAGTCCGGCTGAACGCGGTCCGGCCCCGGCTCCAGCACGGTTTCCAGACTTCCCCGACGGACCCTGCTCTTGTCGCGGACGGGGCTGAACTCGATCAGATCGCCGGGCGCTGTGGCCGGCACGTACCAGTCGCCACCGTCGGCGCGGATGATCCCGTCGCCGCCCCCGCCAACCTGTTCAACCCTGCCCTTCATCGCCGGTCTTCTCCGCCCCGATCAGGAATTCCCGATTGCCGTCGGAGCCCTGAATCGGGCTGGCAATCACGCCCAATGTGCGCCAACCCGCAGCCTCGAGCCAACCGCCGATGCGATCGGGCACCTGATCCCGGACCGCCTCGTCGCGCACGATGCCGCCCTTGCCCACGTGTTCGCGGCCGACCTCGAACTGGGGCTTCACCAGCGCCAGCAGCCAGGCGCCCGGCCGGCACAGCGCCAGTGCCGCCGGCAAAGCGGCCTCGAGGCTGATGAAACTGACATCGGCAACGCAGGCGTCGATGGGCTCCGGAATCGCGGCCGCATCGAGATCGCGGCTGTTCACGCCCTCCATGGAGACGACGCGGTCATCTGCGGCAAGGCGGGGATGCAACTGGCCGTGGCCGACATCGACGGCAAAGACCCTGACAGCGCCGCGCGACAGCAGGACGTCGGTGAATCCGCCGGTCGATGCGCCCACATCCAGACAGGTCAGCCCCTCGACTGGCAGGCCGAAGTGATCCAGCGCCTGAACCAGCTTGAGCCCGCCGCGGCTGACCCAGGGATGGTCCGGTTCCAGAAGTTCGGGCGTCGCGCCAGCGGCGATCATCTGCCCGGGCTTCGAGATGCCCGCGACCTTGCCGTCGAGGATCAGCGCCCTGGCCCGCGCCCGGCTGGGCGCGAGGCCGAGATCGACCAGCCTCTGGTCAGCCCGGACCCGGCTCACCCCAGCATGGTCTGGGGCAGCCAGGTGATGATGGCCGGGAACATGACCAGGCCGGCGACAGTCAGCACGTCGGCGATGAAGAACGGGCCGATGCCACGGAACACGTCAGTCAGCGGAATGTCCGGTCTGACGCCGTTGACCACGTAGCAGTTCAGTCCGATCGGTGGCGTCACCAGACAGATTTCCACCATCTTCACGACGATGATGCCGAACCAGATGGAAACCTCGGCGGTGCTGGAAAAGCCAAGCTCCGGCCCCAGTGCAATCACCGCCGGATGCACCACCGGCAGGGTCAGCAGCAGCATGCCGATGGCGTCCATGAACATGCCGAGGATCGCATAGGCCAGCAGGATCAGGATCATCACGACCCAAGGATCCAACGGCAGGTTGACGATCCAGTTGGCGAAGGTGTCCGGCAGGTTGGCGAAACCCAGGAACCGCACGAAGATCAGCACGCCCCAGATGATCGAGAAGATCATCACCGTCAGCTTGGCCGTCTCCAGCAGGGCTTCCTTCAGGCTCTCCCACTTCATGCCGCGCATCGTCGCCATCACGTAGACGACGAAGGCGCCCAGCGCACCGGCCTCGGTCGGCGTCGCCAGTCCGAAATAGATACCGCCGATGATGATGGCGATGACCAGCATGATCGGGAAGGTGCCGGGTATGGTCTCGAACCTCTGAGCCCAGGTAAAGCCGGTGATCGGGCGGCCCAGATCCGGGTTCCGCACCGCGCGGAAGACAATCAGCAGGGCGTAGATCACGGCCGAGAACAGACCGGGCAGGAAACCGGCCAGCAGCAGGGCGCCGACCGATTCCTCCACGATGATCGCGTAGAGCACCAGAATCGCGCTCGGCGGGATCAGCGAGGCCAGCGTGCCACCGGCCGCCACCACGCCCGCGGCGAGCTTGCGGTCATAGCCGTTCTTCAGCATCTCCGGGATGGCGATGCGGGCGAACACCGCGGCAGTCGACGTCGAAGCGCCCGAAACGGCGGCGAAGCCGGCCGTGGCGAAGACGCTGGCGACGGCCAGGCCGCCAGGGACCCAGCCGATCCAGCGGCGCGCGGCCTCGAATACAGCGGTCGTGATGCCGGCGTAGAAGGCCAGGAAGCCAATCAGCACGAACATCGGCAGCACGCTGAGCGGATAGGCGACCGCCTTGGAATGCGGGGTCTGACCGGCAATGCCGCCGGCAACCTCGAAGGCTCTCAGCAGGTCGAAATTGGGCTTGATGTAGAAGATCGCCATCAGGCCGAAGAAGCCGACAAGGGCAGTTGCGAACACGACGCGCACGCCGAGGGCGATGAGCACGCCCAGAGCGATCATGCCGATGACGCCAATCGTCAACGGATCCATGGTCTATGCCCTCCCGGCATGGCGTTGATCATCGGATTCCTCGATGTCGTGGGCGGCGATTTCCTCGATGGTCTGGATCGTCGGCACCGCGATCGGGTCGGCCTCCGGGTTCAGATTGAGCCGGAAGAAACCGATCAACTGAAGCACCAGCCTGAGCCAGAGCAGCGAGAAGGCGATGGTGACCAGCAGTTTCGAGGGCCATACGGGCAGTTGCACGTCGATGGTGGAATCGCCCGAAACGTAGGACCGCTCGAAATGCGTGAAGCTGTAATAGACCAGAACCGCAACGACGAAGAGCGAGAACAGGATCGCCAGGAACTCGGACATCCACAGGCCGCGCTTCGACAGGCCGCGCAGCACGAGATCCATGCGCACATGGCCGCCCATTCGCTGACAATAGGCGATGCCGAGGAAGGCGAAGATCGCGATCGCCTGCTCCATCACGTCGATATAGCCCGGGATCGAGAACCATATGCCCGGATCGATGCCGAATTCCTCGATGAGGCCGCCATTGATCCAGAGCAGGATACGCCCCAGGACCTGGGCCACGCCCAGGAACATCAATCCGAAGATCGACGCCGCCGCAACCAGGTTGAACCCGGTTTCGACAGCAAAAAGCCACCGGTCTGCCTTCGACAGACCACCGGCTTCGGTCTGGTCATTCATGTCGTTTGATTCCGTTGGTGCAACGGCTGGCGATGGGGGCGAGCAACCGCCCGCCCCCACACGTCAGTCGTTACGAGCCGCCGGCAGCCTTGGCAGCCTCGGCCATCAGGAAGTCGAGCAGTTCCTGCGCCGGGATACGGTCGCCGTACAGATCGACAAAGCCTTCCTTCCAGATCGGCTTGCCGATCTCGTCGCGGAACTTGGCCAGGTTCTCCTCGCTGAAGCGGATTTCCTGCAGCTTCTCCTTGAACAGCGGCAGGTTGACCTCGTCAGCGGCCAGATAGGCGGCCTTCTGCTTCTCGTAGACGCCAGCCTTCAGCTCTTCCAGCAGGTCCTTGTACTGCTGCGGCAGGGCGTTGTAGGCGTCCAGGTTGAAGACGGTCGGGCAATCGGCCGTACCCGGCTGGAAGTTGCCGGTATACCAGTCGGCGACTTCATGCACCTTGTAGGCTGCATGGGCGTAGGTGAACGGGAACGACACGGCGTCCACGGTGCCACGCTCCAGCAGGGTGTAGACTTCGGTCGCCGGCACGGTCTGCAGGGTCGCGCCCAGCTTCTCCATGGCGATGGCGACGCCGCCACCCGCGCGAACCTTCATGCCCTTCCAGTCAGCCAGGGTCTCGGGTGGCTTGCCGCGGCCCAGGAATTCGTACTGAGGCAGCACGCCGGCCATGTAGATGACCGCGTTCATCGCCGCCATTTCCTTCTTCACATGCGGGTGCTGGTAATAGGCGTCGGATGCCGCGATGCGGACCTTCCAGTCGCCGATCGGCAGGAACGGCAGCGAGAAGATCATCGAGGACGGGGTGCGGTCCGGGCTGTAGAAGTTGCAGAAGTTCGCAGCTTCAAACGCGCCGATTTCGATGCCGTCAAGATTCTCCTTCGGCTTCGACAGGCCGCCATAATTCAGCTTGTAGGTGAACTTGCCGCCGGTCCGCTCGGCCAGCTGCTCGGACAGCCACTCCAGACCCTCGGTGAAGGCGCGGCGCTTGCCCCACAGCGAGTGGTTCCAGGTCACGGCGGGGCCGTCGACCATCTTGGAATGGGATCCGGCCTGCGACGAGGTCGTCGCGAAGGCGAAGGCCGCGAGCCCGATGGCGGCGGCGGTCAGAGTCTTGTGGATCATGGCGTTTCCTCCCTGATGAACGCGAATGGGTTTCTTGTTGCCGTGACAATAGCTTCGGGCGCGGGCGTGATCAATTCGGTTCTGCGGTCACGCCGTCGGCAATCAGCGTATCGATGTCTGCATCGCTCAGCCCGGCTTCCCTGAGGTACTGGCGGCTGTGCGCTCCTTTCAGCGGCGGCGGGGTCGGATCGCCCTCGACCGCGCCATCGGCCCGGAAGCCCGGTCCCAGCACCTCGATCCCCCGCCCCAGCCCCGGAACTTCCGGCAATGCGTGAATCAGACCCCGCTCGCGGACATGCGGATGCTCGGTGATCTCGTCGACGCCCCGCAGCTTGCCCGCCGGCACGCTGGCGGGGCCGAGAAGCGCTTCCCATTCCAGCGCCGTGCGGGTGGCGAAGACCTCGTCCAGCATGGCCTGCATCCGCACGCTCACCTCCGGCCTGCCGGCCCAGGGGAAAATCGACGAATCGCCGACCAGATCGGCCCGTCCGATCACCCGCAGCAGGTTTTCCGCCTGTTTCTGGGTATTGGCGGCGACGACCAGCGTGCCGTCCGAGGTCTCGAACATGCCGGAGAAGGGACTGCCGGAGGCGGCCTGGCGTCCGGTCTTCGGCTGCCGTCGCTGGCTGGAGAGCCAGGAGCCCACTACCGGCCCCATGATCACGAGAGCCGCGTCCAGCATGGCGCAGTCGATGAACTGCCCCCTGCCGGAGACCTTGCGCCCGTAGAGCGCCGAGGACAGCGCGAAGGCGGCGACAAGCCCGGCGACATAGTCGATCACCGGCCAACCAACACGGACCGGCCCGCTCTCGCCGTCATCCTGCACGGTCATCATGCCGGAGACGCCCTGCACGAAATGGTCGTAGGCCGGGATATCCCGCAGCGGCCCCGACTGCCCGAAGCCGGTCAGCGAGAGGTAGATCAGGTCTTCCCGCCCGGCCATCAGGTCATCCGGACCGAGGCCGTTCCGCGCCATGGTGCCGGGGCGATAGTTCTCGATCACCACATCCGAAGTCGCGGCCAACTTCCGGAAGATTTCCTGACCCCGGCGGTCCTTCAGGTCCAGCGCGACAGACTTCTTGTTGGCGTTCTGGATCAGGAACGGATCGGCCAGGCCCTGCCGCTTCTGTTCCTCGTCGGGCGTCATGTAACGGATGAAGTCCAGCGGCTGCACCGCCTCCACCCGAATCACCTCGGCCCCCAGCCAGGCCATCTGGTAGGAACAGAACGGCCCGGCATAGACATGCGTCGCATCCAGGATGCGGATTCCCTCGAACGGCTTCATGATGGTTCCTCCCCGGACCGCAGCCTAGCTCCAACCCCGTGGCCTTCGCGAGATGCAAGATCATCAACCAAATGACGAGCGCCGGCGACATGATGTAGATGAAGCCTTCCGGGCTGCTTTTTCGGCCAGCCTGAATGACGGTGGAGGTTGACCCGATGCGATGGCGCATTCTGGCGTTGCTGTTCCTCACCCGGATCGACCTCGGCTTCCAGTTCCAGACCCTCGTTTCGGTCGGCGACGATCTCGTGGCCGAGTTCGGCATCGGCTACACCGAAGTCGGCAGCCTGATCGGCATGTTCATGGTGCCCGGCATGTTCCTGGCGCTGATCGCCGGCTTCGCGGGCAGCCGCATCAGCGACCGCTGGCTGGTCGGATTCGGCCTGATCCTGCTGGCTGGCGGCGGCGGCATCGCCTCGATCGCCGAATCGACGCTGACGCTGCATGTGGCGCGCGCGGTCTGCGGCGCCGGTTTCGTGTTCAGCAGCCTCTACTTCACGAAGATGGTCGCCGACTGGTTTTCCGGCCGGGAGATCGCCACCGCCATGAGCATCCTGGTGATGAGCTGGCCGTTCGGCATCGCCATGGGCCAGATAGCCCATGAATGGCTGGCCGTCACCTTCGGCTGGCGCTCGGCCTTCATGGCCGCAACGGGATATTGCGCCGTTGGCGCGCTGCTGGTGCTGCTGTTCTATCGCCCGCCTCCAATGGCGGAAACCGGAAGCGGCCCCAGGCTGACCCTGCCGCGGCTGAGCGGTCGCGAGACAGCGCTGATCCTGATCGCGGCGGCGGTCTGGGGCCTGTTCAATGCGGGCTACGTCGTCTATCTCGGCTTCGCGCCGCTGGTGCTGGAGGCGGACGGAATCAGCTCGACGGCGGCAGCAGCGATCATCAGCATCGGAAGCTGGCTCATGATCTTCTCCGGCGCGGCCGCGGGCCAGGTCGCCGACCGGACGGGCAAACCGGACATCGTTCTCTATTTCTGCATGCTCGGCGGCATTGCCGCGCTCCTCCTGTTGCCGCTGACCTCGCTGGCAGTCGGGGTGAGTCTGCTGTTCGGCATCCTCGGCATGGCGCCGGCCGGGATCATCATGGCCCTGACCGGCCAGGCCATGCGGCCGGAGAACCGCGCCTTCGGCATGGGCCTCTTCTTCACCGTCTATTTCGTCATCATGACCGCGGTCCCGCCTGCCGCGGGATGGCTCTATGACCGCTCCGGTGACGCGTTCGATGCGATCGAACTGGGAATACTGCTGTTCGTCGCGGTGATGGTCAGCAATCTGGCCTTCCGGATGCTCAGGAAGCGGCGGCCGGTTCCGGCCTGAAACCGGTCACGCCCCGTCCGTCCCCTTCGGCACCCAGAGGATCAGCCATTCGGCATAGGCGATCGGGGCGGGATTGCCGTCCTGCTCGAAATGGTTGGCGGTCTTCACCATGAGCCGTCCACCGCTGCGCCACTCGGTCGAGAGGATGCTGATGTGGTCGCGGATGCGGGTGTCGTCGCCCGCGACCAGCGGCGCCAGATATCGCACCTTCTCGAAGCCGTAGTTCAGGCCGAAGGCGGCGTCGGCGGGACGCAGCTTCACATTGTCCATGAAGTGGCTGAGCAGGCTGGTGACCAGAAACCCGTGCGCCAGCGTGCCGCCATAGGGCCCGTCGCGCAGCGCCCGTTCGGTGTCCAGATGCAGCCAGTGCCGGTGCTCGGTGGCGATGCCGAACATCGTCACCCGCTCCTGATCAATGGTCACCCAGTCGCTGACCGCGACCTCCTGCCCGGCCATGCCGGCATAGTCGGCGATGGTCAGCCGCCCGGGTTCCGGATCGGTCGGCGTTGGATCGACTTTCATGCTGTGTCCTCCCCGCGCCCGAGGGTATCGCCAAACTTGTCCGACGGTGCAGGAAAATTGCCTCGCCAGTTTCGCGCGCGGCGCTAGTTTCCGCTGCATCCGGAGACTTCACGGGAAACGCCGATGACCGCCGCCCAACGCAAACGCGCCGCCATGTTGGAAGGACCGATCTGGCCGACACTGGCCCGCATGGCCGCCCCCGGCATCGTCGCCATGCTGATCACCTCAGCGATGAGCATCGTCGAGACCTGGTATCTGGGCCGCATCGGCACGGAGGCTCTGGCCGGGGTCGCGCTGGTGTTTCCGGTCTTCATGCTGACCAACATGCTGTCCGCCGGATCTGTGGGCGGCGTCATCAGCGGCGCGACGGCGAACATGACCGGCGCGGACGACGCTGCCGGCGGCGAGGCTGTTCTCAGAACCGGCATCCTGATGGCCGGGGTCTGCGGGGTCGGCATGGCGCTGTTCTTCTGGTTCGCCGGCCCGGCCTTCTACGCCATGCTGGGCGGCGAGGGCGCGGTGCTGGATGGCGCCGTCACCTATTCGGCGATCCTGATGCTGGCAATCCCGCTGATGTGGCAGTTCAACATGCTGTCGGGCGTACTCAGGGGTTCCGGGGACATGGCTACGCCCGCCATCGTGCAGGCGCTGGTGACCGCCAGCCATTTCGGCTTCTGCTGGCTCTACATCGCGAAGCTGGACCTTGGCATCGCCGGCGCGTCGCTGGCCGTGCTCTCCGCCTTCGGTCTCGGTGCCGTGGTGCTGCTGTTCTATTTCCTCTCGGGCCGCAGCGCGGTCGCCATCCGCCGCGGCGCGATCGCGCCCGCCTTGTTGAAATCACTCAGCCGTCTGGCCGCCATGGCCGGCTTCCAGGCCGTGCTCACCGTCGTCACCATCATGCTGATCACCGGGCTTGTCGGCCGTCTCGGCCCGGTCTGGCTGGCCGGGTACGGCGTCGGCGCGCGGCTGGAATTCCTGATGATCCCGATCATCTTCGGCATCGGCGCGGCGCTGATCGCCATGGTCGGGGCCAATCGCGGCGCGGGCCTGAGGGATCGCGCGGCCGGAATCGCCTGGCGCGGCACGGCGCTCGCCACCATCGTGGTCGGCGGCATCGGCCTGCTGTCGGCGGCCTTCCCGACCGCCTGGGCCCGGATCTACAGCGACGACCCCGAAGTCATCGCCGCCTGCGCCATCTACATGCAGCGCGTCGCGCCGTTCTACGGTTTCTTCGCGCTGGGGCTGGCGCTGTATTTCGCCAGCCAGGCCATGCAGACGCTGGGCGTGCCAGTGTTCGGCTCGCTGCTGCGCTTCGCCATCATCGCGGGCGGTGGAACGGTGCTGTCCTTCTCGGGCTCTGTCGAGCCGGCGACGGTCTTCGGTCTGGTCGCGGCAGGAATGACCGCCTATGGCGTCGTCGTGTCGGTCGGGCTCAGACTGATTTCCTGGAAGCCGCAGCCTCAACCCGCCTGAGCCGGCCGGCGCGCCATTCATCGTAGAGCCCGACGGCCAGGAACAGTCCCAGCGTCGCCAACACCAGTCCGCCCATCTGGATCGCGTCGGGCTGCTCGCCCAGCAGCGGCGCACCGATCAGCAGCGACAGCGCCGGCACCAGCGACGGGAACACCGCCGCCCGCGCCGGTCCGATCCGCGAAACGGTGACCAGAAACAGCAGCGTGGCGAGAAACCCGTTCATGCCGCCCTGGGCCAGGAACTGCAGTCCGATATCCGCCCATCCATGTTGCGCCACCAGCGCGCCATAATCGCTGACGGCCAGATGGATCGGCAGGATGACGAGGCCGCCAAGCACCGAGACCGCCGCCGTGCCGCGTACTGCATCGATCTGCCAGACCCTGAGCAGTACCGTGAAGACCGCCCAGAGCGAGGGCGCCGCCACGACCAGCAGGTCGCCGATCAGCACGTCGGTGTTGAAGGTTGTCAGGAAGGCCAGCCCGGCGATCAGCAACAGGCCCGAGGCAATCAGGAAAATACCCAGGCCGCGCGCCGTGCTCAACCGTTCCTTCAGGAAGATCACGGTCAGCAGCGTGGTCATCAGCGTCATGGTCGCCGGCGCGATCACCCCGCCATGGGATACGGGCGTCAACGCCAGCCCGCTGGACAGGATCAGCGCGAAGGGCGGCCCGGCGAAGACCGTCAGCACCGCCCCGCGCAGCCAGCCGACGCCGCCCAGATCGCGGATGCCCGCACGCAGCAGCACAGGCAACAGGATCAACCCCGCCGGCCAGTACCGCGCTGCGGCCATGTCGATCGGACGGTAGCCGGACTGCATGCCCTCGCGCAGGACGACGATATAGCCAGCCCAGATCAGCGCCGTGCATAGCCCGATGGCCACGCCCGCGCCCAGGCTGCCACGGTTGCCGTAGCCGCCCTTCGGGTCCAGAACCGCGTCGCTCAGCGGATCAGCTTCTGCACGAATTCCTCGCCGAGACCGGACTTCCGGCAATGCGCCTTGTATTTGTCCAGCCGGGTGAAGACGTCCTCGAAGCCGGTCTGCTCGCCATTCTCGTCGACGAACAGGATGGGGCCGAAATTGTGGAACAGCACAGTCATGTGACCGGCATCGCCCTTGGCGTAGAGCGTATGGGTCTCGCCCGCCGGCTCGTAGATGAAGGTGCCGGGCTTCGCCACCCAGTCATGCTCGACATAGCCCCAGGTGCCGTCCAGCGTGTAGCCGGTCACAGGGGCCGGGTGGCGGTGGCGGCTGACCACGCCCTCGCCCCGCGCCTTCAGGATGTTCACCCACATGCCCTGCAGCACATTGAAGAACAGCGGCCGCACCCAGACATTCTCGCCGGTCTGCATCCATTGCCGCTCGTCGTCGAAGTCAACATCCTCGACCAGTTCCGGCGCCGCCTCGGGCGGCAGTGGGATGCGCTTCATCGCCGACAGATCGTTCATGCTTCTCGCTCCCGGTCTTCGTCAGTAACCCATGGCGCAACCGTCCTTGCGCGGGTCGGACCCGGCGGACAGCGTGCCGTTGGCGTAGTCGATCATGATCGCCTGGGCGCCGCCCCAGGGCATCTCCGGCGTGTTCACCGTGTGCCCCAGATCGGCCAGGCCCTGGCGCACAGCATCGGGCACCGAACGCTCGACATCCAGCTTGCCGGCGACATGGAAGGTGCGCGGGCAGTCGATGGCTTCCTGCACGTCCATGCCGTAGTCGTAGATGTTGGTGAGCAGATGCGCGTGACCGCAGGGCTGATAGCCGCCGCCCATCACGCCGAAGCTCATCTCGCAGCGGCCGTCCGAGCCCACGGCCATGCCCGGGATGATGGTGTGCAGCGGGCGCTTGTGCGGCGCGACGCAGTTCGGGTGGCCCTTCTCGACCACGAAACCGGCCCCGCGATTCTGCAGCAGCACGCCGGATTTCGGCGCGGTCCGGCAGGACCCGAAGGCGAAATAGAGCGAGTTGATGAAGCTCACCGCGTTCAGATCGCGGTCGACAACCGTCAGGTAGACCGTGTCGCGGTAGATCGGGCCGGTGGTCTTGGCCGGATCCTCCATGGCGTGGCCCAGCGAGATCTTCTCCTGAAGCTGTTCGGCCAGTTCCTGCGACAGCAGGTGATCGACCGGCACGTCCGCATGGCGCGGGTCGGCGACATACTTGTCACGCTCGGCGAAGGCCAGACGCGTGGCCTCTGCCTCGATGTGCAGACGCTCGACGCTGACCGGGTCATAGGCGGTCAGGTCGAAGCCCTTCAGGATGTTCAGCATCAGCAGCGCGGTGATGCCCTGCCCGTTCGGCGGGATTTCCATGATCCGCCGGCCCGCATACTCGCTGGAGATCGGATCGACATAGTCGCAGCGCTGGGCGTCGAAATCCTCGACAGCATGCACCGCGTCGATGGAGTTCAGATAGCTGACGATGTCCTCGGCGACCGCGCCCTCGTAGAAGCCGGCGCGACCCTTTGCGGCAATCTCTTTCAGGGTGCCCGCCAGTTCCGGCGAGCGCCAGACTTCGCCCGCCGCCGGGCTCTTGCCGCCCTTCAGGTACTGCGCCGTCGAATTGGCGTCACCGCTGAGACGGCCGATATTGCGCGACCAGTCGACGGAGACGCGGGGCGTCACGGCGAAACCGTTCTCGGCGTAGTGGATCGCACGCTGCAGCACCCGGTCGATGCCCATGGTGCCATGGTCGTCCAGCAGCCGGCACCAGGCGTCGATCGCCCCGGGGACGGTGACGGAATGCGGGCTTTCCAGCCCGATTCGGTCGATGCCGCGGTCCAGCAGGTGGTCGGCAGTCAACTTGCCCGGTGCGTGGCCGGAGCCGTTCAGGCCGATGACCGGCCCTTGCCCGCCCTTCTGAAGCAGCACGAAACAGTCGCCGCCGATGCCGGTCGACATGGGCTCGACCACACACTGCACGGCGCAGGCCGCAACCGCCGCATCGATGGCGTTGCCGCCGGCTTGCAGGATTTCCATCGCCGCCAGGGTGGAAAACGGGTGACTGGTGGCGGCGGCTCCATTTGTGGCGTGGACCACGGAACGGCCGGGCTGCTGCAGATCGCGCATCGATCACTCCCTCTCAGAACTGGCGCGTGTCCTATCACGCTGCCAGCCGTCAGGAAATGGCGCGGCTCAGTCGCGCGGTCCAGCGCTGCGTCCGGGACGCCAGTGTTCCAGCGCGCCGGTCAGTTCCTTCTCGTTGATCGGCTTGGCCAGATAGTCGTCCATGCCGGCGTCCAGGCACATCTGCTTGTCCTCGGCCATAGCGTTGGCGGTCAGGGCGATGATCGGGATTTCCTGCCCGGCATCCTCCAGACCGCGAATCTGGCGCGTGGCCTCCAGACCGTCGACCTCGGGCATGTGGATGTCCATCAGGACGACATCGAACTCGCCGTCGCGCACGGCCTCCACGGCCTCCGCACCGTTGACCACGGCAGTGACCTTGTGGCCCTGCTTGCCCAGAAGCGCCAGCGCCAGCATCTGGTTGATCTCGTTGTCCTCGGCCAGAAGTATGCGCAGCGGTCCGGCGCTGGTCTCGACTTCGGGGGCCGCGGGCGCGGCGGCGCCAGTGGCCGCAGCGGGCTCCAGCTTCTTGTCCTCGACCGGAGGCAGGATGTGGCGCAGCAGTGAGGTGCGGCGGATCGGTTTCAGCAGATAGGCGTCGAAACCGGCAGCCTTTAGCTCGTCGCTCTCGCCGCGCCGCGCGGTCGGCATCGAAACCACCAGCCGCAGACCGGCGAATCGTTCGTCCTTGCGCAGCCGGTCGGCGAACTGCCCGGCGTCCAGATCGGTGATGCCCACATCGAACAGCACGGCCTCGAACGGCGTCCCTGACGCGTGCGCTTTCTCCAGCTCGTCGAGCGCCGCGGCGGCGCTGCTGACCTGGGTCGCCTCACCGCCCGAATCCATGAGGTAGTCGGTCATCACCCAGCGCGCGACCTTGTTGGCGTCGGCCACCAGCACCCGCGTGCCGTTCAGCCGGAGCTTCTCGCGGCGCTGCTTCGCCCCGCCGCGCGCCTTCTTCAGCCGGACTTCGAACCAGAAGGTGCTGCCCTGATCGGGTTCGGAAATGATGCCGATCTGGCCGTCCATCTTCTCGACGATGCGCTTGGTGATCGCCAGGCCCAGACCGGTGCCGCCATAACGGCGGGAGACAGAGGAATCGACCTGGGTGAACTCCTCGAACAGTTGCGCCTGCTTTTCCTTCGGCACACCGATGCCGGTATCGATCACCTCGACACGAACGACCGCGCGGTCGCCTTCCTCGCCCATCATGCGGAGTGCAATGACGACGCCGCCTTCGTGGGTGAACTTCACGGCGTTGCCGACCAGATTGACCAACGCCTGTCGCAGCCGGCCGGGGTCGCCGATCAGGCTGCGCGGAATGTCGGGGTCGATCTGCGCGGCAAGTTCGATATTGCGCTCGAACGCCTTGGGAGCCAGCAGTTCGGCGATGCGCTCGGCCAGTCCGCCAAGGTCGACGTCGATCTCCTCCAGCTCCAGGAAACCGGCCTCGATCTTGGAAAAGTCGAGAATGTCGTTGATCAGCGTCAGCAGGGACTGCCCGGATTCCTGCACCGCCTCGGCATAGTTCTGCTGTTCCGCCGTCAGCTTGGTGTCCAGCAGCAGGCTGGTCATGCCGATGACGCCGTTCATCGGCGTCCGGATCTCGTGGCTCATCGTCGCCAGGAAGCCCGACTTCGCGCGGTTGGCGGCCTCGGCGGCGTCGCGGGCGACGGCCAGTTCCTGTTCCTGCAGCTTGCGGTCCGTGATGTCGCGGCCGACCCGCTGGATCTCCTGGATCCGGCCATCCGGATCGCGCAGCGCCACGTCCTCCCACGATACCCAGCGATAGCCGTTGTCGGTCATGACCCGCTGGTCATAGACGGCGCGATAGGGCGGGCGCAGGACCTGCTCCAGATCGAAGCTCTGCGACCCGTCATCCTCCGAGACCTTCGGCGCGAACTTCTGGCCCACCGTGGCGTCGCCGCCCAGACCGAAGGTGCGGCTCAGCGCCTCGTTGCAGAAGGTCAGCCGGCCCTGGATGTCCAGCCGCAGGATCAGGTCGTGCTGGGTCTCGACCAGACCGCGGTAGCGCTCCTCGTTGGCGCGCAGGGTCGAGTTCATGTCGTTGAGCGCCTCGACCGTCTCGGACAGCCTGTCGGCCATCTCGGTCATGCGGCGGGCCTGGGTGTTCAGGCGCATGTACTTACGCCGGGCGTCCTCGATCAGGATGCCGACGATCAGCACCACCGTGATGACCACGGCGCTGATCGATTTCGGGCCGATGATGATCTCGCCTTCGCCGGCAAACAGGTCGGCATTGAAGACGTAGAGAATCACGCCGATCCCGGCCACTGCGAGCAGCGGCGCGAAATAGCGCAAACGTCCCAGCGAATGCCTTTGGAACGACCTGTCTGGCTCGATATCGATCACCCACTACCCCGGCAGCCGTGCCAAAACGCGAAAATGTACCATTTCGTCACTAGCAAGACGGGAAATCCCCGCCCGACCGCCTACCGATGCAATATTCATGCTTTGCGTTGACAATGTGTATCCAACCGCATGAGCCGCCTTGGGAAAATGGGGGCGGTCACATCCGCGGTCAACTCACGGCGCCACGCCGGCGATAGGTCAGGGCCTCGGCGATATGGGGCCGCCCGATGGTCTCCACGCCGGCCAGATCGGCGATGGTGCGGGCGACGCGGATCACCCGGTTGTAGCCGCGCGCGGACAGTTTCAGCCGCTCCGCCGCCTCGGTCAGCAAGGTCTGCGCTGCTGCATCCGGCGTCGCCACGGCCAGCAGCGCCTCACCGTCCACCTCCGCATTGGTGCGGGCGTCGATGCCCAGCTTCTTGCCCCGCTTCCACTGAATGCGCCTGGCCGCGAGCACCCGATCCGCAACATCTTCCGAGCCTTCGGCCGCCGGCGGCAGCGCCAGATCGGCAGCAGCGACAGCAGGGACATCGATGACGATGTCGATGCGGTCGATCAGCGGACCGGAAATCTTCGCCTGATAGTCCGCGGCGCATTTCGGCGCGCGGCTGCAGGCGCGTTCGGCGTCGTCCAGATGACCGCAGCGGCACGGGTTCATCGCCGCCACAAGCTGGACCCGGGCCGGGTAGGTGACATGAGCGTTGGCGCGGGCGACCACCGCCTCGGCAGTCTCCAGCGGCTGGCGCAGCGCCTCCAGCGCCGGACGCGGGAACTCCGGCAGTTCGTCCAGAAACAGCACGCCACGATGGGCCAGCGAAATCTCGCCCGGCCTCACCCGCAGACCGCCGCCGACCAGCGCCGGCGTCGAGGTGGAGTGATGCGGGTTGCGGAACGGCCGCCGGCGGCTCAGACGTCCGTCGTTCAACTCGCCGGCCAGGCTGCGGATCATGGAGACTTCCAGCGCCTCGATCGGCGAAAGCGGCGGCAGCAGCCCGGGCATCCGCGCCGCCAGCATCGACTTGCCCGAACCCGGCGGGCCCATCATGAGCATGTTATGTCCGCCAGCGGCGGCGATTTCCAGCGCCCGCTTGGCGCTTTCCTGGCCCTTGATGTCTCGCAGGTCCGGGCCACCGGCGTCAGTGTCCACCGGGCCGGGCTGGGGTGGCTGCAGCACCTGCGTGCCCTTGAAGTGGTTGACGATTGCCAGCAGGTCCTGTGCGGCGATGATCTCGACATCGCCGGCCCAAGCCGCCTCGCCGCCGCAGGCCGCCGGGCAGATCAGCCCCTTGCCCCTTTCGGCTGCTGCAACGCCGGCCGGCAGCACGCCCGCGACCGGCGCGATCTGGCCGTCCAGCGCCAGTTCTCCGATGGCCAGGAACCGGCTCGTCTCCTCGGCCGGCAGTACGTCCATCGCAGTCAGCAGTCCCAGCGCGATGGGCAGGTCGTAATGGCTGCCTTCCTTCGGCAGGTCGGCCGGCGAAAGGTTCACCGTGATCCGCTTGTAGGGCAGGCCCAGGCCGATGGCGTCCAGTGCCGAGCGCACCCGTTCCTTGCTTTCGGCGACCGCCTTGTCGGGCAGGCCCACGATCTGGAAGCCCACGGCCTGCGGCGCGATCTGCACCTGCACATCGACGTCGCGGGCGCGAAACCCCTGGAAGGAAACTGTGGCGATCCGGGCAACCATGGGCCGGGAGATTACGTCAGGGAAGTCGCGAACGAAAGAGGAACTTTCCGGCCTTCGCGCCGCGCGGATCGTTGCGTGGCAGAAGGGTTTGCTCTATCCGGACGGAGCAACCGGGGGAAACGCCATGCAGATCGCCGTTCTGACATTCGAGGGCTTCAACGAACTCGATTCCTTCATCGCCGCATCGATCCTGAATCGCATGCGGTCGAAGGGATGGAAGGCATGGATCACCTGCCCAACGCCGTCGGTCACCTCGATGAACGGCGTGACGGTCCAGGCCGAGAAGCCGCTTGAGTTCGCGCGCGAGGCCGATGCCGTGATCGTCGGCAGCGGCGTGAAGACCCGCGACATCGCCCGGGACCGCGACCTGCTTGCGCGGCTGCAGCTCGATCCTTCGCGGCAGATGATCGGGGCGCAATGTTCGGGCGCTCTGATCCTGGCCGCCCTCGGCCTGCTGGAGGACCGGCCGGCCTGCACCGACCTGACCACGAAGCCCTGGGTCATCGAGGCCGGCGTCGAGGTTCTGGACCAGCCCTTCTTCGCCGACGGCAACATCGCCACGGCGGGCGGCTGCATGGCCTCGCAATACCTGGCCGCGTGGATCCTGATGAGCGGCTCGGCGCGGGCGGAGGCCGAAGCGGCCCTGCACTATGTCGCCCCCGTCGGCGAAAAGGAGCTATATGTCCGCCGCGCCCTCTCGGCGGTGGAGCCATACCTGCAGCCGGCCGCGCTGGCGGACAGTGCCTGAACCTAGGCGGTCTCGCCGTCGAGCCAGGCCTCGGCTTCGGCAATGGTGTCGAAGATGCCGTAGTTCACGGGGTTGCGGTCGGACTCGGTGACCGCCTCGTAGAGCTTGAGGATCATCCGCTTCACTTCATCGCCCGCGACCAGGGCCGACTTCGGTGCCGTGCGGGTCTGCGCCACCTCGCTCGAACGCCGCGAGATGACCCGCATCTCGGCGACGGCGATATCGCTGAAGTCGGCCAGTCGCAGATCCCAGATCGTCCGGGAGGTGTTGTGCGCATTGAAGTGCGGTTCGGCGGCGCGCACTATGTCTTCGACGGAAAATGCCCCCCGGACCCGGAAGATCACCAGGTCGCGCGCCGGAAAATGCTGTACAGCCACCGATGCCAACGCCTCTCAACCTCCCCGCACACATGCGCCGGAACACGGGACCGGACAGTCCCTTCCCGGAGGAGGCCTAATTCCTGAAACTGACGTTCTGCAGATCTTCGCCACCTTCGCCCCCGAAGCGTATCCAGTGACGCGCAGCGCTGACAGAGTTGAATGACCGGATATCCGGCGCCGGGTCGCGGCGCGAGGCGATTGCCGCGAACAGCCGCATCAGCATCCGCGTACCATCGCTGTCGACCACCAGCGCCGTGCGGATCCGGTCCGGCCCCTTGCGGACTTCACCGGAACGCTGGGACACGGCCTCCATGTCGGAGAGGTTGAATTCCGAGAGGTCCGCGCCGCGCACGTCCCACAGGGTGTTGCTTCCAGGGTGTTCCGAAAAATGCGTCGAGATGGCCACAAGACAGTCGCGCCTGGTGATCGCTCCCGTCAGGACAAAAACCAGGAGGTCCAGTTCCGCTTCATAACTGACTTGTATGCCGTTCACGCTAATCTCAACTCATTGCACGTTATCGTTGCTAACAGCGCGAACGGCACACGGCAATCCCCGAGTCAGCAAATCAGCCCTGCGATCGCTCTCCCAGCATCAGTTTCCGGTTGACCCGGATCATCGCCCGGACCTCGTCGACATAGTCCTGTCCGCGTTCGGAATAGCGGATCAGACCGGCGGCCAGGCTTGGCCCGTCGAGCCGCTTTCCCGCGGCCCGCATCTTCGCTCTCAGCGCCCGCAACTGCCTGTAGGCATTGACCGTATTGATGGTGTGCAGATAGGCCCGCACCGAGGCGTTGACCGTGTTGTAGGCGGCGACTTCATGCGTCTTTCCGACTTCCCTGCGCGCAGGGATGATCCCGCAGCCCGGTCGGAAGCACCACATGCCGAACAGGTTGTTGCCCTGCTGCGCGAAGCGGGAGCGGCCCCAGCTCGACTCGTTGGCGGCCTGCGCCAGCACCAGGGTCAGCGGCACGATATCGACGCGCGCCAGCAGCGTGTCCCATTCCTCGCCCGTCCACTTCACCCGGTAGGAGCGGGCGATGTCGGCGACCCAGGCCGGCGTCTCCTCGGCACCATGCGCGGCGATCAGTCGGCCCCGCAGCTCGGCGATGCGTGCGTTCTCTTCGCGGATGATAGGCCGCAGCGCGTCGAAGAAGGCCGCCTTGCGGGTCCCGACATCCGCACCGGGGGCCAGGGCGAGATCACGTCCCCTGAGGCGCTGCGCCGGCACGGTCGTTCTGGCCTGCCAGCCCCTCGGACCCGGGCGCGCGTCCTCGTACTCGTCGGCGAACTCGTCATACTCGAAGACGCCAACAGCCTGCGGGTTGTAGTGCAGCCAGGCGCTGAACACCGTCACGGCGCCGACGAAGCACACCAGCAGAAAAAGGCCCAATCGCTCTTTCATGAGGGCAGAGGGTGGGACGGTTGCCCTCCGGAATCAATGGGACTTCAGTAGGCGTAGTCCCTGAATACCCGCGTCACGTCACCGTTCCAGTCGCCTTCGTATTTCTGCAACAGTTCCTGGGCGAGGTTCCGGTTCTCCTCGACCATGTGACGCAGCGTGCCGAGGAAATGGCGCTCGTCCTGGCCCATCTGATCCTCGCGGTCCCGGGCGGCGAGGCCCTTGCCGGCGATGGTGAGCATGTCGGCGGCGACTTCGCGCACCGTGCGGCCGTCCGGCGTCGGCGCGGCAAAGCCCTGTTCGGGCACCGCGGCGCGCAGGGCGTCGATATCCGCGGGCGTCCATTTCTTCACCAGATCCAGCGCCGCGTTCTGCGCCGGATTGTCGTAGAGCAGCCCGACCCAGAGCGCCGGCAGCGCGCAGATCCGCGCCCACGGGCCGCCATCGGCCCCGCGCATCTCAAGGAATTTCTTCATCCGCACTTCGGTGAAGATGGTGGTCAGGTGGTTGTCCCAGTCCTTCAGGGTCGGCTTCTGGCCTGGATAGCCGGGCAGCTTCCCGTCCAGGAAGTCGCGGAAGGACTGGCCGGACGTGTCGATGTACTTGCCGTCGCGGAAGACGAAATACATCGGTACATCAAGGGCGTAGTCGACATAGCGCTCGAAACCGAAGCCATCCTCGAAGACGAAAGGCAGGTTGCCGCAACGGTCCGGGTCGGTGTCCGTCCAGACGTCGGAACGCAGGCTCTGCATGCCGCCGGGCTTGCCCTCCTTGAAGGGCGAGGCCGCGAACAGCGCCGTCGCGATGGGCTGCAGCGCCATGCCGATGCGGAACTTCTCCCGCATGTCCTTCTCGGAGCCGAAGTCCAGATTCACCTGGATGGTGCAGGTGCGGAACATCATGTCGAGGCCCTTCGACCCCTTTGTCGGCATGTAGGCCTTCATGATGCCGTAGCGCGCCTTCGGCATGGTGTCGAAATCGGCGCGGGCGCCGGTCGGATGGAAGCCCAGGCCGATGAAACCGATGCCCAGTTCTGCGGCGACTTCCTTCACCTGCGACAGGTGCGTGTTCACCTCGGAACAGGTCTCGTGCAGCGTGGTCAGCGGCGCGCCCGAGAGCTCGAACTGCCCGCCCGGCTCCAGGCTGATGGTCTGCCCGTCCATGTGCATGGCGATGGCGTAGCCGTTCTCGATGACCGGTTCCCAGCCGAAGCGGGCCAGGCCGTCGAACATGGCCTTCACACCGGCCGGCCCGTCATAGGGGATCGGCTGCAGCGTCTCGAGGTTGAAGCCGAACTTCTCGTGCTCGGTGCCGATCCGCCACTTCTCGCGGGGCTTGGACCCGGATTCGATATAGCCGACAAGCTGGTCGCGGTTCTCGATGATCGTCGAGGACAGAGCGCGCCCCTCGGCTGAATCGATCATGGTCGACATATGGGTCGCTCCGTCTTTCCTCTCCCGGGTCCGCAGAACCTAGGGCGGATTCGGACAAAAGGGAATCACGCGAAACCGTGATCACCCCCGCGCCAGTCGCCCAGATGCGCCTGCCATAGCGAAAGGGCCGCGAAGGCAGCGGTATCGGCGCGCAGCAGACGCGGCCCCAGGCTGACCGGCAGGGCCTGCGGCAGGGCGCGGACAAGCACTTGCTCGGCCGGCGCGAACCCGCCCTCCGGCCCGATCAGCACCGCCCATTTACCGCCCGGTTGCTGGCCCGTCAGCGCCTCCGCGATGGGCAGCGCGTTGGCCCGCTCATCGGCGAAGAGCAGACGCCGGTCTTCCGGCCAGTTCCCTATCACCTCGGTGAGCTTCGCCGGTTCATGGACCGCAGGCAGTGTCAGCCGCTCGCACTGTTCCGCGGCTTCCCGCGCATTGGCGGCCAGGCGCTCCGTGTTGACCCGGCCGACCACCGTGCGCTCGGTCAGGACGGGACGGATCTCTGAGACGCCCAGCTCACCCGCCTTCTCGGCGATGGCGTCAATCCGCTTGCCCTTGATCGGCGCGAACAGCAGCCAGAGGTCCGGCTCCACCGTCTGCGGGCGGAGCTGCTCCAGCAGCGCCACATCCATCCGGTTCTTCGACGCATGGTCGATGGCGGCGCGCCACTCCCCGTCGCGGCCGTTGAACAGCTTCAGCGTCGCGCCGGGCCCCAGCCGCATGACATTGCGCAGGTAGTGCGCCTGATCCTTCTCCAGCGCCACCTCGGCGCCATCGGACAGGTCGGCTTCGATGTAGAGACGCGGTTCGGTCATGACGGTCTGAATATCTGCAGGGGCTCGTCTCGTCCCCGGACAGCCGCAGGCTCCAGCGCCTGCGCCGCGATCTCCCCCTCCTCAACGAAGTCCCGTGACATCAGCACCGGCTCCTTCAGGCTGCTGCAGAGCGACTGGATGCGGTCGGCCATGTTCACCGCGGGTCCGATCACGGTGAAATCCAGCCGGTCCGCCGCACCGATATTGCCATAGGCCACATCGCCGACATGCAGGGCGATGCCGGCTTCGACATCCATCTCCGCTCCGGCCAGCGCGGCCAGCGCCGCCTGCGCCGCCGCCAGGGCGTCGCGGCAGGCCTGGCGGCGGTCACGCTGCCCGGAGATCGGAAAGATCGCGAGCATGGCGTCGCCGACGAATTTCAGCACCTCGCCGCCATGTTCGCCGACCGGCCCGGCCATGCAGTCGAAATAGGCGTTCAGCAGCGCCACCACCTCGTCGCGGGAACGGCTGTCGCTGATCCGGGTGAAGCCGCGCAGGTCGGACAGCCAGATCGCGGCGTGGATGGTCTCGGACGTGCCGCGCACGATCTCCCCGGCCATGATCCGCGCGCCCGCGTCGCGGCCGACATAGATGCTCAGCAACCGCGCGCCCATGGCCCGCACCGCGTGATGCTCGCCGAAGCGCGCCATCAGCGGGGCGCAGGCCTCGATCAGCGCGATCTGCTCGTCGGTGAAGCCGCCCTCGGCGTCCGTCGCCACCGTGGCCGCGTGGACCGACCCGTTGGAGAACCTGAGCGGCACAGCGCAGTAGTCGGTGCCCCCCTCGGCGCGCATGCTCTCCAGCACCGGAAACTGCGACAGGTTCGCTTCCGGCAGCAGCCGGATACGGAGCGTGTCGTTTCGCCGATAAAGCTCGACGATCGGCGATTTGGTGAAGTCGTCATGGGTGACGATGGAGCGTGGCGCGGTGCGGTGGACCGAACGGCCCGACTCGCGTGTCCAGACATAACTGTCGCCCATCAGTTCCGGATGCAGCGTCCGGATATAGGTGGCGTAGCGCCAGACCGGGATGCCGTTGGCCAGCATCTGCTCGGCCGCACCGTCCACCATGCGGCGCGGGCTGCGTATGTCGGCCGCCTGCTCGATGAACCAGCGCAGCAGCGGATGTACCTGATCCAGCATGTCATACCCATTGTGCGCGACGGCATGGATGCGCCGCGCCTCGTCGTTGAGTTATGCTGGCGGCAGGGGAACGAAGCAACCGGAGACCGACCGATGCCTTACGCCGAAGGGCGCGTCTATCACGACGCCGATGCGCACATCATGGAAACGCCGGACTGGCTGGACGATTTCGCCGACGCCGCCACGCGGCCGAAGTTGAAGGAGATCTTCGTCGGTTCGGTCGGGCCGGGCGAGGACCAGCGCATCGCCGACGATCTGGCCCTGCATGGCGATCCGGCCTACCGCGCCAATGATGAGGCCGAACTGATGAGCCGCAAGAACTGGAAGGCCATCGGCGCAACGCTGAAGGCCGACCGGCCGAAGGCGCTCGACCTGCTCGGCTTCAGATCGCAGCTGATCTTCAACACCTTCACCAACAAGCCGCTGCAGGAGGCCGAGCACGGCGACGATGCAGGTTTCGCCTATGGCATGGCCGAGGCGCACAACCGCGCGATGCTGGACTTCTGCGCCGTGGACCGGCGGCTGCTCTCGACCTGCTACGTCCCGCTGATGGATCTGGAGCGCGCGCCGAAAGTGGCGGCCGAGCAGATCCGCCTCGGCGCCGACAGCCTGCTGATCGCCGCCGCCTGTCCGAAGGCGCACAGCCCCAGCCACATTGCCCTCGACGCCGTCTGGGCGCAGGCCGAGGAGGCTGGCATCCCGATCGTCTTCCACGTCGGTTCGGGCGGGAACTTCTTCGACCGGACCTATTTCCAGAACGGCCTGCCTATGGAGCCGGACTTTCACGGCGGCGCGGAGAACTTCCGCTCGATCGACTACATGGCGATCCCGAACCCGGTGATGCAGACGCTGGCGACCATGATCCTGGACGGAGTGATGCAGCGCTTCCCGAAGCTGAAATTCGGCGTCATCGAACTCGGCGCGACCTGGGCGCCGAGCTGGATGCGCTACATGGACAGTGCCTTCGAGGCCTTCCAGCGGCATGAGGAGCGGCTGAAGAAGCTGGAGATGCGGCCATCGGAATTCGTCCGCCGCCAGGTCCGCATCACCCCCTACCCCACCGAAGACGCCGGCTGGATCGCCGAGCAGGCGGGCGCGGAAGTGCCGCTGTTCTCCTCGGACTATCCGCATGTCGAAGGTGGCCGGAACCCGCTCGGCCGTTTCGAGAAGTCGCTGGAGCAGTCGTCCGATAAGGTAAAGGATCATTTCTACGAGCGGAACTTCGCCGACCTGATGGGCACGGCGCTGCAACGCGCGCTGCATTGATCCGAAAATCGCTGCTGCTTCTGACTGTCGCTTTCCTCAACGCCTGCGGCGAGGAGGACGGCACTTTCGCGCAGTATCCGGGCTTCGCCGAGTACTACACGGCCAATCCGCGCAGCAGCGAGCCGCCATCAGCCGAGGACCGCGAACTGCTGCGCCGGTATCGCCCGCGGCTGTTCATCGGCGCGGATCAGGAAGGGCCGATCGGCTTCTATGCCGACTACATCGGCCACGGGACGCTGACGCTGGGTGACGGCAGCAAGACGGACCGGGTCGAACGCACCGTGCTGAACGCGGCCAGCGACGACCCGCGCGCCGAGTTCGATCACGATTCTCCGGCGGATGCCGAGCCCCGGCCTGTCGCTTTCGCCCGTTCGGACCGGTTCAGAACGCCGCTTGGGCAGATGCAGGCGCTGTCCTGGTACTTCACCTTCCGCCATTCGGGGCTGGTCGCCGACCTGCCCTGGTGGAAGGAGTGGCCGGCCAGAATCCTCGCCGACGCCGACGACTGGCACGAACTGGATCACTACACCGCCTTCCGGCTGATCCTGAAGGATGGCGCGCCGGTCGCCGTCTGGGTGCAGCAGCACAATTTCATGCGAAGCTGGCTGATCGGCGAAGGCGCGGAGATGCCCGCCGACGGGCGGTTCCGCATCACGGCAGCGCTGCGGTCGAACGAGCTCTATCCCTACCGCGAAGGCCGCGCCCGCCACCGCGCCGTGAGCTATCCGACGTCGGAGCACATGCGCTGGCTGATCCTTGGGGGCGACGCGCCCATGATGGGCGGCCACGACGTCACCGACCCGGTGCGCGAGGTCGATTATGCGATCGAGTATCCGCCGCCGTCGGACGCCTTCTACAGCTTTCAGGGCCGGCTGGGAGAGAAGCGCATGATCTGGCCCCGCAGCGGCCCGCCGGGCGCCGACTACAACACCCTGCCGGCCATCAAGCCGCTCTGGCGGCAGCTTGTGGCCGGCTACTGGCGGGAGGGCAACCGGGGCGACGCCGCGCGGGTGCCGGTCGAGGGCGATCATCTGTCCAGCAGCTGGTTTCTGGCGCAGCAGCCGGTCTTCCGGCACAATCTGACATGCCTGATGGGCGGGCGGCAGGGCTGTGACTTGCAGTGATGGCGCACTACAATTCAGCCAACAGATCTCGGGAGGCGACAATGGCAGACACCGCACAAGCCACTCAGACGGAAGACATCCTGCTGCGCGAGGACCGCGACGGCGTCGCATGGCTGACCCTGAACCGGCCGGACGCCTTCAACAGTCTCTCGCGCCCACTGATGGCGCGCATCCAGGAGGAACTGGACCGGCTGGCGGACGACGCCTCGGTCCGCGTGATCGTGATCGCCGCCGCCGGGCGCGGTTTCTGCGCCGGGCATGACCTGCGCGAGGTGCGCGGCAATCAGGACAATCCGGAATTCCTGGCGGCAATGCTGAAACAGTGCTCGACCATGATGCAGAGCATCGTCAATCACCCAAAGCCGGTGATCGCCCGGGTGCACGGCATCGCCACCGCCGCCGGCTGCCAGCTTGTCGCGAGCTGCGATCTCGCCATCGCCGAGACCGGCGCGCGTTTCGGCACGCCCGGGGTGAATATCGGCCTGTTCTGCCACACGCCGATGGTCGCCCTGTCGCGCAATGTCAGCCGCAAGCACGCGATGGAGATGCTGCTGACAGGCGAGATGGCCGACGCAGAAGACGCCATCCGCTTCGGCCTGATCAACAAGGCCGTGCCGGTGGCGGAACTGGACGACACGGTGATGGCGATGGCGAGGCGGATCGCATCGAAGAGCAGCTACACGCTGAAGATCGGCAAGCGCGCCTTCTACGAACAGTTGCAGCAGCCGACGCTGAACGAGGCCTATGAATACGCGTCCCGCGTGATGCTGGAGAACCTGCAGGCCCGCGACGCCGTTGAGGGAATCCAGGCCTTCATCGACAAACGCGACCCGGTCTGGGAGGACCGCTGAACCGATGGCCGACACCGCCGCCACCCAGACCGACGAAAACTATTCCGACGACGAGATCCGCCGCGTCATGCGCGAGTGCCAGACCATTGCGATGGTCGGCGCCTCGGCCAACTGGAACCGGCCCAGCTTCTTCGCCATGAAGTACCTGCAGGAGAAGGGCTACCGTGTCATTCCGGTGAACCCGAAGGAAGCCGCCGCAGGCACCGTGATCCTGGGCGAACCCGCCGTCGCCAGCCTCGGTGAGATCGACGTTCCCGTCGACATGGTCGACTGCTTCCGGAACTCCGAGGCCATCCCGCCCATCGCCGACGAAGCCATCCGGATCGGCGCGAAGGTGCTCTGGCTGCAACTCGGCGTGCGCAACGACGAAGCCGCCGCGAAAGCCCGCGCCGCCGGCCTCACCGTGATCCAGAACCGCTGCCCCAAGATCGAATACGGCCGCCTGTCGGGCGAGATCGGCTGGATGGGCGTGAACACGGGCGTGATCTCGGCGCGCCGGTCGCGGCGGGTGTAGACCGATGAAACGGATCATCGAGCCGGTCAGCCTGCGCACCGCCGCCCCTGAACAGCGGGCGGTGCTCGACGAGTTGCGCAGGGCCTGGTCGAAGGTGCCGATGTCCTTCGCCTTCATGGCCGCCCAGCCGGACGCGCTGAAGGCGTTTTCGGCGTTCTCCCGCTCGGTGATCTATGATTGCCCGCTGGATCCGAAGCTGCGGGAGATCGTCTACCTGCGGACGGCGATGCTGGCCGGCTGCAAGCTGTGCGTCGCCAACCATACGGCCGAGGCCCGCAAGGAAGGCGCAAGCGAGCGGCAGATCGCCGAGCTCGCGGAAGCTCAGGGTAGCGACGCCTTCAGCGATCTCGAGAAGGCGGCGATCCGGTTCGCGGAACACGTCGCCGGGGAGGCCGGCCGCGCGCCCGAACCCCTGCTTCATGAACTGCGGGACGGGCTGGGCAATGACGGCGTGATCGCGCTGACCCAGGTCATCGGCCTTGCCAACCTGTTCTCGCGCTTCAACAACGCGCTGCACACCTACGACGAAGCCGAATACGCATAGGCAGGCCGTCTGCCATGACCGGCTGGCAGGCCCGGCAAATCTGACGCTGAAAGCGACGGAAAAACTTGCCGGAAGGCCCATGTTTCCGTAAGGTAAAGCTTGATAGGAAGTGAACCTGTCAAGGCCTTGACCGGCACGCTCCTTCGCCTGACGGAGGACAAAGCGATGAAGGTCAGATCCATTCTGGAAACCAAGGGCAGCCGCGTTGTGACCATCCGGCCCGACGCGACGATCGCCATAACCGTGGCCCGGATGCGGCTGGAGCGCATCGGCTGCATGGTGGTGTCCGAGGACGCCATGACCGTGCAGGGGCTGATTTCAGAGCGCGAGATCGCCCACGGCCTGGCCGAGCATGGGGTGAATCTGCCGGCGATGCATGTCGCCGACCTGATGATCCACCGGGTGCCGGTCTGCGGCCCGGAGGATTCCATCAAGAAGCTGATGGCGACCATGACGCTGCAGCGCGTGCGTCACATGCCGGTGGTCGAGCATCACCGCCTGATTGGCATTGTCAGCATTGGCGACATCGTCAAGAACCGGATGGAAGAGATCGAACTGGAAACCAATGTGCTCCGCGACGCCTACGTCGCCGCGCATTGATCCGAAGAGATTGATCGGCACGACCGTGTCCGTACGGAAGTCAGGACCCATGCCTGAGCCTCACCGCAACCCACAAATCAATCCGAAACGCTCAGGCATGGGCCCTGGATCAGGTCCAGGGCGCGCCGGGAACGCTGCGAGTCAGTCGGAAGCAGAACAGGCCTAGAACGGGATCTCGTCGTCCAGGTCGCTGCCGCCGAAATCATCGCCGCCGCGGCTGCCGCCACCGCCGCCTCCGCCGCTGCCACGGCCGCCGCGACCACCGCCGCCGCCGCCATAGCCGCCATCGTCATAGCCGCCGCCCCCGCCGGAACCGCCGCCATAGCCGCCACCGCCGCCGCCTTCGCCGCGGCTGTCGAGCATCTGCAGCTCGCCCCGGTAGCGCTGCAGCACGATCTCGGTGGTGAAGCGTTCCTGGCCGGAATTGTCGGTCCATTTGCGGGTCTGGATCTGGCCCTCGATATAAACCTTCGAGCCCTTGCGCAGATACTGCTCGGCGACCTTGGCCAGGTTGTCGTTGAAGATGACGACGCGGTGCCATTCGGTGCGCTCCCGGCGCTCGCCGGAATTGCGGTCGCGCCAGGTCTCGGAGGTCGCGATGCGCAGGTTCACCACCGGATTGCCGTCATTGAGGCGGCGCACCTCGGGGTCGGCGCCCAGATTGCCCACCAGAATGACCTTGTTCACACCCGCCATCGTCGCCTCCCGCGATCAGAATCCCTGTTTCCCGACTCATAGACCCGAGTCGGTGGCGACGCCACCGTTGACCGTCCCGAAACCTTCGCCTATTGCCGCGTCATGAGCGCCACCCTGAGAAAGCTTCGCGGCCGCGCCCGCTTCATCAAGCGCGCGATCTGGTATTGCCGCGGCCAGTATGACCGGACCTGCCCGATCTGCGGCTATGAGGGCCGGTTCCTGCCCTATAGCTGGCCGCCCCGGATCGACGCCATGTGCCCGTCCTGCGAATCGGTCGAGCGGCACCGGCTGATGGCGCTGGCGCTGAAGAACGTGCCGGACCTGCTGAAGGCCGGCGACGACGTCCTGCATTTCGCGCCGGAGAAGTGGCTGCGCCCGCATCTGGCGACCTTCAGCCTGGGCAGCTACCGCACCGCCGACATCCGCGCCGAGAAGGCCGACGAGGTACTGAACATCGAGGATATCGCCTTCCCCGACGAAAGCGTCGACGTCGCCATAGCCAGCCACGTGCTCGAGCATGTCGACGACCGGAAGGCGCTTCCGGAACTGTTTCGCATCCTGAAACCCGGCGGGCGGTTCCTGTGCATGGTGCCGCTGATCGAGGGCTGGGATCAGACCTTCGAGGACGAGAGCATCGCCACGATGAAGGAACGCAAGCGCCACTTCGAGGGCAAGCGGCATCTGCGCTATTTCGGCCGCGACCTGCGCGACCGCATGGCCGCTGTCGGCTTCGAGCCCGACGAGTACACCGCCTTCGGCCGCGACGTGCTGACCTACGGCCTGATCCGCGGCGAGAAGCTGTTCATCGGCCGCAAGCCGGGGGCGTAGGGCGCGAGGCGCCTTTCCGCGGCCGCTGTTTCGGGTTGCAACGCTCGGGAACGGATCCCGGATCAGGTCCGGGATGCGCGAAGCGTTTCAGGTGATTTTTTGCAAACTCGGCACGCCCCTGACCCGATCAGGGGCCCATTCCTGAGCGTTGATGACATGCGTGGCGGTTCAAACCCCTGCCCTTTACTGCACCCGATCCCGGCTCGAGGCCGGGAGGACAGGGAAGGCCGGAGGGCGCAAGGGGCATTTCCGCGACCGCAGATTGGAGCGGGCAGGCTCAGGCATGGGTCCCGGGATCAAGTCCCGGGACAGGCCGAATCTGATGATCGTCAACACCGACAACACCTGCTCCGGGACTTGATCCCGGAGCCTATGCCTGAGCGTCGATTGCCGTCACAACATTCAGTTGAACCGCATGGACACTGACCTCGTAAGCTTCCGAAACCGGGACTCGCATCGGCGGTTCCGCCGCCCTATGTTGCGTGTCCGTTCCCTCCGCCCGCGAGTCCCTATTCCATGCACAAGTCGATCAGCGTCCGTGGCGCCCGTGAACACAATCTCAAGGGCATCGACGTCGATATTCCGCGCGACAAGCTGGTGGTGATCACCGGCCTGTCGGGCTCGGGCAAGTCGTCGCTGGCCTTCGACACGATCTATGCCGAGGGACAGCGGCGCTACGTCGAAAGCCTGTCGGCCTATGCGCGGCAGTTCCTGGAGCTGATGCAAAAGCCGGACGTGGACCTGATCGAGGGGTTGAGCCCGGCGATTTCCATCGAGCAGAAGACGACGTCGAAGAACCCGCGCTCCACGGTCGGCACGGTGACCGAAATCTACGACTACATGCGCCTGCTCTGGGCGCGCATCGGTATCCCCTACTCGCCCGCCACCGGCCTGCCCATCGAGAGCCAGACCGTCAGCCAGATGGTCGACCGGGTGATGGCAATGGAGGAAGGCACGCGGCTCTACCTGCTGGCCCCCATCGTGCGTGGCCGCAAGGGTGAATATCGCAAGGAATTCAGGGAACTGCGGAAGCAGGGCTTCCAGCGCGTCAAGGTCGACGGGAAGCTCTACGAGATCGAGGAGGTTCCCGAGCTCGACAAGAAGCTGAAGCACGACATCGAGGTCGTGGTGGACCGCCTGGTCGTCCGCGACGACATCGCAACACGCCTGGCCGACAGTTTCGAAACAGCGCTGGCGCTGGCCGACGGGCTCGCCATCGCCGAGAATGCCGACGGCGGGGCGCAAACGATCTTTTCGGCCAAGTTCGCCTGTCCCGAGAGCGGCTTCACCATCGAGGAAATCGAGCCGCGTCTCTTCAGTTTCAACAATCCTTTCGGCGCCTGTCCCGCCTGCGACGGGCTGGGCACGGAGATGTATGTCGACCCCGATCTGGTGGTGCCCGATCAGGAGCTTTCGATCCGCGCCGGCGCCATCGCGCCGTGGTCGAAGACGACCTCGCCCTATTACCTGCAGACCCTGGAAAGCATCCTGCGTCATCACAAGGAATCGATGACTACCCCCTGGCGCGATCTGCCGGAGGTGGTGCGCGACGTCATTCTCTATGGCTCGGGTTCGGACACGATCGAGTTCCGCTACGACGATGGCCTGCGCAGCTACAAGACCAAGAAGAGCTTCGAGGGCGTTGTGCGCAATCTGGAGCGGCGCTGGCGCGAGACCGACTCGGCGCGGATGCGGGAGGAGATCGAGACCTATCAGGCGCGCACCGACTGTTCGGCCTGCGGCGGCTACCGGCTGAAGCCCGAAGCTCTGGCGGTGAAGATCAACGGGCTGCATGTCGGCCAGGCCTCGCAGTTCTCGATCCGCGAGGCCGGGGCGTGGTTCCTCGGTCTGGACGATGTCCTGACCGACAAGCAGAAGGAAATCGCTGGGCGCATCCTGAAGGAAATCAACGAACGGCTCGGTTTCCTGAACAATGTCGGCCTGGAATACCTGACGCTCAGCCGCAATTCCGGAACCCTGTCCGGCGGCGAAAGCCAGCGCATCCGGCTGGCCAGCCAGATCGGCTCCGGCCTGACGGGTGTGCTCTATGTTCTGGACGAACCCTCCATCGGCCTGCACCAGCGCGACAACGGCCGCCTGCTGGAGACGCTGAAGAACCTGCGCGACCTGGGCAACACGGTGATCGTCGTCGAACACGACGAGGAGGCGATCATGGTCGCCGACCATGTCATCGACATCGGTCCCAAGGCCGGATTGCATGGCGGCGAACTGATCGCCGAGGGCACGCCGGAGCGGATCATGCAGACGCCGGCCTCGATCACCGGCCAGTATCTCGCCGGTATCGCCCAGGTGCCGGTCCCGAAGAAGCGCCGCGAGGGCCACAAGAGCCGCTTCCTGCGCATTGTCGGGGCGAAGGGCAACAATCTGAACAACGTCACCGCGACCCTGCCGCTCGGCGCCTTCGTCTGCATCACTGGCGTCTCGGGCTCGGGCAAGTCCACGCTGACCATCGAGACGCTCTACAAGGCGCTCGCCCGGCGGCTGCACAACGCCAAGGCCGCACCCGCACCGCATGACCGGATCGACGGGCTGGAATGGCTCGACAAGATCATCGACATCGACCAATCGCCCATCGGTCGCACGCCGCGGTCGAACCCCGCGACCTATACTGGCGCGTTCTCGCCCATCCGCGACTGGTTCGCCGAACTGCCCGAGGCCAAGGCCCGCGGCTACAAGCCCGGCCGCTTCAGCTTCAACGTCAAGGGCGGGCGCTGCGAGGCCTGCCAGGGCGACGGTCTGATCAAGATCGAGATGCACTTCCTGCCCGATATCTACGTCCAGTGCGACGTCTGCAAGGGCAAGCGCTACAACCGCGAAACGCTGGAAATCCTGTTCAAGGGCAAGTCGATCTCCGACGTGCTGGAAATGACCGTCGAGGAGGGGCTGGAGTTCTTCAAGGCAGTCCCGGCGGTGCGGGAGAAGATGGAGACCCTGATGCGGGTCGGCCTCGGCTACATCAAGATCGGCCAGCAGGCGACGACGCTCTCCGGCGGCGAGGCGCAGCGCGTGAAACTGGCCAAGGAACTGTCGAAGCGGGCGACGGGCCGGACGCTCTACATTCTCGACGAGCCGACGACGGGTCTGCATTTCGAGGACGTGCGCAAGCTGCTGGAAGTGCTGCATGAACTGGTCGACAGCGGCAACACGGTCGTGGTGATCGAGCACAATCTCGAAGTCATCAAGACCGCCGACTGGATACTCGACATCGGCCCCGAAGGCGGCGACGGCGGCGGCGAGATCGTTGCCTGCGGCACGCCGGAGGAAGTGGCTACGGTCGCCGAGAGCTATACCGGCCAGTATCTCGCCGAGGTGCTCGCGCGGCGTGCGTCAAAGGCGATCGAGGCGCCGAAGAAGAAGCCGGCGGCAAAGAAGGGCCGGCGGAAGAACGCGGCTTAGGCCGTCTCCACCGCGTCGTCACCGGAAATGCTCAGGAATGGATCCCGGATCAGGTCCGGGATGCCGAATGGTCTGCCGGACACATCGGAAACACCAACGCGTCCCGGCCCGCGAGCCGGGACCCATGCCTGAGCAGATCAACCCGCGAAACGGTCGAGGAAGAACGCCACCGCCCCCAGCAGCGTCACCCCCGGCCTGATCGAGGGTCCAGGCCCGCAACTGCTCAGGCTATGGACAGCCTGGATCCCCGCTCAAGGTGGGGATGACGGTATGGCGCAACGACTTCACCTGACCTGTCAAAATTCCGCGCCCGCCTCGTCCGGCCCCGGCCCCCACATCACCTTATCTCTGACGCGGAATGATGGTAATACATTCTCCGGTTGCACATCATCAGTTCAACTCAAGACATGAGTGAACGACATGGATCATGGACCCGTTTCCGAAGCGCTGGCCGAGAAGATCAGGTTGCTGCGGGCGCGCATCGAGGCGCAGGCGATACCGGCATCGAAGCTGGACGAGAGCCTGAACTTCGCCACCTGGAACATCCGCGACTTCGGCAAGACCCGGCGCAGCAAGGATGGCATCCACCTCATTGCCGAGATTCTCTACCAGTTCGACCTGATCGCGCTGGTGGAGGTGCGAGACGATCTCTCCGACCTCGGTCAGGTCATGCGCCTGCTGGGCCCATACTGGAAGGTGGTGTTCTCGGATTTCGGAATGGACCGGGCCGGCAACAAGGAGCGCGTGGCGTTCCTGTTCGACAAGCGCATGGTCGCCTTCACCGGACTGGCCGCCGAGGCCGATCCGCCGAAGAAGAAGATCAACGGCGTCTACACCGAACAGTACAACTGGTGGCGTTCGCCCTACATGGCGTCCTTCGCCGCCGGCAGCTTCGATTTTGTCGTTATGGCCGCGCACATCCGCTGGGGCAGCAGCGTCAGCGAGCGGCAGGAAGCCCTGAAGAACCTGGGCGACTGGATCAGGAAACGGACGCGGAACCGAAACGTGCTGGACCGCGACTGGATCATTGCCGGCGACTTCAACATCCCGAAGATCGGCGACCCGCTCTACAAGGCGCTGGCCGGCAATCACCTGGTGATGCCGAAACAGCTGGAAGGCGTGCGCTACGTCAATGTCGCCGGGGCCATCAGGGGCGGCCGCAGCCAGAAGAACTATGACCAGATACTGCATGTGAAGCGGGTCGGCCGGCAGACCTCGAACGCCGCCGGCGTGCTCGACTTCGCCAGCGACAACCTGATGGGGCGGCTGTTCCCCAACCTGGATCAGAAGGCCCGGACCTATCAGCTCTCGGACCACCTGCCGCTCTGGGTCCAGATCAACACGGACCTCGACGACCTGCGCCTCGACGCCGCCATCCAGCAGAACGTGTCGGAGCAATAGACCGCCGCGCTACCCCTTCAGGGTCAGCCGCAGCCCCTCCTTGAACTCCATTTCAGCCGGGACGCCGAAGGCGGCCGTGGCCTTGGCCGGGTTGCCGATGGAGGTGCGGATGTCGCCGGTGCGGGCTTCGGCAAAGGTGATGTCGGCTTCGGTGCCGACGATCTCGGCGACGATGTGGGCAAGCTGCAGGACCGACGTGTCCCTGCCGGTGCAGACATTGTAGACCTCGGCCGCGCCGCCGCCCGCGTCCATCGCGGCGATCAGGTGGCGGACCACATCGCCGACATAGACGAAGTCGCGGGTCTGGCCGCCGTCGCCAAAGATGGTGATCCCCTGCCCGGCCGAGATCCGGTCGGTGAAGATGGCGATCACGCCGGAATATGGCGACTTCGGATCCTGCCGGGGCCCATACACGTTGAAGAAGCGGAAGCCGGTATTCGGCACGCCGTGCACCCCGTGCGCGACGCGGCCATGCAGTTCACAGCCATACTTGTCGGCGCCATAGGCCGAGAGCGGCTTCATGAACTCGTCCTCGGAGAGCGGAACGTTGGGATTGTCGCCATAGGTCGCGGCCGACGAGGCGTAGACCACCGGCTTGCAGCCCGCCTGCTTCGCGGCCTCGAAGACATTGATCGTGCCGGTCAGGTTGACCCGGTGACTGTCGGCCCACTCCTCGGTGCACTTCTGCACGGAGGCGACGGCGGCCAGGTGGAAGCAGCCGTCCTTGCCCTGCATCAGGCGGTTCATCAGGTCGGCGTCGCGGATATCGCCGACGAGGACCTCGGCCTCGGCGGGCGGGTTGTCGCGATTGCCGGTCGACAGGTCATCTACGATGGTCACCTGATCGCCGCGCGCCACCAGCGCATCGGAAAGATGGGAGCCGATGAAGCCGCAGCCCCCCGTCACCAGCCAATGCGCCATGTCTCAGCCCCCGAGCGACTTGCGGACGGATTCGATGAACTCGTCGACCTGAATCGGTTTCGGCAGATAGGCGTCGGCGCCGGCGGCCTTGATCTTTTCCTGATCGCCGGCCATCGCCATGGTCGTGACCACGATGATCGGAATGTCCTTCAGCGCCGGATCGCGCTTCATGGTCTGCACCAGATCCAGGCCCGACACGCCCGGCAGCATGATGTCCATGATGATCAGGTCGGGATTTTCCTCCTGGGCCAGCGCCATCGCCTCATTGCCGTCATCGGCGGTCAGCACCTCGCAGCCAAGCGACTGCAGCGCGGACGCGTAGACCTCCTGCACCAGCATGTTGTCTTCGACGACCAGTATGCGCTTGTCCATCATGTTCCTGTCCTCGGCAGCGGCGCTCAGGCCAGGTTGGGGAAGCGGCCGCGGATCGCGGCGGCGACGTCGGGGGCCATGTCGACCATCTGCTGCGCCAGATCAAGCGCCTTGTCTTCCTCGCCGTCCTTCACCGCGAATTCGCAGGCGCTGGCCGCGTCCTTCATCGCGCCGAGGCCGACGGAGCCGGAGCTGGAGGTCAGATCATGCGCCTGCTGGCGGACGACGCCCATGTCGCGGGCGGCGATACCGCCCTTAAGCGTCTCGATCTTTTCCTGCATCTGGGTGAGGTACTTGCCGAGCAGCATCTCGACCATCTCGTCGCCCAGCGCGCCTTTCAGCGCACCGAATGCCGCTTCGTCAAAATGCTCCGTCATCAGGCCCTCCCGAATCCTACCGGCAATGTCGATGCAGGCTATAGCAAGTCGCGCGCCGTGGCGACAGCACCACCCCATGCGCGAACCGGGTCCGCCGCGCACTTGATCCTACTGTCCGGTAGACCTAGTTTGCCCGCCATCTGTCGATGGAACGAATGCAAAGCGGACGGGGAGACACAATGCGCTTTGAAGGCACCAGCAACTACGTCGCGACCGAAGACCTCATGGTGGCGGTCAACGCCGCGGCGACGCTTGAACGTCCGCTGCTGATCAAGGGCGAACCCGGCACCGGCAAGACCGTCCTGGCCCACGAGGTCGCCAAGGCCTTCGACACCCAGCTGATCGAATGGCACATCAAGTCGACGACCAAGGCGCAGCAGGGCCTGTACGAATATGACGCCGTCAGCCGCCTGCGGGACTCGCAGCTTGGCGACGAGCGGGTGAAGGACATCCGCAACTACATCAAGCGCGGCAAGCTCTGGGACGCCTTCACCGCCGACAAGCGCCCCGTGCTGCTGATCGACGAAGTCGACAAGGCCGACATCGAGTTCCCGAACGACCTGCTGCTGGAACTCGACCGCATGCAGTTCCACGTCTACGAGACCGGCGAGACCGTCGTCGCGCAGCAGCGCCCGCTGATCATCATCACCTCGAACAACGAGAAGGAACTGCCGGACGCCTTCCTGCGCCGCTGCTTCTTCCACTACATCCGCTTCCCCGACGACGAGACCATGCGGGAGATCGTCGAGGTGCATTACCCCGACATCCAGCGCGATCTGGTCTCGGAGGCGATGCGCATCTTCTACGACATTCGCGAAGTGCCGGGCCTGAAGAAGAAGCCGTCGACGTCGGAGCTGCTCGACTGGCTGAAGCTACTGATGGCCGAGGACCTGCCGGCGGAGACGCTGAAGTCGCGCGACCCGAAGAAGCTGATCCCGCCGCTGCACGGCGCGCTGCTGAAGAACGAGCAGGACGTGCACCTGTTCGAGCGGCTGGCCTTCCTCGCCAAGCGCGAGCAGAACAAGTAGCATCGGACCTGCGTCCCTCGGGCCTGACCCGAGGGCCTGTGTCGAGGCGGACCGTTGGTGCACAGATCCTCGGATCAGGTCCGAGGACTGCAAGTAGATAGGAGAAGCCGGTGTTTGTGAACTTCTTCCTTGAGCTCCGGAACAACAAGGTGCCCGCGACGCTGCGCGAGTACCTGACGCTGCTGGAAGCCATGAAGCAGCATGTCACCGACTACCGCGTCGAGGAGTTCTACTACCTCGCCCGCGCGGCGCTGGTGAAGGACGAGAAGAACATCGACAAGTTCGATCAGGTCTTCGCCAAATGCTTCAACGGCCTCGACTTCATGTCCGAGGAAGAGACCCACGACATCCCCGAGGAATGGCTGCAGAAGCTGGCCGAGAAGGTCCTGAGCCCCGAGGAAATGGCCGAGATCGAGGCCATGGGCGGCTTCGAGAAGCTGATGGAAGAGCTGAAGAAGCGCCTCGAGGAGCAGAAGAAGCGCCACCAGGGCGGCAACAAGTGGATCGGCACCGCCGGAACCTCGCCCTTCGGCGCCCACGGCTACAACCCCGAAGGTGTCCGCATCGGGCAGAAGGAAAGCCGCCACCGCCGCGCCGTGAAGGTCTGGGACAAGCGCGAGTTCAAGAACCTCGACGACGAACTGGAACTCGGCACCCGCAACATCAAGGTCGCCCTGCGCCGCCTGCGCCGCTTCGCCCGTGAAGGCGGCGATCTGGAACTCGATCTGCCGGACACCATCAAGTCGACCGCCGACAATGCCGGCTATCTGGACATCAAGATGGTGCCGGAACGCCGGAACCAGGCGAAGGTGCTGCTGCTGCTGGATATCGGCGGTTCGATGGACGACCATATCCGCACCTGCGAGGAGCTGTTCTCGGCCGCGAAGACCGAGTTCAAGCACATGGAGCACTACTACTTCCACAACTGCCTCTACGAGAAGATGTGGAAGGACAACCGCCGCCGCCATTCGGAATATGTCGACAGCTGGCAGGTGCTGCACACCTTCCCCAGCGACTACAAGCTGATCTTCGTCGGCGACGCCACCATGAGCCCCTACGAGATCGTCTATCCCGGCGGTTCGGTCGAGCACTGGAACGAGGAATCCGGCGAAACCTGGATGAAGCGGTTCCTGAACATCTACCAGAAGTCCATCTGGCTGAACCCGGTGCCGCAGAAATACTGGGACTACACGCCCTCGATCAAGCTGATCCAGGAAATGATGGGCAACCGCATGCACCCGCTGACGCTGGAGGGCCTGGAAGCGGGCATGAAGGAACTGTCGAAGTAGAGCTGCGACCTATCGCCTGAACCAGTCCCCGCCAGCGATCACCGGTCCGTCGTCCGGCCCACAGTTCCACAAGTAGACCCAGGCTTCGGCATCCGGCTCGGCCAGTCGCAGCTTCTCGCGCCGGTATTCCGAGCCGTCGAGATTGACGGGATCGTAGACTTCCCAGTCGTCATAGAGCCGGAGCGCGTCCGGGTGGATGATCCGGAACAGGTCGCCGATGACCGTCCCGCCTTCATCCGGCAGCAGCCCGGGATAGGGTCCGAGATCGATCAGTTTCCCTTTGATCCGGCAGGGCTGGACGAACTCCAGCAGGCCTTCCGGGCGCGGTCCGCCGCGGTCCGGTCCGCCGATCCGGAGCGTGCCGTAGAAGGCGATCAGATCGGTCATGGATTCTCCGCTGCCCCGCGCCGCTTTGTCGGCTTGCCGTAACGGTGGTTACTGGTAAAAGCGGCGGTGATCGATTTCAATAGACGCAACACGGGTCTCTGGCAGGGGGTCGGGACATCCGTGACGTCACCCCATGCGACATGGAAGGAGCCTGAAGTTGGGTCAGGATACGCTCAAGACGCGCCGCACGCTTGAAGCCGGCGGCCACTCCTACGACTACTACAGCCTGAAAGCCGCAGAGGCGGAGCTGGGGGATCTGTCCGCCCTGCCGAAGTCGCTGAAGGTGCTGCTGGAGAACCTGCTGCGCTTCGAGGATGGCCGCACGGTCACCGTCGAGGACGTGAAGGCCGCCGCCGCATGGCTGAACGAACGCCGCTCGGACCGCGAGATCGCCTATCGTCCGGCCCGTGTGCTGATGCAGGACTTCACCGGCGTGCCCGCCGTGGTCGATCTGGCCGCTATGCGCGCCGCGATCGAATCCATGGGCGGCGATCCGAAGAAGATCAACCCGCTCAGCCCGGTCGATCTGGTCATCGACCACTCGGTCATGGTCGACGCCTTCGGCAATCCGACCGCCTTCCAGACCAATGTCGACCTGGAATACCAGCGCAACAAGGAGCGCTATGAGTTCCTGCGCTGGGGCTCCACCGCGTTCGACAATTTCCGCGTCGTGCCGCCGGGAACCGGCATCTGCCACCAGGTGAACCTGGAATATCTGGCCAAGGTCGTCTGGACCAAGGAAGAAGACGGCAAGACCATCGCCTATCCGGACACGCTGGTCGGCACCGACAGCCACACCACCATGGTCAACGGCCTGGCGGTTCTGGGCTGGGGCGTCGGCGGCATCGAGGCCGAGGCGGCCATGCTGGGCCAGCCGATCTCCATGCTGATTCCGGAAGTCGTCGGCTTCAAGCTGACCGGCAAGCTGAAGGAAGGCACCACGGCGACCGACCTGGTGCTGACCGTCACCGAAATGCTGCGCAAGAAGGGCGTTGTCGGCAAGTTCGTCGAGTTCTTCGGCGACGGCGTGAAGCAGATGAGCCTGGCCGACCGCGCCACCATCGCCAACATGGCGCCGGAATATGGCGCGACCTGCGGCTTCTTCCCGGTCGACAACGAGACCCTGGCCTACATGCGCTCCTCGGCCCGTCCGGAAGCGCAGATCGCCCTGACCGAAGCCTACGCCAAGGAACAGGGCCTGTGGCTGGACGATATCGATCCGGTCTTCACCGACACGCTGGAGCTGGACATCTCGACGGTCGAACCGTCGCTGGCCGGTCCGAAGCGTCCGCAGGACCGCGTGCCGCTGTCGACCGCCGCACCGGCCTTCGACAAGGCCCTGTCGGAGGTCTTCAACGTCGCCGACAAGGGCGCGGAAGCCGCCGTTGCGGGCGCCGACTACAAGATCAACCACGGCGATGTAGTGATCGCCGCCATCACCTCCTGCACCAACACGTCCAATCCGGGCGTGATGCTGGGCGCGGGCCTGGTGGCGCGCAACGCCGCCGCGAAGGGCCTGACGGTGAAGCCGTGGGTGAAGACCTCGCTGGCCCCGGGCAGCCAGGTCGTGTCCGACTATCTGGACGAGGCCGGCCTGACCGATGACCTGAACAAGCTGGGCTTCAACCTGGTCGGATATGGCTGCACCACCTGCATCGGCAATTCCGGCCCGCTGCCGGAGCCGATCGCCGACGCCATCAACGAGAAGGATCTGGTGGCCTGTTCGGTGCTGTCGGGCAACCGCAACTTCGAGGGCCGCGTGAACCCGCATGTGCAGGCGAACTATCTCGCCTCGCCGATGCTGGTTGTCGCCTACGCCATCGCGGGTTCGATGAACATCAACCTGCTGACCGACCCGATCGGTCAGGACACCGACGGCAACGACGTCTTCCTGAAGGACATCTGGCCGTCGAACCAGGAGGTGATCGACACCGTCCGCGCCTGCGTGAAGCCGGAAATGTTCGAGAAGCGTTACGGCAACGTCTTCCTGGGCGACAAGGACTGGCAGAAGATCGATGTCTCGGGTGGCCTGACCTATGCGTGGGACTCGACCTCGACCTATGTCCAGCACCCGCCGTATTTCGAAGGCATGAAGGCCGAACCGGGCGAGCTGAGCGACGTCTCCGACGCCCGCGTGCTGGCGCTGATGGGCGACTCGGTCACGACCGACCACATCTCGCCCGCCGGTTCCTTCAAGGAAGAGCATCCGGCCGGCAAGTATCTGTCCGGTCATCAGGTGCCGCCGCGGGAGTTCAACTCCTACGGTTCGCGGCGCGGCAATCACGAGGTGATGATGCGCGGCACCTTCGCCAACATCCGCATCCGCAACGAGATGGCGCCGGGCACCGAGGGCGGCTTCACCAAGCATCAGCCGTCGGGCGACGACATGACCATCTATGACGCCGCCATGCGCTATCAGCAGGAAGGCACCCCGCTGGTGGTCATCGCCGGCAAGGAATACGGCACCGGCTCGTCGCGCGACTGGGCGGCCAAGGGCACCAGCCTGCTGGGCGTCAAGGCGGTGATCGCCGAAAGCTTCGAGCGTATCCACCGCTCCAATCTGGTGTTCATGGGCGTGTTGCCGCTGGTCTTCAAGGACGGCCAGACCCGCAAGTCCCTGAAGCTGGACGGCACGGAAACGATCTCGCTCAGCGGCATCTCCGACGGCATCAAGCCGCGCCAGGACGTGTCCTGCACCATCACCCGGGCCGATGGCAGCAGCGAGACGATCAGCCTGCTGTGCCGGATCGATACCGCCGACGAGGTCGATTACTACAAGCACGGCGGCATCCTGCACTACGTACTGCGCCGTCTCGCGGCGTGATCCTTTCCCGCCTCCCGGCGGGAACGGAAGTGTGAACAAGAGCTTGCGGGCGGGTCACCCCCATGTGACTCGCCCGTATTGCGTTCCGGGCCTACTCTCCGCGCATGTTCAGAATTGATCGATTGCTGGCGGTCGCGCTGCTCGCGGCAACTTTTTCCGTCTCCGCGCAGGCCGCGGACCGGCTGACCGTGGTGGAGCTGTTCACCAGCCAGGGCTGCAATTCCTGTCCGCCGGCCGACAAGCTGATGGGCGAACTGGTCAAGCGCGAGAACATTCTCGGACTCAGCTTTCACGTCGACTACTGGGACTATATTGGCTGGCACGACACGTTCGCCCTGCAGGAATCCTCGGTCCGGCAGCGCAACTATGTGGGCCGGGCCGGTGGCCGCTACGCCTACACGCCGCAGATCGTCGTTGGCGGCAAGGAGCAGGTGGTCGGCAGCCGCCGCAGCGCCGTCGAGAATGCGATCAGCCACGATGCCGCCCGGGCGAATGTCGATGTCGCCGTGTCGCCGCTCGGCGAGGGCCGTTTCGAGGTCAATCTGGAACCGCAGGAAATCGCGGAAACCGCCTGGATCTGGCTGGTGACCTTCGACAATCACCACGAGGTCGACATCCGCCGGGGCGAGAACGCAGGGCGCAAGCTCTCCTACTACAACGTGGTGCGGAAGATCGAACGCATCGCGGTCTGGGACGGCACCCAGGGCCTGATGGTCCCGGTCGACATGGCCGAGGCCTGGGCGGACGGCCGCGACGGCTGCGCCATCGTGGTCCAGGCCGCCGGTTTCGGACCGATTCTCGGCGCGGCCCGACTGAGCAATCCCGGCAGTTGAAACCGGGCGCGGAACAAAAATCAATTTAACCGAGATTTCGGCTTGCAGCGTTGATCGCCGCGCTGAAAATAGGCTCATGTTTGCGTTCAGATCCTTCCCGGCCACTGCCGCCGCCATCGCCTGCCTGACCACTTTCACCCTTGTCCCGGCCGGCGGCGCTTTCGCCGACGACAACAAGCTGGCGGCTGTGGAAAGCACGGGCCCGCAGTCATCGGATGCACGACGGACGATGAGCGGCGAGGCCATCGGCGCGTTTCTGGCCGGCCGTCAGGCGCGCAAGGACGGCGACACCGCCGCCGCGGCCCGCTATTTCGCCCGCGCCCTGTCGCATGACCCCGACAATACCTGGCTGGCCCGCAGTTCATTCCTGCTGGATGTCAGCGACGGCCGTCTGGAACGCGCCCTGCCGCTGGCCGACCGCATCGCCGACCAGTATGAACAGGCGCCGGTGGCGAAGCTTGTGCAGGCTGCCGACCACCTGAAACACGGCCGCTTCGGCAAGATGGAGCGTGTCGTCAACGACGCCGGCACGCGCGGCGCCATGCAGCTCATCGGCCCGCTGATGAAGGCCTGGTCGGCTTTCGGCGGCGGCAATCTGGAACGGGCTCTGGGACAGCTCAAACAGCTCGAAGGCAAGAAGTCGTTCGAGCCCTTCCTCGCCTATCATCAGGCGCTGTTGCTCGGCGCATCGGGAGATGCTGCGGGCGCGCTTGCCGCGCTTGACGCCCTGCCCGAGAACTTCTCGCTGAATCTGCGCAAGCGGCTGGTCTACGCCGCGCTGCTGGAGAAGCGTGACGGGCCAGAAGCGGCGACGGCCTATCTCAAGGGTCTGACAGCGCGCTACGGCGAAGATCCTGTACTGCGGGCCTATCTGATCCATGGCCGTCCGATCGCCGCGGCCTTTCCCGCCGGTACCGCCCAGCAAGGCATGGCCGAGGGTTTCTACGACGCAGCCGCCGCGCTCTCGCAGGACTCCGTCGAGGAAGTCTCCCGCATTTACGTCCGCCTGGCGCTCTATCTGAGCCCCGAACTGGATGTCGCCCACGCCCTGCTGGGCGACATGATGGATGACGAACGCCGCTGGGAAGACGCCATCGCCGCATACCAGCGCATTGGCGAAGATTCGCCCTACAACTGGAGTGCACGGATCCGCATCGCCTGGGCGCGCGACAGCCTCGGCCAGACCGAAGAAGCGGTGAAGCTGCTGCGCGCGATGGCCGATGAACGGCCCGACAACGTATCCACCCTGGCGACGCTGGCCGACGTGCTGCGCGGCCACAGCCGCTTCCAGGAAGCCGCCGAGGTCTATCTGGAAGCGCTGTCCCGCATCGGAACGCCGGAACCCCGCCACTGGTCGATCTTCTATGCGCTGGGCATTGCCCAGGAACGCTCGCTCGACTGGACGGCGGCCGAACAGAACCTGCTGCGGGCGCTGGAACTGAGCCCGAACCAGCCGCTGGTGATGAACTATCTGGGCTATTCCTGGGCCGATCAGGGCACCAAGCTGGATGCCGCCGTCGAGATGATACAGAAGGCGGTCGATCTGCGTCCCGCCGACGGCTACGTGATCGATAGCCTGGGCTGGGTCTACTACAAGAAGGGCGACTACCAGTCCGCGCTGAAGCATCTGGAACGGGCGACGGAACTGCGCCCCGAGGATCCCACGATCAACGAGCATCTGGGCGATGTCTACTGGAAGGTCGGACGCCGTCTGGAGAGCTGCTTCCAGTGGCGTCACGCCCTGTCGCTGGACCCGGACGAGAAGCAGATTCCAATCATCCGGGCAAAGATGGCCGAAGGCCTCGACGACGGCAGTGGGCCGGGTTTCCGTGGCTGCAGCTTCTGAGGCCGAGACCGCCGGTCTCACCGAACTGGCGCCGGCGAAGATCAACCTGTTCCTGCATGTCGTCGGGCGGCGTGGTGACGGCTACCACCTGCTCGAGAGCCTGGTCGTCTTCGCGAGCATCGGCGACCGGCTGACGGTTCGGCAACAGCCAGACGGGATCGGGTTCCAACTGTCCGGCCGTTTTGCCGACAGCATTGGCGGCGATCCGGCGGACAATCTTGTCGTTCGGGCGGCAAAGGCTCTGAAGGACCAAAGCGGCGTCGCCGACGGCGCGACGATCACCCTGGAGAAGAACCTGCCCGTCGCGGCCGGGATCGGCGGCGGTTCCGCCGACGCGGCGGCGGCGCTGCTGGCGCTGAACCGGTTGTGGGACGCGGGTCTCAGCCATGACGATCTGGCCCAGCTAGCCCTGCCGCTGGGCGCGGATGTGCCGGCCTGTCTGCACCGCACCGCGGTGATGATGCGCGGGATCGGCGAGAAGCTGAGCCCGGTGCGCATCCCCGAAGGTGTTGGCGTGGTGCTGGCCAATCCGCTGAAGCCGCTGCCAACGCCGGCGGTGTTTGCCGACTTCCGCTCGTTCGAGCCCTTTGCCGATGTCGGCGTCTACGACGCCTCGGCCCATCGTGACCGTGACGCCTGGTTCGGTCACCTGCAGAACACGTCCAACAGTCTGGAGCCGCCCGCGAGGCGGCTGCTGCCCTCGGTCGGCACCGTTGTCCGTGCGCTTGATCGGCTGGACGGCTGCCGCCTGGCCCGGATGTCCGGCTCCGGCGCGACCTGTTTCGCACTGTTCGATGACTGGGAAACAGCCGCGCGGCGCGCCGATCAGCTTGCCGGCGACCGGCCGGACTGGTGGGTGACGCCCGGCCGGCTGCTGGCATGAGCACGCCGAAATGGCGGGCGCTGGCGCCCATCATGCTGTCCGCCGCCGTGCTGCTGGCCGGCAATGGCATGCTGGTCACGATGATCGCGCTGCGCGGCCCCTCGGAAGGCTTCGACAGCACCTGGATCGGCATTTTTGGCGCCGCCTACTATCTCGGCTTCCTGCTTGCCTCGTGGCTTTCCATCCACCTGATCCGGAGGGCCGGGCACATCCGCGTCTTCGCCGGCCTGGCGGCCGCGGCGGCGGCGACCACGCTGCTGATGCTGCTGTGGATCGAGGCGGAGGTCTGGACCGTCGCCCGCTTCGTGCAGGGGCTGGCCTTCTCGGGCATCACCACGGTGATCGAGAGCTGGCTGAACGGCCTGATCGAGAATCGCAACCGGGGCCGCATCCTGTCGATCTACCGCGTCGTCGATCTGGGCGCGGTCACCGGCGGACAGTTCCTGCTGCCGGTCGTCGGCATCACCGATTTCCACATCTTCGTCGTCTGCGCGATCTTCTTCTGCGTGGCGCTGATGCCGGTGACCCTGTCGAACAATTCCAGCCCGGCCATGCCCGAGACGTCGGGATTCGACATCCGGGCGGTCTGGGCAATGTCGCCGGTCGCCTGCATGGGTTGCCTCGCCGTCGGCATGGCCAATGGCGCGTTCCGCACGCTCAGCCCGACCTACGCCACGGCGGCCGGGCTTGACGTCGCCGAGGTCGCGACCTTCCTGTCGCTGTTCATCGCCGCGGGCGCGATCAGCCAGTTCCCCATCGGCTGGCTATCGGACCGCTTCGACCGCCGCTCCGTGATCATGTTCGTGACGGTGGGTGCTTCGGCGGCCAGCCTGTTCATCATCCTCGCCGCCGGACTGAGCCCGATGACCATCTTCATCGGTTCGGCGCTGTTCGGCGGCTTCGCCCTGCCGCTCTACTCGCTGTCCTCGGCGCATGCGAACGACCATTGCCCGCCGGGGCGCTTCGTTACCCTGGCCGCCGGGCTGTTGCTGTTCTTCGCCGCCGGGGCCTTTGTCGGCTCACCGGTCGCCGCCATCGCGATGGAGTATCTGGGACCCGAAGCCCTGTTCGGCTTCATTTGCACCGTGCATGCGCTGTTCCTGGCTTTCGTTCTGTACCGCCGGACGCGCCGTCCTGCCGTCCCGCGCGAGCGCCAGACCGTCCATGTCGGCCTGCTGCGCACCTCGCCCGCCATGTTCGCCTTGACGCAGCACCAGTCGAGCAAGCATCAGGACGACATCGACTGACACGCCGGGGAGCGCCGCATGAACAGGGTTATCGCCGTTGACGGACCGACCGCGTCGGGCAAGGGCACGCTGGCCCGCAGGCTGGCCGCGCATTTCGGCTTCGACTGGCTGGACACCGGCGGCCTCTACCGCGCCACCGCGCTGCGCGTGATCCGCAGCGGCGAGGCTCGCGACGACGTCGAGGCTGCGGTCAACGCCGCGAAGGGCATCCGGCCCGAGGATCTTGCCGACCCCGAACTGCGCGCCGAGGCGACAGGCAACATGGCCTCCGCCGTCGCCGCAATGCAGCCGGTGCGCGATGCGCTGTTCCAGTATCAGCGCGACTTCGCCGCCCGTCCGCCGGGCGGCCGGGGCGCGGTGCTGGACGGGCGCGATATCGGCACGGTGATCTGCCCTGACGCGGATGCGAAACTGTTCATCACCGCCTCGGCCGAGGTCCGGGCCCGCCGCCGTTTCGACGAACTGGCGGCGAAAGGACAGGATGTTTCGCTGGAAACGGTGCTGGAGGATCTGCGCGCCCGCGACGCCCGTGATTCGGGCCGCGAGAACGCGCCGCTGAAGCCCGCGGACGATGCGGTGTTGATCGATACCAGCGAATTGGATATAGAAGCCGCGTTTTCCACAGCCCTTGAGGCGTGCTTGGCCCGTTGGAACGGGGAAGGCGCTGGCTGAGGAAAGGCCAAGCGGAGCGGCAATCGTCAGAGACGGGCCGCAAATCCAGTCCGCAGGCCGCTGAAAGGAGAAAAATCTCGCATGAGCGATGTATCGATCGGAGCTGATTCCCAGCTCCCGACCACGGAGGATTTTGCCGCCCTCCTGGATGAAACCTATGGCTCCGAAGACAATCTTGAAGGTTCCGTTGTCAAGGGAACCGTGCTGAACGTCGAGCACGACTTCGTCGTCGTCGACGTCGGCCTGAAGACCGAGGGCCGCGTTCCGATCCGTGAGTTCGGCGGCAGCCAGGCCGAGATCGCCGTTGGCGACGCCGTCGAGGTCTATCTCGAGCGTATCGAGAACGGCCAGCACGAAGCCGTCATCAGCCGCGAGAAGGCCCGCCGCGAAGAAGCCTGGGCCAAGCTGGAGAAGTCCAACGAGGCCGGCGAGCGCGTCGAGGGCATGATCATCGGCCGCGTCAAGGGCGGCTTCACGGTCGACCTGTCGGGCGCCGTGGCCTTCCTGCCGGGCAGCCAGGTCGACATCCGGCCGATCCGCGATGTCGGACCGCTGATGAACACCCCGCAGCCGTTCCAGATCCTGAAGATGGACCGCCGCCGCGGCAACATCGTGGTTTCCCGCCGTGCGGTTCTGGAAGAGACCCGCGCCGAAGCCCGTCAGGAGCTGATCCAGCGCCTCGAAGAGGGCATGGTCACCGAAGGCGTGGTCAAGAACATCACCGATTACGGTGCGTTCGTGGACCTGGGCGGCATCGACGGCCTGCTGCATGTCACCGACATGTCCTGGCGTCGTGTGAACCACCCGAGCGAGGTGCTGAACATCGGCGAATCGATCAAGGTCCAGGTGATCAAGATCAACAAGGAAACCCAGCGCATCAGCCTCGGCATGAAGCAGCTTCAGGCGGATCCGTGGGACGGCGTTGCGCTGAAGTACCCGCTGGGCGCCCGCCTGGCCGGCCGCGTCACCAACATCACCGACTACGGCGCGTTCGTCGAGCTGGAAGCCGGTGTCGAGGGTCTGATCCACGTCTCCGAGATGTCCTGGACGAAGAAGAACGTGCATCCGGGCAAGATCGTTTCCACCAGCCAGGAAGTCACCGTTCAGGTGCTGGAAGTCGACGCCGACAAGCGCCGCATCAGCCTGGGCCTGAAGCAGACCATGGAAAACCCGTGGGACAGCTTCGCCGAGCGTCATCCGGTTGGGTCGACGGTCGAGGGCGAGGTCAAGAACAAGACCGAGTTCGGTCTGTTCGTCGGCCTGGAAGGCGACATCGACGGCATGGTCCACATGTCCGACCTGAGCTGGGAACTGCCGGGCGAACAGGCCATGGACCAGTTCAACAAGGGCGACATGGTTCAGGCCACCGTTCTGGACGTCGACACGGACAAGGAACGCATCAGCCTGGGCATCAAGCAGCTTGAGAATGACCCGTTCGCGGGCGCCAAGTCGCTGAAGCGCGGCAACACCGTGACCTGCTCGGTCACGCGCGTTCTGGACGCCGGTCTGGAGGTCGAGACCTCCGACGGCCTGTCGGGCTTCATCCGCAAGGGCGACCTGAGCCGCGACCGTTCCGAGCAGCGTCCGGACCGGTTCGCCGTTGGCGACAAGATCGATGCGAATGTCATCAACATCGACAACAAGACCCGTCGGGTGAACCTGTCGGTCAAGGCGCTGGAGATGGCGGAAGAGAAGGAAGCCGTGGCCAACTACGGTTCCTCCGATTCCGGCGCGAGCCTTGGCGACATCCTGGGTGCGGCCCTGAAGGCCCGCATGGAAGCCAGCCAGGACGGCGAAGAAGAAGAGGACAAGTGACGTCCCGGGGCATGGCCCCGCCGGATGATCACCGGATCCGGGGGGAGTGGCGTCAGCCGCTCCCCCTTTTCTTTCCGAGGACCCATTGAACGGACTGCCGGAAAACCTCGTCTGCTGGGCCATGACCGACGGCAAGCCGGGCATGGAGAACCAGTGCCTGGGTCTGGCCGAGGCGCTCGGCCTGTCCCCGGTCGTCAAGCGGCTGTCGATCCGGCAGCCGTGGCGCAGCCTGCCGCCGCAATTCTGGCTGCAGCCCTTTTCTGCAACAGCCGCGGGCTCCGACCCCGTGCAGCCGCCCTGGCCGGGCCTGCTGATCGCCACCGGCCGTCAGACCGTCGCGCTGTCCCGCGCCATCCGGCGCGCCTCGGCGGGACGCACCTTCACCGTACAGATCCAGAACCCTGCCGTGCCGCTGGACGGTTTCGACCTGGTGGTCACGCCACGGCATGACCGCCAGAGCGGACCGAATGTCATCGAGACCTTCGGCGCGCTGAACCGCATCCGGCCCGAGGCCGTCGAGGCGGCGGCGCATGACTTCGCGCATACTGTCGCCAGCCTGCCCCGCCCGGTCGTCGCCGTGCTGCTGGGCGGCGCGAACAAGGTCTTCCGCATGACGCCGGAGACGGTGCGCGATCTGGGCGAAAACCTGCTCCGGCTCTGCCGCGACAGCGGCGCGGGCCTGGCGATCACGCCCTCGCGCCGGACTGGCGACGAGAATGTCCGCATCCTGCAGGAAATGCTGAAGGACGCACCCGCCGTCTGGCACCGCGACGGCGACCCGAATCCCTATCTCGGCTGGATGGGATTGGCCGACGCCTTCGTCGTGACCTCGGACTCCGTGAACATGGTCTCGGAGGCCTGCGGCACGGGCAAACCCGTCTTCGTGCACGACCTGCCGGGCGGCAACGCCAAGTTCTCCCGTTTCCACGACGCGCTGCGCCAGGCGGACATGGTTCGCGCCTTTGACGGGCAATTGGCGCACTGGACTTACCCACCCCTCGATGATACCGCGACGGTCGCCGCAGAGGTTGCCCGCCGCCTTTTGATCCACCTCAAGGAAATCGGGCAGACCCGGGTGTCTTCTGGCTCAGCGCAAGTCATGGAGGAGAAGGACCGATGATCCGCGTCGACATGGACCGGCTTCGAGAAACGCCGCTGAAGACCGAGCCCTACGAGTATGTCGTGGTGCCGGAATTCGTGCCGGTGGACTGTCTGGAAGAGATCGGTTCCGATTTCCCGCCGATCGGCAAGCCGGGCTCGTTCCCGCTGGAAGAACTGTCGAGTGGACCGGCCTTCGAGGCGCTGATGTCGCGCCTGCGGCAGGATGATTTCCGCGACGCCATCGCCGAGAAGTTCGGCATCGACCTGACCGGCAAGCCAATGACCTGCACCGTCCGCGGCGCGACGCAGCGGAAGGACGGGCAGATCCACACCGATTCCCTGTCCAAGCTGATCACGGTGCTGATCTATCTGAACCCGCCCTGGCAGGCAGAGGGCGGCCGGCTGCGCGTGCTGAACCAAGGCGAGGATCTGGAGGATTTCGCCGAGGAGGTCGAACCGGCTTCCGGCAACCTGCTGATCTTCCGACGTTCCGACAATTCCTGGCACGGCCATGCCCCCTTCGAGGGCCAGCGCCGCACCATCCAGATCAACTGGGTGACCAGCCAGGCCGTGGCCGACCGCGAACGCGCCCGCCACCGCCTTTCGGCCAAGCTCAAGAAACTGAACCCCTTCGCGGCGTAGACGACATGACCAAGCTGGACATCAACACCTTCAACAATGCCGACCATTCGCGTGGCTGGCGGCCGGGCAACAATTCCGGCGGCACCTCGCTGTTCAAGGCGCTGGGCCATCCGGGCGTCGCTGAACAGGGCCGGGCCTGGCGTGCGGCGCTGAACAATGCCGGCCGGGTCGCGATCTACGATCCGCTGGGTGACGTGCAGACCGTCAATGCGCTCTACAATCTGCAGGCGCTGGCGCCGGTCGCCTATTTCGTGCAGCAGGTCGAGCATCTGGACCGCGAGTTCAACGGCGTCCCTGCCGAGCTCATCTCCAGCATCGGCGACGGCATCGACACGCTGCTGATCACCGCTTTCGACGATGGCGGCAAGCTGGCCAGCCACATCGCCCATGTGCTGCCCGAAGGCATCCGGATGGAGACCCTGGACGCGCTGCGCCTGCCCGCTGACCGGATCACCGTGAAACACGCCTATCTGGACCCCAAGAACTTCGCGACCAATTTCGCGCTGCTGCGGGACATGGACGGCCAGCACACCCGCGTCGTCACCGCGAACTACTGGACCGCGGGAAACTCCGCGCCGGTGCTCTGGTGCCGCCTGATGGACGAGAGCGGCAAGACCATTGCCGAGTGGGACGAGGATCTGGGCCCGGCCGGCAGCACCATCGTCATCGACAGCCAGGCGGTGCGGCAGCGTTTTGGCCTGGGCGATTTCTGCGGTTCGCTGTTCCTGCACGCGGTCGGCGCGCCGTTCCACGAGATCGTCAAATACGCCCTCGATACCTATGGCGACGGCGAGGATCAGATGTCGTGCACCCACGACGCCAACGCCTGGCCGGCCGAGTACTACGCCGGTGTGCCCGCTCCCGATGCGGACGAGCAGTTGATCCTGTGGGTCCAGAACAGCCATCCGATCGAGATCCCGGCCGGCGCCATCGGATTCAATCTGGTGGGCGGACAGGATGTCAGCGCCTACCCGGAAGCCATTCCGCCCTTCGGCACGCGCATGATCGATGTCGGCGCCCTGCTGCCCGACGCCCGCTTTCCCGACCAGATCGAGATCCGGGCAGGCGAGTATTTCGTGCGACCGCGCTATGAGGTGGTCCGCGGTCCGAACGGCAGCCGCCGCATCGCCCACGCCAATGTGGAACGCACCGACCTGCAGCCGGATCCGGCCATCCAGGCCAATGCCGAGCATCTGGGGCGCGGCTACATCATGCCGCTGCCGGTACTGCCGGTGGACGAATTCGAGACAGTCTGCCTGCCGACGCCGATGGCGACCGGCCAGACGGAACTGCCGATCCGGGCGGAGCTGTTCGATGCGTCCGGCGATCTGGTGGCGGAGAAATATCTCGGCCGCATCCAGCGCCGGGAGTCGGTCGTCCTGGAGATCGACGCCTGGATGAAGGAGGCCGGCGCCAGCCTGCCATCCGGCTCGGGCCATATCGAGTTTCTCTACGATTTCCGTGACGGCGGCGGCGCCGATGGCTGGCTGCATGCCCTCGCCCGGATCGAGCAGCGGGAAAGCGGCCACCGCGCGGAGACCATCTTCGGCGCGCACATGTTCAACATGCCGATCGTCTTCCGCGACGAGCCGCAGTCCTATGTGGGCCGACCGCCGGGCCTGACGACCCGTCTGTTCCTGCGTCTCGGCAGCAACGGCGCGGACACCATGTGCCACCTGCTCTATCCGGCCTCGATGCCGTGGGCGGAGAAGTCGTCGACGGACATGAACCTGTTCTCGGCGAAGGGCGAACTGATCGCCACGACGCGGATCGAGATCCCCTGCGGCGGCTCGCGCCATATCCGCTATTCGACGCTGTTCGACGTGGATACGCGCACCAGGGCTGGCGACAACGCCTATGTGCAGATCAGGGATGTCACCTGCCGCCTGTTCGGCTTCCATGGCCTGATCCGCCCCGGCGTGGCTTTCTGCCTGGATCACATGTTCGGTTATTGATCACACTCGATTGACTGTTTGGTAACTCTGACGTGCCATGATGGTGTACTATAGCACCACCAATTCTGTGGCAGACGCATGTCGGAGTATATTCACGCTCGGGAACTGACGGCCGGAGAGACCCTCTTCCGTCACGGGCAACAGGGCGATGACGCCTATATTGTCGAGGAAGGCGCCGTCGAGATTTCGGTCGGTGAAGGCGACGCGCGCAAGGTGATCGCCACCCTGGGGCCGGGTGAAATACTCGGCGAAATGGCCCTGATCGCGAATGCCCCCCGCTCCGCCACCGCCACGGCGGTCGAGGATTCCGTGCTGCTGGTGCTACGCCGCCACCGGTTGCTGAAGCCGATCCAGCGGTCCGACCCGCTGACGCAGCTTCTGCTGCAGATGATGACCGAGCGCCTGAACGAAGCCTCCCGCTGGATGAGCGGCGAAGCCGGCAGGGTCCTGCAGAGCAGCACCCACCGCAAGGCCCTCGAAGCCGTGCGCGACATGGCGCTGCGACGCGTCAGCACCGAACGGCAGCTGCGCCGCGGTATCGAAGGCAAGGAGTTCCTGCTGCATTTCCAGCCGATCTACCGGCTGTCGGATGGCGGCCTGGCTGGTTCGGAAGCGCTGATGCGCTGGTGCCAGCCGGAGAACGGCTTCATTTCCCCCGCCGAGTTCATCCCGCTTGCCGAAGACACCGGCATGATCGTCGAGATGGGACGCTGGGCCCTGGTCAGGGCGCTGGAGGAGCACAAGCGCTTCCTGGATGCGCAGCCCGCCGCCGCGCGTGAGGCTGCGCCGCTGTTCGTGAGTATCAACATTTCCGCGGCGCAGATGATCGAACCGGACGAGGCAGATCACCTGGGCCGGGCCATCGCCGAGTCCGGCATCGACCCGACCTCCGTGAAGCTCGAACTGACCGAGAGCCTGCTGGTGCAGGATCCCGATCAGGCCGCAGCCGCACTTTCACGCCTGAAGGACACGGGCGTGATGCTGGCGATCGACGATTTCGGCACCGGGTATTCCAGCCTCAGCTATCTGCACCGCTTCCCCTTCGACACGCTGAAGATCGACCGCGCCTTCGTCAGCCGCATGAGCCATGACGAGAGCGCCCGCATGCTTGTCGAAAGCATCGTCGACATGGCCCATCGCCTGAACATGGACACGATCGCCGAAGGCATCGAGCTGGAAGGGGAGCTCGACATGCTGGGCGACATCGGCTGCACCGCCGCCCAGGGCTTCCTGCTCGCCCGCCCTGTCAGCGCCGGTGGAATGATGCGCCGCGTCACCGGCGGCGGCATTGAACCGGCACGGCAGACCGCCACGGCCATGGTCGCCGGCTAGGTGCATCTCCAACTCCCGCTTTGACTCCCCCTCAGGACAGGTCAGGCTGATCCGGCGCACAAGCTGATTCTGCCGGACAACGATCCGGTGCGAGGGGGAGATGATCGCCATGGGACAGATTCTGGTCGATGTGGTTCTGCCGCTGTCGCTGGCCTTCATCATGTTCAGTCTGGGGATCGGGCTGACCTTCGCCGACTTCGCCCGAGTCCTGGTTCAACCGAAGGCCTTTGCGCTGGGCGCGGTGAACCAGTTGCTGCTTCTGCCTGTTGTCGCCTATCTGATCGTCATGATCTTCGGGTTGGAAGGCCCCATCGCTGTCGGCTTCATGCTGCTCAGCTTCCTGCCCGGCGGCATCACCTCCAATGTGCTGGCGAAATATGCGAAGGGCGACGTGGCGCTGTCGGTGACGCTGACCGCCGTGATCAGCCTGGTGGTCATCATCACCGTACCGCTGCTGGTCGCCTGGTCCGTCGGCCACTTCCAGGGAGAGAGCGTCGCGGCCGAGATTCCCGTCGCGGACCTGGCGGTGAAGATCTTCCTGCTGACCACGGTGCCGGTGCTGATCGGTCTGACAGTGCGGCGACTGGCGACGAACTGGTCCGTCGGGGCGGAACCGTGGATCAGCCGCATCGCCAATGTCCTGTTCGCGATCGTCGTGGTGCAGGCCTTCATCACCAACTGGTCGACGGTAGAGGCGCAGTTGCTGGCGCTGGGTCCGGCGCTGGCGGTCCTTACCGTGGTGCTGCTGGCTCTGGGCTGGTTCAGCGCCAGGCTTCTGGGTTTCGAGCCGGAGATCGCGGCCACCATCGCCGTCGAGACCGGGCTGCAGAACGTGCTGCTGGGTCTGACGGTGGCGGCGGCGCTGGCGGGCTACATCGCCGTCGACGCGGTGGACGGCTACGCGCTCTACGCCCTGCCTGCCGGGGTCTATGCGCTGACCATGTATATCCTGATCGCGCCCTTCATCCTCTGGCGCAGGATGTCCTGACCGGCGCTCACTCCGTCTGCCGGAGCCGCTTCTGCGCGGCGATGCGGAAGGGCGCGTTGGGCGCGCCGTAGCCGGCGTAGCCGCCGCGCCGCTCCAGCACCTCGAAGAACATGCCCCCGGTCACGGGCAGGGAATAGAACTGGAAGAATTCTCCGCCCGGATCCCGGTCATAAAGGATGTTCAGCGCCTGCATCCGATCCAGAAGACCTTCGGGAAAGTCGAACCGCGCCGCCAGATCGGCATAGTAGTTCGCCGAGATCGGCAACGGCTGGAAGCCGCGCGACGCCACCGCTTCGGCGGTGGCGAAGATATCCGCCGTCGCCAGCGCCACGTGCTGAACCGACCCCGCGAAGCTTTCCGCCAGAAAGGCCCCGGCCAGCGTGCGGTGCGTCTCGGCGCCGTTCAGCGTGATCCTCAGCGCCGCATCCGGACTTTCCAGCGCCTGACTGCGCACCAGTCCGTAGGGGTCGATGACATCCACCATCGGCGCCTTCTTCATGCGGAAAAGCGTCGTGTAGAATAGCGCCCAGCTCAGCATCTCGTCATAGGACATGGTCTGGGCGAGATGATCGATGCGCCGGATCCCGGCCTCGCCGCCGCCGCCGGCGCGATCCTCGAACTCCACATCCCAGACCGGGGCGAGTTCATCCGAACCGTCGAGGAAGTGCAGCACGCTGCCGCCCAGTCCCCGGATCGCCGGTATCTCCAGTTCACCCGGGCCGAGCGGCTGACCGAAGGGCTGCGCGCCGAGCGCCGTCGCCCGGTCGAGGGTCGCCGCCGCGTCGGGAACCGCGATGCCGATGTCACAGATCATGGTGCCATGGGTCGCGAAGACCTCGGCGGCAAACCCTTTCCGCTCGCGGTTCACCACGATCCTGACATCACCCTGACGCCAGAGCGTCAGATCCTTGGCGATGTGATCGGCCGCAGCGGCAAAACCGAGTGAGCCCAGCAGTTTCTCGAGCCCGGCGGCCTCGGCGCCCTGGCTGGCGAACTCGATGAAGGACACGCCACCCGGTGCGGCCCGTTCCGGCATTGGCGGCAGGTCCACCGCCACGTTGGGTTCCTGACGCCGCACTTCGTCCATCAGGTTGATCAGGGAGCGGTAGCCGTCGCGGGCCACCAGGCCAGTCCGCCCGCCCCGGAACTGGTCGTTGAATATCTCCAGGCTGACCGGCCCGGCATAGCCTGTCGCCATCACCGCCCGCATGAAGTCCGTGACCGGCAGATCGCCCTCGCCCGGCATGTTGCGGAAATGACGGGACCAGTAGAGCAGGTCCATCTCGATCGCCGGCGCGTCGGCAAGCTGCACGAAGAAGATGCGGTCGCCGGGGATCCGGCGAATGGTCTCCGGGTCGATCTTCCGCCCCAGCGTGTGGAAGCTGTCGAGGATCAGTCCGACATTCGGATGGTCGGCGCGGCGGACGATCTCCCAGGCGTCCCGGTGATCGTTGATGTAGCGCCCCCAGGCCAGCGCCTCATAGCCCACGCGCAGCCCCCGCTTCGCCGCCCGTTCGCCCAGTTCGGCGAAGTCGTCGGCCGAGCGGTCGATACCGCCCAGCCCCTCCGGATGCACCGATGAACAGACCAGAACCAGATCGACGCCCAGTTCGCCCATCAGGTCGAACTTGTGCTCGGCGCGGTCGAAGGCCTTCTGCCGCAACGCCCCGGGCAGCCCCTCGAAGTCCCGGAACGGCTGAAACAGCTGCAGCTCCAGCCCCCGGTCGCGGACCCGGCGGCCGACTTCCCGCGGCCCGGCGTCATCGGCGATGAAGTCCTGCTCGAATATCTCGATACCGGAGAAACCCGCTTCGGCGATGGCGTCGATCTTCTCGTCCAGCGTGCCGGAAATCGAAACCGTGGCAATACCCGTGCGGATCACATCGCCCTCCCTGAAAGCCCGAAGCATCGTAGCCGGGATCGGGTCGGCCCGCATCCGATACGGCCTGCAGCTTCCCGTACGAGGCCATTGAAGGTTGACTCCTGCGGCGTGATGGCATCGCCTTTCGTCAGGGCAGTCCGCTCGACTGCCGTTCAACGGAAAGGGAGACCAACATGCTCAAGAGAGCTGCAAGCATCGCGAGCGCGGCGGCGCTCATGATCGGCGCGCTGACCACGGTCGCTTCCGCCGAGACCTTCGTGACCATCGGCACCGGCGGACAGACCGGCGTCTATTACCAGGTGGGCGGCGCGATCTGCCGTCTGGTGAACAAGGGCACCAAGGATCACGACATCAAGTGCACGCACACCACCGGCGGTTCCGTGGCCAACATCAACGGCATCCGCAACGGCGACATCGACATGGGCGTGGCGCAGTCGGACTGGCAGTATCATGCCTATCACGGCACCGCGCCGGACAAGTTCCCGGATGGCGCCTTCACCGATCTGCGCGCCGTGTTCTCGGTGCATCCGGAACCGTTCACGGTTGTTGCGCGGGCCGATTCCGGCATCACCAAGTTCGAGGATCTGGTCGGCAAGCGCGTGAACCTGGGCAACCCCGGTTCCGGCGCCCGTGCGACCTTCGAGGTGGTGATGGAGAAGATGGGCTGGACCGCCGACAGCTTCTCGCTGGCCGCCGAGCTGAAGTCCGCCGAGCAGGCGGCGGCGCTGTGCGACGACAAGATCGACGCCATCGTGTTCACCGTCGGCCATCCGTCGGGCACCATCAAGGAAGCCACCACGTCCTGCGAAAGCATCCTGATCGACGTGAACAACGACACGATCAGGAAGCTGGCGGCGGACAACGACTTCTACGCCATGGCCAGCATCAAGGGCGGCACCTATGCGGGCACCGACCGTGACGTCGAGACCTTCGGCGTGGGCGCGACCTTCGTGGCTTCCGCCAAGACCCCGGACGACGTCGTCTACGAGATCGTCAAGGCCGTGTTCGAGGACTTCCGCCGGTTCAAGAAGATGCACCCCGCCTTCGAGAACCTGGAAGAAGCCAAGATGATCAAGAACAACCTGTCGGCGCCCCTGCATCCGGGTGCGATCCGCTACTACAAGGAAAAGGGCTGGATGTAGTCCGACCCGGCGGGCGGCGCACCAGCGTTGCCCGCCCTTTCCTTCAAGAACCGGAGCAAGCCTGGGGGGCAGCAGATGGCAGAACAGAACCGTGAGGCGATGAGCCAGGACGAACTGGACGACCTGGTAGCCTCGACCGACACCGGCGGCCGCAAACCCGACAGCCGCGTCATCGTCAAGCTGATCGCCGGCATCGCCCTCTTCTGGTCCCTGTTCCAGCTCTGGTTCGCCTCACCGATCCCGTCGGTGCTTTCCGGTTTCGAGGCCACGCGCTGGCTCGCCAACCTGACGGCATTCAATTCCGGGGAAGCGCGCTCGATCCATCTGGCGCTCGCCATCCTGCTCTGTTTCTTCAGCTATCCGGCGTTCAAGAAGTCGCCGCGGAACATCATTCCAGCGGGCGACTGGGCGCTGGCCGGTGTCGGCGCCTTCTGCGCCTTCTACCTGTTCCTGTTCAGCCGCGAATACATGGGCTGGGTCTTCGGCACCACGCTCTCGGACCGCCCGGCCAACCCGAACATGACCGACATCATCGTCTCGGTCGCCGGCGTGCTCGTGCTGCTGGAGGCCACCCGCCGTTCGCTCGGCCCGCCGCTCGCCATCGTCGCGCTGGTGTTCCTGGGTTACACCTTCCTCGGCCCGTATGCGCCCGGCCTGCTCGCCTGGAAGGGCGCCAGCTTCGGCGCGGTTGCCGACCACCAGTGGCTGTCGACCGAGGGCGTCTTCGGCATCGCGCTGGGCGTCTCGACCGACCTTGTCTTCCTCTTCGTGCTGTTCGGCGCATTGCTGGAGAAGGCCGGGGCCGGCAACTACTTCATCAAGGTGGCCTTCTCGCTGATGGGCCACCTGCGCGGCGGACCGGCCAAGGCCGCCGTCGTAGCCTCGGCCATGACCGGCCTGATCTCCGGCTCGTCGATCGCCAACGTGGTCACCACCGGCACCTTCACCATCCCGATGATGCGCCGGGTCGGCTTTTCGCGGGAGAAGGCTGGGGCGGTCGAGGTCGCCTCCTCGGTGAACGGCCAGATCATGCCGCCGGTGATGGGCGCGGCCGCCTTCCTGATGGTCGAATATGTCGGCATCAGCTATTTCGAGGTGGTCAAGCACGCCTTCGTGCCCGCCGTGATCTCCTATATCGCGCTGGTCTACATCGTCCATCTGGAGGCGATGAAGGCCAACATGCAGGGGCTGGAAAAGGCCAGCGAGGGCAAGCCGCTGAAATGGGCGCTGATCGCCTTCCTGTCGACGGTCCTGGTCTTCTTCATCATCGCCGGCGGCGTCGGCTGGACCATGACGGTCTTCCTGGCGATCGAGGACGCAACGCTGCAGGCGGTCGTCGCGCTGGCCGCCTTCGCCATCATCCTGGCCGTGCATTTCGGCATCCACCGCAGCCTGTCCAGCGACAGCCGCTGGAAGTTCGTGTCCACCGGCGCGCTGGTGCTGGGCTACGGCGTGGCGGGCTCCTTCCTGGTCTTCTACCTGCTGGAGGGGCTCCGGGCGCTGCTGGGCGGCGCATCGGGCTGGGCGGTGGCGATCGCGCTGGGCGTCGCCTATCTGCTGCTGCTGAAGCGCAGCGCCAACTATCCGCCGCTGGAAATGGACGATCCCAACGCGCCGGTCACCAAGCTGCCGGAGCCGGGCCCGACCATCAATGCGGGCCTGTTCTACATCCTGCCGGTGCTTCTGCTGATCTGGTGCCTGATGGTGGAGCGGCTGTCGCCGACCACCTCGGCCTTCTACGCCACGCTGCTGATGGTCTTCATCCTGGTGACGCAGAAGTTCTTCCAGGCGCGGTTCAAAGGCGACGACACATCCGGCCTGCTGAAGGCCGGCTTCGACGACCTGATCGACGGCCTGATCACCGGCGCCCGCAACATGATCGGCATCGGCATCGCCACGGCGACCGCCGGCATCATCGTCGGCGCGGTCAGCCAGACGGGCGTCGGCGCGGTGCTGGCGGCGCTGGTCGAGTTCCTCAGCCAGGGCAACATCCTCGCCATGCTGGCGCTGACCGGCATCCTCAGCCTGATCCTGGGCATGGGCCTGCCGACCACGGCGAACTACATCGTCGTCTCGTCGCTGCTGGCCCCGGTCATCGTCACCCTGGGCCAGCAGAACGGCCTGATCGTGCCGCTGATCGCGGTGCATCTGTTCGTGTTCTACTTCGGCATCATGGCCGATGTGACGCCGCCGGTGGGCCTCGCCAGCTTCGCGGCCGCCGCGGTCTCGGGCGGCGATCCGATCCGCACGGGCTTCGTCGCCTTCTTCTACAGCCTCAGGACCGCGCTGCTGCCGTTCCTGTTCATCTTCAACACCAGCCTGATCCTCTATGAGGTCAGCGTGCTGGAGGCGATACCCATCTTCATCATAGCCACGGCGGCGATGCTGATATTCACCGCCGGCATGCAGGGCTACTTCTTCGCCCGCTCGAAGATCTGGGAATCCGCGATCCTGGTACTGATCGCCTTCACCCTGTTCCGCCCGGGCTACTGGATGGACCAGGTGGTGCCGCCCTTCGAGGTGCTGCCGCCGGCGCAGCTGGTCGAGGCCGTCGGCGCCGCCGCGCCGGGGTCGCAGGTGCGGCTGGAGGCCAACGGGCTGGACGATGTCGGCGAGCCGGTGTCGCTCACCCTGATCATCGACGTGCCGGAAGGCGAGACTGGCGAGGACCGGCTGCAGACCTTCGGCATCGACCTGCTGGAGCAGGACGGCAAGCTGATGATCGACGGCGCGACCTTCGATTCCCCGGCCGAGAAGGCCGGCTTCGACTTCGATCAGGAAGTGCTGCAGGTGAAGCTGCCGACCGACCAGCCGCCCCGGGAACTGTTCTTCATTCCGGCGCTGCTGCTGCTGGTCCTGGTCTACTGGCTGCAACGCGGCCGCGACGAGAAACAGCAGGCGGCCTGAGGGAGGGAAAGCCATGTTCAAGGATATTCTGGTGCCCGTCGACCTGGGCCACATCGCCGAATCCGCGCAGATCCTGATCAAGGCGCAGGACATGGCGGAACAGTGCGGGGCGCGCATCCACGTCATCACCGTGATCCCCGATTTCGGCATGACCATGGTCGCCTCCTTCTTTCCCGACGACTACGAGAAGAAGGCCATGACCGAGGGCGAGAAGGCGCTGAAGGCCTTCACCGCCGAGCATGGCCGGGACAAGAAGATCGACCAGCACATCGTCGGTCACGGCTCGGTCTACAAGGAGATCGTGCGCACGGCGAAGAAGACCGGCTGCGACCTGATCATCATGGGCTCCGGCGCCCGCGACGACGCCGGCTACCTCGTCGGCCACAACTCCGCCAGGGTGATGCGCCACTCGAAGTGCTCGGTGCTGCTGTTGCGGTAGGTGAAACCGCCCACTTGGGGTTGGATGGGCCGGCCAAGTGGGCGGCTCAGGCATCGCAGGATTGTCATCTGAACATAGCCCCGCAGACGAGACAAAACTGCGAAGTAGATGCGGCGAATCGCGTCCAAGGCTCTCGCCGACCATATTTAGGTGAACGGCATCAACGTCTACACCCTCTACGCGTCCATGATGATGTCACCGTGTCAGTGCATGAAGCGCATATGATCCCAAGCATTTGCTGAAATTCTAATTCACCCAACCAAATATATGCTCACCTATGGAAGTGGCGCCGACCCTTCCCACAATATGGAATGTCTCATAGCACTGAAATAATTAGCGAGTCCCTGAGTCGTTTGCACGAAATTATGCCGCAATAAGATCGCATCATCGCTATCTGAATATTTAAAATCAAAAATGAAATCATTTGGCATTTCAGAAATATGCCGCCTTATTTCAAAGTGATCAAAATCTTTGATGGTTTGGTTATGTGCAAATTTGTTGCGTATTGAGGATATTCGCTCCAACATCTTTCGCGTCTTTGGCCCGTAAAGGCCAAAAGCATATCCTACATCAATCTTTGATTTCAGGCTTCCAAAAGGGGTAGGTCCGGGACCTGCTAGTCTTTTCCACAATTTCTGGTCGTCATCGGCTCTCGAAAATTGTTTCCTAATCAGACTCTCGAGCTCGTCCTCAAGTCTAATGACAACCAAGACTGCAGCAGCTCGGGGACTCTCACCTTCAAGTTCACGATAGTATGCTTCGATCTCATCGTAAGCTGCTGACAATGTTGCACGCAGCTTTGCCTCATCTTCTTCCATTTCAAGAAGCCTCTCAGGGATCATTGTCGCTACCGTTGGTCCGAAGAATAGCGACCCCTTCGGCAATCTGCACAGTCTTGAGAGACAGTCTGATTCATTCAGGATTTCGGGATCAGAACCTGAACACCCCATACCCCGGATCACCTAGCGGCGCGTTGAGGCTCGCGGTAATCGCCATGCCAAGTGCGTTGCGCGTGTCTGCCGGGTCGATGATGCCGTCGTCCCAGATCTCGGAGGTCGCGTAGTAGGCCGAGAGCTGTTCCAGGTAGGCCGAGCCGGTCTCCTCGCGCAGTTTCTGCACCACGGCCTCGTCGACGTCCTGGCCGTTGCGGCGCATCTGGGCGGCCTTCACGTCGGCGAGCGTGTTCACCGCCTGCTCCCCGCCCATGACGCCGATCTGGTGGTTGGGCCAGGAAAACAGGAAGCGTGAATCGAAGGCCCGGCCGCACATGCCGTAATTGCCGGCGCCGAAGGAGCCGTGGCACATGACGGTGAATTTCGGCACCCGGCTGCAGGCCTGGGCCATGATCATCTTGGCACCGTCCTTGGTGATGCCCTTCTGCTCGTAATCGCGACCGATCATGTAGCCGGTGATGTTCTGCAGGAAGACCAGCGGCGTGTTGTTCTGGTTGCACAGTTCGATGAAGTGGGCGCCCTTCAGCGCGCTGTCGTTGAACAGCACCCCGTTGTTGGCGAGGATGCCCACCTTCCAGCCCCAGATGTTGGCGTAGCCGCAGACCAGCGTGGTGCCGTAGTTCGGCTGGTATTCGTGGAAGCGGCTGCCGTCGGCGATGCGGGCGATGACCTCCCGCATGTCGAAGCCCTTCTTGATGTCGTCGGGCAGCACGCCATAGAGCTCTTCCGGGTCGTAATAGGGGTCTTCGGGTTCGTCGCGCTGGCAGTCCCACTTCTTCGGGCGATCCCACTGGCCGACGATCTCGCGGCCGATGGCGATGGCCTCGTCCTCGGTCGAGGCCGGATAGTCGCAGACGCCGCTGACCGAGGTGTGCATGTCCGCGCCGCCAAGTTCCTCGACGCCGACCTCCTCGCCGGTGGCGGCCTTCACCAGCGGCGGGCCGCCCAGGAAGACCGCGCCCGTGCCCCGGGTGATGACGTTGTAGTCGCTGAGCGCCGGAATGTAGGCGCCGCCCGCCGTGCACTGGCCGAAGACCAGGCTGAGCTGCTTCACGCCCATCTTCGAGAGCTGGCACTGGTTGCGGAAGATGCGGCCGGCCATGTGCTTGTCGGGGAAGACCTCCGACTGCATGGGCAGAAAGCCGCCGGCGGAGTCGCACAGATGCACCACCGGCAGGCGGTTCTCAATGGCGATCTCCAGGCAGCGGACGATCTTCTTCACCGACAGCGGGTACCAGGCCCCGCCCTTGATGGAGCTGTCGTCGGCATGGACGATCACCTCGCGGCCGGAGACGATGCCGATGCCGGTGATGATCGACGCGCCCGGGCTCTCGCCGCCATAGGCCATGTTGCCGGCCAGCGTGGACAGTTCCAGGAACGGCGTGCCGGGATCGAGCAGCTTCTCCAGCCGCGCGCGCGGCATCTGCTTGCCCTGCTTCTCCAGCCGCTGCACGTCGCGGTCGGGGCGGACATGGCGCGCCCTGTCCTGCTTCTCCCGCAGTTCGGCCACCAGACGGCGGTTGTGCTCGAAGTTCGAGCGGAAGGTCGGGTCCGTGGTGCTCAGGGCGGACTGGATACGGCGCATCAGCGGACCTCCAATTGGCGGAACGTTATTTCTCCCCTCCCCCTTGAGGGGGGAGGGCCAGGGAGGGGGTGAATCGGCGAAGCAGAATTCGCGGAACCGTCTGCGCAGGAAGCCTGCGGCTTTACCCCCCTACGACCGCTGCGCGGCCACTTCCCCCTCAAGGGGGGAAGGAAAGATTGAATAGTGCCCTTCATTCCTCGACGGGCTCCAGGCGGGCGACGACGGCGTCCTTGCCGAAGGTGTCGCCCGGGCCGGTCAGCAGTTCGGCGATCACGCCGTCGCGCGGCGCGGCGAGATTGGTCTGCAGTTTCATGCTCTCGATTGTCAGCACGGTGTCGCCGCGCTTCACCGTTTCGCCCGGCTGCCGGACGATCTCGATGACCGAGCCCGGCATGGGCGCGCGGATCTCGTCGGCGGCGGCGCCAGTGTCCTGGGCCGCGGCGATGGGATCCTCGACCAGGGCGCGGAATGTCCGGCCATCGCCGTCGCGCAGCCAGATGGTCTCGCCGTCGCGGGCCGCATCGAAGTCGAAGGGCAGGCCGTCCAGCGCCAGCGAGACGACCCCGCCATCCGCGCCGAGCCGTTCCACCGAGACGCGGCGGCCGTCGATCTCCAGCACCAGTTCCGGCCGCCGGGCGATGATCTCGACACTGTGCCGCTCGCCGTCGAGCATGAGCTGATATGGCATGGTCAGTTCCTCCAGCCGCCGATGGACGCATAGGGTTCGGGGCTGTCATCCACCTGTATCAGGAAGTCCGGATCGGACAGCAGCGCGGCGGCGATGGCCGCCAGCCGCGTCTCCGCGTCCGGTTCACCCGCCGCGAGCTCCGCTGCGTGTTCTTCGACGAAACCGGTGTGCAACGCGCCCGCCTCGAAATCCGGATGCGCGATCACGCGGGCCAGATAGTCGATGTTCGTGCCCACGCCGAGCAGGGTCAGGTCACGCAGCGCGTCGACAGTCGCGGAGGCCGCCTGCTCGCGGTCCCCGCCATACACGACAAGCTTGGCCAGCATGGGGTCGAAGTCGGTGGTCACCGCCTGCCCGACGGTCAGCCCGTTCTCGAAGCGGATCGTGTCGGCCTCGGGAACGCCCAGGCTGAGAATGCGTCCGGTCTCCGGCAGGAAGCCGTTCTCCGGATCCTCGGCGCAGATGCGGCACTCGATGGCGTGGCCGGTGGTCGCGATGTCCTGCTGGCTCAGCGACAGGCCCTCACCGGCGGCAATGCGCAACTGCTGCTCGACCAGGTCGACGCCGGTGATCATCTCGGTCACCGGATGCTCCACCTGCAGCCGCGTGTTCATCTCCAGGAAGTAGAACGCGCCATCGGGGGCGAGAATGAATTCGACCGTGCCGGCATTGGTGTAGTTCGCCGCCGCCGCCAACTGCACCGCCGCGCCGCAGATCTCGTCCCGCCGGGCCGGATCGAGATTCGCCGCCGGGGCTTCCTCGACGATCTTCTGGAACCGCCGCTGGATCGAGCATTCGCGCTCGAAAAGGTGGATCGCCCCGCCCTTGCCGTCGCCCAGCACCTGAACCTCGATATGGCGCGGGCGCTCGACATAGCGCTCGGCGTAGACCCGCCCGTCCGCGAAGTAACGTTCGGCCTCGGAGGATGCGGTCTTCGCCTTCTCCGCCAGTTCCGAGGCCTCGCGGACGATGGACATGCCCTTGCCGCCGCCGCCGGCGCTGGCCTTGACCAGCAGCGGGAAGCCGATCTTCGCGGCCTCGGCCACGAAAGCGTCGATATCGCCGGTCGGCAGCACCGAAGGCGCGACCGGAACACCGTGCTTCTCGGCGAAGTTCCGGCTCTCGATCTTGTCCCCCATCAGCCGGATCGCATCGGGCTTCGGACCGATGAAGGCCAGTCCCGAGGCCTCGACGGCCTCCGCGAACTTCGCGTTCTCCGAGAGAAAGCCGTAGCCCGGATGGATCGCGTCCGCGCCGGTCTCCTTCGCGACGCGGATGATCTGCTCGGCGTCCAGATGCGCGGCGACCGGCGTCGGGCCCGTGATCTCGACCGCCTCGCCAACCGCGCCGACATGGGCCGAACGGCGGTCCGCCGAATGGAAGATGCCAACGCTGGCGATGCCGAGACGGCCGAGCGTTGCCGCCACCCGGCAGGCGATCTCGCCCCGGTTGGCGATCAGAACCTTCGTGAACATGTCCCCTCCCCGATCATTCCTGCGCCCCGAGGCCCGCAGTATCCAGCCGCTCGGCAACCGATTCCAGCCGGCTGACGATGGCCCCAAGGTCAGTCGCCTCCTCCACCGGCGGGGCGATGCCGGCGAACAGCATGCGCGTCATCTCGTCGGCGACCGCATCGGGGTCCAGCGCGCCTCGTCCGGCCAAGAACCCCGTGACCCTGTGCTCGATGCCGCCGAAGACCATGTCGCGCACCAGCGGCAGAGAGACGTCCGCGCGGATGTCGCCGCGCTCGATGCCGGCCTCGAGGATGTCCGTCAGCACCCGCGTGTAGTCGCGGTTGCAGCGGTGCAGTTCGCTGGATTGATAGTCCGGCGCGCTGCGCACTTCGGAATAGAACAGGCGGCAGAGGTCCGGGCTTTCCTGGATCGATTTCAGGTGTTGCCAGATCACGGCGTGCAGCCGCGCCCGCGTGCCCTCGACGCCGCGCTGCTTGGCGTGGAACGCCTCGGTGATGCCGCCATACCAGCCCGTCAGGATGGCGTGCAGCAGTTCCCGCTTGTTGGCGTAGAACTTGTAGATCGCGCCCTCGGAGACGCCGGCGCGGCGCGCGATCTCGCTGATCGGCGCATCGTTGAAGCCATGCTTGGCGAAGGCCGAACGCGCGGCCGCCTCGATCTCGCGCATCCGCTGATCGCGAGGCATCCGCACGTAGCTTCGTTTTTCGGCAGCCACTGCGGGCATGATTGTCCTTCCGGCACGGGTATGTGCTGCATAATTAGTGAGCGCTATTCATTTCAGATGTCAAGCGCCAAGAATTGATCTGGTTGGAATATCATATTGACAACATCCACTCCAAGTGAGTGATACTCACTTACTGAGATACACGCACCGGCGGGTTCGGTTAGACTGCAGGAGCGATGCATGGGGAGTGGACGCAATGACCAACACGGATGATCTACTGCGCAACGACGCCGCCCGGCCCTTCGACCTGACGCCCGACCAGCGCGAGATCCTGGACCAGGCCGACCGCTTCGCACGCAACGAGCTCTATCCGCTCAGCGAGCGTATGGACAACGAGGAATGGTGGCCGGAGGAAGCCTTCCCGAAGATCGGCGCGCAGGGCTTCTTCGGGATCACGGTGGCCGAGGAATATGGCGGCCTTGGTCAGGATCTGGTGACCGCCGGCGTCGTGCTGCAGGCCTTCAGCCGCTGGAACCACGCGCTGTCGCTCAGCGTCGTGGCCCATGACAATCTGTGCATGAACAACATCTACCGGAACGCCAATGAAGACCTGCGGCGCAAGTACCTGCCCGATCTCTGCTCGGGGAAGAAGGTCGGCGCGCTGGGCCTGACCGAACCGGGCGCGGGCTCGGATGCGCTGGGCTCAATGCGCACGACGGCGAAGCGCGATGGGGACCACTACGTCCTGAACGGCTCCAAGATCTACATCACCAATGGCGCGGTGGCCGACACGCTGCTGGTCTACGCCAAGACCGACCCGGATGCCGGCGCCAAGGGCATCTCGGCCTTCATCGTGGAGAAGGACTATCCCGGTTTCAGCGTCGCCCAGAAGCTGACCAAGATGGGCTACCGCGGCAGCCAGACAGCCGAACTGGTCTTCGACAACTGCCGTGTCCCCGCGGAGAACCTTGTCGGCGAGGAGAACAGGGGCGTCGCCGTGGTCATGAGCGGCCTCGACCTGGAACGCGCCATGATCTCGCCGATCTGCCTCGGCGTCGCCGAGCGGGCGCTGGAACTGTCCATCGAATACGCCCAGACCCGGCAGCAGTTCGGCAAGCCGATCGGCTCCTTCCAGATGGTGCAGTCGATGCTGGCGGAGATGTATGTGCTGGTCGAGAGCATGCGCAGCTTCAACTACAAGGTGCTCGCCGAAGCCGCCGAGATGGAAGTCGGCGGCGGCGGCCGCGGCAACATTCACGCGCTGACAGCAGCGTCGGTCATGTACTGCGCCAACGCCTGCCACGATGTGCTGGATCGCGGCATCCAGATCCATGGCGGCTCCGGCTACATCTGGGAATCCGAGATGAACCGGCTCTACCGCTCGATCAAGCTGCTGGAGATCGGGGCGGGCACCACGGAGGTCCGCAAGATGATCATCGCCGGCGAGTTGCTGAAGGGCATGCCCGTCTAGAGCTCCTTCAGCGCCTCATGCAGGCGAATGGAGTCCTGGTGCCCGTCGATGAGTTCGCGTTCAGCCGGCGTCAGATCCTCGAGCAGGGTGGCGGCGTCATAAAAGTCGCCCTCGATCTCCGCCCGAGACACGCCGAAGCAGTGATGCTCGACGGCGGTGGAGGTGTCCGCCTCACCGCCCAGCCGCCCGGCCAGCGCCCCGACCGACTCACCGCCATCGCCTGAGAACCCGTCGAGATCGACAGCAATGCGCTCGCCGGTCATTGGAAACTCGTGCAGCGCGGCCGAATGGATGCGGACCCAGCCCTGCAGGAACGAGAGCAGGCTGGGAAGCGGACGCTGCTGCGCGGCGTAGAAGCGCCTGGCCGCGCCCCAGCTTGTCGCCGGTGACCGGAACGCGATCACGGCACAGCAGTTCAGCGCCGGGTCGAGACCGCGCACGATCTGCGGGCTGTTGTCGGTGCTGATCAGCAGTTTGCCGCCGGCCTGGGAGGCGATCCGACCATACCAGTCACTGCGGTCGCCGGTTAGGTCCTGACGGAACTGCAGGCTGAAGACGCTGCAGTCGGGCTTGCCGCAGGCCGGGCAGGAACTGAATTTCGGCGCTTCGCCGCCGGCCTGTTCCTGGCCGGCCAGCCAGAAGGACTGCCCGACAAACACGCCGCCGGTCTGCTCCGCCAGACGGGCGCCCAGCCGGACGCCACCGGCATAAGGCAGGCCCAGAACAGCCAGATGCCGGACCGTCCCGTTCAACGCCGTCTCATCGCCGCTGGCGGCGGCAACCGCCTCGATCCGCGCCTTGCGGCCCGCAATCGCGCCGTTCCCGGGACTGGCGGCAGCAGCCTTGCCCGCAGCCTCCAGCGCCTCGTCGATCCGGCCATCACGGAACAGGGCCTCGGCCATACCGTCCAGCATGGAAGGTTGATCCGGGTCGATCTCCAGCGACTGCCGGAATGCCTCGGCGGCCGGGCGCGTGTCGTTGTAGTGCAGGCGGAGCCGCCCGATCATCGCCCAGAGACTGGCCGAATCCGGTTCCATCTCGATCGCGGCCTCGCAGGCCATCACCCCGCGCTGCCCGCGACCGCAGGCATGGGCAGTCCGGGCGTAGGCGATCGCCACCCGGGCGACGCTCCGAGCGCTCGCCACGAATTCGATGATACTGCCGGAAACCCGCTCCGAGATTTCCTCCATCATGCCGAAACAGCCGGCCAGAGCAGCGTCGTCACCTGCGCTCTCAGCCTTGGTGGCCGCGCTCGAAAGCGCCAGGAACAGCGACTCCAGTTCGATGATCGCCAGTGGCCGGTAACGGCCATCGCCACTCTCTGACAGACGCAGCAGCTTGAAGAGGTTGAGCATCGCCGGCCGGTATTCGCCCGCCGCGTTCTCGGCGCGGGCGAGGTTCAGCAGCGTGTTCTGCGAGGTGGGCCCCAGTTCGGCGGCTTTTCGCAGCAGACCGGTCGCTGCTTCGGCATTGCCATCCTTCAACTTCATGCGTCCGGCTACCAACCAGGCCTCGGACATCCTCGGCGCAAGACCGGTGAGTGTTGCCGCCAGGCGCGCTGCCATGGCGTCGTCCCCGTCCGTTACCGCCTTGCGCATCTGCACCGTGATCTGCCGGGCCGCGTCGGCGCTGATCTTGTCGAAGGCGTCGCCAGAGGCGCCCAGGCGCGAGGCCAGCGCCATGACTGCCGCGCCGGCTTCCAGATCGCCGTCGCCGACAATGCCTGTCGCCATCTCGCTCAGGACTGCGGAAAGGCTGACATTGCCCGCGGAAGCGGCCTCCAGCCGGCCTGCGGCTTCTGCAAGATCAAGCGCCGCTCGGGCAATCTCGCTGTCGGGTTGCTGTTCCAGAACCGCTGACAAGGCCGCCCGCACGCCTTCGGGATCGGCGAGACACGCCCGGACAAGCTGCGCACGCTCGCCGGCAGATCCGGTCATGTCATTCTCTTCGTCAACAATTGGTTCCAGGGTTTCGGTGTCGGATGGGGTCGTATCAGGCACTGAAGTCTCCGGTTCCGGTATCCCGGTCCGTCGAACCGGCTAGAGTTCCATCGGCTCGGGATCTGACGGCCGGTAAGTGCCTACGAACTGTATGTGCCGTCAACACCTGATCAGCCCGCTACCGTTGGAGTGGGCAGGCTTTTTGCACCAGAATTGCGCTGGATCACGTCATGTGCGTGGGCTATGCCCAAGGCACAGGCATCGGACCAGTGGCGAAGCAGCAGGATGACCTCGGCCAGATGACGCAGACCCCGGACAACGCCTTCAGCAAAAGGCTGCTTTCCCATTTCAGGACGCGTAGCGGGCAGCGCGCCGCCTCGATCGTGAGCGCCACGGGCCGTATCGACCTCACCTTCGCGGATGTCGAGCGGGACTGCCGCCGCTATGGCGGGGCCTATCGCGACGCCGGACTGTCAGCGGGCGACACGGTTCTGATCTTCCTGCGTCACGTTCCGGAACTCTATGGCAGCTTCTACGGCGCCATGCTGGGCGGCTATGTGCCGTCGCTGATGCCCTGCACCTCGCCGCGTCAGGACCCGGTGCTCTACTGGAAGTCGCATGACAAGCTGCTGCGGAAGATCAGGCCCGCCGCCATCGTGGCCAGCGCGGACACCTTCGCCGAGATGGAGGGCGCCGGCCTGGACCTCGGCCCGATCCGGAAGATCGCCAGCGAGGACGTTGCCGCGTCGGAAGCGATGGGCGAGTTCGCACCGGCCGGGCCGGAGACGGTGGCGCTGCTGCAGCACAGTTCCGGCACCACTGGCCTGAAGAAGGGCGTGCGGCTGAGTTTCCAGGCCATCCTGAACCAGGTCGAGGCCTACAGCGCCGCCCTGCAGGCATCGGACGACGACCGCGTGGTGAGCTGGCTGCCGCTCTATCACGACATGGGCCTGATCGCCTGCATGATCACGCCTATCTGGCTCGGCATTCCGGTGACACATATCGATCCGTTCCACTGGCTCACCCGCCCGGCGATGCTGCTGAACCTGCTGGTCGAGGACGAAGGGACGCTGTGCTGGCTGCCCAATTTCGCCTTCGAGCATCTGGCGCTGACCAGCGGGCGCAACGCCGCCAACCATGACCTCTCCCGAGTCCGGGCCTTCATCAACTGTTCCGAGCCCTGCAAGCCGGCGACCTTCGACCGATTCACCGAGGCCTTCGCGGCCTCGGGCGTCCGCCCGAAACAGTTGCAGTGCTGCTACGCCATGGCCGAGACCGTCTTCGCGGTCACCCAGTCGCCGATGGGCGGTCTGCCCGCGCGGGTCACCATCGACGCCGACCGAATGCGGCTGACCGGCGAGATCGCCGATGCGGGCCCGGAAACCGCCAATGCGTTGGAGCTGATCTCGTCCGGTCCGGTGCTGCCCGGACTGACGGTCGAGATCCGGGACGATCAGAGGAAGGATCTCGGGCGCCGCCGCGTGGGCGAGATCGCCATTTCCGGCTCCTTCCTGTTTGACGGCTACAACGAGGATCCGGAACGCACGGCGCAGAAACTGGCCGGCGGCTTCTACCACACCGGCGACAAGGGGTTCTTCGTGGGCGATGAACTCTTCGTCCTTGGCCGCACGGACGATCTGATCATCATCAACGGTCGTAACATCTACTGCCACGAGGCAGAATCCGAGCTTGGTGGTATCCAGGGGCTCAAGCCTGGCCGGGCGGTTGTACTGGGTCACGAAGACGTGAAGATCGGTTCACAGGTCATGCTGATCATCGCCGAAAGGGATCCGGCTGCCGAAGCGCTTGACGAGCCTGCCATCCGACGCCAGATCAGCGACCGCATGTTTTCGCTGTTCCAGGTGATGCCGCGAGCCGTGGAAATCGTCGAGCCCGGCTGGCTGATCAAGACCACCAGCGGGAAGATCGGTCGCGCCGCCAATCTGGCCAAGTACCTCAATCAGAAACCGGGATAACAAAAACATGAACGCTGACAACTGGATGGAGCACCTTCGCGCCGCCATCTCGGAAGAAACAGGTGCGCCGTCGGACAGCATCAAGGCGGACACAACCGCGACCGACGTTCCCGGCTGGGATTCGCTGGCTCACGTGCGCATCATGCTGAATGTGGAGGCCCGCGCTGGCCAGTCTGTGGACATCGACGCGAGCTACACTGTCGCCACCGTCGGAGAGCTTGTCGACCTTCTCGCGGGGGCCTGATGCAGGTTCGGCATTTCACATGGCGCTGACCTTGCTTATCTTCCCCTGTGCGGAAGTAGTGAAACAAAGATGCTGATTGCTGAGTTTGTCAGGAGTAGTGGCGTAGGCGGTCGTCCGATGCGGTTCGGCGTGATCGGCACGTGTCGCGTGCATAATCCGATGCGCTGCATGATCGAAGACGAGCGCATCCGGATGATCTGGCGCGGCTACAACGCCTTCACGCACAACCCCATGGAGGCAATTCAGTATCTGAAGTTCGCCCGTGGCGAGAGCCGGATTCCAGACACCTTCGCACCCTTCATCTTCCGCACCGACCAGGCGCCCACGGTCGATGACAAGCTTGTCGCGGAAATGCGCCAGCTCGATTTCCTGATCGTCGAGATCAGTTCCTTTTCCCGCCTGAGCTGCGGCCGCTATGAATTCCAGCAGAACTATTTCTCGGAGAACTTCATCCGCAAGGGCGGGGTCGACTACCTTTCGTGGTGGCGGGACGTTTCGCAGGGCAAGCCGGCCGAGCAGAGCGCCGAGGATCTGATCCAGCGTCTTGATGGCGCTGTTCCGGTCCAGAGCGAGGAGATCATCCGCACCCTCGCCTTCTCGGAGCTTTCCGACCAGAGTTTCTGCGACGGGATCCGGCGGCTTTCGGTTATCGCCGGCATGCCGCTGGTGCTGGTCCCGCATTTCAGTTTCGACCATGAAGACAACGCCATCTCGGCGCTGCGCCTGCGGAACCGGAAACTGGTCGAAGAGATGTCCAAGGAACTGAACCACGACTTCTTCGACGCGTCGGAGCTGCTGATGCGGTTCGGGCGTGAGGCGGCGCTGAAGAATGGCGGCCGCGATCTCTATCATTATTCGCCCGAATTCGACGCACATGTCGGCGACGCCATGCTACGGTCTCTGGACGCTGCCGATCTTGCGCCACAGGCCAGAGTCGCCGCCCACTAGGCCGCCTGTTTGAGTATGAAATCTTGACAGCCGCAAACCTGGACCGCGACGAGTTGGTTGATATCGCACGCAAGGCCGCCGCAGACGGCAATCTGGAAGAGGCCGAGATCTGCTGGCGCGCCGTTCTGGAGCGGCAGCCGGATCACGCCGAGGCCGCGTTCGGCGTCGTCCGCGCACTGGTCGGTTCCCGACATCACCGCAACGCGCTGGTCTATCTGACCCGCGCGATCCAGTCCGGATACCGCGACCAGGGGCTGCTGACCGTCGCGGAAACCTGTGTCTCGGGCATCGTCGCGCCGGACCATGGCGACGCCGATCCGAAGAAGGATGAGGAAGCCGCGGCCGACGCGCTGGCGGGCCACCTGCGGCGCGCCAGCGACAGCCAGATATGGCCTTCGGCGCGCCAGGCCCTGCACGACGTTCTGGTCGCCGCCGGGGTCGATGAACTCAGCCTGGCGCGGCAACCGGGCAGCGACGCCGAACTCTGGATCGGCCAGGCGCTGCCTTCGGACAAGCTGCAGCAACAGGTCGAGGCCACGCTGGATCCGGAGAACGGCGCGGAACCCGCGGCGAAGAACCTGGCGGACCTGAAAGCCGATCCCGACAACGCCGAGGCCTGGTTTGCGCTTGGACGCTTCTGCCTGGGCCGCGAGAGCACCGCAATCGCCGAGGAACTGTTTCGCCGCGCCGCGCACCTGCAACCCGACAGCATCAAGTACGGCATCAACCTGGCCCGGACGCTGGTGGCGAACGGACGTTATGTCACCGCCTTCCGCGCCTACACCGCGCTGCTCGGCCTGCCCTCGCAGTCGCGCACGGATGGCTATCATCTCGAGGAAGCGGCCGCCAACCGGCGCTCGCTGCTCAGCCGGCTGATCCTGCTGACCCGTCAGGCCATCACCGCCGGCGATCCCGCCAGGGCCTGGAATATCTTCCTGATGATCCGGCAGGAGCCGGACTTGCAGGACGCCGACGGCATCCGCGCCGCCATCCTGCGGCTATCCATCGACAAGGTCATGCAGGCGCATCGCGAGGGCGCGGCGGAGACCATCGGACTGGCCCGCGCCCATCTGGAGCGCGACCCGGAGAGCGTCTATGTGCGCCAGGTACTCGGTCAGGCGCTGATGACCGCCCGGCGATACCGCGAAGCATCGGAGATGTGGGGCAGCCTGACGGTCAGCGCCCCGGACAATGCGCGCATGTTCCTGCAATACGCGAAGTGCCTGGAGCGCTCCGGGGCCGGCGAAGGTGCGATCGAGGCGGCGAAACGCGCGCTGGAACTGGATCCCGGTCTGCAATCCGCGCGTATCATCCACGACCGGTTGTCGGAATAGCCTCTCCGCCTTGACTCCAGTCACTGCGGCGGGGCCGGAACTGATATAGAGAAGCGGCCGGATCGCCGATCACCAGACGGCGGCAGCCCCGTTTCCGGAGCAGCGAAGACATGTGTGGCATAGCCGGATTGTTGAACTACCGCGGCCAGCCGCTGGCTGGAGAGGCCCGCGATTGGCTTGGCGAGATGCTGACGGCGATCCATCACCGCGGTCCCGACTCCTATGGCATCCACACCGGGGGCTCGGTTGGCCTGGGCCACAAGCGGCTGGCGATCATCGACATCGACGAACGGTCCGCCCAGCCGATGCTGGCGCAGGACGGGCGCTACAGACTGGTCTTCAACGGCGAGATCTACAATTTCCAGGAGATCCGGCGTGACCTGGAAGACCTGGGCCACAGCTTCCGCACGACCGGCGACACCGAGGTGCTGCTGACCGGCTACATCCAGTGGGGGCCGGACGTCCTTGATCGGCTGCGGGGCATGTTCGCCTTCGCGCTCTGGGACGATGACAAGCAGGAACTGTTTCTCGCCCGCGACCGTTTTGGCAAGAAGCCGCTGTATTACCGCCCCTCGCCCGACGGGATGATCTTCGCATCCGAGATCAAGGCGATCCTGCGCGTCCCCGGCGTCGAGCGGACGCCCGTGCTGGAAGTGATCCACGACTATCTCGGCCTGGGCTACTGCACAGGCGAGCAGTCGGCCTTCCAGGGCATCTATCGGCTGCCGCCGGCCTCGGCGATGGTGGTGTCCGCGGACGGCCGGCGGCAGACCTGGCAATACTGGGAACTGCCGGCCGTCGATCCGGCGATGGCGCACCGCTCGACCGAGGAACTGCTGGAAGAGTTCATGGCGCTCTTCGACGAATCTGTCGCGCTGCGCATGATCGCGGACGTGCCGATCGGGTGTTTCCTGTCAGGTGGTGTGGATTCCTCGGCGGTCGTGGCCCGGATGGCGCCGCGCATGTCCTCGGCGCTGAAGACCTTTTCCGTCGGCTTCGGCAATATCGGCAATGACGAACTGCCCTTCGCCGAGGCTGTCGCCCGGCGCTATGGCACCGATCACCGTGATTTCCGTATGGATTACGGCCTGATCGACGTGCTGCCGCAGATCATCTGGAACTATGGCGAGCCCTATGCCGATTCCTCGGCGCTGGTGACCTACGCGCTGGCCGGCGAGATCCGCAAGCACGTCACCGTGGCGGTGACCGGCGACGGCGGCGACGAGATATTCCTCGGCTACTCGCGCTATCTCCGCATGGCCGAGGACACCCCGGCGAACCTGGCCGACCGCAGGGTGGGACCGCTGGGCGCGCGGCTGCTGCAGCGGGACCGCTATGAGCGCATGGTTGGCAAGTTCCGCGACGAGCACCGTCTGCGCGGCTACGGACCGGCGCTGCTGCCCTTCTGCGTGAACTCCCCCTCGGACTGGCTGGCCCGGATGGACAGCGGCTCGGGCGCGATCGACACCACGGCGCGCACCGACGTGGACACCTACCTGCCCGACGACCTGCTGGTGAAGGCGGATATCGCCACCATGGCCCACAGTCTGGAAGGCCGGAGCCCCTTCCTGGACCATGTGCTGGCCGAGTGGGCGGCGCGGCTGCCACAGGAGAGCCGGGTCTATCACCGGCACGGTGAACTGCAGGCCAAGGCGCTACTGAAACACGCGATGGAGCCGCATGTGCCGGAGGAGTGCCTCTATCGCAAGAAGATGGGCTTCTCGGTGCCGGTCGCGCACTGGATGGCGAACGACATCTCCGAATTCGTCCATGACACGCTGACCTCACAGCGCTTCAGAGACCGTGGCCTGATCGATCCGGCCTACATGCACCAGATTCTGGCGCAGCATGTCACCGGCGAGGAAGACCACGGCACGCGGCTGTGGACGCTCATCTGCCTGGAGCTCTGGTACCAGACCTATATCGACAATGACGGCCGGGAGCCGCTGTCGGTCGACGTCCGGGCGCCCTCGAATGACGGCATCGCCGCCTGACGCCATGACGAGCGACGTCCGAGAAACGGCAGCAGCCGGCAAGGAGAACCGCAAGACGCCCGATCCGGGGCGCGAGGCGGTGCTGCGTCAGGACTGGCCGGAGGCGGCCCGGATCTGGGGCCAGCGTGCGCTGGAAGAAGCCGATGTGGCCCGCAACCACCGCCAGTATGTCCGCGCCCTGATCCGTCTGGAGCGCTACAGCGAGGCCGCTGCCGCTGCGGACATCGCCATCAGTCTGCACCCGGATGACGAGGAATTCGTGCAGCGGCGGCTGTGGCTGCTGGACCGGCTCGAGATGTCGGCGGCGTTCCAATCCGAACTTGCCAGGGAAGCCGTTCAGAAGGCGGTTCAGACCTCCGGCGCGACCTCGCTGCTGGTCGGCCGGCATCTGTGGAAGAGCGGACGCCACAGCGCCTCGCGGACCTATTTCATGCGTGCCGCCGGGGATGAAGACACCCGCGCGCGGGCCGAGATCCATCTGGCCCGGCTGGACTACCGTGAAGGCCGGCTGGAGCAAGCCCGGGAACGCTGGGAGCGGATAGCCGCCGCCGATCTGAATCCCTCGAAGCCCGAGGAAGCGCATCTCTTCCTCGGCCGTATCGCGCTGAAGGACGGCGACAGGGAGGCTGCCGAGCAGGCGTTCGCCAGGGCGGTCGAACTGGAACCCGCCGCGATGCTCAAGGTGGCGCAGTGGATGCCCGCGACGCCGGCTGCACCGGAGCCCTCGGCCCCAACAACCGATCCCGAAACGGCCGCCGAAGCCTTGCCCGAGGCCCTGCCCCCCGCCCTTCCCCTGATGCCGGAAGAAGCGCCGGTGGACCTGCCCCCGGTCGACGAGCCGGACGCCGCTGAAGAGGAAGCGCCGGTTGTCGTGGACATCGAAGACGACGTCAGTGCCCCTGAGGCCGGCGACGTGGAGCCCGAGCCGGAGCCCCTGCCGGCCGTTCAGGACGAGCCTTCACCGGACCCGGCCGAACTGGTCGGCACCGCGCGGGCGCATCTGGACGCCGGGCGCAACGATGCCGCGCTCGCCGCGGTCTGGCCGCTGGTCGACTGCGACAACCCGCTGCCGGAAGCCTGTGAGATCGCCGGGTTTGCCGCCAACCGGGCGCAGGACTGGCGGCCCGCGGCGATCGCCTGGGGCCATCTGACAGAGCTGCAGCCCGAGCGCACGGGACCGATGTTCCAGGCCATCACCGCCAACGAGCAACTCGGTGACCGGCCGGCCGCCCTGGAGATGGCCGAACGCATCCTGCAAATCGAACCCGGCAATGAACTGGCGCTGACCGCCTGCGCCCGGCAGCTTGTCCGCATGGAGGACCGGGAACGGCTGAAATCGTTCTGCCGCGATCTGGAAGCGGCGGCGATCACACCCCTGCCCGTCCGGCTGCTGACGACGCTGGCCGATGGTTTCATGGGCATGGGCCTGCGGAAAGAGGCGGCCGCCTGGATCAACCGTTCACTGGCCGAAGGCGAGACTTCGGACCATGTCCTGCTGCGTCAGGCGCGGCTGCTCTATGGCGACGGGCGGATCGAGGAGGCCGAACCCGTCTGGCGGAAGCTGCTGGACGCGCCGGAGAGCGTGGTCCGGCCTTTCGAGCCGCATGTCTTCCTGGCCCGCTGCGCCGCACGTCTGGGCAATTTCCCGGAAGCCATCGAACACTTCCGCGAGGCCGTGCAGCTCAACCCGACGCATCTGGATTCGCGGGACGGGCTGATCGGCGCGCTGCTGCGCGACGGCGACATTGCCGGCGCGGACCGGGAGAACGGGCTGTTCCGGCGGCAGTTCCCCGACGAATCCAAGCCCCTGATCACCCATCTGCTGATCGCCTACCGCATGCTCGATCCAGCGGAGATCGATCGGCGCTACGCCGAAGTCCGCAAGGACCTGGCCAGCAATGCGGCAGCGCTTGTCCGGGTTGGCCGCCTGATCGAAGGACAGCGCGATGACCGTCGGGCGCTGGCGCACTGGGAAGCTGTCCGCACGGACTTTCCCGAAAATGTCGAGGTTCTCTACCGGCTCGCGATCCAGCAGTTCACCGCGGCCGACCGGGACCAGGAGGCCCGCACGACCGTCGAACGGCTGCTGGAACTATCGCCGGACCATGAGGGCGGCCTGAACTATCTCGGTGTCCTGCTGCAGCGGCTGGGCGAGATCGACGCCGCCGACGAGGTCTATCAGCGCGGCATCGAGACCCATCCGGGCAACATCGCCTTCTGGATCGGCCACGCCAGCGTGCTGATGCGCGCCGACAAGGTCGCCGAAGCCCGCGGCCTGATGGAACGCGCCACCTCCTTCACCGAGCCGGACGATCCGGTGGCGCTTGCCGATCTGGCCCGCCTGGCCGAAGTGGTCGACCTGCCCGACGAGGCCGAGCGCCTGTTCGAATCGGCGATCACCAAGTCGCCGTCGAACCTTCAGCTCCACCGTCGTGCGATCCGCTTCAACATGAACCGGGGCGCCTATGGCAAGGCCTGGAAGATGGCCTCCGAGGCCCGGCGGCTGAACCGCCGCGACGACATCATCACCGCCGCACTGGCGCAGACGTCGGCGGTCCTGCAGTTCCTGAACCCGGACTGGCCCGCAACGCCGCCGGAGAGCTACGCCGGAACCCTGGCGCCGGACGATGTCTTCCCGCGCGCCGCGGCGAGAACATGGACGCGCCCGGACACCGGCCCGGAAGAGCGGCGCGGCGCGATGCTGGTGACCAGCACACTGGGCAGCGGCGGCTCCGAGCGGCAGGTGATGTTCTCGATGCGCGCCTTCGGCCGTGTCGATCACGGTTATGACGACGTTCACCTGGTTGCGCGGTCGCTGAACCCGAACCACAGCCACGACTTCTTCCTGCCGCTGGTCGAACGCACCGGCTTCCCCGTTCTTGACCTGTCGGAGAAGACTCCGATCGACTTCGTCCGCGAGCTGGGCCGGCAGGCGGTCTCGTGCCGCGAGGCCGTGCGCATCGCAGCCTCGATGCCGCCGGAAGTGATCGCCATGACCCTGCCCTTGCTGGGCGTGTTCCTGAAGCATCGGCCCGAGGTCGTGCATCTGTGGCAGGACACGGTGAACATCGCCGGTGGACTGGCGGCATTGCTGGCCGGCGTGCCCCGGATCGTCATGGCGACGCGCAGCACGCGCCCCGATGCCAGACGGCGGATGCGGCGTTATCTGGAACCCGGCTATCACGCGATGCTGGCGCTGCCGCACATCCAGATGGTCAACAATTCGAACAATGGCGCCCGCGACTACGAGGACTGGCTAAACCTGCCCGCGGGCAGCGTCGGCGTGATCCACAACGGCTTCGACGTGGATGAAATCCGCATGGCCGCGCAGCGTCAGCCGGCTGGCGAGACGCCGGAGAGCCTCGGCATTCCTGCCGGCGCGCAGGTCATTGGTGGCGTCATGCGATTCTCCGAGGAAAAGCGCCCCGCCCTGTTCGTCGACGCCGCCATCGCACTGGCCCCGCGCCTGCCGGAGACACATTTCCTGCTGGTCGGCGAGGGCCCGCTTCGCGCCGAGCTACGGGCGAAGGTGGAGGCCGCCGGTCTGGCTCACCGGATCCACATGCCCGGCGCCAAGCGCCCCGTGGAACCCTGGATGAAACGCATGTCGATCCTGGTGCTGACGTCCCGCATGGAGGGGCTGCCCAACGTGCTGATCGAGGCGCAGATCCTGGGTGTTCCCGTTGCAGCGACGAAGGTGGGCGGCGTTCCCGAGACCCTGATCGAGAACCAGACCGGCATCATGGTCGACAGCGGCGATCCCGAAATTCTCGCCGCGCGCCTGCAGCAGATGGCCTCGGACCCTCAGCGCCTCGAGGACATGGGCCGCGCGGCGAAGGACTGGGCCGAGGAGAACTTCAGCCTGGAAGGCATGATACGGAACACGCTCGGCTTCTACCGGGTGCAGGAATAGTTTCATCCCGGGTTAAACGAGGCAGCCAACCCATCCTGCTGTCCGCGGACTTGATCCGAGGACCTGTGAATAAAGCCTGTCACGCACGCCCCAACACAGACCCTCGGGTCAAGCCCGAGGGATGCAACATCTTTCAATCACTGGTCGTTCCCTCGCCAAAGGCGCCTGGCCTTCAGACCGCGTCCTTGGCGTCGCGCACCATCTTGTAGAGCTGACGGTCAGTGGACTCGACGTCTTCCTGGAACTTCAGCAGCACATTGATGGTGCGGCGCACCGTGTCGACATCCAGTTCGCTGGTGTTCAACAGCAGCAGCGTCCGCGCCCAGTCGATGGTCTCGGAGATCGCGGGCAGCTTCTTCAGTTCCTCTTCGCGCAGCCCATGCACGAAGCTGACGATCTGCTTGCGCAGCGATTCCGCAACTTCAGGCACGCGCGCCTCGACGATGCGCCGTTCGGTCTTTTCGTCGGGGAACGGGATGTAGAGATGCAGGCAGCGGCGCTTCAGCGCATCCCCCATCTCGCGGGTGTTGTTCGACGTCAGGAAGACGATGGGCGGGATCTTGGCCCGGACGACCCCGATTTCCGGCACGCTGATCTGGTAGGCCGACAGGATCTCCAGCAGATAGGCCTCGAACTCGTAGTCGGACTTGTCGATCTCGTCGATCAGCAGGACCGCGCCATTCTCGGCCTCCAGCGCCTTAAGCAGCGGGCGCGGTTCGAGAAACTGATGGCTGAAGAAGATGTCCGAGAAGCTGTGCAGCTTGTCCATGGCCGCCGGCAGCGTCCGGGCATCTTCCATGACGTCCGCCAGCTTCTCCTTCAGCACCTGGGTATAGAGAAGCTGCTTGCCGTATTTCCATTCATAGAGCGCCTTGGCCTCGTCCAGGCCCTCGTAGCACTGCAGGCGGATCAGCGGGATGCCGAGCATCTCGGAGGTGGCGATGGCCAGTTCGGTCTTGCCGACGCCCGGAGGGCCCTCGACCAGGATCGGCTTGGTGAGCTGCTGGGCCAGAAACACCGCCGTGGCGATGCGGTCATTGGAAATGTAGCCAAGCTCCGCGAACGCCTCATCGATCTTCGTCGGATCGCTCAGCTTGTCCTGCCAGTCAGCGCTCACGTGATTCCTCCCCTTCGACGTGCGCGCCTGTCATATCGCGCCCCGCGCCGCCGCGAAAGCCGCGAATGCGCCGGGCATGGCTGCCCTGCCGGCGATCAGCCGACGAAGTCGAGCGCCTGCCGCGCGGTGCGCAGCGTGTGCCGCCGTTTCAGGGGGCTGTTCATGAACCGCCTGAGCCCCGCCACCGCCATGTCATGGCCACTGGCGGCGGGCCTCTCCTGCAGTTCTTCGCGGATGGCGAAGCTCAGTTTCAACAGGTGGCAGGCGACGATGTATTCGCCCTGACCGTGGTCGATCGCGCGGTCGATACAGGCAGCGGCATCCGCAGCCGTGTCAGAGGGCCACCAGTTGCCGACCGATTGGCCGGCATCGGTGAAGCCCGAGTTCCGCCCGAGGAAACAGCCGATCTGCAACAGCGCCGCCGGCCACAGCGACGGATTCGCCTCGGCCAGCTTCCGGGCGGCGTTGGCGAAGGTCAGGCCGTGGGTGAAGTCCAGCCAGCCGACATTCTGGCTGACCGAGTTGTCGGTGCGCGACTGCCAGCCCAGATCGTAGTGAAGCAGTTGCCAGGCGGCGGCGTGGTACGCGGCCTCGAATGTGGCCTCCGGCGCGCCTGCGCCCGCCGCGATGCGGTCGAGGATCTGCCGGACACTACCCTGACGCAGTCCCTCGGTCAGCGGAACCTCCGTCGCCCCGTCGCGGATGCTGTCCAGGGCCGCGCCGTAGTGGCGGAACTCCGGGATCAGATCCTCTCGCGACTGGTATACCAGCGCGCGCGCCAGCAGGAGCGACAGCGACAGCAGGCTCTCCCTGTCGCCCAGCCGCGCAGTCAGCGCCCGCATCTTGTAGGTGTAGATCGCCGAATGGCCGAAATCGGCGTAGTGCGCCAGCGCCGCGCGGGCAAAGCCTTGCTCCATGTCCGGCCAGTCGAGACCGGCAGCCACCGCGCCCCGGACCAGCGCCGCCGCATCCGCCTCGCTTTCGCGCTCGATGGCGTCCACGAAGGCGTCGGCATCCCAGTCCCGCTGCCCCTCAGGATAGGGGATGCGAGGGTGCCGGCGTGTGTCCCAGGCGAAGTGCCCTACGCTTTCCGTCAGCGCCGCCAGTCCGAACACCGCATCTTCTGGCCGTTCCGCCCGCAGGCTGAGCCAGTCGGCGGTCGCCGGAAGGGCATGGCTGGCGCCATATTCGAAGCGGTCCGCCGTCTCGGCAATCGCCCGACGCACGGCGTCCAGCGGGTCCGCCCCGGTGCCGGACAGGCGCGCGATCTCCCGGGCGAAGCGGTCGTACTCGTGCCGCTCGAAGCCTGCGACCATCCCGTCCAGCGCCCGTCCGGCGGTGATCTCGGGCAGCACCGGCATGACCTCCACCTCGATCACGCCATCACGGATGCGCGTGTCATAGCGCTGCAGCCTGTCGCCGCCGATCAGCGTCTCGCCGCTGTCCAGATCGAATTTCCAGTTGTGCCAGTTGCAGGTCAGCGTGCAGCCGTTCTCGCCGCCCATGTCGCCCTCGCTCAGCGGATAGCCTTCGTGCGGACAGCGGTTGTCGCAAGCCTTGATGCGCCCGTCGGCGAGGCGGAAGAGGGCGATCTGCCGGTCCTGCACCCGGGCCACCCTGGGACTCCCGGCAACCAGGTCGGTTTCTGCGACAGTCTCGAACCAGTTCGTGGTTTGAAGATCATCCGGCATCGCGGGTACTCCCGTTCCTTGTCACGCAACGGATGCGTGGGCTCATATTCTACGCTCCGGCCCGGTCGGACAGCGACCGCAGCCTGACCGCCAGCAGCAGAACCGCCAGGCCGAAAGGCATGAAGAAGGCCGGCACCCAGACCGAGGCGCGCGAGACCGCCTCGACGCTGTCGCCATCGGACAGGCCGGCCGCATTGGCGGCGACGCCGGCCAGAGCCGCCCCAAGCGCCAGACCGCCCTGCTGCATCATCGCCACCGAAGAGGCGGCGAGATCGCCCTCACCTTCCTTCGCACCGGACATGATCCGCTGCACCATGAAGGCCCAGCAACTGCCCATCGCCATGCCCATCATCAGGATCGCCGGCAGCACCGCCAGCAGCCAGCCGCCGGAGGTCAGCAGGCTCATCGACACCAGACCGGCGCAGATCAGGACCGGTCCGGTCACGATCAGCCGCGTGGGCCAGCGTCCGGTGAGGCCGGAGACGGTCACCGCGACCGCGGTCCAGGCCAGCGAGGCGCTGGCGACCATGTAGCCCGCGGTCAATGCGTCGATGCCGTGCAGGCGCTGCAGGAACAGCGGCATGTAGGTCGGCATCTGGGTGAAGATCATCGACATCAGCAGGGCCGCCGCGATGCCGGTGCCGGTGACGCTGCTCAGGCTGAAGGCGTCGGAGGGCAGGATCGGGTCGGCGGCCCGCCGGTCGATGCGCAGCATCAGGATCAGGACCGCCAGCGCGCCAGCGATCAGGCCGGCGCGGCCCAGTGCGTCATCCGCCAGGGAGGCCACGGTGAGAACCGCAATACCGAGACAGACGAGCATCAGCCGACCCGCCGGAAAACGCCGCTTCCCTGCGCTCTCAGCCTGCACCCGCGGCAGGGCGAACCAGGTGAACACGCCAAGCAGCAGCGAGATCACCGCCACGGTGATGAAGGCGGCGCGCCAGTTGCCGGCATTGGCGAAAATGCCGCCGATCAGCGGACCGAGGATGACCGAGACGCTCCAGACGCTCGCCAGCATGGCGAACACGCGGGGCCAGACCCGTTCGGGAAAGGTCTTGCGCACCAGCACGTAGGCGAGGCCCGCCAGCGTGCCGCCGCCAAAACCCTGCACAAAGCGCCCGGCGATGATTTCCAGCATGCTGGGGGCAACTGCACATGCCAGCGACCCGACCGCGAACAGGGCCGCGCCCAGCATGTAGCCGCCGCGCGGGCCGATGCGGGAGGCCAGAATGCCTGACGATGTCGCGGCGATGATCGAGGCCGCCATGAAGGACGTCATCGGCCAGGCCAGCAGATGCGCGCCACCGACATCGTCGACGATGCTCGGCAGCACGGTGGCCACCAGCAGCACGTTCATCGAATGGACAAGGATGCCGCCCAGCAGCACCGCCAGCGGCGCAACCCAATCGGGTCTCAGAACCTCTTTCCACCCGACCGTCTGTTCCGCTGCCGACATCGAACCCTCTTTTTGAAAGCATCTTCTATAGAAATAATTTCGCGCCATCTTGAATTAATCAAGGCAAAACTTTAGAAACACCCTCATGACCATATCAATCACCGGCACGCGCCGCGAGATTCTCGAGTTTCTGAAGACCCGCGGGCCGCAGACGGCGGCCGCGATCGCGAAGCCGCTTGGTGTCACCGCCATGGCTGTACGCCAGCATCTGTGGGATCTGCGGGACGAGAAACTGGTCGAGGAAACCAGCCGCCCTGGCGGCGTCGGCCGGCCAGCGAAGATCTGGTCGCTGACCGAGAACGCCGAGCGCTATTTTCCGGACGCGCATGCGGAACTGGCCGTCGGCCTGATCGGGGCGCTGCGGGAAAGTCTTGGCCCCGAAGCCATGGACGCGGTCATCGCGGCGCGGGCCAAACAGCAGCTCGAGAACTATCGCGCGGTCATGGCCGATTGCGGCTCACTCGCCGCGAAGCTTGAGGCGCTGGCCGGCGCCCGCACGGCCGAAGGCTACATGGCGACGGTCGAGAGCGACGGCGACGATCTGCTGTTCCTGGAGCATCACTGTCCGATCTGCGCCGCCGCCCGCGTCTGCCAGGGTCTGTGCGCCATGGAGCTGGATGTCTTCCGTGATTGTCTCGGCCCCTCGGTCGAGGTGGAGCGGACGGACCACATTCTCGCCGGCGCGCGCCGCTGCGCCTACCGGGTCACGCCGCGGGCTGCCTGAGCAGCGCTGCGCCGCTCTTCGCCAGCTTCGCCTGATCGACGCGGACAGCGACCTTGCCGAGTTCGTGCAGGTCGCGGGTCAGCAGGGTCAGGAACTCGTCCTGCACCGTGGCCGCGTCCATCAACACGGCGAAATCCTGCTGGAACCGCCGCCCGAGCCGCCTGAGCGCCAGAAGCCGCGCTTCGTGTTCCGGCGATACCGGATCACCGCCGCTGTCGATCATCAACTGCCGGGCGGCCGCCAGATAGAGCTCCCGGTCCGCCGCAAGCGCGCCCAGATCAGCCGAGCTCTCGCCCGGCAACAGCGGCGCGAGGCAACGCAACTGCACCGCCATCGCTCCTGCCTTGACCGCCAGTCCGATCGTGTCCTCGACACGCCGGAAGCGCTTCAGCACCGTCTCGACGGCATCCCCCGCCCCGGCGAGGAAGCCGTCGTCGGGCAGGAAGACGTTCTCCATCTTCAGCCCGCAATGGCCGGACGGTTTGGCGAAGTCGATGCGGATGCCTTCGGTCTTCGTGACGCCCTCCGCGTCCGCAGGAACCAGAAATGCGCCGAACCGCTTGCGGCCGCCCACTTCCTCGGTGATCGCGACCACGACAAACAGGTCGGCGATCGGCCCATTGGTCAGCCAGGCCTTCTCGCCGGTCAGCCGCCAACCGCCATCGACCTTCTCGGCGCGCGTCTTCAGATGTTTCGGATGCGCGCCAGCGCCCGGTTCCGAGATTGCGATGCAGGCCGACACCTCGCCCAGCGCCAGCGGCCCCATCCATCGCGCCTTCTGCGTGTCGTCCGCATACTCGCCGACGATCCGTCCCGCCACCGAGTGATGCGTCATCCACGATGTGCAGAAGCCCACGACGTCCGCAGCCTCGGCCAGCGCCGCGGCAGTATCGAACAGTTCGGCGTCGCTGCAGGCGATGCCGCCATGCGCGCCCATGCCGAAGCCGAGCCAGCCGCGCTTCCCCATCTGACGCCAGATATCCCAGGGGAAATCCTCGGCCCGGATCAGTTCCAGCCGGCGCGGCGCGATCTGTTCCCGCGCGAAGGCGGCAAGCGCCGCCGTCACGCTCAACTCACTTGCCCTTCCAGTCGGGCTTGCGCTTCTCGGCGAAGGCCTTCGGGCCCTCGATGAAGTCCTGGGAGTTGCGCAGGCGGTCGATCGCCGGGTGATCGGCGGCCATCGCCTGCTGCAGGTTCGGATGATCGAAGCTGTCGCGGACCACCTCCAGCGAGGTACGCAGCGAGACCGGCGAGCATTCCTGCATCATGCCGGCCCACTTCTTCGCCGCCGCCAGCGCCTCGCCCTGGGGCACGACCTCGTTGACGAAGCCCAGTTCCTTGCCTTCGGCGGCCGGAACGTGGCGTCCGGTCAGGATCATGCCCATGGCGTTCTTCAGCCCGATCTGACGCGGCAGGCGCTGCAGACCGCCAGCCAACGCGGCCAGGCCCACCTTCGGCTCAGGCAGCGCGAAGCGGGCGTTTTCCGAGGCGACGATGACGTCGCAGGCCAGCGCGATCTCGAAGCCGCCGCCCATGGCGACGCCGTTCACCGCGGCGATCACCGGCTTGGTGCGGTTGTGCCGCCCGGTCAGCCCGCCGAAGCCCATCGGCGGGTACCATTTCGGATTGCCCTCGGCCTGATAGACAAGGTCGTTGCCCGCCGAAAAGGCCCGGTCGCCCGCGCCGGTCACGATGGCCACCCAGAGCTCGGGATTGGCCTCGAACATGTCGAAGATCGATCCCATCTCGGCATTGGCCATCGGGTGCAGCGCGTTCATCCGCTCCGGACGGTTGATGGTGACGGTCAGGACGTGCCCGTCCTGCTCGGTGATCGTGTACTCGCCCATGATGTCCTCCCCAGGATGCGTCAGGCGGCGTCAGTGCCGCGTCTGCTGATCGAGATGTTCAAGCATTTCCTCGGGATCCGCCTCCTCGGTGCCCGGCAGCATGTAGTCGCCGCCCAGCCAGCGCCCGAGATCGATGTTGGCGCAGCGCGTCGAGCAGAATGGCCGGGATTCCGGCGCGGGCTTCTTGCCGCAGATCGGGCAGTCGGACTTGGTTCCCATGACCTATCTTTCCCGCGACAACTTCAGATCGTCAACGCCGCCCGGGCGGAACCTGATCTGCAGCGGGCGGTTGAGTGCCGCCGCCAGCCGCTCGGCCAGATCCGCCGGCGCGGCTGCTTCGAGCTGGTCCGAGAGTTCGATGGTGATCGGCAGCGGGCCGATCCCGGCCAGTTCCAGCGCCGCGCGGCGCAGCATGCGGGCCAGCATCGCCTCGGGCTTCAGCCTAGGCGTCGCGATCTGCCTGTCCGACAGCTCGTCCGTCAGTGACAGCCCGCCATGACGGCGCACCATGGTGGCGATGCCGAAGCGGTCAATGGTCCCGAAATCCGTCTGCTCCGGATCGCGTTTCAGCGCCTTGCGCAAGGCGGTCTCGACGCGCTTGCGATCCGGGGCCTTGCCCATGGTGATGAAGTCGATGGCCACGGGTCCGCCGATCCGCCGCAGCCGAAGCTGCCGCGCGATCTCCTCGGCGGCGGCCAGATTGACCTGCACCGGCTGGCCCTGCCCGTCGATATCGATCACGGTCATGGCCCGCGTTGGCTCGATGGTCAGCCGCCCGCCCTTGAAGGCGACTTCGGGCGAGAGCGCGCGGTCGATCTCGTCATCCAGATCCAGGGAGCGCTGCGGGTCGGTGCGCTCGATCCGGTCATCCAGATCCGGCGCGACCGCCTTTGCCCGGGTGCGCAGCAGCGCCAGCGTCTCCCGGTCCGGCACCATGATTGTTTCCGGTGCGGTACCCGCAAAATCCAGCAGCGCCCGGTCCAGCAGATCCGGCGCCGGGGCCAGCAGTCCCGGCTTGCCGCCAGTCGCCGATTCGATGGTGCGCCATTGCTCCAGCAGACGCGCTGCCTCAGCGGCCACATCCTCCGCGCCGGCGCGGTTCGCGGCAGGCCGGCGGACGATGCGCGCCTCGGTCGCCAGCTCGGCCAGAGCGGCATCCTCGTCGCCGCCACGGTCAGGCTCCAGACCGCGCCGCAACGGGTGCAGGATCACGTAGCGGCCACGCAGGGCGATGTCGGCGGAGCAGCGTGTCTGCTTGCCGTCGCCGGTCACACGCCCGACCTGCACCAGCAGGCTCTGCCCCCGCTGCACCAGCTTGCCGATCGGCAGCTTGCCCTCGACGCCTTCGGGCGCCAGCACGCGGGCGTCGGCGGCCCGCAGGAACAGGGACAACCCCTCGCCCGCATCCAGCGTCGCCGCCTGCAGATCGTGGGAGATGTTGGTGACGCGCGCGCGCCGGATCTGGCCCTGCAGCGACGGCTCGCCGACGCGCTCCACATGGATCTCGGCGATGCGTTCGTCCTCGATCAGGGCAACGCGGTTTTCCAGCGGTCCGCGGTCGATGAACAGGCTGACGCTCATGACCTCCTCCATACCGGGAAGCCGCTGCCGTCGAGCAGCGCCGACACCGATTGCAGCGGCAGGCCGACGACGTTCGACCACGATCCGTTGATGCCGGTGACGAAGGCCTCGGCCATGCCCTGGATGGCGTAGCCGCCGGCCTTGCCCTCCCACTCGCCCGACGCGAGATAGGCGGCCTTCTCGGCTGGCGACAGGCGCTTGAACTGCACGGTGGTGGTCACGCGGCGGCTGCGTATCCCCTGCCCCGGAACGGCGAGCGCCATGCCGGTGGTCACACGGTGACGGCGGCCCGACAGCAGGTCGAGGCAGCTCGCGGCTTCCGCCTCGGATGCGGCCTTCGGCAGGATGCGCCGGCCGCAACCGACCACCGTATCGGCGGCCAGCACGAACCCGTCCGCGTGACGCGGCGCGACGGCGGCCGCCTTCTCCTCGGCCAGCCGCAGGGCCAGCCGGTGCGGCAGTTCACCGTCAGCGGGAATCTCGTCGATGTCGGCGGGGTCCACGGCGTCCGGTTCGATGCCAAGCTGGCGCAGCAGCGACAACCGGCGGGGCGAAGCGGATGCCAGGATGAGGCGCGGCATGGCGGCGCCGGTCCGGCGGAACTACTTGAAACGGTAGGTGATGCGGCCCTTGGTCAGGTCATAGGGGGTCATCTCCACCATGACCTTGTCGCCGGCGAGCACGCGAATCCTGTTCTTGCGCATCTTGCCCGACGTGTGCGCCAGAACCTCGTGGTCGTTCTCCAGCTGCACGCGAAACATCGCGTTGGGCAGCAGTTCGACAACGCGCCCCTCGAATTCCAGCAGTTCTTCTTTGGCCATAGACCGTTCGTTCCCTCGTTGACCGATTGGCGCGCAACATGATGAAAAGCTCGGCGTTAATCAAGCCCGCAGCCCGGATCAGCCCCTTGCGCCGTCCGGCATGCTCGGATATACGCTCCGGGCGTCCGGCCACCGCGGGTGGCGGCGTGGCGTGCCCAGGTAGCTCAGTTGGTAGAGCAGTGGACTGAAAATCCGCGTGTCGGTGGTTCGAATCCGCCCCTGGGCACCATTCTTTTCCAAGACATTGCAGTCGTTTGGTCTTGGCAGGCCGCCCGTTTCCGTTACCTGAGCGAGAAGACCACCGGGACGACGAGTTCGAGTTTCTGGCCGTCGATGAAGCCGGGCATCACCGGCAGGGGCTGGGCACGGCGGATCATGGCTTCGACTTCACGGTCGAGCAGCCGGTGGCCGGAGCTTTCCTCGATGCGGAAATCCAGCACCGTTCCGTCGCGGGACATGATGAAGAACAGCTTCGCCGTGCCTTCCTGACGCCGCCGTTCCGCCTTGCGCGGGTATTTCTTGTGGCGCTCCAGCCAGAGCTGCAGCCGGGCCAGGTAGTCCGCACGCTCGCCGGGGGAACCGCCGCCGCTCTGCTGGCCGGGTCCGTCGCCCGCATTCTGGCCGGCCTTCGCACCCGAACGCCCCAGAGCGCCCGGAAGAGCCGCCTGCCGGCCCTGTCCGGACTGTTTCGCCGCGGCAGGACGGTTTTCGCCGCTGTCGGCCTTCCGGCCCTGTGGTTCGGCAATGTCGGCCGTCGCGGTCGCGACACGCTGGGGAAGGCTTTCCTTCGGCACCGGCTGCCGGTGGCGGGCCTCCGCCGGCCGGTCGGGACGCGGCGCAGGGACAGGCGGCGCGACGGCGGCCACCTCGGGCTGCTCGGGTTCGGCAGGCGTCGCTTCGACTGCCTCGATCTTGACAGGTGCCTGTTCGACCGGCTCGGCCAACTCGGCGCTGGCCTGCTCGACCGGTTCGGCGGTAACTGTTTCCGTCGCCTCGACCGTCTCCGGTTCCGCGACCGCCACCGGCCTGGCCGCGGCGACCTCGATTTGCTCGACGGGCTCGGCCCAGACCGGTTCGATCGACGGATCGGAAGAAGCGACCGGCTCGGGCGCCGGAAGCTCGGCCGGTGCGGCGGTGACCTGCTCGGCGGCACGTAGCGTCACCGCCTCCGCCGCCTGTGGCGCGGGAGTCTCGACAACCTCCGGGCGGGCCGCTTCGACTGGCCGCGCCGCAGCAGCTTCGACCACAGCCGGTTCGGCGGTTTCGACCGGGGACTGTTCGGTGACGGTTTCCGGCGCGGCCGCTTCCGCTGTTTCCGGTCGCGCTTCGGCGGCTGTCTCAGGCGCGGCTTCACCGGTCACGCCCGCAGGCGCGCCAGCCGAGGCCAGCCCGACATGGACACCGCCGGCGCCAGTCGCCACCGTACCCTCGGCCGGCGGCTGCCAGAGCCAGGCGGCGGCAAGGGCGACGTGCAGGGCGACCGCCATTCCGGCGCCGGCGAGCCAGCTTCTGCGCCTGAGCCGGATCATCGGGCCGCCGGGAGGGTGAGAAGATCCAGGCTTTCCACACCCGCGTCACGGAGTAGCTCCATCAGCGCGACCACCTCGACTGCATTGACGCCGCCGTCGGCCTTCAGCCGCACCTGTGCCGCTGATGCGGTTTTCAGGACTCCCGCCAGAGCCTCACGCTCGACCACCTCTCCATCGACGGCAATGCGGCCGTCGCCGGAAAGCAGGACCAGCATCTCCTGTGCCCGCGGGTCGCCGTCGGTGAGCGATTTCGGCGGCGCGATCTCGAACGGGTCGCCGCTGGCCAGACGTCCGGCCAGCATGAAGAAGATCAGCAGCAGGAAGACCACGTTGATCAGCGGCAACACGCTGTCGTCCCCGCTCTGGCGGGCGCGTCTCCGTGCGGCGAGGCGGTTCACAGGCTGTCCCGCCCGCGGATCAGCGACATGCCCGTGACGCCGGTCGCCTTCAGCCGGTCCAGAACCTCGACCGTGCGCTGCAGGGAGACATCCGCCGCCGGGCGCAGGATCACCGGGCGGTCGGGCTTCCCGGCGGTCAGTCCACCGACACGCGCGGCCAGCGCTTCCAGATTCATGACTTCACCGGCGAGCCCGAGCGTGTCCACGCGGATGTCGATCAGCAGCGATCCTTCCAGCGGCGCGCCGCCGCCGGCCTTGACCGGCGGGCTCAGATCGATCGCCCGCCAGTCCAGGAAGGACGAGGCGAGCATGAAGAAGACCAGCAGGATGAAAACGACATCGATCAGCGGCGTCAGGCTGATCAGCGCCCGGCGGCGGTCAGTCCGCGCCGACAGCGACGTGGTCTCGGCCGACATGGCGTGCCTCCGGCAGTTCATCGACCAGCAGGTCGCGGGTGAAGAGGCGCGAGATGGCGCTGTCCGCGTCATGCGCGAAACGCTCGGTCCGGCGCTCCAGCCAGTTCAGGGCGGCCACGGTCGGGATGGCGACGGCAAGGCCCACCGCCGTGGTCAGCAGCGCCTCCCAGATGCCGCCGGACAAGATCGCGGGATTGACCTGATTGCCGGCAGCCTCGAGCTGGCGGAATGCCTCGATCATGCCCAGCACCGTACCGAACAGGCCCAGCAGCGGCGCCAGCGTGGCGATGACTTCCAGCGGCCGGAACCAGCTGCGCAGCTGCTCCAGCGTGTCGCCGCCCAGCCGCATCGCCTCTTCGCGCACCATGGCCTCGGGCACGCCTTGCCGAACCCCACGCATCGCGGCGGCGATGATCCGGCTCAGCGGTCCGCGCGCGCCGTCGATCAGGGCCACGGCCTCGACCTTTCGGCCAGCCTGCCAGAGGCTCAGCGCCTGTCTTGCACGGTCATGCTCGGACAGGCGCAGGCCGCGCAGATGCAGGAGCTTGGTCAGCACGATCGCGAGTGAGACAAGCGACATCGCCGCCAGCAGCGCAACGACTGGCCCGCCCGACTGCAGCAACGCCAGCAGCTCGGCTATTCCCCCTGGATCGGCTGGCGCCGCGTCAAGGGCGGCCGTGCCGGCTTCGCCTGCCTCCACGGGCGCATCCTTTTGAGCGAGGGCTGTTCCGGCCGCGAACAGATGGAGTCCCGCCAGCGTCATGGTCACCGGTATGCGAATGATCCTGCTCCCGCCTGGAAATTGCCGAACGCAGCGTATCTGCGACAGGATTATCTAATAATAAAAATCAGAGTCATTCGCAATAATATGGTGTGGTGCGGGTTCAGCCAGACGCTCATCCTGTCGGGAAGTTCGCCTTCAGCCGCCGCCTGTGAGAGCCTCAAGCGCCAGCCGGGCCTGCCGCCGGCAGCCGGCCTCGATCATCCAGGCGATGCGTTCGGCATCCGACGCCAGCTCCGCCGGAATCCTGCGCAGGGTGATCTCGGCAGGACGCGGAGCTGCCATCAGACGCGCGCGGTAGACCGCACCGTCCATCGCGGCCAGATCGCCCGGCCAGTCGAGAGTCTGGACGTTTTCCGGCCAAAGCACCCGGGTCGAAGCGGTTTCAGTTGCGGCCTCAAGCGTGAATTCTGTTTCCATGCCCAGCGTTTCGGGACGCCAGAGCGTCACCGTCTCGCCGTCGGGCACGCAGGCGATGCCGGAACGCCCGACATCGACAAGGAAGATCTCAGGGGCAATCTGCCCCGGGGCTGCGCGGATCGCGCCCAGCACCTGCCGCGACTTCTCCCGATCCTGGACCAGCTTGCCGAGATTGGCGATCAGACCGCCGCCCGCCGCTTCGCCCGCCGAGCCGATGGCGCCCTCGAACGGACCCTCGATGGTGCGGCTGGAACCGTCTTCCTCGACGATCACGATCAGTTCGCCCGCAGGCACGGTGATCGGATCCGTGTCGGCGACGATGGAGCCCGCCTCGATCCCGGGAACCGTCGATTCGATGATCACGATCTCGGCGGCCAGTGCCGCACGCATGCCCAATGAAAGGCCAACCAACGCGGCCAGAAACCACCCGAACTTCATCACTTCTCCTTCAACTCGAAGGTCGATCCCGTTTCGCCCGCCGCCAGCCGTTCCCGGTGCATCCGCACCAGCGGATTGTCCGGCCAGTCGGCGGCCAGGCTCTCGAACAGGCCTTCTGCCTGCCCCGGATCGGCGTCCAGCATATCAAGCGCATCTGCATAACGCATCAACAGCGCCTCCGGTTCATCCGGGACGGGCGTGAAAATGCCCAGCGTCGCCGTCCGCCCCTTCAGTATGACATCGCCGACCTTCTGCATCTGCGGGCGGTCATCACTGTCGGGCAGGCTTTCCAGCAGATCGCCGCTGACGGCGACCCGCGTACCGAACGACTTGTTCGCACCTTCCAGCCGGGCCGCGGTGTTCATCGCATCGCCCATCGCGGTGTAGTCGAAGCGCTGCTCGCCGCCGAAATTGCCGACAGTGGCCTCGCCACGGTGCACGCCGATGCGGGTCACGCCCAGACCCTTGTCCAGATGTTCCGCGCGAAAGTCCTCGGCGAAGCGGTCGAGGGCCATGGCGCAGTCGAGCGCCCGCTTCGCGTGGTCCGGCTGGGCAACCGGCGCGCCGAAGATGGCGACCACGGCATCGCCGATGAACTTGTCCAGGGTGCCGCCATGCGCCAGCACGATGTCGCTCATCCCGTCCAGATAGGCGTTCAGCAGCGCGTTCAGGTCGGCGGGCGGGAGCTTTTCGCTCATCGAGGTGAAGCCGGCGATATCGGTGAAGATGAAGCTGAGTTCGCGCCGCTCCCCGCCAAGTTTCAGCAGGCCCGGATTGCGCGACAGTTCCTTCACCAGCACCGGCGCGACATAGTGGCCGAAGGCGTCCCGGATGAAGGCCTTCTCCCGCCGTTGCCGCAGCGCCTCCATGCCCGCCATCAGCGCATAGGACAGCAGGTAGGCCGCCAGCACCGGCGCGACCGGCATCAACATCCGCTGCGACTGCGCGAGCCAGATCACCAGCGCTCCCCACACGGCCAGAAGGACCGTGCCGGCGAGAAGCTGCAGCCAGAAGGCCCGGCCGGAGATCGCGATCACCGCCGCCAGCGCCGCCGCCCCGATGACCAGCAGAACGAAACCGATCAGGCCCGGTTGGGCGATATGCCGCCCATCCGCCAGTTGAGCGGCCACGTGAGCATGGATCAGCACGCCGGGCATGAACTCCGGCTGCGACGGGTCAGCCGAGAGGCGGCTGCGGTGCCGGTCCTGCTGCGGCAGATCAGCGCCGATCAGAACGATCCGGCCCTCCAGCCAGCGTTTCAGGATCGCCGGGCGCTTCGCCATCAGCACGATGCTGTGCGCCGGTAGCACCTGAAAGGCATCCTTGCCGTCTTCTGTCCCGGCGAGCCAGGCGATGGTCTCCGGGCCGTCGGTCTGGACACCGGTCAGCGCCACCGGCAATGACGGTATCCCCGCGACCGGATCGGTCGGGCTGTGGCGGCGGACGACGCCGTCGGGATCGAACAGCAGGCCCGCCGCGCCGGGCTGCGCACCGCTGAAATCGATGAAGATCTGCAGCCATTCCCGCTGCTTGTCGGTCAGCCCTGCCCGCTCGTCGCCCCAGGCCACCACCACCGGCGCCGGAAAATCCTTGATCGCCTGGGCAAGCTGCAGGTCCTTGTCATCCTCGGTCGGCTGATCGAACAGGATGTCGAGAGCGACCGCTTTCACGCCGGCCTTGCCGATGGCGTCGAGCACCGCGGCCAGGAACCCGCGATCCAGCGGCGAGCGATAGGGCAGCTTCGCCAGCGTGGCTTCGTTGACGGCAATGACCGAGATACCGGGATACTGCGCCGGCTGCAGCGGACGCGCGACGGTCGCGATCCGGTCCGCCAGCGCGCCCTCCAGCGCGAACAGGGGCGCGAAGCCGCGAAACCCGGCGGCCGTGAGCGCCGCGACCGCGATCACGACAACCAGTGCCGCCATCAGACGGCTGCCACGGCTCAGTTGCCGGCCTGCGATCCCTGCATTCAGTTTCGCCCTCATCGCGGGATGCATTGCCCCTGTTTCGTGATCCGGGTCTTCCTTGCACAAGTACCTCTATGGCACTGTGCCTGCAGAGCAAAGCATATCCAGCAGCAGAGACCCCGGTTGTTCATGTCCTTCAAGTTGCGTCACTTTTTCCTCACCCTACCCTTGCTGGCAACGGCCTGCACCATGGAGGTCGGCACGCCACAGATCGCGCCGATGAACCTGGAACCCGCCCTGTCCGAGGAGCGGAAGGAGAAACTGAAGGCAATCGACCTCGACGGTCAGCCGGCCTTGCCCAGTGTCGCGGAACTGAACATTCCGCCGATCGATCCGGATGTGCACCTGCCCCGGGCCGGTGAGAAGACCGCCTTCGGTCTGCCGGTGACGCCCGAGCTGGAGAAGCTCTGGCGCGCGTCCTACGACAAGGACTGGCAGTACTGGAACGCCCGTCTGGACGACGCCGCCGCGTCCCTGCCGGACACGCCGGAGGCCCGCTTCTTCCTGCAGTCGCTGCGCATCGCGACCATGATCCATGCCGGCCGCACCGATGACGTGCACATCGCGCTGGAAACGTTCCGCCAGATGGAACTGGACCTGTTCGGCGACAATGCGGAATCGCTGTCGCAGTACGGTCAGGTCTTTCTCTGGCTGAACCAGCCGGACCGGGCGATCGGTTACTACACACAGTTGCTCTCAGATGCCGGAGACTGGTGGATACCGGATTTCTTCTACGGCATGCCGACGGATACCGGCACCGTGACCCGGATCGCCAAGGCCATGGCGCGAGCCTATATCGGCATGGCCGGCGCCTATCTGATGAAGCATGACTACCCCCAGGCGGTGCACTGGGCGCAACGCGGTCTGGAACGCCAGCAGCAGGTCATCCGCCTGACCCAGCACCCGGTCTGGGGCATCGTCGTGAAGGCCGATGCGCATCTTTATGAAGGCGAGGCCTGGCTGCTGACATTTCTGGGCGCGGCCCGCCTCGGCCTGACGGGCGACGAGGTCTCCAACAAACCGATCCTCGACTGGGCCAAGCGGTATTTCGAGCAGGCCCAGTATCGCTGGAGCGAGCTGGTGGTCGATTCGATCAGTGACTACGCCCGCTACGACATCGGGCTGAAGCAGCAGGAAACCAACCGCATTGGCGTTCTGCCCTATCCGGTGCCGACAACGGCCCAGCGCCTTGCCGCCGCGATCCGGGCCCGCCCCGATGATCTGGAAACCCGTGAGGACATGACCCTGCCGGTGCCGGCGGCGCACACCATCGCCCTGCCGGGCGAAGGCGAGGTCAACAGTTTCAACTTCAAGGTCACGCCGGCACTGGCGCGGGTCAACGAAGCCTTCATCGCCGGCGACTACGAGGCCGCGCTGAAAGGACTGGATGACGCGGCTGCGGAAGCCGACGACCCGCTCGAGCGCTGGTTCGTATCCTATTCGCGTGCGCGGACCCTGATCGCGGCCGGACGCGCTGCCGACGCCGAGGCGATGCTGCCGGAAACCGAGAAGCTCGAACGTGCCTATTTCGGCACCAACATCGGCGCGCGCTCGCTGCGCGGCGAGGCACGGTTCTGGCTGGGCGACTATGAAGCCGCGATCCGGGATCAGTTACAGGTGGTCGAGGCGCTGGGCGATTTCCGTGCGCCGACGCTGTTCGTCTTCCCGCCGCAGATTCCGCAGCTCGCTCTGATGAACCGTTCGCAGTTTCGGGCCTACATGGTCATCGCCAACGCGCTGGCCTTCCAGGGCGACTACGAGCGCGCCCTGCCCTGGGCCGAGGCTGCGGAGCAACTGTTCGAGGAATCGCACTATTCCTGGCAGCACCAGCTCTACAGCGCCTATCTGAAGATTGACCGCGACATGTTCTTCGCCCGCGGGCTCAACATGTCGATCATCGGGGCGGCGAAACTGCAGCAGGGCGGCAGCGGCGACCTGCCGGAGCGCATGTTCGCCTCCGCCCGCGCCTATCTGACGGCCATGGGTTACGAGGCCGGCATATCGAACGTCGATGCGGTCGAGGCGCGCGCGCTGATCGACGCCGGGCGTCACGCCGACGCGGCCGATGCCGCCGCCCGCGCCGCCGAACGCGCGGCCCGGATCGGACAGGCAGGCGTGCTCTGGCGTCTGCAGGCCCTGCGCGGCGAGGGGCTGATGGCGCTGGGCCGGACCGACGAGGCCGAGGCCGCCTATCGCGCGGCGCAGCTCAGCATCGACGCGGTTTCCGGGTCGCTGTCGACCGACACCGCCAAGCGCCGTTTCGGCATCGGCAAGGAGGGCGTGACCCGGGCGCTGGTCGAACTCGATCTGGAACGCGGAGATCTCGGCCAGGCCTTTGCAGACCTGGAACGCGGCCGGGCCCGCGCCTTCATCGACATGCTGGGCCGTTCCCAGGTCGCGGCGGCGGGACAGGCGGAGCGTGTGGAGCGTATCGCGGTCCTGTCCGGCGACATCCGCCGCCAGCGGGCGATCAACGCCGCGCCCGGCATGACCTCCGAAGCGGGCGTGCAGCGGGTTTCGACATTGCTGCAGGAGCGGAACGGCCTGCTCGCCGATCTGCGTCGAAACAACCCCGAACTCGCCGACGTCTATTCCATCCGTTCGGCCGATATCGACAGCATCCGCCAACAGCTTGGCGCCGCCGACCGGATGCTCTACGCGCTGCCGGCGGGCGAACCGAACGAACCGCTGCGGTTCCTGGACATAAGCCGCGGGGGCGTGTCGCTGCACACCGCGGGCATCAGCACCGCGGAGCTTGAGACGGCGCTGGATCCTTTCCTAACCGACGAACCGCTGCAGGTGGCGGAAGCGCAGCGCGAGGCGGCCGCGAGCATCAGCGCGGCGCTCGGTCTCGACGGCCGGCAGAAGCGCGGGGTGCTCTATGTGGTGCCGAGCGGCCCCCTCTACTTTGTTCCCTGGGGCGCGCTGGAGGTGAACCGCCCGGTCGTCGTCCTGCCCACGGGCGGCTGGCTGCTGCGGGAGAAGGCCAGGGGATCGACGGCGCGGACAGCGGTGGTTGTCGGCGACCCGCAGCTTGGCCTGGACTGGGAACCGCTGCCTGGCGCCCGCGAGGAAGCCGGATCGATCGGCCGGATCTACCGCACCGAGCCGCTGATCGGCGCCGAGGCGCAGGAGGCCGCGCTGAGGCAACGCATCGGCAAGGGCGTCGGCGTCCTGCATCTGGCGACGCACGGCATCTTCGACGCGCGTGATCCGCTGGCCTCGGCGATCCTGCTCAGTAATGGTTCCGACCGTACGCAACTGACGGCATCACGTCTGTTCGAAGCGCCGCTGAACGCCCAGCTTGTGGTGCTCTCGGCCTGTGAGACCGGTCTGGGACAGGCCGAGGCCGGCGACGATTATCTGGGTCTGGCACGCAGTTTCTATCTCGGCGGCGCTCGGGCGGTGATGAACAGCCTCTGGCCGGTGCATGACAAGCCGACCCGCGCCTACATGACCGTGTTCCACCAGAAGGCCCGCGGCGGCGACTATGGCCGAGCCTGGCTGGCGGCGCGCGATCACCTGAAGGCGCAGGGCCTGCCGCCTTCGGTCTATGGCGCGTTCGTGCTGGGCGGCGCGTCGGGCGCGTGAACGAAACCGCCGACGAACTGCCCGCGCTGGGCGGCAATCCGGTCCTGGACCTGCTGCAGGCCCGGCGGGAGAGCGGCAGCAATGACGACGGCGCGACCATCACGCTCGCCATCGAGGGCGGCGGGATGCGCGGCGTCGTCTGCGGCGGCATGGTCGCGGCGCTGGAGCATCTCGGTCTGACGCGGGCCTTCGACGAGATTGTCGGCTGCTCGGCGGGAGCCATTGCCGGCGCCTATTTCACCGCCGGTCAGGGTTCGTTCGGCACCCGGATCTTCTACGAGGAGATCAACAACAACCGCTTCATCGACAAGCGTCGGCTGCTGCTGCGGCGTCCCGTGGTCTCGGTCGACTTCCTGCTCGACGATGTCAGCCGCAACGCCAAGCCCCTGGACTGGCAGGCGGTGATCGAGGCACGGACGCGGCTAGCATGCGTCACCTCCGATCTGGACGCCAAATCGGGCGCGCTGGTCGACAGGTTCGACGGCAAGGAAGCGCTGTTCGACGCGCTGAAGGCCAGCGCCCGGATACCCGGCGTCGCCGGGCCGCCGGTGATGATCGGCGGGAACCGCCACGTCGACGGCGGCATCTATGAAAACGTGCCGCTGAAGTCGGCGCTGGCGCGCGGTGCGACGCATGTGGTGGCCCTGATGACCCGGCCCGAGGGCGCGATCCCGGACAGTCTGTCGCTCGCGGAAAAGCTGCTGATCATTCCCTGGCTGGAACGCCAGCAGAAGGGCGTGGGCTACAGCTACCGTGGGCAGGTCGACCGCTACCGGGCCGAAATCGAGGCAGTGCGCGATGCCGCCCGACAGCCCGAGCCCCGCGTCATCGCAGTCGCGCCACGCGCCGGAGCCGCCGAAGTCGGCAATATCGAGAAGGATACGGCGCGGCTCAAACAGGGCGCTGTCGACGGCTTCAACGCCGTCTACGAAGCCTTTGGTCTGCGCCCACCCCCGCCGGCCGCCGCGCTCTGCCTCTGACGCTTGCGGCTCGATTTTCGGAGCCACAGCCTGTAATCCCGATGGGACGGGGACCGCGACGAGGGAGCACGGGGATGGACCTGCCGAAGAACGAATTCAAGGCCGCGATCATGGCCGGACGGCAGCAGCTTGGCCTGTGGTGCACCTTCGCCGATACGGGGATTGCCGAACTGGCGGCCGGTTGCGGCTATGACTGGCTGATGTTCGATACCGAGCATTCGCCCATCGATCCGTTGACGGTCATGCCGCTGCTGCAGGCCGCCGCACCCTATCCGGTCAGCCCGGTGGTCAGGCCCGGCGCACTGGACCCGATCCAGATCAAGAAGCTGCTCGACTTCGGCGCGCAGAACATTCTGGTCCCCTATGTCCAATCCGCCGAGGAAGCCGCGCTGGCCGTCGCTTCGGTGACCTATCCGCCGGAGGGTATCCGTGGCGTCGCAGGGGGCACCCGGGCCACCCGCTACGGCGCGGTGGCCAACTATCACAAGCGGGCCCGCGAGGAGATCTGCATCATCGTCCAGATCGAGACGAAGGAAGCGCTCGACGCGCTGGACGAGATCGCCGCCGTTCCCGGCCTGGACGCGGTATTCATCGGCCCGTCCGACCTTGCCGCAAGCCTTGGCCATCTCGGCGATCCTGGTCATCCGGAAGTCAAGGAAGCCTGCTTCGACGCCATCCGGCGGCTTCGGGCAGCCGGCAAGCCGGCCGGTTTTCTCTCTGTCGATCAGCAGTTCGTCGGCGAGGTGATCGAGGCCGGCAGTATCTTCACCGCCGTCGATACGGACGCTACCCTGTTACGCCGCTCCGCCGTTGCCCGCGTTGGCGAGTGGCGGAAGAAGCTGGGCTAATGCCCGAAACAGACGCCACCTGGTCGAACTGGTCCGGTTCGGTCACCTGCCAGCCGGACGCCATCGCCACGCCCCGCGACGAGGACGAACTGAAGCGACTGCTGGCCGGAACCTCGGGCCGTGTCCGGGTGCGCGGCACCGGTCATTCCTTTACCCCGGTCTGCGCCACGGACGGGCTGCTGCTGGACCTGTCGGAAATGGAGGGCGTCTTCCTGGGTCGTTCGGGGTCCAGCGATGCGCCGGTCGCGCGACTCAACGCCGGTCGCTCGCTGAACAGTCTGTCACAGGCGATGCAGGCCGAGGGGCTGGCCTTCAGAAACCTCGGCGACATCGACGTGCAGACGCTGGCCGGCGCCACCATGACCGGCACCCACGGCACCGGAAAGGACCTGCCCTGCATCGCCGCCGAGATCCGTGCGGTCCGGCTGCTGACCGCGGGCGGCGAGATCGTCGAGGCCAATCAGGACGACAATCCGGACCTGCTGAACGCGGCCCGCATTTCCCTCGGCACCCTCGGTATCCTGCTGCAGGCGGAGATCGCGGTGAAGCCCGCCTACAAGCTGCGCCGGCAGGCATCCGCCCGGCGGCTGGATGAACTACTGGCCGATGCGCCGGCGCTCTGGGAACGGCACCGGCATTTCGAGTTCTTCGCCCTGCCCTTCTGCGACCATGCCCTGTCGATCATCCATGACGAGACGACCGGCGAGGACATGCACGAGGGCGCGGGCGATGACGAGCAGACCATGGTCCAGCTCAAGCGGCTGCGCGATCTGACGAAGCGGCTGCCCTGGCTCCGGCGCAAGGTGATGAACGCGGTGGCGCGCGGCATCAAGCCGGAAATCCGCGTGGCCGATAGCTGGCGCGTGCTCAGCAATGTTCGCAACACCCGCTTTCACGAGATGGAATACCACCTGCCAGTGAATCAGGGCCTCGAGGCGCTGGCCGAGGTGATCGCGCTGATCGAGCGGGAGCGGCCGGACGTGTTCTTCCCGATCGAGTGCCGCATGACCGCCGGCGATACCGCCTGGCTGAGCCCGTTCCAGAACGGTCCGCGCATCTCGGTCGCGATCCATGCGCATCAGCCCGACGACTACAGCTGGTTCATCGAACGAGCGGAGCCCCTGTTCCGCGCCCGCGCTGGCCGGCCGCACTGGGGCAAGCTGCACAGCCTGACCGCTGGCGAACTGACGGACCTGTATCCCGATTTCCATCGCTTTCAGGCATTGCGACGCGAGTTCGATCTTGTGGGGCGGTTTCTCAATCCGCACCTCGCGGGACTGTTCGGCGAAAGCCTGGACTGAAGCGGACCCGGCTCAGTCCGCGGGAACCCTGAGGGGCGCGCGTGACAGTTCATTCCCTGCCGCTGCGGCCTTCGCCGCCAGGCCCAGGAAGGTTGCCTGTTCCGCCGGGCTCAGGCCCGCCAGAATTTCGGGCTGCAGCGCCTCGACAACAGGCGTGATGCGGGACAGCAGCTCCTCACCCTCCCCTGTCAGCGACAGCACCCTGGCCCGCCGGTCGCGCGGGCTGATCTGCCGCTGCAGCAGCCCCTTCGCCGCCAACCGGTCGATGACCCCGCCCATTGTGGCGCGGTCATGCGCGATCAGGCCTGCCAGCGTCGTCTGGTCGATCCCCGGATGCTGCTGCAGCATCACCAGCGCAGCGAACTGGACGGATGTGAGGTCGAGCCCTTCCGCCGTCATCCTTTCCTGGAACACCGAAACCGAGATCTGGTTCAGCCGCCGGATCAGGTGCCCCGCCATGAGATGAATTTCAGGCATGATCTGGTTCTCCGAACGGGTCTAGGCTAGGTACCGTCAACGGCATTGCCAAGTATACTTATATTAAGTATACATACTATTATCAATCAGGGAGACGCCACGTGACCTCACATCTGTTCGACATTCCGGCGACGCCGGTGATCCCGGTGAAGGGCGAGAGCGCGGCCTATCCGGTGGGCCGCATCTTCTGCGTCGGGCGGAACTACGAGGAGCACGCCAAGGAGATGGGTTACCAGGCCGACCGCGAAGCGCCGTTCTACTTCACCAAGACACCAACCGCCGCCAGCCCCACCGGCAGCACCCAGCCCTATCCGCCGGGCACGGAGAACTACCACCACGAGATGGAGCTGGTCGTCGCGCTCGGCGCTTCCGTCTTCCGCGCCACGCCGGAGGAAGCCGCCAATGCGGTCTACGCCTATGGCTGCGGCCTGGACATGACGCGCCGCGATCTGCAGCAGCAGGGCAAGGACAAGCGCCGCCCCTGGGATCTGGGCAAGGACTTCGAGGAGGCCGCGATCTTCGCGCCGCTGACCAAGGCCTCTGACGTCGGCGAGATCGGTCCGCAGCGGATCCATCTGGAGGTCAATGGCGAGGTCCGGCAGGACGCGCATCTGAGCGACCTGATCCACAACATCACCGAGGTGATCGTCCACCTGTCGAAATTCTATCATCTGCGTCCGGGCGACGTGATCATGACCGGCACCCCGGCGGGCGTCGGCCCCGTTGTGGCCGGCGACGTCATCACCGGCGGGATCGACGGGCTCGATCCGATCTCGCTGACCATCGCCGATCCCGAATAGAAGCAGAGGGCGCGCGGGAGGAGATCCATGACTGAAGACCGCATCGTCATCGCCGGCGGCGGCATCGGCGGCCTGGCGCTGGCCATCGGGTTGGCGCAGAAGGGCATCCGCTCCATCGTTCTGGAACGCGCGCCGGAACTGGGCGAGATCGGCGCCGGCATCCAGCTCGGTCCGAACGCCTTCCACGCCTTCGACTATCTCGGCGTCGGCGATGCCGCCCGCGGCATGGCGGTCTATATCGACAATCTCCGCTTGATGGATGCAATGTCGGGCGAGGAGATCACCCGCATTCCGCTGGACGAGGCCTTCCGGCAGCGCTTCCGGAACCCCTATGCCGTTGTGCATCGGGGCGACCTGCATGGCGTGTTCCTGAAGGCCTGCATCGCCCACGATCTGGTCGAACTGCGCACCAGCGCAGCTGTCAAAGGCTTCGAGCAGGATGGCGCATCGGCCACGGCAATCCTGGAAAGCGGAGAGAAGGTTACCGGCAAGGCGCTGATCGGTGCGGACGGGCTCTGGTCGAACATCCGCAAGCAGTTGCTGGACGACGATCCGCCCCGCGTGTCCGGCCACACCACCTATCGCAGCGTGATCCCGACCGACCAGATGCCGGAAGATCTGCGCTGGAACGCGGCGACGCTCTGGGCCGGACCGAAGTGCCACATCGTCCACTACCCGCTGTCGGGCTGGAAGGTCTTCAACCTGGTCGTCACCTATCACAATGACGCGCCCGAGCCGGTCGCCGGCCAACCCGTCACCCGCGAGGAAGTGGAGAAGGGCTTCGAGCATGTCAGCCCCATCGCGCGCCAGATCATCGAACGCGGCAAGGACTGGAAACTCTGGGTGCTCTGCGACCGCGAGCCGGTGCTGAACTGGACCGACGGACGGGTGGCCCTGCTGGGCGATGCGGCGCATCCAATGCTGCAGTATTTCGCGCAGGGGGCCTGCATGGCCATGGAGGACGCAGTCTGCCTGTCGCATGAACTGGCCGAGGGCGAAGGCGATCTGGAAGAACGCCTCGTCTCCTACCAGAACCGCCGGCGTCTCCGGACGGCCCGGCTGCAGCTTCAGTCACGGGCGATCGGCGAGCACATCTACCACCCGTCCGAAGCTCACGCGGCGCTGCGCAACGCGATCATGGCCGCCAAGACTCCCGACGACTGGTACGACCATATCCAGTGGCTGTATGGCAGCACCGGACTGGAAGGCGCGCTGTCCAGGGAAATCGCAGCGGTCTGACGCCGCGCCCCCGACGCATCCCGTTGATCCCCCCCGCCCTGCCGCTAAGCTGATCGGCGGCCGGCAACGACCGGCCTTGCGAGGGAGGCGACCATCATGAGCAGCAACTCGGACCGTCCGGGCGGATTCATCGCCAGGGACCGTTCCTGGCATCCGCCAGCCTACTTCCCGGACTACAAGACCTCGGTGAAGCGTTCGCCGCAGGCGGCGCTGCTGTCGTTCCCGACGTCGCTGAGCGAGGAGACCGGGCCGGTCTTCGGACACGGCCTGTTGGGCGAACTGGACAACGACATGCTGCACAACTTCGCCAAGCCGGGCGAGAGCGCTATCGGGCCGCGTATCGTGGTCTACGGCCAGGTGACGGACGAGACCGGACGCGGCCTGCCCGATGTGCTGGTCGAGGTCTGGCAGGCCAATGCCGGCGGACGGTATCGCCACGCCAAGGAAGGCTACGTCGCCCTGCTGGACCCGAATTTCGGTGGCTGCGGGCGCTGCATCACCGACGAGAACGGCTTCTACGAATTCCGCAGCGTGCAGCCCGGCCCCTATCCCTGGCCCAATGGCGTCAACGACTGGCGGCCGGCGCATATCCATTTCAGCCTGTTCGGGCATTCCTTCGCCCAGCGCCTGATCACGCAGATGTATTTCGAGGGCGATCCGCTGATCCCACACTGCCCGATCGTCAATTCGATCCCGTCAAAGGATGCGATCGAGCAATTGACGGCCAGGCTGGATCGCCAGAGCACCCTGCCCATGGACGCACTCGCCTGGCGCTTCGACATGGTGCTGCGCGGCCGCCGTCAGAGCTATTTCGAGAACCGCAAGGAGGGCCTGTGACATGCCGCAGTTTCTGCGCGAGCTGAAGGAAACGCCCTCCCAGACGGCGGGCCCCTATGTCCATATCGGCTGCACGCCCAACTTCGCCGGCATCGGCGGCGTTTTCGAGACCGATCTCGGCTCATCGATGAAGACAGGCCCGGTGAAGGGCGAGGAGATCACCGTGCGCGGCGCCGTGTTCGACGGCTTCGACACACCACTTCGGGACGCGATGATCGAGATCTGGCAAGCCGATTCCGACGGACTGCACAATTCGCCGCTGGAGACCCGAGGCAAGGCCGACCCGAACTTCACCGGCTGGGGCCGCTGCCCCGGCGACCAGAGCAATGGCGAGTTCACCTTCGAAACCGTCAAGCCGGGCCGCGTGCCGTGGCCCGACGGACGGTTGCAGGCGCCGCACATCACCTTCTGGATCGTGGCGCGGGGCATCAATATCGGGTTGCAGACGCGGATGTATTTCGCCGACGAGGCGGCGGCCAATGCCGAGGATCCGATCCTGACGCGGCTGGAGCATCAGAACCGCATCCCGACGCTGATGGCGGAGCGGCAGGGGGACGGCGCCTACCGTTTCGACATCCGCCTTCAGGGGCCGAAGGAGACGGTGTTCTTCGATACCTGACCGGGTCGTCGTTGCGATGCACAATCTTGTGCACGCACCTGCAGCATACTATGAGTTTCCCGACATCACTGGAGGGAAGGCATGGACCTCACCGGCAAGACCGTACTGATCACGGGATCGACTTCGGGCATCGGCCTAGGGCTGGCGAAGGGTTTCGCCGGCGCCAACGCCAATATCGTCATGAATGGCTTCGGCGACGCGGCGGAGATCGAGGCGCTGCGCACGGAACTCGAGGCGCTGACCTCCGGCACGGTCATCTATGACGGCGCGGACATGACCAAACCGGCCGAAATCGAGGCCATGGTACTGAAGGCCGTGGACACTTTCGGCGCGGTCGACGTGGTCGTGAACAATGCCGGTATCCAGCTGGTCTCGCCCATCGACGAATTCCCGCAGGACCGCTGGGACGCGATCATCGACATCAACATGAACTCGTCCTTCCACACCATCCGGGCTGCAGTGCCGGGCATGCGGAAGAAAGGCTGGGGCCGGATCATCAACATCGCCTCGGCGCATGGCCTGGTGGCCTCCCCCTTCAAGGCCGCCTATGTCGCCGCCAAGCACGGCGTCGTCGGCATGACCAAGACGGTGGCGCTGGAAGTCGCCCAGGACGGCATCACCTGCAACGCGATCTGCCCCGGCTACGTGCTGACGCCGCTGGTCGAGAAGCAGATCCCGGACACGGCGAAGGCGCGCGGCATGACCGAGGAACAGGTCAAGCGCGACGTCCTGCTGGCCGCGCAGTGGACCAAGAAGTTCGTCACCGTCGAGGAACTGGCCGGCGTGGCGCTTTTCCTCTGCTCCGACGCCGCACAGAACATCACCGGCATCCCGCTGCCCGTCGACGGCGGCTGGACCGCGGCCTGACGGCGACAGTCGATACACGGCATTCTCAAACAATATCCGCAACGGGACTTGATCCCGTTGCCCATTCCTGAGCCTTTCCGCCTCCTCAGAGCTTGAGGATGCGCTCAGGCATGGGTTCCGGGATCAAGTCCCGGAACATGCCGATGGGGATTGCAAGCCGCAGAAAACCGGCCTGGCGATCAGGCGATCGCCCAACCGCCATCCACATCGACGGTGGCGCCTGTCATGAAGTCGTTCTCGACGCACATGACGATGGCCATGCCGCATTCGTCGGCGGTGCCGGCGCGCGGGATCGGATGGGCGGCCGTGGTCTTGCTGTAGAAGGCCTCGCGCTCATCGCCCTTCAGGGCGACCATCGGCGTATCGATCTGGCCCGGCGCAACGACGTTCACGCGCACCGGCGCGACTTCGCGGGCGACGGTGCGGGCGAGGTTCTCCACAGCGCCACCGACGGCGCCGATCGCCACCTGTCCCGGCTTCGGCCGGCGGGCGGGAATGCCGCTGACCAGCACGACGACGCCATGGTCGGGCATGTGGCCGATGCCGTGGCGCATCACGTTGGCGTAGCCCCAGAGCTTGGCGAACGAGGCGCGGAAGCCGTCCATCTCCATGTCCATGAACGGGCCGATGGCGCGGTCGCCGCCGGTTGCGGCGCTGATCAGGATGTCGAAGGGCGCGTGCTCGGCGAACAGCGCCTGCAGTGCGGCCTCGTCGGTGACGTCGCACTGCTGCAGCGTGATGCCGGCCGGCGGCGTGCCCGCGCGGTCGGGATTGCGGCTGATGGCAATGACCTGCGCGCCCTTGGCGGCCAGTTGCGTCGCGGCAGCCAGACCGATGCCCGAGGTGCCTCCGAAAACAATCGCCTTCTTGCCCGAAACTTCCATGATGTCCTCCCCTGTGGCCGCGTCAGCGGCAAGTTCGATTGACGTGTCAGCACTTTGCCGCGCCCCGGTCAAGCCCGCCAGCCCCGGCTTGGTTCCTGTTGACAAATTACCTGAAAGGCAAGAAACTATACTCATAAGTAGGACATCGATTGTGCAGGATGGGGAAAGTCCATCCGGAAAGGGAGCGCCATGACCACCCAGCCCGATCTCACCCAGACGCATTACGAAGTGATCGTCATCGGCGCCGGCGTCTGCGGCATCTACCAGATCAAACGCCTGGCCGATCTGGGCATCAGCGCCACGGTGCTGGAGATGGGGGCGGATCTGGGCGGCACCTGGCACTTCAACCGCTATCCCGGCTGCCGCTTCGATTCCGAGAGCTACACTTATGGTTACACCTTCTCCAAGGAGGTGCTGGACGAGTGGCACTGGGTCGAGGCCTATTCGCCGCAGCCGGAAAACCTGAAATACCTCAACTACATCGCCGACAAGTTCGACCTGCGAAAATACATGCAGTTCAACGTGAAGGTGGAAAGCGCCCACTGGCACGAGGACGAGCATCTCTGGCATCTGGGACTCAGCGATGGCCGTACCCTGACCTGCCGCTTCATGATCATGGGCCTGGGCCTGCTGTCGCAGCCGACCATGCCGAAGATCGACGGCATCGACGACTTCAAGGGCCAGTCCTTCCATACCTATTACTGGCCGCAGGAAGGCGTGGACCTGACAGGCAAGCGCGTCGCCGTGATCGGCACCGGCGCGACCGCCATCCAGGTCATCGGCGAGATCGCCGACAAGGTGGGCGAACTGACGGTCTACCAGCGCCGGGCAAACTGGGCTGCGCCGCTGAACAACTACCGCATCACCGAAGAGAAGATGGCCGAGATCCGCTCGCGCTATGACGAGATCTTCGCCAACTGCGCGGCCTCGCCAGGCGGTTTCGAGCATCAGCCGGACCGGCGCGGTTTCTGGGAGGTCTCCCGCGAGGAACGCCTGCAGCTCTGGGACCGTCTCTACGGCGAATCCGGTTTCGGCATCTGGCTGCAGAATTTCCGCGAGATCTTCACCGACGAGAAGGCCAATGCCGAGGTCTCCGAATACATCGCCGACAAGATCCGGGAGCGGGTGAAGGACCCGGAGACGGCCGAGACGCTGATCCCGCGCGATCACGGCTTCGGTGTCCAGCGCGTGCCGCTGGAGACCAACTACTACGAAGCCTACAACCGCGATAACGTGCACCTGATCAACGTGCAGAAGAACCCGTTCGTCCGCGTCACCGAGAAGGGCATCCTGTCCGAGGATGGCGAGCGGGAGTTCGACATCATCGTCTACGCCACCGGCTTCGACGCCATCACCGGCGCCTTCGACCACATCGACATCCGCGGCACCGGCAACGTCCTGCTGAAGGACAAGTGGGACGAGGCCATCCAGTCCTATCTGGGCATGTTCGTGCATGGGTTCCCGAACATGCTGATCCCGGCCGGCCCGCAGAGCGGTTCGGCATCGACCAATTATCCGCGCGGCATCGAGACCGGCGTGAACTGGGTCACCGACTTCCTGGAGCATGTCTGGGAGAAGGGCCACACCCGCGTCGAGGCCGAGGCAGAGGCCGAGAAGGAATGGACCGACCATGTCGTGAAGATGTACTCGGTCATGCTGATGCGCATGGCGAAGTCCTGGTTCACGGGCTACAACTCGAACGTCAAGGGCCACGAGGCGGGCAATGTCCGCTATCTGGTCTACAATGGCGGCGCACCGAAATATGTCAGCCGTATCAATCAGGTAGCCGGCGCCAATTACGAAGGCATCGACCTCTCAGGCGGCCCTGAAGGCGCCCAGCGCGCGGCTGCGGCTGAATAGCCCCTTACGTCCCTGTCGGACTCAGTGCGGGCGTCGGCGGTTCCCGGTCTCGGGTGCAGCCGGCGCCCGTTCCTGTTTCTCGGCCAGCAGCAACAGCGCCTCGCATGACTTTCGCGCCGCAGCCGGATGCTGCCACTCGGCCATCAGACGGCTCGCAGGCTCCCGGTCGCCAGACATCATCGCGGCCACCGCATCCAGGAATGCGTTCTCGTCCGTGGTGATCTCGGCATGGCAGGTGCAGTTGATCTTCACACCGCGCCGGGCGGCGACACAGACATTGCCGAAGACCTGATCGATCGCAGCCAGATCGTTCTGCCGCAGCGTCTGCCCCAGTTCGGCGCGCAGGGTCTCGGACGGATCGCTGCCCGTGCGGTGCGCAACCACCCAGAGACGGCTGGCGAAGAGGATGGCGGCGGCCATGGCCGGTGGCAGGGCGCCGCCTGGATTGTGCGCGCCCGCGATGCTGCGGAACCGCGCCAGCCGCGCCGCATCGGCATCCGCCGCCTGCAGCGCGAACAGCTTGGCCAGACAGCCGGCATGCTCGACGAACTGAAGCCCTGTCCTCGCGCCGAACAGGTCGTCGGAGATCTCCTGCGCCTCGTTCTCCATGCCGGACCGGAAAAGGTCATAGACTGACAGCATGACCTGCTCCGAATAGGTCGGCGGGCCTCCCGCCTGCCGGGCCATGCGCGGCTGCAATTGCATCACAGCCGGCCGCAGTCCGTCCGCCGCCGAGCGCGCAGCAAAGGCAAGATCGCCGCCGAAGCAACAGACTATCTCCCGGTCCAGCAGCCCGTCATCCGCATCCGGGCGGACCAGATGGCGGCAGAGCCAGAGCAGGAACCCGATCTCGAAGCGGGGGTATGGCGCAGCTTCGGCGCGCATGGGCATTTCCGTATTGCGAATGGTTATCAATTTCACTAAATCAGATACGCATATCCGATGCAATGACGTTGACTATCATTCTCAATTGCATCAATGTCGCAGCAGGAGGAGCGCACGTACATGTATGTCTGCATCTGCAATGCCCTGTCGGACGATCAGGTTGCCACGTGCATCGACGGCGGTGTCCGCGACGCCAATGCCGTTCATCCCGCCCTGGGCTGCGAAGTGCAGTGCGGGCGCTGCATTCCCACCATCGTCGACATGATGGATGAACAGGTGAACGCCGTTTCCGGACGCATGGCCCGGGCGGCGGAGTAGCGGGCCGAAACTCTTTGTTCGCCAGTCACCAGCTACTACACTTCATGACCTTGCGCCGCCGTACGGGACCGGTCGGAGTTTCCAGACCGGTCACACCGGATTCGGCGGCCAATTTGCAGTCGGGACCAGCCGCCGGAACAGCGCGGCCGGACCCGCATACAGTGCGAGGTACACATGAAGGGCAATCCGGACATCATCGCTCATCTGAACAAGATCCTGTTCAATGAGCTGACGGCCATCAATCAGTACTTCCTGCACGCCAGGATGCTGAAGGACTGGGGCCTGAAACGCCTCGGCGAGCACGAATACGAAGAATCCATCGACGAGATGAAGCACGCCGATCAGTTGATCGAGCGCATCCTGTTTCTGGAAGGCCTGCCTAACCTGCAGGATCTCGGCAAGCTCCGCATCGGCCAGCACACGAAGGAAATCCTGGAGTGCGATCTGGCCATGGAGATGCAGGCGCATCCCGACCTGAAGGCCGCAATCGCCGCCTGCGAGGCCGCCGGCGACTATGTCTCGCGGGAGCTGTTCGAGGACATTCTCGAATCCGAGGAAGAGCATATCGACTGGCTGGAAACCCAGCTTGGCCTGATCGAGAAGGTCGGCATCGAGAACTACCAGCAGTCGCAGATGGGCGACAGCGACCCGAGCTGATCCGGCTTCCAGCATGGACGTCATCATTGTTGGCGGCGGCATTGGCGGCCTGACCGCCGCACTCTGCCTCGCCAATGCCGGCATTGGCGTGACCGTTCTGGAGCAGTCCGAACGCATCACCGAGATCGGCGCCGGTATCCAGATCAGCCCGAACGGGAACCGGGTGCTGCACGGTCTGGGCCTCAGGAAAGCGCTGGACCGCGCCGCCTTCCGTCCGCTGATGTCCGAGCGCCGCGACTGGAGGACCGGCGAGGTGCTGGCCGGTGCGCCGCTGGGCGATGCTGTCGTCCAGAAGCACGGCTTCCCCTACTACCACATCCACCGCGCCGACCTGATCGGCGTGCTGGCCGAGGCAGCTGCGGCGCATTCGGGTATCCGTCTGGAAACCGGCGTGCGGGTCGATTCCGTCGATCAGTCGAATGACCGTGTGGAAGCGCGCCTAGCAGACGGGACAACGCGCCGGGCGTATGTCCTGATCGGCGCCGACGGCATCCGCTCGGTGGTACGGGACGCCCTGTTCGGGCCAGACGCTCCGGACTTCACCGGCAACATCGCCTGGCGCAGCCTGATCCCGGTCGAACGCCTGCCCGAGGGCATGGTGCGGCCCGCCTCCACCGCCTGGTGGGGACCGGGACGGCACTTCGTTCACTACTATGTCCGAGCCGGCAGTCACGTGAACTGCGTCGCCGTGGTCGAGAAGGAAGGCTGGGAGGTCGAATCCTGGACCGAGAGGGGCGACATTGACGAGTTGCGCGCCGACTTCGACCGCTGGCATGACGATATCCAGACCCTGATCGGCGCGATGGACCCGGACGCCTGCTTCAAGTGGGCCCTGTTCGACCGCAAGCCCATGCAACGCTGGGGCAAGGGCCGCATCAGCCTGCTGGGCGATGCCTGCCACGCCACCCTACCCTTCATGGCCCAGGGCGCGGTGATGGCGATCGAGGACGGCGCCGTGCTGGCCGGATGCCTGTCGACCATCGATGACGTCCCGGAGGCACTGCAGCGTTACGAGGATCTGCGCCGCGACCGCACTGCCGCGATCCAGTACGGCTCCCGCCGCAATGCGAAACTGTTCCACCTGCGCGAGGACGAGGCCGGGGAGCGGAACGAGACCGCGGCGCAGGATTATCGCCGCACCATCGACGGACTGTTCGCCTATGACGCCGTGACCGCGCATCTCGACGGCGCCGTCTGAGAGGCGCATCATGCGCCCCGGACTTGGGAGGCGCACATGAACAAGGTCGAAGGTCTGCACCACATCGCCATCGCCACGGGCGACATGAAGGGCCAGATCGAATTCTTCACCGACAAGCTGGGCATGGAGCTGGTCGCGCTCTACTGGATGCACGGCGTCGAGGGCACGTTTCACGGCTTCCTCCGGCTGAACGACGAAAGCTCGATCGCGCTGGTCCACAATCCCGACATCGCGAAGATCCCGCGGGAGCTCGGCGTCACCCACTCTGGCAATCCCGGAGCAAACGTCGCTCCGGGCGCCATGCAGCATCTGGCGCTGAAGGTCTCGGGCTGGGACGAGATGATGGCCATGAAGGACCGGCTACGCTCCAAGGGCGTGCCGGTGGTCGGGCCGAAGGATCACGGCTTCTGCATGTCGATCTACTTCGCCGGCCCCGAGAACCTGTCACTGGAACTGTCCTATTCGACCGAAGCCATCAACGCCGACGCCTGGATCGACCCCGAAGTGGTTGAACTTTGCGGCATCAGCGCCGAGGAGCTGGCCCGCTATCGCACCTCGTCGGACTATCAGGATCAGGGCGGCAAGGTTCCTCAGCCGGGCATCGACGCGCCGGGCCCGCACATGACCAACTATCCGCCGAAGATCTATGAGGCGATCCTGCGCACCTCCGACGAGAAGATGCTGGCCAACAGCGAGAACCAGCCACCGGTGCAGGTCGAGGCTGCCGAATGAACAGCCCGGTTCCCGCCGACAGCTATGCACTGATCGATGTGAGACCGGTCTCGCCGGCGCTGGGCGCGGAAGTCCGCGGTGTCGATCTGGCGCGTGGTGTGAGCGATGCGGAATTTGCGGAAATCCGTCGCGCCTTCCTGGAAAACCAGGTCCTGTTCTTCAAGGAGCAGTCAACTATGACGCCCGAGGCGCAGATCGCTTTCGCCCGCCGCTTCGGCGACCTGCATGTCCATCCGGCAGCCCCGCATCTGGAGGGCATGCCGGAGGTCTTCGTCATCCACACGCACGAGAAGTCGAAGGTCGCAAATGGCGGCGGCTGGCATTCCGACGTCAGTTGCGATGACGAACCGCCCGCGGCGACCATGCTGCAGATCCACGTCCTGCCGCCTTCCGGCGGGGATACGCTGTTCGCCAGCATGTATGCCGCCTGGGAGGCGCTGTCGGAGCCGATGCGGACCATGTTGCTCGGCCTGACCGCCCGGCACGAATCCGAGCATGTGTACAGGGGCCGCTACAGCGACCGGGGCGTCGACGACACCGGCCGCAAATATCCCGAGGCCGTGCATCCGGTCGTGCGCACCCATCCCGAGACCGGCCGCAAGGCGCTCTACGTCAATGCCGGCTTCACAACGCGCATCAACGAACTGACCTCGGCGGAGAGCAAGAACACGCTCGGCTTCCTGTTCAAGCACTGCGCCGACCCGATGTTTCAGGTGCGCTTCCGATGGGAGCGGAACGACGTCGCGCTGTGGGACAACCGCTGCCTGCAGCACCACGCGCTCTGGGACTACTGGCCCAACGAGCGCAAGGGTCACCGCGTCACCATCAAGGGCGACCGCCCGTTCCTGAAGACCTGAACCCGAAGAATGTGAGATGATTCGACCGCTCCCCCTTCCCCCCTTGAGGGGGAAGTGGCCGCGCAGCGGTCGAAGGGGGGTGAAGCCGGAGGCTATCAGCGCAGACGTTGTCGCTGATTTCGGCTTCGCCGAATTCACCCCCTACTGGCCTCCCCGCTTCTCGCGGTTTGCAAGCAAACCGCTGCCGGCCAATGCCTCAAAGGGAAGGGGCGTCAGACCAATCTGGATAGTCCGAGCCGCGCTGCGTACCAGCCGGTCCATCCCACGCAGCGCGGTTTCATAGCAGCGCGCGGCGGATGGCTTCCATCACTTCGCTGCACTTCGACTTGCCGCCCAGATCGCGGGGCACGGCCTCGCCGAGCGTGAGCACGCTGTGCACGGCCTTGTCTATGCGGTCGGCGGCTTCCGTGAGGCGCGGGTCGCCATGTTTCTCGTCCAGCCAGCGCAGCATCATCACACCCGACAGGATCGCCGCCAGCGGACTTGCCGCGTCCTGGCCGGCAATGTCCGGCGCAGAGCCATGCGCGCCCTGGAACAGGCCGTGGCTGTCGCCGATCTCACCCGAGGGCGAGATGCCCATGCCGCCGACCGTCGCCGCGCCAAGGTCCGAGATGATGTCGCCGAACATGTTCTCGGCCACGATGACATCATAGAAGTCCGGCCGCTTCAGCATGTGCACCGTGATCGCGTCGGCATAGGCGTAGTCGATCTCGATATCGGGATAGCCCGCATGCACCTCGTCGCAGACCTTCCGGAAGAAGGCATAGCTGCGAAGGATGTTGGCCTTGTCGCAGACCGTCACCCGGCGCTTGCGGTCCATCGGCGCGCCGCTCCGCCGTTTCGCCAGGTCGAAGGAGAACTTCGCCACCCGCTCCACGCCCTTGCGGGTCATAACAAGCTGGTCCGACACCACTTCATCGCGGAGGTTCACCCCGGCCCCGCGGGAAGCGTAGAGCCCCTCGGTGTTCTCGCGGACGATCACATAGTCGATGCCGCCATTCTCGAAATCGCGCAGCGGCGAGCGCACCCCCGGCAGCAGCTTGATCGGCCGGACATTGGCGAAAAGGTCCAGGCGGAACCGGAGTTCCAGATGCAGCCCGTTGCCGACCTCGGTGCCGTCCGGGTGGACAACGCCCGGAATGCCGGCAGCGCCGTGCAGGATGGCGTGCATGTCGCGGCAGCCGGCGAAGCTCGAATCCGGCAGCACCGAACCGGTGTCCAGATAGCACTGCGCCCCGCCCGGCACGTCGTAGAAGGAGAGCACGCCCTCGCCCAGCGCCTCGGTCAGCACGTCAACGGCCGCCGCCGCGACCTCCGGGCCGATGCCGTCGCCGCCGATGGTGGCGATGTCGTACTTCTTCATGGACGGGCTCCGGTCAGGTGTCGTTGCGGAACAGGTGAACCTGCTCGGGGACGTATTTGTCGGCATGACCGTTCTCGATCAGCCAGGCCAGCGCCCCCAGCAGGCCGCCCGCGACATTGCGCTTCGCTCCCAGATCCTCGGCCATGCGGTTGTAGTAGCCGACATCCTTGTGCGCGTTGGCGTTGGAGAACTGCATGCTGGAGAGATCGCCATCCAGGATGTACGGGCCCATGCGATCCAGCGCCGCGCCATAGCCGCCGCCCCGTTTCAGGCAGTCGACCAGGATCACCGGATCCATGCCCGCCGTCGCCGCGCACGCAGCCGCCTCCCCGATCAGCGTCGCCATGCCGATGGAGCAGAAATTGTGCAGCAGTTTCAGCGTGTGACCGGATCCGACCGGACCTGCAAGGAAGCGGTTCTCGGAGAAGGACTCGAACAGCGGTTCCAGCTTCGCATAGAGGTCCGGATCGCAGCCGATCAGCAGGTTCAACCGGCCTTCCTCGGCTTCCTTCGGCGTGCGGGTCATGGCGGCGTCGATGAACTGCGCGCCGGCCTCGGCGACCTGCGCCGCCATGCGCTGCGTCGAGGACGGAATGGCTGTCGAGCAGTCGATGACGATCTGCCCGGCGCCCAGCGCCGACAGCACCCCGCCGGAGCCGGTCAGAATGTCCTCCACCTGCGGCGAACCGGTGACGCAGAGAATGATCACATCGCTGGCCTTTGCCAGTTCCGTGGCGCTCTCGAACCGCGCCGCCCCAGCGGCCACCAGATCATCGACCGGCTGATTGCCCGGATGATCCAGGAAGGAAACCGGCCAGCCGCCCTTCAGGATGTTCTTCGCGATGCCGTGGCCCATCAGCCCGACACCGATGACGCCGATCTTCTGCTTGCTCACTGTCATCCTCCTCAGCCGGTCACCGGCGCGCCCGTGCGGGCCTGCAGTTCTTCCATGCTCAGCCCGTCGGCCATCTCGACGACGCGGAACCCGTCGCCGGTCACGTCCAGCACCGCGATGTCCGTGTAGACGCGCTGCACAACGCCGCGAGCCGTCGCCGGATAGGTGATGGCGTCGACCAGCTTGTGGCCGCCCTGCTTGGTGGTGTGGGTCATCATCACCACGATCCGCTTCGCCCCGGCGGCCAGGTCCATGGCCCCGCCAACGCCCGGCACATCATCGGCCGCGCCCGTCGACCAGTTGGCGACATCGCCATTCGCGGCGACCTGATAGGCGCCGAGCACGCAGAGGTCGATATGCCCGCCACGGATCATGGCGAAGCTGTCGGCGTGGTGGAAGAAGCTGCCGCCCTTCAGCAGGCTGACCGGCTTCTTCCCCGCGTTGATCAGGTCGTAGTCGATATTTTCTTCCGCCGGTGTCGGCCCGAAGCCGAGGATGCCGTTTTCGGTATGGAAGATGATCTCGCGGCCTTCCGGGATGTGGTTGGCCACCTTCTCGGGCTGGCCGATGCCCAGATTGACGTAGGAACCGTCCGGAATGTCGCGGGCAATGCGCGCGGCGATCTCGTCAGGCGTCCAGCGTTTGACCTCGCTCATGCCGGTTCCCTCCTGTAGCCCGAGGCGATCAGCGACTGCTCGTCGGCCGGTTCGGCGACCAGCACCGTGCGGTCCACGAAGATGCCCGGGGTTATGACGGACTCGGGATCAAGCTCGCCAAGTTCCACATGCCGGCGCACCTGCACGATGCTGCAATCGGCGGCCATGCACATGATCGGTCCGAAGTTCCGGGCGGCCTTGCGATAGGTGAGGTTGCCCCAACGGTCGGCAGCCTCGGCCTTCACCAGCGCCACATCCGCGTGCAGCGCTTCTTCCAGCACATGCGGGCGGCCGTTGTAGTCACGTACTTCCTTGCCTTCGGCCAACGGCGTGCCCGCGGACGTCGGCGTGAAGAAGGCCGGCACCCCGGCGCCTGCAGCTCTGATGCGCTCGGCCAGCGTGCCCTGCGGCACCAGTTCCAGTTCGATCGCGCCGCGGGCGTAGAAGTCGTTGAACACCACGGACTGTGAGCTCTTCGGGAAGGAACACACCATCCGCTTGACCCGGCCCGCATTGATCAGCGCCGCCAGCCCGACATATCCGTTGCCCGCATTGTTGGCGATGATGGTCAGATCCCGCGCGCCCTGATCCAGCAGTGCATGCACCAGATCGGTCGGATGCCCGGCCTCGCCGAAGCCCGACAGCATGATCCGCGCGCCGTCTTCGATACCCGCCACGGCCTCCTCGATGGAAGGACAGCGCTTGTCGATGCTCAAAGTTCGATCCCCATTTCCCTGTAGGTCTCCTTGGCAACCTTGATGGCGTGATTGGCGGCGGGCACCCCGGCATAGACCGCAACGTGCATCATCACCTCGCGCACGTCCTCCGGCGTCGCGCCGGTGTTGGCCGTGGCGCGGACATGCAGTGCGACCTCATCCCAGCGTCCGAGACCGGCCAGCAGGGCCAGCGTGACCAGCGAGCGTTCGCGCTTGCTGAACTGGTCGCCGGCCCAGACCGTGCCCCACGCGCCCTCGGTGATGAAATCCTGGAACGGTTCGTCGAAGGCCGTCTTCTTCGCTTCGGCCCGGTCGACATGGGCATCGCCCAGCACCGACCGGCGGACGCGCATGCCGTTCTCTTTTCTGTCGCTCATGCTCCCTCCCCTTCGATCCGGTCGATCAGCGCCGGCAGGTCTGCCACGGTGTCGATGACATGATCGGCGCCGGCTGCTCTCAGACTCGCGCCGGCCCGCTCCCTTATCTCACCGATGGCGTCGTCCGGCAAAGCCGCCAGTTCTTCCGGCGTCAGTCCCGCGTGATTGCCGGAGAGCGCGACACCGGCCGTGACGCATCCCGCGGCCACGCCCTCGGCGATCCCGGGTTCGGTGTCGTCGACCTTGATCACCGCCGATGGCGGATGGACGACCAGATCGATGAAGCATTTGTACATGCCCAGCGGACCGGGCCGGCCCTCCGGCAGATCGTCGGCGCAGACAAGATTATCGGGTTCGTAGCCCTGCGCTGCCGCCAGAGGCAGCACCCGCTGCATGATCGAACGCGTGTATCCCGTGGTGGAGCCGATCTTGATCCCGCGCCGCCGGAGTTCCGCGATCATGGCGGCCGCGCCGGGAACCAGCTCCGAATGGTCTTCCACCGCCTCCTCGTTCATCGGAACAAACAGCTCGAAGACCCGGTCGATCTCGGCCGCGCCGGGAATGACGCCATGCGCCTCCCGCCACTGGTCGCGGACATGCGGCAGGGTCATCAGGGCGGCAATGTGATCCCGCTTGGGCCGTCCCATCGGTCCGCGGGCGTCGGCAATCGAAATGTCGATACCGAACTCGGCGAAGGACTTCTGGAACACGCCCATCGGCGCGAAGGACCCGAAGTCGATCATCGTCCCTGCCCAGTCGAACACCACCGCCTTGAACCGGGCCATGCCGCGCTCCTCCCCATCAACTCCGCCTTCGAGTGTGGGATCGGCAACGCCTTGTCAAGCAGCCCCCGACGGCGCCCGATTGACTCGGCGCGATTTTGTGCACATAGTGTATACATGAAAAACACAAAATCATCGAAGAGCCCGCCGAAACAGGCCTGCCTGGAGGACCTGCGCGCCCGCATCCTGACCCTGGACATCGCGCCGGGCGCGGGACTGGAGGAGGCGTCGCTGTCCGCCGCCTACGGAATCTCCCGTACGCCGTTGCGCGAGGTGCTGCAGCGGCTCGCCGGCGAGGGCTATGTGGAACTGTCGGAGCAGCGGGGGGCGCGGGTCGCCTCGATGGACCTGCAGACCATGCAGGCCTTCTTCCGCACCGCGCCGCTGATCTATGCCAGCACGGCGCGGCTGGCCGCCGAGAACCGGACGCCATCGCAGGTGGATGAACTGCGCCAGGTGCAGGTGGGCTTTGCCGAAGCGGTCCGCGCTGGCGATGCGGCGAAGATGGCGCTGCGCAATCACCGATTCCACGAACTGATCGGCGAGATTGCGGCGAACCCGTACCTGATGCCGAGCCTGCGGCGGCTGCTGATCGACCACGCCCGCCTGGGCCAGACCTTCTACCGCGCCGCCTCGACCGAAGAGACCGCGGCGATCGGCGAAGCCAGCCGCCAGCACGAACAGATGATCGAGGCCATCGAGTCTGGCGACGCCGAAGCCGCCGCCGACCTCACCCTGAAACACTGGGACCTGTCCCGGGAAAGGATCGAACGCTTCGTCCGCCCCGATCCCCTGCCGCTGAAATTTACCGCCTGAGGAAAATCGTCATGCAGTTCGAAGGTATCTACACCCCGCTCGTCACACCCCACACGCCGGATTTCGGCATCGACCGCGACCGTTTCGCCGAAGTCATCGAATACCTGATCGGAAAGGGCGTGAACGGCCTGATCGTCGCCGGTACGACCGGCGAGTACTACGCCCAGACCGCGGAAGAAAGGGTCGACCTGATGCGTCAGGCGAAGGACGTGATCGGCGGCCGCGTGCCGTTGATCGTCGGTACCGGAGCCATCCGCACCGAGGACAGCATCATGTATGCCGAGGCGGCGAAGGAGACGGGAGCCGACGCGCTGCTGGTCACCACCCCGCCCTACGCCTACCCCACGGGCCGGGAGATCGCGCTGCACGCGCTGGCCATCGACCGCGCCGCGAACCTGCCTGTCATGCTCTACAACTATCCGGGCAGGATGAGCGTCAACATGGACGAGGAAACGCTCGACCTGCTGTCCGGCAACGCCAATTTCTGCGCCATCAAGGAAAGCTCCGGCTCGCCTGACAGGCTGCACATGCTGGCTCTCGACTATCCGCAGATCCAGTTGTCCTGCGGCATGGACGACCAGGCGCTGGAATTCTTCGCCTGGGGCGCGCGGTCCTGGGTCTGCGCCGGATCGAACTTCGCCCCCGAGGCGCATATCGCGCTCTACCGCGCCAGCGCCGTCGAGAAGGATTTCGACAAGGGCCGCCGGATCATGTCGGCGATGATGCCTCTGATGCGGGTGCTGGAACAGGGCGGCAAGTTCGTCCAGTGCATCAAGCACGGCACCACACTGCGCGGCATCGACTGCGGCCCGCCGCGCCTGCCACTGCAGCCTCTGGATGACCGGGAAGGACAGGAACTGGCCCAGGTGGTGCAGACCCTGGACGCCGCCATAGCGGACATCGAACGGAGCGCCTGAGGCTTGGGGACACTCTTGCGGGGCGGGCGCATCCGGGTCCGGCGGCTGCCGAAAGACCCGGGTCCGGCCGCCTGGAACGCCATCCTGCCGGCCGCGCCGCCGTCCGAACCGCTGACCGGCGACGTGACCGCGGACTGGCTGGTTATCGGAGCCGGTTTCGCCGGTCTTGCGGCGGCCAGGCGTCTGTCACAGAACCGTCCGGGCGACCGGATCATTGTGCTGGACGCCACGCGCGTCGGCGAAGGGCCGGCCGGGCGGAACTCGGGCTTCATGATCGATCTGCCGCACGATCTCTCGTCGGAGAACTATGGCGGCGACGCCGGCAAGGACCGCGACGTCATCCGCGCCAACCGCGCCGCCATCGATTTCGCGCTGGAGGCTGGCCGCGAGTACGGGCTTTCCGAAGAGGCCATCATCCGCTCGGGCAAGATCAACGCGGCCGCGACCGAGCGGGGCCTGAAGCACAACGCCGCCTTCGGCCGGCATCTCGAGGCCATGGGCGAGGCGCATGAACACCTCGACGCCCGGGCGATGCGGGACCTGACCGGCACGGACTACTATCGGGGCGGGCTGTTCACCCCCCATGCCGCGATGATCCAGCCGGCCATGTATGTCCGCGGCGTGGCGCAGGGCCTGCGCTCCAACCGGGTGGCGATCCACGAGAACTCGCCAGTGACCGGTCTTGAACGGACAGACGACGGATGGCGCGCACGCACGCCGGGCGGCAACGTCGCCGCGGCGAAGGTGATACTTGCCGTGAACGGCCATGCGGAAAGCTTCGGCTTCTTCCGGCGCAGGCTGATGCATGTCTTCACCTACGCCTCCATGACCCGCGCGCTCTCCGCAAAAGAAGTCGAGCGACTGGGGGGATCAGCAGTCTGGGGCGTGACGCCCGCAGATCCGGCCGGCACCACGGTGCGGCGAATTTCCGGGACCGGCGGTGACCGCATCGTGGTCCGCAACCGCTTCACCTATGACCCCTCGATGGAAGTCTCCGCGTCGCGAATCGCTGCGGTGGCGCGGGATCACGACCGCGCCTTTGCCGCCCGCTTCCCGATGCTTTCCGGCGTGGACATGCAGTACCGCTGGGGCGGGCGTCTGTGTGTCTCGCGCAATGACGCGGCGGCTTTCGGGGAGATCGATGAAGGTCTCTACGCCGCCTGCTGCCAGAACGGGCTCGGCACGGCCAAGGGAACCTTCGCCGGTGTTGCCGCCGCCGATCTGGCCTGCGGTCTGGAGACGGAGTTCTCCACCTCGCCGACCCTGCAGAAAGCGCCCTCGCGGCTGCCGCCCGAGCCATTCGCCTGGCTCGGCGCAAACGCCTTCATGCGCTGGCAGGAACACAAGGCCGGCCGGGAGATGTGATAGGGGAAACGTCAGGGACCGGGCTGGTCACGTCTGGCAGGGGGTGGATGGTGCCCAGGAAAGGACTCGAACCTTCACTCCGAATCTCGGAACCAGCCCCTCAAGCTGGCGCGTCTACCAATTCCGCCACCTGGGCCCGGCTGCGCTGCATCCTGTGCAGCAACAGCAATAACGACCGCCCGGAAATGGTGCCCAGGAGAGGACTCGAACCTCCACTTGGATACCCAAACTAGCACCTGAAGCTAGCGCGTCTACCAATTCCGCCACCTGGGCCGGTGCGGTCGTCAGGCGGCGGGTTGTAATCGGAGCCGCCGGACGTTGCAAGGGCCATTTTTCGGTTACGCAGCGACATTCAACCGCCCTCCACGCATGGGTGGTTTCCGACCGCGGCGAAAAACACTAGATAGCGAACATGGCAATCGACGACTTCATTGAACCGCAGGCTTTCGTCCCGGCCAGGCCGGGCCCGGGCCTCGACACGGAAACCGCGGAATTCTTCAACGCGAATGGCTACGCCATCCTGAAGGGTCATGTTCCGCTGGACACGCTGAACGGCATCCGCGACGACGTGGAGCGGCTGGTGGCCCAGAGCCACCGGTCACAGAAGGACATCAATTCCAAGTCCGAAGCCGTCGACCGGATGCTGAACTCCGATATCGTCAAGGGCACGGTCGAGCGCTTCAACGGCCCCTCCGAACTGCTGCAGAGCTTCGCCTTCACCAAGCTTCCCAACGAGGTCCGGACCAAGCACTGGCACCAGGACGGCGTCTACTGGGGCCTGTCGGACAGCCGCGTCTGCTGCCTGTTCGTGCCGATGACCGCGACCAACGAGGACAATGGCTGCATCTGGTTCGTGCCGGGCACCCACAAGCTGGGCCGCATGTACCACTGGGTGGCGACCGACGAATTCGGCCTGCAGAACCTGGAATGCGACATGAGCTCGTTCCGCGAGCCGGTGCCGATGATCCTGGAGCCGGGCGACGCGGTGATCGCGCACACCTACACGGTGCACGCATCCTTCAACAACATGACGGACAATCCGCGCATCAGCCTGGGTTTCCACTTCCGCAACCAGGGCACGGAACTGCGCCTGCCGGAACCCTACAGGAAGGCCCAGGCCGAGCGTCTGGGACGCGACCCGGCGGCCGCCGCCTGATGGCGAAACAGCCGCTGAAGAAGCTGGCGCTGCGGTTCGGCTACGACTTCACCTTCCGCAAGCTGCCCCAGCACGCGCTGCGCAACCGCCAGATCAAGCTGCCCCGGGACGTCGAACCCGAGTTCGCCGACATCTTCGAACAGGTCGGCGACTACACCATGACCACGGCCGACTGCGTCTACGCGCTGTTCAACGCGGTGCGGCATGTGGTGCAGCAGGACATCCCCGGCGATCTGGTCGAATGCGGCGTCTGGCGCGGCGGCAGCGCCATGACCATGGCGCTCACGCTGAAGCATTTCGGCGTCACCGACCGGAAGATCTGGCTCTACGACACCTTCGCCGGGATGGTGAAGCCGGAAGCCGTGGACGTGCGACAGCGCGATGGCAGCGACACAATCAAGCGCTGGGAAATGCAGCAGAAGGACGATCACAACGACTGGGCCTATGCGCCGCTGGACGAGGTCACCCGCAACATGACCGCCACTGGCTATCCAGCGGAGCACATCGATTACATCAAGGGCACGGTCGAGGAGACGATACCTGGCGCCATGCCGTCATCGATCGCGCTGCTGCGCCTGGACACGGACTGGTACCGCTCGACCCTTCACGAGTTGAATCACCTCTATCCGGTCCTCTCACCCGGTGGCTTCCTGATCATCGACGACTACGGCGCCTATGAAGGCTCCCGCAAGGCCACCGACCAGTATTTCGACGAGATGGGCGGACGGCCCTTCCTCAACCGCATCGACACCGCGGCGCGGATCGCGGTGAAACCGGGCTGACATCGGATGAGGGGGCGGGCCGCATTCATCCTGAAGGGCTATCCGCGCCTGTCCGAGACCTTCATCGCGCAGGAAATCCGGGCGCTGGAGAAGCGCGGCCTGCCGATCACGATCTATTCCCTGCGCCACCCCACCGACCGCGACATCCATCCGGTTCACCGTGAGATCGAGGCGCCGGTTGTCTATCTGCCCGAATATCTGAAGGACGAACCGGACCGGGTCGCCGCCGCCTTGGCGCAGTGCCGCGATCTGCCGGGATACGCCAGTGTCGTGGCGCTTTGGGAGAAGGACTTCGCCCGCGATCCGACGACCAACCGCGTCCGCAGGCTCGGGCAGGCCTTCGTTCTGGCAGCGGAACTGGATCCGGACATCGACTGGCTGCACAGTCATTTCCTGCACACGCCGGCTTCGGTCACACGCTACGCCGCCATGCTGCGCGGCCTGCCGTGGTCGGTATCGGCCCATGCCAAGGACATCTGGACCAGCCCCGAATGGGAGAAGCGGGAGAAGCTGGCCGACTGCGCCTGGGCGGTGACCTGCACCCAGGCCAATACCGAGCACCTGTCCGGGCTGGCGCCCGAAGGCCGGGTGGAGCGGGTCTATCACGGGCTCGACCTGTCGCGCTTCCCAGCACCGCCAGCCTCGTCGGAGCGGAACGGCGTTCCCGTGATTCTCTCGGTCGGCCGGGCGGTGGACAAGAAGGGCTATGACGATCTGCTGCGGGCGCTGGCGCTGGTCGGTGCGCCGTTCCGGTTCGTCCATATCGGCGGCGGCGGGCTGACCGCCGAGCTGAGGAAACTCGCTGAAGAGCTTGGCATCGCGGATCAGGTGGAGTGGCGTGGCCCGCAACCGCAGGAAGCGGTGCTGGATGCTTTGCGCGAGGCCGATGTCTTCGCGCTGGCGAGCCGGATCACAGATGACGGCGACCGGGACGGTCTGCCCAACGTCATTGTCGAGGCCCAGTCGCAGGGGCTCCCGGTTGTCGCCACGGCTGTCTCCGCGATTCCCGAACTGATTCGGGACGGGGAGAACGGCCTGCTGACCCCGCCGCGCGACCCGGAAGCCCTGGCGGCGGCTCTGACGCAACTGCTTGGCGATCCGGCGCTGGCCCGGCGCATGGGTGCGCGCGGCGAGGAAATCGTGCGCGCCGACTTCGATCTGGATGTCTGCATCGACCGGCTGGCGGCCAGGTTCGGCCTCGGGGCCGCGTGATGCGGATCGCCTTCCATGCGCCGCTGAAACCGCCGGACCACCCCCACCCTTCCGGCGACCGGACCATGGCGCGGCTGCTGATGCAGGCGCTTCGGGCGGGCGGCCACGAGGTGTTCCTAGCCAGCCGGCTGCGCACACGGGAACCAGACGGCGACCAGGAGGCGCAGCAGCGCCTCAGGGCCGCGGCGCAGCAGGAAATCGCCATGCTGTCGGCGCGATTCACGGACGATCCGCCGGACCTGTGGTTCACCTATCATCTCTACTACAAGGCGCCCGATCTGATCGGTCCGCGGATCGCGGACACGTTCGGCATTCCCTACGTTGCCGCCGAAGCCAGCCACGCCGCGAAGCGGATGCAGGGTCCGCACCGTGAGTTCGCCAGTGCAGCCCTGGACGCCATCCGCCGGGCGGACGCGATCTTCTGCATGACCGGGCGGGACACCATTGCCCTGTCGGAGGTGACCCATCCGGACCGGTTGCACCGCCTGCGTCCCTTCATGAACGTGCGTCCCTACCGCCCGGCAGCGCATGGACGGCGTCCGCTGCGGCTGCTGGCGGTCGGCATGATGCGTCCCGGCGACAAGCTGGATTCCTTTCTGATGCTGGCGCGGGCGCTGCGCCTGATCCAGGGGACCGCATGGACCCTGACGGTTGTCGGCAACGGCGAGGCTGCGCGACAGGTGCGCACCGCCTTCGCACCCCTGGGCGGCAGGGTGCATTTCATGGGCTTGTTGCCGTCGGAGCAGCTCGACGGCGTCTACCGCTCACATGACCTCTATGTCTGGCCTGCGGTGAACGAGGCCTATGGGCTGTCGCTGCTGCAGGCCTCGGCGCACGGTCTGCCGGTCGTCGCGGGCGATGAGGGCGGCGTCGACGAGATCGTCGCCCATGGCCGCAACGGATTGCTGACGCCGCCGCGCGATCCGCATGCGCTGGCGCACGCCATCCGTCGTCTGATCATCGACCGGCGCCTGTTCGAACGGCTGGGCGCTGGCGGCTGGCGGCGGGTGGAGCGGTTCCATCGCCTCGCAACCGCATCACGGACCATCAATCGGGTGCTGGGGATCCTATGATCGTTCTGATGATCAGGCACGGCCGGACTGACTGGAACGAGGCGCGGCGCATCCAGGGCCGGACGGACATCCCGCTGAACGAACGCGGCATCGCCGAACAGCAGGCGCGCGCCATCCCCCGGGACTTTGCGGACGCGCCAGTCCGGTCGAGCCCGCTGGTGCGCGCCCGGCAGACTGCGGAACTGCTCGGCGCAAACGAGATTCAGACCGATGATCGGCTGATCGAGATGGATTTTGGCGCCTGGGAAGGCCACACCCATCGGGACCTGACCGCCGAGGATCCGGAGGGCATGCGTCGTCTGGAGGCCGACGGCATCGACATGCGCCCGCCCGGCGGCGAGACCCCGCGCGAAGTCGCCGACCGCCTGCTCTCCTTTCTGAGCGAACAGCACGAGGATCGCCTCGTCGCGGTCACCCACAAGGGCGTCATCCGCGCAGCCTTCGCCACGGCGCTGGGCTGGGACATGACCCGGGACATGCCGTTCAGGGCGGACTGGAATGCGGGACACTGTTTCCGCTTCGCGGCGGGACGCCTGGAATTCGAGCAGGCGAACGTGCCATTGATCAGGGCATGAGCCGCCGGGTCATGATCTACGTCCAGCACCTGCTGGGCATCGGACATCTGAAACGCATGTCGCTGTTGGCCGATGGGCTCGCCGGGGCGGGCGCGAAGGTGCTGCTGGTCACCGGCGGCATGCCCGCTCCCCACGTCATGCCAAGCGGCGCGGTCGAGGTGCTCCAGCTTCCGCCCCTCAGGACTGCAGACGAGAACTTCTCCGGACTGATCGATGCGGAAGGGAACCCCGCCGACGACGCCACTCGTCAGCGGCGGACGGCCCTGCTGACCGAAGCGGTGACGACCTTCGCTCCGGAAATCCTGGTCGTCGAACTGTTCCCCCTCGGCCGCCGCCAGATGCGTTTCGAGCTTGTCCCGCTGCTGGATGCGGCCCGCCCGGTCTGCCAGCGGATCGCCTGCTCGGTCAGGGATATCGTCAACCGTCGGCCGCATCGCGAGGAAGAAGCGCTTGGCTGGCTGAACAGATGGTTCGACATCCTGCTGGTGCACGGCGACGAGATGCTGACACCGATCCGGGACAGCGTGCCGACCATCGGGACCTTCACCGGCCGGGTCATCCATACCGGTTATCTGGGCGACGCACCGATTGCAGCCGCCGAACGCGGTTCGGAGATACTGGTCTCGGCGGGCGGCGGCGCGTCCGGCGAGAAACTGTTCCGCGCCGCCGCCGGGGCGTCGGCACTGCTGGCCGGCGACCATGGCTGGCGCATCAGACACGGCCGCGATGCCGATACCTCAACGATCGGCGAACTCAGGCGCGCCGCCGGCCCGGACTGCATCATCGAACCGGTCGCGTCCGACTTCCGGCAGCGGCTCGCGCGGGCGGCCCTGTCGGTCTCGCAATTTGGCTACAATACAGCGATGGACATCGTGCAAACCGCGACACCCGCCATCGTCGCACCCTTCGAGGGTGGTGGCGAAACCGAGCAGCTTCGGCGCGCCGAAGCCTTTGCCGGACAGGGCATCCGGCTGCTGCGAGAAAGCGAGTTGTCCGCGCCGGGACTCGCCGCTGCCGTCGCCGAGATGCTGTCGGATACTGCACCGTCCCGCCGGCCTATCGACGTGAACGGTCTGGACCGCTCGGTCCGGACACTTCTGCAGGCCTGAAAAGCCATGGAAACACGGGAATACCGCTATCCGCCAAACGCCCTGGTAAAGGACTATTTCGGGGCGGTGATCGGCCTCACAGTCTTCGGTGTCCCGGCATTGTTTGTCCCATTGTCTTCTGTCATGGTCCTGCTGCTTGGGGGGCTAGGGCTTCTGTTCGCAGCCTTTGCAATTCGTACCATGGCGCGGCAGTCGAGCCGGCTGTTGATCGACCAGAATGACATCCGGATTGCAGGTCCGGTTGGCCGGCGAATTGCTTGGGACGACCTGCGCAGGGTCCGATTAAGATTTTATTCTACCTGGCGCGATAGAACGTCGGGATGGATGCAGTTGGGTGTGAAGGGCAAGGGCACGACGATCAGCATCGACCAGTCGATCGAGGGTTTCAGCGAGGTCGCGGAAATCGTTTTCGGCATGGGTGTACGCGGTGGCGCATCGATCGATGCAACCACCCTGCAGAACGCGCGATCGTTGGGTATCAACCTTCCCCCTGAAATGGGAGACCGGGCCGAATGAGCTCGAATGTATTGCGGGTGCGCGACCTGAAGGTCGAGTTTCACGTCTCAGAGGGTGTCATCAAGGCGGTGGACGGGGTGTCCTTCCGCGTGCCCCAGGGCAAGACGGTGGCTCTGGTCGGCGAATCGGGCTCCGGCAAGACCGTGATCTCGCAGTCGATCATGGGCATTCTTCCGAAATCGGCGAAGATCGCGGGCGGCGAGATCCTGCTGTTCGATCCGGAAAAGCCGGGCAGCTTTGTCGACATCACCACGCTGAAACGCGACGGCGCGGAAATGCGCAAGCTGCGCGGCGGCAAGGTCTCCATCGTCTTCCAGGAGCCGATGACCAGCCTGTCGCCGCTGCACACGGTCGGCGATCAGGTCTCCGAGGCCTATCGTCTGCACACCGGCAACGGCCAGAAGATGGCCAACGAGGTCTCCGAGGAGATGCTGGGACTGGTCGGCTTTCCGAACCCGGCCAAGGCGATGAAGACCTATCCGTTCGAGCTTTCCGGCGGCCTGCGCCAGCGCGCCGTGATCGCCATGGCGCTGGTCTGCCGTCCGGCGCTGCTGATCGCTGACGAGCCGACGACCGCGCTGGATGTGACCATCCAGGCGCAGATCCTGAAGCTGATGAACGATCTTCAGGAAGAGCTGAAGATGGCCATCCTTATGATTACCCACGATCTGGGCGTGGTCGCCAACATGGCCGACGAGATCGTCGTCATGTATCACGGCCGGGTCATGGAGCGGGGCACGATCCACGACCTGTTCCAGGCGCCGAAGCATCCGTATCTGCAGGCCCTGCTGCGCGCGGTGCCGCGCTTCGACATGCCTGCGGGCGAGCGGCTGGTGCCGATCCGGGAGATCAAGACCGACAAGGCCGGCTCCCTGATGACGCCGAAGGCGGACTGGCCCGCCGACGCGCCCGACCGGGACAAGCCGATCCTGCAGGTCAGCCACTTGTCCAAGAGCTACGGCATCAAGAAGAGCGGCCTGCTGGCCGGCGAAGAAGCCAAGGTGCTGGCGGTCGACGACGTCAGCTTCCGCATCCATCGGGGCGAATGCCTGGGCCTGGTCGGTGAATCCGGCTGTGGCAAGACCACGACGTCCAAGGTGCTGATGCGCGCGCTGTCGCCGGATTCGGGTGAGGTCCTGTACAACGACCAGGGTCGGCAGGTGAACGTTCTGGGCCTGAAGGGCAAGGAACTGTTCAACTACCGCCGCAAGGTCCAGTTCATGTTCCAGGACCCGTTCAGCTCGCTGAACCCGCGCATGACGGTGCTCGACATCATTTCCGAGCCGCTGGTGATCCACAAGATCGGCAACCGCGAGGAACGCATCGAGCGGGTGAAGGAACTGATGAACCTGGTCGGTCTGGATGTCCGCTTCCTGCGCCGCTACCCGCACAGCTTCTCGGGCGGTCAGCGCCAGCGCATCGGCATCGCCCGCGCCCTGGCCCTGCAGCCCGACCTGCTGATCTGCGACGAGCCGGTCTCGGCGCTGGACGTGTCGATCCAGGCGCAGGTGCTGAACCTGCTGAAGGATCTGAAACAGGAGCTTGGCCTGACCTACCTGTTCATCTCCCACAACCTGGCGGTGATCGACTACATGGCCGACCGAATCGCGGTGATGTGCCAGGGCCGTCTGGTGGAGACCGCCGAGCGGGCCGAACTTTTCAAGAACCCGGTGCATCCCTACACCCGGGCGCTGCTCAACGCGGTGCCGAAGCCGGATCCGAACGACAGGCTGGACCTGACAGCGCTGATGGAGGGCAAGGCCTCGATCCCGTCGGAATGGCCGGCGCCCTTCACCGTGGATGGCACGAAGCAGCTCAACCTCATCGATATCGGCGGCGGCCACCTGGTGCGCGCCCTGCCGGACTCGGGCCTCGGGGAGATCGCGGCATGAGGCGGCTGCTGGCACTCACCGCCCTGCTGATCGGCTTCTCTGCGGGAACCGCCTCGGCTGTCGAGACACCGTACTTCGCCGATGCGGTCGCCAGGGGCGAACTGCCCCCCGTCGAGCAGCGGCTGCCGCAGGAACCGCTGGTCGTCGAGTTCGGCGATGGCAAGACAGCGGGTGAGTTTGGCGGCGACCTGACCATGCTGATTCCGCGCACGCGCTATCTCCGGCACATGGTGGTCTACAGCTACGCCCGGCTGGTCGGATACAACGAGGACTACGAGTTCATTCCCGATCTGGCGAAGGACTTCTCGGTCACGGAAGGCCGGATATTCACCTTCACCCTGCGGCGCGGCCACAAGTGGTCGGACGGGCACCCCTTCACCATCGAGGACTTCCGCTACTGGTGGGAAGACTTCGTGCTGAACGAGGAACTGAACCCCGGCGGCATTCCGGAGTTCATGAAGGTCGAGGGCGACGCCCCGGTGGTCGACTTCCCCGATGAGGTCACGGTGCGCTTCACGTGGCCGAAGCCGAATCCACATTTCCTGCCGCGCATCGCGTCTGCATCACCGCTGTTCATCTACCGGCCGGCCCATTACCTGAAGCAGTTCCACGCGAAATATGCCGATCCCGAGGAACTGAAACAGAAGGTCGAGGATGCGCGCCGCCCGAACTGGGCCTCGCTGCACAATCGCCGCGACCGGATGTACCGCTTCGACAATGTGAAACAGCCGACGTTGCAGCCGTGGCGGAACTCCACCACCAAGAAGTCCGCAGGCCGCTTTGAAGGCGAGCGCAATCCGTATTTCCACAAGGTCGACCGGAACGGCAAGCAGTTGCCCTATATCGACCGCTTCATCCTGACGGTGGCCTCGCCGGCGCTGATTCCGGCCCAGGCCGGATCCGGCCAGACCGACCTGCAGGCGCTGGGCATCAAGCTGGTTGACTGGACCTTCCTCAAGGAAGCCGAGGATCGCGGCAATTACGACGTCCGCGCCTGGCAGACGGCGATGGGCTCCACGATGGCCCTGTTCCCGAACCTGAACTATCAGGATCCGGAATACCGCAAGCTGTTCCGCGACGTCCGTTTCCGCCGCGCCCTGTCGATGGCGATCGACCGCGAACTGATCAACGAGGTGGTCTATTTCGGAGACGCCCGGAACTCCAACAACACCGTCCTGCCACGCAGTCCGATGTTCAAGAAGGAGTACGAGACCGCCTGGACGCAGTACAACCGCAAGGAAGCGCGGCGGCTGCTGGACGAGGTCGGGCTGACCAAGAAGGGCCCCGGCGGCATTCGCAAGCTGCCCGATGGCCGGCCGCTGGAGATCATCGTCGAGACTTCCGGCGAGGATCCCGAGCAGACCGACATCCTGGAGCTGATTGAGGAGACCTGGCGCGAGGTCGGCATCAAGCTGTTCATCAAGCCGTCCCAGCGCGACACCTTCCGCAACCGCGTCTCCGCCGGCCTGGTCCAGGTTGCGGTATGGACCGGCATCCAGGCCGCGCTCGCCACCCCGGACATGAGCCCCGAGGAACTGGCGCCGACGAGCCAGCTTGGCCTTCAGTGGCCGCAATGGGGTCTGTACTACGAGTCCGGGGGCAAGATGGGCGAGGCGCCCGACATGGAGACGCCCAGGCGTCTGGTCGAGCTGAACACGCGGTGGAAGCTCAGCACCGATCCGGAGGAGCGCAGGGCGATCTGGAGGGAAATGCTGGATATCAATACCGAGGAGCTCTACTCGATCGGCATCGTGGCCTCGGTGCCGCAGCCGGTCGTGGTGCGCCGCGGGCTGATGAATGTCCCGGAGGAAGGCATCTACCACTGGGATCCGGGCGCATATTTCGGACTCTACCGGCCAGATACATTCTGGTACGAGACCGAAGAACTGCGGCAACCGAAGTGACCGGCCGGGACGACGACTGATCCATGTTCACCTATATCATTCATCGCCTGCTGATCATGATCCCGACCATGCTCGTGATCTCGATCGTCACCTTCGCGATCATCCAGTTGCCGGAAGGCGACTACCTCTCGAACCTGGTCAAGGAACTGCAGGCCCAGGGCGACTCCGCGGCGCTGGAGAAGGTCGAGTCGCTGCGCAAGCAGTTCGGTCTCGATGAGCCGGCGATCATCCAGTACGGCATGTGGATGGGTTTCTGGCCCGGCCCCAACGGCTTCGACGGGCTGCTGCAGGGTTACTGGGGGCACGCCTTCGAGGAAGACCTGCCGGTGTCCGAAGTGGTCGGCGACAGGCTGTTCCTGTCCTGCATCCTGAACTTCGTCACCATCCTGTTCATCTATGTCGTCTCCTTCCCGATCGGCGTCTACTCGGCGACGCGGCAGTATAGCTGGGGCGACTACGGCTTCACCCTGCTGGGCTATCTGGGACTGGCGACGCCGAACTTCCTGCTGGCCCTGATCATCATGTATTTCGGCAATCTCTGGTTCGGCATCTCGATCGGCGGCCTGATGGACCCTGAATATCTCGGCCAGGGCTGGACGCTGGACAAGATTGGCTCGGTAATGGCCCATCTGGTCGCGCCGGTGATCGTCATCGGCACCTCCGGCACCGCCGGCATGATCCGCCGGCTGCGCGCCAACCTGCTGGACGAGTTGCAGAAGCAGTACGTGACCACGGCCCGCGCCAAGGGCGTGCCGCCGGGCAAGCTGCTGATCAAGTACCCGGTGCGCATGGCGCTGAACCCGTTCATCGCCGATATCGGCAACCTGCTGCCGTCGGTCGTGTCCGGCTCGGCCATCGTCGCGGTGGTCATGCAGTTGCCGACGCTGGGACCGATCCTGCTGCAGGCGCTGCAGAGCCAGGATCAGTATCTGGCTGGTTCCATCCTGATGTTCCTGGCGATGCTGACAGTTATCGGCATGCTGATCTCGGACCTGCTGCTGGCGCTGCTTGATCCGCGAATTCGTCTCGGCGGAGGTGTCGCGAAATGAGCATGTCCGATCAGGAAGGCGGCCGCCTGCAGCACTGGGCCGACGACCGGCCCTTCGATCCCTATTCCCGCGAGACCCTGACTCCGGAGCAGGAGAAGTTCTATCTCGCTTCCCAGTGGCAGCTGATGTGGTGGAAGTTCCGCCGTCACAAGCTTGCCATGGTCTCCGGCGTGATCCTGCTGATGTTCTACCTCTCGGTGGTCCTCAGCGAGTTCATCGCGCCCTACAATCTGCATTCGCGGGATGCCAAGCACATCCTTGCCCCGCCGCAGTCGATCAACTTCTTCCACGAAGGGGAGTTCGTCGGGCCGTTCGTCTATGGCTACGAACTGACCAAGGATCGGGTGATGCGCCAGCGCATCTACACCGAGGATCCGACCAAGGTTCAGCCGCTGCGCTTCTTCTGCCTCGGCGACGAGTTCGAGTATTTCGGCCTGATCGAGGGCAGTTTCCACTTCGTCTGTCCGGCCGAGGACGGGACCTTCTTCCTGCTGGGCACGGACCGGCTGGGCCGCGACATCCTCAGCCGCATCATCTACGGAGCGCGGATCTCGCTGACCGTCGGCCTGATCGGCATCACGCTGAGCTTCATCCTGGGCATCGTGCTGGGCGGCATCTCTGGCTACTACGGCGGCTGGGTCGACAACATCATCCAGCGCATCATCGAGATGATCCGCTCCTTCCCGGAACTGCCGCTGTGGATGGCGCTGTCGGCGGCGTTGCCGGCCAACTGGTCGCCATTGCTGATCTTCTTCGGCATCACCATCATCCTGGCCTTGTTCGACTGGCCATCGCTCGCCCGAGCGGTCCGATCGAAACTGCTGGCACTGCGTGAGGAAGACTTCACCGTCGCCGCGCAGTTGATGGGCGCCAGTCCGCAGCGGATCATCGGACGTCACCTGCTGCCGAGTTTCATGTCGCATCTGATCGCCAGCGCCTCGTTGTCGATCCCGGCCATGATCCTGGGCGAGACGGCGCTGTCCTTCCTGGGCATCGGCCTCAGACCGCCGATCACGTCCTGGGGTGTGTTGCTGAACGAGGCGCAGAACCTGAACGCCGTCGTGCTGACGCCATGGCTGCTCTGGCCCATGGTGCCGGTGATCATCATCGTCCTCGCCTTCAACTTCCTGGGCGACGGTCTGCGCGACGCGGCCGACCCCTACAAGTAAGGGCCGGCTGACCACATGTGCGGGATAGCCGGATGGTATGTGAAGGCCGCCGGCGCTCCGGGCTCTCAGGTCCTTAAGGCGATGACCGACGCCATCGCCCATCGCGGGCCGGATGGCGAAGGACAGTTGATCGCAACGAGCCCGGACGGCGCCAGTCAGGGCGGGCTGGGACACCGGCGGCTGTCGATCATCGATCTCGCCACCGGTGATCAGCCGATGCACTACACCGCCCCCGACGGGCGGCGGCTCTCCATCGTCTTCAATGGCGAGGTCTACAATTTCCGCCAGCTCCGGACCGAACTGGAGGCGCTCGGCCACAGCTTCCACACCACCTCGGACACCGAGATCATCATGGCCGCCCATGCCGAGTGGGGGCCCGGCTCCGCAGAGCGGCTGCGGGGCATGTTCGCCCACATCATCTGGGAACATGACACCGGCCGCATGACCGTGGTCCGGGACCGTTTCGGCAAGAAGCCGGTCTTCATGGCGGAGCGTCCCGAGGGCACCTACTTCGCGTCCGAGATCAAGGCGCTCCTGGCGCTGCCCGGGTTCGAACCGCGCCTGAACAGGGGCGCGGTCCCGCATTACCTGAACTACCGCTACGTTCCCGGCCAGCAGACCTTCTTCGAAGGCATCGAGAAGATGCCGCCGGCCTCGGTCGCCGTCTGCGAGAACGGCTCGGTCTCGATCCGCCGCTACTGGACCACGCCCGACAGCCGTGTGACACCGCAACCGGCCTCCGGCGATCCGGTGACCCGGTTCATGGATGTGCTGAAGGAATCCGTCGAACTCCGCATGATCGCCGATGTGCCCTTCGGCGCGTTCCTGTCGGGCGGCATCGATTCATCGGCGGTTGTCGCCCTGATGAGCGAAGTCGGCACCGAGCCGGTGAAGACCTTCTCGGTCGGCTTCGCCGAGGGCGAATACAGCGAACTGAAATATGCGAAGGAGATCGCCGACCAGTTCCATACCGATCACCATGAACTGGTCGTCTCCTCCGACACGCTGATGGACTGGCTGCCCGACCTGATCGGTTTCCGCGATGCCCCGGTGGCCGAGCCTTCGGACATTCCGATCTACCTGCTCTCCGCCGAAGCCCGGAAGACCGTGAAGATGGTGCTGACCGGCGAGGGCTCGGACGAATTGCTGGCCGGCTATCCGAAGCACAGGGCGGAGCGCCACGCCGCCCGCTACCACGGTCTGGTGCCGGGCTTCCTGCATCAGGGCCTGATCCGGCCGCTGGTCAACGCCCTGCCCTACAGCTTCCGGCGCATCAAGACGCTGTTCGACAGCCTGTCCGAGCGCGACATCCGTGACCGCTATCCGCGCTGGTTCGGCGTGCTGGGACCGGCGGCGCGGGACCGGCTGCTGGCCAGCCCGATCGCCGCGGCCGGCATCGACGATCTGCCCTTCGATGCGCCGGCATCCGTCGGCCCCCTGCGCCGGCTTCAGCATTTCGACCAGACCTCATGGCTGCCCGACAACCTGCTGGAGCGCGGCGACCGAATGACCATGGCCGCGTCCATCGAGGGACGGATGCCCTTCATGGATCACGAACTGGCCGAAACCGTCTCCGGCCTGCCCGACGACTGCCGCCTCCGTGGCGGCGAGGACAAGTGGGTACTGCGGGAGGGCATGCGCCGGATCCTGCCCGAGAAGATCCTCAACCGGCCCAAGGTCGGCTTCCGCGTCCCGGTCAATGAGTGGTTCCGCACCACCATGCGCGACTGGGTCCGCGATCACCTGACCGGCGTGGACAGCCGCTCGGCGGTTCTGTACGACGGGGCCGAACTTGGCCGGATACTGGACGAACACGGTTCCGGCCGCCAGAATCATGAAAAACTGATCTGGACCCTGATAAGTTTCGAACTGTTCCTCAGACGTTACAGCCTGAACCCGTAGAGCCTTTTTTCATGAATGAAACCCAAGTCGCATCCTTCTGGGAAACCCACCCTTGCGGCGACCATCAGGTCGGCGGGCTGAAGGACGACTACCTGGATTTCTTCAACCGCTACGACGCCTTCCGCTACAGCAAGGAAGGCCACATTCTCGGCTGCCTCGACGGCGTCGACTGGAAAGACCGGGACGTACTGGAGATCGGCCTGGGCCAGGGCGCGGATTCCGAACAGATCATCCGCCGTGGTGGTCGCTGGTCCGGGCTGGACCTGACGCAGGAGGCCGTCGACCGCACCTCGACGCGCATGGCACTCAGGGACCTCCCCTATGGCGCGGTGAAACAGGGTTCGATCCTGGACGCGCCCTATGACGACAATTCGTTCGACATCATCTTCAGCCACGGCGTGCTGCACCACGTGCCCGACATCGCCACCGCCGAGAAGGAACTGCACCGCCTGATCCGGCCGGACGGCGAACTGGTCATCATGATGTATGCGAAGTGGTCGCTGAACTATCTGCTGGCAATCTGCCTGCTGCGCCGGCTCGGCCTGATCGCCATGCGCGCCACGGGCATGCGCGGCGGCGGGATCTATGCCGAGCACTACGACAACTCGAAACAGATGGGCCTGCTGAACTATCTGAAGATGGAGAACTTCATCCACCGCTCGACCGACGGCGCAGGCAATCCCTACTCCAAGGTCTATGACCGCGCCGAGGTGGCGAAGGACTTCCCGCATTTCGAGATCACGAAGACCTACAAGCGCTTCATGTACGCCCCGCCCCTGCCGGTCACCAACTGGCCCGGCGGCAGCATCATGGGCTGGCACCTCTGGGCGCACCTGAAGCCGAGATGAACCGCAAACTGCACCACGCCCTGCCTGCCACCGAACACGGGAGCAGGTGCGCGCTGGCCTTCCTGATTTGCCTCATCGCGCTGTCCCCGCCCACTATCGCGCAGCAGCGGATCGACATGGCGCTGGTACTGGCGGTGGACACCTCGCGCAGTGTCGACAACAAGGAATTCAGCCTGCAGATGGCCGGGCTGGCGGCGGCGTTCCGCGATCCGTCGGTGCAGTACGCGATCACGACCGCGGCACCGCAGGGCCTTGCGATCACCATGGTGCAATGGTCGGCGATGAACGAGCAGGAGCAGGTGATCCCATGGACCCTGCTGACGCAGCTTGAGGATATCGACCGGCTGGCGGACACGATCTCGGCTACGCCGCGCGCCATGAAGGGCAACAAGACGGCGCTGGGCGAAGCCATGGCCTTCAGCATCGACCTGCTCGACCGGCTGCACTACAACCCGCGACGCCGGGTGATCGACATTTCCGGCGACGGTGGCTCCAACGAGGGCCGGTTGCCGCAGGAAGTCCGCGAACAGGCGCGCGAAGCCGGCATCATCATCAACGGCGTGGCGATCCTGAACGAGGAACCGCGCCTCAACCATTATTTCCGAACCGACGTGATCGTCGGCACCGGGGCTTTCATCCTGACCGCGACGGACTATGTGGATTTCGCTCGCGCCATCCGCATGAAGCTGATCCGGGAGATCCTGGGCACCCCGATCGCCGCGCTCGAGACAGAGGAAGACCACAGCATTGAGTGAGATCGGCGAAGAAACCGGATACTGGCAGATCGTCACGCTGACCGATCTCGCGGATCTGGAAGCGATTGACGCGGTCCTGGGCGAATTGCCGCTCTCGACCTCGGTCTTCAGGGCCGATGACGGGCGCTGGCGCGTCGAGGCGATCGTCGAGGAGCGGCCCGACGACTGGCCGCTGCCGGGCGAGACCACGATGGAGCCGCTGGTGCAGCAGGACTGGGTGGCCCAGTCGCAGGCCGCCCTGCCCGCCATCCGGATCGGCCGTTTCCACATCCGAGGCGGCTGGGACACGCCGCCGCCGTCGCACTGCATCGATCTTGTGATCGAGGCCGGACAGGCCTTCGGCACGGGGCGCCACGAAAGCACCTCCGGCTGCCTGGTCATGCTGCAGCGGATCGCCAACCGCCGCCCGGTCCACCGCGTGCTGGACGTCGGCACTGGCGCAGGGATTCTCGGCATCGCGGCGGCGCGGCTGAGCGGCGCGGTCTGCGTCGGCACCGATATCGACCGCAAGTCGGTCGAGGTCGCGCGGGAGAACGCCTGGCTGAACGACGCAGCCTCCTTCTGCCGCTTCACCCATTGCGACGGCGTGAACAGCAATCTGGTCAGGGACAACGGCCCCTATGATCTCGTCTTCGCCAACATCCTGGCCCGGCCGCTGGTGGCGATGGCCGGTGGCGTCTGCGCGCAGGTGGCGATGGGCGGCGACCTGATTCTGGCCGGTCTGCTGACCCGGCAGGTGCCGATGATCATGAGCCGCTACCGGCTCGAGGGACTGCAATTGATGGAAGAATGGCGTCGGAACGAATGGAGCGTGTTACGTCTCCATCGCGCGGAGGAGCGGTCATGAAGGAACGTGTCGAGGCCCTGAGGGCGGAACTGAAACGGCGCGGGTTCGACGGCTTCATCATCCCCCGCAACGACGAGCATTTCGGCGAGTGGGTGCCGGCCTCGGCCGAGCGCCTCGCCTGGCTGACCGGTTTCGGCGGCTCCGCCGGCGTCGCGATCGTTCTGGCGGACCGCGCCGCGATCTTCGTCGATGGGCGCTACACGCTGCAGGTCGTCGATCAGGTCGACACCTCGATCTTCGAGACCCGGCACGTGACCGAGGAGCCGGCGACCGACTGGCTCGCCGAAGCGCTATCGGATGGGCAGAAGCTCGCCTTCGATCCCTGGCTGCATACCGAGGCCGGCCTGAAACGGCTGGCAAGCGCCGCAGCCAAGGCCGGTGCGGAGCTGGTAGCCGCGGACGGCAATCCCGTGGATGCGATCTGGCAGGACCGGCCCGCACCGCCGATGGCGCCGGTGGTGCCCCATGATCTGAAATTCGCCGGCGAGCCGCATGAGGAGAAGCGCGCCCGGATCGCCGCCGAACTGAAGGCGCAGGGCATCGACGCCGCCGTGCTGACCTTGCCGGAGTCCATCGCCTGGCTGCTCAACATTCGCGGCAGCGATGTGCCCCGGACGCCGCTGCCGCTCGGCTTTGCCGTGCTGCATGCCGACGCCAGCGTCGACCTCTACATGGCCCCCGCCAAACTGGCCCAGGACACCCGCGCCCATCTCGGCCCGGATGTGCGGCTGCATGAACCCGGCGGCCTGCTCGATGCTCTCGACTCCCTTGCAGATAAGACGGTGCTGGTGGACGGCGCAAGCTGCGTCGCCGCCGTCACAAGAAGGCTCAAGGCAGCAGGCGCAAAGTTGATCTCAGGCGACGATCCGACGGCGCTGCCCAAGGCGCGCAAGAACCCGGTCGAGGCGTCGGGGACACGCTCGGCCCATGTGCGCGATGGCGCGGCGGTGTCCCGCTTCCTGCACTGGGTCGACAGCCAGACCCCCGGCGCGTTCGACGAAATGGCCGCCGCCGACCGGCTGGAGCAGTTCCGCCGGGAGGACAACCTGCTGCGCGACCTGTCCTTCGACACGATCTCCGGCAGCGGTCCGAACGGCGCCATCGTGCATTACCGTGTCAGCGACGAAAGCAACCGCAAGGTCGGCGCGGGAGAGCTGTTCCTGGTCGATTCAGGCGGTCAGTATCTGGACGGCACGACCGACATCACACGCACCATCGCCATTGGCGAGCCCAGCGCCGAGATGCGCGATCGCTTCACCCGCGTGTTGAAGGGACATATCGCCCTGGCCCGGGCGCGGTTTCCGAAGGGAACCAGCGGCAGCCAGCTCGACACACTGGCGCGCCTGCCGCTGTGGGAAGCCGGTATCGACTTCGATCACGGCACCGGGCATGGCGTCGGCAGCTATCTGAGCGTGCACGAAGGGCCGCAGAGGATTTCCAAGGTGCCGAATTCGGTGGCGCTTGAACCGGGCATGATCGTCTCCAACGAACCCGGCTACTACAAGACGGGCGAGTACGGCATCCGGATCGAGAATCTGGTCATCGTGGTGGAGGACGAGGTCAGCGGCGGCGAGCGGCCGACGCTTGCCTTCGAGACGCTGACGCAGGCCCCGATCGACCTGCGTCTGGTGGATACATCTTTGCTCGACGAGACAGAGCGCGACTGGCTGAACGCCTATCATGCGGGCGTGCGCGAGCGGCTCACTCCGCTGGTCGGCGACGCAGCGGATTGGTTGGAAACGGCGACCCGGCCGGTGCAGGCCGGGTAGAAGTCAGGCCACGGTCCGGGTGATCTCGCGGATGGTGTCCTCGTCGCCATCGGCCAGCGCGCGCACCAGGGTGCTGATCGCGCCCTTGATGTTGCCGCTCGGCAGACGGCTGAAGTTGCGGGCCAGTTCGATGGTGGTGCGGTTGGCCGCGCCATGTTCGATCGGCACCGCGACATTGTCCGCGCCTTCCAGCCCGTCGAAGAAATACCCGACCGAGCAGCCCAGGCGGCGCGACAGCGTATAGAGTCTGCCAGCGCTGACGCGGTTGGCGCCGGTCTCGTACTTCTGCACCTGCTGATAGGAAATGCCGAGCATCATAGCGAGGTCGTGCTGTGTCATGCCCAGTTCTGCCCTGCGACGCCGAATTCGTTCACCCACATGCCGATCGACGCTGCGGTCCTGTTGCATATCGTTTCTCCGTGTCTCGGAATGTGATCCAAAAATGGATCACTCCGCTTCCGGCCCCGGATCGGCGGGCCGTGTACATCGGAGTTTCAAGCCATGTGCCGCTCGACCGGACCGGGCGCACAATGGCGCATTTGCGCTGCTTGATTTCCCCCATGGAGCGTGAGAAGAAACCGCATGAACGCGTTGCGTCCCCAGATTCTCAGGCATCGTCTCGCATTGGTGGGCTGCGCCGTGCTGTTGCTGCTGTCGGCATGCAGCAGCAGCGACGAGAAGGCCGCGCCCGTCGCGCCGCGCCAGGAACCGCCGGTCGAGGTGCTCTACAACGACGCGCTGGATGACCTGATCAATCAGGACTACGAGGTCGCGGCGGAGGGCTTCGACTTCGTGGAGCGGCAGTATCCCTACTCGGTCTGGGCGACCAAGGCTCAGCTGATGGCGATCTTCGCCTATTACATGACCAATGACTACGACCTGGCGATCGGCGCGGCCGAGCGTTTCATCCGCCTTCATCCAGGCAGCAAGGAAACGCCCTACGCGCACTACATGATCGCGGTCTCCCACTACGAACAGATCGCCGATGTCGAGCGCGACCAGGGACGGACGCAGGAAGCCCTGGACAAGCTGCAGGAAGTGATTCGCCGCTATCCGCGCTCGTCCTATGCCCAGGATGCCCAGGCGAAGCTGGCCCTGACCCGCGACCACCTCGCCGGCAAGCAGATGTCGGTCGGCCGCTACTATCTGGAGCAGGGCCACTACGTCGCCGCCATCAACCGTTTCCAGACCGTGATCCGGGACTACCAGACCACCAGCCACACGCCGGAGGCGCTGCACCGCCTGGTCGAGTCCTACCTGTCGCTGGGCGTCGAGGATGAGGCCCAGGCCACAGCCGCCGTGCTGGGCCACAACTATCCCCGGAGCGTCTGGTATCGCGACAGCTACGCCCTGCTGCAGGGCCGGGAACTGACCCCGGAAGCCAGCGAGGGTTCCTGGATTTCGCAGGTCTGGGACGCTCTATTCTGATGTATATGAGCGATGCTCCGGTCGCTCTCGATTCGTGACATTGTCGTATTCGACCGCCTCGACCTCGATCTGTCGGGCGGCCTCTGTGCGCTGACGGGCGAGACCGGCGCCGGCAAGTCGATCCTGCTCGACGCGCTGGGTCTGGCCACCGGACAGCGGGCGGAAGGACGGCTGGTGCGCGCGGGTCAGGACAGGGGCGTCGTCATCGCCGAGTTCGATCCGCCGGCGGAGCCCCAGATTCTCGATCTGCTCGGCGAACAGGAGATCGACGGGCGCGATGAGCTGATCGTGCGGCGGACCCTGAACGCCGACGGCCGCAGCCGCGCTTTCGTCAACGACCAACCGGTCAGCGTCGGCTTTCTTTCGCGTCTGGGCGAAGCGCTCGTCGAAGTGCATGGCCAGGCCGCCGAGACCGGCCTGATGCACCCGGCGAATCACCGCGGCATCCTGGATCAGTATGCCGGCAACCAGCAGCGCGCCGATCTGGTAGCGAAGCAGCATCGGGCATGGAAGACCGCCGAGGCCGAGCTGATGCGCCGCCAGGAAGTGCTGGAAGCAGCACGTCGCGAAGAGGATTTCCTGCGTCATTCGGCCGAGGAGTTGAACGATCTGGCCCCCGAAGCCGGCGAGGAAGAGGAACTGTCCAGCCGCCGCGGTTTCCTGATGCAGGCCGGCCGGATCGCCGAGGCGGTGTCCGATGCGGTCGATGCGCTTGAGGGCGACGGCGGCGTCGCAGGTCGGCTGCGCAGCGCCGAGCGCGCGCTGGACCGGGTGCGCGATCTCGCCGCCGGCCGTCTGGACGACGCGCTGGCCGCGCTTGAGCGGGCAGCCGTCGAATTCGACGAAGCGACAAACGCCATCAACAGCGCCAGCGCCAGTCTGGATGGCGACCCCGATGAACTGTCGCGGGTCGATGACCGCCTGTTCGCACTGAAGGCCATGGCGCGGAAGCATCGTGTTGAGACCGCCGACCTGCCGCGCCTGGCCGAGGAGATGAACGAGCGTCTGCTGGGCATCGAACGCGGCGGACAGGATCTCGCCCGGCTGGAAGAAACTGCTGCCGCCGCCAGATCCGCCTATCTGGAAACCGCCCGATCCCTGAGCGAAGCCCGGCAGGAGGCCGCTGCGCGGCTGGACGCTGCCGTGCAGACCGAACTGGAGCCGCTTCGCATGGGCGGCGCGCGCTTCTTCACCCGCGTGACGCCGCAGGAGGACGAAGCCGGCTGGAGCGAGACCGGCCTGGACCGTGTGACCTTCGAGGTCGCAACCAATCCGGGCTCCGCCCCCGGGCCGATTGCCCGCATCGCCTCCGGTGGCGAGCTCTCGCGCTTCATGCTGGCGCTGAAGGTGGTGCTGGCCGAAGTGGGCGAAGTGCCGGTGCTGATCTTCGACGAGGTGGACCGCGGCGTTGGCGGCGCGACGGCGGACGCTGTCGGCGAACGCCTGCAGTCCCTCGCCCGGCGCTTCCAGGTTCTGGTGGTCACCCACTCGCCACAGGTCGCGGCCCGGGCGGGACGCCAGTGGCTGATCCACAAGCAGACCGCGGACATGGCGACCACATCGGTGAACCGCCTCGACGGATCGGAACGCCGCGAAGAGATTGCCCGCATGCTGTCGGGCGCCGAGATCACGCCAGAGGCGCGTGCGGCCGCGGACAAGCTTCTTGAAGGACAGAGCGGATGAGCGACAATCCGAAGGCAGCGGCGGGCGCGCGCATCCGTGAACTGACGGCCCTGGTCGCCGAGGCCAACGCCGCCTATCACGGCGGCGATCAGCCGATCATGACCGACGCCGAATTCGACGCCCTGTTCCGCGAACTCCAGGATCTGGAGAACGAACACCCCGAACTCGCCGCAGCGGATAGTCCGACAGCGACGGTCGGCGCCGCGCCTGCGTCCGGTTTCGGAAAGGTGCAGCACGCCCGGCCGATGCTCTCGCTGGGCAACGCCTTCTCCGAGGAGGATGTCGCGGATTTCGTCCAGCGTATCCGCCGCTTTCTCAATCTGGATGCCGGCGAGGAGGTCGCCATCAATGCCGAGCCCAAGATCGACGGGCTGTCGGCCTCGCTGCGCTACGAGAAGGGCAAGCTGGTTCAGGGCGCGACCCGGGGCGACGGGCGGGAGGGCGAGAATGTCACCGCCAACCTGATGACCGTGGCCGACATCCCGCAAACGCTGCCCGCTGGCGTCCCGGAGATCTTCGAGGTGCGCGGCGAGGTCTACATGTCGAAGACCGCGTTTCAGGCGCTGAACGAGGCGCAGGCCGCGGCGGAGAAGCAGATCTACGCCAATCCCCGCAACGCCGCCGCCGGCTCGCTCCGGCAGCTCGACGCCTCCATCACCGCAACCCGCAAGCTCAGCTTCTTCGCCTATAGCTGGGGCGAGGTCTCGGAACTTCCGGCGGAAACGCAGTCGGGCGTGCTGGAGGCCTTCAGGGGCTGGGGCTTCACGGTCAATCCGCTGACCCGGCTCTGCCGCAGCGTCGAGGAGATCATGGACCTCTACCGTGAGATCGAGGCCGAGCGGGGCGAGCTGGACTACGACATCGACGGCGTCGTCTACAAGGTCGACCGCCTCGACTGGCAGGACCGGCTCGGATACGTCAGCCGCAGCCCGCGCTTCGCCATCGCCCACAAGTTCCCGGCCGAAAAGGCGATGACGGTGCTGAACGGCATCGACATCCAGGTCGGCCGCACCGGATCGCTGACACCAGTGGCGCGGCTGGAGCCGGTTACGGTCGGCGGCGTCGTCGTCTCCAACGCCACCCTGCACAACGAGGACGAGATCGCCCGCAAGGACATCCGCGTCGGCGACACGGTGATCGTGCAGCGCGCGGGCGACGTCATTCCGCAGATTCTGGGTTTCCTGCCAGAGAAACGCCCGGCGGATTCCACGCCTTTCGAGTTTCCGGAAGTCTGCCCGGCCTGTGGCAGTCATGCGGTCCGGGACGTCCGGGAAACCGGCGAGATCGATGTGCGCCGCCGCTGCACCGGCGGCCTGATCTGTCCGGCGCAGGCAGTCGAGCGGCTGAAGCATTTCGTCTCCCGCAACGGTTTCGACATCGAGGGGCTGGGGCAGAAGCAGATCGAGGCCTTCTACGAGACCGGCGAGATCATGGCCCCGGCGGACATCTTCACGCTGAGGGAACGCAACGACCGCCTGAAGCTGGAAGAGCGCGACGGTTTCGGCGAACTCTCGGTCCGGAACCTGTTCGACGCCATCGACGAACGCCGCGAGATCAGCATGGACCGGTTCCTGAACGCGCTGGGCATCCGCAACATCGGACAGCAGACGGCGCGGGTGCTGGCGGCGAACTACCTTACAATGAAGGCGCTGCTGGACGTCGCTGGCCGGGCCGCCGAGGAAGGCCCTGAAAGCGAGGCCTGGACCGAGATGACCAATATCGACGGGATCGGCAACACCGCTGTCGCCGCCCTGACCGGGTTCCTGTCGGAGCCCCACAACCGGGATGTGCTGGACCGGCTGCTCGATCAGGTGACGGTCACCGACTTCGCCGCGCCATCCCAGGATTCGCCGGTCGCCGGCAAGACGGTGGTCTTTACCGGAACGCTGGAAGCAATGACCCGCGACGAGGCCAAGGCGCGGGCCGAGGCGCTGGGCGCGAAGGTCTCCGGCTCCGTGTCGAAGAAGACGGACTATCTCGTCGCCGGACCGGGCGCCGGATCGAAGGCGAAGAAGGCTGCGGACCTTGGGGTCGCCACGCTGACCGAACAGGAGTGGCTGGAGCTGATCTCCGGCTGACCGGCAAGGAAGAAAAAGGCCCGCCCCGGCGTCATGCCGGGACGGGCCCTGTTTCGGACGATACGGTGTGGCTTACTTCAGCACGCCCGCTTCGACGAACTTGCCGCCCTTGACCATCATTTCGACGATCACGCCCGGCACGTCGCCGTTCGCGTCGAATTCATGGCTGCCGGTGGCGCCTTCGTAGTTGATGTCCTTGCCGGCTGCGATGGCGGCCTTCGCCTTCGCCCACTCGCCCGGCAGGATGACCTCGCCCGGGGCGCTGGCCACAGCGCGCAGCGCCTCGTTCAGGCCCTTGCGGCTCGCGGTGCCGTTCTTCTCGATGGCGAGCGCCAGCAGGAAGGCGGCGTCATAGGCCTGGGCCGCGAACACCGCGTTCGGGTCCAGATCAGCGGCCTTGGCGAGTTCGCTGAACTTGCCCGCACCCGGAATGTCCGGCGTGCCCGGCTTGGTCGCGATCATTGTCGCCAGCCGGTCCGCGCCAACGGCCTCCAGCAGCTTGTCGCCAACCATGCCGTCACCGCCGACATAATTCTCGAACGTGCCGCTCTCCAGCGCCTGACGGAGGATGGTCTGGCCCGAACCGTCGGCATAGGCCAGCACGACCAGCGTCGTCGCGCCCGAGGATTCCAGCGAACCGACTTCCGCACGGTAGTCGGCCTTGCCGTCCTCATGCGCCTCGTTGGCTGCAACGGTTCCGCCGTTTCCGGCGAAGGCGCTGGCCAGCGCATCGGCGAAGCCCTTGCCGTAGTCGTTGTTCACATAGGTGATAGCGATGGTGTCGATGCCCTTGGACTTGATCAGCCGTGCAAGCACCTCACCCTGATAGGCATCCGACGGAGCCGTACGGAAGACGAGGTCGTTGTCTTCCAGCGTCGTCAGCGCCGGCGAGGTCGAGGCCGGAGAGACCATGACCGCGCCGCCGGGGATGCCCGCATTGTTCGCCGCCGAAATCGTCGCGCCGGAGCACAGCGCGCCGACAATGGCGGAAACCTTTTCGGTGTTGATCAGACGGTCGGCGGCATTGGCTGCGGCCGTGGCGTCGGCACAAGTCGTGTCACCCGTGGGGATGCCCATGTCCTGGCCATTGAGCAGACCGCCCTGCGCATTGACATGCGCGGCCGCCAGCTTGGCGCCTTCGGCGATCGGCGGCGTCAGGCTTTCGATGGGGCCGGTGAAACCGCCCAGGAACCCAACCTTGATCTCGGCCATCGCCACTGACGAGGCCAACAACGCTGCCGCGCAGGTCAGCGCCGCCAGCGTCCTTCTCCCTGAGTACATGAAACGCACCCTCCTGTTTTCATTCGTAGTCACGCAGAATTCTTACCCGGAGACTGCGCAGGCAGAAAGGGCGGAGTTCACCCAAACCGACCGAAAGTCGGCAAAATGATCAGTCGGACTTCTTGCCGAGCCCCATCTTGCGCGCGAAATCCGAACGCAGGGCCGCATAGTTGGGAGCCACCATCGGATAGTCCGGCGGCAGTCCCCAGCGTTCCCGGTACTCCTCGGGAGTCATGTCGAAACGCGCCTTCAGGTAGCGTTTCAGCATCTTCAGCTTCCGGCCGTCTTCCAGGCAGATCAGATAATCCGGCGTGATGGACCGCCGGACCGGCACAGCCGGTTCGGGCGCCGGGTCATCCTGCCGGCCGTTCTGGCCGACCGACGACAGCGCCGCATGCACCGAACCGATCACGTCCGCCACGTTCTGCGCCTGGATGGAATTGTTGGAAAGATATGCCGCCGAAATCATGCTCGTCAGCCGAAGCATCCGCGGATCTCGGTCGGACGTCTCGAGGCCTTCTATGTCACTCACTTTCATTCCCCTCGATCGAATGACCCTGTGTCGATGAAACCATCAGAGTCGATTTCCGGCTCTCTGGGAATACAAAAAGTAGTAGAACTTGATCCAGCAATCCTAATGCGTGCGATTTGGTGCAGTCTCGGAATGACCGGATCGCCGCCTGTTCGCACCGGATTCCGATTGATCCGGGCGTCGGCTGCCCCATCTTGACGCACGCACTTCGCAAAGCGCTACAAGTTGTGGTATTGCGCGCCCGGCGAACAGCGAAAGTTCCAGAATCATGAGCATCATCGTCGTCGCGTCGGATCATGCCGGTTACGAAATGAAAGAGGCGCTGAAAGCCGATATCGAGGGACTCGGGCACGAGATTCTCGACGTCGGAACCCACGGGCCGGATTCGGTCGACTATCCCGATTTCGGCGCCGCCGCTGCGGCGGCCATCCGTGAGGGCAAGGCTCAACTCGGCCTGCTTGTGTGCGGCAGCGGCATCGGCATCTCGATCGCCGCCAACCGGGAGCCGACTGTCCGCGCTGCGCTTTGTCATGACGTGACAACAAGTCAGCTATGCCGCCAACACAACGATGCAAACGTGCTCGCGCTTGGCGCGCGCATCATCGGCATCGAGACCGCCCGGGACTGCGTGCGCGCGTTCCTGACCACCGATTTTGAAGGCGGCCGCCATCAGCGGCGCGTCGACAAGCTGGGCCACCGGCCCGCTGACCAGAAGCAAGGATAGCAATTGATGGCAGAAGCAGCCTACGCCGCCGAGGATTTCTGGAAGGCCGATCTGGAGCGGGACGACCCCGAGCTGTTCGAGTCGTTCCGCCTCGAGATGGATCGCCAGCAGAACCAGATCGAACTGATCGCTTCCGAGAACATCGCCAGCCCGGCGGTGATCCGCTCACTGGCCACCACCTTCAACAACAAGTACGCCGAGGGCTATCCGGGCCGTCGCTACTATGGCGGCTGCGAGTTCGTCGACATCGCCGAGAAGCTGGCGATCGAGCGGGCCTGCAAGCTGTTCGACTGCAGCTTCGCCAACGTGCAGCCGCATTCGGGCGCGCAGGCGAACCAGTCGGTCTTCATGGCCCTGCTGAAGCCGGGCGACACCTTCCTGGGCATGTCGCTGGACGCCGGCGGTCACCTGACCCACGGCGCGCCGCCGAACCAGTCCGGCAAGTGGTTCAACGCCATCCAGTACGGCGTCCGCCGCGAGGACGCGCTGATCGATTTCGATCAGGTCGAGGCGCTGGCCCGCGAGCACAAGCCGAAGCTGATCGTCGCCGGCGGCTCGGCCTACCCGCGCATCATCGACTTCGCCCGTTTCCGCAAGATCTGCGACGAGGTCGGCGCGCTGTTCATGGTCGACATGGCGCATTTCGCCGGGCTGGTCGCGGCGGGCATCCATCCGAACCCGCTGGACTGGGCCGACATCGTCACCTCGACCACGCACAAGACTCTCCGCTGCGCGCGCGGCGGCCTGATCCTCAGCCGCAACGACGCCATCGGCAAGAAGATCAACTCGGCGGTCTTTCCCGGCTTGCAGGGCGGCCCGCTGATGCACGCCATCGCCGCCAAGGCCGCCGGCTTCGGCGAGGCGCTGAAGCCCGAATTCAAGGCCTATAGCCGCCAGATCGTCGCCAACGCCCAGGCGCTGGCCGAAAGCCTGATGGCGCGCGGCTTCGACATCGTCTCAGGCGGCACCGACACGCATCTGATGCTGGTTGACCTGCGCTCCAAGGGCGTGACGGGCAAGGACGCCGAGGCGACGCTCGAGAACGCGCACATGACCTGCAACAAGAACGGCGTGCCCTTCGATCCCGAGAAGCCGATGATCACGTCGGGCGTCCGGCTGGGCACCCCCGCCGGGACCACCCGCGGCTTCAAGGAGGCCGAGTTCCGCCAGGTCGGCAACCTGATCGCCGACGTGCTGGAAGCCTATGCGAAGTCGAACGGCGACAACTCCACCGCCGAAGCCGAGGCGCGGGCGAAGGTCGTCGAGCTCTGCGGGCGTTTCCCGATCTACACTCAGGGCCTATGATCGGCGGCTGAATCGCGCTGGGAGGGAACATGCGCTGTCCGTACTGTCATAACGCCGACACGCAGGTGAAGGATTCGCGGCCCACCGAGGACAACACCGCGATCCGGCGCCGGCGTTTCTGCCCCAATTGCGGCGGCCGGTTCACGACCTTCGAGCGGATCCAGTTGCGTGAACTGACCGTGGTGAAGAAGAACGGCCAGCGCGTGCCCTTCGACCGGGACAAGATCGCCCGCTCGATCGACATCGCCATCCGCAAGCGGCCGGTCGATCCCGAACGCGTGGACCGCATGATCAACGCGATCGTGCGGCAGCTCGAGAGCTCCGGCGAATCGGAGATCCCCTCGCAGACCATCGGTGAACTGATCATGCGCGCGCTGGCGAATATCGACCAGGTCGCCTATGTGCGCTTCGCCTCGGTCTACCGGAACTTCCGCGAGGCTGCCGATTTCGAGGACTTCATCGGACGCGAACTTGGCCGCGGCGAAGACGACTGACGACATCCGCCACATGCGCCACGCGCTGGCGCTTGCACGGCGCGGGCTTGGACGCGTGTCGCCCAATCCGGCCGTCGGCTGCGTCATCGTCAGGGACGGCACTGTCATCGGCCGCGGCTGGACCCAGCCCGGCGGCCGTCCGCATGCCGAGACCGTGGCGCTGGCCCAGGCCGGCGCAGCGGCGCTCGGCGCAACCGCCCATGTCACGCTGGAACCCTGCAGCCATCACGGCGTCACCCCGCCCTGCGCCGAAGCGCTTGTCGCCGCCGGTGTCGCCCGCGTGGTCGTGGCGCTGGGAGATCCGGACGAACGGGTCAGCGGCCGCGGACTGTCCATGCTGCGCGACGCCGGGATCAATGTTGACGAGGGCGTCTGCCACGAAGAGGCCCGGGCGCTGAACCAGGGGTTCCTGCTCAACCGGATCGAGGGCCGCCCGATGGTCACGCTGAAGCTGGCGACCAGCCTGGATGGCCGCATCGCCACCCGCAGCGGCCATTCGCAGTGGATCACCGGACCGTCGGCACGCCGCTTCGGCCACATGCTGCGCGCCACCCATGACACCATTCTGGTCGGCTCCGGCACGGCGCAGGCCGACGATCCCGAACTGACCTGCCGGATCGAGGGGCTGGAGGATCGTTCACCTCTCCGGGTGGTACTGGATTCGCGGCTGTCGCTGTCACTGACCGGCACGCTGGTGCGCACGGCACGCGAGACGCCGGTAACCCTGTTCTGTGGTGACGGGGCAGATCCCGCCCGGATGGCGGCGCTGGCCGAGGCTGGCGTGACCGTCCTGCAGACCGAAACCGATGAGGCCGGACAGCCCGGCCCGGACACCGTGTTGAAGGCGCTGGCCGAGGCCGGCGTGACCCGTCTGCTGATCGAGGGCGGAGCTCGGGTCGCCGCCAGTTTCCTGCGCGCCGGACTGGTCGACGAGGTCGCCATGTTCCGCGGGCCGCAGGCGATCGGCGGCGACGGTCTGGCGAGCATTGCCGGTTTCGGGCTGGATCAACTGGACGACGCGCCCGCATTCCGACTGACGGGCATGCGCCGGCTGGGCGACGACGTGCTGGAAACCTATCGCCGCGCAATCTAAAAGGTCCGCATGTTCACTGGCATCATCACCGACATCGGCCGCATCCGCTCGATCGAACAACGGGGCGACATGCGGCTCACCATCGAGACCGTCTACGACACCGCAACGGTGGACATGGGCGCGTCCATCGCCTGCCACGGTGCCTGCCTGACCGTCGTCGCCAAGGGGCCGGGCTGGTTCGCCGTCGACGTCAGCCAGGAGACGCTGGACCGCACGGCCATCGGCGCGCTGGGCGAAGGCGCCCGCATCAATCTGGAGCGTTCGCTGCGCGTCGGCGACGAACTGGGCGGCCACATCGTCACAGGGCATGTGGACGGCCTGTCCAGGATCCTGTCCATTGAGCCGGTCGGCGACAGCCAGCACTTCACCTTCGCCCTGCCCGTCGATCTCGCGGGTTTCGTGGCGGAGAAGGGGTCGGTGACGCTGAACGGTGCGTCCCTGACGGTGAACGCCGTCAGCGACGACAGCTTCGACATCAACATCATTCCGCACACCCAGGAGCGCACCACATTCGGCGAAATGTCGGTCGGCGATCCAGTGAACATGGAAATCGACATACTCGCGCGCTATGTCGCGCGTCTCGCAGGCGTCAGGGGTCTCGGCACGGCATGAGTTCGGAATTCACCAAATATCTCTCCTCCATCGAGGACGTGGTCGAGGACGCCCGCAACGGCAAGATGGTCATCCTGGTCGATGACGAGGATCGAGAGAACGAGGGCGATCTCTATATCCCGGCACAGTTCGCGACGCCCGAGGCGATCAACTTCATGGCCAAGTTCGGCCGCGGCCTGATCTGCCTGTCGATGAATCAGGAGCGTGTCGACCATCTGGGCATCGACCTGATGTCGAAGGACAACAAGGCCCGCCACCACACCGCCTTCACGGTCTCGATCGAGGCCCGTGACGGCATCTCGACCGGCATATCGGCGCATGACCGGGCGCACACGATCCAGACGGCAATCGATCCGAACAAGGGACCGGCCGACATTGTCACGCCGGGACATGTCTTCCCGCTGGTCGCCAAGGGCGGCGGCGTGCTGCAGCGCGCCGGACATACCGAGGCCGCGGTCGACATCGCGCGCATGGCCGGTCTGAGGGAAGCCGGCGTGATCTGCGAGATCATGAACGACGACGGCACCATGGCGCGGATGCCGGACCTGATCCGCTTCGCCCAGTACCACAACCTGAAGATCGCCACGATCGCCGACCTGATCGCCTATCGCCGCCGTTCCGACAAGCTGGTCGAGCGCAGTCACGAGACCGTGCTGAACAGCGAATATGGCGGCGAGTTCCAGATGGTCGTGTTCAATTCCCAGGTCTCCTACGCCGAGTCCATTGCCCTGGTGAAGGGCGACATCTCGGGCGACGATCCGGTTCTGGTCCGCATGCACGGCTATGACCCGAACCCGGACATCTTCGGCGAGGCCGGCGGCAAGGCCGGGCGGCTGGAAATGGCCATGCGCATGATCTCGGAGGAGGGCCGCGGGGTGCTGGTCTTCCTGCGCGAGGCGCGGCAGATGAGCATTTCCGAGTTCCTGCAGGCGCAGGAGCGCAAGGACACGGCGAAGCTGTCGGACCTGCGCGATTACGGCATTGGCGCGCAGATCCTGACGGATCTGGGCGTTCGCAAGATGGTGCTGCTGACCAACAGCCCCAAGCACGTGATCGGCCTGGAAGGCTACAATCTCGAAATCGTCGGCACCCGGGAACTGAAGCGGAGCTGAGCCATGGCGGACATGCACGTGCTGATCGTCGAATCGCCCTACTACGACCATATTGCCGAAGGGCTGGCCAGCGGCGCGATCCGCGCGCTGGAGAAGGCGGGCGCCAGTTATGACCGGGTGCAGGTGCCCGGCGCGCTGGAAATCCCGGGCGCCATCGCCATGGCCGAGGCGGCGGCGGCAGAGGGCGCGAAGGCCTATGACGGCTATGTCGCGCTGGGCTGCGTTATCCGTGGCGAGACCACCCACTACGAGATCGTCTCCGGCGAGTCCGCCCGGGCGCTGATGGACCTGACCATCTATGACGGTCTCGCCATCGGCAATGGCATCCTGACCGTCGAGAACGGCGATCAGGCCTGGGCCCGCGCCAACCCCGACGACAAGGACAAGGGCGGCGGCGCGGCCGAGGCGGCGGTCGCCATGATCGCCCTGCGCCGCAGCCTCAGCGACAGCGAATGAGCCGCAAGCGTTCCAGCTCCGGTCCCGGACCGGCCCGTCTGCAGCGCAGCACGGCGCGGATGCATGCGGTCCAGGCGGTCTATCAGCTCGAGATCAACGAAGTCCGCGTCGACGCGCTGATCAACGAGTTCCAGACCCACCGGCTGGGCCATGATCTGGACGGCGAGCCTGTCGCCAGCGCCGACCGGGACTTCTTCGCCGATCTGGTGGCGGGCACCCACAAGCGGCGCATCGAACTGGACGGGCTGATCGAGGGCGGCCTGACCATCGATTATTCCATGGACCGGCTGGAGACGCTGCTGCGTGCTCTGCTGCGCGTCGCGGGCTACGAGATGCTGGCGCGTATCGACGTGCCGGTCCGCGTCATCATCGACGAATATGTCGATCTCTCTCACGCCTTCTTCAGCGGCGCCGAGCCGTCGCTGGTCAACGCCGTGCTGGACCGCGTGGCGCGCAAGGTCCGGGCCGACGAGATCAGGCAAAAGAAGAGCTGATGTCCGGCTTCGGCGAGTTCGAATTCATCGCCGAACTGCTCGCACCACTCTCGGCGGAAGGCGCGTTCGGACTGACCGACGATGCCGCCGTGCTGCCATCGCTGAAGCATGGCGAGGCCTGGTGTGTGACCAAGGACGCCATGACCATGGGCGTGCATTTCCGGCCGGAGGATGACGCCGACCTCATCGCCCGCAAACTGATGCGGACGAACATTTCCGATCTTGCCGCCATGGGGGCCAGGCCGGTCGGGTATTTCCTCGCCCTCGCCCTGGACGGACGCCGCGACCGAGACTGGCTGCGTCGCTTCTGCGAGGGACTGGCGCAGGATCAGGCCGAGTTCGGCGTCGCGCTCTATGGCGGCGACACGACCTCCAATCCAGCGCTGGTGACAATGTCGCTGACAGCATTCGGCGCCCTGCCCCGCGGTCAGGAACTCCGTCGCAACGGGGCGCGGCCGGGCGACAGTGTCTGGGTCACCGGCACCATCGGCGACTCGGCGTTGGGGCTGGAGGTCCTCAAGGCGCCAGACACCTTCCCGGAAGAGCACGGTGAGTGGCTGACCTCCCGCTACTGGCTGCCGCAGCCGCGGCCGGCCTTCGGACAGGCCTTGAGGGGACAGGCGACATCCTGTCTCGATATCTCAGACGGGTTGCTGGCCGATCTCGGTCACATTGCGAAGCATTCAGGCGTCGGGATCGAGGTCGATCACGATGCGGTCCCCTTGTCGGAAGCCGCGCGGGCAATCCTGGCGCGGCATCCGGATCTCGGATTGCTGCCTTTCACCGGGGGCGATGACTACGAGCTTGCCTTCACCCTGCCCGAGGGCGCCGAGCCGCCCGAGCACGCCCATCTGCGCTGCACCCGTATCGGTCAGGTGACCGACGGCGAGGGGGTCAGGCTGATCCGCAACGGCGAGATCGTGTCAACTGACAAGGCGGGCTGGCGGCATTTCTGACAGAATGGCGTCATGAGTTCGACGGATTCGCAGAACTTGGCGAGACGGACGCTCTGGCCCGCATTGGTGCTTGCGGCTGCCGCGGCGGTACTGATCGCCGCCGGTCTGCTGGGCGGGCTGCTCGGGTTCAGCGACTCGGAGACTTTCACACTTGGCGATGCGCGCAAGGTGCGTGGCCAGATGTATCTGCACCGGATCGATGTTTCCCGCTGGTCGAAGCCGCCCTTCGTGGTGATCGACGACGCCCGTCATGGCTCCTCGGGATCGTTGACACGGTTCTATATCGACGGCGAGGAAGTGACGGACCGTCGCGTCAGCACCTCTGTGCTGCAACAGAATGCCAAGCCCGGCTTCCTTCATGCCGGTGTGCACAATCTCTATTTCGCCATCGGGCCCGGAGATCGGACCGACGCCGAGCTGACGGTCGAATATGTCGTGACGCTGGACCGGGAGAGCTGGCTGGCGTTGGTGATCGCAGGCGGACTGCTGCTGCTGGCAGTGGCCGGATTCTTGACCGGCATGGCGGTGTTCTACGACCTTGCCTTGCTCACGCTGGTTGCGGCGACAGCAGCGTCTGCATGGCTGCATCTGTCAGGCCTGCGCTTCGAGCATGACCTGAACGAGCTGCCGGCCAGACATCTGAAACCGCATGGCTACCTCGTCCAGTTGCCGCGGCCCTGGCCGCTCGAGTACCGCGCCACCGACCGGATCAACCTGGACATCTCGGGGCAGTTGCTGCTGAACGGCGCGCCAGTCGGCAACGCCATGGGGCTCAGCGCCGAGATCTCCGGCGTGGGCGACGGCGTCCACGTGATGGCCAATGGCGGGGCGTTCTACTACTCGGTGCCCGGCAACATCGATCCGGCCGGCCTCGACCTGAGCGTCCGGGCCGAGGCCTACCTGCCCTGGCGGCTGCTGGCGCTGTCCGGCGGCTGCCTCCTCCTGGTACTGGGCGCGGGGCTGGCCGGCGGTGTCACGCCGGCGCTGGGCGTCCTGCTGCACCGGCGGCCGACAACGGCGGCCATCGTCCTGCCGGCGGCAGGCGCAGTCACCGTCGCCGGATATCTCGGCTGGATGATCTGGATCGACCCATTGCATCTTCACAGTCCGCCCGAGGAAACCGACTGGTTCGCCCGCGACGAGGCCTGGCGCATGGCCGGTCTGGTCCGCACCTACCCCTACCGCGGAATCATTCTGGGTACGTCGGTCTCCCAGAATTACTACATGCCGGAAGCCAGTGCGGTTCTGGGACGCCCGATGCTCAACGCAACCATGGCAGGCTCCACGCCGCACGAGCAGGCGCAGCTTGCCCGGCTGGCACTGAACCGGTCGGAAACCGAACTGATTGTGTGGGAAATGCATGCCAACTCGTTCGTGCTGCCCGCCGACGAAATCCGCGCCGAGCACTTCCCGGCATACCTGTTCGACGAGAATCCGTTGCTGATGCTTGAGTACTATTTCAGCCTGCAGGCTTGGCTTGACGCCAATGCCAAGAGGAAGGCGCACGAAGCCCGGGTAACCGAGCCGCTGGACCCGATCAACAAGTGGGGCGAACGGACCAAGTTCGGGCCAGAGGTGCTCGCCGCCGTGTATTGCGAGCGTCGCCACCGCACCACAGGCGTCCTGAACGAGGAGGCGCTTCGCCGCAATCTGCGCCAGAACGTGGCGCCGGTGGCGCTGTCGCGGCCCGATGTCCGGTTCATCCTGTTCCTGCCGGCATATTCGGTGCTCTTCCATCTGCCGAATGGCGGCCGCACAATGGGCATGGAGCGGTTTGCGGAAATCGTCCTGGAGGAGATCTCCCACCTGCCGAATGTCGAGGTCCATGACTTCCTCGGCCTTGGTGAAGTCATCGCGGATCCGGCGAAGTACAAGGACGACATCCACGCTCATCCGAGCATCAACAGCCAGATCCTGCACCAGATCGCGCAATCGCGCTTCCGTGTCCGTCGGGACAGCGTCGCAACTCACCGCGAATCGCTGAAGAACCTGTTCGACCGGACATCGGCGACCTTCCGGCAAAGAATGGACCCGATGTGCAGTGGCTGACCCCCCTCCGGTCCCTGCCCCTCCTGCCCGCTCACCCGTTTTCGCCTGCCCGTACAACAGCCTGCGGCCCACCCGCCACGGCGCGGCACTTTCGCACAGGTTCAGGGTCCGAATCGGGTTGAATATGGGGGGGCTATGGATATGTTGACGACGCTTTCGTGACAGTCTGCTGCGGGACGTTGGTGCAGGTGATGCACCACCGGCTCGGATCGTATTTTCTGTACTGCGAGAAGCGCCAGATACGGGACCCATCCATCGGGAGGAAAGTGTGGAAAATCTGGGACCGACGATCAGCAGCAACGGCCTCGACGGCCACGGACTGGGCGGTGTGGCGAAAGCTCACTGGAATTACGGAACCGCGGCTCTCTATACCGCTGCGCTGAGCCGGGGCGAGGGTCGCCTGGCCAATGGTGGCTCGCTCGTCGTCGAGACCGGCGTACACACCGGCCGTTCCGCGCAGGACAAGTTCATTGTCCGCGAGCCGTCGTCCGAGAACGACATCTCCTGGGGCGCGATCAACAAGCCCTTCGAGTCGGACCGCTTCGAGGCCCTGCTGAAACGGGTTCAGGAGCACATGAACGGCCGCGAGGTCTTCGTGCAGGACTGCTGGGCCGGCGCGTCGCGCGACTACCGCCTGGGCGTCCGGGTCATCACCGAGAAAGCCTGGCACAACCTCTTCGCCCGCAACATGTTCCTGCAGCCCACCGCCCAGGAACTGGCCGGCTTCGATCCCGAATTCACCGTCATCCAGGCGCCGAGCTTCCGCGCCGATGCCGACCGTGACGGCACCCGCTCCGACTGCTTCATCATCGCCGACTTCGCCCGCAAGATCGTTCTGGTCGGCGGCACCTACTATGCCGGCGAGATCAAGAAGTCAGTCTTCTCGCTGCTCAACTATCTGCTGCCCGCGCGCTCGGTCATGCCGATGCACTGCTCGATCAATGTCGGCGAGGCCGGCGACTCGGCGATCTTCTTCGGCCTGTCCGGCACCGGCAAGACGACCCTGTCCGCCGATCCGCGCCGCATGCTGGTCGGCGACGACGAGCATGGCTGGTCGGATGATGGCGTCTTCAACTTCGAGGGCGGCTGCTACGCCAAGGTGATCGACCTGTCGGCCAAGGCCGAGCCCGAGATCTTCGCGACAACGAAGATGTTCGGCACCGTGCTGGAAAACGTGGTGATGGACCCGAACACCGGCGAACTGGACCTGTTCGACGGATCGCTGACGCAGAACACCCGCGCCTCCTATCCGATCGACTTCATCCCGAACGCCTCGCCGACCGGCATCGCCGGCCATCCGAAGAATGTCGTGATGCTGACCGCCGACGCCTTCGGCGTGCTGCCCCCGATCTCGAAGCTGACCCCCGAGCAGGCGATGTATCACTTCCTGTCCGGCTACACCGCGAAGGTTGCCGGCACCGAGAAGGGTCTGGGCAACGAGCCGCAGGCGACCTTCTCCACCTGCTTCGGCGCGCCCTTCATGCCGCGTCACCCCTCTGTCTACGCCAACCTGCTGGGTGACAAGATCGAGAAGCACGGCGCGAACTGCTGGCTGGTCAACACCGGCTGGACCGGCGGCGTCTTCGGTGTCGGCCACCGCATGCCGATCGACTACACCCGCGCCCTGCTGAACGCGGCGCTGGACGGTTCGCTGGATGGCGTGCCGACCCGCACCGATCCGAATTTCGGTGTTCAGGTTCCGACCGCCTGCCCGGGCGTGCCGGAGGATGTCCTGAACCCGCGCGGCACCTGGTCGGACGGCGGCGCCTATGACGCCAAGGCCGGCGAACTGGTGGGCCGTTTCAACGACAATTTCGAGCAGTTCGAAGGCTACGTCGAAAGCGACATTCGCGCCGCGGCTCCGCAGCGCGCCGCCTGACACAGACGGCCATCACGCCAACGGAAAGGCCCCGCGCTCCTGCCAGAGCGCGGGGCCTTCTTCTTTCCCGGCGATCCGGGTGCGGTTCTACACGGTCTCCCGCAGCAGTCGCGCGCCGGCGCCCAGCGCATTCAGCTTCGCCGCCGCCACATGCTTCGGTAGCGGCGCAAGCCCGCAATTCGTGCAGCACTGCAGCCGCTCCTTGTCGGCATATTTCATGGCTTCCTTCAGGGTCGCGGCGACCTGTTCGGGCGTCTCGACCTCGTTGGTGGCGACGTTGATCGCGCCGACCAGGATCTGCTTGTCGGGCAGCAGCTCGATCAGCGAGATCGGCACTTTCGAGCCCGCGCATTCCAGCGACACACCGCCGATGCTGGAGCGGTTGAGATAGGGGAAGGTCTCGGCGTATTGCCGCCACTGATCGCCCAGCGTCTCCTTCCAGGTATTGTTGGCCTCGATGCCGTAGCCATAGCAGATGTGCACCGCGGTCTCGCATTTCAGCCCCTGGGCCGCGCGGTCGAGCGCCGCGACGCCCCAGTCCTGCACATCCTTCATGAAGACGTTGAAGGCCGGCTCGTCGAACTGGATCACGTCAGCGCCCAGCGCCTCCAGTTCCTTCGCCTCCTCGTTCAGGATCTCGGCGAAGGCCATGGCCATGTCGGCGCGCTTGCCATAGTGGCCGTCGGCGATGGTGTCGCAGATGGTCATCGGACCGGGCAGCGTGAATTTCAGCCGGCGGCCGGTATGCGCCCGGGCGAACCGGACGTCGTCGGCATGCACCGAACGTTTGCGGCTGACCGGCCCGGTCACCGTCGGCACATCGACGACGTAGCGGTTGTCGCGGATGCCCATGGGTGTCTTGAGGTTCCAGTCGATGCCGTCGATATGCTCCAGAAAGCCATGCACGAAGTGAATGCGGAACTGCTCGCCTTCGGAGACGATGTCGATGCCGGCTTCCTCCTGGGTCTTCAGCCAGACCAGCGCGGCGTCTTCCTGCGCGGCACGGCGGCGGTCGCCGTCTTCGCGCCAGGGAGCCCAGAGCTTTTCCGGCTCGGCCAGCCAGGACGGCTTGGGCAGGCTGCCGGCAACGGTGGCCGGAAACAGCATATTCTCGGTCATGGGTGCGCCTCCTTGTGTTTTGTCAGGAGGATAGGCACGACCGCCCTGCCCGTCCGCAACTATTTCGGGAGCCAAAGGTATCCGCACATGGCGGCAGTGGCCCGGCCCGCCGGAACGATCTAGCATGACGGCCCACCAGCCACCTGCAGGACGCCTTCCGATGATCCTTTACGAACACCCGCTCTCGCCTTACGCCCAGAAGGTCAAGATCGCGCTCCGCCACAAGGGGATCGCGTTCGATCTGCTCCGCCCCGACGGCATCGGTTCGGGCAATGTCCCCGGTGAGTTCGCGAAGGGGAACCCGCGGGGCGAAGTGCCGCTGCTGATTGACGGCGACCTGCGCATCTTCGATTCGACCATCATGCTCGACTACATCGACGAGCGCTGGCCCGACCCCGCTCTGATGCCGGCCGACCCGGCCAGACGTGCGCGCATCCGCATGATCGAGGATGTGATGGATACCCATTACGAAGCCATCAACTGGGGCCTTGGCGAGATCAGGTATTTCCACCGCGCCGAAGGCGAACTCGCGGAGACGCTGCAGTCGGTGGCCGGAGAGCAGACCCGAGACCTGCAGGCCTGGCTGTCGGACAAGCTGGGATCGGACGAATGGTTTTCCGGCTCGGACTTCGGTCGCGCCGATCTGTCGGTGGTCCCCTTCCTGAACGCCTCCACGGGCTTCGGGTTCGGCCCGGATGCCGACTCACAGCTGGGCCAATGGCTGCAACGCGTCAACGCCGTCGAGAGCGTCCGACAGACAGCCGACGAGGCGGCGCAGTCCATCGCCACCATCGGCAAGGCCTACAAGGCGGTCGAGAGCGGGCTGTTCAAGCGCCAGTACCGCGACCACCGGCTGGAGTGGATGGTCCGCTCCGGCGGCATCGACGTCGTCACGAACGGCCTGGTGAAGGGCGATATCCGCTTCACCGGCCGCTTCGGGGAAGTGCGGGACTGAAGCGGCGCGGGGCCAATCGGATGCATGAGACCGGATTGCGGTCCTCGGGCCCGACCCGAGGACCTGTGAACAAAGCCCATCACGCGCGCTGTGGCACAGACCCTTTCCGCCTCGGGGGCCGGGGTAAACCCGTCAAGCCCGAGGGATGCAGCAACGGTTCATACCTTCCGACAGAACCCGAGTCTTCTAACCCGCCTTCGGATAGCCCAGGGCGTTCAGCGATACGGTGATTTCGTCGAGGATGGCCGGATCGTCGATGGTCGCCGGAACCTTGAAGTCCTGCCCGTCGGCGATCTTCTGCATGGTGCCGCGCAGCACCTTGCCGGAGCGGGTCTTGGGCAAGCGCTGGACCGCAGTCACCAGGCGGAAGGCGGCGACGGCGCCGATCTGCGCACGCACCATCTGCACGCACTCGGCCTCGATCTCCTTCACGTCGCGGCTGACGCCGGCCTTCAGCACGATCAGCCCGAGCGGCAACTGCCCTTTCAACTGGTCCTCGATGCCGAAGACGGCGCATTCGGCGACGTCGGCATGCTGCGCCAGCACCTCTTCCATGGCCCCTGTCGACAGACGGTGACCGGCCACGTTGATGACGTCGTCGGTGCGGCTCATGATGTAGATGTAGCCGTCCTCGTCCATGTAACCGGCATCGCCCGTGGCGTAATAGCCGGGATACTCGACGAGATAGGCCGACTTGAAACGCTCATCGGCGTTCCAGAGCGTCGGCAGGGTGCCCGGGGGCAGTGGCAGCTTCACCGAAATCGCCCCCATCTGTCCGCGCGGCACTTCCTTCGCCGCCTCGTCCAGCACCTGGATGTCATAACCCGGCACCGCCCGCGTCGGGCTGCCGTATTTTACCGGCAGCGGCTCGATGCCCATGGGATTGATCGCCATCGGCCAGCCGGTCTCGGTCTGCCACCAGTGATCGATCACCGGGACCTTCAACTGCTCCTCGGCCCACTGGATGGTCGCCGGATCGGCGCGCTCGCCGGCGAGGAACAGGATGCGGAACTTCGACAGGTCGTATTTCGGGATGAAGGTCCCGTCAGGATCCTGCTGCTTGATCGCGCGGAAGGCGGTCGGCGCGGTGAACATCACCTCGACGTCGTGATCGGCGATCACCCGCCAGAACGTGCCCGGATCGGGCGTGCCGACCGGCTTGCCCTCGAACAGGATCGAGGTCGCGCCGTGCAGCAGCGGCGCATAGACGATATAGCTGTGCCCCACGACCCAGCCCACATCCGAGGCCGCCCACCAAGTCTGGCCCGGATCGATGTCGTAGAGGTTCTTCATGGTCCAGGCGAGCGCCACGGCGTGGCCGCCATTGTCGCGCACCACGCCCTTCGGCTGGCCCGTCGTGCCCGAGGTGTAGAGCACGTAAAGCGGGTCGGTCGCCTTCACGGTGACGCATTCCGCCGGCTCGACTCCGTCAATGGCGTCGGCCCAGAGCACGTCACTCTCGCGGCGTTCCCAGTCCGGCACTTCGTCGCGCGGAAGCACGATGACGCCGGACGGCTTGTGTTTCGACAGGTCGATCGCCTTGTGCACCAGCGGCATGTATTCGATCACCCGGCCCGGCTCCAGGCCGCAGGTCGCGGTGACGATCAGCTTGGGTTTGGCGTCGTCGATGCGGGTGGCGAGTTCGTTCGGCGCGAAGCCGCCGAAGACCACCGAATGCGGCGCGCCGATACGGGCGCAGGCCAGCATGGCGATGGCGGTCTCGGGCACCATAGGCATGTAGATGATGACACGGTCGCCCTTCTCGACGCCCTGCGCCCTGAGTGCGCCGGCGAACCGGGCCACCAGCTCGGTCATCTCCGCATAGGTGAATTTCTGCACCTGGCCGGTCATCGGGCTGTCATAGACGATGGCAAGCTGATCGCCGCGGCCGCGCTCGACATGCCGGTCCAGGCAGTTGTAGCAGGTGTTCAGCTCACCGCCGGTGAACCAGCGGTAGAAGGGCGGGTTGCTGTCGTCGAGCACCTTGTCCCAGGGCTTCACCCAGTCGATGGCCCTGGCCGCCTCCGCCCAGAAGCCTTCCGGGTCGGCCTTCCAGCCATCATAGACGTCGTCGTACTTGCCCATTTCCCCACCTCACTCGGCATTCTTGCTTGCTTGTCAGGCTGGGTACCATGCCCCCCGCCGAGCATAAACGCGCAAATTGACGATGCGGCAATCAGGCCGGCAGCACGTCTTCGCAGGCGTCTGCGGCAATCTCGTAGCGGACCATGCCTGTCATCGTCATCTCCGCCCTGCCACCTTCCAGTATGTCCTTCAGCCGCCGTCCATCCTCGCTGATCGGAATGAAGGCCGATATCAGCCGACCGATGCGCCCTGTCTCGTCGAGCGTCGGCAGGCACATGGCCTGCAACTGAGCCGGCTCGCCGCGTTCGGGCCGGACATCGCGGAGCGTGACGAAGGCGTGCAGGCCCTGGGCCACGGTCGTCAGCATGTCCCGCAACTGGAACTGCTCGATACCCGGAATGTCTTCCAGGGCGTCGCGGCCGGTGATCTCGGCGTCAAGAACCTCACGCAGCTCGGTGCCGAAGATCACGATCGACAGACGCCCGGCGCCTTCCGGCTTGAGCACCGAGACGAACTTCAGCGTGTCCGGGACGCTGGCCGGATCGAACTCCCTCCACAGCGGCGCCTGGCCATTGCGGCAGAGCGAGCGCCAGGTCTCGAACAGCCGGCGTCCCTGATCACTGACCAAGATCCGGTCCAGAATCGCCGTATTCATTGTCAGACAACCATTCCGGGCGCGCGGTCGCACGCCCGTGCAGACCGTTTGCCCTCATTTCCCCCATTCCCCAAGCGACTAGCACGGGCAGGGGTAAACTCAAACGTTTGATGCCAGATCAAAGAAAATTTTCGGCCCGTGGCGGCAGCAGCCAGCGGTTGCGGTATATATCTACCCCAATTGCCGGAAGGAATGAGCCGGATAGACGCCGAGTTCCTTCACATGGGTCGAGAAGAAGCGTACTTCGTCCAGCGCCCGGTCGACACCCAGATGCGCCGGATGGCCCTCGATCTCGGCATAGAACTGGGCGACGGTGAAGCTCATGTCGGTGATGTAGCTTTCCAGCTTCACAACATTGACGCCGTTGGTCGCGAAGCCGCCCAGCGCCTTGTAGAGCGAGGCCGGCACGCTGCGCACCTGGAACATCAGCGACATGATCGACGGCACGTCAGGCGCCGGATCCATGCGCTGGCGCGCCATGATGACGAAGCGGGTGGTGTTGCCGATCTTGTCCTCGATGCGGCTGCGCAGCGGCTCCAGATCGTAGATCTCGGCGGCCAGGCTGGAGGCGATGGCGGCCTCCTCCGGGTCGCCACGCTCGGCGATCTCCTGCGCCGCGCCGGCGGTGTCCGCATGGGTCACGGCCTCGAGGCCCAGATTGTCGATCAGCACGCGGCACTGGGCCAGCGCCTGCTCATGGCTGTAGACCCGTTTCAGGTTTTCCAGCTTCGCACCCTTCGGCGCCAGCAGCATGTGCTCCACCGGCTGGAAATGTTCGCCGATGATATAGAGGCCCGCATTGGGCAGCAGCGAGTGGATACCCGCAACGCGGCCGCCCAGCGTGTTCTCGATCGGGATCATGCCCAGATCCGCCGCGCCGCTGCGCACCGCCTCGAAGGCCGCATCGAAGGTCTGGCAGGCGATGGCCTCGGCCTCCGGAAACACGGTCCGGCAGGCGAGGTTGGAATAGGCCCCCGGAACGCCCTGGAAGGCGACTTTCTTCGGTGCGATCTGCATGTTCATGGCGGTCGGCTAACTCTCTGGGTTCTTGCAACTGCGCGAATTGGTCAGAAAACCGCTTGTCTTTCAAGCATCAACCTTCGCCGGCAAGCCGCCGGTTCGCGCCTTCGACCAGATGCCGCACCAGATCGGCGCTGCCCATCTCGCGGCCCAGAGCCGCCGCCTGCCCCGACCAGAGCGAGGAGAAGTCGGCCCGCCCATCGGCTTCGGCGGCCTTCTTCAGCGGCGCAAGCGCCCCGCCCGCCGTCGGGAACGGGGCGGCGTCGGTCGAGATCGGTCCGACCTCGGCCATGACCCGGTTCATCAGCCCGCGCGCCGGGCGGCCGGAGAACAGGTTCGTCAGCGCCGTGCCGTCATCCGTGGCCGAAGCCAGCGCCTTGCGGTGCAGGTCGCTGATCGTCGCTTCCGGCGTGAACAGGAAGGCGGTGCCGATCTGCACCGCGGCCGCCCCCAACATGAAGGCCGCCGCAATGCCGCGTGCGTCGGTGATGCCGCCTGCCGCGATGACGGGGACGTCGACGGCGTCCACGACCTGGGGCACCAGCGCCATCGTGCCGGGTTGCCGCGAAATGTCCTCGCCCAGGAAGATGCCCCGATGTCCTCCGGCCTCGGCGCCCTGCGCGATCACCGCGTCGACGCCGCGCTCGGCCAGCCAGCGCGCTTCCGCGGCCGTGGTCGCCGAACTGATGACCTTCGCGCCGATGTCCTTCACCCGCGCCAGCAGCGCCTCGGCGGGAAGCCCGAAATGAAAGCTGACGACTTCGGGCCTCAGATCCTCGACGATCTCACAGGCGGTCTCGTCGAAGGGCGCGCGATCGACCGCCGGCGCTACGGCGTCGGGGTCCAGGCCATGCTCGATGTAGTAGTCCCGCAGCCGTCCCCGCCAGCGCGCCTGAGCGGCCGGGTCGGGAGCGGGCGGCGTGTGGCAGAAGAAGTTCATGTTCACCGGCTTGGCGGTCTGCTGCCGGATCACGCCCATCTCCGCCCGCATCTTGTCCGGGGACAGCATCGCGCAGGGCAGCGAGCCAAGCCCGCCGGCCTCGGAGACCGCGATGGCCATAGCCGACCCCTGCGCGCCGGCCATCGGCGCCTGGATCAGCGGCAGTTCGATGCCGAACAGGTCGGTGATGCGTGTGTCGGAATACATGGCAGGGCTCCCATCCGCAGGCCCAAGAAAAAGGGCCGCGCCCGGAATATGGCGCGGCCCTGCTTCAAGTCACGTGTTGCCGGCGAGAACCCGCCGGCTGGTTCCTAGAGCTTCCGCTCGACCATCATCTTCTTCAGTTCGGCGATCGCCCGGCCGGGGTTCAGACCCTTGGGGCAGGTGCGCGCGCAGTTCATGATGGTGTGGCAGCGATACAGCTTGAAGGGATCCTCCAGCTTGTCGAGCCGGTCGCCCGTGCCTTCGTCGCGGCTGTCGATGGCCCAGCGATACGCGGCCATCAGCACGGCCGGGCCCAGATAGCGGTCGCCGTTCCACCAGTAGCTGGGGCAGGACGTCGAGCAGCAGGCGCACAGAATGCACTCGTACAACCCGTCGATCTTCACGCGGTCGCTGCGTTCCTGCAGGCGCTCGCGGTCCGGCGGAGCTGGCGTCTTGGTCTGCATCCAGGGCTCGATCGAAGCGTACTGCGCATAGAAATGCGTCAGGTCGCCGACCAGATCCTTCACCACCTCCAGATGGGGCAGCGGGTAGATCTTCACATCGCCCTTCACCTCGTCGATGCCCCGCGTGCAGGCCAGCGTGTTGGTGCCGTCGATGTTCATGGCGCAGGAACCGCAGATGCCCTCGCGGCAGGACCGCCGGAAGGTCAGCGTCGGGTCGACCTCGTTCTTGATCTTGATCAGCGCGTCCAGAATCATCGGGCCGCAGCTGTCCAGATCGACCTCGTAGGTGTCCACACGCGGGTTCTCGCCCGAGTCCGGATCGTAACGATAGATCTTGAACTTCCGGGTGTTGTTGCCGTCGCCGGCCTTGGGCCAGGTCTTGCCATTGTTCTTGATCCGGGAGTTCGCCGGAAGATTGAATTCAACCATGGGTCTTCTCCTTCTTTCCGGCGATCAGTACACGCGAGCCTTGGGCTCGATGTATTCGATCTCGTTGGACAGCGTGTAGGTGTGCACCGGACGGTAGTCGATGGTCACCTTGCCGGCCTCGTCGATCCAGGCCAGCGTGTGCTTCATCCAGTTGGCGTCGTCGCGATCCGGGAAGTCCTCATGCGCATGTGCGCCGCGGCTTTCCTTGCGGTTCTCGGCCGAGTGCATGGTCACGACCGCCTGACGGATCAGGTTGTCGAGTTCCAGGCTTTCCACCAGGTCCGAATTCCAGACCAGCGAGCGGTCGGTGACGCCCTGGTCCTTCATCTTGGTGTAGACCTGATCGATCAACTGCTTGCCTTCCGACAGCACCTCGGAGGTGCGGAACACCGCGCAGTTGTTCTGCATGGTGCGCTGCATCTCGTCGCGGATCGCCGCCGTCGGCGCAGGACCGCTGGCGTGGCGGACGCCGTCGAAGCGGCTCAGCGCCTTGTCCAGTGAGGCCTTGTTGACTTCCGGCAGGGTCGCGCCGGCTTCCAGAATGCTGCCGCAGTGCTTGGCGCAGGAGCGGCCGAACACCACAAGGTCGATCAGCGAGTTGGAGCCCAGGCGATTGGCGCCGTGCACGGAGACACAGGCCGCCTCGCCCGCGGCCATCAGGCCCGGCACGATCGCGTCCGGATCGCCGTCCTTCAGCGTCAGGACCTCGCCGCGATAGTTCGTCTGGATGCCGCCCATGTTGTAGTGGACGGTCGGCAGAACCGGGATCGGCTCCTTGTTCACATCGACGCCGGCGAAGATGCTGGCGCTTTCCGAGATGCCCGGCAGGCGCTCGGCGATGATCGCCGGATCCAGATGATCCAGATGCAGGAAGATGTGGTCGTTGTCCTTGCCCACGCCGCGTCCTTCGCGGATTTCCATGGTCATGGCGCGGCTGACGACGTCGCGGCTGGCCAGGTCCTTGGCCGATGGCGCATAGCGTTCCATGAAACGCTCGCCCTCGGAGTTGACCAGATAACCGCCCTCGCCGCGGACACCCTCGGTGATCAGGCAGCCGGCGCCGTAGATGCCGGTCGGGTGGAACTGCACGAATTCCAGATCCTGCAGCGGCAGGCCGGCGCGCAGCACCATGCCGCCGCCATCGCCGGTGCAGGTATGGGCCGAGGTCGCCGAGAAGTAGGCGCGGCCGTAGCCGCCCGTCGCCAGGATAACCATCTGCGCCCGGAACAGGTGCAGCGTGCCTTCCTGCAGATCCCAGCAGAGCACGCCCTGGCAGGCGCCGTCCTCGCTCATGATCAGGTCGATGGCGAAATACTCGATGAAGAAGTGCGTGTCATTCTTCAGCGACTGGCCATAGAGCGTGTGCAGCATGGCGTGACCGGTACGGTCGGCGGCGGCGCAGGTCCGCTGGGCCGCGGGGCCCTCGCCGAAATTGGTGGTCATGCCGCCAAAGGCGCGCTGGTAGATGCGGCCCTCATCCGTGCGGCTGAAGGGAACGCCGAAGTGCTCCAGTTCCAGCACCGCCGGAACCGCGTCGCGCACCAGGTACTCGATCGCGTCCTGGTCACCGAGCCAGTCGGAACCCTTGACGGTATCGTACATGTGCCAGCGCCAGTTGTCCGGCCCCATGTTGCCCAGCGAGGCGGAGATGCCGCCCTGCGCCGCAACCGTGTGCGAGCGCGTCGGGAAAACCTTGGTCACGCAGGCCGTGTTCAGGCCGGCTTCGGCGCAGCCCATCGCGGCGCGCAGTCCGGCGCCGCCGGCCCCCACGACCACCACGTCGAACTTGTGCTCTGTCAGAGGATATGAATCAGCCATGGTCAATCACCCCCCAAAGGCGATCTTGAGGATGGCGAGGATGCAAATCAGCCCGCCAATCCAGCAGCCAAACGTGTTGGCGAACATCAGGAACAGTTTGGATGCGTGCGCGTGGACGTAATCCTCGATCACGATCTGGATGCCCAGTTTCAGGTGCCAGAAGACGGTCACGACCAGCAGGATCAGCACCCCAGTGACGATCGGGTTGCCCACGATCCCGGCGGCAGTCTTGTAGTCGGCGCCGGCCAGCCGGATCATCAGCACGACGAAGGCCAGGACCAGCGGCACCAGCGCGATGGCGGTTACCCGCTGCATCCACCAGTGCTCGGTCCCGTCCTTTGCCGAGCCGAGACCGCGGACGTTCTTCAGCGGCGTGTTCAGTGTGGAACGTTTCATCGGATCAGCCTCCCACCGCGTAGGCGATTACCCAGGTGCCTACGGTCAGCACGGCCGAGCCGATCACGACCATCCAGCCCGTGCGGTAGACCGACGGGATCTCGAACCCCCAGCCGGCATCCCAGTACAGGTGACGCAGCCCGTTGCAGAAGTGGTAGAACACCGTCCAGGTCAGTCCCAGAAGCGCCAGCCGCCCGATCCAGCTTCCGGCGATGTCCATGACATAGGCGTAGTATTCCGGACCGCTGGCCAGCGCGACCAGCCACCAGATGAGAAGCAGAAGACCGCCGCCCGCGACGACCCCGGTAATCCGGTGCAGAATCGACATAAAAGCCGTGATCTGCATCATGTCGTACACTTGAAGATGCGGCGACAATGGGCGATTCGAGTTCGCCATGACGACCCCCAAAGATTGTGGTCCGGCGGTCAGGTGCGCCGGACATGATCCCCAACCCGCCGGAACGCCTGCCTTGGCGCGACAAATCATCCGACAGCACAATCGATTGTAGACCCGCACCCCACGCTGTCAACGCAACCTGCAAGAAACCGGATGCGCATCACACGCAGCAACCCAATGATCCGGCGCATGAAATGACAATTGCCCACTAACCGTCGCGACGGTAGATTATCCACAAATCATTTCCGTAATTTGACGAAACAACGGACGAGCTGCGTGGAAATCCAGAAAACTCTCGCCGGCAAGCGGGTTCTGCTGATCGCCGGCGGCGGCATTGCCGCGGTGAAACTGCCCGACCTGATCCGCCGGCTGCGCGAGCGCGGCGCCAGCGTCTGTCCGGTGCTGACCCGCGCCGCAGCCGAGTTCGTGACCCCGCTGTCGCTGTCCGCGCTGGCCGAGGAGCGCGTCTACACGGAGCTGTTCGACCTGACCGACGAGGCGGAGATGGGCCACATCCAGTTGTCGCGTCAGGCCGACATCGTCCTCGTCGCCCCCGCGACCGCCAACATGATGGCCCGGATGGTGGCGGGCATGGCCGACGAACTGGCGACGACGGTGTTGATGGCCACCGACAAGCCGGTGATGATCGCGCCCGCCATGAATATCCGCATGTGGCTGCATCCGGCGACGCAGCGCAATCTGGCGCAGCTTCAGGCCGACGGCGTCCGCGTGGTCGGTCCGAATGAGGGTTCCATGGCCTGCGGCGAGTTCGGTCCGGGCAGGATGGCGGAACCGCTGGAGATCATTGCGGCGTTGGAGAACCATTTCGGCGGCGGCCCGCTTGCCGGCCGGCACGCCATCGTCACCAGCGGCCCGACGCATGAGCCGATCGACCCGGTCCGCTATATCGCCAACCGGTCTTCGGGCAAGCAGGGCCATGCCATCGCCCAGGCGCTTGGCCGGCTGGGCGCGCGGGTCACGCTGGTCAGCGGGCCGACCGCCCTGCCCGACCCCCCAGGCGTCGACACGGTACATGTCGAGACCGCCGTCGAGATGCGCGATGCGTGTCAGGCGGCCCTGCCCGCGGACATCGCCGTCTGCGCCGCCGCCGTGGCCGACTGGCGCGCCGAAGCCGCGGGCCAAAAGCTGAAGAAGGAAGAGGGCAAGGCGCTGCCCGAGCTGAAACTGGCCGAGAACCCCGACATCCTGGCGACGCTCTCGGCGGCCGGCAATGCGCGCCCGCAACTAGTGATCGGCTTCGCCGCCGAGACCCAGAAGGTCGTCGAATACGCCACTGCCAAGCGGCTCAGGAAGGGCTGCGACTGGATCGTCGCCAATGACGTGAGCCCGGCCACCGGCACCTTTGGCGGCGACAACAACTCGGTCACGCTGATCACCGCCGGCGAGCCCGAAAGCTGGCCCCCCATGGCCAAGTCCGACGTGGCCGCGCGCCTCGCCGACCGCATCGCCGTGCATCTCGGCGGACCTGTGGCGTGAGCGTCGAGATCGCCATCACGCGCCTGCCCCACGGGGCCGACCTGCCGCTGCCGTCCTACGAGACATCCGGCTCGGCGGGCATGGATCTGCGGGCGGCGCTGACCGATCCGGTCCGGCTGGCGGCCGGGGAGCGGTCACTGGTCCCGACCGGGATCGCCATCGCCCTGCCGCCGGGATACGAAGCGCAGGTCAGGCCGCGTTCGGGTCTGGCGCTGAAGAACGGCGTGACGGTCCTGAACAGTCCGGGCACGGTCGACAGCGATTATCGCGGCGAGGTCGGGGTGATCCTGATCAATCACTCGAGCGAAAACCACGAGATCCGCCGCGGCGACCGCATCGCGCAGCTCGTCATCGCACCGGTGACACAGGGAACCTGGCGCGAGGTGGCGACGCTGGACGAGACGGCGCGCGGCGCCGGCGGCTTCGGATCGACGGGAGGGCATTCATGAACCAGGACATTCTCCGTCTGCCGCGCAAGACGCTCTACGCGCTGGATGCGGTCCTCGATGTCGCCTACAACGCGCGGCCCGATCCGGTGCAGTCGAAGGACATCACCGCCCGGCAGAACATCCCGCCCCGCTATCTGGAGCAGGCCATGCAGCAGCTTGTGCGGGCCGGCATCCTGAAGGGCGTGCGCGGACCGCGCGGCGGCTACACCCTGGCCCGCGAACGCCGCCGCATCAGCGTGGCCGATATCGTCAGCATCATTTCCGCCGACGAGGAGGAAACCGACACCGGCTCGGATCTGGGCCTGGAAGTGGTGCGCCCGCTCTGGCACGAGATCCAGGCCGAGATCATGGAGCGCCTCGCCGGCATCACCCTGGAAGACCTCTGCCGCCGCGCCGAGAAGGCCGGCGTGCCGAAGGCCACTGGTCACGCCCGCGACTTCACAATATGAACCGCTGAGTTACATCGGCGTTTGCGTCGCCTGCAATTGCCCCGGATGGGAAGTCCGGGATCGGGGAAACACCAAATCCGGGAAGCCTGCCATGAGCGAAACCCACCGCTTCACGCCGCCGCGTGGCCGCATCTATGACACCATCGCCGACACGATTGGCGCCACGCCGCTGGTCCGGCTCAACAGGATGGGCGAAGGGCTGGCCGAGAATGTCCAGTTGCTGGCGAAGCTTGAGTTCTTCAATCCGCTGTCCTCGGTGAAGGACAGGATCGGCGTCAGCATGATCGAGGCGCTGGAAGCCGAGGGCGCGCTGAAACCCGGCGCGACCATCATCGAACCGACGTCGGGCAATACCGGCATCGCGCTGGCCTTCGTCGCCGCCGCCAAGGGCTACCGGCTGATCCTGGTGATGCCGGAGAGCATGTCGATGGAGCGCCGCCGGATGCTGAAGCTGCTCGGCGCGGAGCTGGAACTGACCCCGCCGGGCCAGGGCATGAACGGCGCCATCGCCCGCGCCAAGGAGATGATGGCGGAGAACCCGGATGCGGTGATGCCGCAACAGTTTTCCAACCCCGCCAACCCGGCGATCCACATCAAGACCACCGCCGAGGAGATCTGGACCGACACGGACGGCGCGGTCGATGTGGTGATTTCCGGCGTCGGCACCGGCGGCACCATCACCGGCATCGGCAAGGTGCTGAAGGAACGCAAGCCGGGCGTCCACATCGTCGCCGTCGAGCCGGAGGACAGCCCCGTACTGTCGGGCGGCAATCCGGGCCCGCACAAGATCCAGGGCATCGGCGCGGGCTTCGTGCCGGACAATCTCGACCGCTCGGTCGTCGACGAGGTGCTGACCATCGGCAACGAGACCGCCTTCGACACCGCCCGCAAGCTGGCCCGCTCGGAAGGCATTCCGGTGGGCATCTCCTCGGGCGCGGCGGTGGCGGCGGCGATCGAAGTCGCCGAGCGTCCGGAAATGGCCGGCAAGACCATCGTCATCATCCTGCCCAGCTTCGCCGAACGCTATCTCTCGACCGCCCTGTTCGAAGGGTTATGAGACCCGCATCCGCGCGACCACGAGGTAGCTGAGGAGCCCGGTGGCGGCCATCGCCAGCACGACCAGGATGGCGAGATCGTAGCCGCCGGCTTCCCAGAGCAACGACCCCAGCAGCGGGGACAGGGCGAAGCCGGCCATGGTCGGCAGCGCCATCGCGCCGCTGATCGCGCCGAAGTTCGCCTGCCCGAGGGAGTCCCGGACGGCCACCGGCTTCATGATGCTGGAAATGCCGACGCCGCTGCCCTGCAGGGCGACGAAGACGAAGATCAGCAGCGGCCACCAGGACGCTGTGAACAGGCAGGCCGAGGCCACGACCAGCGCGCCGAAGCAGTAGCTGGTGATCAGCTGATTGCTGGCGCGGCGTTCCAGCAGGACCATGACCACACGGCCGACGACCTGCATCGGGCCCATCAGCGAGGCGACCAGGATGGCCGTCTCCGTCGGCACGCCGCGGTCGTCCATGATCGGCAGCAGGTGATTGATGATCACCGCATGGTTCACCGACAGCAGCGTGAAGGCGAAGGCCAGCAGGATGAAGGCAGGGCTGCGCAGGATCTGACGCAACGGCCGACTGCTCTCCTCACGGAAATCGGCGGCCGCCCGCCTCTCGGCCTCTTCGGCCTGATGCGTGCGTTCCAGGCTGCGCGCGCCGAAGAACAGCAGCGGCGCGGCGATCCCGCCGGTGATCAGCCCGAACAGCACGGCGGCAGTCTGCCAGTCCCGCAATTCCGTTACCGCGTGGCTCAGCGGGAAGCAGATCGTGCTGGCGAAGCCCGCGAACAGGGTCACCATGGTGATCCAGCGCCGGGCATCGGCGCCGCGCGCCCGGGTGATGATGGCGAAGCAGGGCTCGTAAAGGCAGGCGCTCATGCAGATGCCGATGACCAGCCAGAGCCCGACGAAGACCGTCACCGACGGCGCTATCGGCAGCAGTGCCACCGCGACCGCGGCCAGTACGGTCGCCCCGCCCATCGCCACCGGGCCGAGCCCACGGTCGATCAGGCGGCCGGCCATGGGCGAGCACAGCGCGGTGAGGATCAGCGCCGCCGTGAAGCCGCCGGTCAGCGAGGTCTTCGACCAGCCTTCCGCGGCCTCCCAACGCAGCAGCAGCGCGGGAAACAGATAGTAGGTGCCGGCCCAGACCAGTGTCTGACCCAGGGCCAGACACAGGACCGCTAGCCTTGTGCTCATCCCTGCGTGGGCTTCGTCGGCTTGCTGTCGCCGAGCAGCCGGACTTCCCGCTGCGGGAATGGAATGGTGATGCCGTTCTCCTTCAGCGCGGTCCAGATCATCATCAGCAGGTCGGCGCCGACGCGGTTGTCGCCGTCATCGATGCCCTCCATCCAGAATTCGACAAGGATGGTGATGCCGCTGTCGGCGAATTCCTGGATTTCCGCGTCGGGCCGCTCGGACAGCGGCAGGTCGTCGCCGGACAGCACGCGCGGATGACTGGCCACGATATCGCGGATGATCGGGAACATGGCCTCTAGGTCGGTTTCGTAGGCGACATCGAAATTGAGCGAGTAGCGCTGCTTCTGATTGTGATGGGTCCAGTTGACGAAGGCCGTGGTGATGAAGCGCTCGTTCGGGACCATGATGTCCTTGCCGTCATAGGTCTCCAGAATGGCGAAGCGCATGTTCAGTTCGCGCAGATTGCCCGCGCGGCCGTCCTCCAGCTCGATGTAGTCGCCAATGGTGATGGAGCGGTCGAGCAGGATGATGATGCCGGAGATGAAGTTGGCGGCGATCTGCTGCAGGCCGAAACCCAGGCCGACGCCGATGGCGCCGCCGAAGACCACCAGGGTCGTGACGTCGATCCCCATGACCTGCAGCAGCAGCACGAATATCAGGACGAAAAGCGCGATCTGGAACAGCTTGGCGACGACTTCCTTGGTCGACGTGTCCAGCCGCGTCTGATTGCGGATCACCCGCTGGCCGGTGGTGTTCGACACCCGGCCGAGCCAGAACAGCACCGCGCCGAAGATCAGGGTGCGGGCGATGGTGTATGCCGTGAACTCGATATTGCCGAACTCGAACTGGACCGAGTCCAGCCGCTCGGTGACCAGCGGCAGCCAGTCGAAGACGTAGAGCAGCGCAATGGGCAGCCCGATCCAGGTCATCAGGCCACGCGCGGTTTCGCTCTGCAGCAGATGCGTTGCGAAACGGTAGACGAACTGGATGACGGACACGCCCTGGGCTACGTTGACCAGCCAGTGCTCGCCCAGCACAAGCTCCGAGAGCACGGTCGCCGTGCCGAAGATGATCACGCAGACCGTGGGGAAAACCAGCGATCCGGCCCGGTAGATCGCGCCCTTGATGTCGCGCTGATCTTTCGGTTCGGGTTCGTTGATGAAGACAGGAACCCGGGCGCGGATGATCGAGGACAGTGCCCAGGCACAGAGCAGGGCCACGACGATAACGCCGATCTGATAGTAGAACCCGGCGCTTTCGAAGGCCGCCTGTATGCTATCGGCGCGCTCTGTCAGCCAGGCGCCAGTATCTTCAAGGTCTTCCACCGGTCCTGTACTCCAATTTGTGGATCAGGCGGCGTGGGCCGCAGGATCGACACCCAGTCCCTTCGCCGTCTCGATAATATCCGCCCAGGCCTGCCGCGCCAGCGGCAGTCCCGTCTGCAGCCGTTCGGCCATCAACCGGCGCTCGGGTTCGCCGGGCACAAGAACCTCGCCGCCTGGCTCGGTCGGCGTCGACGATTTGACGAAGGCGACATAGTCCAGCACCTCCTGCGCGAATCCGTCGCCCATCTCGCGCGGCGCGCCGTTCATCGCCTCCAGATCGACATAGAAGGACAGCATGCCGTTGCAGAACCGGCGTCGTTCGGCCTCGCCCAACTTGCCGGCCGTGCCCGATCCGGTCAGCGCGCCCGCCATCACTTCCATCATGAAGTTCATGCCGAAGCCCTTGTGCTCGCCGAAGGCCCGCAGCGCGCCCGGCCCCTGCGAGGGATCGGGGTAGATCGTGTCCGCCGTGGGGCCGTAGAGCGGCCGGGGATCGGCGGTGATCGAACCGTCGCCATCGACGATCGCGCCCGCCGGCAGCGGCTTGCCGCCCTTAAGGGCGACCAGCGCCTTGCCCTCGGCCACCAGCGAGGTGGCGAAGTCGAGAATGATGTGGTCGGAGCCCGCGACCGGTGCGCCGATGCAGAAGGGGTTCGTGCTGCTGCGGCGGCTGGAGCCCCCGAAGGGCGCAACCAGAAGCGAGCCTCGGACATTGACCATATGGACCGACACCATGCCGGCGTCGGCGGCCCTTTCGGCCCAGTCGCCGATGCGCCCGATATGTCCGGCGTTGCGCAGCGCCACCATGGCCACGCCCTGCTGCTTCGCCTTCGCGATGCCGACATCTACGGCCTGCTCGCCGACTGTCTGGCCGAAACCGTACTGGCCGTCGACGATGGCGAAACCGGGTTGGTCCTGCAGCACGCGCAGTTTCTGGTTGGGGATCTGGATGCCGTCCTTGGCCCACTGCACATAGCGCGGGATGCGGATCACGCCGTGGCTGTCATGGCCGCGCAGATTGGCGCCCGAAAGCCGTGTGACGATGGTCTTCGCCTCTTCTGGCTCACAGCCGACCGCCTCGAACATGGCCGCGCCAAGGCTGCGCATCGTCTCGACCGGCACGTAGACTCGGTCTCCCTCTTCCCTGATCACGCTCAAAGAAGCTCCTCCCCCAATCTTGTTTTCATTCGGATTCCACGACCCGTCCGGATGCGTAGAGTTCCTCGATATGTCCCGGTACGCCGAGCCCGGCCTCGACCGCCGCCAGCATCTCGGCCTCCTTGGCCTTCACGTCCTCGAGCCGCCTGATCACCTGATCAATCAGGCGAAACGGGACGACCACCACCCCGTCGACATCGGCGACGATGATGTCCCCGGCCTCGACATGAACGCCGCCCAGCGTCACCGGCAGGTTCACCGTGCCCGGACCGTTCTTGGCCGGCGAGTTCGGTGTCACCCCGGCCGCGAAGCAGGGCAGGCCGACGCCGATGATCCCCGGCGTATCCCGGACCGCGCCGTCGGTCACGAAGCCGACCGCCCCCCTGTTTCGCGCCATCTGCAGCACCAGATCGCCGACCACGGCCGTATCCATGAAGGCATTGGTTCCCGCGATGATCACGCTGTCCGGTCCTGTCTGGGGCAACGCCGCCAGCACCGCCAAATTGTCCGCCGGTCCGGCATGACAGGTCACGGCGACGCCGCAGAAACTGCTGCGCTCGGGATCGACCGGCTTGATCCGGTAGTCCAGTGCGCCGCCGCCATCCATGGCGTCGACGACGAAGCCGCTTGGCGCGCCCTGCAGCGCGCCGATCTGGGCGTCCGTCGGCCGCGGCGGATTGCTGTTCAGCTTGATCAGCGGTGGATCGTCAATCATCTGCGCGTGCTCCCCCTTCTCTACCCCGAAGGCCGAGCCTATCCATCCAGCATTGCCAGCGCATCCCGAAAGAAGTCGGGTCCGCCGAAATTGCCCGACTTCAGCGCCAGGGCCAGGGGCCTGTCGCCGATGGCCGTGGTCCAGGGCACGCCCGGCGCGATCTCCGGCCCGATCCTCAACGCGCCGACGCCCAGCGCCTGGATCACCGCGCCCGAGGTCTCGCCGCCGGCGACCACGATGGTGCCGTAACCGTCGTGCGCCATACCGCGGGCGACGTGCCCGAAACTCTGCTCGACCAGGGCGCCCGCCTGCTCGCGCCCCAGGCGCGCCTGCACGGCCTCGACATTCTCGGGACTGTCGGTGGCGTAGATCAGGACCGGGTGACCGGGATCCTGATCCGCGGCCCACGCCATCGCCTCCCGCGCCGTCTCCGCCGGATCGGCGATTTCGGCGGGCGTGATGCGGAAGGCGGGAATGCCGGCGGCCTTCGCCCGGGCCACCTGCTCGTTGGTGGCGACGGAACAGCTTCCGGAGAGAATCGCCGCTCGCCCCGATCCCGTGACGGCTTCCGCGCCGCCGGACACCGCCAGATCGCCGCTCGCCCGGAAATTGTCGGGCAGACCAAGCGCTATCCCGGACCCGCCGGTGATCAGCGCCGCGCCACGCAGGGTCTCGCCGATCCGGCGCAGGTCCTCATCCTCGACCGCATCGACGATCGCCAGCCGGCAGCCATTGACGATCAGTGACGCCAGACGGGCGGCGATCGCGTCCGGTCCGGAACGAACCACGTCCAGCGGGACAAGACCGACCTTGTGTGCGCTCTGTCTGGACAGGACGCGGACCAGATCCGGATCTGTCATCGGGTTCAGTGGATGATTTTGCATCCCCGATTCGTTCAGCAGCCGTCCATTGACGAACAGGTGACCCTGATAGAGCGTCCGGCCGGTCGCGGGAAAGGCCGGGCAGGCGATAGCGATTGGCGCGCCGGTCCGCTCCAGCAGAGCATCGGCCACGGGCCCGATGTTCCCCCGGTCGGTGGAATCGAAGGTTGAACAGTATTTGAACAGCAGTTGCTGCGCCCCGGCGTGCAGCAGGGCGTCGGCGGCCTGCAGCGACATGGCGACGGCTTCGTCAGCCGGGTTGCTGCGCGACTTCATGGCCACGACCACCGCGTCCGCATCGCCCGCCAGGCCGATGTTCTCCGGCCCGATCACCTGCACCGTGCGCATGCCGCCCTTGGCCAGCATCAGGGCCAGATCGGTCGCACCGGTCATGTCATCGGCAATGGCGCCAAGAAGTATGCGGGTCCTGTCGGTCATGGCGGCAGCTTAGAACAGCCTTCGCCGCGCCGTGAACTCCCGCCTGCGATGCCGCCGAAAAAGAAACGGGCGGCTGCCACCCCGGCAACCGCCCCTTCCGGTCAGATTTCGTGGTCCGGTCAGGACCCCTGGTATTTCGGCGCCAGCTTCTGGGTGCGGCGCTGGCCCGCGGCCACCTGACCCGGGCGCATGTCGTTGGCAAGCTGGTCGCGCATCTGCGCGGCTTCATTGTCGCCCTTCTCGGCGGCGATGTTCAGCAGCGTCCAGGCCTGCACCTTGTCCTCATCGACGCCGCGACCCTCGGCGAACATGCCGGCAAGCTTCTTCAGCGCGCCCAGATGACCGCCACGCGCAGCAGCCTGGTACCAGGAAACGGCCTTGCCGTACCGCGGCTCGCCACCGACGGTTCCCTGACCGCTCTCGAACATCTGCGCGGCCCGGAAGGTCGCTTCGATATCGCCTTCACCGCCAGTCGCAACATACCGTTCCAGGGCAGCCTTGTGGTCGCCGCTTGCGTACAGCTTCTCGGCTTCCGCTATGTCTGCGCTTGCCGCGCCAATTCCCATCATCGCCAGCGCGGCGGCGGCAACCAGAACCTTCTTCGCACCCTGCATCATTTCGAAACCATCTCCCTGACATCAGTCGTCCCCTGGGGACGCATACACCCGCCGGCGGATCCCACACCGGCTCCTCGATGCAGGCACACACGCAATCCGCGGGCCACCGAGGTCATGATGCGCGGGAAGGTCACAGCATCGTGTCCGCCATGCCACACTTTCCGCGGCTCCACCCGCCAGAGCCGCAAGTTTGTTAACCAATTCGGCGGCGGCGGGCCTTCCGTCCCGTTCCGAGCCGCTCGTGGGATCGAAGCCACGCCAGCCTCAAATTGCGGTTCCGACTGTCACATAATGATTAATGAGACAACGTATTCAGACACCACTCGCATATTGCAACAACTGTATCGCAATGATGCAGTCGGCGGACCGATCCCGGTTGCAGCCTCGAAGTTCACGCCGTATTGGGCAATACATGACGCGATTGCCGGGAAACCTCCGGCGTAGAAAATGGAATTGATGCAATATAATGCAAAAAATTATGGCAATGTTTTGCAAACTCCCCTATAGCCCTCAGCGATCCAGCAACCCCGGAGTCGGAGATGGCTGACATCGTCATCATGGTCGGCACCATGACCGGCACCGCCGAAATGGTGGCGGAAGACATGCAGGCCGAAATCGAGAAGACGAGCGATCATCAGGTCGCCATGCAGCTCATGGACGACCTCGACGAAAGCGCCTTCGACGACCGCGGACGGATCTATCTGATCGTGACCTCGACCTACGGCCAGGGCGAAGTGCCCGACAACGCACTCGACTTCTATGAGGCCCTGACCAGCGGCAAACCCGATCTGGAGGGCGTCCGCTTCGGCGTCTTCGGCCTGGGTGATCAGATGTATGCTGAAACCTATAATCACGGCGGCGAACGTTTCGACAGCCTGCTGACGGATCTTGGTGCGATGCGGATCGGCGACCGCTTCGCCCATGACGCCAGCGGGACGGAAATGCCCGAGGACAAGGGCGTCGAATGGGTTCGCGAGTGGCTGAAGCTGCTGCCGTCCTGAAAGAATCAGGGGGAAACGAAACCATGAGCAATCTCTCGACCGTCGACTGGAGCGTCGTGCCGCCCAGCGTCACCGTTCCGCGCAGCTACAACGCCGCCACCGACTTCATCGACCGCAACATCCTGCAGGGCCGAGGCGACCGCACGGCCTTCATCGATGACCAGGGATCGCTGACCTTCGCCGAACTGGGCGAGAAGGTCGGCCGGGCCGGAAATGCGCTGAAATCGCTCGGGCTCGGCCCCGAGGACCGGGTGCTGATGGTCATGCAGGACACGGTGGACTTCCCGGCCGTCTTCTTCGGTGCGATCAAGGCCGGCATCGTCCCGGTCCCGGTCAACACCCTGCTCACCACCGCCGACTACGCCTACATGCTGCAGGACAGCCGGGCCAAGGTGGTGATCGTTTCACAGGATCTCTATCCCGTCCTGAAGGATGCCCTCACCGCCCAGCCCTGGGTCCGTCATGTGGTCGTCAGCGGCGGCGGCGCGGATGGCCATCAGGAGCTCTCGGCCCTGATGGCAGAGGCCGATCCGAAGCTGGCCACCGCCGAGACCGTCGCTGACGAGCCCTGCTTCTGGCTCTACAGCTCCGGTTCGACCGGCCGGCCCAAGGGCGCGGTGCATATCCATTCGGACATGGTCAACACCGCCGTTCTCTATGGCCAGCAGGTGCTGAAGCTGACCCAGAACGACGTCGTCTTCTCGGCGGCGAAGCTGTTCTTCGCCTATGGCCTGGGCAACGGCATGTCGTTCCCGCTCTATGCCGGCGCGACGGCCGTGCTGATGGCCGAGCGCCCGACGCCGGATGCGGTGATGAAGCGGCTGGCCGATCACGACCCGACCATCTTCTACGGCGTGCCGACGCTCTACGCCGGCATGCTGGCCAACCCGGACATCAAACCGTCGCGGCCCGACGCCCGGCTGCGCACCTGCGTGTCCGCCGGCGAAGCCCTGCCCCGCGATGTCGGCGAGCGCTGGAACGACCGCTTCGGCGCGCCCATCGTGGACGGCATCGGTTCGACGGAGATGCTGCACATCTTCCTGTCGAACCGGCCCGACGATGTGAAATACGGCACCACGGGCAAGCCCGTGCCCGGCTACGAAATGCGCCTGACAGACGAGAACGGCGCCGACGTACCGCAGGGCGAGGTCGGCGATCTCTGGGTCAAGGGACCGTCCAGCGCCATCGCCTACTGGAACAACCGCGAGAAGAGCGTCGAGACCTTCCACGGCCCCTGGACGCGGACCGGCGACAAGTACCTCGTCGACGAGGACGGCTGCTATGTCTACCAGGGCCGCTCGGACGACATGCTGAAGGTCGGCGGCATCTGGGTCTCGCCCTTCGAGGTCGAATCGGCGCTGGCCGCCCATCCGGCGGTGCTGGAGGCGGCCATTGTCGGTCGCGCCGACGATGACGAACTGATCAAGCCCGAAGCCTTCGTCATGCTGGCTGACGGCCACGCGGGCTCGGCGGATCTCGAGGCCGAACTGAAGGCCTTCGTGAAGGAGAAGCTGGCCCCGTACAAGTACCCCCGCTGGATCAACTTCGTCGACGACCTGCCCAAGACCGCCACCGGCAAGACGCAGCGATTCAAGCTCAGGAGCTGAGCCTTGACCGAACGGACTTTCGTCGAACTCTCCGGCGGGCGGATCGAATATCGCTGGTTCGGACCGCCGGTCGTCGACGCTGGCCGGCCGGTTCTGGTGCTGCTGCACGAAGGCCTGGGCTGTGTCGAACTCTGGCGGGACTTTCCGGACCGCCTTGCGGCGGCGACCGGCTGCCGGGTGCTGGCCTACAGCCGCTTCGGATATGGCGCATCGGCGCCCTGCGCCCTGCCCCGCCCGGTCCGCTACATGCACGACGAGGCCATCGACGTGCTGCCGGAACTGCTGCAGGCGCTGGCGGTGCGGCAGCACATCCTGGTCGGCCATTCGGACGGCGGATCCATCGCCCTGATCCATGCGGGATCAGCCGAGCGCCCGGGACTGGTGGCCATGGTCACCATGGCCGCGCACATCTTCAACGAACCGATCAACACCGTCGCCATCACCAAGGCCCGGGAGGCTTATGACGGCGGCAAGCTGCGCGAGGCGCTGGCCCGCTATCACGGCAGCAACACCGACTGCGCCTTCCGGGGCTGGTCCGAGGCCTGGCTGTCCGACGGGTTCAGGAAATGGAACCTGGAGGAATATCTGCCCGGTATCAGCGTCCCTTCGTTGATCATCCAGGGTGAGGACGACGAGTACGGTACCGTCGCGCAGGTCGACGGGATCATGGCCGGTCTGAGGTCCGAGAAATCGTCGCTGATGATCCCCAATTGCGGACACTCTCCCCATCGGGACCGCCCGGCGGAGACCGTGGCCGCGATCTCGGACTTTGCCGCCCGTTTCATGTGAGATAGGTTCGATCCGGCATCCGGCAGGGTTGGGGGACGAGGCTTGGCTGCGGAAGGTCCGACGGCGGCGCAACTGAACTATCTGAAACGCGGTCTCGGCCAGCCGGGCGGCAAGCTGCCCCTGTTCGACGAGGACGGTCAGGCCGTCTCGGCGCGCACGATCCGCGCCTGCATCGACAAGGGATGGGCCGAACCATGGTTCGAGAATCCGATCAAGCCCGACTGGCTGGTCTGCAAGCTGACCACCACCGGCCGGGAGATCGCCGGCGGCGCATAGGCATCGCTGTCTGCCTGCTGCTGGCGGTCCTGGGCCTCGCCGCACCAGGATTCGCCACGGAAGCGCCACCCAGGGAAGTCCGGGAAAGCGCCCAGGCCGGGGACACGGCGGCGCAACTGGCGCTGGGCCGCCACCACCTGAACCGCGACAGCACCGATTTCGATCCCCAGGTGGCCCGATACTGGCTGACGCAGGCCATGAAGGGCGGATCGGCGGAAGCGGCCACCGAACTCGCAGACCTTCTGCTGGATCACGGCGACACCGGCGAGGAATTCAACACGGCGATGGAAGCGCTGGCAATCGGCGTCGAGGCCGGACTGCCGCGGGCGCAGTTCCGGCTGGCATCCATTCTGGCGAACGGTTTCGGCATCGCCACGCCGGACGCCAGCCGCGCCAGGTCGCTCTATCAACTCGCAGCCGATCAGGGGCATGCACCCTCGCAGGCCGCGCTGGGCGTGTTCTATTTCGAAGGCATTGCGGGCGAGAGATCCATCGAGCGCGCGGCGCAACTGTTCCGGGCCGCGGCGGCGCAGGGCGATGCATTGGGGCAATACCATGTCGCGATTCTGAACTTCGCCGGCGTCGGCAAGATCCCCGATCCGGCAGCGGGTCTGAAATGGCTGCGGCAGGCGGCCGATCAGAAGCTACCGCAGGCGCTGCTGGCTCTCGGACAGATGCACTATGACGGCCGTCTGGTCGAAAAGGACGACGACAAGGCCGTTGAGCTCGTCACCGCCGCCGCTCAGGCCGGTCTGGCCGAGGCGCAGCTTCAGTTTGGCGTCTGGCGGGCCAGAGGCATCGGCGGAGCACCCGACGACCGTGTCGCCGTGGCCTGGTACCGCCGGGCCGCCGAGCAGGGCAATCCCGACGCGCAATACCTGCTGGGCAACCACCTCGCCTCAGGTCGTGGCGTCACCATGGATGTCGAGCACGGAATTTTCTGGCTGGAAGCCGCCGCAAGATCGGGCCACCCCGATGCGGAAGGGCGCATCCGGTACTATCTGGAAAGACAGCAGGCCGGTTCCGCCGGCGCAAAGGACACGGAGTGAGGCAATGCCGATCGGCGATTTCAACGGGCTGCTGCTGGCGACCGCGGTTTTCCTCCTAATCCACATCGTGCCGTCGAGCGCGCTGCGCGGCCGAATCACCGGCGCCATCGGCGAAGGCGCCTACATGGGCGCATATTCCGTCCTGTCGCTGGCGGCGCTGGTCTGGATGGTGCTGGCCTTCAACGCCTCGGGGCCCGGCCCGGTGCTCTGGTACAATCCCGGCCCGATCCAGTATCTCAGCGTCGCGCTGATGTTCGTCGCGCTGGTGCTGGGCGTGGGCGGCCTGATCGGGAACAACCCGACATCGGTCGGCGGCAAGGTGGCCGGCGGGGGCGATCCCGCTACCGGATTCCTTCGCATCACCCGGCATCCGTTCCTGACAAGCGTGGTGATCTGGACAATCGCCCACCTGCTTGTGCGCGGCGACATGCGCTCGATCGTATTCTTCGGCGGCTTCGGCCTGCTGGCTGCTGTCGGAACCCTTCTGATCGACGCCAAGACATCGCGCCGGCTCGGCGAGGACTGGCAGCGCTTCGCCGGCGTCACCTCCATCGTGCCCTTCCTTGCCATACTGCAGGGCCGCAACCGCCTGAGCCTGCGGGAACTGAAGCTCTGGCGGCTGGCAATCGGGATTGCCGTGTTCCTGCTGGTGCTGTGTTTCCATGCCGACATCATGGGCGTCCTGCCCCTGCCCTGACCGCTTGCACGATTCGTCTGCCATCTTATATTAACCTGATGGTTAATGAAGAAGAGCGACTCGATCTGGTCTTTGGCGCGCTGTCGGATGCGACGCGGCGCGCGATGCTGGCCCGGCTGGGCCGGGGGCAGGCCACGGTTTCGGAACTGGCGGCTCCGTTCGAGATGTCGATGCCGGCCATCACCAAGCATCTCAACGTGCTGGAGCGCGCCGGCCTGATCAGCCGCAGGAGGGATGGGCGCATGAAGATCTGCACCGTCAACCCCGACGCCGCCGAGAATGCGCGGGAATGGATCGAACAGCAGTCGAAGTTCTGGAACGGCAGTCTGGACCGTCTGGAGAAGCTGCTGGCGCAGGAGGAAGCGTCGCATGACGCCTGACGGAGCTTCCCCTGCGATCGATGGCGCGGGCGACGTCTGGCGCTGCGAGATCCGCCGCGATTTCGCCGCACCGCTCTCCCAGGTCTGGCGCGCCTTCGCCGATCCGGCGCGGCTGGCCGCGTGGTTCGGCCCGGAAGGACTGACCACGGAGATCGAAAGCTTCGATTTTCGCCCCGGCGGCGACTACCGCCTGACCATGACCGCCGAAGATGGCCGGATCTTTCCACTGAAGGGCCGCTTCGTCGAGATCGTGGAAGGCAGGAAACTGGTCATGACCTGGCTGTGGCTGATGCCCGATGCGACCGGTATCGAGACCCTCGTGTCATTCGTCCTCGAGCCTGCCGATGATGGCACCCACCTGACCCTGACGCACGAACGCTTCGCCGACGCCGACAACGCTGCCGGTCATGGCGAGGGCTGGGACAGTTCACTGCGCAAGCTGGCCGCCCACCTGGCTTGAACTCCGCCGGCCAAGAGGGTCAGATGCGGCCATGAACGCCGCCGAGAGAGAAACCTTCTTCGCCCGCCTGCAGGCCGCCAATCCGGAGCCGAAGGGCGAGCTGAACTACACCAATGCCTACACGCTGCTGGTCGCCGTCGTGCTGTCGGCCCAGGCCACGGATATCGGCGTGAACAAGGCCACCGGCCCGCTGTTCGCAATCGCCGATTCGCCGGAGAAGATGCTCGAACTCGGCGAGGACCGGGTGCGGGACTTCATCAAGACCATCGGGCTTTACAAGAACAAGGCGAAGAACGTCATCAAGCTGAGCGAGCAGCTGATCGCCGAACATGGCGGCGAGGTGCCTGACGATCGCGATGCGCTGGAACAGCTCGCCGGGGTCGGGCGCAAGACCGCCAATGTCGTGCTCAACATCTACTTCGGGCAGCCGACCATCGCCGTCGACACGCATCTGTTCCGGGTCTCCAACCGCACCGGGCTGGCGAAGGGCAAGACGCCGCTGGAGGTGGAGAAGAAGCTGCTGAAGCGGGTGCCGAAGCCCTACCTGCTGCACGCCCACCACTGGCTGATCCTGCACGGCCGGTACATCTGCAAGGCGCGCAAGCCCGACTGTCCCAACTGCGTGGTCAGCGAAGTCTGCCGCTTCAGGGGAAAGACCGTGGTGGCCTGAGCCTCACTCGCCCTTCTTGAGCTGGAAGGGGTTCATCATGCCCATGACGTTGTAGCCGGCGTCGACATGATGCACCTCGCCGGTGACCCCGGCGGACAGGTCGGACAGGAAGTAGACCCCGGCCCCACCCACATCCTCATGCGTGATCGCCCGCATCAGCGGCGCATGATCCCGGGCATAGCCGAAGACGTAGCGCGCATCGCCGACCGCAGCGCCGGAGACGGTGCGCATCGGCCCGGCAGAGACTGCATTCACGCGGATATTGTCGCGGCCCAGATCGACCGCCAGGTAGCGCACGCTGGTTTCCAGCGCGGCCTTGGCCACGCCCATCACGTTGTAGGACGGCATCCAGCGCTCGGCGCCGGAGAAGGAGAGCGTCAGCAGGCTGCCGCCATCGCGCATCAGCGGCGCGGCGCAACGCGCGGTCTCGGTGAAGGAATAGCAGCTGATGTCCATGGTCCGCGCGAAGTTGGCGGCGGTGGTATCGACATAACGGCCCTTGAGCTCGTTCTTGTCCGAGAAGGCGATGGCGTGGAGCACGAAATCGAGCCGGTCCCATTCCTTCTCGATGCGTCTGAAGACGCGCGGCAGGTCACCGTCGGCCGTGACGTCGCAGGGTTCCAGGAAATCCGCGCCGATCGATTCGGCCAGCGGCTTCACCCGCTTCAGCATGGCGTCGCCCTGATAGGTGAAACCAAGCTCGGCGCCCTCTTCGTGACAGGCCTTCGCGATTGCCCAGGCGATCGAATGATCGTTGGCGACGCCCATGATCAGGCCACGGCGGCCAGACAGAATTCCGTCGGCCATGTTCAGTCCGCCAGCTTCTTGAACACGAGGCTGGCATTGGTGCCGCCGAAGCCGAAGCTGTTCGACATGACGCAGTTCAGACCGGCATTGTCTTCGCGCTTGTAGACCAGCGGGAAACTGCCGACGCCCTCGTCCGGATTGTCGATGTTCACCGACGCCGTCAGGAAGTCATGCTCCAGCATCAGCAGCGAGTAGATCGCCTCCTGCACGCCGGCCGCGCCCTGGCTGTGCCCGGTCAGGCTCTTGGTCGAGCTCACGCGGGGCAGATCGTCGCCGAAGACTTCGCGGATCGAGTTCAGTTCGATGATGTCGCCGACCGGCGTCGCCGTGCCGTGAGCATTGATGTAGTCGATCTTCGTGTCGCCGATGGTCGAGCGCGCAAGCTGCATCACGCGCACGCCGCCCTCGCCCGAGGGGGCCACCATGTCCGCGCCGTCGGAGGTCGCGCCATAACCGACGACCTCGGCGTAGATCTTCGCGCCGCGGGCCTTCGCGTGCTCAAGCTCTTCCAGCACCAGCATGCCGCCGCCGCCGGAGATCACGAAGCCGTCGCGGTCGCGGTCATAGGCGCGCGAGGCCTTCTCCGGCGTGTCGTTGAACTTCGACGACATCGCGCCCATCGCGTCGAACAGCATCGACAGCGTCCAGTGCAGTTCCTCGCCGCCGCCGGCGAAGACGATGTCCTGCTTGCCGAGCTGGATGCTTTCGTAGCCATTGCCGATGCAATGCGCGCTGGTCGAGCAGGCCGACGAGATCGAGTAGCTCATGCCCTTGATCTTGAATGCCGTCGCCAGGTTGGCGGAATTGGTCGAGGACATGCAGCGCGGCACCATGAAGGGGCCGATGCGCTTCACGCTCTTCGCCCGCGCGATGTCTGCGGCCTGCACCTGATTCGAAGTCGACGGCCCGCCGGAACCCGCGATGATGCCGGTGCGCGGGTTGGAGACCTCGTTCTCTTCCAGCCCGGCGTCCTCGATCGCCTCCTGCATGGCCATGTAGTTCCAGGCCGCGCCCATGCCCATGAAACGCAGGATGCGCTTGTCGATATGGTCGGCCGGATCGGCCTTGATCGAGCCCTGGATCTGGCTGCGCATGCCGACTTCGGCGTATTCCGGCGCGAACTCGATTCCGGAGCGGCTGTTTCTCAGACTGTCCAGCACCTCGGCCTTGTTGTTGCCGATGGATGAGACGACCCCGAGCCCGGTGACGACAACTCTCTTCAAGGGAAAACCCCGCTTAGTTCTCGGCTGCCTGGAACAGCCCGACCCGAAGATCCTTGGCCGTGTAGATTTCCTTGCCGTCGGCCTTCACGACGCCGTCGGCGATCCCCATGACCAGACGGCGGGCGATGGTCCGCTTGATGGACAGGTGATAGGTGACCTTCTTGACGTTCTTGAGAACCTCGCCGGCGAACCGGACCTCGCCGACGCCGAGCGCGCGCCCGCGCCCCGGCAGTCCGAGCCAGCCCAGGAAGAAGCCGACCGACTGCCACAGGGCGTCCAGCCCCAGACAGCCCGGCATCACCGGATCATTCTCGAAGTGGCAGGCGAAGAACCAGTGGTCCTGCTGCACGTCCAGTTCGGCCTCGATCTCGCCCTTGCCATAGGTGCCGCCGGTCTCCGAGATTCGGACGATGCGGTCGAACATCAGCATGGGCGGCAACGGCAGACGGGCATTGCCCTCGCCGAACATCTTGCCATGGGCGCATTCAAGCAGTTCTTCGTAGGTAAAGCTGGATTGGCGTTCGCTCAAAAGTCAGGCCTCAATCATTGGGCGCCCGCCGGCCGCGGCCCCGCGCACCTCAGATGCAATTCGCCGGACTATAGCGGCAACGCCAATGCTGCAAAACCCGATAATCCAAGGGTTTTCACTGTTCATAATGACGCGCGTCCGGCACAGGGCTTCTGTTCACGCCCCACGGGAGCTATATAGGTTGCATGACAAGCGTTGAAACACATTCGATGTCGGATCGTCTGCGGGAGGCGGGTTTGCGCCCCACCCGGCAGCGGTTGGCCCTTGCCGGCCTGCTGTACAGGCAGGGCGACCGGCATGTGACGGCGGAACAGCTTTATGACGAGGCGTTGCGCGATGACGTCGCCGTGTCGTTGGCGACTGTCTACAACTGCCTGCACCAGTTCACGCGCGCCGGCCTGATCCGGGAAGTCGTCGTCGATCCGGGCCGATCATACTTCGACACGAATGTCAGCCAGCATCACCATTTCTACCATGGCGGCACCGGTCAGCTGACCGACATTCCCGCGTCGTCCATCGACATCGGCGACCTGCCTGCGGCGCCGGACGGCACCCGCATCGCCAGCGCCGAGGTGATCATTCGCCTGACCGACGTCTGAGGCGCGGCGCTCCCTCATCCTGATAACGGTTCGCAATAGTTTGGAATTATTCCAAACTATTGACTCCGACTGCGCCCTCGCTTACCTCAGCAGTCAGCGCTCGGGGGTTGGGCGCACGTCATCTCGTACACAGGAGGAGATCACCAATGTCGCTGAAAGGCAGCAAGACTGAAGAGAGCCTGAAGGAAGCCTTCGCCGGCGAGAGCCAGGCCAACCGCCGCTATCTCTACTTCGCCCAGAAGGCCGACGTTGAGGGCTACAACGACGTGTCCGCCGTGTTCCGCTCGACCGCTGAAGGCGAGACCGGCCACGCACACGGCCACCTGAAGTTCCTGGAAGAAGTCGGCGACCCGGCCACGGGCGAGCCGATCGGCACCACCGAAGCCAACCTCAAGGCCGCGATCGCCGGCGAGACCCACGAATACACCGACATGTATCCGGGCATGGCGAAGACCGCCCGCGACGAGGGTTTCGACGAGATCGCCGACTGGTTCGAGACCCTGGCGAAGGCCGAGAAGAGCCACGCCGGCCGTTTCCAGAAGGCCCTGGACTCCATGGGCTGACCCAGAAGGTCACGACGGGCGGCGGCGCCGAGCCGCCGCCCGTTTCTTCTCTTTTCTTTTGCTGATTACCGACCGCAGGAGTGGACCATGAGCGAAGGTGGTCTGGAAGCCCCTGAACGCAAGCCGATTGACTGGCAGAATCCCGAATTCTTCGACGCCGAGGCGATTGACGCCGAACTGCGCCGGGTCTTCGACATCTGTCACGGCTGCCGCCTCTGCTTCAATCTCTGTGACAGTTTTCCAAAGCTGTTCGACCTGATCGACGAGAGCGATTCCGGCGAACTTGACACCGTGTCGTCCGACGATTTCAAGCCGGTGGTCGACGCCTGCACGCTCTGCGACATGTGCTTCATGTCGACATGCCCCTACACGCCGCCGCACGAGTTCATGCTGGACTTCCCGCATCTGATGCTGCGCTACCGCGCCGCCGAGTTCCGCAATGGCGACACCGGATTCTGGGACCGCCAGTTGGCGAAGACCGACCGCAACGGCAAGCTGATGGGCATGGTCGCGCCCGCCGCCAACTGGGCTTCGAAGACATCCAACAAGCTGACCCGGCCCATTCTGGAAGACATTGCCGGCGTCGATCGCCGCGCCGACCTGCCGGCGTTCCACAGCAGCAGCTTCAAGTCGCGCGCCGCACACCCGCCGAAGGTCAATGCCGAGGCTCCCGCCGCGGGGCGCAAGGCCGTGCTCTACGCCACCTGTTTCGTGAATTACAACAATCCCGGCATCGGCGAGGCGGCGCAGGCGATTCTGGCCGCCAACGGCGTCGAAACCGCCGTCGAATACCCCGAATGCTGCGGCATGCCGCAGCTTGAACAGGGCGATATCGAGGACGTGGCCCGCCGCGCCAAGACCGTCGCTTCGGCCATGAAGCCCTGGCTGGACCGCGGCTACGATGTGGTGGCGCTGGTGCCGTCCTGCGCCCTGATGCTGAAGTTCGAGTGGCCGCTGATCCTGCCCGAGGATCCGGAGATCCGCCGGCTGGCCGAAGCCACGCGCGATATCACTCAATACATCGTCGAGATCGCGAAGGAAGAAGGCCTCGCGGTCGAACCGAAGCCGCTGGGCGGCAGCGTAAGCCTGCATATGGCCTGCCATGCCCGGGCGCAGAACATCGGCAACAAGGCCGCCGAGATGCTGCGCCTGATCCCCGACAACGAGATCAAGATCATCGAGCGCTGTTCGGGCCATGGCGGAAGCTGGGGCGTGAAGAAGGAAAACTTCGACACGGCGCTGAAGGTGGGCAAGAACGCTGCCCGCGCCGCCGGACGCGAAGGCAGCGACTTCGTGTCGTCGGAGTGCCCGCTGGCCGGACAGCACATGCTGCAGGGCATGGAACTTCTCAACGCGGAGAACAGCGAGACCTTCAAGGCGCCGCCGAAGGTCTCCGAACATCCGGTGGAACTGTTCGCCAGAGCCTGCGGACTGATCTGATCGGCCCATCGCCGAAGCCATTTTCGAGGACCATCAACGGGCAGGCCCCGCCGCCCGGTGAATCAGAGAGGTGTTGACCATGCCGATCGAGAGCAAGACGTCGCTGACAGCCGGCGACATCATCCCGAACGCCGAATTCGAGGCGAACCGCAAGGAACTCCAGGCCGAACTCCGCGCCCACAAGCAGCACCGGCGCATCGATGTCGGTCCCTTCGCCTCCATCTTCTTCGAGAGCTACTTCACCATGTGGTGGCAGATTCAGGAGATGCTGCGCGTCGAGGGCGGCGGCGAGGAACAGCTCGCCGACGAGCTGGTGGCCTATGCGCCGATGGTGCCGGGCGGGCGCAACCTGTCGGCCACCATGATGCTGCAGATCGAGGATCCGGTCCGCCGCGCCCGTGAACTCTCGACCCTCGGCGGGATCGAACACGAGGTCTCGCTGGTGATTGGCGGCGAGGCCGTGAAGGGCGAGGCGGAGGACGATCTCGACCGCACGACCGCCGACGGCAAGGCCTCGTCGGTACACTTCTTCCTGTTCCCGCTGAGCGACCGGCAGGCGGCGGCGCTGAAGAGCGGCGAAGCCGAGGTGCAGTTCCGGATCAGCCATCCGAACTACAACCACATCGCCATCCTGACCGCAGACCAGAAGACGGCGCTGGCGGCGGATCTCACCTGAGGTTCAGCCGCTACCGGCCGGGTCTTCCTGGCCGGGCTTGAAGCTCTTGGCGGAGATGCCGTAGCGCGCCAGCCGGTCATAGAGTGTGTTGCGGGGCAGTCCGAGCAGACGCGCAGCCTCGACCGCCTTGCCGCCGGTCTTGCGCAGGGTCTCCTCGATCACCCGCTTCTCGAAGGCCTCCATCTGCTCGGCCAGGGTCAGGGCGGTGCCGTCCAGCCCGGTCTCTCCGCCAAAGGCGACGGCCCGCGCGAACTCCCGCAGTTCCGGCAGGTTGCCGGACCAGGGCCGCGCCATCAGTTCCGACAGCACCTCCTCGGTCACCTCGGGCGTGTCCGCATCCGGGCCGCCGACCGCCTGCCGCAGGGCAACCTCGAAGATCTCCGGAATGTCTTCCCGGCGTTCCTCCAGCGAGGGCACGCGCAATTCCATCGGGTCATCCGGCCCGGCAACGGCGCCTGCAACCTCGCCCGACGGAACTCCGGCCACGACGATCGGACGGCAGTCCGGATGAACAGCGGCGACCTCCTGCCAGGCCGCGTGCAGGCTCTCGGCATCGCCGCCCTCGGGCAGGACAAGGACGATATCGGCCTCGACGCCGGCGCCGCCAAGCTGCCGCAAGGCTGACGCCGCATCATGGCCGACGACAAGCTGGACGAACTCGGCCGGTTCCGGGGCCAGCCGGTTGATCACCTGCGCGGCCTGTCTGCGACCAGCGCCCGGTGCGCCATAGATATGCAACGGCACGCGGTGTTCGGCGGCGGCCCTGAGCTGCTCCCGGAAGGCCGAGCTGACCGTGCCGCTGCCCGGGAACGCCGCCAGCGCCGGGTCATTGCGCCGGAGCTGCCGCTCCACGCGCCGCGAGCGCAGCACCACTTCGCGATGCGCCATGGCGCGGTCCAGCACCTCGACGAGACGTTCGGTGCTGCAGGGCTTCTCCAGATAGTCCCAGGCTCCCTCCTTCATCGCCCGCATCGCAGTGGGTACGTCGGAATGGCCCGTCAGCAGGATCACCGGCAGTTCCTCGTCCGCCGAGCGGGCCGCGCGCAGCACATCGAACCCGTCCTGGTGCGGCATGCGGATGTCGGAGAGGACCACACCGGAAAAATTCGCCCGCAGATGCCGCCGCGCCTGGACGTAGCCCGACATGGCCAGAGGGATCATGCCGGCCAACTCGATGGTCTGGGCCAGCGAAGTGCGCAAGCCGTCGTCATCCTCGATCAGCAGCACCTGTCGTTTCATGCCGCCATCTCCTCGCCGGCTGCCAGCAGCAGCACCGTGAAGACCGCGCCGCCGTCGGGATGGTTCTCAGCCACGATCTCGCCGCCGAAGCCGCGCACGATGCCGAAGGAGATCGACAGGCCCAGCCCCAGGCCCTTCGATGCGCCCAGATCCTTTGTCGAATAGAAGGGCTCGAACACCCGCTCCGGCTCCGAGATGCCGGGGCCGGTGTCACGGACCGAGAAGCGCACCACATTCGCCGCCGGTTCCAGCCGGATGACGATCTTCCCCTCCGGCTGCCCGGCCATTGCGTCGACGGCATTGGTCAGCAGATTCACCACCACCTGCTGCAGCCGCACCGGCCCGCCCATCACCTCGACCCCTGCTTCCGGCAACTGGCAGTCGACGCCAACGCCGGAGCGGCTCAGCACCGGCTCCACCAGAGCCAGCGCCTCGTTCACCACCGCGCAGAGTTCCACCCGCTCGACCGTCTCCGGCTCCGAGCGGGCGAAGGCCCGGAGGTTGCGGATGATGCGGGTGATCCGCTGCACCTGGGACGAGATGTGGCCGAGGTTCTCGGAGGCGTTCTCCTGACGGCCGAGTTCCAGAAACCGCTTGGCGTTGTCGGCGAAGTTGCTGATCGCGGCCAGCGGCTGGTTCAGTTCATGGCTGATGCCGGCGGACATCTGCCCCAGCGCGGTCATCTTCGACGCCTGCACTAACTGGTTCTGCGTCGCCTGCAGTTCCGAGGTGCGTTCCTCCACGCGCGCTTCCAGACGGGCGTTCGCGGCCTCCTCGATCGCCAGTCTGTCCGCGACCCGCCGGCGCCACAGCGCGCCGATGACGGCCGCAAGCCCGAGCAGGGCAAGAGCCGAAGCCACCAGCAGCGCGCGTTGCGACGCGGCCTGCCGGGCCGGCGCGACATCCAGGAAACCTCTGGCGGTCATCTCGATGATCGGCACCTCGCGGGATATCACCAGCGAGGTCGAAGGGAGGTCCGGCGCACCGACAAAGTCCCACAGCGCGTGCGGTCCGATGCGCCGCCGCCGATGTTCGGCGAAGGGCGCGAAACGCTGGTCCCCGGCAATCTGCTTGTCCTGATGCAACAGCAGCGACGGCCGGTTGGACGCAAACACCACCCCGGCATCGTCGAAGAAGCCAAGGGTTTCGGGCACGAAGCTCCATTCGAACTCCAGCTTGGCGATATCCGCCGAGATCAGCACCGCGCCCGCCGGCGGCGGACGCCCGCGAATGACGCCCCGGCTCAGACGGACCTGACGGGTCCGCGCTTCCAGCACATGCGCAAGCCCCAGCCGCCCGTTCAGGGCTGCCCGCAGCAAGGGATCGCCCCGGCGCGAGACATGGCCCGCGTTGAGATCCGAGGATGCGATCACGGTGCCGGCCCTGTCGATCAGTTCGATCCGGCCAGCGCCATAGGTCAGCGCCCGGTCACGCAGGTAGGAGCCGATTGCACCCATGTCCTCGCCGGCCGCCAGCGCCGCGGCCACGACCCTGTCCCGCGCCAGCACGTTGACCAGAACCCGGTAGCGGTCGAGCTGGTTGGCCAGCCGCTCAGCCGCCTGTTCGACACGGATTTCGCCGGTTTCGGCCAGACGGTCGAGATTGCCCCGGTAGCTGCTGCGCCAGACCTCCCAGGTCAGGGCGGCGGCCGCGGCCAGGTAGACGATCACAAGCAGCCAGGCGGTTCTCGACACGGGACGGTTCCGGACTTCGTTACCCTGGATCGACGGTCAGCGGGCAAGGCGCACGGGGGCCACTTACATGACACGTCAACTGTCCGAAAATTCGGACAAAACCGCTTCCGACGCAATCATCTTTCAACAATCCATTGAAATTCATTGGTAAATTATTTCGTCAAAAAAGCTTTGCCGAAGACGCCGGGCTCTGTCTCCCTGTGCGAACGCAGATTGCACTGCGGTCAATCCGGGAGGGATACATGAAACGCTTTATGAAGACGACGCTGGTTGCCGTTGCGGCGCTGGGCCTGGTTTCGGGCGCGGCGCAGGCGAGCGAGTGCCAGGACGGTGAAGTGGTGATCAAGTTCAGCCACGTCACCAACACCGACAAGCATCCGAAGGGCATTGCCGCTTCCCTGCTGGAGAAGCGCGTCAATGAGGAGATGAACGGCAAGGCCTGCATGGAGGTCTTCCCGAACTCGACCCTCTATGACGACAACAAGGTGCTGGAAGCGATGCTGCAGGGCGACGTGCAACTCGCTGCGCCGTCCCTGTCGAAGTTCGAGACCTTCACCAAGCAGTTCCGCATTTTCGATCTGCCCTTCATGTTCGCCGACATCAACGCCGTTGAGGCGTTCCAGAACGGCGAGGCCGGCCAGAAGATGCTGGACAGCATGCAGCGCCGCGGTCTGCAGGGCCTGGCCTACTGGCACAACGGCATGAAGCAGATGTCGGCCAACAAGCCGCTGATCAGCCCGTCCGACGCCAAGGGACTGAAGTTCCGTGTGCAGCCGTCCGACGTGCTGGTCGCGCAGATGGAAGCCATCGGCGGCACCCCGCAGAAGATGGCCTTCTCCGAGGTGTATGGCGCCCTGCAGCAGGGTGTTGTCGACGGTCAGGAGAACACCTGGTCGAACATCTACGGCAAGAAGTTCTTCGAAGTGCAGGACGGCGTGACGCAGACCGACCACGGCATCATCGACTATTTGCTGGTCACCTCGGTCGACTGGCTGGACAGCCTGAAGCCTGACGTCCGCGACCAGTTCCTGCAGATCGTTTCCGAGGTCACCGCGGCGCGGAACGCCGAATCCACCAAGGTGAACGATCAGGCCAAGCAGGCGATCATCGATGCCGGCGGCACCGTTCGTCAGCTCACCCCGGCGCAGCGCGCCGAGTGGGTCGCCGTGATGAAGCCGGTCTGGGACAAGTTCAAGGACGATGTCGGCGAGGACAACATCGCCGCTGCCCAGAAGGCCAACATGACCAACTGAGCCACGTTTCCGGAAGGGGCGGCGCCAATGCGCCGCCCCCGACGGTTTCGTGCTTGGGGAGGGGGTTGAAATGGACCGGTCCGCCTCGTTCTTCGACAAGATCGAAGAACGCCTGATCGCGGTCATCCTGGGCCTGATGACCGTTCTGACATTCGTCAATGTCATTGCCCGCTACGTTTTTGACACCGGGATACTCTGGGGTCTCGAAGTCACCGTGTTCATGTTCGGCTGGCTGGTGCTGCTCGGCGCCTCCTACGCCGTCAAGATCAAGGCGCATCTGGGCGTCGACGCGGTCCTCAACATGTTCAAGTCGCCGGGCCGGCGACGGCTGGGTCTGATCGCCGCGCTCTGCTGCATCGTCTATGCGTTCCTGCTGCTGAAGGGGTCCTGGGACTACTGGGCCAACTTCGCCGGCCTGCCCGCCACCGAGGGCCGCTGGTTCCCGCTCGGCTTCGAGGAGAAGTTCCGCGACAAGGCCTGGTACGAGACCGCTAGCACCCCGATGCCCAACCTGTTCGGCTGGGAGCCGCTGAAGTGGATGGAGGACGCGTTCAACCAGGGCGAGAAGTACGAGAAGATCCCGCGGATGATCCCGTACCTTGTCATGCCGCTGTCCATGGCGCTGCTGCTCTACCGGTTCATCCAGGCCGGGATCCGCGTCGCGCAGGGCCGGGCGGAAAGCATGATCGCTTCCCATGAAGCCGAAGAAGCCGTCGAAGAAGCGGCCAGCAAGCTGAAGGAAGACTGATCCATGGACGTTGCACTTCTCTTCGCCGCCATCATCGGCCTGCTGCTGATCGGCGTTCCCATCGCGGTCGCTCTTGGCCTGTCGTCCATCGGCTTCCTGCTGATCCATTCCGACTCGTCTCTGGCCTCGATCTCGCAGACCCTGTTCCATGCGTTCGAGGGTCACTACACCCTGCTGGCCATCCCGTTCTTCATCCTGGCCTCGTCCTTCATGTCGACCGGCGGGGTGGCGAAGCGGATCATCCGCTTCTCGATCGCCTGCGTCGGGCACTTCCCGGGCGGCCTCGCCATCGCCGGCGTCTTCGCCTGCATGATGTTCGCCGCGCTGTCGGGCTCCTCGCCCGCCACCGTCGTCGCCATCGGCACCATCGTCATCGCCGGCATGCGCCAGGTGGGCTACACTAAGGAATTTGCGGCTGGCGTGATCTGCAACGCGGGCACGCTGGGCATCCTGATTCCGCCCTCCATCGTCATGGTGGTCTATGCCGCCGCGGTCGAGGTCTCGGTCGGACGCATGTTCCTGGCCGGCGTCATTCCCGGGCTGCTGGCCGGCCTGATGCTGATGCTCGCAATCTATGGCATCGCCAAATACAAGGACCTGCCCAAGGGCGACTGGGCCGGCTGGGCCGAGATCTTCGCCTCGGCGCGCGAAGCAGCCTGGGGCCTGCTGCTGATCGTCATCATCCTGGGCGGCATCTATGGCGGCATCTTCACGCCGACCGAAGCCGCCGCCGTGGCCGCGGTCTACGCCTTCATCATCGCCACCTTCGTCTATCGCGACATGGGACCGCTGGCGACAGGCGACGGCGAAGCCAGGCTGTCCCTGCTGCAGCGGCCCGTGGCCATCGTCTCCGCCCTGTTCCACGAGGACACGCGCAGGACACTGTTCGACGCCGGCAAGCTGACGGTCACCCTGCTGTTCGTGATCGCCAACGCGCTGATCCTGAAGCACGTGCTGACCGACGAACAGATCCCGCAGCAGATCACCGAGGCGATGCTGGCGGCAGGTCTGGGCCCGGTCATGTTCCTGATCGTCGTGAACGTCATCCTGCTGATCGGCGGTCAGTTCATGGAGCCGTCGGGTCTGCTGGTCATTGTCGCGCCGCTGGTCTTCCCGATCGCCATCGAGCTGGGCATCGATCCGATCCATCTGGGCATCATCATGGTGGTGAACATGGAGATCGGCATGATCACGCCGCCGGTGGGCCTGAACCTGTTCGTCACCTCCGGTGTCGCCGGCATGCCGATGATGGCGGTGGTCCGCGCGGCCCTGCCCTTCCTGGCGGTGCTGTTCGTCTTCCTGATCATCGTGACCTACGTGCCGTGGATCTCCACGGTGCTGCCGAACGCGGTGATGGGTCCGGAGATCATCACCAAGTAGCGGCGCTCAATCTCCCTCAGGCGAGGATCTCGGCCCAGTGCCGGGACCCGTCGAGGGGGATGTGCGTGCGCACCTGGCGCGGCATGGACGGCGGCACAGGCTGGCCCGGCTGCGCCGCCAGCGTGTGCAGGGTCACACCCAGAATACGCACTGCGCGGTCCTCATCCTCGGCATAGAGCGGCAGCATCAGCCGCTCCCCGATCATCGCGGTCCGGTTCTCGGCAAACAGCCGGCCCTTCACATGCACCAGCGCCGGACGGTCCACGGCGGCGGAGAAGTAACCGACGACGCGGGCGCGGGCGACATCCTCGGTGATCTGCTCGATGGTCTCGCCGGTGATGTCGCGGCCATAGGACTGCCGGATGGTGGCGCCGGCATGGCGGTAGCGGAACCGGCCGGCGGGATCGCCCTCGACCACGTCGCACATCCACAGTCCATCCGCGATGTCCTCGAACCGCTCGAGCCCGACCGCCGAGACCGGCGGCGCCAGTCGCTCGCCGCGCGCCGCCATCCACACGGCCGCAACCTCCTGCAGCCGCGGATCGGTCACGCAATCCAGCCTGAGCGTCGGGATGTCCACCTGGCAGGCGCTCCGTTGATTCGACAGCTTTCTCCCGGATCCGGGACGACAGCGGGAGATGTTCTCTAGCAAATCCAACAGGCTCTACGGAAGATCGGGCTTGGTGTAGGCTCGGCCCATGAGCACGCCAGCCCCAGATTCGCGATCCAACGTTCCCGCCTTCACCGTCAGCGAGCTGTCCGCGCAATTGAAGCGGACCCTGGAGGACGCTTTCGGCCATGTGACGCTGCGGGGCGAGATTTCAGGCTTCAAGCAGGCCGCGTCGGGTCACATGTATTTCGGCCTGAAGGACGACAAGGCGGTGATCGACGGCATCGTCTGGCGCGGCCAGGCGGCGAAGCTGGGCTTCCGGCCGGAGGATGGGCTGGAGGTGCTCTGCACCGGGCGGGTCACCAGCTATCCGGCGCGGTCCAAGTACCAGATCATCGTCGATCGCATGGAGCCCGCCGGCGAGGGCGCGCTGATGGCGCTGCTGGAGCAGCGGCGCAAACAGTTGCAGGCCGAAGGACTGTTCGATCCGTCGCGCAAGCGGCCCCTGCCCTTTCTGCCGGCCATCATCGGCGTCGTCACCAGCCCCACCGGCGCAGTGATCCGGGACATCCTGCACCGGCTCGGCGACCGCTTCCCGCGGCATGTGAAGCTGTGGCCGGTGAAGGTCCAGGGCGACGGCGCGGCCGAGGAGATCGCCGCCGCGATCCGTGGCTTCAACGCCATGGCCGAGGGCCGGCCGGACCTGCTGATCGTCGCCCGGGGCGGCGGCTCGATCGAGGATCTCTGGGCCTTCAACGAGGAAATCGTGGTCCGCGCCGCCGCCGAAAGCGCCATCCCGCTGATCTCGGCTGTGGGGCACGAGACCGACACCACGCTGATCGACCATGCCTCCGACCGGCGGGCGCCGACGCCGACTGCCGCCGCAGAGATCGCCGTACCGGTGCGCAGCGAGATCGCCATGCAGGTGAACGACCTGAACCGCCGTTCCCTGGGGGCGCTGCGCCGGATGCAGGTCGAGCGCCGCAACGCGGTCCGCGGGCTGGCGCGCGGTCTGGTCGATCCCCGGCGCCTGCTGCAACAGCACGGGCAGCGGCTCGACGATCTGGGCGATGCGCTCGCCCGCGCGCTTCGGCTGAGCACGTCCCGAGGCCGGCAGAAACTCGCCAACCTCTCCGGCGGCCTCAGACCCGCCGCCCTGCAGCAGCGGCTCCGTGAGGGACGCACGGCGCTGGACCGTGCGTCAGCAACATCTGCCCGTGAAGTCCGGCGCGGCCTCGCGGACCGGCGGCGCTTGGTCGAGGCTGCGGCGCGTCTGCTGGAAGGCTTCTCCTACAAGGCGACGCTGCAGCGCGGTTACGCGGTCGTGCGCGATCAGGGCGGCGCGCCAGTGACCCGCGCCGCCGACGTGAAACCCGGCGCGGCGCTGGAGATCGAGTTCGCCGACGGGCGCACACCGGTCCAGGCGGGCGGTTCTGCGCCTGCACGAAAGCCCCGACCCGCGCCGCCGAAGCCCGAGCAGGGAGATCTCTTCTGATGCGGTTCCTTGTCCCGCTGCTGGCGGTGCTGCTGGCCTGGCCGGCCATTGCCGCGGAACTGTCCGGCACGCCTGTCCAGGGCGGCATGATGATCGGAATCGCCGCGCCGGGCGCCGACGTGCGGGTCAACGGCAAACCCGTCCGGGTCTCGCCGGAGGGCCGTTTCGTCTTCGGCTTCGGGCGCGACCACGACCAGCCTGTGACCCTGAGCATCGACGGCAGGCTGCAGACCGTGGACGTGGCGAAGCGCGATTACCGTATCCAGCGCATCGACGGTCTGCCGCCGAAGATGGTGACGCCGCCAGAAAGCACGCTGGCCCGTATCCGGCGGGAGAATGCCGAGATCGCCCGCGTCCGCGCCCTGGACACGGCGGAGGCCTGGTTCGCACAGGACTGGATATGGCCCAGTACCGGCATCATCTCCGGCGTCTATGGCAGCCAGCGCATCCTGAACGGCGAACCCCGGCGGCCGCATTTCGGCATCGACATCGCGGTGCCGACCGGAACCCCGGTCGTCGCTCCCACCGACGCCATTGTCCGCATGGCCGAGCCGGACCTCTACTTCACCGGTGGCACGGTGATGCTGGACCACGGTCACGGGGTCACCAGCGTCTATTCGCACCTGTCAAAGATCACGGTATCGGTCGGCCAGAAGGTCCGGCAGGGCGAGAAGATCGCCGAAGTCGGCTCCACCGGCCGCTCCACGGGCCCGCATCTCGACTGGCGGGTCAACTGGTTCACCGAGCGCCTCGACCCGGAACTGCTCGCCGGGCCGATGCCGGGGAGCTAACCCTTCTCCCCCTGCATCATCTCCCAGGCCTTCAGCGGGGCTGTGCCATGGGCGGTGTTCAGGGTGAAGCCGTGGATCCAGTAGCCGAACAGGCGCTGCATGTCCCGGGACAGGTTCACTGCTTCCTCGGGCGGGGTGGTGATGATCCAGTTCTCCTGCTGGCGCAGCCAGGGCCGGCAGTAGATCATGTTGATCGCCCGCCGGCGGCTGTCGCCATGCGCATCGCCGCCGCCATGCCAGAGCCCGCCATCATAGACGAAGACCGACCCGGCCTTGACCAACGCCTGCTTTGCACGCGCACCGTCCGGGGCGACTTCCTCGACCTGTGTGTGTGAGCCCGGCACGAAGCGCGTCGCCCCGTTCTCGGCAGTGAAGTCGTCCAGTGCCCAGATGCAGGAGACCACGAAGGGCGGGCGTGGGCGCGGGGCGAGGTAATGGCCGTCGTCCCGGTGCAGCGGCTGCGCGCTCTGTCCGCCATGCAGGGTCATGCCCTGGGCCGCACTGATCACCGGCGGCTCGCCGAAATGGTTCTCGATCAGCGCCAGCATGCGACGGTCGGCGGCGAGGAAGTCGAACTCCCTGCTGAGCGATAACAGGCTGTAGACCCGCTTGGTGCGCCTGCCCTCGAACTCGTAGATGCCCCAGCGGTTCGCCTCGTTGATCGGGTCCAGCGCCGCCCGCGTCCGCTCCAGCGCCTCCGCATCCAGCATGTCGGGCAGCACCGCGTAGCCGTGTTCGGCCAGGTGCTTTGCCTGAACCGCCATCGACGCGCGCTCTTCCGGCGTGGTCATCAGCCGTTCCTGCGCCGCCTTCTGCGCCTCCGCGCCGAACGGATCGGTCTCGGCGGCCTGCCGAGCCGCGGTCATGTCAGACGTGCTGGCCGCCATTGACGTGAACCTCCGCGCCGGTGACGTAGCTCGCCTGGGGCGAGCACAGGAAATAGATTGTCGAGGCGACTTCCTCAGGCCGGCCGAGGCGGTGCATGGGAATATCCTCGTCGACCAGCTTCTCGGTGCCCGGCGACAGGATCGAGGTATCGATCTCGCCTGGGGCGATAGCGTTGACGCGCACGCCGTGGGGCCCGAAATCCGCCGCCATCTCGCGGGTCAGCGCCGCCAGCGCCGCCTTGGACGTGCTGTAGGCCGAGCCCGCGAAGGGATGCACGCGGCTGCCGGCGATGGAGGTCACGTTGACCACCGCGCCCTGCGCCGCCTTCAGTTCGTCAAACAGGCCGCGGGCCAGCCAGACCGGTGAGAACAGGTTCACGTTGAAGACCGTGTACCAGTCGTCCGGATGCGTGTTCAGCGTGTTCAGCCGCCCGCCGCCATCCGCCTTCGGCGAGATGCCGGCATTGTTGATCAGTGCATGCAGCTTCCCATCATGCAGCTTGGATTTCAGGGTGGCGATGCCTTCCTGAATGCTCTCCTGCCGCGACAGGTCCAGCTGCACGTGATCGTCCTCGCCATGTTCCCAAGGACAATCCTCGGAGAAGGGATGTCGCGACACGGTGATGATGCGCCAGCCGGCGGCGCCGAAGCGCTTCACCGTGGCGTGGCCGATCCCTCGGGACGCGCCCGTCAGGATCAATGTCTTTCCGCTCTCTGGCATGGCCGCGATCCTATCCTATGCCGTTTTCTGTTGGGAACCGTCTTGCAGCTCTTCCATTTCCGCAGAGGTCACCCGGTCATACATGTCGGCCAGATCCTCGGCCCCGGCGGGATCGAGATGGACCATGACCTCGGCGCCCGGATGGATGTTCTGGACTTCCATCTCGACCATGTCGGCGACCACATGCGCCCGGTAGAGCACCATCTCGCCGTCCAGTTCCACATGCAGTTGCACGAAGGTGTCGAGGCCGGACTGTCGCGTCCTGAGGTCGTGGACGGCGCGCACCTCGTCAATGGCCAGGGCGGCGACCTGGATGCGCTGGCGCTCCTCTTCGGGCAGTTCCCGGTCCATCAACTGGTCGAACGAGGAAAACGCGATCTTGCTGGCCCCGCGCAGCAGCCAGAGCGCGATCAGCAGACCGATCACCGGATCGGCAACGTGTAGACCGAACACGCCGGACAGCACCAGCGCCAGGATGACGCCCGCATTCATCGCCAGATCGCCCGAGTAGTGCAGCAGGTCGGCGCTGATCGCGACGGAACCGGAGCGGCTGACCACAAAGCGCTGGAACAGCACCAGGCCGAGCGTCAGACCGATCGAGACCAGCATGACGATGATGCCGAGGTCCGAAGCCTGAACGGGCTTCGGCGCCATGATCTGGGCAATGCTCTCCCAGGCCAGAAAGACCGCCGAACCGGCGATCAGCGCGGCCTGCGCCAGGGCGCCCAGGGATTCAGCCTTGCCGTGACCGAAACGGTGCTCCTCGTCGGCGTCGGTCAGGCTGTAGCGGACGGCGAAAAGGTTCACGATCGAGGCGGTCATATCCAGCACGGAGTCCATCAGGGATCCCAGCAACGCCGTCGACCCGGTCAGCACGAAGGCGACCGTCTTGATCACCACCATCGTGAATGCGGTGCCGACCGACGCGATCGTCGCCAGCCGCATCCAGCCGGCCGATTTCTCCTTCTCCGCCACCATCAGGGATACAGGATCTCGTTCAGCCACCCCTCGCCGTTCCGGCGGTAGTTCTGACGGTCATGCAGTCGGAAGGGCCGGTCGCGCCAGAACTCGATCCGGGTGGGGATGATACGGAAGCCGGACCAGTGCGGCGGCCGGGGCACCGCACCGATGGCGTATTTCGCAGCAAATTTCGCGACCTGCTTTTCCAGCTCGAAACGCCCCCCCATCGGCCGGCTCTGGTCCGAGGCCCAGGCGCCGATGCGGCTGTCGCGCGGGCGGGAGGCAAAGTACTCGTCCGCCTCGGCGTCGCTGACCTGTTCCACCTCACCCTCGACGCGGACCTGCCGGCGCAGGGACTTCCAGTGGAAGCAGATCGCGGCCTTGGGGTGCGCCAGCAACTCCCGGCCCTTCTGACTCTCGTAGTTCGTGTAGAAGACGAAGCCGCGCGCATCCACGTCCTTCAGCAACACCATGCGCACGCTGGGCATGCCGTCCGGCCCCACGCTGGCGACGGACATGGCGTTGGCGTCATTCGGCTCGTTCTCGGTGGCTTCCGCGAGCCAGCCCTTGAACAGCTCGATCGGATCGATTTCTGCAGTCATTCAAACACTCCGGAATTGCCACAGAGCATAGTGCGGCGGCGGCGGAAAGCCATTGTGACACAGTGCGCGGACGACCGGCCCGAAGTTTGCTAGAATCGGGCAAAATCCATGCTGGCGGGAGTGCTGGAAATTGTTGCGTATCCTTTCGGTGGTTCTGCTCCTGAACCTGTCTGCCTGTTCGTCCGACACCTTCTACGAGGACGCGGGCGGCATCATCGGCGCGGCAGCGGGAATCTTTCTCGGCTCGCAGGTCGACAATGATGTCGGGCGGCGCGTGGCAGTCTTCGCCGGCGCCGGTCTCGGTCTGCTGCTGGGCCGCGGAATCGGCCGCACGCTGGACGAAAGCGCGCGCGAGAAGGCGACCGAGGCGCAGAACGAGGCGCTGGAGCACCCGGAGGCCGGCGAACGGCGCTGGACGGACCCCGACAGCGATGCCAGCGGCACGGTGACCGCTAAGCGCTCGGACCCGCCCGAAGGTGAAACCGGCGAGTGCCGCACCTTCAGCCACGAGATCGAGGTCAAGGGCGAGAAGGACGTGATCAATGGAGTCGCCTGCCGGCAGGATGACGGAACCTGGAAGACGGTGGAAACATGAAGACCCTGATCCGCATCATCGCCCTCACCTTCGCGGTGACCGCCGCGCTTCCCGCCAGCGCGGACTTCCGCCGCGGCGTGGAGGCGTTTCAGGCCGGCAATCACGCGGAGGCGGCGCGTTTCTGGCGCAGTTCGGCCGAGGCAGGCGAACCGGCGTCGCAGCGCAATCTCGGCCTGCTCTATCTGGAGGGGCTGGGGGTGGAGAAGGATCCGGCCCGCGCGGCGCGCTGGTTCCGCCTCGCCGCCGAACAGTCCTTCGCGCCCGCCGCCGCCCATCTGTCGGTGCTTTACCTGCAGGGGCTGGGCGTGCCGCAGGATCGCGGCAAGGCGGCCGAATACATGCGCATCGCCGCCGAAGGCGGACTGGCGGAATCGCAATACAATCTGGGCCTGTTCTACGAACGCGGCATCGGCGTCGAGAAGGACGAGGACGCCGCCATCTTCTGGCACCGCCGGGCGGCCGGACAGGGCTTCGAGCAGTCGGTGAAGCGGCTCGCCCGGCTGTCGCCGGAAGCGGCGAAGAAATTCGAGAAACCCGACGCCGGCGAACAGCAGGAAGGCGCAACCGCCAGAACCGCGGCAAGCCGTCCGGAACCCGCTGGCGACGGGCTGGTCGACAGCCTGGTCACCCTCTTCAAGCCGCTGGATTGATACCCATATCTATGGCCGACAACCTCCGGACGCGCTATTGATGGATCGAATCCTTGGATTGGCGCGATCCGGCGTCCATCTGCACTTGATATCACGATGATGCGAGATCCTTACACCATTCTGGGCGTGGCGAAGTCCTCGTCCCAGGACGACATCAAGAAGGCCTACCGCAAGCTGGCGAAGGACCTGCACCCTGACCGTCATCCGGGCGACGCACGCGCCGCCGAACGGTTCAAGGAGGTCTCGGCGGCCTACAACCTGCTGGGCGATGCGGCGCAGCGGGCACGCTATGACCGTGGCGAGATCGGCGCGGACGGCCAGGAAAAGGCGCCGCAGGGCTTCTATCGCGGCGGCGCTGGCGGCGGGCGTCAGTCGGGCGAGGACTTCTCCGGCTTTGGCGGCGGCAAGGGCTTCGACGACATCTTCGGCGACATGTTCACCAATTTCCGCGCCGGGCGGCAGGCGGCGAAGGGCCGTGACCGCAAGTATTCGCTGACGGTCGATTTCCTGGAAGCCGCGCGCGGCGGCAGCCGCCGGATCACCCTGCCCGACGGCCGCAAGCTGGACGTCCGTATCCCCGCCGGCGTCGAGGAAGGCCAGCAGATCCGCCTGAAGGGACAGGGCGAGGCCGGTTCCGGCAATGGTCCGGCGGGCGACGCGCTGATCGAGGTCTCGATCAAGCCGCACCCGCTCTATGAACGGCGCGGCAACGACATCCATATCGAACTGCCGATCTCGCTGGCCGAAGCCGTGCTGGGCGCGAAGGTGAAGGCGCCGACGATCCATGGCGACGTTACCGTTACCGTACCCGAAGGCTCCAGCTCCGGCCGGACCCTGCGCCTGAAGGGCAAGGGCATCAGCGAACGGCGCGGGCAGACGGCGGGCGACCAGCTCGTTCGGCTGAAGATCGTGCTGCCCGACGGGCCGGACCCGGAACTGCAGGATTTCGTCAAGCGCTGGCGGCGCGGCGAGGGCTTCCACGCCCGCGCCGGCCTGAAGACGGACTGACCGCTACAGCGCCTCGGCCATCTGGCGCAGCTTGTTCTTCTGGATCTTGATACCGTTGGCCGACTGGGTCACCGGAAAGGCGTCCAGCGCCACGATGCGCGCGGGCACCTTGTACTTCGCCAGGCCGCCAGCGCAATGATCCAGCACCGCCTGCTCGTCGAAGCCGTCCTCGGGGATGACGAAGGCCACGGCGCGGTTGCGGCCGCCAACGCTGGCGCCGACCACCTGGACATCGCGGACCGAGGGGTGATCCAGCACCCGCGCCTCGATCTCGGCCGGCGCGACCAGAAAACCGCCGAGCCGGAGCACGTCGCCCATCCGCGACAGGTAGTGGAAGCCCCCGCCCTCCAGCATCTGCGCCAGATCGCCCGTGCGGACGAAACCATCATCGGTGATGGTCTTCTCCGTCGCCTCCGGGTTCTGGAAATAACCCATCATCAGCGACGGGCCCTTCAGTTCCAGTTCCCCCGGCTCGTTCGGCCCCAGCAGTTCGCCGCTCTCGTTATCCCGGACACGGCAGGCCGCGCCGTCGCCGATGGGCACGCCGCCGCCACGCTTGCGGTGCTCGACACTGGATCCGTCCGGCCAGCGGCAGAACAGCGCCTGCACCTCGGACATGCCGTAGACGCCAGTGAGATAGACGCCCCGCGCATCCGCCTTCTCGACGATATCGTCCAGCGCGGCGTTGAACGATCCGTAGATCCCGCAGCGGAAGTCAGGGAACGGCCGGGGCTCATCGGTGGCGTCCAGCATCATGTTGTACATGTCGTCCGAGCCGGCGGTGTGAGTCACCCGGTGCTGCTTCATAAGCCGCACGGCCTCGGCAATGTCCAGGAAGGGCATCGTGACCGCGGTCCGTCCGGAGGCGATCGCCCCCATCACCTGGGTCAGGCCGAAGACGCCGCAATAGGGCATGGCGATCAGATGCGCCACGTCCTCGCCGCGCCAGTCGAAACGGTCGGCGATCTGCAGCCCGTGATCGGCGATCGAGGACTGATGATGCAGCACGAACTTGGGCTTCGACGTGGTGCCCGAGGTCGTGAAGATCGCGCAGCCCTTGCCGTCGCCCGCCGCCGAAGCCGTCATCTCCTCGTGTGCGGCGATATCGGCATAGGCATGGGCGGTGACATGCGGCAATGGCGAGGAAACCGGCGCATCGGCTTCCGAATAGACGATCAGGTGACGCAGGTCCGGCACCTCCGCGGGATCGATCTCGGAAAGCATGTCATTGAAGGGGATGCCCTTGAAATCCGGCCAATAGATCATCGCCTTCGCCCCCGCGCGGCCGGTGATGTCGGCGACCTCGACCGAGCGGTATCGCGTGTTCACGGCCAGCGCGATGGCGCCCAGTCGGGCGCAGGCAAAGAACACCGCCAGATAGGCCGGCGCGTTGGGCATCCAGCAGGCGACCCGGTCGCCCTCGCCGATGCCCAGCTTCGCCAGACCGCTCGCCACTCGCCGGGACTCGGCGGCGAGTTCCGCGTGACTGATCTCCCGGCCCTGATAGACCAGCATGGGCCGCCCCTCGGCGCGCTCTTCGGCGATGTCGAGCAGTTCGATCAGATGGGTCATGCGGGGGCGGCCTCGGTCCTGTCGGCCGGGCGATCGGCCACGACCAGCTTGAGCGTCTCCCTGAGGTCACGAACTTCCGCGCCTTCCAGCACGCCATGGGACAGCATCTCACGGTGCGCGCGGGGCAGGTTGTAGAACGGGATCGACGGGTACATGTGATGCTCGATGTGGAAATTCACGTTGTGCGGGAAGAACAGCCAGAGCAGCCAGGCCGGTCCGGTATTGGTGCGCGCCGCCGTCAGCGGTGAGGAGAAATCACTGACCGCGCCATGTTCGCAGATCGCCCTGATGCGAAGCAGCGGCTGCAGGAAGGTCAGCAGCGGCAGCACCCAGAGCAGCAGATACTCGACCAGGAACCCACCCGCGAAGGCGGCCAGCGGCATCGTTGCGTGGAAACCCAGAACCCACCATCGGTCCGCCCGAGCCGCCGCCCTCAGCCGGGGCGAGGTATCGTTCAGCGGCCGGTTGACGTCGCCGGTCTCCTCGTTGATCGCGGGCGCGCCGAAGAAGTAGCGGTAGGTCATGAAGGCCGTGCGGCCGAACAGGTCCTTGAACAGCTTCGTGAGCAGATAGGACCGGCCGCGCGGATAGCCGGCATTCAGCGGAATATCGGGATCCTGCTTCTCGTACAGGTGGTTGTGATGCAGCCGGTGCGTCACGCGGTAGGTCGCCATGGAAATGCCGACGATCCCGCCCGTGATCCGGCCCACGATGTCGTTCAGCGCGCGGCTGCGGAACAGGCGGTAGTGGGCGGCGTCATGGGCGATGACGAAGCAGGCCTGCTGCCGCGTCGCGATCAGGATCATGGCGGGGATGATGACCAGTGGATGCCAGGCCCAGACCGCCGCACCGATCAGCACCGCGATGCAGCCGTAGAGTTCGATCACGCCGGCCCAGGCCTCGCGGTCGTCCTGGCGCGTCAGTTCCTTCACAAGCGCCGCCGGCAGTCCGCGCCTCGGCCTCGTGTCCTCCCTGAATGTCTCCCCCGTCGTCATGCGCCCGTTATATCGTACGCAAGCGTACGATTGAAGCGGCCTCAGCCCTTGGGGAAATCCAGTCCCATCTCGCGGTAGCGCGCGGGATCGTCGAGCCACTTCTCCCGCACCTTCACGAAGGTGAAGAGGTGCACCGGACGCTCCAGCAGTTCCGTCAGTTCCTCGCGCGCCATCTGGCCGATCTGGCGGATCGACTTGCCGCCCTTGCCCAGCACGATCGCCTTGTGACTGTCCCGGGTGACATAGATGACCTGGCTGATCTTGACCGAACCGTCCTTGCGTTCCTCCCAGGACTCGGTCTCCACGGTCAGCGCATAGGGCAGTTCCTGATGCAGGCGCAGGAACAGCTTCTCGCGCAGGATCTCGGCGGCCAGCAGCCGATTCGGCATCTCCGAGATCTGGTCTTCCGGATAGAGCCAGGGCCCGGCGGGCATGTTGCCGGCGAGTTCGTCCAGCAGGTCCGACACCCCGTCGCCGGTCAGCGCCGAGAGCATGAAGATGCGGTCGATGAAGGACTTCTCGCCCAGCGGTGCGGCGAGACCCAGCAGTTCATCCTTCTTCACCAGATCGACCTTGTTCAGCACCACCCAGATGCTGCGCCCCTGCTGTTCCAGCCCGTCCAGGATGCGCTCGACATTCTCGGTCAGGCCCCGCTGCGCATCGATCAACAGCACGGTCATGTCGCCATCGGCGACACCGCCCCAGGCGGCCTCGACCATGGCCTTCTCCAGCCGCCGCTTGGGCTGGAAGATGCCGGGCGTGTCGACGAAGACGATCTGCGCGCCACCATGGATCGCGATGCCGGTGACCCGCGCCCTTGTGGTCTGAACCTTGGGGCTCACGATCGACACCTTTGCGCCGACAAGCTGGTTCAGCAGGGTCGACTTGCCCGCGTTCGGCGCGCCCACCAGGGTCACGAAACCCGCACGCATGTCTGCCGGAGCACTCATTCGGCGCCCTCCACATTCTTCAACAGCCGGGCAGCGGCTTCCCGCTCGGCTTCCTTCTTTGACGGGCCGGTCGCTTCGGCCGTTCCCGCCTTCATCTCGGCACGGATGGTGAAGACCGGCGCGTGATCCGGGCCCGAACGCTTCACCACCTCGTAGAGCGGAGGCTCCATGCCATGCGCGTGCGCCCATTCCTGGATCGCGGTCTTCGGATCCTGCGGCGCCCGTTTCAGCCCTGCGATGCGATCCGTCCAGAAGTCCAGAATGAAGCCGCGCGCCGCCGCCTCGCCGCCATCCAGATAGAGCGCCCCGATCACAGCCTCGCATATGTCGGCCAGGATGGCCGGCTTCCTGCGCCCGCCGGTCTGCTCTTCGCTGGCGGACATGCGGATGCGCTGATCCAGTCCGGTCTCGACGGCGACTTCGGCCAGGGTCTCGCGGCGCACCATCTCGTTGAAGCGCTTGGCAATCTCGCCGGCATTGGCCGCCGGATACTGGTGGAAGATGTGCTCGGCGACGATGAGGCCAAGCACCCGGTCACCCAGGAATTCCAGCCGCTCGTAATCGCCTTCCCGGTCCTGCCGGCCGCGAAGCAGCGCCGACGGATGGGTCAGCGCCTGGGCCAGCAGGGAGGGATCGCGGAAACTGTGGCCGCCGAAGCTCGCCGGATCCTGGCCGGTGCTACTCAATCAGGTCGCCCAGCCGCGCGTAGCGGATGTTGGTGAAGATCTTCCAGACCTCCCAGATCTGGAAATTCGTATCGATCGAGAAGAACAGGACATCCGCGCGCCCGACGAGGTTTTCCGCCGGGACATAGCCGACGCCGCCATTCTTGACCGGAAAACGGCTGTCGACGGAATTGTCCCGATTGTCGCCCATCATGAAGTAATGGCCGCTGGGCACCGTGTAGACGCCGGTATTGTCGTAGGGGCTGCGCGCATTCTGATCCAGGGTCATGTAGCTGCGGCCGTTCGGCAGGGTCTCCCGGAACTGCGGGATGAAGCGCAGCCGCCCGGCCGCGTCGATCCACTCGAAGTCGGCGACCCGCTCGCGCGCCACCGGCTGGTCGTTGATGTAGAGCTGGCCCAGCTTCATCTGCACGCGGTCGCCGGGCAGTCCGATCACGCGCTTGATGTAGTCGGTGTCATTGTCACGGGGCGTCTTGAAGACGGCGACATCGCCACGCTCGGGCGCTGTCTCCAGCACCCGCCCGTCAAACAGGCCCGGACTGAACGGGACCGAGTGATTGCTGTAGCCGTAGGACAGCTTGGAGACGAACAGGAAGTCGCCGATCAGCAGGGTCGGCAGCATCGAACCGGACGGAATGTTGAAGGGCTCGTAGGCGAAGGTGCGCACCACCATCGCGATGAGAACCGCGTAGACCACCGTCTTCACAGTCTCAAGTATGCCGCCCTTGGATTTGGAAGCCATTCAAGCCCCTTGCTGTCCGGAAACCCGGCCGCCATGGCCTGCCGCGGCGGGAACGCCGTGTTGATAGCGATTGATGCGGGCGAGTCAATCTCCATCCCCCGCGCGGAACCGCCTTCGCCCCCTTCCGGTGCGCCCCGCCGGGCACTATCATCGGCGGCATCAGACAGGGAGACTGACGACATGGCCATCACCGGCGGCTGCTATTGCGGCCAGTTGCGCTACGAATCCACCGGCGAGATCCAGTTCGCGATGCAGTGCCACTGCCGCGAATGCCAGTACATCACCGGCGGCAATCCGAACGTGATCGTCATGGTCGCCGACGACAGCTTCCGCTTCACCAAGGGCGAGCCCAGCATGTTCGCGCGCGCCGACCTGGAGAAGCCGGTGCGGCGATACTTCTGCCCCAATTGCGGCACCGCCATCGGTTCGCGGTCGCCGGCACGGCCGGAGTCGTTCATCATCAAGGTCGGCACGCTGGACGATCAGAGCGTCTTCGACCCGAAGGCCGCGATCTTCACCATCGACCGACAGCCCTATCACCATATTCCGGAAGGCCTGCCGTCCTTCGAACGGCGCCCGGGCTAGGTCTGGTCAGCGGCTGCGTTCGGGGCCGACGCCGAGCAGTTTCAGCTTCCGGTGCAGGGCCGAGCGCTCCATGCCGACAAAGGCGGCCGTCTTGGTGACATTGCCGCCGAAGCGGTCGATCTGCGCCAGCAGATACTCGCGCTCGAAAATCTCGCGGGCCTCGCGCAGCGGCAGTGACATGATCTCCTGGCTTGTCTCGGGCCGGAGCGACGCCGAGCCGCCGCCCACCACGTCGGCCGGCAACATCTCGACGGTCAGCGGCGCGCGCTGATCGCCCGGCGCCATGATCAGCAGTTGCTCGACGACGTTCTTGAGCTGGCGCGCATTACCCGGCCAGTCATGGGTCTGCAGCGTGGTCATCGCCGCCTCGTCCAGGGTCCGCTGCGCCAGGCCCGAGGCCTCGGCCGAACGCTGGATGAAATACCGGGTCAGCGCCGGAATGTCGTCGCGCATGGCGCTGAGCGGCGGCGTCAGGATCGGCACTACATTCAGCCGGTGATAAAGGTCCGAGCGGAACCGGCCGTCGGCGACTTCCTTGTCCAGATCGCGGCTGCTGGACGACAGCACCCGGACATCCACATGAACCGGCCTCGCGCCGCCGACCCGCTCGAAGGTCTGGTCCAGCAGCACGCGCAGGATCTTGTTCTGGGTTTGCATCGGCATGTCGGAGACTTCGTCGATGAACAGCGTGCCGCCGTGGGCCTGTTCCAGCAGGCCGATCTTGCGCGAATGCGTATGCCCGTCGCCAGGCGCTTCCTCGCCGAACAGTTCCAGTTCCATCCGGTCAGGCTCGATCGAGGCGGCGTTCACGACGACGAAGGGGCCGCCCGCACGGCGGGAGAGCGCATGGATGCGGCGGGCCACCACCTCCTTGCCGGAGCCCGGCGGTCCGGCGATCAGCACCCGGCTGTTGGTCGGCGCCACCTTCTCGATCGCCGAGCGGAGCTGGTTCATGGGCTGCGACGCGCCGATCAGCGCCGCCTCACCGCCCGCGCGGGTGCGCAATTCGGCGTTTTCCCGCCGCAGCCGCGCAGTCTCCAGCGCGCGCTCGACAACCAGCACCATGCGGTCGGTCTGGAACGGCTTCTCGATGAAATCGAAGGCCCCGCGCTGGATCGCGGAGACGGCGGTTTCGATGGTGCCGTGGCCGCTGATCATGACGATGGGAATATCGGGCAGGCGCTCCTTCATCACGTCCAGCAGGTCGAGCCCGTCAAGGCGGCTGCCCTGCAGCCAGATGTCCAGGATCAGAAGCGCCGGCGCACGGTCGGAAACGGCCTGCAGGGCGCTGTCGGCGTCGACTGCCGTCCGTGTCTCGTAGCCCTCGTCCGAAAGAATGCCCGCAACCATTGTGCGGATGTCCGCCTCATCATCGACGATCAGGACGTCTAGCGCCATGCTGCCTCTACACTCCACGGGCCGAGACTACTCGGCGGCCGCGCTTTCTGCCGACTCGCTCAAGGGGAAGGTCAGGGTGACCCTCGCACCAGCCGTATCCTGACTGTCACCCAGATGCAACGATCCCGAATGGTCTTCCATGATCTTCCGGACGATCGCCAGGCCAAGGCCGGTCCCTTTATCTCTCGTCGTGACATAGGGTTCGGTCAAGCGGTCCCGCTCCTTGACCGGCAGGCCAATCCCGTTGTCCGTGACTGTGATCACCGCAGCATCACTGTTGCATATCAGTTTCACCTCGACCCTGCCCGGATCGGTCGCGTTTTCCCGCGCCTCGATCGCCTGACACGCGTTGTTCAGAATATTGGTCAGCACCTGTCCGACCTGACGCGCGTCGCAGTTCACCGGCGGCGCATCGGCAAGATCCTGCGCGATCTCGACGCCCGGATTGGCGACCTGGGCGGTGAAGACCGACTGTCTGATCAGGTCGGTGAGGCTTTCCGGCCTGAAGGCCGGCGCCGGCATGCGGGCGAAGGAGGAGAATTCCTCGATCATGCGGCCGATATCGCCAACCTGCCGGACGATGGTGTCGGTGCACTGCAGGAAGATGTTGCGGTCTTCCTCGTCATCCAGATGTTTCAGGTAACGCCGTTTCAGCCGTTCCGCCGAGAGCTGGATGGGCGTCAGCGGATTGCGGATCTCATGCGCGATCCGGCGGGCCACATCGGCCCAGACCGCCGTCCTCTGCGCCGCCACCAGATCCGATATGTCGTCGAAGGTGACGACATAGCCGAGCACTTCCTCGTTCCGCCGCTCGGCGCCGACCCGGGTCAGCAGAGTCCGCCGGTCCTCCCCATCCATCACCGTGACCTCGCCCTCGGCGACGCGGTGCGGGCGGGCGCGGGCGGTGTTCAGCAGGCCGGCCATCTCCGGCACGGTCTCTTCCAGCGGCCGGCCGATCATCTCGGTGATCGGCAGCCCCAGCAGCCGGCTGGCGGAGCGGTTGGGCAGGTCGATGATGCCGGCCTCGTCGGTACCGATGACACCGGCTGTGACACCCGAAAGCACGGTTTCCATGAAACGGTGACGTTCGTCCAGCGTACGGTTGGCGCGGACCAGTTCGCCCTGCTGACTCTCAAGCTGACGCGCCATGCGGTTGAAGGTGCGGCCAAGCATGCCGATCTCGTCATCCTCGCCGGTGGTGCGCACCCGCGCCTTCAGATCGCCCTCGCGGATGGTTTCCGCGGCCGCGACAATGCCACCCAGACGGGAAGCGATACGCGTCGAGAAGTTCAGCGCCAGCCAGACCGCCGCCAGCATCAGCAGCACCGCAACAACGATGAACAGGGCGACGAAGGTGAACTCGAAGCTGAACCGCTGCGCCGCCAGCCGCTCGTACTCGACCGCGGCCTGGCGCGCCCGCTCGACCTGATTCGCCACCCGCGGTTCGACGAAACGCGCGACATAGAGATAGACCTGATAGGGACCGACAAATCCGTCCAGCCGGACCAGCGCGCCGGACTTCTCGATCGAGGCGTCGTCATCGACCAGGGTCTGCAGACCGTCGGTGCGCGGGAACGGCACCACATCGCCCTCGTCGGCCTGCTCGATCGCCGAGATCGGCACCTGATCGGCCAGGGATTCGAAGGTCAGGCTGGTCCGCGCCAGAACCGAACCCGAGCGGTCGAAGACCATCGCCTCGCTCAATCCGCGCGCGCCGGCCTGCGAAGCGATCAGCCGGGTCAGCAGCGCCGGATCCCCCTGCACCTGCGCGGCGACACGGTTGAGGTCCTTCGCCATGGCGAGCACATCGGCCTGGATCGTGGCACGGTGCTCCTGGATCAGCGCTTCGGCGACCGCGACCGACTCCGACACCGCCTTCTGGGCGCGGTCGGAGAACCAGCCCTCGATCCTGAGATCGAAGAACAGCATCGAGAACCCGGCGACCAGCACCGAAGGCACCACCGCCGCCGCGGCAAACAGCGTGGCGAAGCGCATGTGCAGCCCAGCGCCTGCCCGGCCGTCCCGGTGTGCGGTCCAGATCCCGTAGACGCGCATGGAAATGGCGGTGGCCAGCAGCAGCAGCACGATCGTGTCGAAGATCAGGACGCCCGCTGGAATGTCGCCGAGCCCCGCGGGCGGCACTTCCGAGCCGAACAGCGCGCCATAGGTCAGCGCCCCCGCCGCCAGCGACAGACCGGCGAGAGTGACGATGCCCCGCGCGCCCGGCTGGTACTGGTGCCAGGGCCTGGAACGCTTCTCGCTGCTTCGGAAGGCGGTCTCGTCGGCGCCCGTCATCTGTTGCCCGTCGTTAACTGCGATCCGTCACTATAGACGGATCATGTTGCCACGGCACGGCCTGTATTCCTTGAAAACAGGACCGTTTCGGCGGATGTTTCAAGGATGAACGAAATACCGAGCGACACCGCAGCCGGCCCCGGCTTCCGGTCAGACGCCGCACCTTTGCCGGGCGGCATTGCGTCCGACCTGCGCGGCCTGAACTTCTTCCATATCGACGCCAGCCTGCAGTCGGTGCTGCAGGTCTACTGCCCCGATGACCTGCGCGAGCACATGTGGCCGCACTGGGAGCGGCTAGGCGAACTGGCCGGCGGCCACCTGGACGAGCTGGCGGCCACCGCCGACAGACACCCGCCGGTTCTGCATTCCCGTGACCGCTTCGGCCGCGACGAGCAGTGGATCGAACACCATCCGGCCTATCTGGAGATGGAAGAGATCGCGCTGGGCGATTTCGGCCTGCATGTGATGAGCCACCAGCCCGGCATGTTCGGCTGGCCCGACAAGGTGCCGCCGATCGCCAAATACGCCTTCACCTACCTGTTCGTGCAGGCGGAATTCGGCCTGATGTGTCCGGTCAGCCTGACCGACACGGGTCTTGCGATGATGCGCATGTTCGGCGACGACTTCATCCAGGAGAACTTCGTCAGGAAGGTCATGACCACCGACAAGCGCCGGCTGTTCCGCGGCGCGCAGTTCATGACCGAAAAGCCCGCCGGGTCCGATGTCGGACAGGTCGAGACCGTCGCCCGCGACTGCGGCGATCACTGGGAACTGACCGGCGAGAAGTGGTTCTGCAGCAATCCGCATGCGGATGTGGCGCTGCTGCTGGCGCGGCCGGAGGGCGCACCGGAAGGCACGCGCGGCCTGGGCATGTTCGTGCTGCCCAAGCACCTGTCGGACGGCAGCCGCAACCACTATCGGATCGTCCGGCTGAAGGACAAGCTCGGCACCAAGTCCATGGCCTCGGGCGAGATCATCATGGACCGCGCGATTGCCTATGCGCTGGGCGACGTGAACAACGGCCTGAAGCAGATGATGCAGCAGGTGAACCTGTCGCGCCTGTCGCATGGCGTCCGGGCCTCGGCGATGATGCGGCGCTGCCTGAACGAGGCGCTGGCGGCAACGCGCACGCGCCGCGCTTTCGGTCAGCCCGTAGCCGCGATGCCGCTGGCCCAGCGCCAGATCATGAAGCTGATGATCCCGACCGAACAGTCGCTGTCCATGTACGCCTATGTCGCCCAGCAACTGGGCGCATCGCAGGCCGGCGATGAGCAGGCAAGCGACCGGCTGCGGCTGGCGACGGGCCTGTTCAAGTTCCGCGCCTGCCGTGACAACCCGGTCGTGGCGACAGGGTCGATGGAGCTGCGCGGCGGCAATGGTTACATCGAGGACTATATCGGCCCGCGCCTGATCCGGGACGCGCAGATCGGGTTGCTGTGGGAAGGCACCAGCAACATCAACGGACTGGACGTGCTGAATCGCGCGGTCGCCAAGACCGGTGGCCATGAAGCCATCCGGCGCGACCTGTCGGAACGGCTCACCGGCTCCAACGCCATGCCGCCGGAGCTGCGGGAGGCCGCTGGCGGCGCACTGGACCGCGCCGTGGCGATGGCCGACGAGGCCGCCCGCCGGGGCGACGAGACACTCGCCCGTACCGTCGCCAGCGCGCTCTACCATGCGGTGACTGCGGGTCTGATGGCCTGGGAAGGCGCGATCCTGGGCGCGCGCGGCGGCGATGCACGGCGCATGCTGCTGGCGAAGATGGTGATCGACCACCGGCTGACGCCCGTGGATCCCCTGGCACTGCCCGACAACGCCTTCGACCTGGCGGCTGCGCCGGTTCTGGTGGCCGGCGGCCCGGTCAGCCTTTCGGAGGCGGTCGGCATTCTGGAAACAGGAAACGCATGAGGCTACCGGAAGACAGCGAGACCGACGCGAACCCGCTCGCGAACGATCCCTGGATCATTCGGTTCAAGCGGCAGCTCGTCGAACGCCATGGCGTCCTGCCCAGTTCGATCGGGGCGACCGTCGCGATCACGCTGATCTCCCTGGGCGTCTGCCTGGTCACCTACAACGCCGTCGGGCTGGATTACTGGGCGCATCCCTACGCCATCGTGCTGCCCATCCTGCTGCCGATCATGACGGCTCTGCCGATCACCATCATCATTCACCGCATGGCCTGGGGCCTGATCGAGCGTGAGCGCATGTTGCTGGATCAGCGCGAGAAGCTCCGGCAACTGGCCGAGGAAGCCGAACGCCAGCGCGAGACGGCGGAGAATGCCAGCCGGGCGAAATCCGCGATGCTGGCGAACATGAGCCACGAACTCCGGACGCCGCTGAATTCGATCATCGGCTTCTCCGACCTGTTCCAGGGCGACAGCATCGGGCGCATGTCCCCCGAGCAACTGCGCCAGTACGCCAGCGACATCAATGTCAGCGGCCGGCATCTGCTGGCACTGATCAACGATCTTCTGGAACTGGCGCGGATCGAGCAGGGCGGCCGCGAGTTTCTCGCCGAACCGGTCTCGGTCGACGAGAAGATCGGCGAGACGCTGCGGATCCTGCGCACCCAGGCCGAAGACAATGGCATCCGGCTGGAACGGAAACTCGACACCGATGCCGTCATCGCCCTGGCCGACGACCGCGCCCTGCGCCAGGTCCTGATCAACCTCGCCTCCAACGCCGTCCGGTTCACCCCATCGGGCGGAACGGTCACCATCGCCTGCCGTCAGGATGGCGATCAGGCGATTCTTGAAGTGACCGACACGGGCATCGGGATCGCGCCGGGCGACCTTGGCCGCATCTTCGAGCCTTTCGCCCAGGTCGACAACGCGACCACCCGCCGGACCACCGGCAGCGGACTGGGCCTTGCCCTGGTCAAGACCATGGTCGAGCAGCAGGGCGGAACGATCAGCGTGGAAAGCATCGAGGGCGAAGGCTCCTGCTTCCGCGTCACCTTGCCCGCGCTCGCAAAGGACCAGACGCGTCAGGCCGCGGAATAGGCCGCCAGCCTACCCCAGCCAGGCCTTGAGCCGCCGCACGGCCTCTTCCATTTCCTCGGTCGCGCCGGCGAAGGAGAAGCGCACGTAGCGGTGTCCGCGCGGCGGGTCGAAATCGATTCCCGGCGTCGCCGCGATACCGGTCTCCGCCAGCATCCGCGAACAGAACTCCACCGAGTCATTGGTCAGCCGGGACACGTCCGCATAGATGTAGAAGGCGCCATCCGCGGGCGCGAGTTCGTCGAAACCGGCCTTGGGAAGCTCGCGCAGCAGGATCTCGCGGTTCTTCCGGTAGCGGTCGACATTCGCTTCCAGTTCCTCGACGCAGTCGAAGGCCTCGATCGCGGCGGCCTGGCTGTGCGCGGGCGGAGAGATGAAGTGATTCTGGGCGAGACACTCGACCGAGCGGTGAAGATCCTCGGGCACCACCATCCATCCCAGCCGCCAGCCCGTCATGGAGAAGTATTTCGAGAAGCTGTTGATGACGATGACCCGGTCCGAAAGGGCGGCCGCGGTGACCGCCGGGCCGTGATAGGTGATGCCGTGATAGATCTCGTCGACGATCAGGCGCATCTGGCGATGGTCGCAATAGTCGATCAGCGCGCGCAGCGATTCTGCGTCCAGCATGGTCCCCGTAGGGTTGGCGGGCGTGGCGACAAGCAGCGCCGCCAGCGGATCGGGAATTCGGTCGATGGCCTCCGGCGTGGGCTGGAACCGGGTCTCTGGCCCGACCGGCACCCCCACGGCCTCGATATCCAGCGAGGCGAGAATGTTGCGATAGGCGGGATAGCCGGGCTCGCCCAGCGCGATCCGGTCGCCGGCATCCATCGAGGCGAGAAAGGACAACAGGAATGCGCCCGACGAACCCGTCGTGACCGCAATACGCTCGGCAGGCAGCCGGACGCCGTAGTAGTCGCGGTAGTGCCGCGCAATGCGGTTGCGCAGTTCCGGAACTCCCAGCGCATCCGTGTAGCCGAGACGTTCGCCCTGAATCGCCTCGGTAGCCGCCCTGATCACGCCGGACGGCGCCTGGGTCGAAGGCTGGCCCACCTCCAGATGCAGCACTTCCTTGCCCGCGGCTTCCCGCTCGGCCGCCGCCTTCATCACCTCCATCACGTAGAACGGCGGCACAGAACCGCGTTTTGACACTTTCATGCCTGATTTCGCTTCCATAGTCTTGGCCGGGCGGCGCCGCCATCGCGCCGTGTGGAGAGAGAGTTCGCCGTGCTGTTCCGACTGAAGGTTCTGACCGTCTGCTTGTTTCTGGCGCTGGGTCTGCCAATGGCGTCCCCACAGGCGCAGGAGCAGAACCTCCGTATCGTCAGGGACGCCGAAATAGAACACATCCTGTCGGTCTATGCCACGCCACTGTTCGAGGCTGCAGGCCTCAGCAGCGGAGCGGTGAAGACCATCCTGGTGCAGGACGACACCATGAACGCCTTCGTCGCCGGCGGGCAGCGGATCTTTATCTTCACCGGACTCATCCTGGCGACCCGGCATCCGGGCGAACTGGTCGGCGTGCTGGCGCATGAAACCGGCCATATCAGGGGCGGCCACCTGTCCCGCACCCGAGACGCGATTTCCAGCGCCCAGACGATCTCGATCCTGGCCGCCCTGCTGGGCGGCGCGGCGGCCGCCGCAAGCGGCGACGGCCGGGCGGCGGGCGCCGGCATTCTCGGCGGTCAGGGGGCCGGCACGGCGTTCTTCCTGCAATACTCCCGGACCCAGGAGTCCACCGCCGACCAGGCTGCCATCAAACTGATGGAGCGGGCCGGCTGGTCCCCACGTGGCATGGTGGATTTCCTTGGCGTCCTCGATTCCCAGGACCTGCTGTATGGCGAACGCGGCAACAGCTACCTGCGCAGCCACCCGGTCAGCTATGAACGCATCCAGGCGCTTGAACATCTGGTCGCAGAATCGCCGCTGCGCGACGAACCGGCCGCGCCCGGGCTGGTCCGCGCCCACTCGATGATGCAGGCGAAGCTGTTCGGCTTTACCAGCACACCCTCGGCCGTCTACCGGAAGTATCCCGCAACCGACACATCGGATCAGGCCCGCTACGCCCGGGCGGTGGCGATGATGAAGGAAGCCCGCACGGGCGAGGCCATCAACGAGTTGCAGCCGCTGATCGAGGCCGAGCCGCTGAACGCCTTCTTCCACGAGTTGAAGGGCCAGGTCCTGCTGGAAGGCGGACGCATCGCCGACAGCATCCCGCCGCTGCGCGAGGCCGCGAAACTGTCGAAGCATGAGACGATTTCCGTGCTGCTGGCCCAGGCGCTGATCGCAAACAACACGGCGGAAGGCGACGAAGAGGCCATGACCATCCTGCAGCATGTTGTCCGCACCGACCCCGACATGCCGGCCGCCTGGCAGCAGCTTGCGGTGGTCCATGGACGGCGCGGCGACATCGGCCTCTCGACCCTGGCCAGCGCCGAACAGTATCTGCGCAGCGGCCAGCCGCAGTTCGCGCGCGAACAGATCGGCCGGGCCCTGCACCTGTTGAAGCCGGGCACGCCGGAACATTTCAGGGCGCAGGACATCGAGCTCGCCGTCCGCAACCTGGAGCGTCAGCTCCAGCGCTGAAACAACCCGCAAGCCGCCGTCATCACGCGCATTTTGCTTGCCCCGGCGGCTCCCGCCCGGCATGGCTGGGCGGAACCAGTCCGGAGACCGAAACGATGCTGAAGCTTTTCCGTTCCCTTGCGCTGCTGATCGCGCTGACCGGCCTGACGGCTGCTGCGTCCGCGGATGACAAGTCGCTGTCGGAAGCAGAAGTCGAAGCCATCGTGAAGGACTATCTGCTGAAGCATCCGGAGGTAATCGTCGAGGCGCTGCAGCTCTATCAGGAGCGCCAGGAGCAGGCCGAGGCCGAGCGTGCACGCCATATGCTGCAGGCCAGCCGCGACCGCCTGGATGACCCGACCGGCGCCTTCGTCTTCGGCAACCCGGACGGCGATGTCACCATCGTCGAGTTCTTCGACTATCGCTGCAGCTACTGCAAGCGGGTGATGCCCACCCTGCTGGACGAGGTCCAGCGCGACGGCAATGTCCGGCTGGTGTTCAAGGAGTTCCCGGTGCTTGGCGAGGATTCGGTCCGCGCGGCGCGCGCCGGCATCGCCGCGGCGCGGCAGGGACGCTACTACGACATGCACCTGGCGCTGATGCAGTCCCGCGGGCAATTGCCCGAGGAGAAGCTGGTGGCGATGGCCGCCGACCTGGGTCTGGATGTCGCGCAGTTCCGCGCCGACATGAAGAGCCGCGCAACCGATGACGAGATCGCGACCAACTACGAACTGGCGCAGGCTTTGAATTTCCGCGGCACGCCCAGCTTCGTCATCGGCAATGAGCTCGTCCCCGGCGCCATCGATGCGCGGCAGTTCAGGGCGTTGATCGAGAAGGCCCGGCAGGAGAACGGCTGAGCCGGATTGCCTCTTCACGGCGCGCCCTGCACTCTTCCAGGATCTCGGCCCGGCGGCCATTGCCGGCGCGCGGCCATTCGCCAATCTCCGCCGCCGTCCGGTAACACCCCACGCACTGGTTCTTCGCCCGGTCCAGATAGCAGACCGAGATGCAGGGCGAGGGAATGGGAACGGACGTCATCGGGTCTCCGGCGGCATGATGGTCTTCCCCACCATGAACCGCGGCCGGCTTCAAGTCACTCGATCCGCCAGCCGCCGACCTTCTCGCCGCTGGCGTAGCGAACTCCGATTTCCTTCAGGAAGCCGAAATCGCTCTCCCGGTCGACCGCCGTGGCGATGATCTCGGTGCCCCTCAGCCGCCAGGTCCGGACAAGCTCCTTCAACAGGAACCCGCCATCCCGTTCGGCGTTCAGTCTCAGCAGCCGATCACAAGCCACTTCGATATAGGTCGCCGGGTCGCCGGACCTCTCCTGCGGCTCGACATGAGCGCGATCCGCCTGGAGAAAGGCGTAGAAGTCGGAAACAACAACCCGCCAGTCCTCGCCTTCGCTGACGCCGAACAGCGCGCCGCCGGCACCCATCATGTTTCCGCTGAGCGGACGGTATGGTCTGATGAGCAGCTTGCCGGGAGAAACCTCGCGTTTGCGGATACCTTTGCGCACATCACGCATCAGCCGCTTGTCTCCGAGAGCCGTCTCCCTCATCGACACCATGACCCGCAGCGATACCGACTGCCAGAGCTTCATTTCGTTCTGCATGTCCAGAGAGCGCTCGACATTCGCCGCCTCGATCTCGGCAAGCAGGCCCGGCGCCTCCGCCAGAGCCTCGAGCACGTCGGTCTCGACGATCCGCCCGTCGACGACAGGATGGCAGCGGATCTGCCGCATCGCCACGGCGCCCTTTGCCAGGCTGAGAACGGGTCGGGTCTCCACGCTCAGCTTGCCCTCGGAAATCGCTTTCCGGGTCTGTTCGATCAGGCGGCGCGCCCGTTCCCGGGCCTCGTCCCTGCGCGCGATCAGTCCGATCCGGCGCAACCCGGCTTTCAGACGGTCTCGGAGCCCGCCTGTGCTGTAGGCCAGCGTCGCCCGAATCTCTTCCACTGAGACCTCTGACCCGTCACCGTCGATGCGCTCGGACGACAGTTCCTGATCTGGCTCCAGCACACCCTCGGTCCGTGCGGTGCTGGTGATCGCCCCGACCATATCGGCCTCGTTGGCGTCGGTTCGGTGAAGAATGCCGTAATGGCCTTCATCCAGGCGTGATGTGGCGAGCCCGCCGTTGCGCATCGCTTCGTCATGCAGAATCTGGCCGAAGCGGGCGTCTGCCAATTCGTTCAGCCCGCCATCGACGACGATGGTCGTCATCGCAGCGTCGCCCCGCGACATGGCGAGAGCCGCATCATCGAGGAATTCGTCGCGGCCGCTCTGTCCGTCCGTCCTGAGTGTCGACTCTTTCTGTTCCGCCCACCCGGCCTCGGCGGAAAGTGGCCGCAGCGAGACAAAATGGTCGCTCGTACCGCGGGCCTGGCCCGATTGCGCAACCAGCAGAAGCTGCCGCCCGTCCGGTCCGCTGCAGGCTTGCGGTCGGCTTCCACCAGGCTGCGATATGCTCGAGGCAACGCCATCGGCGACGGACGCCGGCAGGACCTCCCGAGCGTTCCGGCGCCACAGGCTCACCGGATTGAGGCCGAGTACTTCTTCGCAATCACCGGATATCTCAACGATATCCAGGGCGTTGGTGAACCGGATCTCGACGCATTGCTGCTCCGCTCCCGGTGAAAGACTGACATTCATCGCAAGGCTGGTCCCGTAACTCATACGAAGCCAGAATGGAGGCGGCCATATCAAGAAACGCTTAATCCGGTGGAGGGAAGCCGCATGTCAGACATCAGGATCATCACCGAGGGTCTGAAGTTCCCCGAGGGGCCCATCGCCCTGCCGGATGGCGACATCATTGTCGTCGAGATCGGCGCCGGCTGTCTGACCCGCGTCAGCCCGAACGGCAAGAAGACCGTTGTCGCCCGTCCCGGCGGCGGTCCCAACGGCGCAGCCATGGGTCCGGATGGCAAATGCTACGTCTGCAACAATGGCGGCTTCCGCATGGTCGAGCGCGACGGCCGCCTGTTTCCCGCGGGCCAGTCGGACAGCTATTCCGGCGGCCGCATCGAACGCATCGACATCGAGACCGGCAAGGTCGAGGTGCTCTACACCCATTGCGACGGCGTCGCCCTGAAGGGGCCGAACGACATTGTCTTCGACCGCCAGGGCGGATTCTGGTTTACCGATCACGGCAAGCAGCGGAAACGGGACGCCGACATCACTGGCATCTACTACGCCACGGCTGACGGCTCCTCGATCACCGAGGTGATCTTCCCCTCGGAGGCGCCGAACGGCATCGGCCTTTCGCCTTCCGAAGACGAGGTCTACGTCGCCGAGACGCATACCGGGCGGGTCTGGGCCTATCCGCTGTCCGGACCGGGCCGCGTGGCCGCGCCGCGCCTGCCCATCCGCGGGGCTCAGGGCCGTCTGGTCGCCGGGCTGTCGGGGCATCAACTGCTCGATTCGCTGGCCGTCGATGGCGCCGGAAACATCTGCGTCGCCACCATCCACAATGGCGGGATCACCGTCCTGCCGCCCGACGGCAGCCATGTCAGCCATGTGCCGATGCCGGATCCGATCACGACCAACATCTGCTTCGGCGGCAAGGATCTGAAGACGGCCTACATCACGCTCAGTTCGACAGGCCGGCTGGCGGCGATGGACTGGCCCAGGCCGGGCCTGCCGCTGAACTTCCTGAATACCTGAAGGCTCAGCGCGGGCGGGCGTTGCCTGCGCCAAAGGCGGTCGCACCAGCAGGAACGTCGGCAATCACTGAAGCCCCCGCCCCGACCGTCGCGCCGTCGCCGATGCGTGCGCCGGGCCGGGCCGTGACGCCCGCGCCGATCAGCACGTCTTCGCCCACAGTGACATTGCCCGCCAGATGCGCGCCGACGGCGATGTGGCTGAACGCGCCGACCTGGCAGTCATGGCTGACTGTCGCCCCGGCGTTCAGGATGACGTGAGCGCCGATGGAAGCCCCCGTCTGCACAACGCATCCGGCGAAGATCATCGCCCCCTCGCCGATCTCCGCGCCGGGCGAGATCCACGAAAACGGATGGATCACGGTTGCGAAGCGCCGCCCGGCGCAGGCCGCCGCGATACGCCGCCTGGCCGGGTTGTCGCCAATCGCCACGACCACGCCAGTTTCCGGTTCAAGTCCGTCGATTGTCGGCAGTCCGCCCGACAGCACGGAGACGCCGGACACTTCTCGGCCCCACAGAGCTTCGTTCTCATCGATGACGGCAATGACGTCGAGACCAGCCGCACGTGCGGCATCAATCGTTTCGCGGGCATGACCGCCCGCTCCGATGACGGCGATCCTTTCCAACCGGATGGCCGGGCCGACGGCCTACTCGGCCGCGTCGGCGGCGGGCGCGTAATTCAGGCCCAGCCGCTCCCAGACCTTCAGCAGCGAGTCCACCAGATGATCCATCATGGCGTCGGTGTGCTTCGGCCCCGGCGTGATCCGCAGCCGCTCGGTGCCGCGCGGCACGGTCGGGTAATTGATCGGCTGGATGTAGATGCCGTAATCGTCCAGCAGCATGTCCGTCGCCTGCTTGCAGAGTGCCGGATCGCCGACCAGGACAGGCACGATATGCGTGATCGACGGCATCACCGGCAGGCCGACATCGGCCAGCCGCGCCTTCAGAGTCGCCGCCCGTTCCTGCTGCTGCTCACGCTCGACATTGCTCTTGCGCAGATGCTGGATGCTGGCCAGCGCCGCGCCCGCGATGCCCGGCGGCAGCGCGGTGGTGAAGATGAACTCCGGCGCGTAGGAACGCACCGTGTCGACCAGATTGGCGGAGGCAGCGATGTAGCCGCCGATCACGCCGAAGGCCTTGGCCAGCGTGCCCTGGATCACGTCGATCCGGTCCATCACACCATCCCGTTCGGCAACGCCGCCGCCATGCGGACCGTACATGCCGACCGCGTGCACCTCATCCAGATAGGTCATGGCGCCGAACTCGTCAGCCAGATCGCAGAACTTGGCCAGCGGCGCGATATCGCCATCCATGGAATAGACGGATTCGAAGACGATCAGCTTGGGCAGCTCGGGGTCCGTGTCCTCCAGCAGCATGCGCAGGTGATCGACATCGTTGTGGCGGAAGATCTTCTTGGTCGCGCCCGACTTGCGGATGCCCGCGATCATCGAGGCGTGGTTCAGCTCGTCGGAGAAGATCACGCAGCCTGGCAGGAACTTGGCGACCGTGGAGATGCCGGCCTCGTTGGCGACAAATCCCGAGGTCATGACCAGCGCGGCTTCCTTCTGGTGCAGGTCGGCCAGTTCCCGCTCCAGCCCGACAATCGCGTGATGCGTGCCGGAGATGTTGCGGGTGCCGCCCGCGCCGGCGCCCATGCGGTCGATGGCGGCCTTCATGGCCGAGGTCACGACAGGGTGCTGACCCATGCAGAGATAGTCGTTGGAACACCAGACCGTGACGTCGGGCCGACCATCGCGCGAATGGTTCGTCGCACGCGGAAACTCGCCCAGATGACGCTCAAGTTCGGTGAAGATGCGGTAACGCCGCTCCTTGTGAAGCTGATCGACGGCCTCGGCGAAAACGCGGCTGTAATCCATATGTCCGACCCCTGTCGTTCCATTGCGGCGCAGCACAACCGGTGCGCAACCGGACCAGTCGGCTCAAACGCATGAAATCACAATAGCAAAAGCGGGACAGCGGGCAATGTGACACACGCCACTGGGGTAGCGATCACTCCATCCGCTTGGACAGCTTGTGCAGGCTGGCGACAATCTCCTTGCCGATCGGATCGTCGCTGCCCTTGACGTCCAGGCGGATCACGGCGCGCAGCGCATCGACATGAGGAATGACGATGGTCAGCTGTTCGCGCTTCATCTCGCCGGAGCGGTGCATGAAGCGGCACAGATTGTCGCCGATACTGGTCAGCAGGGTATAGCCGAATGTCGCGCCCTGTCCCTTCAGATCATGTACGATGCCGAAGATCTGCTTCAGGTAGGGCGCGGGATCCTTCGCTGCATTGGCGGAACCGATCAGGTCGTGCACCTGCTCCAGTTCGGCCTGGGCGCGGACGCGGAAATCGTCGGACAGGTCCTCGATGGCGTCCTGCGCGGCCTTGACCAGTCTTGGGTCGAGCCGTTCGCCGCCACCGACCTTCGCGCGCAGCGTGTTCGGAACGTGAATGATCTGGAAATTCTCCTCCGCGCCGCCAGACTGCGCCGCCGCGTTCGCCGAATTTCCGCCCATGATCCTGTCCATCGCAGGAACCCCCGGTGTCTTCTTGCCAATGCCAGTTGTGTGGCCATCATGCGCCCAATCGGTAAACATTCGGATAATCACCTCCGGGAGTCCCCCTTGAAACGGTATCTGGCGGCCTGCCTCATGATCTGCACCCTGACTTCAACGGCGCTGGCGTCCGATCTGTCGAAGGTGAAGAACTTCACCTACTGGTTGTCCGGCCCGCAGCCGTCGTTGATCGCAGCGAGCGGCTTCGATCTGGCGGTCGTCGATCATTCCCGCGATGGCAGCGAGGCAGGCGCATTCAGCCGCGAGCAAGTGGCCCTGATGCAGCGCAAGCCGGGCGGGGAGCGGCGCATCGTGCTGTCCTATCTGTCGATCGGCGAGGCAGAGGACTATCGCGGCTACTGGCGTCCGGAATGGAAGGACAATCCGCCGGACTGGCTGGAAGGGGCCAATCCCGACTGGCCCGGCAATTACAAGGTCCGGTTCTGGCGTCCCGGCTGGCAGAAACTGATCTTCGGTTCGCCCGACGCCTATTTGGACCGGATCATCGCGGCGGGGTTCGACGGAGCCTATCTCGATATCGTCGACGCCTACTGGTACTTTCAGGAGAAGGGTCGGAAGAGCGCGGCGGCGGACATGATCGGTTTCGTCACCGCCCTGGCGGTCTACGCCCGGGAGCGCAAGCCCGGATTCCTGATCGTGCCGCAGAACGCCGAGGACCTGCTGGCGCATGAGGACTATCTCGGCGTGATCGACGCGCAGGGCAAGGAAGACCTGTACTACGGCCTGAAGGCCCCGGACCGGCCCAACCCGAAGGAAAGCGTCGACTGGCCGAAGAAGCACCTGAAGCTGGCGATCGAAGCCGGCAAGCCTGTGCTGCTGATCGAGTATGCCGACAAGCGCAAGACGGTGGAGAAGATCTACGAGCGGGCCAGAAAGGCCGGGCTGATCCCCTACGCCACGCTGCGCAACCTCGACCGCATGGTGATCAACCGGAAGCTGGACCCGCCATTATCCGGGCTGGTCAGCCGCAACTGACGCCGCCAGCTTCTCCGCATCCAGATCGGCCGCCGCCGCATCCAGCCGCAGTTCCGCGGGTTGCCCGCCCAGCACCATGATCCGGTCCGCCAGTTCCAGCGCCTCGGCGGGATCGTGGGTCACCAGGATCGAGGGGATGCCGCTCTCGGACAGGACGCGCCCCAGCATCCCGCGCAGACGCGCCGCCGTCGCCAGATCCAGCGAGGCGAAGGGTTCGTCCAGCAACAGCAGCGATGGCCGCACCGCCAGCGCGCGGGCGATGGCGACCCGCCGCGACATGCCCAGCGACAGTTGTCCGGGAAACAGGTCGGACGCATCTCCGACGCCAACGCTCTCCAGCATGGCGCGGAGTTCATCATCCGGACGGTCCGGCGCGACGATGCGCAGGTTCTCGAGGGCGCTGCGCCAGGGCAGCAGCCGGGGCGACTGGAAGACGAAGCCGACCCGTCCGCTGACGCCCGTGATCTCACCGTCGAAGCCGGTTTCAAGCCCGGCGATGGCGTGCAGCAGCGTCGTCTTGCCGACGCCGGACCGCCCGAGGATCGCCAGCGTCCCCGGCCCCTCCATGTCGAAGGCGATGCCGCCGAGCACACGGGTTGCGCCACCCTCCGCGTTCCGGCGGTCCAGCGAACGGATGCGGACCCCGATCATGCCTGCCGCCAGCGGTTGGCGCGCCGCTCCAGCGGTCGCAGCACCAGCCATTCAAAGGCCTGCATCACCGCGATGAAGCTCAGCGCGTAGGCCAGGATGGCGTCGATCTCGAAGAGCTGGAAATGCACGTGCAGCTTGAAGCCGACCCCGTCTGAACGCCCCAGCAGTTCAACCACCAGCACGATCTTCCAGATCAGCGCCACGCCCGAGCGCGTGGCCGCCGCCAGATAGGGCGCAAGCTGGGGGATGATGAAGTGGCGGAGCTTCGCGGTGAACGGCACGCGATAGACCCTGGCGACCTCGTCGAGCTCCGCATCCAGGGCCCGCGCGCCTTCGCGCATGGTGACGACGACGTTCGGGATCTTGTTCACCGCCACGGCCAGCACCGCCGCCGTCTCGGTCAGCCCGAGCCAGACATAGGCCAGGATGATCACCACCAGCGCCGGCAGGTTCAGGAAGAAAACCAGCCACAGGTCCAGCGCCCGGTCGGCGCGGCGGCTGAGCCCCATCAGGATGCCGACGGCGACACCGATGGCCATGGCGATGACAAAGGCCACGGCGACACGCAGCAGAGTTACGCCGACATGCGTCCACAATTCCCCCGACGCGGCTTCTCGTCCGATCACCTGAAGCACCCGGCCGGGGCCCGGCAGGGTCTGAGGGTCGCTGAATGCGGCGGCAATCAGCCAGAGCGCAAGCATCGCGGCGAGCGACGACAGCCACCAGACCGCCTTGCCTATCGCGGGTGAGCCGATCAATCGTCCGGCGTCAGAAACGGGCCGCGGGGTGGAAGGCGGCGGCGTCCAGTTCACGCGCCGCGCCGGTCAGGCGTTCTCCGCCGATCTCGGCCAGAACCCTGAAAAGATGCTGGCTGGCGGCGACCTCCGCATCGCCGAACTGCAGCCCGATGCCTTCGCGGAAGCGCCGCTTCAGTTCCGCGAGTTCCGCATCGGACGATGCCCGGGTCAGGCCGCGCAGCCGCTCCCATTCCGCGTCATCGGCGAGCAGCATCAGCTTGGCGTTGCGCGACGCCCTGAGGAAGGCGGCGATGGTTGCGTCACTGGCCCCCTTGCCCGAAGGCGCGAAAACGTAGCCCACCAGCGCGACGTCACGCACACCGCCCAGCCCCTCGGCGATGTCGTTCATGTCGGCCAGCCGCTTGTAACCGGCCGCCTCCAGCCGTGCGGCGTAGTGCCAGAAGGTCACCAGCGCATCCAGATTGCCGGCCTCGAACTGTTTCACCAGCAGGGGCGGTGCACCGAAGGCCGGCGCCGAGCGGTCGGCCAGGTCGAAACCGTGATTGCGCTTGATCAGCGCGCGCAGCACCAGCCAGGACTTGTCCAGCGGGCCGCCGGCGACACCGATCCTCTGCTCCGACAGTTCCGAGATCGTGCGGACCGGGCTTTCCGGCGGCACCATGACGGCGCCCACCGTTGCCGAATAGGGCGCGAAGGTAATCATCCGTCCCTCGGCGCGCTGTCGCGCCACCCAGACAAAATCGGTGACGATGGCGTCGACCTCGCCGCCCTGGAAGGCGATGGCCGCAGCCTGCTTGCCGGCAAAGGCCGTCACCTGCAGGTCGACCCCCTCGGCGCGGTCGAGGCCGTGGTGACGGATCGTGTCGAGTTCCCACGCCACGGTGCCGAACTTCAGGATGCCAAGCCTGAGCGTTTCAGCCGAAGCGACGCCAGCCGACATTACCGTCAGCATGAACAGGGCCGCTGCAAACAGCCTCATGTTGTTTCCTCCCGGATTTGCCGGGAGCTTACATTCTGCCGCCCCGCCCTGTCAGCCAGCATCCTGTTCCGCGCGGTAGGTTTCCGACTCGCGGATCACCCAGTCCCTGAACGCCGCGATCTTGGGCATGTTCGCCACCCGCGGCAGATGCACCAGGAAATAGGCGAAGTCGGATGCCAGTGTGATCGGGAAGGGCCGCACCAGCCGGCCGGCCTGCAGGTCCGAGAAGGCCAGCGCGTGCCGGGCCATGGCCACGCCCATGCCTTCCACCGCCGCCTGCAGCAGCATGGCGGAATTGTCGAAGGTCGGGCCCCGCTTCGGATCGACGCCGTCGACCCCTGCGGCGACCAGCCACTCGGCCCAGCCGACGGGATAGTCGTCATGCAGCAGCGTATGACCGGCCAGGTCGTCGGGACTGCGGAGCGCGTTGGCGCCTTTGAGCAGATCAGGGCTGCAAACCGGGAATACCGAGTCGTCGAACAGCCTGTGGACCTCCAGCCCCGGATAGTTTCCAGCTCCTGAACGGATGCCGATATCGAAGGGCTCGACCTCCAGATCGACCAGCCCCTCGCCCGTCGAAAGCAGCACGTCGATCTCCGGATGCTCTTCGCGGAAATGCGACATGCGCGGGATCAGCCACTTCGCCGCGAAGGACGGCATGCAGGTCACGCGCAATTCGTTGCCGCCATCGCCGGCGGAAATCCGCTGAACCGAATTCTCAAGCAGATCAAGGGCATCGCGAACGCCAGGCAGCAGCATCTGCCCCGGTTCGGTCATCAGGATCTCGCGGTTGCGCCGCTGAAACAGCTTGAAACCGAACCAGTCCTCCAGCCCCTTGACCTGGTGACTGATCGCCGCCGGGGTCACGTGCAACTCGTCCGCTGCCCTCGTGAAACTTAAATGACGCGCCGCAGCCTCGAAGGCGCGAATTGCGTTAAGAGGAGGTAAACGGCGGGACACAGGCGTTTCCTTCGTTCAAATTTTTCTAATCGATATACTGAGAAAGGGTCGTTTGTCACCCCCCAAGGCCGCACCTATCTGGGCGCCATGCCGGATGAACCGGCGGAAACTGGAAAAGGAGACTCGGCATGAGCAAGTTTGTCGAAACCACGGGCCGGACCGGATTCGGGCTCAATCCGGTGGCCGCCCTGATTGACGGGGCGACGCCTACGACTTCCGCGAACCGCGCGGGCTATGTTTTCAACCCGATCGCCGCTCTGATCGACGTGGTGTTGCACACGGGTGCGACGCTGTACACTTGGCAGCAGCGCGCGAACGAGCGTGCGGCGCTGAGCAGCCTCGACGATCGCCTGCTGCGTGACATCGGCATGGACCACGCCAGCGCCCAGATGGAAGTGAAGAAGCCCTTCTGGAGGCGCTGAGAAGCATGGGTCAAGACGGTCAGCATCATTACCGCACCAACCTGACCTGGACCGGAGCGGCGGCAGGATTCCAGTCGTATGAAGACTACGACCGGACCCATCAGATCGCCGCTCCGGGCAAGCCGGTGCTGACCACATCGTCGGATCCGGCCTTCCTGGGCCTGCCGCAGCTCTGGAATCCCGAGGACATGCTGGTGGCGGCGCTTTCGAGCTGCCACATGCTGAGCTATCTCGCCTGCTGCTCGCGCGCACGGATCGAGGTCATTTCCTATACCGACGAGGCCGAGGGCACGATGCTGGAAGACGGCAAGGGTGGCGGCTACTTCAAGGAAGTGGTGCTGACCCCGCGCGTCGTCATCGCCGATGCCGCGAAACTGGAGCATGCGACCCGCCTGCACGGCACGGCGCACAAGGTCTGCTTCATCGCCAACTCCGTCAATTTCGAGGTCGCCCACCGGCCTGTCGTGACCGCCCGCTGACCGCAGGTTTGTTGCGCTTTCATGAATGCGTGTGCTAACGCGCATTCATGTTGAATCGACGACGATTCCTCCAATCCATGACAGCGGCGGCACTGCTTCCCGCCGCACAAATGACCACGGCGACAGCCGCCGCCGGACCCGGGCCCGAGGCGCTGCTTTCCCTGCTCGACCTGAAGCCCATCGGCGGCGCGCCGGTTACCGCCAGCGACCTGGCCCAGCGCCCCGTTCTGATCACCTTCTGGGCAAGCTGGTGCCCGCCCTGCCGCGACGAGTTCCACAACTTCAACCGCATCACCACCAGCTATGGCGGTCGGGGCCTGCTGACCCTCGGCGTCAACGTGTTCGAGGATTTCGGCGGCCTGTCCTCGCCGGAGAAACGCGCGCGGTTCATTCGCCAGACCGCGCCGGCGTTTCAACTGCTTGAAGGAACCGACGCGACACGGGCGGCCTTCGGCGGTGTATCGCGCATTCCGACCGTGATGCTGTTCGATACCGCCGGACAGCTCGCCTATGCCTTCGTGCACGAGGAAGGCGCAACCCGGATGCATGTCACCTATGGCGAGATGAAACCCGTCCTGGACGCGCTGCTTCCGGCCTGATCAGGCCTTGCCGACGACGAAGGTCGGGCCGCCGAAACCGGCCTCGACCGGAATGTCGATCTTCCTCAACCCGTCTTCCGCATAGACTTGGGGCGTCACCACGACCGGCGTTTCCGCGGCCGCCTGGGCGATCGCCTCGTCGACCGAGGACGCCCGCGCCAGCTTGATCAGGTTCAGACGCGTCGCGAAGACCATCGTCACCTTCTTCTCATCGGCCAGCCGCACTGCCTCGGCCGGCTTGATCCAGACGCTCTCGACCGCCTCGCCGCCGTCATGCACGGCCAGATCGCGCTGCTCGTCCGGGATCTCGACAATGTAGAACGGCGTGTCGAAGCGCTTGGCCAGCACCGCCGGCGTGATCCAGTGCGCGAAAGGCGTCAGTGCCGCGGGATCGAAGCGCAGGCTTTCACGCTCGGCCATCTCGCCGATGGTCACCTCACCCTTCTCCATCGCCGCGGCGTAGGTGTCCTTCAGCGTCCGGCACCGGGCCGTGTCCAGCCGCTCCCCATCGACGCCATCGGCCAGCAGCACGCCTGTCTCCTCGAACGCCTCCCGAATCGCCGAGATGCGGAAGCCGAGTTCGTCGTCATCCATGCCCTCGGCGCCGATGCACGCCGACCGGACCGAAGCGTCCGCATCGGCGGGGTCGACCTTGCCGCCGGGAAACACCATCGCGCCGGAAGCGAAGTCGATCTGGTGATGGCGGGTCACCATGAACACCTCCAGCCCCGCCTCGCCATCACGCACCAAGAGGATGCTGCTGGCCGGGCGCGGCACGACATCGGCGTACTTGCCGCTCAGATCTGGACCGGACATGCAATGATTTCCCGAAGCTGGAGTCTTGTACGAAATGTCACTGGAATATCGCAGCTTATGGCCTGATCATGCAAACTGTGTCGCATATTGTAGCTCATGAACCGTGCTTACGTAGCGGAACAGCGGCGCCGGATGGCTTGATCCCACCAACCGGACCGGCACGCGAGCTGCTTTCAAGGCACTCGTCTGAATCACGGCGAGGGAGGCCGTCATGAAAAAATTCCTCATCATTCTGGGTGTGATCATCGTGCTGCTGATCGGCGTGGTGGTTGCCCTTCCCTTCATCGTTCCGAAGAGCGCCATGATCGCGTTCGTCGTCGAACAGATCGAAGATGCCACGGGCCGCAAGGTCACGGTGGGCGGCGAACCATCCTTCTCGGTGTTTCCGGAGGTGAAGCTGTCGATCAGCCAGGTCACGCTGTCGAACGCCGAGGGCGGCAAGGCCGCCAACCTGGCGGAAATCGGCTCGGCCGATGTCGAGGTGGACCTGATGGCCGCTCTGGGCGGCGAGGTCGTGGTCAAGCGCTTCGTGCTGATCGACCCGATCATCGCCATCGAGAAGGACAAGAACGGCCGCTTCAACTTCGAGCTGGGCGATGACGGTCCCGGCAAGCCGGGCAACCAGGAGAGCAGCGCACCCCGTGAGGGCGGCGCCGGCGAAGGGCTGGCCCTGTCGCTGAACGATGTCCGGCTGGAAAACGCGACGCTGATCTATGACGACGCGCAGACCGGCGAACGGCAGGAACTGAAGGGCTTCAACGCCACCCTGTCGCTGCCTTCGGCGGATGGTCCCTTCGACATGACCGCGGACGCCGAGTTCAAGGGCCGCCGCATCGAGGTGGTCACCCATGTCGACAAGCCGATGGCGATCCCGGCCGGCGGCGGCACGACCCTGAGCGCGAAGGTTTCCAGCGCCGACCTGTTCGCCGTGAGCTTCGAGGGCAAGGCCTCGGCCGGCGCCGTGCCCGAGGGCGCGGGCAAGGTGGGGATCGAGGTCAGCAACCTCGCCGCCCTGCTGGCCTGGGCCGAGGTGGCCCTGGGCCCGGATGTGAAACTTCCGGCGACCATCGGGCTGTCGGGCGACCTGACCGGCTCGCCGGAGAAGGTCTCGCTCAGCGCGGCGACCATCAGTTTCGACAAGAACACGCTGACGGGCAGCCTCTCGGCCGGCCTGACCGGCGGCAAGCCCTTCGCCATCGCCGATCTGACCGCAGGCGATCTGGACCTGCGCGCCTATCTGCCCGAACAGAAGGCGGGCGGTGAAGGCACGGGCGGCCAGGCTTCGGCGGGCGGCGGCTCCAGCGACTGGTCCGACGATCCGATCGACTTCGCCGGCCTGTCGGCCGCGGACGCCGACATCCGTTTCCGCGCCAACAGCGTGACCACCGGCATCGTCGACACCGGCAAGACCGATGTTGCCATCGTGGTGAAGGGCAAGCAGGCCAATGTCACCATCAACGAGCTCGTCCTCTATGATGGCGCCGCCACCGGCGCGCTGTCGGTCGACGCCAGCGGCGCCCAGCCGAAGATCGCGATCAAGCTGGATGTCGCGGGGCTGCAGGCCCGCCCGGCGCTGCAGCAACTTGCCGACTACGGCGATTTCCTGGGCACGGTGAACCTGTCCATGGACATGGCCACAAGTGGCGACACCGAGCGCAAGCTGGTCTCGGCGCTGAACGGCAAGGGCAATATCAGCATCACCGACGGCGCGATCCTGGGCTACAACCTGGCCGCGGCGGTCCGCAACGTCTCCACGGGCGATCTGGACCTGGACTACGACAAGTCGGAAAAGACCGACTTCGCCGAGATCACCGCCAGCTTCACGGCGAAGAACGGCGTGGTGAACAACCCGGATCTGAAGATGAACGCGCCGCTGCTGCGCGTCACCGGCAAGGGCGACATCATGCTGCCGCCCCGCACGCTGGACTACCGCGCGCTGCCCAAGCTGGTCGCCAGCCTGACCGGCCAGGGCGCCGAGACCGCGGGTGGCCTGGGCGTGCCGCTGCTGATCAAGGGCAGTTGGGACGATCCGTCGATCCAGCCTGACCTGGAAGGCGTCGTGAAGGGCGTGATCGAAGCGCCCGTCGATGCCGTCAAGGGCGTGGCCGGCGGTGCGGCCAATGTGGTCAAGGGCGTCACCGAAGGCGGCGGCAGCGCGGTCAAGGGTGTTCTGGACAGCGTCACCGGCGGTGGCGGAGCGAGCAGCAGCGACGCCAGCAACACCGAAACCCAGCCGTCCGGAGACGGCGAGGCCAAGGACACGGTCGGCGGCACGGTGAAGAAACTGAAGGGCCTGTTCGGCAACTGATAACGCCGGCAGCCCCGAACTTTCCGAAAACAATGAGGAAGAGATGACCGAAGAAGAAACCTCGCAGGTGATGGATCTCATCACCGCCTACGCCGTCGAGTACGGCATCGCCATCGCGGGCGTTGTCGTGATCCTGATCGTCGGCTTCTGGCTGGCGCGCATGGTCGCCGATGTGGTTCGCAAGGGCCTGACCCGTTCGGGCCGCATGGATCCGATGGTGACCAACTTCCTGTCCAGCACCGTCCGCTACATCATCATTGCCGCGGCGGTCATCGCGGCGCTGGACCAGTTCGGGGTCGAAACGACCAGCCTGGTCGCGGTCCTCGGCGCCGCCGGCCTGGCCGTAGGCCTGGCCCTGCAGGGCACCCTGTCAAACCTGGCCGCCGGCGTGATGATCCTGATCTTCCGGCCGTTCAAGCAGGGGCAGTTCATCGATGGCGGCGGAATTTCCGGCACAGTCGATAACGTGTCGCTGTTCGTCACCGAACTGCACACGCCGGACAATGTCCAGATCCTGGTGCCCAACGGCACGCTGTGGAACACGGCGATCCGGAATTTCAGCCACCACCCGACCCGGCGCGTCGATCTGGTGCTGGGCATCAGCTATGGCGACAATATCGGCAAGGCCATGGACGCCCTGAAGGGTCTGGCCGAGGCCGACGAGCGCATCCACAAGGAACCGGCGCCGATGTTCGCTGTCTCCAACCTGGGCGACAGTTCTGTCGATATCACCATCCGGCTGTGGTGCAACGCCCCCGACTACTGGGGCCTGCGCTTCGATTTCATCCGCGCGATGAAGGAGAAGATGGACGAGATCGGTGTCGAGATCCCGTTCCCGCAACGGTCCATCCACATGGTTCAGGCCGCCGAATAGTCACGGCCCGCCAACCAAGGCGCTTCGGCCCGCCAGCCCCCTGGGCTCGGCGGGCCGTTTCGTTTTCCGGCCTACTGGTCGTCGAAAATCCGGAAGGGCGAACGGATCTTCACGCCCCAGAATTCGTAGATCACGTAATACCGGCGGCCGGGCTCCAGCAGCCCGCCCTGGACCAGCATGCTGTGGCCCTCACGGATGGTCTCGCCCGCGGGAATGGTCAGGGACACCTCACTGCCGCCGCCGCATTCCTTGGGCGCCTTGACGACGATCGGATCATTGTTCGGGTGGACAATGGCGTATTTGTGCACCGCGCACTGGCCGGGCGCCTTGATGATCAGGTCCTCTGTTCCGATGTTCCGCAGACCCAGTTCCACATGAATGCGCGCGTTCGCGCCTCCCTGCGGCAGTCGGACCCTCTGTTCGATCCGGATCGTGCCTTCAAGATCCTTGTCGTTCGTGGCGACCTTGGCGGCCTCGGCGGATCCCGCGGAAAACGCCACGGCAGCGGCCATGACGCAGGACGCGGCGAATGCACGAATGGACATCTCTTCAACTCCCAGCGGCTGGACAGGTTTCCCGGAAGGTGGGGAGAAACGGCGTGGCAGGCAAGTCATGACCGTCACGCTGCGACGCTTCTTGCCCCCCGCACCGAAAGCCGCCACCCTCGCGCCCGGATTCTGACCGGAGGGCTGCAAGGTGATGCATTTTCTGCTGCTGGCGGGCAAACTGTCCATGCACAAGGGCGATTTCCTGCGTGAACATCTGACGACGGACTGGGAAATTGCGGTTTGCGACCCCGCTGCGGAACCCGAAAGGTTCGCCAAACTGGCGCCAAAGGCCCACGCCATGGTCGGCGGGCACATCGCCGCGCCCTGGCCGGCGACGCCGAACCTGAAGCTGTTCCAGATCCCGTTTACCGGCTTCGACTTCCTGACGCCCGAGGTACTGCCGCAGGGTTGCATCGCCTGCAACACCTACGAGCACGAGACCTCCATCGCCGAATACATCCTGCTGGGCATGCTGGAATGGGAAATCGGACTGGCGAAGACTTCGGCCGAGTTCAAGGCGAAGAGCTGGAACGGCCGCGGCCCGGCGCAGAGCCCGGTGCACGGCGAGGTGCGCGGCAAGACCGTCGGCATTGTCGGCTACGGCCATATCGGCCACGAGGTCGCCGTCCGCGCCCGCGCCTTCCAGGCCCGCGTGATCGGCATCGGCCGCAGGGAACGGGAGACACCGCCCGAGCTGGACTGGTACGGCACCACCGAGCGGCTGGGGGATCTCTGCGCCGAGGCGGACTATGTCGTGGTCTGCGCGCCGCTGAACGAGCAGACGCGCGGTATGATCGGCGCCGACCAGTTTGCGGCGATGAAGCCGACGGCGGTGATCATCAATGTCGGGCGCGGCGCCATCATCGACGAGGATGCGCTCTACAGGGCGCTCTCGACCGGCGAAATCGGCGGTGGCGTGATCGATGTCTGGTACCAGTATCCGACCGCCGACGATCCGAACCGGCGGCCATCGAAACATCCGCTGCATGAACTCGACAACATCATCATGTCGCCGCACAACTCGGGCTGGACCCAGGAACAGATCGACCGCCGCTGGTCCTTCGTCGCCGCCAATCTGGATCGCCTGGCGCGCGGCGAGGAACCGCTCAACAAGGTGATGGACGGCGCGCGCGCGCCCGGCTGATACGGCTTCAACCTGTACCGTTCGCGATGCGTGAACGGTCCGGCAGCGCGTTCCACGCAACCGGCAGGCCGTTTCCCGCAATCGGCATGGCGCGCTCTCCGGCGCGGCCCCATGCACGCTCCGACGCATTCAGCACCGGAGTTTCGCCATGGCCCTCGCTCACGCCGCCTTCGCCCTCATCGCCATCCTGCTTGGCGGATTGCAGCTCTTTCGACGCAAGGGCGACCGCCTGCACCGGCTCGCCGGGCGCGGCTATGTCGCCGCGATGGTGCTGGCGGCGCTGACCTCGTTCTTTCTGACCACCATGACCGGCAGTTTCGGCTTCCTGCATATCCTCTCAGTATGGACGCTCGGGACACTCGGCATCAGCCACCACTGTCTTCGCCGTGGCCGCATCGAGGCCCATGCCCGCAGCATGATCCTGCTCTATGGCGGATTGCTGACAGCCGGCGTCCTCGCCGCCCAGCGTCATGGCCTTGACCTGCCGCCCGCCGCGCTTGGCGGCGTGCTGCTGTTGGTCTGGGCGCCGATCCTGCGCCTTACACTGCTGGTGCGCCGCCGGCTGGCCGGCGCCGTGTGATCACGGCCCGATCACCATGCCGCCGTCGACAGGCAGCGCCACGCCGGTGACGAAGGACGAGCGTTCGGAGAGCAGCCAGCAGGCCGCTTCGGCGATTTCCTGCGGATCGCCCAGACGCTTCATGGCGGTTGCATCACTCAGCGCGTCGCGGGCCTTGGGGTGCTGGCCGGTCAGGTTGTCGAGCATCCGCGTCTGGATCGGGCCCGGACAGACCGCATTGATGCGGATGCCCTTGCGCGCATATTCCATCGCCGCCGCCTTGGTCAGGCCCACGACGCCATGCTTGGAGGCGATGTAGGCCGGCATGTAGGTCGCGCCGGAAATGCCCGCAATCGAGGCGGTGTTGACGATGGAACCCTGGGCCCCGGCCTTCAGCATGGCCCGGATCTCGGCCCGCATGCACAGATAGACGCCGGTCTGGTTGATGCCGACGACGCGCTCGAAATTCTCCAGCGTCGAATCGGCGGTGCGGGCCCAGGCGCCCTCGATCCCGGCATTGTTGAAGGCGCCGTCGATGCCGCCGAAGCGCTTCACGGTCTCGGCTACCAGATTGTCGGCGGCTTCCTCGCTGGCGACATTGGCGACGATGGTCTCGACCTCTCCGCCGCCCGACGCGGCCAGTTCGCGGGTTTCAGCCAGCCCTTCCTCGTTCAGATCGGCGGCCAGCACCTTCGCGCCCTCGACAGCGAACAGAACCGCCGCAGCCTGACCGATACCGCCGGCCGCGCCTGTGACCAGGATGTTTCTTCTCGTCAACATCGGCATCCAGCACCCTCCCCTATGCTTTGGTTCCCAAATTGGTAAGCTAGCGTATCATCTAAAGTTTCATGTGACAGACGTAACTTGGGGAGGGGCGTCATGCGCGGACTGAAAGACAGAGTGATCGTCGTGACCGGCGGGGCCAGCGGCATCGGGCGGGCGTTGTCCGGCCGGCTGGCAGAGGAAGGCGCAAAGGTCGCCATCTTCGATCTGAATGGCGACGGCGCGAATGCCGCTGCCGCCGAAATCGGCGGTGGCGCCAGGGGCTATGCCCTCGACATCACCGACCATGCGGCCGTGGTGGCAGCCGTGGATGCCGTGGAGAGCGATCTCGGACCGATCGGCGGGCTGGTGAACAATGCCGGCTGGGACAAGATGGTGCCCTTCCTGAAATCCGATCCGGAACTCTGGAAGAAGATCGTCGACATCAACCTGTTCGGCCCGGTTAACGTCACCCACGCCGTGCTGTCGAAGATGGCCGAGCGTGGCGGCGGGCGAATCGTCTCCGTGGCGTCCGACGCCGGACGCGTCGGCTCCACCGGCGAAGGCGTCTACTCCTACTGCAAGGGCGGCGTCATCGCCTTCATGAAGACGCTGGCCCGCGAACACGCAAGGCAAGGCATCACCTGCAACGCTGTCTGCCCGGGCCCGACAGAGACTCCTCTGTTCGCCGGCTTCGACCCCGAGGGCAAGATCAAGGCGGCGCTGGAGCGCTCGATCCCGCTCAGGCGGCTGGGCCAGCCCGAGGACTATCCCGGCATGATCGCCTTCCTGCTGTCCGACGACGCGGCCTTCATCACCGGCCAGGTGATCAGCGTCTCCGGTGGCCTGACGATGAACGGGTAGTCCGAAGTCGTACAAACATGACCCACCTGTTCCGGGACTTGATCCCGGAACCTATTCCTGAGTGTTTCCGCAAAATCTGTAGGAGCGGCGAAGCTCAGGCGTGGACAACGGGATCAAGTCCCGTTGTAGCCAGATTGGGGCTGAACCAGCAAAACTCAGAAAACGAGCCTGAAGTACAACAGATCAGGGTGCCCGCCGTCGTGTTCAGGGCGGTATTCCTCGAAGCCGAGACGGCGGTAGATGTCCTGCGCGGCGGTCATCGACGGCAAGGTGTCGAGCACGACGCCGGCCGAGCCCATGCCGCGGGCGGCCTCGATGATCCTTTCCGCCAGCTTCCGCCCCAGACCCAGCCCGCGTGCGCCGTCGGTGAGGTAGAGCCGCTTCATCTCGGCATAGCCACCGGGCGCAGGCCGAAGTCCGGCCACGCCAACGATCTCGCCCCCCGCCTCGGCCACGAAGAGCGCGCCTTCGGGCGGCTGATATTCGCCGGGGAAGCGCGCCATCTCGGCGTCGAAGCCCTGGAAACAGAGATCGACATCAAGGCTTTCGGCATAGGCGAGGAACAGCGCCCGCGCGGCGGCGATGTCGTCCGGACCGCTTGCGGCGCGGACCCGGCCGGCCTCAGCCATTCGGCAGCAGGAATTCGCGACCGACCTTCACCCGCGGCGTGCCGTCATACTCGATGACGTCGGCGGTGGCGTAGGTCTCGGTCCACTTCTCCGGCAGGTAGGAGCCGGTGCCGACCACATCGATCGGCGCATTGATCGAGCCCATCACACGGCACTTGTCCGGTCCGAAGCCGGACGAGGCGACGATCTTGACCTGCTGGAAGCCCTCGGCGTCCAGACGCTCCCGCAGATGGAAGATCGCGGACGCCGACACACCGGTGCCGATCAGATAACGCAGTTCCGCCTCGGTGCGGTACTGACGCGTCGCCTTGGGCACGTGCCGTTCCAGCACCTCGTAGGACTTGCTGGGATCCAGCCCCTCGATGTAGCGGCCGCCGTGGGTGTCCAGCCGGATCGAGAGCTGGCCCTTGCTGGCCATGTCGGCGAAGCGGCGGCAGACGGTCAGTGCGTCCGTCATCTCGCGGCCGAAATAGTCGACAAGAACCGTCAGCGGGTCGTCGGGAAAGACCTCGCGGAACATCTCGGCCGCGCGCAGCGTCGAACCGGCATAGCCGATCAGGGCGTGGGGCATAGTGCCCATGCCGCTGCTCTGTCCGAAGAAATGCGCGGTCTCGTCGGTGGCATTGCCGATGAAGCCGACGGCATCCTTGTCCCGCCGCGCCGCCGCCGATCCGACCGAGGCCGCGTAGGCCATCAGTTCGGCCATGTCCGGGCCGGTGCAGTGACGCGCATCCATTGCCAGAAAGGCCGTCTTCGGCATGTCGCAGCACATGATGAAGGCATTGTGCGCGGCGACGCAGGCAGCGCCGAGCTTCTGCAGGTACAGCGTTTCCAGATCGACCAGGTCCTTCAGGCTGCCGGTCAGGTAGAGCAGAGGATCGCCCGCGCCCACCCAGTCGCCTTCCTGATGGCACAGCTCGATCCCGAAGGACACGCCGCGCCGTTCGGCCACCACCTTGATCCAGTCGACCGCGATCCTCGGCGAGAAGATCACCGGGCGGCGCATGAACACGGCGTACTTCACCGACACGTCGCCGAAGCGTTCGACGATCGCCTTGGTGCGCCGGAAATAGTGGTCCGTGCGCCGAGCGATCGCGCTTTCGGTAGCTGAGGGCATGGGACCCTCCGGGTTCTCTACGATCCGGAGATCAGGACGCTTCTCTGAGGCTGTCATTGCGCCGCCCATCCTTCAGCATTTCAGCGATCAGGAACGCCAGCTCGAGCGACTGGCTGCCGTTCAGGCGCGGATCGCAATGCGTGTGATAGCGGTCCGACAGGTCCTTGTCCGACAGGCCGTGCGCGCCGCCGATGCACTCGGTGACGTCCTGGCCGGTCATCTCGAAATGCACGCCGCCCAAATGGCTGCCCTCGGCCTTGTGGACCTGGAAGACTTCCTGAACCTCGCGCAGGATCCGGTCGAACGGACGCGTCTTGTAGCCACTCTCGGACTTGATGACGTTGCCGTGCATCGGATCGCAGGACCAGACCACCGTATGCCCGGACTCCTTCACCGCGCGGATCAGTTTCGGCAGGTGCTCGGTGACATTGCCGGCGCCGAAACGGGAGATCAGGGTGATGCGCCCGGCCTCGTTCTCGGGATTCAGCTTGTCCATCAGGGTCAGCAGGCTGTCGGGCGACAGCGACGGGCCGCACTTGATGCCGATCGGGTTGGTCACGCCGCGCAGGAACTCGACATGCGCCTCGTCCGGATCGCGGGTGCGGTCGCCGATCCACAGCAGATGCGCCGAGGTGTCAACCCAGTCGCCGCTGGTCGAATCCAGACGGGTCATCGCCTGTTCGTACCAGAGCAGCAGCGATTCATGGCTGGTGTAGAAGTCCACCTTGGCGATCGAGGGCGTGTTGTCGCCGGTCACGCCGCAGGCGTCCATGAAGGCCAGCGCATCGGCGATGCGGTCGGCGGTTTCCTGATAACGCTCACCGGCCGGGCTGTCGGAGACGAAGCCGAGGTTCCACTGATGCACGCGGTGCAGGTCGGCGAAACCGCCCTGGGCGAAGGCGCGCAGCAGGTTCACCGTGCTGGCGGCCTGGCTGTAGGCCTGCAGCATGCGGGCCGGGTCGGGCTCGCGCGCACCGGCCTCGAATTCGATGCCGTTGATGATGTCGCCGCGGTAGCTGGGCAGCTCCACACCGTCGATCACTTCGGTCGGGGCCGAGCGCGGCTTGGCGAACTGCCCGGCCATGCGCCCAACCTTCACCACGGGAAGCTGGGCGCCGAAGGTCAGCACCACGGCCATCTGCAGCAGCACCTTGAAGGTGTCGCGGATGTTGTCGGGGTGGAACTCGGCGAAGCTCTCGGCGCAGTCGCCACCCTGCAACAGGAAGGCCTTGCCGGCTGCGACGTCGGCAAGTTTCGCTTTCAGGCTGCGGGCCTCGCCTGCAAACACGAGCGGCGGAAAGCTGCTGAGCTGCTTCTCGACGGCGGCAAGGGATTCCGCATCGCGATAGTCAGGGACCTGCCGGATCGACTTCTCGCGCCAGCTTGCAGGATTCCAGTCCTTGGCAGCCATCATGCTCTCCCGTGTCGGCCACTCTTCACTTACCGCGGGGAAATGCCTCCCCCCGGTCGGTGGGACTTATAGTGCGGCGTTCGGGGAAAGGGAACCGCAGGAGAACGGAGGCGCGGCGCTTTACCGTTTGTTGAGGCCTTTTTGGGACTATCCGGCGACACGGCAAAGCCAGAGGCCCCCTTTTTGTCCACTTCTCCCGTCCGAGTGTTGATCGTCGACGACCTGGAAATGAACCGCCGTGTCATGGTCCGCGGCCTCGAGCGCCACGGCTTCGAGGTCCGCGAGGCGGAAGGCGGCCTCGCCGCCCTGGACATGATCGCCAGACAGGATTTCGACGCCGTGCTGCTTGACGTCGCCATGCCTGTCATGAGCGGCCGGGAAACCCTGAGACACATCCGCGCCCGGCACGACGCCAACGATCTTCCCGTGATCATGGTGACGGCCTTCGACGACCCGAAGGAAGTCTCGATGGCCATCGAAGCCGGAGCCAACGATTACCTGACCAAACCGGTCGACATGACCGCGACCGTCGCCCGCGTGAAGGCTCAGGCCGGCCGCAAACGCGCAATCAGCGAACTCAAGGCAGCCAAGACCCGCACCGAGGAACAGGTCGAGGCCCGCACCCGCGACCTGGAAGCCATCAATGACGAGATGCGCAAGGAAATCTCGCGCCGTCGGGAACTGGAAACCGAACTGCGCGAAGCCAAGCGCCGGGCCGAGACCGCGAACCGCGCCAAGTCCGACTTTCTGGCCACCATGAGCCACGAACTGCGCACGCCGCTGAACTCGATCATCGGCTTTTCAGAACTGATCCGCATCCAGCTCGGCAAGTTGCCGGGCGGCGACCGGCTGGACGAATACGCCGCCTATATCAACGAGAGCGGCAATCACCTGCTGGAGATCGTCAACGACATCCTGGATCTGTCGAAGATCGACGCTGGACGGACGGAACTCAACGAGTCCCACATCGGCGTCTCGGATCTGCTGGACCGGTCCATGCGGATGACCAGCGGCGCATCGAATGGACATGTGATCCGAATAGAGGTGGACGCCAGCCTCGAGAAAGCCGAGCTCTTCTGCGATGAGGTGCTGATGCGCCGGGCGCTGGTGAACCTGCTCAGCAATGCGGTGAAGTTCTCCGAACCGGGCTCGCACATCGACCTTTCCGCAAGACGGACGCCGGACGGCGATCTGTCGATCACGGTCGCGGATCAGGGCATCGGCATCGAGGCGGCCGACATTCCCAAGGTGCTTGAGCCCTTCGGCCAGGCGAACTCCGAGCTCAGCCGCTCGCATGTCGGCACCGGGCTGGGCGTGCCACTGACCAAGTCGCTGATCGAACTGCATGACGGCGTCTTCGACCTGCAGAGCGAGGTCGGCGTCGGCACCACCGTCACGCTGACGCTGCCGGCCGTGCGGATGGCGACGCGACCGGCTTCCCGGTCCCACTCCGCCGCCTGATCAGCGCTTCTTCTGTTCCCGAGAAGCGATGTAAAGCCCGCTGGCGACGACGATCGCCGCGCCGATCCATGTCCACTGGTCCGGGAAGGTGTCGAACAGCACGAAGCTGAAGAAGGTCGCGCCCACAAGCTGACCGTATGAAAACGGCGAGACCACAGAGGCCTCGGTGTACTGGAACGCCTTCACCACCATGTAGTGCCCGAACCCACCCAGCGCCCCCATGCCGATGAAGATCGCCCAGTGCAGCGCCGAGACCGGCATCATCATGCCGTTCAGCAGGAAGAAGCTGGCTGCGATGGCGCCGAACACGGCGGTCAGCGTGATGGTGGTTTCCGGGTTGTCGTTGGAAGCGATCTTGCGCGTCAGCAACTGGTAGAACGCGTAACAGACCGTGTTCAGCACCACCAGCAGCATGGCCCAGTGGAAACCCTCGCCGCCCGGCCGGATGATGATCATGGCGCCAGCGAAGCCGACCGTGACCGCCAGCCAGCGGCGGATGCCCACCTTCTCCCCCAGGAACGGCACCGACAGTGCGGTCACCAGGATCGGGCTGGTGAAGCTGATCGATGCGGCGACGGTCAGGTCGATATGCTGGATGGCGAAGAAATACAGCGCCGTGCAGGCGAACAGCAGGAACGACCGAACGCCCTGGATGACGGGCCGTTCGGTCCGGAACAACTGCCAGCCACGCATTGGCATGAAGGCGACGACCATGAACACCAGATGGCCGAAGTAGCGCGCCCAGACGATCTGGCCGTAGGGGTAGCCTTCCGCCGCGAGATATTTGACGCTGGCGTTCATCGTCGGGAACATGACCATCGTCGCCATCAGCATGAAGGTGATGCCGACGAGCGGACTTTCGGCCAGTCTTCTGGCGGGAATGTAGTGTTCCTGGTCGGTCAAACGGCCGGCCCGTGGTTTGTTCGAGGGAAACAGCGAAACTTGTTCATAGCGCGTCACAGCCACGATTGCCTATGCGGATTGCGCAAGAGGGTCTGCCGCTTGCGGGCAGGAGACGGAGCATGAGACTTGGCGTGCTCTGCGGGCTGGAACGGGAAGCGCGGATCATCCGCGCGGCGCTGCCCGACGTGGATTGCGACGTGCGCTGTTCCGGCGCGATCAGCGAGAACGCCGCCCGCCGGTCGGAAGAACTGGTGGCGGCCGGCGCGACGCATCTGCTCAGCTTCGGTCTGGCCGGCGCGCTGGAGGATCATCTCAGGCCCGGCGACCTGATCCTGCCCGAGCAGGTGATGTCGGCGGAGGACGAGGTCTGGGCCGTGAACGGGGCTTGGCGGGGCCTGGCGGCGGAGCGCATGCGGGAGGCCGCGGGCGGCGCGATCCTGGGCCTGGACAGGGCGGCCCGCACGGCGGCGCAGAAACTGTTCATTCGCGGAATATTCGACGCCGCCGCGGTGGACATGGAGAGCCACATCCTGGCCCGCTGTGCTGCGGCGCATGCCCTGCCGCTGCTGGTGATCCGGGCGATTTCCGATGACCGCCGTTCATTGATCCCGCGCGCGGCCATGGCCGGCGTCGGCCCCAACGGCGAGGATCGCATCCTCAACGTGCTGGCGTCGCTGGCTCACCGGCCCAACGAGATCGGAGCGCTGGCGAAGCTGGGAATATCCAGCGGCAAGGGCTTCCGGACGCTAGGCCGCGTCGCTGGTCTTGCCCTTCCCGCCTGACTCCGCAGTTTCCACCAGGCGATCGAAGACATACTCGGCCGGACGCTGCTGCGTCAGGTCGATCTCCTCGGCCATCGGACCTTCGGTGCGGATGCCCTTCAGCGCCACCATCAGGCCCTTCAGCGGGTTCTTGACCATGTCCTGCACGGCAGTCGCCTCATAGCCGCAATGGACCATGCAGTCGGCGCACTTCTCGTAATTGCCGGTGCCGTAGGAATCCCAGTCGGTATCTTCCATCAATTCGCGGAAGGTCTTCACATAGCCTTCGTTCAGCAGGTAGCAGGGCCGCTGCCACCCGAAGACGTTGCGCGTCGGGTTGCCCCACGGCGTGCAGCGGTAGGACTGGTTGCCGGCCAGGAAGTCGAGGAACAGCGGCGACTGGCTGAAGGCGTATTTCGCGCCCTTGGCCTTTGCCTTGGCGAAAATCTCGCGGAAGAAGTTCTTGGTCCGCTGACGGGAGAAGAAATGCTCCTGGTCCGGCGCGCGCTCATATGCGTAGCCCGGCGATACGGTGATGCCCTCGACGCCCAGCTCGGTGGCGAAGTCGAACAGCGCAATGGCGTCGTCCGAGGTCGCATTGTCGAACAGGGTCGAGTTGATGTTGACCCGGAAACCCTTCGACTTGACCAGCTTGATTGCCTCGACCGTCTTGTCGAAGACGCCCTTCTGGTTCACCGCGCGGTCGTGATGCTCGCCCAGCCCGTCCAGATGGATCGAGAAGGTGAGATACGGCGACGGCTTGAACAGGTCGATCTTCTTTTCCAGCAGCAGCGCGTTGGTGCAGAGGTAGACGAACTTCTTGCGCTTCACGAGTTCGGCGACGATCTCGCCCATTTCCTTGTGGATCAGCGGCTCGCCGCCCGCGATCGAGACCATGGGCGCGCCGCATTCCTCGGCCGCGCCGACCGCCTCCTCGACCGACAGCCGCCGGTTGAGGATGTGATCGGGGTAGTCGATCTTGCCGCAGCCCGGGCAGGCCAGATTGCAGCGGAACAGCGGCTCCAGCATCAGCACCAGCGGATAGCGCTCGTTGCGCCTGATGCGCTGCTTCATGATGTAGGCCCCGACCCGGACCTGCTGTCTCAAAGGAACGCCCACGTCACTCTCCCGGCGTTGAAATCAGTAGCAGTTTCGATACACCAGCTTCTTCGCACCCGCAACAAAGCAGCCATCACAAGGATGTATGGCGGCGATCCAGCACACGCAACACGCCCGGCAGCCAGACCAGGGTGAAAAACAGGATGCTCAGGATGGCGATGGTCAGAAGCAGTCCCATCGACGCCATGCCGAGATGCGGCGACAGCGCCAGCCCGCCGAAGCTCGCCAGCGTGGTGAGCGTGCTGAACAGCACCGCGCGCGGCGTCGAGGAGCGCATCATGTCCCCCGCGCCGCCGGCGCTCCTACGCCGCATCACCACGTGTATGGCGCTGGCGACACCGAGACCGAACAGCAGCGGCAGGACGATGACATTGGCGAAGTTCAGCGTCAGGCCGAAGAGAGGCATCAGCGCGAAGGTCAGGATCGCGGCAAGCGCGACCGGCGCGGCCGTCAGCAGCACATCCGACAGCCGCCTCAGGACGGCCGCCAGGAACAGCAGCACCAGAGCCGCGGCGATCGCCGAGGCGGTGACAAAGCTTTCCACCACGGCGTCTCCGGCGAAGGTGACCATCACCGGCGCGCCCGTGGCCGAGGGCATCACCGCCTGAACGTCGCGGGCATAGTCAGCCATGGTCCAGTCCCCGGTGAACGGCGCGCCGGGAAACACCTGCACCCTGAAACGGCCATCCGCAGCAACCCACTGCGCCCGGAACGCCTCCGGTATGTCGTCGATCGTGACGGCCTGCGCCTCGAAGGCCAGCCGCAGGTCATCCAGCCAGTGCGGCAGCAGGCCCGTGGCGCGCCGCTCGAAGCGGCTCAGTTCCGCGTCGTCCATCCCGGAAAGGGCTTCTGCCAGCCGCCGCGCCCGGTCGCCAAGCAGGCCCTCGGCATTCAGGGCAACTGTTCCGAACGTGTCGACCGCTGCCCGGCGCGCTTCATCCGTGGGTGGCGGTTGCTGGATCGCCATCAGGACGGGGAACAGGAACAGCGACGCGTTCTCCAGGGCCGCCAGCTTCTCCTCCTGATCAGACGGCACGAACTTGCCCAGATGCAGGACCCGTCCCGAACCGGCTGCGACGCGAAGCTCGGTCTCCAGCGCAACGATTTCCGTGTTCCGGGGCACAAGCCCGTCGAGCGCGAACACGCCGCGCGTATCGTCTTCGGCCAGATCCAGATAGGCCGCGACCGACTCCGATTGCGGGTCCTTCAGATTGATCGGGTCGCTGTCGAAGGACACAAGCCAGACCGTGCTCGCGGCGACCAGGCCGCCGGCTGCGATCGCCGCTGCCAGTGCGCCCGGTATCACGGGCATCGCCCTGCCCGACGGCCGGGCCTCCGGTTCTGCCGACCGGGTGCGACTGTTTCCGACCAGCGCCGGCAGAAGCGTCAGGTTGAGCGCCAGCGCCACCATCATGCTGCCGCCAGCGATGATGCCGAGTTCGGCGAGCCCCCGATAATCCGTCGGCAGGAATGAGAGAAAGCCGATCGCGGCGGCCACGGCGCTGAGTGCGATGGACGGTCCGACCGTCCGCGCCGCCCTTGCGACGCCGCCGCGCCCGCCGCCGGTCTCGCGAACCCTGAGCGCGAAGTGGATCGAGAAATCCACCGCCAGGCCGATGAACAGCACAGCGAATGCCACCGAGAGCAGGTTGAGCTGTCCGACGGCGACGGTGGCGTACCCCAGACTGATCACCAGACCGGCCACCAGCACCGCCAGTGTCGCCAGCACCGGCCGCGCGCCCCGCAGGCCCCAGATCAGTAGCACCAGAATGCCGACACCCGAGATGATCCCGGCCGTCGAACCGCCCAGCTTCACGCTCTGCAATTCCTCGGTGTTCAGCGCGGCATTGCCGGTGATGCGGTATGTGACGCCCTCCGGTCCGTCCTCGAACAGGGAGCGCAGTTCCGCCATCGCCACCTTTGCCGGCGAGAGACTGGCGTAGTTCTGCACCGGCTTGGCGACGACGATCTGCCGGCCCTCCAGCCCGCGCTGTCCGTCGACGGCCAGCTGCCGCCGCCAGGACAGCACCGGCGGCGCGTCAGGATCGCCTTCGGCCATCCGCGACAGCGTCTCCACGACCTTCGCCAGTTGCTTCGTCTGCTCGCTCTCCGGGTCGGCGCGTTCGATTGCCAGTTGCAGCATCTCCAGCAGGCCGGTCAGGTCCGGCTTCTCGGCCAGGGCGGCGAGCAGCCCCTGCGCCTCGGCCAGACGATCAAGCAGGTCCTGCAGCCGCGCAGTATCCATGAACAGCAGGCCATGCTGGCGCAGGAACGGGTCGATCCCGGCCGCCTGCACATGCTCGAACAGGTCCGGCCGCGCCTTCATCGCCTTGGCGAGCCGCGCCGCCTCGATCTCCGCCAGTTCCGGCGCGGGCGCATCGATCACCACGGCAAGCTGGTTGCCGTACCAGGGGAAAGCCTCGCGGAACTCCAGGTTCGCCTTCCTGAACGGCGCCTCGCGGGAGATCATGTCCAGATTGTCAGTGTTGATGCTCAGGTTCCGCACCGACACCGCCGCCGAGGCCGCGACCAGCATCAGCACGATCCCGGACACCATCCACGGCCGCCCGGCGCAGGCTCCGGCAACCGCTGCCGCCATGCGCCCGAGCCATCCGCTTTCCGACTGCAACTCTTCGCTCATGGGGATGATCTACTCACTGGCCGCTTGGCTTGCCACATTCGCGCCGCCATATGATGCTGTATCGGACCGCATCGCCACCGTCGAGATCGGGATCTTCACGTGTTGTATCAGCGTATCTTCCGCCTGCCCCTGCTGCTGGCGGCCCTGTTGTCACTGAGTCTGGCCGCCCCGGCCCGGGCTGCAGGCGAAGTGCAGGCCATCGAGAACCTGAACCAGGCCCTGATGGAAACCATGCAGGAAGGGGCTGACCTGGGCTTCGACGGGCGCGCGGCAAAACTGGATCCGGTCCTGACGGAACTGTTCGACTTCCGGTCGATGGTGCAGATCGGTTTGCAGCGCTACTGGAAAGACATGCCGGAGACCGACCGGGAGGCCGTCACGGAAGCTTTCCGGCGGATGTCGATCGCGACTTTCGCCAGCCGCTTCGACAGTTTCGGCGGCGAGAATTTCGCCATCGACGGCACCAGGCCGGGACCGCGCAGCCTCACCCTGGTCACGACCCGCATCACCCGTCCAGGCAAGGACGACGTCAGCCTGACCTATGTGCTGAAGCCCGCCGGCGAGAGCGCCCAGGTGATCGATGTGCTGGCCCAGGGCCGCTACAGCGAACTGGCGCGGCAGCGGGCGGAAATGTCCTCGGTCTATTCCCGATCCGGCGCGAGCGGCCTGGTTGAATCCCTCACGCAGAAGGCGGCCGAGCTGGCCGCCGAATAGGCGCCGGCCGGGGGGGATCATGCTGGGGGGGCTCGCATTCATCGGCCGCAACGCCACGCTGGTGCTTGCATTCGGCGTCTTCATCGGGTTCGCCCTGCCCTCGCTGGCCTCGGTCGTTCGGCCCTTCCTGATCCTGTTCATCGCCGGGCCGCTGATCATCGCCCTGATGCGGATCGAGTGGTCCGAGCTCTGGGCCTATGCCCGCCGCTGGCCGCTCATCCTGCTGCTCTGCGCCTGGATGCTGCTGGTCAGTCCGGTGCTGGTCTTTCTGACACTGCACGGTTCGGGCATCGCGCCGGGCGTGGTTGCCGGGATCGTGCTGATGGCCGCGGCACCGCCGATTGTCTCCGCCGCCGCGATCGCCCTGTTCCTCGGACTCGACGGCGCGATCATCGTGGTGACGACGGTGGCCTGCATGTGGCTGACGCCGCTGATCCTGCCGCCCATGGCGCTGAACCTGCTGGACCTGCACATCGACATCTCGCTGCTGGAGTTCATGGGCCGGCTGGCACTGCTGACGGCCGTCGCCTTCGTCGCCGCGTGGCTGGGCCGCTGGCTGCTGGGCCCGGAGCGGCTGGCCAGGGGAAAGACGCATCTGGACGGCGCGGCGGTGTCGATGATGCTGTGCTTCGTGATCGGCGTCTTCGACGGCGTCACCGACATGGCCTTCGCCATGCCGCGCCACGTCATCATCGCGACAGTCCTCGGCTTTGCCTTCAACATCGGCCTGCAGATCGTGTCGGCAGCGGTGTTCTGGCGGCTGGGCAGGCGCATCGCCCTGTCCGTCGGCCTGATGGCCGGCAACTGCAACATGGGGCTGGTGCTGGTCTCGCTGGCCGGCGGCGCGGACGCTGACACCGCAATGTTCTTTGCCGTCGGGCAGTTGCCGATGTACACCCTGCCCGCACTTCTGACGCCGCTCTACAGGCGGCTGCTGACCGATGACGACCGGAGGAGACCCGCATGAGCCGCACAATCCTGATCACCGGCGCTGGCCGCGGCATCGGCCGCAAGCTGGCCGAACACTACCTGCAGGACGGCGCAACCGTGCTGGTCACCGCGCGCGACACGGCGCAGGTCCAGGATCTGGTCGCCGCCGGCGCGGAGGCCTTTCCGCTGGAAGTCACCGATCAGGCGCAGATCGACGGGCTGAAATCCGCGCTGGGCGGGCGGGCGATCGACGTGCTGGTCAACAATGCCGGCGTGATCGGCGGCAGCGGCGAACAGCGCCGGGGTGATCTGGTCCAGCAGGACTGGGAAGAGACCATGCGGATCAACGTCTACGCCCCCTTCCGCATCGTGGAGGCGCTGACCGACAATGTCCTCGCCGGCGCGGAGAAGAAGATCATCGTCATCTCCAGCGTGATGGGCTCGATCTCGTCCAATGTGCAGCCCAACAAGATCATCTACCGCTCCTCCAAGGCGGCGGTGAACATGGTCTGGAAGTGCCTGCACAACGATCTCTCGCCGAAGGGCGCGATCGTGGTGCCGATGCATCCGGGCTGGGTCTCGACCGACATGGGCGGCGCGGCTGCGCCGGTGACGCCATCCGACAGCGCCGCCGGGCTTGCGAAAGTCATCGACGGCTTGACGCCGGCCGATTCGGCGCGTCTGTTCGACTATCAGGGAGCCGAGATCGGCTGGTAGCCGCCCGCGAATCTTATCCACAACATATTGTGGTCGGGCTTCCAGATTTAGATTGGCCCCTTCCCCGCACTCCCGTATCTTGTGTGACAGCAACTGGCTATCACGACATATAGACGGAGGGTGCCATGTCAGCAGGTTGGACGGAGGATCGGGTCTCTCGCCTGAAGGAGCTCTGGGGCTCGGGCAAGACCGCGGCCCAGATCGCGGAAGAACTGGGTAACGTCACCCGCAACGCCGTCATCGGCAAGGCCAACCGGCTGGGGCTTTCGAAACCCGGCCGCCCGCGCACCGCGAAGCCGAAGCCGCAGATGAACCGCACGGTCAACCGGCCGATCCAGCCGCGGCCGCAGATGAAGGAAGAGCTGCCGCCGGAGCCGCTGGCCCCGCCGCCGCCGCCGGGCGCGCTGCCGCAGCACCGCCGCTGCCAGTTCCCGATCGGCCATCCGGGCGAGGACGACTTCCACTTCTGCGATCACGAGACGACCCAGGGCAAGCCCTACTGCGCCTATCACTGCCGGGTCGCCTATCGCCAGCGCGTCGCCGCTGCCTGATCCGGTCCCGCCGGCGGTAATGCGACCGCCGGCCACATGGTGCGGAAGACCGTGGCGCACGATCTTCCGTCCATGACCTACACCATCGAAAGCGAAGCGCCCCGCAATGTCTGGCAGGCACTGCGGCGCGGTCTGGGGCGGAAGTGCCCGAATTGCGGCGAAGGCCGGCTGCTGCATTCCTACGTCAAGGTGCGGGACAACTGCGCAACCTGCGGCGAGGAAATGCATCATCACCGCGCGGACGACATGCCGCCCTATGTCACCATCCTGATCGTCGGGCACCTTGTGGTGCCGTTCATCCTGATGGTGGAGCAGACCTGGGCTCCGGCCACCTGGGTGCACTGGGCGATCTGGATGCCGCTGATCACCCTGATGTCGCTCTGGATGCTGCCCCGCGTGAAGGGTGGCGTCGTGGGCATCCAGTGGGCCAACCGCATGCACGGTTTTGGCGGCGAGGACGATCTGCCCGTCGAACCCTAGACACTGGATCGTTTTCACAGACACGCATAGGCGGACAGCCGCGACAATCGCGGCATGTCCCTGCTCGATTTCAGACTGCCCGATCCGCCGCAGATCTGGCTGATCGTCTTCATCGATCCGCCGGCGCCGCCGCCCGGCGCGGCGCTTCCCAACCGCCTGCTCCATCATGCGCTCTGTCTGCTCAGACCCGGATTCCGGCATGTGCTGGCGGTCTCGCCCTTGCAGACGGGATGGCTGGTCTGCAACCCCGGCTCCTGCACCCTGACACTGGGCGTGGTCCGCGATGCGGATGTGCTGCCGCCGCTGATGACGGCGATCCGGTCCGGGAGCGCCAGTTCCATCGCTGTTCTGGCACGGCAGCCCGCAAGGGTCCGCCTGCGCGGACTGTTCACCTGCGTCAACGTCATCGCCCATCTGACCGGGATCGACTGCCACCCCTTCACCACACCGCATGGCCTTCATCGGCGGATTGCCGCCATGCGCCCGTGACGGGATGACCGCCTGCACGTCCGCCCTATGATCCGGCGCATGAGCGATCTCACCCTGGATCAGCGGCGTGGGCCGCATCGCGGCTGGCTGATCACCGCCTGCTGTTTCGTCATGGCGGTGTTCGGCTGGGGCACCGTGTTCTACGGCCATGGCCTCTACATCTCGGCGCTGAAGGATGCGCATGGCTGGTCGACGGCGCAGATTTCCGGCGCGATCAGCTTCTTCTGGATCGTCGGCATTCCCATGACCGTGACGGTGGGCGGGCTGATCGACCGCTTCGGCCCGCGCCTGGTAACCGCGACCGGCGCGATGCTGGTCGGCGCATCTGTGATCGGCCTCGGCCAGGTGACCGAACTCTGGCAGGCCTATGCCTGCTTCGCGCTGATGGCGATCGGCTATCCGGCGGTCGGCGCCGTCGGCATCAGCGCCACTCTGGGCGCATGGTTCGACCGCGGTCTCTCCGTGGCCATGAGTTTCGCGCTGACCGGTGCCAGCGTCGGGGCGATGCTGGTCGTGCCGCTGATGGCGCGGATCACCGAGGCCGACGGCTTCGGCGCGGCGACACTGATCATGGGCGGCATCACTGTCGCCGGCATCGCGCCGATGTGCCTCTTGCTGATGGGCCGGCCGGCGGCGATCGCGTCACAGACCGCTGGACCCGGCATCTCCGCATTCCGGCACCTGGGCGCCACCGCCCGGCAACCGACCTTCTGGATCATCGTCGCGGCGTCCGGCATCAGCCTCGCCGCCCAGGTCGGCTACCTGTCGCATCAGATCCCGATCCTCGAGGAACGCCTGAGCCGGACCGACGCCGCCGACGCCGTCGCAGTCACCGCGGCGGCGGGCATCATCGGCCGCTTCGGGCTCGGATTTCTGGCCGAGCGCTACGACCTGCGCTGGGTCGCGGTCATTGCCTACCTGCTGCAGGGGCTGGGCATCGCCTCGCTCAACCTGGTGGGCACCGGCTTCTGGCTCTATGCCGCCTGCGCCCTGTCAGGCTTCGTCGTTGGCTGTCTGGTGATCCTGCCGCCCCTGCTGATCCGCCGCTGGTTCGGGTCGGACGGCTACGGCAAGAACTACGGGTTGCTGGCGGTTTTCGCCTATCTCTGTCAGGGCATCGGCCCCGGCAGCGTCGGCCTGATCCACGACCACGCCGGGGTCTACGAACCGGCGCTCTGGTATCTGTTCGTGCTGCTGCTTGTCGCGGTCGCCGTGATCACGCGCCTCGGTCCGCCGCCGCCCGCCGCAAGCGGTCGTTGATCGCCAGCCCCAGCCCCGTCTCCGGGATCGGCATCACCGCGATCCCCCGCCCGTCGTCGCCGTCCAGTTCATGCAGCATGCGGAACAGGTTCGCCGCCGCCTCGGTGAGGTCACCCGAGGGGCTGAGGTTAGGGCCATCGGGCGCATCCGGGCCAAAGCCCAGCAGGATCTCGCCCTCGCCCAATGCGATGGCGTCCAGCCGGACCGCACGCCGGGGCGCGTAGTGACTGGCCAGCATGCCCGGGCTCTGTGGCGCAGCCGGGTCTTCCGCCGGCCGGGACAGCGGGCCAACGATCGCCTCGATCTCCTCGGCCGCGATGCCGCCCGGTCGCAGCAGCACGGCCTTGCCGTCAAGGACGCCGACGACCGTGCTCTCGACGCCCACCGGGCATGCGCCGCCATCCAGAATGACATCGACATTCCTGCCAAGCCCCTCGCGCACATGCGCCGCAGTCGTCGGGCTCAGTCGGCCGGACGGGTTGGCCGACGGTCCCGCCACGGGGACACCGGCCTGGCGCAACAGGTCGCGGGCCAGCGGGTGCGCCGGCACCCGCACCGCCAGCGTCTCCAGCCCTGCCGAGCAGAGCCGCGAGACCGGGCAGTCCGGCCTGCGCGGCAGAACCAGCGTCAGCGCGCCGGGCCAGAAGGACTCGGCCAGCCGTGCCGCGAGCGGATCAAAGGCGACGTATTCCGCCGCTGCCTCGGTGTCGGGAAGATGGACAATCAGCGGGTTGAAGCTGGGCCGCCCCTTGGCCTCGAAGATGCGCGCCACGGCAAGATCGTTGGTCGCATCACCGCCGAGCCCGTAGACCGTCTCCGTCGGAAACGCGACCAGCCGCCCATCGCGCAGGGCGGCGGCGGCTTCGTCCAGATCATCGTGGTCGGGGCTTCGCATGGCTGTGGCGTTCACCAAGAGTGTCACCCCGGCCTTGTGCCGGGGTCCGGTCAATCCATCAACAGGCGGCGAAGCCGCACCGGATCCCCGCATAAAGCGGGGATGACGGCCGGTACAAGCGGAACCGCCCGGATGTACTCTCTGTCAGCCGCCGGTCCACTCGCTGACATGGTTGCGCCAGTCGGCCCGGCGGGGCCCGGAAATGTCGCGCTTCGGGCGGCCGACATAGACGAATCCGAGAAGCTGCTCGTTCTCCCCGACACCGAGCGCGCCGAGGACATGCGCATCATAGGTGGGAGGACCGGAGAGCCAGATCGCCGCGAGACCCGTGGCCTGGGCCGCCAGCACCATATTGTAGCCGGCCATGCCGGCGGTCAGCACCTGTTCGATGGCCGGCGCCTTGGGATGGTCGGGCGTGATCTTCGCAATCACCGCGACCAGCACCGGCGAGCGCATTGGCTTGGTGCGGGCGATATCGGCGGCGGCCTGGTCCTCGCCCCGCTTCAGCGCCGCCTCGGCGAACACGTCGCCCAGCCGCTGCCGCGCCGCGCCACGGATGGTGAGAAAGCGGAAGGGGTTGAGATTGCCATGGTCCGGCGCCGTCATCGCGGCAGCGTAGAGCTTCTCCAGCTCGGCCTCGGTGACATCCTCGTCCGTCTGCAGCTTCGGGCCAATGGAAGCGCGGCTGGCAACGAGATCATAGGCGGTCATGGCAGGGCTCCGGTCTTGTTCGCGCCGAACATGTGGCGGGGAAGCCCAAATGTGAAGAGTCAATATCTGAGAGTTCGCACCCAACCGATCCACCCCTCAGAGTGTCACCCCCGCTTTGTGCGGGGGTCCGGTGCGGCTTCGCCGCGACTTGTTCGATTGAACCGGATGCCCGCATGAAGCGGGCATGACAATCAGGGCGAACTCACCTGTTCAGGAAATTCGGTCTACTCCGCCACGGGCACCGCGCGGTCGATCAGCGGCTGCAGGTCCAGCCCATCCGGCAGCGTCCCGAAGACCAGGCCGCGGTCGTCCGAGAGCCGTCCCGCAATGAAGGCCTCGGCGACGGCGGAGGGCGCATGTGCGGTCAGCAAAGCCGCCTGCCAGGTCAGGGCCAGCTTCTCGACGATGCGGCGGGCGCGGGTCTCGATGCCGTCCAGCCGCTCGAACTCGGCCAGCACGTCCTCGATGGCGGCGTCCAGCCGTGTGTCGCGGCCCTTCGCGTCCAGCAGTTCCCGGCAGAAAAGCTGCAGCGCCTCCGGCTCGCGCTGCATGGCGCGCAGGACATCGAGACAGATCACATTGCCCGAGCCTTCCCAGATGCCGTTCAGCGGGCTTTCCCTGTAGAGCCTCGGCATGATGGTCTCGTTGACGTAGCCAACGCCGCCGAAGCACTCCATCGCCTCGTTGACCACTGGTACGACGCGCTTGTTGGTCCAGTATTTGGCGATCGAGACCGCAATGCGCGCAAAGGCGGCTCGGGCCGGATCGGTCATGCCGTCGTCATAGGCCTGCGCCACGGCAAAGGACATGGCGGTCGCCGCCTCCTGCTCCAGCGCCAGGTCGGCAATGACGTTCCGCATCAGCGGCTGCTGGATCAGCTTCTTCTGGAAGGCCATGCGGTGTTCGACATGATGGGCCGCCTGCATCACCGCCTGCCGCATCAGCGCGGCCGGGGCAGTTGTGCAGTCCAGCCGCGTGTGCATGACCATGTCGATGATGGTGCGCACGCCGCGCCCCTCCTCGCCGATCATGATGGCGTGGGCGCCGTGATACTCGATCTCGGAAGAGGCGTTGGACTTGTTGCCCAGCTTGTCCTTCAGACGCATGAGCTGAAAGCTGTTGCGGCTGCCGTCGGGCCGCCAGCGCGGCAGCAGGAAACAGCTCAGCCCCTCGTCCGTATAGGCCAGGGTCAGGAAGGCGTCGCACATGGGTGCCGAGCAGAACCACTTGTGGCCGGTCAGTTCGTATTCGCCACCCGGGCCACCAGAGCCGACGGCCACGGCGCGGGTGGAGTTGGCCCGCACGTCGGAACCGCCCTGTTTTTCCGTCATCGCCATGCCGATGGTCAGGCCGGATTTCTCCGGCGCCGGTCGGCTGCTGCCGTCATAGGTCCGGCTGACAATGCCGGACCGCCATTGCAGCGTCGCCTCCGGCGTCTGGATCAGGGCCGGCATGGCCGCATAGGTCATGGTCAGCGGGCAGCAGACACCGCTCTCGACCTGATAGAGCATGTAATGCATCGCCGTGTGCGCCACATGCCCGCCCCTGTCCGCGGACCAGGCGATCGACGGCACTCCATGGCGGAAGCCGATCTCCATCATATGGTGATAGCTGGGATGGAAGACGGCTTCGTCGACCCGGTGGCCATAGCGGTCGAAGGTCTTCAGTCCCGGCGGAAATTCATTGGCGAGATGGCCATGCTCGATGGCGTCCGCGGTTCCCAGTTCCGCCCCCAGCGCGCGCACCCTCTCCTCGGCCCAGCCCGCTCCGTGGCGATGCAGCGCCTCCTTCAGCCCCGGATCGGCTTCGTAGAGATTGTAATCCTCCAGCGGCGGCGGCTGGTTGGTGACCTCATGCGTCGCCAGTTCGGCGCGCGGACGGAGATGGGACATGGCAGGACTCCGGTGTGGTGCGGGGATTATTGCACCATAGCCCCCACCAACCTGTCATCCCCGATGGAGCGAAGCGACACTCGGGGACCCGGTCGGAGGTCCATCGCAGACACCAGAGAGAGGCATCAACTCAAACCGGACCCCCGAGTTTGCTTTGCAAATCGGGGGTGACAAAGAGTGCTACCCCTTCGCCGCCGCGAGCTCCGCCATCGCCAGCACGTTGCGGGCCTGTTTCAGGTGCGGCATGTCGAGCATCTTGCCGTCCAGGCCGACCGTGCCGAGCCCCGGATTCTGTTCGAAGATGTCGACGACCTTCTGCGCGTATTCGATGTCTTCGGCCGAGGGCGTGAAGGCGTCGTTGATCACCTCTGACTGGCCGGGGTGAATGGCGATCTTGCCGATGAAGCCGGAACGGAGATCGTAGAGGCACTCCTCGCGCAGGCCTTCATTGTTGCGGAAGTCGGTGTAGACAACGCCCACCGGCTGCGCGCCGACCGCTCGCGCGGTCGAGAGGCAGAGCGTCCTCGCAAGCTGGAACGGTGCGTCGTATTCGCCGGTCTTCGGGTGCCGGTTGGTGCTGGCGCCCAGCGCCGCCGACAGGTCCTCGCCGCCCCAGGTCAGCGCCGAAAGGCGCGGACAGGGATCGTCCAGATAGGTGTGGAAGGTCGAGAGCGACGCCGCCGTTTCGGTAGCGACGCAGCAGATCTTCGTCGACCCGGCCGCGATCCCCTCCCGCACCTCCAGGATGTCGAGCATGGTGGACAGCCGCTTCACGTCGGCGGCCGAGTAGACCTTCGGCACCACGATGCCGTCCGGCGCGCCCGGCATCACCGCCGCCAGATCCGGCAGCGACAGTGGCGTATCCAACGGGTTGATGCGGACATAGAGCCGCTGGCGGTCGCGGTCGGTGTGCGCCTGAAGAAACGCGCAGGTCATTTCCCGCGCGATATCCTGGCGGTCGTCGGACACCGAGTCTTCCAGATCGAGGATCAGGGCATCCGCCACGTTCTGCGGCCCCTTCACCATCTTGCGTTCGCTGTCGCCCGGCACGAACAGCCAGGACCGGATGATCTCGCCGCTCATGCTTCGGCGGGCCGCTTGCGCATGAAGCCGGTGCGGACGCAGTAGGCGACTTCCTTGCCATGCTGGTTGTAGCCGTAGTGCTCGAACTCGACCATGCCGGCGTCGGGCCGCGACTTGCTCTCGCGCTTGGACCGGATCTTGGTCACACAGGTGATGGTATCACCGTGGAAGACCGGATTGGCGAAGCGGCAGTCGGTCATGCCCAGATTGGCGATGGTGGTGCCCAGCGTGGTGTCGCCGACCGAGACGCCGATCACGAGGCCCAGCGTGAACAGGCTGTTGACCAGCCGGGCGCCGAACTCGGTGTTCTTGGCGAATTCCTCGTCCAGATGCAGCGGCTGCGGGTTGTGGGTCAGCGCGCAATACATGACGTTGTCCATCTCGGTGACCGTCCGGGTCAGCGCGTGCTTGAACTCCATCCCCACTTCGAACTCTTCGTAATACAGACCAGCCATCGTTTCCTCCCCAGAAGGCGTTGTCGAAGCCACAGATTGATGGGGCGCAGCCGATCTGTCACCCCCACGACCGCGCAACGCAGCCCGCGCGTCGGGCTCAACGAGGTATCCACCATGAATGGCGTCATCCCTGACACGTGAGATGTCGGTCCGGCGCCCGTGTCATGGCAGCCAGAGGTCCCTCGGCCGCCATTGTTCCGGGACGATCAACTGACCGGCCGCCGCCGCCCCTTCCGGCGACAGCGCACGGGACTGCCAGGCGGTGCGCCACTCCTCGGGCAGCGGGTAGGGCGGGATGACCTGCTCGTCCGGCTCGAAACCGAAGCGGCCGTAGTAGGCCGGGTCGCCGAGCACCATCAGTTTCGCAAAGCCGTCCCGCCGCATCCGGTCCAGCCCGAGACGGATCATGGCCTCGCCGATGCCCTGATGCTGCCGGTCCGGCGCAACGGCGGCAGGACCGAGTAGCGCCACCCGTTTCGTGTGCCCCTCAAGGCCGCAGACCGTCAGCGCGAGATGTGCCGCCACCGCGCCTTCGATCTCCGCCACGAGCGAGATCACATCATGGCGTCCACCAGCGAGTTGCCGGACCAGCGGCAACAAGTCCCCATCCGGAAAGGCCGCCGGATAAAGTGTCTCCAGCGTCGGGAGGTCGGAAGGCCCGCTGGCTCTGATGACAGGATCACGGCGCACCGCCTACCCACCTCCCAAAACGTCACCCCGGCCTCGTGCCGGGACAAGCCCGGCATGACGACAAGGCAAGACTCCGGAGGCTCTCAATAGGGCGTCCCGTCCTTGTGGGCGAAGATCCACTTGCCGTCATCACCCATCACGGCCTCAATGTCGTCCGATGGATAGACCACGGAGTCACCCGGACGGCGGTCACCGACTTCCAGCATGAGCACGTCACGGTCGGTGCGGTTCACCACCTGATGCGCCGCGCCGCCGGCCCGGAAACCCGCACACATGCCGGGGGCGAGTTCGACCTCGCCGTCTTCGGACACCAGCGTCGGGTTGCCTTCGATGACATAGACGAACTCGTCCTGCTTGCCGTGGCGATGCAGCAGCGCCGACTCGCCGCCCGGCAGCAGCCGGGTCAGGTTGACGCCGAAGTTTCCCAGTCCGAACAGGTCGCCGAGCGGGTGCTTGACCCGCTTGCCCATGCGGCTGAAGAACGGCTCGGGATAGTTCGACGGCTTCGTCCGGGGTTGCGCATCCGCCGCCAGCATCGCCAGCGGCCGGTCCGCATCTTCGCTCATCGCAACCTCCTCAATAGGACTTGGGCAGTCCGAGAACCCGTTCGGCAAGGTAGCAGAGGATCAGTTGCGGCGTGATGGGCGCGATGCGGTGGATCAGGCATTCCCGCATGTAGCGTTCGACGTGATATTCCTTGGCGTAGCCCATGCCGCCATGGGTCATCACCGCCTGGGTGCAGGCCTTGAAGGCGGCTTCGCCCGCCAGATACTTCGCAGCGTTCGCCATGGCTCCCGCATCCTCACCCCTGTCGTAGAGCTGCGCCGCGCGGAAGGCCATCAGGTTTGCCGCCTCAAGCTCGGCCCAGTTCTCCGCCAGCGGGTGCTGGATGCCCTGGTTCATGCCGATGGGGCGGCCGAAGACCTCCCGCTCCTTCGCATAGTCGGTCGCCCGCCTGAGCGCCGCGCGGCCCAGGCCCACCAGACCGGCCGCGATCAGGATACGCTCTGGGTTGATGCCGTGCAGCAGGTAACGGAAGCCCTTGCCTTCCTCGCCAATGCGGTTTTCGACCGGAATTTCCAGATCGTCGAAGAAGACCGAGTTCGAATCGACGCATTTCCGGCCCATCTTCGGGATGCGCTGGATTTCGACATGCTTCGGATCCAGATCGGCGAAGAACAGGCTCAGCCCGTCGATCGGCTTCTCCGTCTCGCCCTCGTCGGCGGTGCGGGCGATCAGCAGGATCTTGTTCGCCACCTGCGCCGTCGAGGTCCAGATCTTCTGACCGTTGACGATGTAGCGGTCGCCCTTGCGCACGGCCCGCGTCTTCAGCCGCGTCGTGTCCAGACCGGTATTCGGTTCGGTCACGCCGAAGCAGGCGATGTCCTCCCGCCGCATCACCGGCGGCAGCATGCGCTGCTTCTGCTCCTCGGTGCCGTAGCGCACCACTGGGTTGAGCCCGAAGACGGTGATCGAGACGGACGAAACTCCGCCATTGCCGGCCCCGGACTGGCTGATCGTCTGCATCATCAGCGCCGCCTCGGTGATGCCGAGGCCGGCGCCGCCATATTCCTCGGGCATGGCGATGCCCATGAAGCCCTGATCGGCGATGGCGCGGCAGAAGTCCTCCGGGAACACCCCGTCCTCATCCCGCGCCAGCCAGTACTCATCGCCGAAATCCGCGCAGACGCGTTCGACCGCGTCGCGGATCTGAAGCTGTTCTTCCGTGAAATCGATGGACATGGATCAGGCCCTCCCCAGCGCCCGAGTTGTCTTTCGCTTACGCTCCACAGGTGTCACCCCCGAATTGCGCAGCGAACTCGCGAGTCCGGATCAAGTTCCTCAGACGCAAATGCGCCGCATGACCTCACACCGGATCCCCGAGTGTTGCTACGCGTCATCGGGGATGACCACGCTGGTGGTCATTTGTAGTGTCTGCGGAAGTCCGGCTTGCGCTTCTCGTTCAGCGCGGTGACGCCTTCCTTGGACTCGTCGGTGTCGTAGTAGAGTTTCAGCGCCTGGAAGGCCAAGCCGCCGATGCCGCGGATCATTTCGGTATCGGCGTTGAAGCTCTTCTTGGCCAGTGCGATGGCGGTGGGGCTCTTCTCGTTGATCTCGTCGCACCACTGCCGGACCTCGGCGTCGAGCTGATCGTCCGGCACCACCTTGTTCACCAGACCCATGTCACAGGCTTCCTGAGCGGTGTAGCGGCGGCAGAGATACCAGATCTCCCGCGCCTTCTTCTCGCCGACCGAACGGGCCAGCAGAGCGGTGCCATAACCGGGATCGACCGAACCCATCTTCGGGCCGACCTGGCCGAAGATCGCACTTTCTGCGGCAATGGTCAGGTCGCACAGCGTCGCCAGCACGTTGCCGCCGCCGATGGAATAGCCGCGCACCTTGGCGATCACCGGCTTCGGCGTGTCGCGCAGCGCCGAGTGCAGTTCCTCCATCGGCATGCCGACGGTGCCGCGGATGCCGCCCTGATACTGGCCGTCGTGGTTCTTCTGGTCGCCACCGGTGCAGAAGGCCTTGTCGCCCGTGCCGGTCAGCACGATCGAGCCCACCGACTTGTCATAGCCGGCCTCGTAGAAGGCCTCGATCAGCTCGACCACGGTCTGGTAGCGGAAGGCGTTGTAGACCTCCGGCCGGTTGATGCGGATGGTCGCGGTCGCATCCTCGACCGAGTAGACGATGTCCTGAAATTCCATGTGATCTCCTCCCGAATTGCAGGAGGCGATTCTAACCTCAGTTTGCGCCCCGGATCACGTCAGAGATTTTCTCGGCAATCATGATGGTCGGCGCGTTGGTGTTGCCGCCGATCAGGCTGGGCATGACCGAGGCGTCGACCACGCGCAGCCCCTCGACGCCACGCACCCGGCAGTCGGTATCCACGACAGCCGCGTCATCCGAGCCCATGCGACAGGTGCCGACGGGGTGATAGATGGTCTCGGCCTTGCGGCGGACGAAGGCCTCAAGCGCCTGATCGTCCTGGATATCGGCTCCGGGAAAGATCTCGGCGTCGATGTGCTCGCCCAACGGCGGCGCGGTGATCATCTGCCGCCCGATCTTCACGCCGCGCATCAGCGCCGTCAGATCGTCGGGGTGATCCAGATAGTTCGGATCGATCAGCGGATCGGCCGTCGGATCGGCGGATTTCAGACCGATGCGGCCCCGGCTCTTCGGTCTCAGGTCGCAGCAGTGCAGGGTCACGCCATGCGCCTTGATGCGGTTCTGGCCGTGCTGGTCGCTGACCACGGGCAGGAAGTGATACTGCAGGTCCGGCAGCTCGCGGTCGGGGGTCGACTTCACGAAGGCCCCGGCCTCGGCGAAGTTGGACGAAAGCATGCCCGTCTTCTTCCGCTTGTACTCCCACTGCGCCTTGATCCCCATCCAGATGCCGCGCAGCGTGAAGGCGAAGCCCAGCGCCGTCTTCGTCTTGGCGACCACCGAGACGTCGAGGTGGTCCTGCATGTTGCCGCCAACCCCGGCGCGGTCGGCAATGACATCGATGCCGAACTTCTGCAGCTCCGCGCCCGGCCCGATGCCGGAAAGCTGCAGCAGTTGCGGGCTGTTCACCGCGCCGCCGCAGAGCAGCACTTCCGCGTTGGTGCGTACCTCGGCCTCCGCGCCCTCGCGGCGATAGGCGACGCCCACGGCGCGGCCATCCTCAACCAGCACCTTCGTGGCGTGGGCGAGATCGATGATCTCCAGGTTCGGGCGGTTCAGCGGTTCCAGATAGCCCTGATAGGCGGAACAGCGTTCGCCGTTCTTCTGGGTCAGCTGATAGAGCGCCGCGCCTTCCTGTTTCTCGCCGTTGAAGTCCTCGGTCTCGGGGATCTGGCTGGCGCCGCATGCCGCGACATACATCCTCGACATCGGGTTCGGGGAACGCGGGTCGGCGACGTTCAGCGGCCCGCCCTGCCCGTGCAGATCGTCGGTGAAGCGCTCGTTGTTTTCGGACCGCCGGAAATACGGCAGCACGTCGTCCCAAGCCCAGCCCGGGCAGTTCTCCTCGTTCGCCCAACGATCGTAGTCGGCCATGTGGCCGCGGATGTAGACCATGCCGTTGATGGCGCTGGAACCGCCCATGACCTTGCCGCGCGGCCAGAACATCTCGCGGTTGTTCAACTGTTTCTGAGGCGCGGTACGGAACAGCCAGTTGCTGTTCGGGTCCTTCATCGTCTTGATGATCCCGGCGGGCACACGCACCGACCAGTCCTGCTTCGCTGGTCCGGCCTCGATCAGGCAGACGCTGACCTTCGGATCCTCGGTCAGCCGCGCCGCCAGCACACAGCCCGCCGACCCGCCGCCCACGATCACATAGTCGAATGACGCCATTGCCTGTCCTCCCTATAGTTGGAGGCAATCCAGCGCATAACTGACTGTCGGTCAATAGAGCGCTGGGATTGCCGGGCTCGCGGAGTTATTTTATGCTTGAACAATGCATGACAAACACATACTCATCACCGGCGGCGCGCAGGGCGTCGGGCTGGCGGTCGCCGAGCGGTTTCTGGCGGCGGGCGCGAAGATCACGCTGACCGGACGCAATGCCGACCGGCTGGCGGAAGCCAAGCAGGCGCTCGGCGTTCACGGCAGCATCCTGACGGTGCAGGCCGACGTCTCCGACGAGGCTGACGTGCAGCGCCTGTTCGAGGAGGCCGAGGCCGCCAACGGCGTGGTCAACGTGCTGGTCAACAATGCCGGCGTCTCCGGCTCCGCGCCGCTGTCGCGCATGTCGGTCGAGCATTTCGACCAGATGATGGCGATCAACGCGCGCGGCGTGTTCCTGTGCAGCCGCGCCGCAGCCGGGCCAATGGGCAAGACTGGCGGCGGGCGGATCATCAACATCGCCTCGACGGCGGGCCTGAAGGGCTACGCCTATGTCGCGGCCTATGTCGCCTCCAAGCACGCGGCGGTCGGCCTGACCCGCGCCCTGGCGCTGGAGCTGGCGTCGAAGAGCATCACCGTCAACGCGATCTGCCCCGGCTTCATCGAGACGCCGATGACGGTTCAGACGCTGCAGAACATCGTCGAGAAGACCGGCCGCTCGGAAGAGGAAGCCCGCGCAGAACTGGTCAAGTTCAACCCGCAGAAGCGCCTGATCGAAGTAGACGAAATCGCACTCACATCCATCTGGCTGGCCAGCGATGGCGCACGCTCGGTCAACGGTCAGGTCATCGCCATCGATGGCGGGGAGACAGCCTGATGGTCAGGAAGATCGACATTGCCGGCGAACTGAAGGGCCGCCCCTTCTTCCGCGGCCGCACGCCGGAGAATGACGACGAGGCCGAGGCGGCCTTCGCCGTGCTGGGCGAGACCGATGTGGGCGGCATCTATGCCGGAAGCTGGCAGGGCAAGTCCGCCTGGGAGGTGCATCCCAGGGGCGACGAACTGGTGCATGTGCTGGACGGCGAGACGACCATGACCCTGCTGACCTCCGATGAGGGCGAGCAGGTCACGCTGACGGCGGGTCAGATGGTGGTGGTGCCGGCCGGCGTCTGGCACCGCTTCGACACGCCGGTGGGCGTCACCGTTATGACCTCGACGCCCGCGCCGACGGAGCACTCGACGGCGGACGATCCGCGGGTCTGAAGTGCCAGAATGATCGCCTGACGAGCAACTGCTTCGACGCGTCCCAAACTCGATTTGGGACCCATTCCTGAGCAGTCCCGCAGCCGCCCCGCTGCCATCGACACTCAGGCATGGGCCCCGGATCGGGGTCCGGGGCGCGGGTGTCTCCAGGTACGACAGGGCTAGGCCGCAACCCCAAACACACGTTCGGCGAAGCGGGGATAGGTCTCGGCGATCTCGGCGGCGATCTCGGTGCGGATCTCGTTGAGCACGGTGCGGGTCGGCATCTCGGTTTCCGGCACGTGGTCGGGCACGTCGAAGTCGAATCCGGTATTGTCCCGCACCTCCTCGACCGTGTGGCCGGGGTGGACGCTCTTCAGGTGGAAGCGGCGCTTCTTCGCATCGAAACCCATCAGGCAGATCGGCGAGACCATCGCGTAGGGACCGCCGGTGCGGTAGGTGTTCGCGTCGCTGACGCCAGGCGTCGAGATGAAGTCCACCTTGGGCACGAAGACGCGGCGGGTGTGCTCCTCCCGGAACAGGATCACCCGCGGCACCAGATAATACAGATAGCCGGAGCCGAACGAGCCGGGCCAGCGGATGTCGCTGTTCGGGTAGTCACCTGTGCCAACCAGGTTGATGTTGGCCTCGCCGTCGATCTGGCCGCCGCCCAGGAAGAAGGCGTCCAGCCGCCCCTGCCCGGCCCAGTCGAACAGTTCGACGCCGCCGCCGGTCATCAGGTTGTACTTGCGGCTGCCCAGGATGTTCACCCGCATGGCGTTGCCGGAATGCTTGCGCGCCAGCAGGCAGCCGCCGCCGGGGATCGGCGAGGACGCGCCGGCCGCGACCAGCCGGCTGCCTTCGAGCAGCCGCGCGATGATGGTGATGAGCAGTTCCTCGGTGCGGACCTCGTCCGGCGCGACGGCCTCGCTCATTCCGCGGCCTCGGCCTGGCCCTGGACGAATTCGGCGACATAACCCGCGAAGCCATCATCGGAGCGGGCGGCGGCGATGTAGGCGCGCATGTGCTCGCCGTCATAGCCGTATTCGTCCCAGAAGGAGACCGGCCAGCAGCCGCGCTTCGCCTCGGCGACCCCACCGACATAGATCGCCGGCAGGGTGCCGGGCGCCAGCAGCGGGTCTTCCAGCAGATTGCCGTCGACGATCTCCTCGACGGTGATCAGGCACTGTTTCGAGGCGCCGGCCATGGCGAAGAGCTCGCGCCGCACGCCCAGATAGACATTGCCCTCCCGGTCGGCCTTCAGACCGTGGAAGATGGCGAAGTCGGGATTGATGGCCGGCAGCAGCACGATCTGGTCGTCATCGTCTGAGAACGGGTTCTGCTGCACTTTCCAGTCGGAACGGTTCTTCAGGATGTCGGAGCCAATCATGCCCCGGAGCGGCATGTATGGGATGCCCTTCTGGCCCGCCTGGATGCCGGCATGCACCGCCGGGCAGGTGGCGTCCATGATGCGGATCGAGCCCTGCTTCAGCGCGTTCTGGAAGCGCGGCGCGCCGCCGAACTCGCCCAGGGTGACCGCCGAGGTCTCGATGGTCTTCACCGCGCCCCCGCCGATCAGCAGATCGCCCTGCATGCCCGTCACCGGCACGCAGACCAGATGCAGGTCGCGCACGCCCCGGCGCACCATGGCGCGGGTCAGTTCCATCGCCGCACCCGAATAGTCTGGCGGCACGCAGATCTTCGCCCCGTCGGGGATCATCGCCGCAAGGGCGTCGACATCATTCGCTACGATTCCGGACATGACAGGCTCCTCCCCTGTGGTCCGAACTACATACCAGTTTCGTAGTTGGTGCGGAAGCAGATGCGAAACATGCCACCATTGCGCCCTCGCAATCATGGACCAATCAATGAACCTGTCCTTGAACAATGGTTAACGGACTGATAGTTCATGGATGAAGCAACGAAAGGCGGATCATGGCCAGAGCAAAGATTTCTCGAACTCAAGGCAAGACGTCGGTGGTATTGCCTGATGATCTGGCGAAACGGCTGCGACTTCTTCACGGGGACACGGTTTATGTTCGGGAAACGGCGCGGGGATTTGAAGTCACCGGCATCAGCCCGTCCGATGACAATGATATTCGCCAGGCGCAGGAAACCGTTCGCGAATACAAGGACCGTTGGCGCTACGCCGGGGGCTGACTTACTCTTCCCGGGTTCCAGATGGGAGGCCGGGATATGCAGGACAGGATCAACCGCTGGCTGATGAGCACGGACGCCCTGGCGGAGGCGCTGAAGGATCCGGACATCCGGATCTACGACTGCTCCACCAGACTGGAGCCCGATCCGGGCAGCACCTACAAGGTTGTCCCCTGCATCGGGGAGTGGCGCGAGGCGCACATCCCCGGCGCATCCTTCATCGACATCCAGGGCGCCATCTCGAAGCCTGACCCGAGACTCCGCTTCACCTTCCCTGACGCCGCCCTGTTCCAGTCGGGCATGCGAAAGCTGGGCCTGCGCAACGACAGCCGTGTCGTGCTCTACAGCCGGTTCCACCCGATGTGGGCGACCAGGGTCTGGTGGATGCTGCGTGCCTTCGGCTTCGACAATGCCGCCATTCTGGACGGCGGCATCGACAAGTGGGAGGCGGAGGGCCGCCCCGTCGCCAGCGGGGAGGAGAGCTATCCCGAGGGCGATTTCCTCGCCCGTCCGCGCGACGGCATGATCGCCACACGGGAGGACGTGCTGGGCGCGGTGACCGATGGCGGCGCGGTGATCCTGAACGGGCTCAGCCGCGAACAGCACGAGGGCGGCGGCGTCGCCTATGGGCGGCCCGGACGCATCGCCGGTTCCGAGGTGACCCCGGCGCGGGAGATGATCGATCCGGAGACCAAGGCCTTCCGGCCGATCGAGGAACTGCGGGCGATGCTGGACGGTGTCGGCGCGGATGGCGGCCGGAAGGTCATCACCTATTGCGGCGGCGGCATTGCAGCGACCACGCCTTCCTTCGTCATGGCCCTGCTGGGCCGTGACAATGTCGCGCTCTACGACAACTCGCTGACCGAATGGAGCGTCGACGAGAGCCTGCCGATGGAGACGGGGCCGGCGCAATGAGCCGCACCATCGTCGATATCTCCATGCCGCTGGAGAACGACGTCATTTCCGATCCGCAGCCGTTCGGTCCGAAGATCGACTACATCGATCACCAGATGTCGCTGCCGCAGATGCTGCCTTTCTTCCCCGGCCTGAAGGCGGAGGACCTTCCCGACGGCGAGGCCTGGGCGGTGGAAAGGGTCGAACTGATCACCCACAACGGGACGCATCTCGATGCGCCCTATCACTTTGCATCGACGATGAATGGCGGCGAGCGCGCCATCACCATCGACGAGGTGCCGCTGGACTGGTGCATGCGGCCCGGCGTGAAGCTCGACTTCCGGCATTTCGGAAACGGCTATGTTGTCACCGCCGAGGATGTGGAAACCGAGCTGGCGCGCATCGGCCATGAGTTGCAGCCGCTGGATATCGTTGTCGTCAACACCGCCGCCGGCGGCGCCTACGGATCGGACAGCTATGTCGATACGGGCTGCGGCATGGGCTATCACGCCACAATGTATCTGCTGGAGCGCGGCGTCCGCGCAACCGGTACGGATGCCTGGTCGTGGGATGCGCCCTTCGTCTACACGGCCGAGAAATACGCCGCCGAGAAGGATCCGTCAGTGATATGGGAAGGCCACAAGGCAGGGCGCGACATCGGCTACTGCCACCTGGAGAAGCTTCACAACCTGGAAGCTTTGCCGGCCAATGGCTTCACGGTCTGCTGCTTCCCGGTGAAGATCAAGGGCGCGTCGGCCGGATGGACGCGAGCAGTCGCCATTCTCGACGATTGACTTAAGTGTATTTTTACCGATAATACCGCCTTCATAAAAATGGAGGCGGGGCATGGATCTGGACGGGCTGCTGGACGAACGGGAGCGTTTGCTGGGACAGCGGGCGGCGATCCTGAGCGCCATGGGACCGCCGGTCCTGGCGTCGGACCTGGACGAGGCGGCGCAAGGGGATCTCCGCGCCTCGGTCGAACAGGCGCTGGACGACGCCTTCTTCGGCCTGTTCGATCCGCTCGATTGCGAGATCGCCGACCACGAGGCCGCATCGGCCTGGCTCAGCCGCCGCGCCGACATCATCGACATCAGGAGCCGCCAGTGACCGGCGCGGTCACGGAACTGAAGATCGAGACCTTCGCGCAGATCCAGGATCCGGAGCATCTCAGGCTTTCGGTCAGCATATCCGGACAGGAGATCAACCTGCGCCCGGCCAGCGGCGCGCCGTTCCGGCTTTCCCGGTCCAGCTTTGACAGCATCGCCGAAGTCCTCGCCCGCCACGACGCCGCAACCGAAGCGGCAGGGGGCGCTCAGTCAGGCACCGGCACCGGCTTGCGAAACTTCATCGTGTAGATCATCCGCAACACGGCGACAGCGGTCTTCAACTGCCCCATCTCCAGGTGCAGCGCGGCGATGCCGAGCAGATTGCCGGCAGGATCTTCCTCGGCGGCATGGTTCAGCAGCGCCTCGAGCTGTTCCCGGTCGTGGGGTGACATGTTGGCGGCTCTCTCGCCGAACTCGGCGAGCATGTGATCGACCAGTCGCGCCGCGCCGAGCTGCGGCAGGTCCGGCCGCGACGACAGCGCCACCCGGGCATAGACGGCGGCGGCGCGCTTCAAGTCGCTGGACACCAGCCGGTGCATCGCAAACATCAGCATCTCGGCATGAAGCCGCCGTGCATTGCCGCGGCGCACCTCCAGCCTCGGCGGCCGTTCCTTGTCCCTTAAAGGGGCCGGTATCCACTCCGCCCCCAGCGCGCCGAAGCGCACCTTGTCCCGCATCACCCGGCTGCGCACCACGTCCTGCATCGCCTGATTGGTGTCGCCGCCGTGACGCCGCTCCGCCGCGCCCAGCGCTTCCAGAAATTCCAGGCCCGGTTCGGACCGTTCGATGGCGTAGACCATCCCGGACAGCCGGACCCCGTCCGCGGTCCGCGCCGCCGCCAGACAGATCGGCGAATCCTTCAGCAGGTCCAGCACCGGCTTGATGCTGTCGGCGCGCAGGCGGCAATGCGAATCCAGCACCACCGCCTTCTCGAAGATCTCGCGCTGCATCGCCATGCGGACGCATTCGGCGGGCGAGGCGCCGGGCGTCTCTTCGGACGAGACCACGACATTGAACAGGCCGGTCCGCCAGATCTTGTGGGTCGGCTTGTCGGTGATCACGGCGATCGGCGCGTCAGGATGTTTCTGACGCACCGACCAGGCCGCCATCATGGTCCGGTCGATCTGCGTCTCGCCCGAATTGGCGACGAAGGCGACCATCCGCTTGGCTGTCCGTTTGCTGGCCGCTCTTTCCATTGGCCCCCGCCGGCTGACTCGTTACGCAACAGACTAGAGAGGAACCCGATCCGATGGAAACATCAAGTCGGCCAGCCGATTCGGCAGGGCGTTCCTGTGCGCCCCCTCACCCGCGCCGTCGAAAGTCGCGCAGCAGGTCATCGCGGTCGGCGAGGAAGGGCAGCCGCTTGCGCGCCGACGCGACCTGGCCCGGGTCGATGCTCGCGCGGATCAGTTCGGGATCACGCCCAGCCCGCGCGGCGACCTCGCCGAAGGGAGCCACGATGCAACTGCTGCCGGCATAGTTCAGGCCGTTTTCCTCGCCGGCGTGATTGGCATAGAGCAGCCAAAGCCCGTTCTCGAAGGCGCGGGTCGGAACCAGCTTTTCCGGAACAATGGGCCAGTTGGTCGAAATCGCCGTCGGCACAAGCAGCACATCCGCACCCGCCATGGCCGCAGACCGCGCGCTTTCCGGGAACTCGATCTCGTAACAGATGACGATGGCGACGGTCAGCCCGCCAAGCCTGAACAGGCAGGGACCGCCTGCGCCTGGCTGAAAAAGCTCGGTTTCCGGTCCGGGGGGCAGCACGCTCTTCCGACGATGCCCCAGCAGCGCGCCGTCCGGCCCGAAACAGGCCGCGGAATTGAACGGCGCCCCCTCCGCCGCCCGCTCCGAAAACCCGTAGGCAATGGCGCACCCGAACTGTTTCGCCAGACCCGCCACTGCGGCCGCAAAAGGCCCATCCAACGCCTCCGCGAGTGCAGCGATTTCCGCGCCGGCGTTGTATCCGCACTGGAACAGCTCCGGGCAGAGCAGCAGGTCGAGCGAACCAGCGTCTTCCAGAATTGATGCAAGAGCAGCAAGCCGCGCCTCGGGTCCGGCCAGATCGGCAGGGCTTTGCCAGATTGCCGTTTTCAACATCTGCGTGCCGCTTTCGCTTGTGACTCTCCAGGCAATAGGCTGGTGATCAGATGGGATCGAAGTCAAGGAGCGGGAACATGGCGGACGAGGAACTTCCGGATTATCTATTTTCGACCTTTCGGGAGAAGATGCTGGAGCACGCCTTTGTCGGCGACCTGCTTCGCGTTCTCTGGAAGAAGGGAATCTACGAAGTCGAAGTCCTGACAGCGGAGGTCGATGCTGCCGGGTACGATATTGTCATGGTCGCGAACGGCACCGAACGGTACATCCAGCTCAAGTCATCCTTCACAACCGCGCGCGCTGCCTCCCAGAACATCAACCGGCGGCTTGAAGAAAAACCCGGAGGCTGCGTCGTCTGGGTGCGCTTCGACAAACAGACGCTTTCGCTTGGCCCCTTTCACTGGCTCGGCGACCCGAGTGGCGGAAGGCTCTCATTGCCTGACGATCTGCCCCTGGCCCGCCATACGAAAGCCAACGCCCAGGGCGAAAAGGCGCACCGGCGAAACACCGTAAAGGTGTCTCGCGGGCGCTTCGAGCAGGTGGATACGCTCGAACAACTGGCCGCCATTCTGTTTCCTGGCGTCTGATCGCCGACCGCGGGCTACTTCAGTCTGCGGCCTCGGCGGTTTCCTGGGGTGGCTGCCAGCGCAGCACGGGTTTCCGGGCCGCCAGGGTCTCGTCGGAACGGCGGCGTGGCGTCAGTTCCGGCGCAGCCTCGAACATATCAGTCTCGCCGGCCTTCGCCTTGTCCACGAGGCCGCGCATCACCTCCACGAAGCGGTCCAGTTCGCCCTTGGTCTCGGTCTCGGTCGGCTCCACCAGCATGGCGCCGTGGACAACCAGCGGGAAATATACCGTCATCGGGTGATAGCCCTCGTCGATCAGGGCCTTGGCCAGCCCCATCGTGTCGACGCCGGTGCCGTCCAGCCCCTTGTCGGTGAACAGGGCCTCGTGCATGCAGTGGCCGTCGAAGGCCGGCGGCAGCACGTCCTTCAGCCCGGCGAGCACGTAGTTGGCGTTGAGCACCGCATCCTCGGCCACCTGTTTCAGCCCGTCGCGCCCGTGGCTCATCATGTAGGCGAGAGCGCGGACGAACATGCCGAACTGGCCGTGGAAGCCCTTCATGCGGCCGACGCGTTCCGGACCGTCATGCTCGATCAGGTCGAAACCGTCAACGGTGCGGACCACCACCGGCAGCGGCGCGTAGGGCGCCAGCGCCTCCGACAGCACCACAGGACCCGAGCCCGGGCCGCCGCCGCCATGCGGTGTCGAGAAGGTCTTGTGCAGGTTGATGTGCATCGCGTCGATGCCCAGATCACCCGGCCGCACCTTGCCGACGATGGCGTTGAAGTTCGCGCCGTCGCAGTAGAAATAGCCGCCGACCGCATGCAGCTTCTCGGCGATGCGGACGATATCGCTCTCGAACAGGCCGCAGGTGTTGGGATTGGTCAGCATCAGCCCGGCGACGTCGTCGCCCAGCTTGGCCTCGAAGGCCGCCAGATCGACACGTCCACTCTCGTCGGCAGGGATCGGATCCACGTCAAAGCCGCACATGGCCGCCGTCGCCGGGTTCGTGCCATGCGCCGATTCCGGCACCAGCACACGGCGGCGATTCTCGCCCTTCGCCTCCAGCGCCGCGCGGATCGCCATCAGGCCGCACAGCTCGCCATGCGCACCCGCGCCGGGAGTCAGCGCCACCGCCGGCATGTTGGTCAGCTTCATCAGCCAGTCCGACAGCTCGTACATCAGCCGCAGCGCGCCCTGCACGGTCGAGACCGGCTGCAGCGGGTGCACATCGCCCAGACCGGGCAGCCGCGCGACCTTCTCGTTCAGCCTCGGATTGTGCTTCATGGTGCACGAACCCAGCGGATAAAGGCCGTAGTCGATGGCGTAGTTCATCCGGCTGAGGCGCACGAAGTGGCGCATCACCTGCGGTTCCGACAGGCCGGGCAGACCGATCGGCCCCCTGCGCTTCACGGCGCCCAGGCGGCTTTCCGCCTGCGGTCCGTCCGGCAGGTCCACACCGCTGCGGCCTTCGGAACTCTGCTCGAAGATCAGCGGCTCGTCCTTGTCCAGGCCGCGCGCGCCGGAAATGGTCTGCTTGGTGCTCATGCCAGCGCCTCCCTCAGGCCGATCGCCAGGGCCTCGACATCTTCCTCGGTCACCGTTTCGGTCGCCGCGACGATCAGGACATTGGCCAGCCCGGCATCGTCCGGGAACAGCCGGCTGGCTGGGACGCCGCCCAGAATGCCCATCTGCGCCAGCCGGTCGACGACTGCCTCGGCAGGCTTCGGCAGCCTCAGCGCGAACTCGTTGAAGAAGCTCCGGCTCATCAGCTCGATCCCGTCCAGCTTCTCCAGCCGCTCCGCCGCATATACAGCCGTGCGGTGGTTCAGATCGGCCAGACCGGTCATCCCTTCCTCGCCCAGCAGCGTGACATGAATGCAGAAGGCCAGGGCGCAGAGCCCGGCATTGGTGCAGATGTTCGAGGTCGCCTTCTCGCGTCGGATATGTTGCTCCCGCGCGTTCAGGGTGAGGACGTAGGAGCGCCGCCCGTCGGCATCCACGGTTTCACCCGCCAGGCGGCCGGGCATCTGGCGGACGAATTTCTGGCGGCAGGCGAACAGGCCGACATGCGGCCCGCCGAAGCTGAGCGGCACGCCCAGACTCTGGCCTTCGGCAACGACGATATCCGCGCCCATCTCGCCCGGCGGCATGATCGCGCCCAGGCTGACAACCTCGGTCACCACGACGATCAGCAGCGCGCCCTTCGCATGCGCCGCCTCGGCCAGCGCCGTGAGATCCCGCACCTCGCCGAAGACATCGGGGTTCTGCACCACGATCGCCGCCGTATCCTCGTCGATCGCATCCGCCAGATCGCCATGGCCGCCGATGGCAGGGCCGCGAACCACGGTCTCGAAATTCGTGAACCGGGTCAGATTGAGCGTCGCGTCGCGGTAATGCGGGTGCAGCCGGCCCGACAGGATGGTCTTCGGCCGCTTGGTCACCCGGTGCGCCATCAGCACGGCCTCGCCGCAGGCGGTCGCGCCGTCATACATGGAGGCGTTGGCGACCTCCATGCCGGTCAACAGGGCCACCTGGGTCTGGAACTCGAACAGGTATTGCAGCGTGCCCTGGCTGATCTCCGGCTGATAGGGCGTATAGCTGGTCAGGAACTCGGAACGCTGGATCAGATGATCAACCGTCGCCGGGATATGGTGACGGTAGGCGCCCGCGCCGAGGAAGCACGGCGCCGTGGAGGGCGACAGGTTCTCGCGGGCCATGGCTGCGAAATGGCGCTCGACCGAAATCTCGCTCATGTGGTCAGGCAGACCGTCCACCGGCGCGTTCAGCACGTCGGCCGGCACGTCGTCGAACAGATCGTCCACCGAGGCGACGCCGATCGTCTTCAGCATCGCCGCCCGGTTCTCCGGGGTCTGGGGCAGATATCTCATTGATCGAGCGCCTCGACGTAATGCTCGTAGGCTTCACGGTCCATCAGCCCGTCGAGTTCGCCGCGGTCCGACAGCTTCATCTTGTAGAACCAGCCATCGCCCTCGGCGCTTTCGTTGACCAGCGCCGGGTTGGCGTCCAGATCGTCATTGCGGGCGGTGACCTCACCGCTGGCGGGGGCGTAGACCTCGCTCGCCGCCTTCACGCTCTCGACAACCGCGGCTTCCTTGCCCTTCGTCAGCTTCGTGCCCGGATCGGGCAGTTCCACATAGACGACGTCGCCAAGCTGATCCTGCGCGTATTCGCTGATGCCGACGGTCGCTTCATCGCCGTCCAGGACGATCCATTCGTGGTCCTTGGTGAACTTGATCTCTGCCATTTTCTGGTCTCCTGAGCTGTCAGCGTTTGTAGGTCTGCTGGACGAAGGGAAGCGGGACGACGGTCATGGGCAGCGCCTTGCCGCGCTGCACCGCCTGCACCACCGTCCCCGGTTGTTCGAAGCCGCTTTGGACATAGCCCATGGCGACCGGATGGCCGGCGCTGGGTCCGAAGCCGCCGGAGGTCACCTGGCCGATCGCCGCGCCGTCGGCGTCGGTCAGTTCGGCACCCTCGCGCACCGGGGCACGGCCTTCCGGCTTCAGGCCGACACGGTGCCGCGTCGGACCGTCCGAAAGTTCCTTCCGGATACGGTCCGCGCCAGGGAAGCCGCCCTGTTCGCGCCGGCGCTTCTGCATTGCCCAGACCAGCCCGGCCTCGACCGGCGAGGTGGTGGTGTCGATGTCATGGCCGTAAAGGCAGAGCCCGGCTTCCAGCCTGAGCGAGTCGCGCGCGCCGAGCCCGATCGGCCTGACGCTCTCGTCGGCGAGCAGCGCCCTTGCGAGGGCCTCCGCATCCTCGGCCGGGACGGAGATCTCGAAACCATCCTCGCCGGTATAGCCGGAGCGGGAGATCCAGAGTTGGGTGCCAGACCAGTCAAAGGACGCCGCATCCATGAACTTCATCCGCGCAACGCCCGGAACCAGCCGCGCCAGCGCCGCTTCCGCCGCCGGTCCCTGAAGCGCCAGCAGCGCCCTGTCCTTGAGGACGGTGAGCAAGACGCCCGCCGGCAGATGCGAGCCCAGATGCGCGATGTCGTCCTTCTTGCACGCTGCATTGACCACCAGCAGCAGATCGTTCGGCCGCCGCGTCACCATCAGGTCGTCGAGAATGCCCCCCCGTTCGTTCAGCAGCATGGTGTAACGCTGACGGCCCGGCTTCAGTTCCCGGATATTGGAGGGGACCAGGGCCTCCAGCGCCGTGTCCGCGCCCTGGCCCAGCAGCAGGACCTGCCCCATGTGGGACACGTCGAACAGGCCAGCCGCGGTGCGGGTGTGGTTGTGTTCGGCCATGATGCCCTCGAACTGGACGGGCATGTCATAGCCGGCGAAATCGACCATGCGCGCGCCAAGCTCCCTGTGGAGCGCGTTCAGGGGCGTCTTCAGACTTGTCTCGGGCATTACGTCTCCGGTTCCGGCGGTCAAGCGTGGCGGCCGCCGGCCGGCCGGCCGCGGTCACGCCCCCTCTGTCGCGGAACCTGAGAGATTACGCGCCGGGATCGCCTTCGATCCCGGGCCTTACCCCTTCGGTGAGCCCGGCATGTGCCGGAACTGCTTTCCAGAGCGCCGTCCGTCAGCGGTCCCTTTGCCTGAGAGTTTCCGGGGCGGTTGCTCCTTCGGCGCCGGCCGGCCGGCCGGTCTCTCCCACTGACGTCATTCGGACAGTCGCGATCTTGATCGGGGAATCGCTGCCCGTCAATTCGGATGAGGTTTCATTTTGATGACATCTTCCCTTGCGGAAACCGGCGAGGCTTGAAACGATTTCTTCCCGGAGATGCATCCGGAGGACAAGAAAACACAGCGGGGAGGAGCGGAAAAATGGCCAGCGGCAAGCCGGAAGGGCCGAGAAACATCGCGTTGATCGGCCCCTATCTCAGCGGCAAGACCACCTTGCTGGAAAGCATTCTCTACGCCACTGGCGCGATCGACCGTAAGGGCGGCGTCAACCAGGGCAACACCGTCGGCGACGCGAGCGCCGAAGCCCGCGAACGGCAGATGTCCACGGAGATCAACGCCGCGACGACCACCTTCATGGATGACGAATTCACCTTCCTGGACTGCCCCGGCTCGATCGAGCTGATCCAGGAAACCGCCAACGCCCTGGTCGGCGTCGACGCGGCGGTACTGGTGGCCGAAGCGGATCCGGCCAAGGCCACCGCGCTGACGCCCTGGATGAAGCTGCTGGACGAACTGGGACTGCCGCGCTTCATCTTCGTCAACAAGGTCGACCGCGCATCAGGTGACGTGCAGGCCCTGATCGACGCGCTGCAGAACGTGTCGACGACGCCGCTGATCCTGCGGCAACTGCCCATCGTCAAGGACGAGATCGTCACCGGCTATGTCGATCTGGCCCAGAGCCGGGCCTATGTCTATCGCGAGGCCGGTCCCTCCGAGCGGGTCGAGGCCGATGGCGACGTCGCCGAAGCCCTCGGCGAGGCGCGTTTCGCCATGCTGGAGCAGCTGGCCGACTTCGACGATCATCTGATGGAGGAACTGCTGGAAGAGGTCGAGCCGGACCGGGCGGAAATCTTCAAGGATCTGACCGAGAACCTGCAGTCGGGCAACATCGTCTCCGTGCTGATCGGTGCGGCGGAACGCGACAATGGCGTGCACCGGCTGCTGAAGGCACTCAGGCACGAAACGCCGGCACATGGCGCCGCGGCGGAGCGCGTCGGCGCCGACCCGACATCCAGCGATGCGGTCGCCCAGGTGCTGAAGACTTACAACACCCAGCATGGCGGGACGCTGTCGCTGGTCCGCGTCTGGTCGGGCAGCGTGAAGGAGGGCGACACCCTGTCCGACGAGCGGGTCGGTTCCGTGGCCCGCATGATGGGACAGCAGACAACAAAGGCCGCGAGCCTGTCGGCCGGCCAGATCGGCGTCTTCGGGCGCATGGAAGGGATCAGCACTGGCGACGTGCTGGCTGCCGGCGCGGCGCCTAAGCTGCTCGGCGCGCCGAAGTTTCCCGCCGTGTTCTGCCAGGCGCTGCATGTCGAGAACCGCAATGACGAGGTCAAGCTGTCGGGCGCGATCGCCAAACTGCGTGAGGAAGACCCCTCGATCACCATCGAACACGACCAGTCCACGCATCAGATGCTGCTCTGGGGTCAGGGCGACCAGCATCTGAAGATCGCCGCCGCCCGGCTGAAGGGCAAGTACGGCGTCTCGGTGGAGCTGCAGAAGCCGCGCGTGCCCTACAAGGAGGCCATCCGCAAGTCGGTCACCCAGCATGCGCGCCACAAGAAGCAGTCCGGCGGCCACGGCCAGTTCGGCGACGTCACTATCGAGATCAAGCCCCTGCCCCGCGGCAGCGGCTTCCAGTTCGACGATTCGATCACCGGTGGCGTCGTGCCGAAGAACTACATCCCCGCGGTCGAGGCCGGCGTGCAGGAGTTCCTTGAGAAGGGCCCTCTGGGCTTCCCCGTCGTCGACCTGGCGGTGACGCTGACCGACGGCAAGTACCACAATGTCGACAGTTCCGAGCAGGCCTTCAAGACCGCCGGCCGCATGGCGATGGCCGAAGGCCTGCCGCAATGCGATCCGGTTCTGCTGGAGCCGATCCTGGATGTCCAGATCATGGTGCCGTCGGAGTTCACATCCTCGGTCAACAACCTGATCAGCGGACGGCGTGGCCAGATCCTGGGCTTCGATGCGCGCGACGGCTGGCCCGGCTGGGATCAGGTCTCGGCGCATCTGCCGCAGGCCGAGGCCGGCGACCTGATCGTCGAACTGCGGTCGCTGACCCAGGGGGTCGGCACCTTCACCTTCGAGTTCGAGCGGCTGCAGGAAGTCACCGGCCGCGCCGCCGAACAGGCGATCGCCGCCGCCGCGGAGTAGCGCCCCGCCCTTGCGCCGGACCGCCGCTGTCCCGATAGTGCGGCCCGGTTTCAGGGGAGGGATTGATGACCGACGCCACCGCCGCCGCAGAAGCGCTGATGCAGGTCCGCCGGAGCATGTCGCGGATCGCGCGGCTGCCCGACGGCATGGCGCCCGGAACGCCCGAAGACGGCTACGCCATCCAGAAGGCGCTGCGCCCCCTGCTCGACGCCGAGTTCGGCGGCCGGCAGATCGGCTGGAAGATCGGATGCACCAATCCCAAGGCGCAGGAGCATCTGGGCATCGACGAGCCGTTCTATGGCGGCGTCTACGAGCGCACGGCGCAGACTTCACCGGCGCGCTATGACAGCCGCGGTTTCTTCATGACCGTGATCGAGGCCGAGATCGGCTTCCGCCTGAAGGACGACCTCCCCGCCGCCGCCGCCCCCTATGATCCGGGCTCAGTGGCCGACGCCATCGACTATGCCATGCCCTGCATCGAGATCGTCGACAGCCGCTACGACGAATGGACCACCATCGGCGCCCCCCACGTCATCGCCGACAATGGCAGCCACGGCGCCTGGGTGCATGGCGCGCCGGTCGCCAACTGGCAGGATTTCGACCTCTCCGAGATCGAGGTCGAGCTCCGGGCCAATGGCGAGAAGGTCCGAGAGGGCAATGGCTTCGCGGTGATGGGCAACCCCATCAACCCGCTGACCTGGCTCGCCAATGTCCGCGCGGTCTATGCCGGCGAGGGGCTGAAGGCCGGCGACATGATCTCCACCGGCACAACCATCGACGTCTATGACGCGAAGCCCGGCGACGAGCTGGTCGCCGATTTCGGCCCGCTGGGCGAGGTGCGTCTGACGCTGGATTGATCGGGCACGCACATCTTCTGATGCGTCATGCCCGCCTCGAGCGGGCATCCAGGCAAGCCATCTGCAGAGACTTGCAGATCCGGAGAAGAATGCTGGCCTGGATCCCCGGTCAAGCCGGGGATGACAGATTGGGAAAAGGCCCAGGCATCGAAACAGACGCCCCCTAGCCGAAGTTCGAGTTCCGCGACGCCAGGCCGCCATCGACGGTGACGATGGTGCCGGAGATGTAGGACGCGCGCTCCGAGGCCATGAAGGCGACCACGTCGGCGGTCTCGCGCACGGTCGCGGCGCGCTGCAGCGGCAGGCCGGACATCAGCTCTTCCCAGCGGCTCTCGTCGCCCAGCCGGTCGGCGGCGATCACCTTCAGCATGGTCTCGATCCGGTCGGTCAGCACCGCGCCGGGATTGACGCCGACCACGCGAATGTTGTCGGCCAGACTGGCCCCGCCCATGGTCTTCGTGAAGGCCATCAGCGCGGCGTTGCCGGTTGACCCGGCCACATAAGAAACGTCCGGATTCTCGCCCGCCAGGCCGATCACGTTGACGATGGTGCCGTATCCCCGCGTGCGGAAGCGGTCGTAATAGCTGCGGGTCATGTTGACGTAGCCGAAGACCTTCAGGTCCCAGCCCTCGCGCCAGCGGGCCTCGTCGATCTGGTCCAGCGTGCCGGCCGGGATGGCGCCGGCATTGTTCACCAGGATGTCCGGCTCCGGGCAGGCCTCGGACACCTTGGCGATCGAGGCGCTGTCGGCCAGATCGGCCACGGTCATCTGGACATCCACGTGATAGGTCATGTCGAGCAGCCGCTTCGCCTCGGTCAGCCGTTCCTCGTTGACCGAAACCAGATGCAGCTTCGCGCCTTCCTGCGCGAACACCTCGGCACAGGCGAAGCCGATGCCCCGCGACGCGCCCGTGATCAGCACGGTCTTCCCCTTCAGCGCCAGATCCATGGCGTCCTCCCCCGGTTGGTTGAGCGGCGATGTTAGATCAGTCGGGTCATCGAATGAATCGATATCCCGCATAAGCGTCCTGGACTTGATCCAGGACCCATGCCTGAGCCTCTCCGCCAGAGGCGCGGCTGAGGAAACACTCAGGCATGGATCCTGACTTTCGTCAGGACGCGTGGTTCGTGGAATGATGGTGGCCGCATCCCGGCCCCGCGCTACATTCGGCGGATCGACTGCCGGGGGAGACAGAGCCATGAGCACGCCGCGCCGTTTCGCATTCCTGATGTTCCACGAATTCGAGGAGCTGGATCTGATCGGGCCGTGGGAAATGGCCACCATGTGGCGCGACTATTCGGGCGGCCCTGAATGCTTCACCGTCAGCGAGAAGGGCGGCGCGGTGCAGTGCGCCAAGGGCCTGAAGACCGTGGCCGACCACAGCTTCGCCGACTGCCCGGACTTCGACTATCTGCTGATCCCCGGCGGCTTCTCGGCCTTCGACGAGATGGCGAACGAGACCCTTGTCGGCTGGGTGAAGGAGCGCGCCGCAAAGGCCCAGCATGTGCTCTCGGTCTGCACCGGTTCCTACATCCTCTACGCCGCCGGACTGCTGGAGGACCGGAGGGCGACGACCCACTGGAAGGCGCTGGACCGGATGAAGGAACTGCCCGGCGTCGAAGCTGTCGAGCAGCGCTGGGTCCGCGACGGCTATGTGTGGTCCTCGGCCGGCGTCTCGGCGGGCATCGACCTGACGCTCGGCTTCATCGCCGCCATCGACGGCGAGGAGACCGCGGCCAGCGTACAGAACAACGCCGAGTACTATCCCGAGGGCATCGTCTATGGCGACGGCGGCCGGGCGGCGCAACGCGCCTGAGCGGACGCGCGCTTCGGCCTTCTTGTTCCCGTCATGCGGATCGGCTAGGCAGCCGCCATGACCATTCAAGTGACCGATCACATCGCCCCCGTCGCCGAGCACTTCGACGCTTTCCTGTTCGATCTCTGGGGCGTCGTGCACAACGGCATCCGGGCCTATCCGGGCGCTCTCAGGACGCTCGAGGCGCTGCATGCGGCAGGCAAGACGGTGATCCTGCTGTCCAACGCACCGCGCCTGGGCACCGACGTCGATCCGTTCATCGCGAAGATGGGGGTGCAGCGCGATCACTACCTGCGCGTGGTCGCGTCGGGTGACATGGTGCGGCAGTCGCTCGAGGAGAAACGGATCGAGCCGGGACGGCGCTTCCTGTTCTGGGGCAAGGGGCAGGACCGGTCCATCACCGCGGGCCTCGATTTCGAGGAAACGGACGACCTGTCGGCTGCGGACTTCATCCTCTGCTGCGGACTGAACGACGACCAGACCGAAAACGTCGACGACTATCGCGAGCGACTCCAGATGGCGCTGGATGGCGGCAAGCCGCTGGTCTGCGCCAACCCCGACTACGAGGTGATGAAGGGCGACGACATGCTGCCCTGCGCCGGGGCGCTGGCGCTGGCCTATGAGCAGATGGGTGGTGCGGTGCACTGGTTCGGCAAGCCCCATGCCGTCGCCTACGACTATTGCGAGGCCGTGCTGGGTGGCATCGACCCGGCCCGTATCCTGGCTGTCGGCGACACGCTGCGCACCGACATCCGCGGCGCCACCGACGCCGGCATCGCCTCGGTGCTGGTGACCGGCGGCATCCATGCCCGCGAGGTGATGCAGACCGGCGACCTGGACCGCGCCGCGCTGGACCGCATCTGCGCCGAAGCCGGGCTGCAGCCGGTGGCCGCCATGACCGAACTGGACTGGTAATGGCGCCTGCCGCTCCCCGGACCTGATCCGGGGTCCATTCCTGAGCATTTCCTCATACGCATCGTGTGCGGCAAGGCTCAGGAATGGTTCCCGGCTCGGTGCCCGGAAGCGTTCGCGTTCGGCATGACATCCGGTGCCGCGCTCGGCTACCCTTCCCTCGACCCTGGGGAGGATGACGATGCAGAAGAATCCCGCGAAGACGCTTGCGGACATTGCCGAATTCGAGAAGACGCCGTACGAGCAGCAGCTGCCGGCGACCAACATCTACGAAGCCATCGCCAAGTCGGCGGATCGACACCCCGACCGCGCCGCGATCTGGAACCTGAAACGCGGCGAACTGGCCGACGAGCCGGAGAAGATCACATACGCCGACCTGTTCCGGCGCGTGACGCAGACGGCCAACATGCTGCGCGGCCTGGGCGTCGGCGAGGACGACGTCGTCACCCTGCTGATGCCGATCATTCCGGAGACCCAGTATCTGCTCTGGGGCGCGGAGACCGCCGGCATCGTCAACCCGGTGAACCCCTTCCTGGAGCCGGAGCACATCGTCTCCATCTGCAAGGCCGCGGGCACGAAGGTGATCGTCGGCTGCCACCCCGACATCAGCAAGGACCCCTGGCCACGGATCGAGGCGGTCCGTGCGGAACTGCCGGACCTCACCGTCATCCAGGTCGGCGGCCCGGGCGGCCTGCCCGGCGTCATCCGCTACGAGGACGCCATCCAGGGCGTGCCCGACGATGCGCTGACCTTTGCCCGCGATTTCGACATGCATGACACCGCGGCGCTGTTCCACACCGGCGGCACCACCGGCGTGCCCAAGCTGGCCCGGCACACGCAGCGGGGCCTGATGCTGCAGTCATGGAGCTTCGGCAACGCCATCCCCGACGAGGAACTGCACGCGCCGATGGGTCTGCCCATGTTCCATGTCGGCGGCGCCACCGCCTGGGGCGCGATGCCGTTCATGTGGGGCCACACCATCACCATGCTGGGGGCCGAGGGCTATCGGAACCCCAACGTCATCCGCGACTTCTTCGGCAATGCCGAGCGCCTGAAATGGACCATGGTGCCGGTGGTGCCGGCGATCTGGTCGATGCTGCTGCAGCAGCCGATCGAGGACTACGATCTTTCCAGCCTGAAATATGGCGCGGCGGGCGGCTCGACGCTCTCGGTCGAGGTCGCCAATCTGGCGATGAAGAAGCTCGGCATCCCGCTGGTCGAGGGCTGGGGCATGACCGAGACCCATGGCTTCGCCACCACCAATCCCTTCGCCGGGGAGGTCAAGGTCGGCTCGATCGGCTTCCGCCTGCCCTTCATGCACATCCGCATCGTCGAGCCCGACGGCAAGGGCGGCATTGCCCGCGACTGCGACACCGACGAGATCGGCCTGGTGGTGGCCAGCGGGCCGCAGATCTTCGGCGGCTATCTGGATCCGGTGCATGACGGCAAGGCCTGGCTGGACGGAGTCTGGTTCGATACCGGCGACCTGGGGCGGCTCGACAAGGACGGCTATGTCTGGCTGACCGGCCGGTCGAAGGACCTGATCATCCGCGGCGGGCACAATATCGACCCGGCCACCATCGAGGATATTCTCTACCAGCACCCGGCGGTCGAGCTGGCCGCCGCCGTCGGCCGTCCCGACCGGCGCGTCGGCGAGCTGCCGGTGGCCTTCGTGCAATTCGTGAAGGGCCGGAGCGAGACCGAGGACGCGCTGAAGGGCTTCGTCGCCGAACGCATCACCGAACGCGCCGCCAATCCGGTCGAGATCATCCCGCTGGACGAGATGCCGCTGACAGGCGTCGGCAAGATCTTCAAGCCCGACCTCCGCATCGCCGCCGCCCAGCGCGTCCACGAACGCGACCTCGCCGCGCTGGCCGCCGAAACGGGCGCGGAAATCCGCGTCACCGTCCGCTCCGACAAGGTGCACGGGACGCTCGCCGTGGTTACGGTTTCCGGCGGCCCGGCGGACATCGAGGCGCGCATCCGGGGAGTGATGGGCGGCTACGAGACCAAGTTTGAGGTGCATTCCTAGCTACGACGACAAAACGTGAGTCCGATGACATGCCAAAACGACCGATACAGCATCAGAATGAAGATCGATCGAGACGACTTTTCTCGCTAATCGTTCCTAATCATTGGGTTATTCGGAACAAAGACAGCGATTATGGCATTGATTTTGAAATTGAAATATTTGATGATCGCGGATTTTCCACCGGAAAGCTTTTCTATGTTCAAATAAAATCATCCTCGAGCTCAAAAAATTACCAGCGATCATACTTATCGATAAAAAATTCTACATTAGATTACCACAAAAAGCTGCCTGCGCCAACACTCATTGTAATGGTCGACTTGGTGTCTGAAATTTTCTATTATTGCTGGTCTGAAATAATAGAAACGCGCGGTGAGATCGGAAAAACAAAACAGGTAAACTATAAGTTTTCTGACTTGGAAGTACTCACATCACTCAACTTTACCACCCTTGAATACGACATCGATACTACGGAAAAATTCCTAAAAACGGCACATATTGACTGCATCCCAATCTCGTTTCAAACCATAAATCATGAAAAATCGCAGAACGCAAAAGAACTACTCGAATCATATATTCGAGAGCATCTCCCTCAAAATCGCCTACCTATTGTAGTAAATCTGAACAATAATCATCAATTCCAAGTATTCATTAACAAAAACAGAATCTGCTTTGAAATCGGATATAAAATTATCGCAAGCATATCACTTGATGATTTTCTTAAGAATCCAAAGATGAATCTTGATAGTTTTGTGAGCGTGATGTGCCGTCGATTCATAGCGCACGGATGCATTAATTTTACACGGAAGCTTTTAGAGCAACTAGACACGGAGTGGATGATAGGATTTGATGATCTGCAATTGATCGAAATTCTCCAAGTATTCAATCTTGTCGGCGACAACCAAACAACGCAACTCATTCTAGAACACCTAAGTTGCCAAGGGGATAATGAACGACGGCACTTGCTTCAAAGCGCTCTAACTATACGCATGCTAGCTGAAAATGAGGATATCCTGAAAAATCAACAGATTGAATTTCTTGACAATGCAATTAACTTTGCCCACCGATTGGGTGACGAAAGGCAGATTGCTGTAGCAAATTACAATATGGCCAATCGACTTCGATCATACTCGCAACCACTAAAAGCGTTGAGGTATTATTCACGTGCTCACAAATACTGGAATCAATATTGTGATCGAAGTTACTTCACGCGCGAGATTGCTGGATGTTTCTTTTTAATTGGCCGATACGGAAAATCGGCATCTTTCTATAGCCACAGTCTAGAGTGTGAACATGACACTTTTACACAATGCTTGCTCGCCGAATCTGAAATGCGAAATGGAAACTTTCAGATTGCCAAAGCACTCTTTGACAAGTCGTTTACTGAATTAGATGAAGAAGAAATCTGGCAAAAATTTCCAAAATCCTCCATCCATGAGTGGAATCTATTGAAATTTTTTTGTGAAAATGTGATTAAATCTTCGCAAAATCTAACATATGAAAATAGTGATGAGATAGAAATTTGCAAAAACTCTCCGCTCTCTGGACTTGCATGGTTTAACCTCGGCGTCACCTACTCACAACATAAACCCGAAAAAGATATCTATGACTGGCAGCGCGCAGCAAGATATTTTCTTTTTGCAGTAATTTGCCAATCAAATGACGTTGAAGCAATGGTGAATTCGACCCTTTGTAGCTTAAACGCAATTGCCACACCCCAGCAAAAGGAGAACGAATTTTTGGGATTCTTCCATACTATGCTTCACTTTTTCATACAAAAAATGAAACAATCATACATCTCTGATACATTGAGGCATCTTGCGTCACGATCTGAGGCGGAATTCACAAAATTATTCGCAGATATGTTACAAAGCATCTCTGACATCGAAGATGGAGTTACACCGGTAATATTTCGAACAATTCTCGACGATGACGAAAGTTCAAATTGATTCCCGCTACAACTCCAGCTTCGCCACTTCCGCGTTGTTCAGGAATCGGCCGATGAGCATGTAGAAGAAGGTGCCGTGGCCGACGACCGCGATGCGGCGCTCGGGCCGGCTGGCCAGCCAGCCGCGGAACCGGTCCACGCGGTCGAGCAGTTCGTGATGCGGTGCCTCGGCGACGGGGCCGGCATGGCCCGGTTTCACATACCACCAGGGATCGTTCAGATGCCCGGAATCGAGCTCGGGGAAGGTCTTCGCCGGTTCCGACGGGGGCAAGCCGACATTGCAGCGGGCCGCCCAGCTCGAACTGGCGCCCCGGTATTGCGGCCGTGACCACCGCCACCAGCGCGAACCAGTCCGGAAGGGATTCCTCGACGAGGAACTGACAGGCAAGGAGTGGAACAGCGCAAGTCGCGAGGCGCTGGAGGCCTGCGTTCGAGCGAAATGCCGTCCCTTCCACGACTGGACCGCCAACAGGGCCCGTTCAGGGTGATCCCGCCGCGTCGGCAGAGCAGATCCCAGCGGAGGTTCCGGCAATCGTCCGCCCCGAAACCCGTTGCGAAGCTCTGCGCGTGGTCATCGCCAGCGGTCGCATCGACGACATCGGCAAGGTCGGCTACGCGGCCATGGGTGGCGCCGATGCGACGCCGTCGGCAATCTGTGATTGATGAATGAGTTGACTCTGCACTCTTAATGTTTTTGAATTGTTCTTGTTTCGGGAGATATTGAGATGCTGAGATTTCTGGTTCTGCTTGTTTCGCCACTTGGCGCGGCTGCGAAATTTCAGGAATCCGATCTGGTCGAGAGGTGCCAGAGCCTGTCTCATGTGGAGATCGAGCGGGCGGCCTATTGCCTTTTCCTCGCCGAGATGACCGAGAAGCCCGACATCAAGGTACTCGCCTACAGCCATCGCGGCCGCGCACTGGTCGATGACGGCTTCTACGATCTTGCCGTCCTCAATCTCGGCAAGGCCCTCGCGATCAGCCCGAACCACTCGGATTCGCTGCAATACAGGGCGTATGCCTATGTCCGTCTGGAGGAGTTCGGGGATGCCTGGCGGGATGTTCGGAAATTTCGTGAACGCGATGATCTCGACAACTACGGCATGATCGCCACCGCCGAGGCGACCCGACATTTCGACGGCGTCGATGCGGGGGTGCGTGAGTTCGAACACCAGATCGCCAAGGTCGGAAAAAGCTTCCCGTATTTCTTTCGTGAATCAGCTGCAGTGTATGCGGACATGCTGATCGACGCAGGACAGGTATCGAAGGCCTTCACAATCTACGACCGCCTGGTGGAGATCGAAGATACGACCTATTTTCTCGAGAAACGAGCAGGCGCACACAGCAGGACCGGCAACTACACGGCGGCCATCCAGGACTATGAGGGATTGCGAGGCGACATCGCCGCCCGCGGCGTCGAGCGCGCCCTCGCCCGGCTCTATTCGGAGGCGCCGGCGGGCGTGCGTGATCTCGACAAGGCCCTTGCCGCCGCCCTGAAGGCGCTCAGATCGCGTGACGCGGGGCTGTTCGATATCCTCAGGCTGGTGCGCATCCACAGCCTGAGGGGCGATCATGGCAAGGCCGCCGCCACCTATCTCATCATCTTGAAGGATGATCCGGAGCTGTTCCCCGACATGAAGGCCAACCTGGTCCGAAACGGTTTCGCGACCGGAGACCTCGAATACGCCGACCAACCGGACATCCAGACCGCGCTGGAACAGTGTTCGCGCTCGGGATGCGAGTTGTTTGACATACCCGACGATGAGCAGAACTGATGAGAACCATCAAGAGATTCCTGATGTCCGCCGGCGTGGCTTTCCTGACCGTTGCAGGCTCTCCGCCCACCCATGCAGAGTATTCTGTGGCCGAGCAGCTCAACAATTGCAGAGACACAAGGCGCGATCTGACGATCGAACGCCGGGAGGCATTTTGCGCACTCCTGTTCTGGAATTTCCGCGCGGACGACAAGACCCGGGCGGAAGCGCATTTCCACTATGCGCTGATCTACCTTCGGGCCGGTCAATACGAGCGGGCGACCAACTGGTTGAACTACGCTGTCACGGACATCGAAGCCGCCGGCGGCCCAAGAGAACTGATTCATGACATTGTCGCCTATCTCGCTCATGCGGAGGCGCTGCAGGGCCAGGCTTCACCGCAACTGGAAGCTGCGCTGGCCGAGGCCAGAAACAAGACACCCACGGTCGCGTATCTGGCCGGCCTGAGGGCCCTCGATCGCGGAGATCTGGAGGCGGCTGTCAGGCAGTTCGATCATTCGATCGCCATGGACCCGGGTCATGTCGATTCGCTGATCGGGCGCGCCGGGGCGCTGACAAGCCTCGACCGGGACGGCGAAGCCGAGCGTGACATGGACGCTGTCATTCGGATCAGCCCGAACAACGCCCCCGCCCGATCCATGAAAGGCATCCAGCTGCTCGGGACCGGCAAGGCCGAGGAAGCGCTGCACCAGTTCGCGCTCGCCGTCCGGCTGGACCGGGACAACTACGAGGCGCAGGTCTTCCTGGCGAGGATGCTGGGCCCCAGGGGAGTTGGTGAAACTGACCACCTTCGCGCGCTTCACCATGCCCGCGAGGCGTTGCGCCTCAATCGCAACAACCCTGACAGACACTATGATGTCGCCATTCTGGCCACGTTGACAGGCAATCCGATGGAAGCATTCCATCACCATCGCATCGTCGCATACGAGTACGCCGGATATGCCGAGCCCTACCAGCGTGAGCTGATCGAGAAGGGGTTTCTGCCGCCAGGATCTCGGGATGACTGGGACGAAGCCAGCGACACGGCGCTTCGCGCCTGTATCGAAGCGCGATGCATCCCGTTCGGGAAGTGAAGTCCTGATCCGGACCGAAATTCCTGCAACCTGGTCGGATATTTCCATCAGATCAGGTTCCACATCAGAGATTTCCATGTCTCGACCGGGCCGCCCTGGCGCTCCCTGCCCCTGCGAAGGGGGCGTTGAGAGCACCGAGACCACTCAATCAGACATGGGACGAACTACAACTCGATCGTCGCCACCTCCGCGTTGTTCAGGAAGCGGCCGATGAGCATGTAGAAGAAGGTGCCGTGGCCGACAACAGCGATGCGGCGTTCGGGGCGGCTGGCCAGCCAGCCGCGGAACCGGTCCACGCGGTCGAGCAATTCGTGATGCGGTTCCTCGGCGAAGGGACCGGCATGGCCCTGCTTCACATACCACCAGGGATCGTTCAGATGCCCGAAATCGAGCTCGGGGAAGGTCTTCGCCAGCTCCGACGGGGACGAGCCGACATCGCAGCTGGCCGCCAGATGCTCGCGATGCAGCGGCTCGATCACCATGGGCAGGCCGCGCGGTCCGAAGGCGCCGGTGGCCGTCTGGATGGCGCGCGTGAAGGGGGTGGAGACCACCAGATCGACCTGCAGCGCCTCTGCCTCCCGGCGGAGCTGCCGCACCTGCTCGACGCCCTTGTCGCTGAGCGGTGCATCGAAATACATCGGGTCGACGCCGTGCAGCGACATGTAGGCATTGAAGGTCGACTGACCGTGCCGGATCAGATGCACCACCTTGGCCATGAACTGCCCCCTCAGGCGTAGAAGACGAGCAGGTAGAGGCCCAGCATCATCGTCAGCCACAGGACCGCAGCGCCCGGCGTCACTGTGCGGGCGAGCAGACCCTGCGGATTGCCGAGATGCCGCGCCGTGTCGATCACCGCGCCGACCCAGCCCAGCATCCCGCCCTTGAGCGCCCTCGATGTCTCGTCGGCCCACTCGATCACCTTGCGCCAGACATCCTGCAGCCCGCGGCGGTAGAACCAGTCGAATTCCAGGATCGTGGCGCGCTGCAGTTCCGGCAGCAGACCGGCGCGCTGCAGCCAGGCATAGGCGAGCGCGCTGAAGGCCAGCAACTGGAGCTGGGTGACGATGTGCCCGGCGGTATAGGGCTCGTAAGCCGATCCGAAGGGCAGATGCTGATAGAGCAGTCCCGGCGCGACGCCGATGCCGATGCAGAGCACGGCGGCTATCAGCATGGCCGCGATCATGTTGGCGGGCGCCTCCGAGACCGGTTCACGCTCGCTCCGCGCCGGCGCGAAGAAGGCGGCATGGGGAATGCGGATGCCGGTGTTGAAGAACACGCCGGCGGACGCGACCAGCAGCATGGCCCAGACCAGCCAGTACCCGTCCTTGCCCGCCGAGGTCAGGATCAGCGACTTGGAGATATAGCCGGCAAACAACGGGAACGCCGAGATCGAGGCCGCGCCGATCAGGCAAAGCGCCGCCGTCCAGGGCATCGCCTTCGCCAGCCCGCCGAGATCGGAAGCCTTTGCCGAGCCGGTTCGGTAGATCACCGCGCCGAGGACCATGAACAGCAGGCCCTTGTAGAGCACGCCGGTGAAGGCATGCGCCGCCGCGCCGTCCAGCGCCAGCTCGGTGCCGATGCCGACGCCCACCACCATGAAGCCGAGTTGCACCTGCAGGCTGTAGGCCATCACCCGGCGCAGGTCGTTCTCGACGGTGGCCCAGAAAAGCGGGAACACCGCCATGATGGCGCCGATCCAGATCAGTTCCTCGACGCCCGGGAACCCCCGCGCTAGCGTGTAGACCGCCATCTTGGTGGTGAAGGCCGACAGGAACACCGTGCCTGTCGCTGTCGCACGCGGATACGCATCCGGCAGCCAGTTGTGCAGCAGAGGGAAGGCGCATTTCACGCCAATCCCGAGGAACATCATCAACGTCGCGGCGCTGTCCAGCGTCATCGCCTCGAAGGCGACCGAACCGGTGGCGCGCCAGTGCATCGCGATCCCGCCCAGCAGCAGCACGCCCGACAGGATCTGCACCAGCAGATAGCGGATGCCGGCCCGGTAGCTTTCGTCGGTGCGGCTGGCGAAGACCAGGAAGGCCGAGGTCACCGCCGTCAGTTCCCAGTAGACGAAAAGCGTCAGCAGGTCGCCCGCGAACACCGCGCCGATGGCGGAACCGGCATAGGTCATCGCCGCCACGTCCTGCATCCGGTCCTTCACATGCAGGTGGAAGACCGCACCGATGAAGGCGGCGATGTAGAAGATGTAGCCCCAGATCAGGCTGAGACTGTCGACGCGGCTGCCGACCAGATCGACGCCGAAGAACCCGACCGTCGCGTAGTTGCCCGGCTCGACCGCCAGCAACTGCGCGAAACCGGCGACCGGCAGGCCGAGCATCAGCAACTGCCGCAGGCGCAGGGGCAGCACGGCGGCCAGCAGACCGCCTGCGATCAGGATCCATCCCGGCGGCAGTTCAGTCCACGTCATCGTCGTAATAATCCTCTCCGCGCATCAGCCGATGGCGCAGACCGCTGGACACCGCCGCCAGCAACAGGCAGGCGGCCAGTCCGAAGAAGCCGTAGAAGTTCGGCAAGGCTTCCGCCTGGAACTTGCCGTGATGATGGAAAAAATGCAGCGCCAGGTTGGCGACATCGACCGCCAGCAGCAGCACGCAGATGACGATCAGGATGCGGAACAGGTTCACGACGCAGCTCCCACGGTGATGGGCAACAGCATGTCATGGATGTGGTCGGCGGCGAAGAACAGCACCACGCACAGGATCGACGTGATGACGATGGCGATCAGACAGGCCACCGGTGCTTCGTGAATTTTCACCGGCTCGCCGTCCTTCGCACCGGGAGGGCGGAACAGGAAGCCGCGCAGTGGAATCGGCATCAGATAGGCGACGTTCAGCAGCGATGACAGGATCAGGACGCCGATCATCAACTGGAAACCGGCGTCGGCAGCGCCCAGCATGATCAGCGTCTTCGACCACGACCCGCCGAGCGGCGGCACCCCGATCACCGACAATGCGCCGATCATGAAGCAGAACATGGTCACCGGCATCACCCGGCCTAGCCCCTTCATGTCGGAAATCTCGGTCTTGTGCGCGGCGACATAGATCGCGCCGGCGCAGAAGAACAGCGTGATCTTGCCTGCCGCGTGCATGGCGATGTGCATGCCCGCGCCGACAACGCCCATGGCCACGCCCAGCGCCGCGCCGAGGATGACATAGGAGAGCTGGCTGACCGTCGAATAGGCCAGCCGGCGTTTCAGATTGTCCTGCTGCATGGCGATCAGACTGGCCAGCGTCAGGGTGATCGCGGCGGCATAGACCAGCCAGTTGGTCGACGGCTCGGTCGAGATCAGGTCCAGTCCGAAGACATAGACAATCACCTTGATCACGGTGAACACGCCCGCCTTCACGACGGCGACCGCATGCAGCAGCGCCGAAACCGGCGTCGGCGCGACCATCGCCGCCGGCAGCCAGCGATGGATCGGCATCAGCGCCGCCTTGCCGATGCCGTACATGTAGAGCGCCAGCAGCAGCCCCGCCGTCAGCCCCTGCACATGGCCGATCAGGATGCCGCCGGGCTGGAAGTCCATTGTGCCGGTCAGGTTGTAGGTCCAGATGATCGCGGGAAGCTGCAGCCCGATCGAGGTGGCGATCAAGATGCCCAGATAGGTCCGGCCTCCCCTGCGCGCCTCCTCGGTCTCCTTGTGCGTGACCAGCGGATAGGTCGACAGCGTCAGCACTTCGTAGAAGATGAACAACGTCAGCAGGTTGCCGGCGAAGGCAACGCCCATCGCGCCGGATATGGCCAGCGCGAAACAGGCATAGAACCGGGTCTGCCGGATCTCCTTGTTGCCGCGCATGTAGCCGATGGAATAGATCGAATTCACGATCCACAGCGTCGCCGCGATGATCGCGAACATCATGCCCAGCGGCTCGATCTCGAACTTCAGCGGCAGGCCCGGCATGATCTCCAGCACCGCCACCATCGGGCGGCCGCCGTCCAGCACCACCGGCAGGATGGTCCAGACATTGATCGCATTGACCGTGGCGGTCAGCAGGGTCACCGCCTCCCGCAGGTTCGGCCACCTGCCGGTCAGGCCGATCAGCACCATGCCGGCCAGCGGCACGAAGATCGCCGCGAGGATCTGGGTCTCGACGGTCATTGCCCGATCCCCATCAGCTGCTCGGCCGCGTCACGCGCGACGCCCAGCGTGAACTCGCTGTCGATGCCGAACCAGAAGCAGCCGATGACCAGCAGATACATCGGCACCAGCATCATGAGCGGCGCTTCCTGGCGCGGCGCGTCCGGTTCCGGGTCGCGGAAATAGGCAACCTCAACCACCCGCCAGACATAGATAACCGCCATCAGTGAACTGGCCATGATCATCGCGGTGATGAAATACCCGGTTGGGCCGGTCTGCAGCGCCGCCAGAACAAGCTGCCACTTCGACACGAAGCCGACGGTCAGCGGCACGCCGATCAGGCTCAGGCCGGCCATGACAAAGGCGAACATGGTCAGCGGCATGCGCCGTCCCATTCCCTCGAACCGGATCAGCCGCACACCGCCGGCGCGCAGGAACACCGCGCCCATGCACATGAACAGCGCGGCCTTCATCAGCGCGTGGTTGAACAGATGCACGATGCCGGCGGTGACGCCCTCGACCGACCCAAGCCCGATGCCAGTGACCATGTAGCCGATCTGCGCGATCGACGACCAAGCCAGCATCCGTTTCATGTCCTGCTGGAAGATCGCCGCCGCCGAGCCGACGATGAAGGCGATCAGCGCGAAGGGCAGCAGCGTGTTCGCCAGCGCGAATTCGCCGATGCTGACGTCGCCGAACAGCGTGAACTGGACCCTGAGCAGCAGGTAGATCGAGACCTTGGTCGCCGTGGCCGAAAGGAACACAGCCACGGGGCTGGGGCTGTAGGCATAGCCGTTGGGCAGCCAGAAATGCGCCGGGAACAGCGCCGCCTTCAGCGCGATGCCGACGGTGAAGAAACCTGCCGCCGCCAGCACCGGCCGGCGGTCGGCGATCTCGGGCAGGCGATTCGACAGATCGGCGATGTTCAGCGTGCCGGTGACCGAATAGAGCAGGCCGACGCCGATCAGGATGAAGGTCGCGCCCAGCGTGCCGAGAACGAGGTAGTTGAACGACGCCGTCAGCGCCCGCGGATCCCGGCCCGAGGCGATCAGCACATAGGTCGACAGCGACGATATCTCCAGGAAGACGAAGATGTTGAAGGCGTCGCCGGTGATGGTGATGCCCAGCATGCCGGTCAGGCAGAGCAGCCAGGCGGTGTAGAACAGGTGATGCTTGTCCAGCGGCACTTCGCGCACCGCCGCAGCCCGCGCATAGGGCAACGCGATCACCGAGATCATCGAGACGATCAGAAGGACGAAGGCGTTCACCTTGTCGACCGCGTATTCGATGCCGACCGGCGGCGCCCAACCGCCCATGTGATAGGAGATGCGGCCGTCCGCCAGCACCGACTGCAGCAGCGTCCAGGACGCCCAGAGGCAGAACAGGCTGATCAGCAGCGCGAAGGCCCAGGGGGCGTTGCGGCCGCGCAGGAAGATGCAGACCGGCGCGGCAATCAGGGGAACCGCAACCTGCAGCGCCGGCAGGTTGGCCATCAGATCGAAACCAGCGGACGCCGTCGCCATCAGCCGCCCGCCCTTTCCTTCATCTCGGCCTCGAACGCGTCCTGGGCTGCCAGGATCTCGTCTTCCTCGACCGTGCCGAAGGCTTCCTTGATGCGTACCACCAGCGCCAGGCCGATCGCCGTGGTGGCGACGCCGACCACGATCGCAGTCAGGATCAGAACATGCGGCAGCGGGTTGGAGAAAGTGAGATCCTCGCCCTTCACGAAGATCGGCGCCGTCCCGCCCCAGATCTTGCCGACCGAGATGTAGAGCAGGAACACGCTGGCCTGGAAGATGTTCAGGCCGACAACCTTCTTCACCAGATTGCCGCGGCTCATGGTGATGTAGATGCCCAGCGACATCAGCACCGCGAAGATCCAGTAATTGTACTGGCCGAAGGCTTCCATCACTCGTCCTCGGCCTGTTCCAGGTCGCGGGTCAGCTGCAGCCGGTCGGCAAACATGTAGAAGATGGTGATCATCACCGACGCCACGGTCAGGCCGACGCCTGCCTCGATCAGCAAAATGCCCAGATGCTGGCCGTGCACCGGGTCGTGACTGTCCAGCGCGCCATAGTTCAGATACTCGCCGCCCAGGAACATGGTGGCGAAGCCGACGCCGGCATACAGCATCAGGCCCAGCGCGACACAGGCGATCACCAGCTTCGGCGGCACCGCCTCCTCGGCGCATTCCAGGCCATAGATCAGGGCGTAGAGGATGACGCCCGCGGCCACGATCACGCCGGCCTGGAAGCCGCCGCCCGGGCCGAAATCGCCGTGGAACTGCACATAGAGACCGAAGAGGACAATGAACGGGATCAGCAGCTTGGAGAGCACGCGGGGGATCAGATGATGGATCATACGTCATCCTCCTCCCGGCGCCGGCGGCGCTGCGCCCGGCCGCCGATGACCGGCATGGCGGTCAGCAGGTACATCACGCCGATGCCTGCCGTGAAGATCACCGCCACCTCGCCCAGCGTGTCGAAGCCGCGATAGCTGGCCAGAACCGCGGTGACGATGTTCGGCACATCGATGTCGCCCGGCGTGCGGGCGATGAAGTCGGGCCCCAGATGGGTCTGCGCCGGGGCATTGGGGTCGCCCATCTCCGGCATGCCTTCCATGGCCCAGATCAGGATCGCGCCCGTCGCCGCCGATACGAACAGCGGCGTCCAGCGGAACCGGTCGGGAATCTTCTCACGCCGGTTGTCGATCAGGGCCAGGGTGCTCAGCGACAGAATGGTGGAGATGCCCGCGCCCACCGCAGCCTCGGTGAAGGCGACATCGACCGCGTCCAGCAACGTGAAGACCGCGGCCATGATCAGGCTGAATATGCTGGCCAGCATGACCACGGCGAACAGGTTCCGCATGCGGACAATGCCGACGGTCATGACGATCAGCAACGCCAGCAGAATGAAATTGATCAGACCTTCCCAGCCGCCGCTCACTGGCTGCCCTCCCGGTCCTCGGTCAGGTCATGATCCAGCTTCGGCTTCGCCCCGTCGAAGAAGGCGGCATGGCCGAGGGCGTAGGATGCGATGGGCGAGGTGAACCACAGGAACACCAGGATGAAGAACAGCTTCACCGCGATCAGCCAGTCTCCGGAGATCAGCACCGGCACCGCGCAGCCGGCCAGCACCAGAAAGGTCGCCAGCGTGTCGGTGACGCTGGCCGCGTGTATGCGCGTGTACAGGTCCGGCAGTCGGAGTACGCCATAGGCGCCGACAATGGTCAGCAATGCGCCGCTTGACACCAGCACCCAGGTCAGGATTTCGGCCCAGGCGCTCACTGGTCCAGCCTCGTCTGGCCGAGGTCGCGATAGCGGACATACTTGAGAACGGCGATGATCCCGATGAAGTTCATCAGCGCGTAGAGCAGCGCCAGGTCGAGGAAGTCCGGCCGCCCGGCGACGAAGCCCAGCACCGCGATCAGCAGCACCGTCTTGGTGCCGAACATGTTGACCGCCATGATGCGGTCCCAGATCGTCGGCCCGAGAAGCGCGCGCACCATCGCCATCGCCATCGCGACAAGCAGGCCCAGCGCTGCGGCGGCGAACATCGTCATTCGACCCCGGCCTCCTCGCGAAGACTGCGGCTCTCCAGCCCGGCGCAGCGGCGGTTCATGTCGTCGGTCAGCACGCCTTCCGCGCCTTCCTTCGACAAGGCGTGCACCAGGATTCCGTGCTCATGATCGATGTCGATGGAGAAGGTGCCCGGCGTCAGCGTGATCGAATTGCCATAGATCACCTTGCCCAGATCCGTGCGCTGCAGCGGCATGGTCCGGATCAGCGTCGGCGAGATCGCCGGCGTCGGACGCAGCAAGCGGCCGACCACGTCGATATTGGCCTTCACGATCTCCCAGAACAGCCAGGGCCAGTAGATCAGGATGCGCCAGCCCAGATCCAGTGGCACGCCTTCGTGATCGACCAGGTCCATGCGGATGGCCAGCACGACGCAGGCGATCACCGACCCGCCGCCCAGCCAGTAGAGCAGGCTGTGGTCGTAGATGCCGGAAAGCAGCAACCACGTCGCCGCCAGAACCACCAGCAATCCGAGGGAGCGCGTCATCGCCAGAATGGTTCCTCACCCGTGAACTATTCCGCCATGCTTATCGCGAGGGATGCGCGAAGCGCAAGCCGGTCAAGCGCGTTCCCTGTCCCTTTCATGCAGCCGGGCGAGCCGGCGCGCGGGATGGCGCAGGTTACCGTTTGCCTGGACCCAGAGCCGGGCCTGCTCGCCGGTATCGGCGAGAACCGCCGGTTTCGAGGCGAACCCGCGCAGCGCCGGAACCAGATTCTTCACGGAAACCGGATGCAGTTTCGGCATGTCCTGACCGATCCCGGCCTCTGGCGCAGTCGCTTCTGTCGTCACGGGCAGGATCGGCGTCCGCATGGCCGCATGGGCCAGGAGGGGCTGAACCAGACCTTCCGGCGAATCGACCAGCAGCCCCAGATCGGCATGCGCCATGAAGCCTGCGGGTTGCTCCGGCCAGCGCAGCACCGCCAATCCCCTTGCCGCGATGTCGGAATGAGCGGCCGCGCCATCGACCGCCCATTCCCAGAACACGAACCGGATGCCCGCATCCTCCAGATCGGCTGCGGCCGACAGCAGCCAGTCTGGCGGCGGAAAGCTCTGATGCAGCACGGAGACGAGGAAGTGCGGTTCCGCCGCAACGCCGACGCCAAGCGCCTGCCCGGCGCGAACCCGATGGATGCCGCCGGAATTGTGGCGCACCTTCCGTTCGTCGACGCCGGGGCTGACCACTTTCGGCTCCCGGGTCGGCGCGAACCCGGTTCCGATCTCCGCTGCTTCGGCCTCGCTGCCGGCCAACGCCCGGCAGCGACGATCCGCCAGTAGCCGCGCCAGCGCCGGGCGGAAGAACCCGTACCGCGCCGCCCCCGCCCGGATCGCGGAACCCTGCAGATGCAAATACACCGAGCGCGCCCCGGCATGCAGCGCGGCCAGTCCCGCCGACAGGGTGATGGCGCTGCCGGCGACGTGAACCATGTCCGACCCCGACGCCCGCATGGCCTGCAGCAGGAACTGGATCTCGGCGACCATGTGCGGCGGCAGATAACCGAACGCCTCCGGCAGTTCCTCCGTCCCGGCGGTCGGCAACCGTCCCGGCGCCATGATCCAGGGAAGCCCGTGCATGCAGGCGGACAGGAGCCCGGCATCTTCGGTGGACGGCAGGCTCTCGCCGCCGGTCTGCAACACGGCCAGGTCGGCGCCGCTCTCCCGCAGCACTTCGATCAGCATGGCGTTGCGTCCCGGATCATCTTCCGGGCCGAGCACCAGCAGCACCCTGGAGCGCTCTTCCCCGGTTTCCGGCTTGCGCGACGGCGGCGCCGGGATCAGTCCCGGCATGTCCGTGGAGAAGGCATGGGCCGCGGCGTCGAAGGGAAGCGCATTTCCTGTTGCGGTGGCCGCCCGCAGATTGTTCCGGATGACCTCGAAGATCGGACCGTCGGGTGATCGGTTCAATCCGTCCAGAATCGCGGAAGCCCGCCGCCAGTCCCCCAGGCGGTACGCGGTAAGCGCCAGCGCCACGGAAGCAGCGGGCTCGGTCAGTGCCTCCCGCTCCAGCGCCGACAGGACCACCTGACGCAACGGCGCCGACTGGGGCCAGTTCAGCATGGAGGCCAGGTCCGACAACTGGTCCGGCTGCTTCAGGAAAAGGTGAACCGCGGAGGCAAGCGTCGACGCCGCATCGGATTCGCCGCCCGCCCGCAACTGCGCTACAGCCTTCCGGCCGAGCGCCCAGCCGCCGGGTGCGATTTCGGACAGGGCCGCGGCCTGCCGAACCGCCGCCGGGCGGTCGCCGGCCCATTCCGCGCAGGCAGCCGCCAGCAACCGGCCCTCGACGTCTGCGGGCCGCTCGCCGTCGCCCAGCCGCGCCGCCTGCCGCGCCCGCTCCTCGTCGCCGAACAGCCGGAAGAGATGAAACAGCGCGCCCCGCAGCCGGTTCGACCCGGCGCCGGCCAGGAAGTCCTCGGCGAAGGCCCGGGCGTGGCGTGTGTCGGCATGCAGCAGACAGAGGCAGAGCGACGCGATCTTCACTCCGTCGTCGCCGGGCCGCCGCAGGACTATCCGCTTCAGCCAGCGCACAGCCTCTTCCGGCTGATCATGCCGGAAGTCGTGGTCGGCCAGACGCAGGCAGGCTGCCGAGTGATCCGGAGCGAGCACCATGGCCCGCCGCCAAGCGTCCCGGGCTCCCCCTTCATCACCGGCATCGAACAGGGCTTCGCCATACCGCCAGCGCAAATCAGGATTGCCCATATCCTCCCGCATGTGGTTGCGCCAATGTGCGACGAAATCTCCTGTCACGGGTGCATCCGGAACGCCGGAAACACCTCCCCCCGCCGCGTCGAAAAAATTTTCATCCGGGCGAAGTGTTTGAAGTAGCCGAGCAAATTCCGGCCTTTTGAACCCGTCTTGCTGCAACGGCCAATTCACGCTTTCGTAAAGGGTAAGCGTAGTGATAATGTCACATGCAACAAAAGTAACAAGGCACTGGTGTGAGGCTGGTGTTGAGGGGAATGCTTCATCAAGCTAGGGAAAGCCGGGCCCTTGAAGTCCGCGGCCACTTGAAGTGGTTCAATTATGTAAAAGGCTACGGCTTCGTCACTACTGATGATGGTCGTGATGTCTTTCTGCACCTCTCATGCTTGCGCAAGGCCGGACTATCCTTTGTCGAGGAAGGCTCCGAGATCTGGTGCAATGCCGTGGAAGGTCCCCGGGGACTGCAGGCGACGGTCGTGACCCAGGTCCGGCCGGTGGTCGAGCATGAAGGCCCGCCGGATCAGTTCCAGAGCAGCCTTTCGACGACCGCCCAACTCGGCGGCACGCTGGAAAGCCACGACAATCTGATCGATGCGACCGTCAAGTGGTTCAACAAGATCCGAGGCTACGGATTCCTGACCATCGATGACAATCCCGCGGACATTTTCCTGCATGTCGAGGTACTTCGCCGCGCAGGCCTGACTTCCGTACAGCCTGGCCAGCACCTCAAGATCACGTTGGAGGAAGGCCAGAAGGGCCTGTCCGCGCGGCTCGTCTTCGCTGTCGAAGAGTGATCCCGGCCCTCCAGCTTTGGTGACCCGTCATCCCGAAATACGCAGCGTACGCCGCGAAGAGACCATTCCGCGCGTGATCGAGGCGGACCTCTGTGTGGTCGGTTCGGGCGCCGCCGGGATATCTGCGGCGCTGGAAGCCCACGATCTGGGTCTGAAGGTGATCATAGTCGACGCCGCGCCACAGCTTGGCGGCCAGGCGGTCGGCTCCGCCATCGGCACGATCTGCGGTCTCTACGCCAATGGCGACGCTCCGCCGCGCGTCACCTGGGGCGTGATGGACGGGATGCTGGCCGAACTGACTGGCAATGACGACGCCACCGCCCGCCGCGCCCGCAACACGCTGATCGTCGACTATTCCATCAATGCCTGGATGCGCTGGATCGAACGTGAGGTCGTGCGCCGGGACATGCCCTGCCTGCTGGGCGGGGTGATGCGCCAGGTAACCGCTTGCGATGGCCGCGTGAGCGCGCTGGACATCGCCACCCGCTGGGGCGACTGCCAGGTCCGGGCCAGCCACTTCATTGACGCCTCCGGCGACGCCGCCCTTGTCTGGATGGCCGGTCAGGAGCTGAACGAGGCGGATCAGCCCGTCTACGGAACGGTCATGGCGCTGTTCGAGGATGTCGACACCGATCGGATGGGCGACTGGCCGCGGGATACCTTCCACGAAGCCATGCGCCGCCGCGGAGACGAGTTCGGTCTGGTCAGGCATGACGGTTTCATCTTCCCCGTCGCCCGCGGCGGGCGGGTGCTGCTGAACATGACGCATATCGAGACGCCGCAGGATCCGGTCGGGCTGGCCCGCGCCGGCATGGAGGGCAAGGCCCAGGCCGACGGGCTGCTGGCGCTGTTCAGGGCGGAGTTTCCCGAGGCCTTCGGCAAGGCCCGCGTCGCGATCTACGGCCAGCCGGGCATCCGCCAGACCCGCACCATCCAGGGACGCAGCCGGATCACCGTCGACGCGGTCCGAGCGGGCGAGAGGCCTTCGGACGTCATCGCCCGGTGCAGTTGGCCGATCGAATTGCATACCGAGATGTCGGACACGCACTGGGAAGTCTTCGACGCCGACCACATGCACCACATCCCCTATGGCGCACTGACCCCGCGTGGGCTGGACAATGTCGTCGTCGCCGGGCGCTGCATCGATGCGGAACCGGCAGCGCTGGCCAGCGTCCGGGTGATGGGCCCCTGCTTCGCCATGGGCCGGGCGGCCGCGAATGCCGTGCGGCTCGCCGGCAGCGGATCCGTGCATCAGATCGACATGGACGCGCTTCAGAACGCCGTGCGCGACAATCTGGAGCGCAGCGAACGCGACCCCTGGACCAGCGCCTTCGTCAGCGAATCCGGCCGCGAGGCCGACGGCGCCTGAGTCTCAGTTCCGGGCCTGACGGGAGGTCTGCTGCAACCGGACTTCACGAATGCGGTTGACCGTGTCCAGATCGATCGAATCCGCCTGGGGCAGGCCATTTAGCAGCCGGAAATTGTTCACCGCGCTGCGTGTCGTGGGTCCATTCTTGCCATCGACGCCACCTGACGGAATGCCCATCTGGTTCAATGCAGCCTGGACGAAGCGGACCGTGGCCTTGTCGATGCCCTGCAGGATGCCCTCGGGCGACTGCTGCCAGTCACGTGCGCTATCGCGGGCGGCGGCGACATCGGCGCGGGACATGCGGCCGCGATGTTTCGGGACCACCCGCTGCGAGGGCCGGTATCCGTCCTGCGCCGCGATCATCAGCCACTTCAGCCCTTCCGACTGGTTCACCGGATAACCGTTGCCCGACCAGATCATCGTCCCGAAGGTGTGCTGCGATTCATGGATCCCGTATTCGGCTGCCCGTTCGTGCCAGCGCAGCGCCCAGGCCAGATCGCGCGACACCCCGTCGCCGGTCTCGTAGGCGCGAGCGATCTCCACCGTCGCGTCCAGACTGCCGTTCTCGGCAGCCAGTTCGTAGTAGCGCAGCGCTTCTTCGCGGTCGCGTGGCAGGCCGTCGCCCTGATCGAGCGCCTGCGCCGTGAGATAGAGCGCCTCGACCACGCCGCCATCGGCCGCGATCTTCATGTAGGCCGCAGCCCTCTCGCGATCGACCGGCGCCAGCTCGCCCTTGTCGTACTCGACGGCGGCAAGATAGGCGGCCTGCGGGTGCTCCCGAACCGCGGCGTTCTCGAACAGGTTCAGGGCGCGAACCGGATCGCGCTTTACCCCGTTGCCTTCCAGATAGGCGAATCCCAGCAGGTACTGGGCCTCGGGGTTGCCGTCCCTGGCCAACGGCTCCAGCGTCGCGGCGGCCTGCGCCTGAGCTGCAGGCTGACCGCTATCCATCAGGCGGCGGGCGCGTTCGATCTGCTTGGCCGGAGAAGGTTGCGGCGCCGGTTTCGCGGCGACCGGACGTTCGGTCTGGGCGCCATTGCACCCGGCAAGCGAGACGCCAAGCAACGCCACGGCGGCGGCGGCGATGGCCGTTCGGAAGACGGGTCTGGACTTGGTCTGCTGCATCATCTGGATACTCATACGCTGCTTGAGATCACGGACCGCGAAGCTGCCGGAGACGCCTGCCTCTGTCAAACGGGTGCGTAACTTCTTGCCGCGATGGAGGAAAAAATACTGGCCAGCAGGCAGTAGACCGCCGCCCAGATCGCAATGGTCTCCATCCGGATCCCGAAGTCGATGGCATAGCCCATGACGAAGGGCGCGAGCCCCGTGGAAAACACCATCATGGCGGTGGCGAAGGACCGGATCGCGCCGATGTGCCGGACGCCGTAGAGCTCGGCCCACAACGCCCCCAGCAGCACCTGCGTCAGCCCGGCGCCGAAGCCCATGAGCCCCAGGAACAAGGGCGCGGACACCGGGTCGCTGGCGTACCAGAGCACAAGACAGCTTGCCGCCAGCGGCGTCAGGAAGACGCTGACCAGCCGCCGCGCCGTCAACGCATCCACCAGCACGCCGCCGGACAGCAGGCCCATGACCGTCATCACCGCAAAGGACGAGAAGGAATAGGCCATGGTCTCGATCGACCAGCCCTTCTGCGCCGCCAGGTGAACCTGATGGAAGAAAAAGCCGGTGGAGATGAAGGCCGGAGCCAGCAGCGCCGGCATGCGCAGCCACAGGCCGGGATCGCGCAAGGCCTGCTTCAGGGTCCAGCCGCCGGTGGCGGGCTTTCCGTCACCCGGCGCGGTTTCTTCTTCACGATCGGGCCGCTGCCAGCCGGTGCCGCGCAGCAGCAGCGGCACGATCGGGATCAGGACCAGCACCAGAACCGCCGTCGTGAACCAGGCCTCGCGCCAGTCCATCTGCGAGAGCAGGAAGATGACGAAGGCCGGCGAAGCGGCGACGCCGATGGCGTGTCCCAGCGAGGCGATGGAGATGGCTCTTCCCCGGAACCGGCTGAAATGCCGGGCCATGGCGGTGATCCCCACATGGGTCGACATGCCCTGCCCGAAAAGGCGCAGCCCGAAGATCGCCAGCGTCAGCGCCACCGGCGACCAGGTCAGCCCCGTGAAGGCCGCAACAGCAGCGAGGCCCGCCAGCACGATGAAGGTGCTGCCGTTCAGCGACAGCACGTCGACGATGCGGCCGAACAGGATCAGGGTCGCGCCGCTGGCGATGGTGCCGATCATGTAGACCAGCCCGAACTCGCCATGGCTCAGACCGAAGGCGGCCCGCATCTCACCGCCGAAGAGCGAGATGAAATAGGTCTGCCCGACGCTGGAGATCAGGCACATGAACGCGCCGAAACCGATCAGCGCCATGCTGCGGCGGAGACCGCCGGCTTCGGCCGCAATCATGACAGCGGCCTGTCGGCAATCAGCCGCCCGGTGATCGAGTTCAGCAGCAACCGTCCCTCGGGCCGGATCCTGATACGATCTCCGTCCCGCTCGACGAGACCATGCTTGATGAAGGCGGCAGCGGCCTCATCATCCACAAATTCCGACGCGCTCAGACCGGTTCTCCCGCTGACTTCGCCCAGATCAACACCCTCGGCCAGCCGCAGACCCATGATCATGGCTTCCTCCGCCTGCTCGCGCGGCGACAGTTCGCGATAGTCGTTCGCCCCATGACCATCGGCGTCGACGGCCTCAAGCCAGCGCTCCGGCTTTTTCCAGTTCTCGCTGACATGGCGCCGGCCATCGTCGTCGAGCGGCCGCCCATGTGCGCCGGGCCCGATGCCGATCCAGGACCCGTAGCGCCAATAGGCGAGGTTGTGACGGCTCTCCTGCCCCGGTGCGGCGTGGTTGGAAGTCTCGTAGGCCGGAAGTCCCGCCGCCTCGCAGATATCCTGCGTCAGCTCGAAGAAGTCAGCCGCCCTGTCATCGTCCATCGGCGTCCATGCGCCCCGCCGCACCGCCCCCGCAAAGCCCGTGTTGGGCTCGATGGTGAGCTGATAGAGCGAAAGATGCCCGGCGGAGAAATCAAGCGCTCGGCCAAGCTGTTCGCGCCAGTCGGCTTCGGTCTGCTCGGGCAGGGCGTAGATCAGGTCGAAAGTGAAGCGGTCGAAGACCGTGCGCGCCGTTTCGATGGCCGCCAGCGCCTGACCGGCATCGTGGGCGCGGCCAAGGAACTTCAACGCCTGATCGTCGAAACTCTGGACGCCGAGGCTCAACCGGTTGATCCCCGCCGCCCGGAAGTCCCGGAACCGCGCCGCCTCGACCGAGGACGGGTTGGCCTCCAGCGTGATCTCACAGTCCGCTGTCATCGCGAACCGGCTGCCGATCTCGGCCAGCACAGCTTCCACAGTCTCCGGCGGCATCAGCGAGGGCGTGCCACCGCCAAAGAAGACCGAGGTCACCTCGCCGCCATGACGTTCGCCCCACCAGCGTATCTCCCGGACCAGCGCCTCGCGCCAGTGCGCCTGATCGACGCTCTCACGGACGTGGCTGTTGAAGTCGCAATAGGGGCACTTGGAAACGCAGAAGGGCCAGTGAACGTAAATCGCGTGCCGGTTCACTTCAGGCAGGCATCCAGCAATTGCCGGAAGGCGTCGGCGCGATGGCTGAGTCCGTGCTTCGCGTCCGGCTCCATCTCGGCGAAGGTGATGTCGTGGCCTTCGGGCACGAAGATCGGGTCATAGCCGAAGCCCCTGTCGCCACGCGGTGGCCAGACCTGGACGCCGCTCACCGAGCCTTCGAAGACGACCTCCTCGCCATCGGGCCAGACCAGGGCCAGGGCGCAGATGAAGCGCGCCGACCGGTCGTCCGATCCTGACGCCTGCAGCGCCTCCTCGACCTTCCGCATGGCCATCCCGAAGTCCTTCTCCGGTCCCGCCCAGCGCGCCGAGTAGATGCCCGGATCGCCGTTCAGCGCTGCCACCGAATAGCCCGAATCGTCCGCCAGCGCCGGCATGCCGGCAGCCTGCGCCGCCGCCCGGGCCTTCAGCAGCGCGTTGCCGGTGAAGGTGGATTCTGTCTCCTCCGGCTCCGGCAGGTCGAGTGCGCCGGCCGACACCGGTTCGATGTCGTATGGCCTGAGCAGATCGGCGATTTCCCGCACCTTGCCCTTGTTGTGGCTGGCGACGACGATCCGCTTCTCGGTCAGCCGGCGGGCCATATCAGCCTCCGACCGCCTGACGCTGATGCTCGCAGAGCTCGGCGCAGCCCTTCTTGGCCAGCCGCAGCAACTCCATGAACTCGGCCTCGGTGAAGGGCGTGCCCTCCGCGGTCGCCTGGATCTCGCACAGCGTGCCGCCATCGGTGATGACGAAATTGCCGTCAGTCTCGGCATTCGAATCCTCGGCATAGTCGAGGTCCAGCACCGGCGTGCCTTCGAAGATGCCGCAGGAGATCGCTGCGACATGGCCGATCAGCGGAATCGACGGGATGGCCTTGGCATCTACCAGCTTCTGCAGCGCCAGGTGCAGGGCGACCCAGCCGCCGGTGATCGACGCGGTGCGTGTGCCGCCGTCGGCCTGCAGGACGTCGCAGTCGACCTTGATCTGACGCTCGCCAATGCCTTCCAGATTGGTGACGGCGCGCAGCGAGCGGCCGATAAGGCGCTGGATTTCCTGGGTCCGGCCCGACTGCTTGCCGCGTGCGGCCTCACGGTCGGTGCGGGTATGCGTGGATCGGGGCAGCATGCCGTATTCGGCGGTGACCCAGCCGCGGCCGGAGTTTCGCATCCACGGCGGCACCCGCTCTTCGACAGAAGCCGTGCAGAGCACATGAGTGTCGCCGAAGCGGATCAGGCAGGATCCCTCGGCGTGCTTGGCGAATCCGGTCTCGATGCTGACGGCGCGCATCTGGTCGGGCGCGCGGCCCGAAGGGCGTGACATGTTCTATCCTCTGATCAGTCTGGAGCGCGGGTTCTACACCGTCCGGCGCGCCAACGCGACCCGTTGACCATGCCCCGACTGAAACCTACCTTTTCGGGCAGATCATCCGTATCAGCAACGATCAGGGACATGCCGGACAAGGAAGCCATTCAGTCGCTGGACGCGCGCAGCCGGGAAATCTTCCGCTACATCGTCGAAGGCTATCTGGACAATGGCGCGCCGGTGGGTTCGCGGACCATTTCCAGGCACATGTCGACGCCACTGTCGGCGGCATCAGTGCGCAACACCATGTCGGATCTGGAGGAATTGGGGCTGCTCTACGCGCCACATACCTCCGCCGGACGCCTGCCGACCGAGCTGGGGCTGCGGCTGTTCGTGGACGGGCTGCTGGAACTGGGCGACCTGCCGGATCAGGAACGCGCCTCCATCGAGGGGCGCTGCGTCGCCAATGGCCGCAACTTCACGGACATGTTGTCGGAAGCCTCCAACATGCTCTCGGACCTGACCGGTTATGCCGGCCTCGTCACGGTGCCGAAAAGCGACCAGCCGCTGAAGCACCTGGAATTCGTCAGCCTGTCGCCGCAGAAGGCGCTGGTGGTGATGGTCACCGTCGGCGGCGTGGTCGAGAACCGCCTGATCGACGTGCCGCCGGGCCTGCCGGCCTCATCGCTTGTCGAAGCCAGCAACTATCTTTCGGACCGGCTGCGCGGACGCACCATCGCCGAGGCGCGCGCGGCAATCCTGGAAGAGCTCGAGGCCAAGCAGGCGCAGCTCGACGAACTGTCCTCGCAGATCGTCGAGGCTGGCCTGGCCGACTGGGCCGGCGATACCGAGGATCCGAACCGGCTGATCATCCGCGGCCACAGCAAGCTGCTGGAGGATGTTCAGGCGCTGGACGATCTGGAACGCATCCGCCTGCTGTTCAACGATCTGGAGACCAAAAGCGATCTGCTGAACATGCTCGACCTGGCCGGCGAAGGCGACGGGGTGCGCATCTTCATCGGCTCGGAAAGCAAGCTGTTCAGCCTGTCGGGCAGTTCGATGATCGTCGCGCCCTTCTCCAACAGCGAGCAGAAGATCGTCGGCTCGATCGGCGTGATTGGCCCCACGCGCTTGAACTACGCCCGCATCATTCCCATGGTTGACTACACGGCGCGTGTCATCGGGCGGCTGATCGGCTAGAACGCCCCCGCGCGCTGACGCTGAACACTCAGGACATGATGATGACCAACGATAACGACCCGAAAATGTCGGATGCGGCCCCTGAGGGCACGGAACCGGAGAACGCAGCCGAGCAGGCGACCGAGGCACAACCCGCGCCCGAACCCGAGGCGGCGCCGGAAGCCGCCGCGGCGGCCGCAGATGCCGATATCTTCGAGGAGCCGATCGTCGGGCCCGACCCGCTGGCCGAACTGGCCGAGGAGAACGCGGCACTGAAGGACCGGCTGATGCGGACGCTGGCCGATCTGGAGAACACCCGCCGCCGCGCCCAGCGCGACCGCGAGGATGCGCTGAAGTTCGGCGTGCAGAAATTCGCCCGCGACATGTGCGAGGTCGCCGACAACCTGCAGCGCGCGCTGGATTCGACCGCTGCCGACGACGCCAATGAAGAGACCAAGGCGGTGCTGGAAGGCGTCACCATCACCCGCGATTCGCTGAAGCAGATCTTCGAGCGCCACGGCATCAGGGAGATCGAGGCGAAGGACCAGAAGTTCGATCCGAACCTGCACGAGGCCATGACCGAGATCGATGTACCCGGCGCGCCGCCGTCGACCTGCATCGACGTGATCGAGCGCGGCTACCTGCTGCATGACCGCCTGCTGCGGCCGGCCCGCGTCGTGGTGACGAAGGCGCAGAGTCAGGCCGGCCAGAAGGTCGACACCTCGGCCTGACGGCGCGCGCCCGTGCCCATCCGCAATGACGAGAGGCTGCTGGTCGAAGCCGTCGAGGCCTTTGCCGCCGAGACCGGCTGCCACCTGACGCGGCTGTCGCATGACTGGCTGCTGATCCTCTCCCGCGACGGGCGCAATCACACGGTCTTCGGCTATGACATCGGGCTGAACAGCGCCACGACGCTGCGCGTCTGCAACGACAAGGCGGCCAGTTTCGACGTGCTGCGTGCCGCCGGTGTGCCGATGATCGAGCACCGGCTGTTCCTGGAGCCGATCATGCACCGCTTCACTGGCCTGCCCGGCAACTGGGTGGCCATGCTGCAGGCCTTCCAGGCCTTTGGCGGCGACGTCGTGGTCAAGGCGAACGAGGGCACCAGCGGCAATGACGTGCACCGCGTGCGCTCATCCGCCGAACTGGAACGCGTCGCGCATCTGCTGCTGCAGTCCTGCCGCTCCATCGCCATGTCGCCCTTCGTCCCGATCCGGACCGAGAAGCGCTTCGTCCTACTCGACGGCGATATCCAGCTCGCCTACGCCAAGATGCGGCCGACGGTTGTCGGCGACGGCATCTGCCGGGTGCGGGATCTGGCGGCGTCCGCCATGACGCCCGCGCTGGCGGAAGGCTTCGGCGAGTGGCTGGCGGGCATGAGCGCCGGCGAGCTTGACCGCGTGCCAGACAAGGGCGAGGAAGTTCCGGTCGGCTGGCGGCACAATCTGGGTCACGGCTCCGCCGCCGCCATCATCGATCCCGCCGAACCAGACCACGAGGCCGCCGCCGGGCTGGCCCGCTCCGCCGCAAACGCCGTGGGTCTGCGGTTCGGCAGCGTCGATGTCGCCGAGACCGAAGCCGGTCCCTCGGTCATGGAAATCAATGCCGGCGTCATGCTGGAACACTTCGGACGCGGCGGGCCGGAGCGGCGCGCGATGGCCATCTCGATCTACCGCACGGCGCTGGATCGCATCCTTGCGGCCTGAGCATTTGCAGAGCCGCCGCGAATTGCACTAACAATCACCCACATTCTGCTGCCGGGAGGAGAGATCATGGCCGACACATTCAGGGCGATCGTCGCCAACAAGACCGATGCGGGCTACGCCTCGGCGATCGAGAACATCACCATCGACCAGCTCTCCGAGGGCGATGTCATCGTCGATGTCGCCTACTCGACCCTGAACTACAAGGACGGCCTGGCTGTCACCGGCAAGGGCAAGATCTGCGAGAGCTTCCCGATGGTCTGCGGCATCGACCTGTCGGGCACCGTCGCCGAGTCCGCTTCCGCCGACTTCAAGCCCGGCGACAAGGTAGTCGTGAACGGCTACGGCCTCAGTCAGAACCATTCTGGCGGCTATGCCGAGAAGGCGCGCGTGCGCTCCGACATGCTGGTGAAGCTGCCCGACGGCATGGATCTGAAGAACGCCATGGCCATCGGTACGGCCGGCTATACGGCGATGCTCTGCGTGCTGGCGCTGGAAAGCCACGGCGTCGCGCCCGGCAACGGCGAGGTGCTGGTCACCGGCGCTGCCGGCGGCGTCGGCTCGGTGGCGATCTCGATCCTGGCCAAGCTGGGCTATACGGTCGTCGCCTCAACCGGGCGCGAATCCACGCACGCCTATCTGAAGGATCTGGGTGCGGCCGAGTGCATCGACCGCAACACGCTCTCCGAAGCCGGCAAGCCGTTCCAACGTCCGCGCTGGGCCGGCGTGGTGGACACGGTCGGCTCGAACACGCTGGCGAACGCCCTGGCGCAGACGAAGTATGGCGGCACGGTCGCGGCCTGCGGCCTGGCCGGCGGACCCGATCTGCCGACCACGGTCCTGCCCTTCATCCTGCGCGGCGTGACCCTGGCCGGCATCGATTCGGTGGAGGCGCCGATGGCCGCCCGGAAAGAGGCCTGGGCGAGGCTGGCCGTCGACCTGCCCATGGACAAGCTGTCGGCCATGTCGGAGACGATCCCGCTGGCGAAGGTGATCGACATCGCCCCGGAGATCCTGAAGGGTCAGGTGAAGGGCCGCGTGATCGTCGACGTCACGGCCTGATCGGCAACCGGGGGACTGGCGTCAGTCCCCCTCACCGCCATCACCGGGTCCCCGGTCGACCAGATCGGGCGACGCCGTCCGGGTGGGCCTCGGCGAGCCCTCCTGCTGCGCGGGCGCGGGCTGCTCGAGCTGCACCGGAATGACCTCAGGCTTGCCGAAGGGCAGCGTCTCCACATAGAGCGACGAGGACGGGAAGGCGAAGCTGGTGCCGGCATCCTCGACCAGTCCCTTGATGTGGTAGAGCAGATCTTCCTTCACCCGCATCCACTCGGCCCAGCTTGTGGTCTTGGTGAAGCAGTAGAGCATGATGTCGATCGATGAGCTGTTGAAGCTGTCGACATGAATCAGGGTGGAGACCCGGCTGGGATCGGTCTCGAAATCCTCGTTGCCGTAGACATAATCGCTGATGCCATTGACGACGTCGGCAAGCTGTTCCTGCGAGGTCCGGTACTCGACACCGATCATCCAGTGAATGCGCCGGTTGGTCATCAGGCTGAAATTGATCACCGCTGCATCGGCAAGCTGTGAGTTCGGAACCGTGACAAGGCCCTTGTCGAAGCGCCGGATCTTGGTCGTGCGGAACCCGATCTTCTCGACCGTGCCTTCGACATCCGCGGTCTTGATCCAGTGGCCCTCGACAAAGATCTTGTCGAGGAAGATGACCAGGCCGCCGAACAGGTTCGCGATCAGGTTCTGCGCGCCGAAGGCGACCGCCATGCCGACCAGCCCGAGACCGCCAAGCACGGCGGCGATGTCGAAGTCCCACTCCTCCAGAATCGCCGCGGCGCCGATGACAGCGATGATCACCCGGAAGACGCGAATGGCGAAATTCTTGAGTGCGTCTCCGAGATCCTGACCGCGCATTGCCGTGAAGGCGTGATCCAACAGGAAGGATAGCGGCACCGCCATCCGGTAGATGGCCCAGAAGATGGTGAACGCGATCAGGGAGCGGATGATTTTGGTCGTGTAGAGATCCACGCCTTCGGGCAGTGGCGCCACGCGCAGTGCGAAGAATATCCCGGCCACAAAGAAGACGAAACGCAACGGTTCGCGCATCGCCCTGAGGATCTCGTCGTCGACGGTGGTCTCCGTCCGTTTCGTGAGCCGGCCGAGGAAGGAGATGACGATCGCGGTGAACGCGCCGCGCAGGATCACGAAGATGATGAAGATGGTGACCGCCAGCAGGACGCTGTCGATCTCCACACCGAAGACCCCGCGTTGCCAGACGCGCTCGATCTCGGTCCAGAATTCCCTGAAGCTTTCCATGGCGGCGCAGGATAGGCAGAGCGCCGTGACGGTGCAATTTCACCGCCTGCGTCATTGCGACCGGCGGTTAAGTCTACTTTTACACAACCATGACAGAACTCTCCGGCTCCGGGAGCAATGGTGAACGGACTTCCGGTCCAATCAGGAGAGAGACAACCGATGCGAATTCAAGACCTGTCCCTTCGGTACAAGCTGCCTGCCCTTGTCGTCGGCTGTTCGCTGGCGCTGGCCATCGCGCTTGGCACCGCCAACTTCTTCCAGGCCTCTGAAGCGCAGATGAAATCGGAAGTCGAGAAGCTGTCCGCCGTCGCCGCGACGAAGAAGCAGAATCTTGGCGAATATCTCACCTCGATCGAACAGGACATGCGCCTGGTCGCGGGCAGCCCCTCGACCCTCGAGGCGCTGGAGGGCTTCGTGGACGCTTGGCAGTACGTATCCGACAACCCGGGCGCGACGCTTCAGAAGCTCTACATCACCGACAATCCGAACCCGACCGGCGAGAAGCACCTGCTGAACGATTCCGGGACCGACAGTCTCTACGACCTCATCCACGTCATCCATCACCCGTGGTTCCGGAACCTGCTGGAAGAACGCGGCTACTACGACATTTTCCTGTTCGATACGGACGGCAACCTTGTCTACTCCGTTTTCAAGGAACTCGACTACGCCACCAACATGAACACGGGCAAATGGAAGGACAGCGATCTCGCCAATGCCTTCCGCGCCGGCCTGAAGGCGGAGAAGAACCAGCTCAGCTTCTTCGATTTCAAGCCCTACGCGCCGAGCCATGGCGCGGCCGCGAGTTTCATCTCCGTCCCTGTCTTTGACGCGAACGGCAACCGTGCGGGCGTGCTGGCCTTCCAGATGCCTGTAGATCGTCTGAATGGCGTCATGCAGGCAAGCACCGGCCTGGGTGAAACCGGCCAGGCCTATATCGTCGGCGCGGACCGGCTGATGCGGACGGATTCGCGCTTCAGCGAGACGACCGACATCCTGAAAACCGAGGTCACCGCGGAAATCGCCGATGCCGCGCTGAGCGGCGAAACCAGCCACGCCGACATCACCAAGGCGAATGGCGAGGAGTTCTCCACAGCCTACACCTCGCTGGACTTTCTTGGCGTGCGTTGGGGCGTGGTCGTCGAGCAGAGTCTCGCGGAATCCCAGGCGCCCGTCGTCGCCATCCGCAACATGATGATCGTCATGGCAGGCGGCATGCTGCTGCTGATCGGCGCCGCCGGCTACTTCATGTGCCGCCGCATCGTCGTCAACCTGGTCAACATCCGCGGCGCGATGTCCCGCCTTTCCAAGGGCGATACGGATGTCGAGGTCTGGGGCACCGACCGGCAGGACGAGATCGGCAGCATGAACCGCGCCGTCGAGGTCTTCCGCGCCAACGCCATCGAGCGCCTGGAACTGGAGCAGCAGCGCATCGCCGAAGCAGAACTGAAACAGCAGCGCGCTGCCCGCATCGAGGATCTGATCTCGAATTTCGACGACGATGTGCACAAGGCGCTGGAAATCGTCGTCAACGCCGCCGAGGAAATGCAGGCCAGCGCCTCCAGCATGGAAGCCATCGCCAAGAACACCTCCGGCCAGTCCACCGCTGTCGCGGCGGCCTCGCAGCAGGCGGCGACCAATGTGAAGTCGGTCGCCGACGCCACCACCGGCCTGGCGGATTCGATTCGCGAGATCGCCCAGCGGGTGAACGATTCGGCGCGTGTGGCGGCAACCGCGGTGGAAGAGACCGAACGGGCCGGCAGCGCGGTGAACGACCTGCGCGGCGCATCCGACCGCATCGGCGAGATCGTCGGACTGATCACCGACATCGCCAGCCAGACCAACCTGCTGGCGCTGAACGCCACCATCGAGGCCGCGCGCGCCGGCGACGCCGGCAAGGGCTTCGCCATCGTCGCGACCGAGGTGAAGGGCCTGGCAGACCAGACCACCAACGCCATCGACGAGATCTCGACCCAGGTGGCCTCGATCCAGCAGGCGACCAACTCGGTCGTTTCGGTGATCGACACCATCAGCGGCACGGTTGGCGAGATCAGCGAGATCTCCACCGCCATCTCCGCCGCCGTCGAGGAACAGGGCGCCACAACGCGCGAGATTTCCGAGAACGTCTCGGAAGCCGCCCGCGGTACCGAGGATGTGGACAAGAACATCCTCAGCGTCTCCGAGGGCGCGGCGCAGACCGGCGAGGCCACCGGCAAGGTGCTGGTCGCCTCCCAGGATCTGTCCCGCCAGTCCTCCGATCTGGGTCAGCGCGTGAAGACCTTCCTGCAGGACGTCCGCGCCGCCTGACCCGCCGGCGGCGTTGGCCGCCGACTGTCTTTGCCTGTAAAGTCCTCCCCGCAGCAACATGGCCTGCGGGGAGGACTTTTTCATGGACGGCAAGATCGTGCGCATCGGGGGCGCATCGGGTTTCTGGGGCGATTCCGGCGTCGGCGCGCCGCAACTGGTGAGACGGGCGGAGATCGACTACCTCGTCTTCGACTATCTGGCCGAAATCACCATGTCGATCATGGCCCGGATGCGGGCGAAGGATCCGCAGACCGGCTACGCCACCGATTTCGTTTCGGTCGCCATGAAGCAGGTCATCCGTGAAATCGCCGATAAGGGCATCAAGGTTGTCTCCAATGCAGGCGGCGTGAACCCGGCCGCCTGCGCCGATGCCCTGCGCCAGGTCGCCAAGGAGGCCGGCGTCAGCCTGAAGATCGCGTGGGTCGGCGGCGACGACCTGATGGATCAGGAACAGGCCCTGCGCGATGCGGGCATCACCGAGATGTTCTCGGGCGGACCTTTCCCCGAGAAATGCTGGTCCATGAATGCCTATCTGGGCGCGGTTCCGATCGCCCGCGCCCTGGCCGAGGGGGCGGACGTCGTGATCACAGGCCGCGCCGTCGATTCGGCGGTCACCCTTGGTCCGCTGATCCATGAATTCGGCTGGGCGCTGGACGACTTCGACCGAATGGCGGCCGGTAGCCTGTGCGGCCACATCCTGGAATGCGGCGCGCAGGCCACGGGCGGCCTCTATACCGACTATCACCGCGTCCCCGACTGGGACGACATCGGCTACCCGATCGCCGAATGCGCCGCCGACGGCAGCTTCGTCGTCACAAAGCCCGAAGGCACAGGCGGGATTGTCGAACCCGGCACGGTGAAGGAACAGCTTCTCTACGAGATCGGCGACCCTCAGGCCTATGTGCTGCCGGACGTCGTCTGCGACTTTACCGAAGTGAAGATCGAGGACGCCGGCGAGAACCGCGTTCGGGTGAGCGGCGCGAAGGGCCGCCCCGCGACGGACAGCTACAAGGTCTCCGCCACCTGGCAGGACGGGTTCCGCGCCACGGCGCTGATCACCATCGGCGGCTGGGACGCGGTCGGCAAGTGCGAGAAGACCGCCGACGCCATTCTGAAGCGGACCCGGCGGATGCTGGCCGAGCGCAATCTGGGCGACTACACCGAGACCCAGGTCGAGATCATTGGCGGCGAGGCCATGTATGGCCCGCACTCGCGCACCCGCCATGCCCGCGAGGCGGTGATGAAGCTGGCGGTGAAGCACGACGATCCGAAGGCGCTGGGCGTCTTCGTGAAGGAAATCGCCCCCGCCGGCACCTCCTTCGCACAGGGCACGACAGGTTTCGGCGGCGGCCGTCCGAAGCCGCAGCCTGTGGTGCGGCTGTTCAGCTTCCTGGCGAGGAAGACCGACGTGCCGGTCATCATCGATGTCGATGGCGCGCGCTTCGATGTCGAGATCCCGGCGGGTCAGGCCTTCGATCCGGCCTCGATCACGCGGCCCGATCCCGTCGCGGCCACAGCGCCGGCGGGCGAACTGGTCACCGTGCCGCTGCTGGCGGTGGCGCATGGTCGCTCCGGCGACAAGGGCGCGCACGCGAATATCGGCATCATCGCCCGGCGTCCGGAATACCTGCCGGTGCTGCGCCATGCGCTGACCGAGGAAAGCGTCGGCGCCTACATGGCGCATGTCTTCGATGCCGATGTGAAGGTCGACCGCTTCGACCTGCCCGGCATCGGGGCGATGAACTTCATGCTCTACAATGCGCTGGGCGGCGGCGGCATCGCCAGCCTGCGCAACGATCCGCAGGGCAAGGCCTACGCCCAGATGTTGATGGACATGCCAGTGGACGTGCCCAAGGCCTGGGGCGTGCACGAGGCGACCGAGCGCGCAGCCTGACATTGACGACAAGCCGCGGATAGCGGCGCAGCCGGGAAAGGATGATGTTCTGGTCATGACAAAGGAGCAGAGCATGACCGAACATCGCTACTGGACCGCGGTCGAGAGCCGCGACGCGACCTATGACGGCCACTTCGTGCTGGCGGTGAAGACCACCGGCATCTACTGCCGCCCGAGCTGTCCGGCGCGCACGCCGAAGCGGGAGAACGTGGCCTTCTATGACGTGCCCGCTGCCGCCGAGGCAGCCGGGTTCCGCGCCTGCAAGCGCTGCCATCCGCAGAAGCAGCATCTGGCCGACCCGATGATGGCCGCGATCGAGGACGCTGCCCGGGGCATCGAGCGCCGGCTGATCGAGGATGCCGGCGTGCCGAGCCTTTCGGAACTGGCGGATCGCGCGGGCTTCAACGCCCAGCACTTCCAGAAGGCCTTCAAGAAGGCGCTCGGCGTCAGCCCGAAACAGTATGCAGACGCCCGTCGGCTGGTACTGCTGAAGGACGGCCTGCGCTCTGGTGCTGGCGTGACCGATGCCATCTATGCCGCCGGCTACGGCTCGCCCAGCCGTGTCTACGAGCACGCCGACCGGCAGCTCGGCATGGCGCCGGGCACCTACGCGAAGGGCGCGCCGGACGTGCGCATGGCCTATGGCTTTGCCGAAAGCCATCTGGGCCTGGTCCTGGCCGCGGCGACCGGCAAGGGCGTTTCGGCGGTCTATCTGGGCGATGATCCGGCGCGGCTGGCGGCCGAACTGCAGGCCGAGTATCCGGGCGCGCTGATCGTCGAGGACGGAACCGATCTCACCGATGCGCTGGGCTCGCTGACCACCTATCTGGACCAGAACGGGCCGCACCCCGCCCTGCCTCTCGACGTGCGTGCGACGGCGTTCCAGTGGCGGGTCTGGCAGGCGCTGATGGACATCCCCTATGGCGAGAGCCGGACCTACAAGCAGATCGCCGAGATGATCGGCAAGCCGAAGGCGATCCGCGCCGTCGGCACGGCCTGCGGCCGCAACCCGGTGTCGCTGTCGATCCCCTGCCATCGTGCCGTCGGCACCGACGGCAAGCTGCATGGCTACCGCTGGGGTCTTGAGCGCAAGCAGGCGCTGCTGGAACTGGAAGGTATCCGCTGAGCGGTCAGGCGTTGGCGCCGCTGCCCGCCAGCAGCGCCAGCGCCACAGCGCCCAGCATGGACACGGCCATAAGATAGTTGATCCTGCGCTGGGTCCTGGGCGGCAGGTCCAGCCGCTTCAGGGTGATGCCCAGCAGCAGCCAACCGAAATGCACCGGCACCCAGATCAGGTTGATGATCAGGAACTTGGTGGCGATCTCGGTCAGCGGATCGTCGAAACCCAGCGGCATGGCGGCGAACAGCGTGGTGTTCACCGCATAGGCCTTGGGGTTGATGAACTGGAAGAACAGCCCCTCCACCAGACCCGGGACCCGCGTCGCCTTGTTGAAGGCGATCTCGGCGCCCGCGAAGGCGATGCGGAAGGCGAGATAGGCCAGGAAGGTCAGCGAAATTCCGAGCAGGATGTCGGTCAGGTACGGCACGCGGGATATCGCGGCCCAGAGCCCGCTGGCTACGCAGAGCGCCACCAGATTGGTGCCGACGAACAGACCGGCCATGAACAGCAGGCCGCGCTTCGCGCCGAAGCCCGCGCCCACGCCGGCGACGGTCAGAACGCCCGGTCCCGGCGTGATGAGCAGGCCGAAGACGGCCGAGATGAAAAACAGCATGGATTCCCCGGGTATCAGGCAGGCGCGAAGATTTCCGCAGGTTCGGATACGCCCGTCAGCACGTGGAAGCCAAGCGAAATCAGGTCCCGTCCATCCGCATGGGTCCCTGCGAACCCTTCGGTCATCAGGATGTTGCGGCCCAGAACCCGGGTCAGCGCCTCAACCCGGCTGACCTCGTTGACGGCGCGGCCGATGACCGTGAAGTCCAGCCGGTCGGCGGAGCCGATATTGCCGAAGATCACGTCCCCGGCGTGCAGGCCGATGCCGGCCCGAAGCTCGCGCTTGCCTTCCTGGACTCGTCGTGCGTTCAGCGCCTCCAGGTTCCGCTGTCCCTCCTCCGCCGCGGCCAGCGCGGACTGGCAGGCCAGCTGGCCGGTCCGTTCGTCCATGGGAAAGATCGCCAGCATGCCGTCGCCCATGAACTTCAGCACCTCGCCGCCCAGCGCCTTGATCGGCTCGATCATGCAGTCAAAGTAGTCGTCCAGCATCTCGATGATCTCTTCCGCTTCCATGCGGTCCGACATGGCGGTGAAGCCGCGCAGGTCGCAGAAGTAGATCGCCGCCTTCAGGGTCTCGCCCTCGGCGCGGTGGATCGTGCCCGCCAGCACCCGCCGCGCCGCGGCCTCGCTGAGATAGGTGTTCAGCAGCGACGAGGTGACGAAATAGCTGTTCATCAGCTCCAGACGCAGCGCGATCAGCGGCATCAGGTCCTTCACCCGGTCGATCTGCGCCCGGGCGAAGCCGGCCCGGCGGCGCGTCGACAGCGCGAAGACGTTCACCTCGCCCGTGGTGTGGCGGAGCGGCAGCGCTACGTAGTCGGTCATGCCCTGCGCCCGGCCCTCCTTCCAGATGTCGAACTCCAGAAGATCCTCATCGACATCCAGACGCTGATGCACCTCGTCCGCGCCCTGATGGATCAGGTAGACCGGGCTCTTGTAGTAGAAGTCCGTCGAAGCGACGCCATGCGGGCGCTTGATGATCGAGGCGCCGTCCTCAGGGGTCCAGATCAGGTTGCGCGACACGAACAGCGGATGCAGGGACAGCAGGCCGCAGAAGGCGCGGTCGATCTCGATGCCCTCGGCGATCAGGCGGCCGACCAGTTCGGAGAAGAAGTCCAGTTCAGCGTTGGGCCGCTGCAGTTCGGTCATCAGCCAGAGCGCCATCGGGTCGCTGCGCCATCCGGCGGCGGCGATCGCGGCCGTGGTCACTTTCCCTGGCTGTGCGTCATTCGGCATGGCGGCGGATGATCCCGGGTGCGATATATTGCTCGTTCGGCGACAGTATAGTTGATCAATCGCCCGAACCGCGCCAAATAGGCCGCGCATCGCCCAAGGGCAAGACGGAGGAACCGATGTTCATCCAGACCGAACCGACACCGAATCCGCAGACGCTGAAGTTCATTCCCGGCGTCACTGTCATGGCGGAAGGCGTCGCCGATTTCCGCACCGCCGAAGAGGCGGAAGCCTCACCGCTGGCCGAACGCCTGTTTCAGGTGGACGGCGTCGACGGCATCTATTTCGGTCTCGATTTCGTCTCCGTGACGAAACACGAGAATGTCGAGTGGCACCACATCAAGCCCTCCATTCTCGGGATCATCATGGAGCACTTCACGGCCGGCCTGCCGCTGCTGAAGGATGGCGCCAAGGTCGCCGAGGCCAGCGGTCACGCAGCCGCCGGCAACGAGGCCGACAGCGAGGTCGTTTCCCAGATCGTCGAACTGCTGGACACCCGCGTGCGTCCTGCCGTGGCTCAGGACGGCGGCGACATCGTCTTCCACGGATTCGACAATGGGGTCGTTTACCTGGCGATGCAGGGCGCCTGCCAGGGCTGCCCCAGCTCGACCATGACCCTGAAGCACGGAATCGAGAACCTTCTGCGCCACTATGTGCCTGAAGTAGAAGAGGTTCGCGCCGTCGGGATGTGACAATCCTGCGACACGGGTAACCATGTTGGCGCACGCGGTTGGCGTGTGCCAACGGGCTGTGTTATACGCCCCCCGAAATCTTCACAGTTTGTTAACCATCGGGAGTACCGGTCATGGGACGGGTTGCCCATTTCTGCATGGCGGTTGCCGCCACGGCGGTACTGACATTCAGCGGCGCACAGGCCGCCCCCGAGTCGCCCTGGCTGGCCGGCGAATCGCTGACCATGCCCGCGCGCTACGAGATCGTGCGCCTGAACTACGACCTGACCGCGGTGCGCGAGCAGCGCGCCGCCGTGCCGGCGGTGTTCGCGACCGCGCTGCCCTCCGGCCTCGGTGAACTGCGCGACGTACGGCTGAAGAAGCGGTCCTTCATCCGCCTGGTCCTGCCCCTGATCCTGGAGAGCAACAACCGCATCCAGGCCAAGCGGGAGCACCTGCAGGCGCTGGCGAGGAAGCCGGTGCTGCGGAACGTCGACCGCGCCTGGCTGGCGGAACTGGCCGGGGACTACGATCTTGATCCCGAAACGCCGGAACTGATCGAGGAACTGTTGCTGCGCGTCGATACGGTGCCGGTCTCTCTGGCGATCGCCCAGTCCATCACCGAAAGCGGCTGGGGCACGTCGCGCTTCGCCCGCAACGGGCGGGCGCTGTACGGACAGCGCACCTGGTCGCGTGGCGGCGGGCTGGTGCCCAAACGCCGGCGCGAAGGTGAGAATTACGAAGTGAAGGCCTTCCGCAGTCTGCTCGAGTCCGTCGAGGCCTACATGCGGAACCTGAACACGCATCCGGCCTATGAAGATCTGCGCTTCATCCGCGCCGAGTACCGCGCCATGGGCAAGCGCGCGAGCGGCTATGCCCTCGCCGCCGGCCTCGACCGCTATGCCGAAACCGGCACGCAGTATGTCGAGGAACTTCGCATGCTGATGCGGGTGAACCGGCTTTCGGACTTCGAAGCCGCGGTACTGGACACCGGCGCCGGCCGCGTCGCCTGGCTCAACCGTCCGAGTTTCTAGACCGGCAGGTCCATGTCGGCGATGACCGGCACGTGGTCGGAGGGCTTCTCCCAGCCGCGGGCCGGGCGCAGCACCTCGACCGCCTTCGTCGCGCCCTTCAGGGCCGGCGTCACCCAGACATGGTCCAGCCGGCGTCCCTTGTCCGCCGTGTCCCAGTCGCGCGCCCGGTAGCTCCACCACGAATAGAGCTTCTCCTCCACGGGGAAGAACTCGCGGACGACGTCGTGGAAGTCGTGGCTGTCGATCCAGCGCCCCATGGCCTCGACCTCGACCGGTGTGTGGCTGACCACCTTCAGAAGCTGCTTGTGCGACCAGACGTCGTTCTCGTGCGGGGCGATGTTCAGATCGCCGACAACCACCATGCGGTTGGCGTCGTTGCGGCGCTCGGCGAACCAGCTTGTCACTTCCTCCAGAAACTGCAGCTTGTGCGCGAACTTGTCATTCTTCACCGGGTCAGGTTCGTCGCCACCGGCAGGGACGTAGAAATTGTGCACCTCGGTGCCGTCCTCCAGCGTCGTCACCAGATGCCGCGTATCGTCCTTGCCGCACCAGTACATCCGCTCGACCGACTGGAATGGATGTTTCGAGATCGTCGCCACGCCGTGATAGCCCTTCTGACCGAAGGGTTCGACATGGCGGAACCCCATCTCCCGGAAGGCGTCGAATGGAAACTTCGAATCCTCGACCTTGATTTCCTGCAGGCAGAGCACGTCCGGATCGTGATCGGCCACGAACTGCTCGACGATCGGCAGCCTGAGCCGCACCGAGTTGATATTCCACGTGGCGATGCGCACCCGGGCCATCCGCCGTCCTCCTTGTCGATTCAGAAAAGGCTGAAGGTGCCGCCTGTGATCCCGAGCGGCCAGCGGCCGCCCTGGAACAACTGGAACTTCAGCGCAAAGGCATGGTCTTCGTCTTCGGCCGCGGCGATCACCAGCGCGGCCTGATAGGCGGCCTGCGTCGCAGAGCCAGCGGCGGCGCGGATCAGCCCGTCATCGTCAACGCCGAAGCGCAACGCCGCGGTTTCCGCCGCGCGGTGCACCGCATCGGACGCACGCGAGGTGACATTGGTCAGCGCCACCAGCACCGCCTGCTCGTCGCCGGCCAGTTCGACGGCGCGCGCGGAGAGCGCAGCGCGAAGCTGTTCCTCGGCCTCCCACCAGGCGGTGTTCCATTCGGGATTGCGGGCGGCCTCCTCGGCCTCCTCCCAGTCGAAGGCCTGCACGACATCGACTTCGGGAAAACCCAGCGCCATCAGGTAGGCCGCCGCATCGGCGCGCTCCGTCTCGCTCAGCCGCTCCCCGGCTCGGGCGAACCAGCCGACATGCGGCAGCGTCGCGGCAAAGCGCGACAGCGCCGACAGGGTGGGCGGCAGATCGTCCAGCGCCACCTCGTCCAGATCGCCAAAATCATCGCCGGAGAAGGAATCAGTCATGGCCCGGAGCCTAATGCGTCAGGCCCCGCCTGTCATGGCTCGGCAGGCATCCGGATGTGGTAGAGTCGGCGCACCTGACACCCGGAAGCCACGCAATGAGACTGCCTTTTCTCGCCGCCCTGGCGGCCTTCGCTCTGCCCCATGCGGCCGAGGCCGGCGAACTCCGCTTCTGTTTCGAGGAATGGGCACCGTTCCATACCATCGAAAAGGGCAAACCGGCGGGCATCCAGATCGAACTGAACGACCGGGCGCTGGCGGCGCTGGGGCATACCGCAGTCTATGAGCTGAGACCCTATCTGGACTGCGTCAACGCGGTGAACGAGGGCAGCTTCGACGCCATGCTGCTGACCTCGGGCGAGGAGCCGCTGGTGCCGGCGACGGTCAGCACAGTGTTCTGGGAAATCGGCCTGCTGGCGCGACCGGACTGGAAGCCGGACGGCTTTGCCGAACTGAGCGATTTCGACGGCAAGGCCATGGGCATGGTCAGGGGCTACGTCTATCCCGAGGCCGTCGAGGTCGCCAGGGCCGGCTGGAAAGTGGCGATGACCGATGACGACGCCCTGAACCTGCGCCGCGTGGCGTCAGGCAAGCTGGACGCGACCGTAATCGACATACCCTGGGCGCTGCGGCTGGCGAAGCAGGAAGGGCTGAAGGTGAAGGCGCTGACTCCGCGGCTGTCGCTGGACCCGCAATACACCTATTTCAACCCGCGCCACGCCGAGCTGGCGGTCAAGCTGGGGGCCGAACTGCGCAGGCTGATCGATGACAGCACCGTCGACGCGATCTACCTGCGCGAGACCGGCGAGAGCTTCCGTGACGTGCAGGCCAGGGCCAGAGCGACCCTGCTGGACTGAAACGACTTCGGGTCAGCTCAGGATCCGGATCATCTCCGCCGCATCGGGCCAGCCGGCGGCCAGATCGATGTCACCCATCATCTCGAAGTCGGCGAAGTCGAAGCCGGGGGCGACGGTGGTGCCCATCAGGGCGAAGCGGCCGCCGGGTTTGACTCGCGCGCCCTGCCAGACGCCGCGCGGCACCACCACCTGAGGCCGCTGGCCCGCAGCGAGGTCGGGACCGATCTCCACCACCCGGTGCGACCCGTCCGGGAAGAGCTGCAACTGTTCGACGGGATCGCCCAGATAGAAGTGGAAGATCTCGTCGGAAGTGATCCGGTGCATGGCCGACCTGTCGCCCGGCCCCAGCAGATAGTAGATCGCCGTACCGAAATTTCGGGCCGCACCGTAGCGCGCAGGCAGGCTTGCCGCGGCAATCTCCTCATCAGCGCGCCAGATCTCGGCGTAGTGGCCGCCTTCCGGATGCGGCTGCAGGCCGAGCGCCTCAATGATTTCCTCGATTCTCATATTCTACCTGATCAGGACGACGCTATTGCGCCAATGACTGTTGGAACAGCCGGAGAGAGGATGGTCAATCCCTTCTCGAACACGCCGAAACTGGTGACTTTCTCAAGAGACCTGAAGACTTCGGGGTTCTGCACACCGGCGACCAGAAACACGTAAAGCGCGGTCAGTCCCATGGAGAACGAGACCATGACCGCCCAGTAGTTGACCAACACCTGGGCCATTTGCCTGTAGCCCTCCGAGACGTCGGAGGAAGCGGCGAGGAAGTCTCCGCCAAGATTGTAGAACAGGGCCAGGACGACCGAAGTACCGATCAATGGAACCACTGCCAACCGGAGGGTGCGATTGAATGCAATCTGGAACTCGGCTGCATCGGAAGCCGCGCCAGTGACGAGCAGAGCCGAGAACGAGGAACTGATCACACACCACGAAATGAGACTGAAACCGACTGCGCCATCGACCATGAACCGGATGTCGGCTTCGAATTCATTGGAGAGGCGTGCGTCAACGGTCGCATCGATGAGATGTTCGGCCAGCGCCGGGTAGAACCAATCTGCCTGGAACCATATGACGACCCCGAATGAGAGAAGCGCTGGCAGCGTGTAGCCGTAGATCTCGTGGAGCGGCTGACCGGCCTCCTTGTAGTGCCGAAGCGTGAGAACCAGAGAAACCACGGCGACAACAACAGAGGCCAGAATTGCGGCTGCGCAGGCGATACCGAGATTGAACACCGAGCCGGTGACCGCCGCCGCAAACGCCGGTTCAGCAGCCAGTTTCTCCGCAATTCCGACCTTCAGATACAGCGGGTCAGATTGATGTAGAAAATCCTGGATCGCGATGAAGATGCGGCTGCTGAAGAATGGCACTGCCGGAACGGAAAGCCAGAGCAGGAGCGCTCTCATTGTCATCACTCCACTTCAGATCCTGAAATCCCGGAGAGCTTGCCGGGCAGACCGTGATTTTAGCGTGAAATGAAAACGCCCTCCCCAAGAGTCAGTCCAGCGCCGCCTTGATTTTCGCCGCGTTGGCCTGCAGTTCCTCGGGGCTTGCCATCTCGCTGGCCGGGCGGCGCAGCTTCACGCCGTCGTGGCGCGGCAGGACATGGAAATGCAGGTGAAAGACCTCCTGCCCGCCGGCCGCCTCGTTGGCCTGGGTCAGGGTGACGCCATCGGCATCGAAGGCCTTGATGACGGCGTGGCTGAGCTTCTGGACCATGCGAATGCAGGCGTCGAGCTGTTCCGGCGTGGCGTCCAGGATGTTGCGCGCCGGCCCCTTCGGGATCACCAGCACATGGCCGTCGGAACGGGGCATGATATCCATCAGCGCCAGCGCCATGTCGTCCTCGCAGACCTTCACCGACGGCAGTTCGCCGCGCAGGATTTTCGCGAATACGTTGTTCTCGTCGTAGCTCATGCCCTCGGCTCCCGGTGTGGCAAAACTGACTGCTGGCTTACAACAGCTCGCAGGGGATTTGAACGATATCCTCGGGGCCCAGCGCCGCCTTGCCCAGATCCACCGGCCCCAGCCGGTAGAGGCTGCAGCCCAGCGTGTAGGCGGGCACGCCATCATCATCGGCCAGTGGCAGGATGAGACGCTCGGCCCGGCGGATCGACTGTTCGGTCAATCGCTCCCCGGCCTTGCCGAAATGCGCCAGCGGCGTCTCCAGGATCTGACGCCAGCGGCCAAGCACGATGGGGTGATCCGCCGCGCCGACCACCTGTTTCAGCGACAATCCCTTGATCGAACCGCCCCAGGCCGCGTTCACCTCTTCGCCCGCAAGCAGGCAACGGAAGTCGCCGGCGTCCGGATCGAAGACATAGAGCCATGTCGAGGCCAGCAGACGGGGAATGCTGAGCGGATCGAAATCGGACTTGCGCGGCACCAGCACGCCGTCCCGGCGCGCCTGTTTCCAGCCTTCCAGAAACTCGACGATCCCGGGTTCCGCATCCGCCAGTATCTTCGGCAACATGCCTTTTCCGGGCCGGGGCTGTCTGGACGTGCTCATGCGCCCAGAATGATTCGAACCAACCGCAACCGCAACAGGTTGCGTCATCCCGTCATCAGAAGCCTACCCGGCGGGGGTCACGCCCCCTGGTTGCTGGTGATGTCCCCGGCCACGACTGTCTGGCCATTGGTGTCGGCGACAACGTGATAGCCGTTCGCCTGGACGTCCTCGTCATAGTGCAGATGCGTGCCGTCGAAGACATAGGCCGCGCCGGTGCCGACGCCGGAATTGGTGCCGTCATAGGCGGAGCCGATGGTCACGAAGCTCGCGTCCTCGCCGATCTGGGCGAAGTTGCCAAAGCCCAGGAAGTCGAACTGATCGGTGCCACTGACAAAGTCCGTCACAAGATCAACCGAAACGCCCTGCCCGGCCACGGTCTGTCCATCCGACAGCGCGATCAGATCGTTCGTGCTGAAATGGAAGAAGTCGTCCGCGCCCGCGCCGCCGGTCATCGTGTCGGCGCCCGCGCCACCCTCCAGTTCGTCATTGTCGGCGCCGCCATCCAGGCTGTCATTGCCGCCTTCCCCGTCCAGGCTGTCGCCGCCGGCCCCGCCCGACAATGTGTCGGCATTCGCGCTGCCGAACATCGTGTCGCTGTTGCCAGACCCGAGAACGACTTCAATGCCGGAAAGGATGTCGCTTGCGCCGTTTGTGTCGGTGGCTGTACCTGCAGTCAGGTCGACGGAAACGCCGTTTGCGCCGACCTCCGAGCCATAGTCGATGGTGTCGATTCCTGCACCACCCGCAATCGTGTCGTTGCCATTGTTGCCAACGAAACGGTTGTCGTTCGCGTCGCCGGTGATGTTGTCCGCCTGGTTGGTCCCGTTGATATCTTCGATGCCGGTCAGTGTATCCGTCGCACCGAAGCTGTCCGTCACGGCACCCGTGTCCAGATTGACGATGATTCCGCCAGCGCCGCCTTCACCGCCATAGTCGACGATATCGACCCCTGTGCCGCCATCAAGCCTGTCGCCGCCTTCCCTGCCCTGCAGGGTGTCATTGCCTGCGCCGCCGTCCAGCGTCTGCGCACCCAGCAGACCGGTGACGATGTCGTTGCCAGCGCCGCCAAACATCTGCTCGCCGCCATTGAACCCGCTGGTCAGCGTGTCATCGAAGGCGGACCCGATGGCGATCTCGATGCCGTTCAGCGTATCGACGCCACCACTGCCATCAGCCGCAGTGGTCGAGTTGAGGCTGATGATCACGGCGGCCACGTCGTCCGAGTAGTCCGCCACATCCCCCGGGCCTGCACTGGCCCCTCCATCGAAGAAATCCGATCCGGCGCCGCCGACAAAGGTGTCGTCGCCGTCGCCACCGAACAGTGTGTCATTCCCGGCATTGCCGACGATCAGGTTCGCCGCTGCATCACCGGTGATGCTGTCGGCAAAGGCCGAGCCTTCCACATTCTCGAAGTTCAGGAGACTGTCGGTGTCGGAATTGCCATCGGTGGCCGTCCCGGTCGCGAGATTGACCGTCACCCCCAGGGCATCGTTGGTGTAGTCGGCCGTGTCGGTGCCCGCGCCGCCGTCAAGACTGTCTGCGCCGTCACCGCCGGCCAGAGTGTCGTCGCCGGCGCCGCCGGTGATCGTGTCGTTGCCGGCGCCGCCGGTAAGTACATTGGCCAGAGTATCGCCGACAAGCGTGTCGCTCTCACCGGTGCCGGTCAGGTTCTCGATGGCCGTCAGGGTATCGACAGTACCTTCCTGGAACGTGGCCAGCCCCGTCGACAGGTCGGCATTCACCGCCCCGGCGCCGAGGGCGAAGTTCTGCACCTGCGCCGTTTCCGTGGTCGAGAGGTCGGTAAAGAACCGGGTTTCCAGCGCGTCCAGACCGGCGGCCTTTGCCTGGGCTGCCGCCAGATCGGTGTTCTGCGCTGCAAAGTGCAGGATCGACGCTGTCTCGCCGGCTTCCAGGGTGAAGGTGAAGTTGAAGCTGTAGTTGTCGATGCCATCGGGCAGCGAGGCCGCATCCGCCGAAACCGCCGCTCCGGCTGTCTCGAAGTAATGCAGCATGACCGGATCGGTGCCGCCGTTGCCGCCACCCAGCGTATCGTCCGAAATCACGAAGCGGTCGTCCGCCGCAAAGACGGCGTCGCCGGAACTGGTGTCGATCACCTGTGTGACATTGTCGGAGCCCAGATTGCCGGAGACAGTGATCACCACGGTCTGCTGTACGCCCGATGTGTTGGTCAGCGATTCGACGAAGCGCGCGAAGCCGTCCGTGTCGGAGACGAAGATCCTGCGGTTGAAGCTGAGACCCGCAATATTGGTGTCTGCTGTCCCTTCGATCGTGCGGCTGTTTGCGCTCTGGAACATGTTGCCGCCGGAATACAGGCGGGTCGTGCCGCCGGAAATCCCGAAGGTGACGTTCTGGCCGTCGTCATAGGCGTCGTTGGTGCCGTTGCTGATCGACAGATCCGACTGGATATCCCAGAGGAAGCCTTCGCCATCGGTCAGATTGACCGTCGCCGTGCCGATGTTGGTTGGTGTCGCCACGCCCGCGCCGCCGACGGCAATGCCGCCGTCATTGCTGAAATCGACGGTGTCGGAGCCTGCGCCGCCATCGAGGGAATCGCCCCCCAGACCACCGACCAGGGAGTCGTCGCCGGCCCCACCGAACAGGGAATCGTCGCCGTCACTGCCTGTGATCGTGTCGCCGAAGCCCGAACCGAGAACCTGCTCGAAGCCCGAAAGCGTGTCATTGGTGCCTTCGCCGTCAGCAGCGTCGCCGGTCGCAAGGTTGACATCGATCGCCGCGCTTGCGGAGCCGTAGTCGACCAGGTCCGTGCCATCGCCACCATCCAGTGAGTCATTGCCTGCATCGCCGGAAATGGTGTCATCACCCGCGCCGCCGGTGACGCTGTCCGCGCCGATGCCCGCCGTAATGCTGTCGGCATCGCCGCCACCGTCGATGGTGTCCGCGCCGATGCCGCCATCGATCGTGTCCAGACCGGCCCCGCCAAACAGGCTGTCGAAGCCATCATCGCCACTCAGACTGTCATTATCCGCTCCGCCGAAGATGGTATCGGCGGCAAGTCCGCCGGACAGGCTGTCATCGCCGTCGCCACCTGTCAGGCTGTCCAGCCCGTCATCGCCGCTCAGGCTGTCTCCATCCGCGCCGCCATCCAGCGTGTCGGAACCGTTGCCGCCGAACAGGCTGTCCGCACCACCGTCTCCGACCAGGCTGTCCGTCCCTTCATTGCCTTCCAGGCTGTCAGCGCCGCTTCCGCCCTGCAGGATGTTGGCGTTGGCGTCGCCGGCGATCGTGTCATCGAAGGCCGTGCCGGTGATGTTCTCGATCGCGGTCAGGGTGTCGGAATCCGCTGTGCCATCCGTCGCCAGGCCGGTGGCCAGGTTGACGGTCACACCGCTGGCGTCGTTGGCGTAGCTGGCGGTATCGGACCCGGCGCCGCCGTCCAGGGAATCATTGTCCTCGCCGCCCTCCAGCACATCGTCGCCATCACCGCCGGTGATGGTGTCATTGCCGCGATTGCCGAACAGCGTGTCCGCGCCCTCGCCACCGTCCAGCGAATTGCCCGAGAAGTTGCCGGACATGTCGTCCGCAAAGGCCGAGCCGACCAGACCGTCGATATTGGTGAAGTCGTCCGTGTCGCCGTTGCCGTCCGTGGCGACACCCGTCAGCAGGTTCGCGGTGATGCCCGCGGCGTCCGAAGAATAATCGGCGATATCGAAACCCGCGCCGCCGTCGATGCGGTCGCCGCCCAGACCGCCGACAATGGTGTCTGCGTCGTTCTGACCGAACAGATCGTCATCGCCGTCGCCGCCGAACAGCGTGTCGTTGCCGTCGCCAGCCACAATCCGGTCCCGGGCGCCGCCCCCATCGATGGCATCATTGCCAGCGCCGCCATCCAGCGTGTTGTTGTTCACATCGCCAGTCAGCGTGTCGTCTTCGCCGGTACCGGTCAGGTTCTCGATGCCGGAAAGGGTATCGACCGTGCCATCCTCGAAGGTGGCAAGGCCCGTCAACAGGTCGGCGTTCACCGCCCCCGACCCAAGCGCGAAGTTCTGAACCTGTGCGGCTTCGGCGGTCGAGAGGTCGGTGAAGAACCGCGTTTCCAGGGCATCCAGCCCCGCCGCCTTCGCCTGCGCCGCCGCAAGACTGCTGTTCTGCGCGGCGTAGTGCAGGATCGAAGCCGTCGCGCCCGCCGCAAGATCGAACGTGAAGTTGAAGCTGTAGTTGTCCGCAATGATATCCGGAAGCGCGGCTGCGTCGGCAGACACACTTGCGCCCGCCGTCTCGAAATAGTGCAGCATCACCGGGTCGAAGCCACCATTGCCGTCGGCGGAATCGTCGGAGATCATGAAGCGGTCCGCAGCATCAATGGTGGCATCGCCGGAACTGCTGTCGAGCACGATGGTTGCGCTGTCGGAACCGAGATTGCCGAAGACCCGGATGACGACCGTCTGCTGCACGCCCGAGGTGTTGGTCAGTGTCTCCACGAAACGCGCGAAGCCGTCAGTGTCGGATACGAAGACCCGGCGGTTGAATGTCAGACCGGCGATATTGGTGTCGGCCGTGCCCTCCACCGTGCGGCCATCCGCGCTCTGGAACATGTCCCCGCCAGCATACTGACGGGTCGTGCCGCCGGAGATTCCGAAGGTGACGTTCTGACCATCGTCATAGGCGTCATTGGAGCCATTGTTGATCGAGAGATCCTGCTGGATATCCCAAAGGAACCCTTCGCCATCGGTCAGGTTGAGCGGGCCGGTACCGATATTGGCCGCCGTTGCGACGCCCGCGCCGCCGGCGGCGATGCCGCCGACATCGCTGAAGTCGGCCGTATCGTTGCCAGCGCCGCCATCCAGGGAATCACCCCCAAGGCCGCCGAGCAGGGAATCGTCCCCGGCTCCGCCGAACAGGGAGTCGCTTGCATTGCTGCCGCTGATCGTATCGCCTGACGACGACCCGAGAACCTGCTCGACCGATGTCAGGCTGTCCGTGCCGCCATCGCCATCGGACACGATTCCGGTCGCCAGATCCGCGTCAATCCCGGACCCGGCGGCGCTGTAGTCAGCAAGGTCGACACCATCGCCGCCGTCCAGGGCGTCGCTGCCGAAGCCGCCTTCCAGCGTGTCATCACCGTCGCCGCCCGACAGCGTGTCGTCGCCCGAAGAGGCGTCAATCAGGTCCGCTCCGGCGTTGCCGGTCAGCTCGTTCGCGAAGCCGTTGCCCCTGAGCGTGTCGGCGAAGCCCGACCCGTTGAGGTTCTCGATTCTGGTGAGCACATCCGCGCTCGAGCCGCCATCCAGACCGATGCCGGTGGCGAGATTGATGTTCACGCCAGCCGTATCCGCAGAGTAGTCGGCCGTGTCCGTGCCATCGCCACCGTCGAAAATGTCGACGCCGAGGCCGCCGATCAACACGTCATTGTCGACCCCGCCGAACAGCGAATCGGCGCCGTCGCCGCCCGAGAGCGTGTCGTCCCCGTTCAGGCCGATCAGACTGTTGGCCGCCGCATCGCCGGTGATCGTGTCCGCGCCGCCGCCGCCCTGCACCTGCTCGATACCGGTGATCGTGTCCTGGCCGCCGTCGCCATCGTCCAAGACCAGGCCAGCCAGCAGGTGCACATTGACGCCCGACGCGGCGATCGAGAAGTCGGCAAGGTCGTTGCCCGCACCGCCGTCGATCGTGTCATTGCCGGCATTGCCTGAAAGGGTGTCGTCGTCATCGCCGCCGAACAACTGGTCATCGCCCTCCGCGCCGACCAGGCTGTCATTGCCGGCCACGCCGGTCAGGCTGTCATTGCCCGCACCGCCGAACAGCGTGTCATTGCCGGCGCCGCCGTCGAGCGTGTCGTTGGCGTCGCCACCGACCAGGCTGTCATCGCCAAGACCGCCAGCCAGGTTGTCGGTCAGCGCACCGCCGATCAGCGTGTCACTGCCGCCGCCGCCGTCGAACTGCGCACCCACCGTGAAGCCGGCCTCGGCCGCCTCGCCCGCCGAGGTCGGCATGGTGACGCTGTCATCGCCGTCCAGTGCATCGGTGTTGTTGCCGTCATCCGCGAAATCGGCGGCCACGACATTGTCGAAGACCACAGTATCCGCGTCGTTCGTGAACAGGACGTCGGCGCCATCATTGCCGACAATGATGGTGATCGAGGTGCTGTCGGTCAGCGCCCCGCCGGTTCCCGTATTGCCCTGATCGTCCACAGTGATCGTCAGGGTATCGGTGCCCGAGAAATTGACGTCAGGCGTGTAGGTCAAGATGGCGATGGCCGCCGCCACCTGGGCGATGGTGCCGGTGATCGTGACATTGGAAGTGTTGTTGTTGCTGACGACCGCGCCGCCGCCGGTGGCCGCGCCGACGACGCCATTGCTGACTGCCAGAGCGATCTGAACGGTTCCCGCACCGGCATCGATATCCGCAACCGAGGCGCCGCGGATCACGACCGAGCCATCCTCCTGCATCTGCACGAAAGCATCGGTCGGGGCATTGCCTGTGGTCGCGACCAGCGTGCCGACAATCGCGCCGTCGAAATTGTTTCCGCTGAGATCCTGGACAGTGGTCAGGGCACCAGGGTCCTGATCAAAGGTCAAATACAGCGCCAGAGTGGGCTCGACCGCGCCATCCAGGGTCTGGTCGAAATTCGCGAGAATCTGGGCGTCGCTGCGGGCCTCTGACCAGAAACGAACTTCCGAGATATCACCGACCAGCCCCGAAGAGGCGAAGCCGTTGCTGAACTGGCCGATCTGGAAGTCTTCGTTCCCGGATAGCGGAACGTCCCCGGCATTCGTGGCGCTCGCGACCGGAACACCATCGACATAGAGGGTAAGCTCGCCTGTTGCCGAATCGAAACTGCCCGCGATGTGGTGGTCGGCACCATCGGCCACGAAGCCCGCCTCGAGCGACCGATTGCCCTGCGGACTGTCATAGCGAATGTGAGCGAGACCGTTGTTGACGATGAGGCTGTATTGCTGCCCTCCGCCTACAGGTTTTGTTACCACCCGGTTGAAACCCGCATCGGTATCCGACGTGTTGATCCAGGCTTCCACCGTCCAACTGCCGGAACTCAAGGCGGGATCGTCGGCCACTTCGATGTGGTTGGCTGTATTGCCATCGAATGTCAGCGCCCCACCAGTGGGCGGTGTCACCACCGGCGCATCGTTCACGGCGTTGACCGTCACCGCGACTTCGCCCGTATCCGTGCCGCCATTGCCGTCGCTGATCGTGTAGCTGATCGTGTCCGCGCCGTTGAAATCGGCGTCCGGCGTGTAGGTCAGCGTGCCGTTCGCCTCGATCACCACCGCGCCGTTCGTGGCGGAAGCCGCCGTGACCGTCAGGGCATCGCCGTCGATGTCGCTGTCATTGGTCAGCACATCGACATTGACTGGCGTGTCTTCATCGGTCGTCGCCGTGTCGTTGACGGCGACGGGTTCATCGTTGACTGCATTCACGGTGATGCCGAAGGTGGCGACATCCGTCTGCGCACCGCCGGTACCCGTGTTGCCCAGATCGGAGACCGTGACCGTCAGGGTGTCCGCACCGTTGAAGTCCGCGTTCGGGGCGTAGGTGATCGAGTTGATGATGCTGTTGACGTCCGCCAGCGGTCCGGTGACTGTGACCGACCCCGTCAGGTCACCGGCGACGACGGCGGCATTCTCCAGATTGGGCGCGTCGATCGTGCCGTTGCCGACGGACAGGACGGCTTCGAGATTGCCGCCGCCCACGTCCACATCGGAAACAGACATGCCGGTGATGGTCAGGCTGCCGTCCTCGTCGACCGTGTTCGCTGCTGATGGCTCGACATTGAGCGAGCTGATGCCGAAGGCACTGCCATCGATCTTCAGGTAGTTGACGGTGATCGAGCCGTCATCAAGCAGCAGCGGAACGCCTGCGGAGACGGTCGCTTCGGTACCGTCATCCAGTACAAGACGGCTGCCGACTTCCTGGCCACTGGAATCAAAGACCTGCCCCAGCAACTGCTGCGGGCTGGTGTTGGTGACGAAAGAGATGAAGAAGCCGCCGTCACTCGTGCTCTCGGGACGACCGGCGAGGAACTGCTGACCGGCCACGGCTTCACCCGGGCCGGCAACGGCTATTTCCTGCAAGCCTGCGGTCACGCCGTCCGCGTTGACGGGATTACCACCGGCATCGAACCGCTGAGCGGCAAGACCGAAAGCGCCATCGCCGCGCGCGGCAGCGGCGCTGGATGAGAAGACAACAACAAATCCGCCGTCGTCGAGCTGAATGGCCGAAGCGTTGTTCTGCGTCCCGTCCGAGTTCTGCGCGGCCTGAACCGCCGCGCCGACCGTACCGTCCGAACCGACGATACGAACGAACACGTCGCTGCTCTGCGTGTAGACGACGGCAGTGTCCCCATTGGCGAGGCCGAGCACATCGCTGACGGATCCGCCAGCCTGAACCGTGAAGGGCCCGGCGTCCCCGCCATTGCCCAGCCCCAGGATGTTCAGTTCGGCGCTACCACCGCGGTTTACGCCAACGGCGACGCGGCCATCGGACAAGACATCGGCATGGAAGAATTCGCCATTGAGCGCACTGATCGTGATCTCGTCGCGGCCCGCGGTCTGTCCATCAGCGGAAACCGGATTGCCGGCCGCATCGAAACGCTGCGCAAATGCGGTCTGGTTGCTGGTGCTCAGGTTCTGGCTGAGATAGGCGACCAGAAAGCCTCCATCGGTCAGCGGCACGACCTGGGCATTGCCCTCGAATCCGCTGGTGGTCCCGTTGACCCGAAACTCGTCGGTGACAATCGTGCCGTCGGCGGCACGGATGATGGCGGTGACCCCGAAACTGTTCGCATCCCCATCGGTGTTCTGGTCTGCATAGGCTGTGACGACATTGCCATTGGCCAGCACATCCGCGTCGAACCGCGATTGTTCGCCGTCCGTCGTCGTGTTGACGAAACCACCGGGTGTGATCGTCGGGTTCTCGAAGCTGGCCCGAGGCAGTGTGATCACCGGCGCGTCGTTCACCGCGTTGACGGTTACCGCGACCTCCGCGGTATCGGTCCCGCCATTGCCGTCAGAGATCGTGTAGCTGATCGTGTCCGCGCCGTTGAAATCGGCGTCCGGCGTGTAGGTCAGCGTGCCGTTCGCCTCGATCGCGACCGCACCGTTCGTGGCGGAAGCCGCCGTAACCGTTACGGCATCACCGTCGATGTCGCTGTCATTGGTCAGCACATCGACATTGACCGGCGTGTCTTCATCGGTCGTCGCCGTGTCGTTCACCGCGACAGGCGCATCATTCACGGCGTTGACGGTAACGGCGACTTCGGCGGTGTCCGTGCCGCCGTTGCCGTCGCTGATCGTGTAGCTGATCGTGTCCGCGCCGTTGAAGTCGGCGTCCGGCGTGTAGCTCAGTGTGCCGTTCGCCTCGATCACCACCGTGCCGTTGGTGGCAGTCGCCGCCGTGACACTCAGGGCGTCGCCGTCGATGTCGCTGTCATTGGTCAGCACATCGACATTGACCGCCGTGTCTTCATCGGTCGTCGCCGTGTCGTTCGCCGCCACTGGCGCGTCGTTCACCGCGTTGACGGTGATGTTGAGAACCTCGGTATCGGTCTGCGCGCCGCCGGATCCGGTATTGCCGAGATCGGAGACAGTTACTGTGACTGTACCGGCACCATTAAAGTCCGCGTCCGGTGTGAAGACGAACGACCCGATGGCCTCATTCACCTCGGCCAGCGTGCCGGTGACCGTGACCGACGCAGTCTGGTCGTTGTTGATCGTCGCTCCGGAGACAGCGACATCGACGATGCCATTCGTCGCCGTCAGAGTCGCCTGAATCTGACCTTCGCCGACATCGACATCGGAGACACTGACGCCGGCGATCGAAAGAGCGTTGTCCTCGTCGGTGATGAAAGCCGAAAGCGTGGTGAAATCGGTCGCCGAAGCGAAAGGCGTGAAGACCACGAACGCCGCACCGGAGTCCGCTCCTCCGGGATCATCGAAAGGCGCACCGACCAGCAGATCGGGCGTGCCGTCGCCGTTCACATCGCCTGCGCCGGAGACGCCGCGCCCGGCCTCGTCACCCGGCGAAACGCCGTTGATGACGAAACCGCCGGTTCCCGCCTCCACATTGGACAGTTCAACGGCCGTCGTATCGGCCTTGCCGAAGACAACAAACGCCGCGCCGGACGCATCGCCATTGGGATCATCCAGACGGGCACCGATGATCAGGTCCGCCAGGCCGTCACCGTTCAGATCGCCCACACCGCTGACATTGCGGCCCGACTGGTCATCGGCCGAGACACCGTTGATGGCGAAACCGCCTGTGCCGGCGCGGACCGTGGCCAGGTCAACGATTGTGCCGTCGGCCTTGCCGAAGACAACATAGCTTGAGCCGGAATTGGAGCCATTGACGTCACTGCCCAGAGCGCCAACCAGAATGTCATCCAGACCATCGCCATTGACGTCGCCCGGGTTGCTGATGCTGAAGCCCGAGAAATCGTTTTCGGCCTCGCCATTGATGGCGAAGCCGCCCGTCCCGCCCTCGATGGCGGACAATTCCACGGCGGCGGTATCCAGCTTGCCGAAGACGACGAAGGTCTGGCCCGCACCGCTGACACCCCCCGGATCGGACAGGCGGGCGCCGATGATCAGATCCTCGATGCCATCGCCATTGATGTCTCCACCGCCATCGACCGCTTCGCCGCTCTGCGAATTGAATTCGAAGCCATTGATGACGAAGCCGCCCGAGCCGCCCTGAACCGCCGACAGGCTGACGCTCGCGCCATCCGCCTTGCCGAAGACAACGAAACTGGCTCCTGCCGAAGCGTTGTTCGGATCGTCGGTCTTGGCGCCGATCAGTATGTCGTCCAGGCCGTCATTGTTCAGGTCACCGATACCGGCAACGGCGTTGCCCGCCCGGTCCTGATCGGCAACCCCGTCAATGGCGAAGCCGCCAGCGCCGCCCTCGACTGCGGACAATTCGACCGCCGCGCCGTCGGCCTTGCCGAAGATCACGTAGGCCTGACCCAGATTGGCGCCGACATAGGGGGCGCCCACAACCAGATCGTCCAGACCGTCGCCGTTCACATCGCCGGCGCCACTGACCGCGGCGCCGGCCGCATCCCCTGCGGCGACGCCGTTGATGGCGAAGCCGCCCGATCCCCCGGCAACCGCCGTCAGATCGATCGGTGTCCCATCCTCCTTGCCGAACACGACAAAGGCCGAACCCGAGCCGGCGCCATTGGGATCGGCGTCCTTCGCCGCGACGATGACGTCGGCCAGCCCGTCACCGTTGACGTCGCCTGCATCGCTCACCCGGAAACCGGTGGAATCGCCAGCCGCCGCGCCATTGATCACAAAACCGCCCGTGCCAGCCTCGACGGCGGAGAGTTCGATCGCCGAAGTGTCGAACTGCGCAAACCCGAGGACCGGCGCGTCGTTCACCGCATTCACGGTCACCGCAACTTCCGCCGTTTCCGTCCCGCCATTGCCGTCATCAATCGTGTAGCTGATCGTGTCCGCACCGTTGAAATCGGCATCCGGCGTGTATGTCAGCGACCCGTTCGCCTCGATCACCACCGTGCCGTTCAGTGCGGAAGCGGCCGACACCGTCAGGGCATCGCCATCCACGTCGTCATCATTGGCCAGCACGTCGATGTTGACCGCCGTGTCCTCATCGGTCGTCGCCGTGTCGTTCGCCGCCACCGGCGCGTCATTGGCGCCGGTGATGACAAGCGCCGCCTGGGTTTCCACATCGGCTGTGTGGCTGAAATCGACGGAAAACAGGGACAGCGTGTCATTGGTGCCACCGGGAACATGATCCAGACCGGTCAGGTCGATGGAGACGGTCCGCTCACCATCGGCGGTCTGGATGTCGGCAGACCAGAGCACGTTCGTATCGCCGAATGTCTCGCCATCCAGGACCAGGAATTCACCGCTGAGATCGCTTGTCCCGGCGAAGTTCTCCAATGAAAATTCTGACAGATCCCGGATCGTCTCGACGCCGTTCTCGTAGGTCCGCGCCTGCACCGCCCACTGAAATCCGTTGTTGGGATTCAGGTGGATGAAGGCGCCATTGAGCGGTATGGCATCCGGCGTCGCCGAGCTGTCGGTCCGCTCCTGCACGGTCGTGGTGCCGGCATCCACGTCCAGGACATAGAAGAAGCCGCCATTGCCGATGCTGGGCAGTTCCCCGCGGATCTGGCTGAAATCAACGCTGGTGTCGGAGACATCGTAGTCGATGGTCAGCGTTTCGTTCTCGCCCACGGCCAGGTCGTTGAACTGCGCCGGATCGATGGTCAGCTGTCCTGTTTCCTCATCAACACCGAAGACGACTTCGCGCCCGACATTTGACGACACGACAGAGACGTTCTGCACGTCCAGATCGTCGCCATCGACATCCGACGCGTTGGTCAGCAGATCGATGCTCTGGACCGCCGCATCCTCGCTGACCGCGCCGGCGTCCAGCGTGTCGGACACAACCGGACGGTCATTGACCGGGTTCACGGTCACCGTGACCTCGGCCGTGTCGGTGCCGCCATTGCCGTCGGAGACCGTGTAGCTGATCGTGTCCGCGCCGTTGAAATCAGCATCCGGCGTGTAGGTCAGCGTGCCATTGGCCTCGATCGACACGGTTCCGTTGCTCGCGCTGGCCGCGGAGACGGTCAGCGCATCACCGTCAATATCGCTGTCATTGGCCAGCACATCGATGTTGACCGGCGCATCCTCGTCGGTGGTCGCAGCGTCATCGGCTGCGACAGGCGCATCGTTGACCGCGTTCACGGTCACGGCGACCTCGGCCGTGTCGACTTCGCCATTTCCGTCAGAGATCGTGTAGCTGATCGTGTCCGCGCCGTTGAAGTCGGCATCCGGCGTGTAGGTCAGGGTGCCGTTGGCCTCGATCACCACGGTGCCGTTCAACGCGGAAGCAGCGGTCACTGTCAGCGCATCGCCATCCACGTCGGCATCGTTCGCCAGGACATCGATATTGACCGAGCCGTCCTCGTCCACACTCGCCGTGTCGTTGACCGCCACCGGCGCATCATTGACCGCGTTGACGGTGATATCCACGGTCGCGGTATCCGTCAGCGGGCCACCGGCGCCACTGTTTCCAAGATCCGAGACCGAGATCGTGAGCGTGTCCGCGCCGTTGAAGTTCGCATCCGGTGCGTAGCCGATCGAGCCGATCGCCGCATTCACCTCCGCGAGGGTGCCGGTCACCGTGACCGAACTACTGACATCGCCAACGACTGCCACCGCACCGTCGGTCACGTCCAGCGTGCCATTGGCGACCGTCAGCACGGCCTCGATGGCGCCAGCGCCGGCATCCACATCCGTGACCGAGATCCCGGAGAGCGTCAGGCTGCCATCCTCGTCGACCGCCGTGTCGAAGGCCTGCGCCGCGTCGGCGACAACCGTCGCGCCGCTGCGGAAGACGCCGTCATTGCCGTTGCCCGACAGGTCGGCGAAGGTGACGCCGTCGCTGCCGTCGAAGTTCCAGTAGCCCTCCAGCCCTTCCTCATTGCCGGTCAGCGACTGGTCCTTGAAGGCGTCGATCACGGCCTGGCTGCGGACCACCGACCAGATCCGGACCTCATCGATGAGACCGTCGAACGGATTGTCGCCGACATTGTTGCCGATGCCGAGACCATTGGTGCCGCTGAAGCTGGGCGCGCCGACAATGGCATCGACTTCCACGCCATCGACATAGAGCCGCGTCGTTGTGCCGTCGAACGTGCCGGCGACATGCACGAAGACGCCGGTATCCAGCACACCGGTCGTGGCCTGGGGGAAAAGCTCCAGCCGCCCGCCGATCAGGCCGAAATACGGACTGTCGTTGCCGACTTCCAGGATCGTGCGATGACCGGCGATATGTGCGGCGTCCAGACGCACCACGGCTTCCATGGTGAGGCTGGTCTGGAAGCCGGCGACATCGAATCCTTCGACGAAACCGCTGGATCCGCCCGACACCGACAGGAACTGCCCGCCGGTCGGAATGTCGATCACCGGCGCGTCGTTCACGGCATTGACGGTCACCGCGACCTCGGCCGTGTCCGTGCCACCATTGCCGTCGTCGATCGTGTAGCTGACCGTGTCCGCGCCGTTGAAATCGGCGTCCGGCGTGTAGGTCAGCGTACCGTTTGCCTCGATCGCGACGGTGCCGTTCAGCGCCGAAGCCGCCGTCACCGAAAGCGCGTCGCCGTCCACATCGCTGTCATTCGCCAGCACGTCGATATTGACTGCCGTGTCCTCATCGGTCGCCGCCGTGTCATCTGTCGCGACCGGCGCGTCGTTCACGGCATTCACTGTCACCGCGACCTCGGCCGTATCCGTGCCGCCATTGCCGTCATCGATCGTGTAGCTGATCGTGTCCGCGCCGTTGAAGTCGGCGTCCGGCGTGTAGGTCAGCGTGCCGTTCGCCTCGATCACGACGGAGCCGTTCAACGCCGAAGCCGCCGTGACCGTCAGCGCATCACCTTCGATATCCGTGTCGTTGGCCAGCACATCAATGTTGGCGGACGTGTCTTCATTGGTCGAAGCCACGTCGTTGACAGCCACGGGGGCGTCGTTGACCGCGTTGACTGTGATCTCGATGACCGCGCTGTCGGTCAGCGACCCGCCGGCGCCTGTATTGCCCTGATCATTGACGAAGACGGTCAATTGGTCGGCACCATTGAATTCGGCGTCGGGCGCGTAGGAAATCGATGCCAGCGATGCGTTCAGTTCGGCGATCGTCCCGGTCAGGGATACGGTCGCAGTCGCGTCACCTGTCACCTCAGCCGACAGATCGGAGATAGAGATCGCGCCGTCCTGCACCGTCAGGGTGACGACGAGAACGCCATCGCCGGCGTCGACATCGGAAACCGAAATGAATCCGATCTCGCCTGTCGCGTCCTCATCAACCGTCAGTTCCCCGTGGAACTGCGCCCCGGAAACCACAAAGGCGGCGACATCCGGATCGGCGATGTCCGTCCCGTTCGGCAAACCGACAAGAATGTCGGGCATTCCGTCGCCGTCGATATCGCCTGCACCGACACCACGTCCGGCGAAACCGCCGATCTGGAAGCCCGCCAGCGCGAAACCGCCGATGCCGGCTTCCGCATCCGCGATCTCGACGGCCGCCGTATCCGCCTTGCCGAAGACGACCGTGACCTGCCCGGAATTCTCGTCCAGTGGATCATCGCCAAAGGCTCCGATGACAATGTCCGAAAGCCCGTCGCCGTTGAAATCGGCGCTGGCGAGATCGATTCCGATCGTGTCGGCAACATCGACACCGTTGATGACGAAGCCGCCGAGGCCGGCCCGGATATCGGAGAGGTTGATATCCGCGGAACCCGCGCCCCCGAAAACCACATAGACCGATCCGGCGTTCTGGGCGTTGGTGTCAGACAGTATGGCGCTGACCAGCAGGTCGGCAACTCCATCGCCATTGACGTCGTCGGCGAATTCCACAGCGAACCCGGCCTGGTCTACATCGGCTTCGCCAAGAATCAGCAGGCCACCTGCACCGAGATCTCCAATATCCACGCCGCCGCCATCGGACTTGCCGAAGACTATCGCGGCCAGACCTGTCTGGTCCCCACCAACGGTGAACTGCGGCGCTCCCAGTGCGATATCCGGTGTGCCGTCGTTGTTGAAATCGGCCCCGCCGGCGGCTGTGAATCCAAGCAGGGCATTCGGGGTTGCGCCGAGGATTTCGAACCCGCCATCGCCCTGCGCGATATCCGAAATCGAGACCGCTAACCCGTCCGCCTTCCCGAAGACGACAAACGCACGGCCCGCCCTACCGTCCATGCCAATGGCGCTGACAATAATGTCGTCCAGGCCATCGCCATTGATATCGCCTGCGTCGGCAAGCTCATGGCCGCCATTTGCGCCGGCTTCGAAGCCGGCGATGCTGAAACCACCGATACCGTTCTCGACGTCGACCAGATCGACCGCCGCCGTGTCGGCCTTGCCGAACACCACGTGCGCCCGTCCCGCCTGTGTGCCGGTCGACGGATCGTAGTCTCCGCCAATAAGGATGTCGGCGAAACCGTCGCCGTTGATATCTCCGCCACCAGAGAATCCACGTCCGCTGCGGTCGGTAGCCGACGTGGCCAGGATCTCGAAACCGCCGATTCCGGCGCGGAGATCGGCGAGCGTGACCGGCTGATTGTCAGCCTTGCCGAAGATGACGAAATTCTCCGACGTATCGATCAGCCCGCGCCCGTAATCGCCCAGCACGAAATCGGTGAGGCCGTCGCCATTGACATCGCCGACCGCATCGATCTCGCGGCCGACTTCGTCGCCGAAGACCGCGCCATTTACGATGAAGCCGTCCACGGTCGCGCCGACATTCTCCAGTGAGACCGGAGCGGAGACGGAAGCGCCGACAGAAATCCGGGGCGCGTCATTCACCGGATCGACAGTGACCGCGACCTCGGCCGTGTCCGTGCCGCCATTGCCGTCGTCGATCGTGTAGCTGATCGTGTCCGCGCCGTTGAAATCGGCGTCCGGCGTGTAGGTCAGCGTGCCGTTCGCCTCGATCGCGACGGAGCCGTTCAACGCCGAAGCCGCCGTGACCGTCAGCGCATCGGCCTCGATGTCGAAGTCATTGTCCAGAACCGCGACATTGATCGAAGTGTCCTCGTCCGTCGTGGCGGTATCGTCGGCGGCGAGCGGCGCATTGTTGCCGCCATCGGCCGCAAAGGTCAGGTCGGCGAATTGGGCGAACTCGACATCGGTCAACAGGTCCGTGCCGTCACGTCCTTCGACACCGTCGGTAACCGTGACGCTGCCATCCCCATTGTCGGTGATGGTGTAGTCGGCGGCGTTGCCGGTGAAGAAGGCGGTATCCGTTCCCGAACCGCCCGCCAGCGTGTCGTCGCCGCCCCGGCCATCCAGAGAGTCATCGCCTGCGCCGCCAATCAGGCTGTTGGCGGAGCCATCGCCATCGAGGACATCGGCGAAGACCGATCCGTGAAGATGCTCGATTCCGACCAGCGTGTCGGTTCCGCTGCCGCCATCCAGGCCAGCACCTGTTGCGAGATCGGCCACGACACCGCTCGTGGCCGTCAGGTAGGAAACGAGATCACCGCCTTCGCCGCCGTCGAGCAGATCATTGCCGACACCGCCGTCCAGCGTGTCGTCGCCACCCGCGCCAAGCAGCGTGTCAGCGCCATCGCCACCGCCAAGAACGTCGTCGCCGGTGAAGCCGTCCAGACGGTTGGCATTGGCGTCGCCGCTGATCGTGTCGCCCGCCGCCGAGCCCAGAACGTTCTCGATGCCTGTCAGCGTGTCGACCGAACCCTGGAAATCGGTCGCCAGCCCCGTTGCCAGATCCACGGTGACCGACAGACCGAAACCGGCGAAATGCGCGAGATCAGAGCCAGCGCCGCCTTCCAGCACGTCCGCACCGAGATTGCCGACCAGTTCGTCGTCGCCATCGCCGCCACGAAGCGTGTCGTTGCCAAGGTCGCCGGCAAGAGTGTCTTCGTCCGCGCCGCCTTCCAGCAGGTCGTTCCCATCCTGGCCCAGCAGGACATCACGGCCACCGCCGCCGGACTGACTGTCATCGCCAGCACCACCAGTGAGCAGGTCATCGCCGGCCTCGCCATCGATGGCGTCATTGCCGTCACCGCCGTCGACGGTGTCGTTGCCATCGCCGCCATCCAGTGAATCGTCGCCGCCCTCGCCAGCGATCTGATCGTTGCCTTCGTTGCCGGCGATGAAGTTGCCAACCGCGTCGCCCGCGATCTGGTCTGCGGAACCGGAACCGATGACGTCCTCGATCCCGGTCAGCGTGTCGGAGCCGCTTTCGCCGTCATCGGAGGCCGCACCCGCGGCCAGGTCGACATTGATCCCGCCCGTGGCCGCCGAGTAATCCGCCGTGTCGAAGCCGGTCCCACCTTCCAGCACGTCATTGCCGATACCGCCTGACAGCGTGTCGTTGCCGCTGCCCCCGTCCAGCGAGTCATCTCTCGCGCCGCCATCGATCGCGTCGGAACCGGAGCCGCCCTGGAGCGTCTCGTCGGCCGCAGAGCCCCGGATCGTGTCCGCGCCCGAGCTTCCAATCAGAACCTCGACATTGGCGATCTGGTCCGTGCCGACGGTCGCCGCATTGCCGGTGACCGTGCCACCGGCGAGATCGGCGTCGATGCCATTGCCATCCAGCGAGTAGTCGGCGGTATCGATGCCCGCGCCGCCGTCCATGCTGTCGTCGCCCGCGCCGCCGATCAGCGTGTCATCGCCGTCATCGCCACGCATGGAATCACTGTCCACGCCGCCGTCGACGCGGTCATTGTCAGCGCCGGCGAACAGGCTGTCCGCGCCTGCCTGGCCACGCAAGGTGTCGGCGCCCGTGCCGCCAAAGACCTGATCGGAATCGTCACCGCCCTCGACACTGTCATTGCCGCTGCCCGCGACGACGGTATCGAGGCCCGCACCGCCGAAGACGCGGTCGTCACCGGCGTCGCCCCGCAGGCTGTCGTCGCCGTCCTCGCCTAGCACCGTATCGTTGTCGGACTCGCCTTCCAGCGTGTCATTGCTGGCGCCGCCGAACAGGATATCGCCGCCAGTGCCGCCCAGGGCCGAGTCCGCGCCATTGGCGCCGACAAGCTGGTCCGCACCGGAACCGCCCAGCAGAGTGTCGTCCCCGTCCTCGCCGAAAAGGATGTCGTCACCCGCATCGCCGGAAAGCGTATCCGCCTCCGTGCCGCCGGTGATCTGGTCATTGCCGTCACCACCGAACAGGCCGTCGGACCCGGCCTCGCCGGCCAGTGTGTCGGCGTCGGCGCCACCGAAGACCTGATCTGCCCCCTCTCCCGCGGAGACACTGTCGGCGCCATCGCCGCCGACCAGATTGTCCGCGCCCGCACCGCCGAACAGGAAGTCATCGCCCTCCCTGCCGTTGATATTGTCGTTGCCGTCGCCGCCATCGAGGATGTTGGCGTCGGAGTCGCCAGCCAGGGTATCGCCAAAGACCGAACCGGTGACGTTCTCGATGCCTGTCAGCGAGTCATTTCCGCGTCCCGCACCGTCAATCGCAGTGCCGGCCGTCAGATCGACATTCGCGCCGGAATCGGTGCCGGCATAGTTCGCGGTGTCATTGCCGTCGCCGCCGTCCAGCGTGTCGGCAAAGCCCGCGCCGCCGGTCAATTCGTCATTGCCCGCGCCGCCCCGCAACAGATCAGCCCCGCCGCCGCCGACAAGGGTGTCGTCACCCAACTCGCCGGACAAAGTGTTCGCGCCGTCGTCGCCGGTCAGGGAGTCATTGTTGAAGCTGCCCTGGACATTCTCGATCCCGGCCAGCGTGTCCGACCCGATCTCGGTGCCGGTGGCAGTCCCGTTCGACAGGTCGACGGTGACGCCGGCCTCGACGCTGCCGGTATAGCGGGCTGTGTCATTGCCACCGCCGCCGTCCAGCCGGTCATTGCCGCCCAGTCCCGACAGCGTGTCGTCGCCGTCCCCGCCTTCCAGCGTTTCACCCGCGCCGCCGCCGGTGATCAGGTCGTTTCCGGCCTGGCCCTGCAGGCTGTCCGCGCCGCCGCCGCCGATGATGGTGTCATCGCCCGCGCCGCCCTGCATGGTGTTGGCGCCAGAGCTGCCATGCATGCTGTCGCCGAAACCCGAACCGATCATGTGCTCGATCGAGATCAGCGTATCGCTGGCGCCGCCGCCGTCGGTGGCTGTTCCAGCATCCAGATTGGCGGTCATGCCGCCGGTCGTGCCCGAGAAGTCGGCCGTGTCCTCGCCCGCGCCGCCGTTCAGCGTGTCGCCGCCCTCGCCACCGGCCAGGCGGTCATTGCCCGAGCCGCCATCCAGCAAGTCCTGCCCGCCGCCGCCCAGCAGCGTATCGTCACCATCGCCGCCGAACAGGCTGTCATTGCCGGCGCCGCCATCCAGGACATCGTTACCACCCAGGCCGCTGACGCTGTCGTTGCCCGCAAGCGCCAGAATGGTGTTGGCGCCGCCGGTGCCTGTCAGCGTGTCCGAGGACGCAGTGGGTACGTTGGTGTTGACGTCGTCACCGCCAGTGGCCGCTCCACTTCCTGTGGAAGTGGTTGAACCGCCGCCGCTTCCCGGCGCGGGGGAGCCGCCGCCTGCGGCAGTGACAAGATCGCCGCCGCCGAAGGAGCCGCCGCTTTCGGTGCCGCCGGTGCCGCCCGAGCCGGAAGTGCCTGTCGATCCGCTGCCGAAGCTCGCACCGCCGGTCGAGCCGCCGGTCGAACCACCGCCATCACCGCCCGTGGCTCCACCGCCATCGCCGCCGGCAGCTCCGCCGCCGTCGGGACCGGCCGCGCCGCCGCTGTCCGCGGTTCCGCCGCCGTCAGGGCCGCCACCGTCGGGGCCGCCCGTGTCGCCGCCGCCCGGGCCCGCTTCCGCCCCACCATCGGGGCCGCCGCCATCCGGGCCAGCCGTGTCGCCGCCATCGGTCGCCGCGCCGCCGCTGTCGGCCTCGCCGCCATCCGCGCCGCCGCTGTCGCCCTCGCCGCCTTCCGGACCGCCCTCGGGACCGCCAGCGCCTTCCGCGCCGCCGTCCGCGCCGCCCGCATCTCCTTCGCCGCCGCCCTCGGCGCCGCCTTCGGGGCCGCCCTCGGCCCCGGCCTCGCCATCACCGCCTTCGGCGCCGCCATCGCCCTCGGCCTCGCCGCCGTCGCCTTCCTCGGCCCCGGCATCGCCCTCCTCGGCCGCCGCATCGCCTTCCTCGCCGCCGCTGTCGGCCTCCGCATCGCCCTCGCCGCCGCTCTCGCCTTCCGCGCCAGCCTCGGCCTCGGCCTCGCCGCCTTCCGCAGCACCCTCGGCCTCGGCCGCCGCTTCCGCCTCGCCTTCCGCCTCGGCGCCTTCTTCCTCGCCCTCGCCCTCTTCCTCGCCTTCCTCTTCGCCTTCTTCCTCGGCCTCGGCCTCTTCCTCGGCCTCGCCTTCCTCTTCGCCCTCGCCCTCGCCTTCGCCCTCTTCGCCCTCGCCCTCGCCGTCGGCCTCGGCCTCGCCATTGCCGCCGCCATCGCGGTTGCGGTCGTCCGAGCCGCCGTCATCGTCGTCCTGGCCGCCCTGGCCAACATTCGGATTGCCCGGCAGGTTGTTCAGCGCGCCAGAGAACTTGTCCTCGACCTCCGCCCGGCTGTAGATCCGCGGCGGGCTCGGCGCCTCGAACTGGCTCGACGCCGTCGTGCCCTGGAAAGGCTGGTCCAGCAGCACCCCGCCGGCCTGGTTGGAGACGAACACCGAGCCCGTCTCCTGGCCTTCCTGCGGCAGGTTCACGACCTCGGATTCCTCGCCCTCCTGCGCGCCCCGGCCCGACACGAACGTGCCGCGGATGCCGATGGTCAGCACAGGCGTCTTCACCGTCAGCGCATCGTCGCCGGTCTTGGCCACCGCGCCCGAGACAAAGGAGAACGAGCCCTGCAGCACGTTGACCACGGCGTTGCCGGTGTTCGC